>JAESGM010000053.1_pt1 | contig 373983 bp, 354 predicted proteins | sample 9269721 | NCBI WGS metagenome assembly JAESGM01 (sample SAMN15720920, study PRJNA650825) | algae metagenome | isolation source: Komarekiella atlantica HA4396-MV6 and co-occurring heterotrophs from... | place: USA: Theobald House, Kauai, HI | collected 2009-07-29
AACCCTCCCCTTGCAGGGGAGGGAGCTGGCTCTGCGCTGTTTTTCTCCTCCCCCTGCAAGGGGGAGGCCGGGTGGGGGTCAACGGCGATCCAGAACGGAGCGCGGCGGTGGACCCCTCCCCAACCCTCCCCTTGCAGCGGAGGGAGTTAACTCTGCACTGGCCTTCTCCTCCCCCTGCAAGGGGGAGGCAGGGTGGGGGTCAACGGCGTTTCAGAACGGAGCGCCGCGTTGCACCCCTCCCCACTCTCCTCTTGCAGTCGAGGGAGCGCGAGCACTGCAACCGGAGAGCGCTTGCGGCTTTTCCGCTGCGCAACAAGACTGGCGTCATGCCGCGCTTTGACCATGACCCTGCCTCGACGAGCCGGGCCCGCGGTTTGAGGCGTGCGCTGACGCGCTACGAAGTTCGCCTTTGGCTTCGGCTGCGGGGCGCGCAACTCGGCGTGTCATTCCGCAAACAGCATCCGATCGGCCCCTACGTCGTCGATTTCGCCGCGCCGTCGGTCCATCTCGTCATCGAGATCGATGGCGGCCAGCACGGCACTCCGGGTGGCCGCTTGGCGGATCACAAGCGCGACCATTTCTTTGCGTCGAAAGGCTGGGAGGTCATGCGCTTTTGGAACAGCGATCTTTTCGACAACGAAGACGGCGTTGTCGAGACAATCTGGAATCGTGTGCAGGAGCGGTTGCGCTTGTCCTGAAGCGTCGTGACCCCTCCCCAACCCTCCCCTTGCAGGGGAGGGAGCTGGCTCTGCGCTGGTCTTCTCCTCCCCCTGCAAGGGGGAGGGAGGGTGGGGGTCACGGCGGTTCAGGATCGAGCGCCGCGCTGATCCTTCCCCAGCCCTCCCCTCGCAGGGGAGGGAGTTGCGCCGCAGGTCGGACGGGTGGGGCAGCCCCCTCAGACACGGCTTTGCCGTGCCAGCTCCCCCGTGAACGGGGGAGCCTCAGGCCCAGTCGATCTCCAGCGCCTGGGCGCCCTTCCAGAGGCAGGCCTTGCCCAGCGCTGGCAGGTTCTCCTGGCCCTCGACGATGGTCAGGAAGTGGTTGCCGGCGAGCTGGCCCATCTTCGAGGCGAAGCGGACGCCACCGTAGGCGAGGATCAGTTCGGTCTCGCTGATGCCGGTCGGGTAGAGCAGCATCTGGCCGGGCGCCGGAAAGCTCGTGTGGTTCTCGTAGCCGACGCCGAAGTCATGGTCGCCGAGCGGCACCCAGACGCCCTCGCCGCTCCAGCGCACATGGACGAAGCTGCTGCGGAAGGGCAGCGCCTTGACGAAGGCGGCGCAGGTCTTGGGCGCGGCCTCGGTCTCGAGACGGGCGAGGAAGGTGAGGTCGCCGGCCTTGAGGCGCAGCAAGCTCCCGCCGCCGGCCGTTCCGGCAACCGTCTGCAGGGCGGATGCCTTCCTGGTCTCAGCCTTCTTGCCCTCAGCCTTCTTACCCTCTGCCTTCTTGCCGGCGGATTTCTTGCCGTCCGTCTTCTTGCTGCCCTTCGCCATCGCCCGCTCCTTTTGTCCTGTCGGTGGTAAAAGGCCGGGCGGCGGCGGTCAACGCGGGCCTTACTCCGCCGCGGCCAGCACGCCGCGCCGGATCTGGTCCTCCTCGATCGATTCGAAGAGCGCGCGGAAATTGCCTTCGCCGAAGCCGTCGTCGCCCTTGCGCTGGATGAATTCGAAGAAGATTGGGCCGAGCAGCGTGCCGGAGAAGATCTGCAGCAGCACCTTCGACATGCGGCCCTCCTTCTCGCCCAGCGCCACCGCGCCTTCGCCGTCGATGAGCAGGCCGTTCCTCTCCATGCGGGCGAGGTCCTCGCCATGGCCGGGGAGGCGCGCGTCCACCTTGGCGTAGTAGGTCGCGGGCGGCGAAGGCATGAAGGGGAGGCCGTTGGCGCGGAGCGTCTCGACGGTCTGGTAGAGGTCCCGCGCGCCGCAGGCGATGTGCTGGATGCCCTCGCCCCTGTACTCGCGCAGGTACTCCTCGATCTGCGACTTGTCGTCGAGGCTCTCGTTGATCGGGATGCGGATCTTGCCGCAGGGCGAGGTCAGCGCGCGCGACAGGAGTCCGGTCAGCTTGCCCTCGATGTTGAAGAAGCGGATCTCACGGAAATTGAAGAGCTTCTCGTAGAAGCCGGCCCAGTGGTTCATGCGGCCGCGGTGCACATTGTGCGTCAGGTGGTCGATGTAATGGAGCCCGGCCGGCTCCGGCTTCGGATCGGGCTCACCGAGCCATTCGAAATCGACCTCCCAGATCGAGCCCTGGTTGACAGGGTGGCCGGCGTAGCGGTCGACGAAATAGAGGAGCGAGCCGCCGATGCCCCGGATCGCCGGAATGGTCAGCTCGTTCGGGCCGACGGACCCGCCCTCGAACGGCTCGGCGCCGAGCGCGATGGCGCGCTCGAAGGCCGCCTTCGCATCGACCACGCGGAAGGCCATGGCGCAGGCGCAGGGGCCGTGCTCGCGGGCGAAGCCCTGCGCGAAGCTGTCGGGCTCCGCGTTGACGACGTAGTTCACGTCGCCCTGGCGGTAGAGCGTCACCGCCTTGGAGCGATGCTTCGCGACGGGCGTGAAGCCCATGAGGCGGAAGACGCGGTCGAGTTCGGCCGGATCGGGATGGGCGAACTCGACGAACTCGAAGCCGTCCGTGCCGATGGGGTTCGCCGGGGTGATGGCGGCGGGCGGCGCATCGAACGGATAGGGTCCCATGAAATCCTCCCTCAAGGTCTCGCTGGCGCCCTGCGGGCGCAATCGCCCAAGGATAACGCGCGAGGCGCGCATCGTGCGTGCGAAAGGCCTCGCCGTTGACCGTGCCAGCGCACGCGGATTGCGTGAATGCTCGCTTCATGCGATTTTCGTGCGATGGATGCCTTCGACAGGAAGCTTCTCGCCGCGATCCAGGCCGACGGCGCGCGGACCAACCAGGAGTTGGCCGAGCAGGTGGGCCTTTCCGCCTCGCAGATCTCGCGGCGGCGGCAGCAGCTGGAGGCGGAGGGGCTGATCGGGGGCTATGCGGCGCGGCTCTCGGCCGCCCGGCTCGGCTTCGGCGTGCGCGCCTTCGTGCATGTGACGCTGGCGCGCCATTCGCCGGACAATTCGCGCCGCTTCGCCGAGCTCGTCGCCCGGACGCCGGAGGTGCAGGAGGCTCATGCGCTGACGGGCGAGGCGGATTACCTGCTCAAGGTCACGGTGCGGAGCCTCGGCGACCTCGCCGCGCTCATCAACGCGGTGCTGCTGCCGCACGAGAGCGTGGATCGCGTGCGGTCGGAGATCGTGCTGGAGACGCTGAAGGAGACGGCGGCGCTGCCGCTCTGACGAAACGGAACAGCCAAGCTTCTTTTCGCCATCGTTCTTGTCGAAACGTCATCGGGCCAACACATACCCGTGCGATCGCGCCCGGGCATGAGTCTCGGGGCGCATGTGGGAGGCCTTTGATGTTCGACGCGAAATCCCTTCTCAACATGGTGCTCGGCGCCGCCCAGCAGGCGGGCGGCGGCCAGCAGGCTGGCCAGCAGGGCGGGCTCGGCGGGATGATCGGCAACGTGCTCTCCGGCCTGCAGAACCAGGCGGGGCAGGCGGGCCAGGCGGGCGGTCTCGGCGGCATGCTCTCGGGCCTGCAGGGCAAGGCGCAGGAGATGGCGCAAAGCGCGCAGGGCGGCATGAACGCGACCGTCGCGGATGCGCTCGCGCAGGCGCAGGAGGCGGTTCGCACCGGCAATTACGCGGCGCTGACGGAGCAGGCGAAGGGCTTCCTGCAGGGCAACGCCGGCGGGCTGCTGCTCGGCGGCCTCGCAGGACTCGCGCTCGGCACGAGGGGCGGGCGCAGCCTCGTCGGCACGGCGGCGAAGCTCGGCGGCCTCGCGCTGGTGGGCGGCCTCGCCTACAAGGCCTGGCAGACCTACCAGGCCGGCCAGCCGGCGGCGGCGGCGGGGACGGGCGACGTTCTGCCCGCGCCGCAAGGCTCCGGCTATGCCGAGGGCGACGGCGACGACAACGCGCGCGCGCTCCTCATGGTGCGCGCCATGATCGCGGCGGCGGCGGCCGACGGCGTGGTGGACGAGGCGGAGCGCGCCCGCATCATGGGCAACCTGCAGCAAGCCGGCCTCTCGGACGAGGCGGCGGTCTTCCTCGACCAGGAGATGGCGAACCCGATGGACGCCTCCGGCCTCGTGCAGCTGGCGACCACGCCGGAGCAGGCGGCGCAGGTCTATACGGCGGCGCGGCTCGCGATCGACCCGGACCACGAGTCGGAGCAGACCTTCCTCGCCGATCTCGCGGCCGGCCTCGGCCTCGACGCCGAGCTCGTCGCGCATATCGACGCGGCGGCCGTCTCGGTGATGGCGCAGAGCGCCTGATCCCCGGCGGACGCAACCGCCGCTCTTGATCCCGCGTTGCCTTCCCTTAAAGGGGAGGCAGCATGAGCGAAGCGACGAAACCCAGGCGCAAACTGATCGACTGGGCCTTCGTCGTGGTGGCGGCGCTGTCGGCCGTCGCGGCGGTCCATGTCTGGATCCGCGATGGCGCGGAGGTCTGGCTCACAATCCTCGTCGAGGATCTCGAGCTCTTCGCCGCCATCCTGCCGAAGGTGGCGGCGGGCTGCCTGATCGGCGCGCTGGTTCGGCTGCTGGTGCCGCGCGAGCTGGTGGTGCGCTGGGTGGGCGCGGGCTCCGGCGTCGCGGGCCTCGCCATCGCGTCCGCGGTCGGCGCCGTCTTCCCGGGCGGGCCCTTCACGATCTTCCCTCTCGCCGGCGCCTTCATGCTGATCGGCGCGGACCGGGGCGCGGCGGTCGCCTTCGTCAACGCCTGGCTGCTGATCGGCCTCAACCGGACGATCATCTGGGAGATGCCGTTCTTCGGCACGGATTTCGTGCTCGTGCGCGTGCTGCTGTCGCTGCCGATCCCGATCCTCACGGGGCTCCTCGCGCGCCACATCGACCGGTTCCTCCCGGCGGAAAAGGGCGAGGCGTGAGGGGGGCGGCTCCCGTCGTGGCCGGGCTTGACCCGGCCTCCTCCGTCATGGCCGGGCCTGACCCGTCCCCCTCCGTCATGGCCGCGCTTGACCCGGCACCCTCCGTCATGGCCGGGCTTGACCCGGCCATCCACGTTTTCCTTCCGCGCCATCAAGACGTGGGTGGCCGGGTCAAGCCCGGCCATGACGACCGGAAGCATGACGATCGATGATCATCCTCGTCTTCTCCGCCCTGCTCTGGTTCATCGCCGCCGGGCTGCTGGCGGCGGCGGCGCGGCGGCGCGACGGGACGGCGCGGGCCGGGCTCAAGGAGGCCTGGGTCGATTTCCTGCATCTGCTGCCGCGCCTCGCCGTCGGCGTCATCGGCGCGGGCTTCATCGCGAAAGCCATGCCGCAGGATCTCGTGACGCAATGGCTCGGCCCCTCGACCGGCACGCCGGGCGTGGCGCTGGCGGCGCTCGCCGGCGCGCTGACGCCGGGCGGCCCGGTCGTCGGCTTCGCGCTGGGCGCGGCCGCGCTGAAGGCGGGCGCGGGCCTGCCGCAGGTCATGGCCTATGTCACGGGCTGGTCGCTCTACACGATCAACCGCATGCTGGTCTGGGAGGTGCCGACGATGCCGCGGCGCTTCGTGCTGCTCCGCTGCCTCGCCAGCCTGCCGTTCCCGTTCCTGGTCGCCTGGGCGGTGGCCGCGCTGCAGCGATGAGAGAAGGGGGGAGGGGTCCATGCATATCGGGCTGATCGGCGGCATCGGGGTCGCCGCCACCATCGTCTATTACCAGCGGCTGACGGCGGCGGTGGCGGCGCGCGGCAAGCGGCTCGAGCTCACCATCGTCCATGGCGACATCCAGGAGCTGATCCGCAACAACCTCGCAGACCGGCGGCAGGAGCAGGCGGAGGCCTTCCTGCCGCTGCTGCACCGGCTGAAGGCGGCCGGCTGCGACTGCGCGGCGTTGACCTCGCTCGGCGGCTCCTTCTGCTACGCGGAGCTGGAAGCCATGGCGCCGCTGCCGCTCGTCTCCGGCATCGCGCCGCTGGACGATCATTTCGCGGCGGCCGGCATCCGCCGCATCGGGCTGCTCGGCACGCGCGTCGTGATGCGCACGCGGCTCTACGGCCAGCTCCGCCGCACCGAGGCGCTGGCGCTGGACGGGGAGATCGAGACGCTCGGCCAGACCTACCAGGAGATCGCGGTGGCGGGCGCGTGCAACCCGGCGCAGCGCGCGCTCCTCATCGACGCGGGCCGCCGCATGATCGACGCCGGCGCGGAGGCGATCGTGCTCGCCGGCACGGACCTCAACCTCGCCTTCGACGGGGCGGACCCCGGCTATCCGGTGATCGACGCGCTCGACGTGCATGTGGAGGTGCTGGCGCGGCTGGCGACGGGGGAGGGGTAGCGCCCTCCAACCACCAACTTCCCTCATCCTGAGCCCGTCGACACAGGAAGCGCGTTTCGACGCTCCTCATGCTGAGGAGCCGCCACAGGCGGCGTCTCGAAGCACGCAAGACAATCGTGCGTCCTTCGAGACGGCCGCTGGCGCGGCCTTCTCAGGATGAGGGAGGCGGGTGCATGGCATCGGCCGACCCTGCCGACTCCCCAAGCCGCGGCGCCCGTGCCAAGCTTCCCGCCATGGCCGACAGCCCACCCCCGCTCCCAGAGAGCCGGCCCGCCGGTCCGCTCGCGAGCGGGGCCTGGGCGCTGCTCGCCCTCACGGCGGCGCTCGGCGGCTATGTCGGGCTGTCCGCGCTGCTGCTGCCGCTCCTCGGTAACCCCGGCGTCGTGACCGGCATCGACCGCTGGCTGGGCCCAGCGACCGGCCTCGGCCAGCTCGCCGCCGTCGCGGCGCTCGCCCACGCGATCCGCCGCAGGGACCTGCCCGGCGCGGTGCGCGCCGCCGCCCTCGTCCTCCTGCTCGGCTGGATCGCCCTGCTGCCGGCGGGGCCCGGGGCCACCTCCGGCCCCGCGGCCCGCTGGACGCTGGGCGCGCTGCTCGCCCTCCCCGTGATCGCGATCGCGGGCTGGGCGCTGGCCCGGCGGAGGCCGCTCGCGGCGGCGTGGATCGTCACGCTGCCGACGGCGCTGGGACTGGTGGGGGTGCTGGTGTTTGCGGTGGTGATCGCGGTGCGGGGGTTTTGAGGGGAGCCTCATCCCTCCCCCTTGCGGGGAGGGTGGACGGGCGAAGCCCGGCCGGGAGGGGGTCGCTCAGGGCCAGCCGGCAAGCGCAGCGCGACCCCCGCCCGACCCGCCGCTGCCGCGTCGGGCCACCCTCCCCGCAAGGGGGAGGGATGGGGTGCGGAGCCTAACTTATTTCGCTCCGGAGCCCCCTCACCCTACCCCTCTCCCCGTCGGCGAGAGAGTTTGCTAGCATAATCGAGCACAGGGGCAATGCTCATGACTGCCATCAATCTTTATCAGTGTTTCGACCTAAATTACTTTTTGTTATTTTGAGGAACAGTTATAGTATTAATTACGTAATCTGCAGATAGATCTTTAGAAAATTCAGATTCTTGGCATACTTTCTGAATAAGCATAATGAGAGATTGATCCTTTGATGTCGATTGCGATACTGATGCGTTATGAACTAAGCTGGCGTAATAGCCCAGTATATCCTGATTGTTAGCGAAAACATATGGAATTCTATTGATCATTTTGTTAAAGTGACTTATCTCGGCTGCAGTAGGATCGTAAGAATTTGATAGTATGTACCTCATTGAATATAGTTCATCTGATAATTTATACCTCTCTTTTTTCCATTCTGAATTGCTAATTACTTGTTGATTTTTTGTGAATATCCAGTATACAACTGAAAAAGTCGTAAGCGCAGAAATTACTGCTGATGCGATTGGAGCCCACCACATTTTAAATCCTTTCATATCCTATGTTTATGCATGAATTTAACGAAAAATATAGCGTGATGTTAATTGAGTGATCAATCAATACGTAAAGCAATTCTAGCTGTTCGTAAACTAGGAAAATGTTGTAGACATATCTCGCAAAGCAAATAACACAAGCATAAAAGGTAAAATTCAGCAATTGTTTTAATTGGAATTTTTTCACAGTGATCTTTTATACATATGCGCAACCTCTGGACGTGAATAATCCGAATTAAAATGGTGCCGATAACCAGAATCCATCTGCAAAGCCAGAGCCAACCTATAGGATAATAATCCTTTACGGCTCGATCTGGTTCTGCTAAGCCCACCCCCATGGACCACCCCCTCGCCATCGAGCGCAACCGCCAGGCGCTGCTCACAATCGTCGCGTCCCTCGTCGCGCTGCTCGGCGGTCGTGACGGGGCGGCGGTGATCTCCCGCGCGCTGCGCCGGGCCGCGCTGGGCCTGCTCCGGCCCGCCGAATCCGCGGTGCGCCGCCTGATCGTCATCGCCGCGCGGGGTCTTGCCGTGCCGGCGCCGGCGCAACGGCCGTTTCCGGCGGGGCTCGCCGGGCAATGGGGCGCGCGGGGCGGAGAGAAGCGGACGCCGGCGTTCCGGCTGTTCGATCCGCCCCAGCGTTTCGCGCGGATGGTCCGGGTCGCGCCGCGCGGCGTGCCGCGCATCCGGACCTTCGGGGGCGGATCGCCCTTCGCGCCGCCTGCGCCGCCGCCGGCCCCTGCCGCCGCCCGGCCCGACCCCGACTCCCCGGTCGAGTCCGGGGCGATCCGCCTGCGTCTCGCGGCGCTGGAGCTGGCGCTCGCCGACCTGCCGCGCCAGGCCCGCCGCCTCGTCCGCCACCTCGCCCGCGACCGCGAGCGCCGGCCGTTCCCGCGCCAGCCGCTGCGCATCGGCCGCCCGCCGGGCTGGCGCCGCGATCCCGCCCGCGCCGTCGACGCCGTGCTCCACGAGTGCCACGGCCTCGCGCTCGCGGTGCAGCGGGCGGATACGTCGTGAGGGACGACAACAGCCCTTCAGCGCCGGCCTTCCTCATCCCTCCCCCTTGCGGGGAGGGTGGCCCTTCGCCGTGCGAAGGGTCGGGAGGGGGTTGCGCAAAGGCTCGCCGGACAGGGCAGCGCGACCCCCTCCCGGCCAAGCTTCGCTTGTCCACCCTCCCCGCAAGGGGGAGGGAGAAGCGCCTCAATGCCGGAAGTGGCGCACCCCGGTGAAGACCATGGCGAGGCCCGCCGCGTCGGCGGCTGCGATCACCTCGGCGTCCCGCATGCTGCCGCCGGGCTGGATCACCGCCGTCGCCCCCGCCTCCGCCGCCGCCAGCAGGCCGTCGGCGAAGGGGAAGAAGGCGTCGGAGGCCACGACCGCGCCCTTCGCGAGGCTCTCGGGGAGGTTCGCGGCCTTCGCGGCTTCCTGCGCCTTCCAGGCGGCGATGCGGGATGAATCGACCCGGCTCATCTGGCCGGCGCCGACGCCGACGGTCGCGCCGTCCCTGGCGTAGACGATGGCGTTCGATTTCACATGCTTCGCCACGCGGAAGGCGAAGCGGAGGTCGGCGAGCTCGGCCGGGGAGGGCTGGCGCTTCGTGACGACCCTGAGATCCATGTCGTCGACGACGGCCGCGTCGCGGTCCTGCACGAGGAGGCCGCCGGCGACGGAGCGCACGGTCAGCGCCTTCGCGCGCGGGTCGGGGAGGCCGCCGGTGACGAGGAGGCGGAGGTTCTTCTTGGCGGCGACGATGGCCTGCGCCTCCGCGTCGGCGTCAGGCGCGATGATGACCTCGGTGAAGATCTCGGTGATGAGCCGCGCCGCCGCGGCGTCGAGCGTGCGGTTCAGCGCCACGATGCCGCCGAAGGCGGAGACGGGGTCGCAGGCGAGCGCCTTGCGGTACGCCTCGGCGAGCGTCGGCGCCTCCGCCACGCCGCAGGGGTTCGCGTGCTTGACGATGACGACCGCCGCCGTGCGGGCGGGGTCGAACTCGGCGACGCATTCGAAGGCGGCGTCGGTGTCGTTGACGTTGTTGTAGGAGAGCTGCTTGCCCTGGAGCTGCCGCATCGTGGCGACGCCGAAGCGGCGCTCTGGCGCATGGTAGAAGCTCGCGGCCTGGTGCGGGTTCTCGCCGTAGCGCATCGCCTCGGCGAGGGGGCCGCCGAGGGCGCGGAAGGCGGGGGCGGCCTCGCCGATCTCGGCGGCCATCCAGTTCGAGATGGCGGCGTCGTAGGCGGCGGTGCGGGCGTAGGCCTTCTGGGCGAGGCGGCGGCGCAGGGTCAGGGTCACCTGACCGTCATGCGCGTCGAGGTCGGCGAGGAGGCCGTCATAGTCGGCGGTCTCGACGATGACGGCCACGTCGCCGTGGTTCTTGGCGGCGGCGCGGATCATGGCGGGGCCGCCGATGTCGATGTTCTCGATGCAGTCGGCGGGGGAGGCGCCCTTCGCGACGGTCGCCTCGAAGGGGTAGAGATTGACGACGAGCAGGTCGATCGGCTCGATCGCATGGGCGAACATGGCGGCCTGGTGCTCGGGGTTCAGGCGGACGCCGAGCAGCCCGCCATGGACCTTGGGATGCAGCGTCTTGACGCGGCCGTCCATGATCTCGGGAAAGCCGGTGTGCTCCGAGACGTCCTTGACGGGGAGGCCGGCGGCCGCCAGCGCGCTGCGCGTGCCGCCGGTCGACAGCAGCTCGACGCCGCGCGCCGCCAGCGCCTCGGCGAAGGGGATCAGTCCGGCCTTGTCGGAGACGGAGAGGAGGGCGCGCTGGATGCGGCGGAGGTCGGTGGGCATGCGAGGGAGGCTCCGGAACGAGGCCGCTCGCTAGCATAGGGGCGAGGGCGACGCCTACCCCTCCATCCTGCGGAAGGACCATGCGATTTGCGGGCGGCTCGCGGTCTCGCCCTGCACGACGATCTGCTCGGTGCGGCGCATGCCCTCGGTGCTGGCGAACATCACGCTCTCCTCGAGCGCGATGGCGGCGCCCCCGGCCTCGAAGCGCCAGAGGCTGCGGTTCGCCAGGCGGATCTCGACGGAGAGGCCGTCGGGCGCGAGCGAGGCCTTCGCCTGCGGATGCAGGTGGAAGCGCAGCGCATAGGCGACGTCGCGCCTGCCCCTGGTGCGGCGCAGGCCGTCCTCGCCCTCGAGGCTCCGGCCGTCGGCGGCGAGCGCGAGGCGGCGGGTGTGGGCGAAGCCGTGGCGGCGCCAGCCGTCATGCTCGAGCTCGAGGGTCGAGCCCTCGGCCTCGTCGCCGCGCTTCAGCGCGACGCGCCGCGCGCCGCCGATGAACTGCTCGCCGACGATCGCCTTCATGGCGCGCGTGCGGACGAAGCGGCCGAGGCCCTCGTCGGCCACGACGAGGGTCGAATGGGCGGCGGTGACGCGGGCGAAGGAGGCGAGCTCCGGCCGGTGCGCCGGCGGCGCGCCGCAGTTGACGACGATGCGGCCGCCATCGGCCGAGAACTCGAAGGCGCAGGGCGCGGCATGGGCGCAGGCGGCGAGCGGCGGGCGCGGCGCGGGCGCCGTGTCGGCGATCAGCACGGCGCCGCCGCGGTCCAGCCGCTGGTAGCCGGCGTAGGGCGCGTTCGTCGGCGGCGGGGCCACGGCGTCGTCCTGGGCGAGGATGGCGGCGAGGAAGTCGGCCCGCGTCGCGCTCATGCCGTTGAACAGCGCGATCGCCCCGTCGGCGTGGCGCATCATGCGGAGCATCGGCATCATCCGGTCGATGGCGGCGACGATGGGCTGCGGCGTCTGGATGCGCCGCCAGAGGAAGGCGAGCTTCAGCGGCAGCAGGTCGAGCAGCAGGTCGATGACCACCTGCGGGTTGCGGCTGACATGGCCGCCGTCGGAGAGGACCTGCGCGTCGAGCAGCCGGCAGAGGCCCGCCGCGGCGTCGCGCAGCTCCGCGTCGGCCTCCGCCGAGCAGAGGGCGTAATGGGTCAGCGCCAGCTGGATCAGGAGCTTCAGCTCGGTCGAGGGCGCGGCGCGGCGGGCCCGCTTCAGGAGGGCGGCGTCGCTGGCCAGCGCCCGCACGAAGGCGCGGTAGAAGGCGGCGTCGGCCCCGCCGAGCAGCAGCGGCGTCTGGCTGAGCCAGGAGATCATGCGCCGCGCCGCCACGTCGGGCTGGCCCGCGACGGCGGCGGCCGCGCCCTTGCGCAGCGCGATCCAGTCCGACACCAGCGCCCGCGCGTTGGCGCGCGCCAGCTCCGAATCGGCGGCGCTGAGATGGCGCAGCCAGCTGAAGCCATGCAGCTCGACCGCGAAGGCGTGCGAGGGCGGCGGCAGCTCGAAGGGCGAGCGGCCATGCGTCTCCTGCAGCTTGCCCGCGAGCTTCATGTGGCCGGCGTAGATCTCGCCGGCGAGCGTGGGGTCGGCGGTCCTGAGGTCCTGCGGCGCGATCAGGAGCTTGCGCGGCACCCGCTGGCCGAAGGGAGCGAGCAGCCGCGCCGCGCCGGCGGCCATGCGCCGGGCGCCGGCCCGCGCCGCGTGCCCCAGCAGGGCAGCGTCCGCAATTCCTCCCCGCAAGCCCAATTGCCTCGTCCTTCCGGCCGGCGACGCGCGCGCCGTTGCTCTCAGTTTATCGGTTCAACCGGGGTCCAATACAAGCCGCGACGCGAAGAAGCCGTCGAGCCCCGCCAGCCGGTCGGACTCGTCCGGCCAGTGGCTCGGCAGGCAGCGCAGGTCGCCCACGCCGGTCAGAAGCTGCGATTCCCCGCCGATCTCGTCCGCTGCGACGGGCGCCCGCCGGAAGCGCGGATGACGGGCGACGAAGCGCTCGATCTGCCGCTCGCCCTCCTCCCGCTCAAGGGAGCAGGTGGCGTAGACGAGCCGTCCGCCGGGCTTCAGCAGCGTGGCGGCACGGTCGAGCAGGCGCGCCTGCAGCTCCGCGAGCTTGAAGACGTCCTCCATGGTCTTCGACCAGGCGACGTCGGGATGGCGGCGGATGGTGCCGGTCGCGGAGCAGGGCGCGTCGAGCAGGATCGCGTCGTAGGGTGCGCCGGTCTCGAAGGCGGCGGCGTCGGCCACGATCGTCTCGGCCTCCAGCCCGAGCCGCTGCAGGTTGGAGCGCAGCCGCTCCATGCGCGGGGCGGAGCGGTCGACGGCGGTGACCTGCGCGCCGGCGGCCGCGAGCTGGGCGGTCTTGCCGCCGGGCGCGGCGCAGAGGTCGAGGACCCGCTCGCCGGGCTGCGGCGCGAGGATGCGCGCGGGAAGGGCTGCCGCCGCGTCCTGCACCCACCAGGCGCCCTCGGCGAAGCCCGGCAATTGCGGAATGGCGGTCCGCGCCGTCAGGCGGATCGAGCCCGTGGGCGTGAGCACGCCGCCGAGCCGCTCCGCCCAGCCGGCGGCGTCGCTCGCGGCCGTGAGGTCCACGGAGGGCTCGCGCATGTGAGCCGCCGCGATGGCGCGCGCGCCGTCCTCGCCATAGGCCGAGACCCAGCGATCGCGCAGCCAGGCCGGCGTGTCGACCGCCAGCGGATCGGCGGCGGCGAGGATCAGGTCCCTGTCCGCCGCCAGCCGCCGCAGCACCGCATTGGCAAGATCTGTGAAGTGGCGGGCGTGGCCGTCCTCGCGGGCGAGCGTCACGGCCGTATCGACGGCGGCGTGGCTGGCGGTGCGCAGGACGAGGATCTGGGCGGCCGCCGCGATCAGGATCGGCTCCAGCCGCCCGCTCCGCGGGGGCAGGCCGCGCGCCATCCGCTCGGCGAGCGCCTGGCGGATGAGCCCGTAGCGGCGCATGGCGGCCGTGGTGATGGCCCGCACGAGGCCGCGGTCACTCGGCCCCAGGGCCTGGAAGGCGGGGTCGGCGGCGAGCCGCTCCAGCCGATCGTCCAGCGCCATGCGGCGGCGCACCACATCCTCCACCACGGCCGCGGCGAAGCGGCGGGCGGCGAGACCGTCCGGTCTTGGCCCATCGGATTTTGGGCCGTCGCCGGCGGCGCGCGCCCGGGCCCCCCGCTCCTTCAACCCCATGGGCCGGTCCGGGCGGGTGCGACGAGGCCGGCCGCCTGCGCCTGCTCGACCAGGGCGGCGATGCGGTTCTCGGTCGCGGGATGCGTCGAGAAGAGCCCGTCCATCCGCCGGCCGGAGAGCGGGTTGACGATGAAGAGCGGCGCGGTGGCCGGCCGCGCCTCGGCCGCCTCGTTGGGCAGGTGGGCGACGCCGCCCGCGATCTTGTCCAGCGCGGAGGCGAGCCAGAGCGGCTGGCCGCAGATCTCGGCGCCGAGGCGGTCCGCCGCATATTCCCGCGAGCGCGAGATCGCCATCTGGATCACCGCCGCCGCCAGCGGCGCGACGAGCACCAGAAGGAGCGTCACCAGGATGTTGGGCCGGTCGCGACCGCCGCCGAACATCAGGCCGAGGTTGACGATCGAGGAGATCGCGCCCGCGATCGTGGCGGCGACCGTCATCGTCAGCGTGTCGCGGTTGCGGATATGAGCAAGCTCATGCGCGATGACGCCCGCGAGCTCCTCGCGCGACAGCGTCTGCATGAGGCCGGTAGTGACGGCGACCGCGGACTTGGCCGGGTTGCGCCCGGTGGCGAAGGCGTTGGGCTGCGATTCCTGCATGACATAGACGCGCGGATGCGGGAGGCCGGCGCGGTCCGCAAGCTCATGCACCATGCGCACGAGTTCGGGCGCGGTGGCGAGGTCGACCTCCTGCGCCCGATGGGCGGCGAGCGCCAGCCTGTCCGAATTCCAGTAGGCGAAGAGGTTCGTCGCCACGGCGAGGCCGAGCGCGAGGACCATGCCGGTCTTTCCGCCCAGCAGCAGGCCCACCGCGCCGAAGAGGGCGGTGAGGGCGGCAAGCAGAAGGCCCGTGCGGAAGAGGTTCACGTCGTCGGCTCCGATGGGCCGTCATGCCGGGTGGCATGCTCGGCGTCATTGCTGGCGGCGCCGGGATTCTCGCCGGCCCCGGGACAATAGGTCATGCGGACGGCGCGCCGTTGCAAGTGCCTTGGTGCCAAGAGCCTGGACGCGCGACCGTGATCGTCAAACGCCGGCATGGCCGGTTCCGGTCCAGCCGCAGGCCGCCAGCAGGACATGCATGTGCTCCGGCGGTTCGGCGCTGACGTCGATCGGATGCGCGGGGTCCAGCGGCAGGACGATGCGGCGGGCATGCAGATGCATGTGGCGCGCCGCCGACCGGGCAAGGTCGCCGCCATAGACATGGTCGCCGGCGATGGGCCAGCCGACATGCGCGCAATGGACGCGGAGCTGGTGCGTGCGGCCGGTCTCCGGCGTGAGCTCTAGCCAGGCGAGGCCGTCGGCGCGGCCGAGCACGCGCCAGCGCGTCAGGCTCGCGTTGCCGGCGGGGTCGACCTTCATCCACCAGCTGCGCCGGTCGGCGGAGCGGCGCGCGAGCGGCGCGTCAATGATGCCTTCCTCGCCCGTGATCCGGCCGACGACGACCGCCCAGTAGGTCTTCCTCGCCCGGCCGGAGGTGAACAGCGCGCCGAGCCGCTTCAGCGCCGCCTTGCTGCGGCCGAGCACCAGGCAGCCCGACGTGTCCTTGTCCAGCCGGTGGGCGAGGGCGGGCGTCTCGTCCGCATCGAAGCGGAGCCGGTCGAAGGAGCGCTCGAGATCGTCGCCATGGCCGGCGCCCTTGTGGACGGCGATCCCCGGCGGCTTGTCGAGGACGATCGCGTCGCGGTCCCGGTGAAGGACGCGGGCGGGCAGTTGGGCCGGGTCGAAGCTTGGCATGCGCGGGGGCGTCGCCTACATCAGGCGCCACGTCAACAGAAGGTCTGAAGCGCCATGCGTCAGGACGGGCAGCCGGAGGAGCCACGGGAGGCGGGAGAGACCGCGCCGGGAGAAACGGCGGTGGGCGAGCCGCCCGCGCGCGGGCGTGTCCTCAGCCCGGCCGCCGTGCGGGCGCTGGCCGAAGCGGCTGAACGGCGGAAGGCGCAGGAAGAGCGCGAGGCTGCGCTCGCCGCCGCGCGCGAGGTCGACGGCAGGGGCGGGCGGGATCCGGTGCGCTATAGCGACTGGGAGATCAAGGGAATTGCCAGCGATTTCTAGCTTTCTATCCCTAGTTATTCTGTCCTTGATCCTAGAATAAGATTTATGTCTTCAAAGTGCTGTGCTACTGGTCCGTCATGGCCGCCGCCAGCATCTTCTCCCTGATCGCCACCCTCGCTGTCGCGGCGCTGGTGACGCTTGCCCCGCGGCGCGACGACGGCGCTGCCGCAAGGCCGGCCACGGCCGACCTCGAGAACGCGCGCCTGCCCGTGACCGCGCCGGAGCGCCGACTGGTGGAGGGCCCGGCCCCGCTCCGGCCGCTCGTGCCTGTGGAGATTCTGAAGGTGATCGACGGCGACACGATCGAGGTGCGCGCCCGGATCTGGCTCGATCAGTGGATCGTGACGCGCGTCCGCCTGCGCGACATCGACGCACCCGAGGTGACGGGCCGCTGCCCCGCCGAAACGGCGATGGCGGAGACGGCACGACGCCACCTCGCCGCCCTTGCAGGATCGGGCCCCGCCTATCTGGCCGACCTCGGACGGGACAAGTATGGCGGCCGGGTGCTGGGCCGGATCGTCTCCGCCGACGGCCAGGACCTCGCCGGCCGCATGCTCGCCGCAGGCCATGTCCGCGCTTCCTCCGGCCGGCGGAGGCACCCCTGGTGCTGACCCCGCTACCAGGAAAGCAGCCGCCACCCCCGCCTCGATGCTTGCGCTGCGCGGCAAGGAAGGCTAAGAGCGCTCGCATTCGCCGCAATAGCTCAGCTGGTAGAGCACCTCATTCGTAATGAGGGGGTCGGGGGTTCGAATCCCTCTTGCGGCACCATCCACTGCGCGTCGCCGGCATTTCGTCAGAATATTCATCAGACCAGTGGTTTGCTCACCACTGAAGCCATCGTTCCTATGGCGTTCTTACTCCCGGACCCTTCGTGCCTTCAATGGCTAGCTGCTGCGGATCATACGCTCGCTACCGGCGCGCCTGATTCCCTGTCGGCGGGTTGGCGCCGTCGTTTCGCGGCGTTGCCTTGGCCGTGTCACCTGTCCGACATTGCCGGCAGCGCGCATTCAGCCCGCGGGAGCTCCGGATGGCCATCAGGTGGCGTCGCGTTCTGGTTCTGACGTGTGGAGCCGTCGCGGGCGCGGCGTTCCTGCTCTTGGGCGCGGGTCTTCTGGCCCAGCGCTTTCCGTCCTTCCTGCAATACCGCGTGTCGGTGCTCGGCAGCCCTGGGGCGGGCGACAGGCTTCTCGGCCCCTTGTCGCGCGAATGGGAGACGGAGCATCGGTTCGTCCGCCTGGCGCCGACGCCGGGGCAGATCGGAGAGAATGCGAAGCGGCTCGCCGCGGGCGACGGGGACATCGCGATCGTGCGGGGCGACGACCCGTCGGCGACCGGACTGCGCCAGCTGTACCAGCTCCAGCAGCTCGGGCTCGTGGTGCTCCTGCCGCCGAACAGCGCGATCGAGACGGGAGCGGATCTGAAGGGGCGCAAGATCGCGCTCTTGGCAACGGCGGCGGACGACCGCTTGCTGACGACGGCCTTCGCCATGCTCGGCGTCGATGCCGCGGATGTCTCGATGGTGGAGCCGAAGGAGCTCGGCGCGGCGATGCGCGCCGGCCGGGCGTCCGCCGCGGTGGCGCTGGTGCCGCTGTCCGTCCGGTCTCCGCTGCTGGTCGAAGCGGCCCAGAGCATCGCGCGGAGCTACCGTGCCAAGCCCAGCTTCCTGGACATCAGCGAAGCGGCCGCCATCGCCGCCGCGCATCCGCTCTACAGCGCCGACGAGATCACGCCCTCGGTCTTCGGCGCCTCCGTCGAGGATCCGTCGGAGGCGGTCAGCACGATCGCGGTGAACGTCCTGCTTGTCGCGCGGCCGAGCCTGCCCAACCGGATCGCCGGTGAGATCGCCGGCACCCTCACGTCGCTGCGGTCGCGGATGCTGGTGGCGGAGCCGGCCATCGCGCAGATCGGGCCGCCCGATCTCGAGGCCACCGGCGCGATCGCCGTTCATCCGGGCGTGAAGGCCTACCTCAACGGCGAGCAGGCCAGCATCGCGGCTGAAGCCGTGAATCTCTACTGGATCGCCGGCGCCCTGATCGCCATCGTCTCGCCCGTGCTGGCGGTCCTGATCGGCTGGGTTCGCAACGAGCCGACCGATCCCTCCGATCGCCAGCTCGCGAAGGCCGCCGGCCTTCTCCGGGACGCCGCGACGGCCGCGCCGGAAGACCTCGCGGAGCTCGAGGCGACGCTCTCCCGATTGACGGACGACCTAGTCGAGGCCCTCACGCGCGGCGCCATCGAGGGGGAGGATTTCCTCGCCGTCGACGCAGTGATCCGCCACGCCTCGGCCAGGGTGGTGGAGCGGCGTCGCACCGCCGGAGCGCCTGTCCTCGTGCGGACACCATCTTGACGGCCCCGACGAGCCTGCCACTTATCGGAACCATCATTTGAATGGACCGCGGACGAGAGGTAGGAGGCGACCTCGCAGAAACCGGTTGCCAACGGCAATGTCGAAGCGCTCCGGGCGGCGTTCGAGTCGCGCTACCTGGCGTATCAATATCATCTCGTGGAGTTCCTGACCGAGCACCTGGCCGATGTCTCCCGCGCCTTCGGCGGTGATTTGCAGGAGATGCTCGTTCTCGCCATCATCGGGCAGAAGCAACTGCGTTCTGCGATCAACCAGCAAGGCGCCGAAACCGCCATCTCCGCATCCCGCATCGCCGACGTGACGGGGATCCCGCGTCAGACCGTGCGGCGAAAGCTGAAATCGCTAGAGGCGAGGGGCTGGATCACCCAGACGCCCGATGCGGCCTACAAGCTCGCCATTCTGGCAGGCGGATCTCCCGCCAAAAGCGATCTCAACGACGTCGACCGCCGCGCCATCGAGCGGGTCGCGCGATTGTATCTCAACCTCACCCGCGTGCTCGCCAGCCCCGATCCGACGCGCGACTGAACCGGACCCGGCCACCTGCTCAAATTGGCCATCGTCCCCGTTGTGAGCGGGAACCTCACTGCTAAGGTTAACTCAATTGCAACAATCGGGATTTGCAGTGAACCATAGTCAGTATTTTGAACTGCGCGGCGACGTCGCCCTCATTACGGGCGCGGGCGCGGGCATTGGCCGGGCAATCGCTCTTCTTTTCGCCAAGGCCGGCGCCAACGTCGTCGTGAGCGACCTCAAGGCGGCGGCGGCGGAGGCCGTCGCCGCCGAGATCACGGCCGCGGGCGGCCAAGCGATCGGCCTCGCGTGCGACGTGACGAACGAGGAGGCCTGCGCCGCCGTGGTCGCGGCGGCGGTCGAGCGTTTCGGCAAGCTGACGATCCTCGTCAACAACGCCGGCGGCGGCGGGCCGAAGCCCTTCGACATGCCGATGGGCGACTTCGAATGGGCGTACCGGATCAACGTTTATTCGACGTTCCGGCTGACGCAGCTCGCCGCCACTCACATGGAGCAGGCCGGCGGCGGCGCGGTGCTCAACATCTCCTCGATGGCCGGCGAGAACAAGAACCAGCGCATGGCGTCATATGGCTCGTCGAAGGCGGCGGTGAACCATCTCACGCGCAACATCGCCTTCGATCTCGGGCCAAAGAACATCCGGGTCAACGCCATCGCGCCGGGCGCGATCAGGACGCAGGCGCTGGCGAGCGTCCTCACGCCGGAGATCGAGAAGGCGATGCTGAAGCACACGCCGCTCGGCCGGCTGGGCGAAGCGTCGGACATCGCCGCTGCGGCTCTGTTCCTCTGCGCGCCGGCCTCGCGCTGGGTGAGCGGGCAGGTGCTGACCGTTTCGGGCGGCGGGGTTCAGGAACTCGACTGAGATGCGCGCTGGTCCGTTCTGGTTCCTCCTGATCGAAACGCTCGGGATCCTCTCCTTCGCCATCAACGCCATGATCGTCGCACGGGCCAAGAACCTGTCGACGCTCGGCGTCTTCACCTGCGCCTTCGCCACCGCGCTGGGGGGAGGGACCTTGCGAGACATCCTGCTCGGGCCGCAGGCCCAGCCCTTCTTCTGGGTGGCCTTCCCCTTCTACATCGTGGCGATCTTCGTGCTTGCGGTCGCCTACGCCAACCTCGAGCCGCTGCGCGGAGTGATCGCCCGGCGCGACTATGTCATCAAGGAGACGGCGGAGCTTCTGGCGCTCGCCTCGCTTGGGGGGCTTGGCGCGGCGAAGGCGTTCAACCTGCTGTCGCCTGTCGTGACGGGCGACGCCTGGGGCGGCGCGCAGCTGCTCATCCTCTGCGCCTTCTTCGGCGCGATGAGCGCGGCCTTCGGCAGCATCCTGCGCGACGTCCTCCTCAACGAGTTCCCGGCGGCGCTGAAGCCCGGCGTCTGGACGCTGGAAGCGCTGTTCATCGGTTCGGCCCTGCTGGTCGCGCTCAGGATGGCCGGCGTGCCCGCGCCCTGGGCGCTGCTCGCGGGCTTCCTCGCGGTGATCGCGATCCGCGCTCCCATCATCATCTCGCGGCGGCCCCGGCAGGACGCCGCCACCGGAAAGACACCAGCATGAACATCGCCTTCTTCTACGCGAAGCAATTCGAGCGGCCGCAATTCGACGAGACGGCGGCGAAGCTCGGCCATCGGATCAGCTATTTCGAAGCGACGCTGAACGCCTCCACCGCGCCGCTGGCGAAAGGGTTCGACGCGGTCTGCATCTTCGTGAACGATAAGTGCGATGCGGCGACCCTCGACATCCTCGCCGCCGGCGGCGTCAAGCTCATCCTCTGCCGCTCGGCCGGCTTCAACCAGGTCGATCTGGCGGCCGCCAAGCGCCATGGCATGACCGTGATGCGCGTTCCGGCCTATTCCCCGCAGTCCATCGCCGAGCATGCGGTGGGCATGGTGCTGTCGCTCGTCCGCAACCTGCACCACCAGTACAACCGGGTCCGCAACGGCAATTTCGCCATGGACAACCTGACCGGCTTCACCCTGCACGGGAAGACGGCGGGCATCGTCGGCACCGGCAACATCGGCCGCGCCACGGCGCGCATCCTCAAGGGCTTCGGCTGCACCCTGCTGGGCAGCGATCCCTATCCGCATGAGGAGATGACGGCGCTGGGCATGGAGTATGTCACGCGTGACGAGCTCTTCCGCCGGTCGGACGTGACGATCCTGACCGCGCCGCTGACGCCGGAGACCCGCTACATGGTCAATGCGGACTCCCTGAAGCTGTTCAAGAAGGGGTCCGTTCTCGTGAACACGGGCCGCGGGCCCTTGATCGACACGAAGGCCGCCATCGAGGCGCTGAAGAACCTGGAGACGATCTGGTATCTCGGCATCGACGTCTATGAGGACGAGGCGGGCCTCTTTTTCGAGAACCATGCCGCGACGATCGTCCAGGACGATACGCTGCAGCTCCTAACCACCTTCAAGAACTGCCTGATCACGCCGCATTCGGCTTGGCTCACCCGGGAAGCGCTGAACGACATCGCCACGACGACGCTGACGAACGCCAGCGACTTCGAGGCGGGCCGCCCCGACCCCGACCGCACCGTTCCGCTGCCCTAGGCCGAACCTGAACCGCCGTTGAGGGCCGCATGCGACAGCGGGGTGCAGGAAAGGCCGGAGGAGTACGGCAATCACCTCTCCGTCGACCGGGGAGGCCTGCTCACTTGATGTCGCGGAACGCGCCATCGATCCGCTTTGCGGCTGCGCTGCTCGTCGCGCTGGGCCCCGGACTGTCGGTCCCGCCCGCTTGGGCGCAGGCTCCACAGGGCGGCGGCATTCCTTTGCCAGCGCTGGCAGAGGGCTCGGTCATCGGCGAGGCGCGCGTCACCCTCGCCGACGACGGCGGCAATCCGTCCCGCGGACGCGCCGCCGCCGCCCGGCTTTCCGAGTCGCTGCGCGATCTGGAAGGGCGAGCCTTCAGCCGAGGACTGGTCGAGCGGCGGCTCGCGGCGGCGCGGACGCGGCTCGGCCCGGGCCGCATCGACTATCGCCTGCTGCCCGCCAGCACGCCCGGCGAGGTCATCGTCGCGGTCGAGATCGATCTTTCGGCGACCGCCCCGGCGCGTCCGCAGCCACTGACCCTCATCCAGAACGATCGCGTCATTCTCACCGCGGTTCTGGCCGGCGGCGTCGGGGCCTATTCGGACCCCAACGTCTGGTTCGGCCGGCCCGACCTCTTCCTCAGGGGCAACCCGCTGGCGGGAAAGCTGCCCGGCCGCGCGCCGGCCTGGGGGGAGAGTTTCGTCGAATTCGGCGTCGCGGGCGCGGCGCAGATCGGCGACAGCCCGCTCTATCTCTACGGCGCCCTCACCGGCCTGACGTCATGGAGCCGCGGCCAGGACTTCTTCCGGGCCGATCCGCGCGTCTACACGGGCCTTGAGAAGGCCTATGGCGGCCTGCTCTACGTCGATCCCGAGACCGGCAACTCCCTCGACGTGAGCCTCGGCCGGCAGACCGTGACGCTCAACGACGGCTTCCTGATCCATTTCGTGCGGGGCGCCGCGAACGCCGGCGTGCGCGGCGCGAGCTACATCGGGGCGCGCACCGCGAACGACTTCTCGGTGGTCGCCAACAGCCGGCTCGGCTCCTGGTCGTTCAAGGCCTTCACCATCGATCCGGACGAGCTGCCCCGGGTCGACACGCGCTCGACCTTCGCCGGCGTCAACCTCCGCTATGCGATCACACCGACCCTGTCCGTCGATGGCTCCTGGATCACGATACCGCGCTCGACCTCGACGTCCGCGACGCCCGACGGCCGCCGGCTGCCGCGCGAGGGCCTGCAAACGGTCGCGGGGCATGTGCGTTGGAACCGGGCCTTCGGCGTCGACGGACTGTGGCTCGCGAGCGAGATCGCGCATCAGTCGCATGACCAATACAAATTGTCGGCCTGGGCGGGCTATGGGCTCATCGGCTACCAGGCGGCGGACCTGCCCTGGTCGCCCAGCCTCTCCTATCGCTTCGCCTACGCCACCGGCGACGATCCGGCGACGCAGCGCTACGAGCGGTTCGACCCGCTGCTGTCGACGGGGCTCGGCAACTGGCTGCAGGGCGTGATCTTCGGCAAGATCACCTCGAACGCGAACCTCGCCGTGCACCGGCTGCAGTTCAACCTCGTTCCGACGCCGACGCTCAACGTGACGTTCGACTGGCACCTGCTGCGGGCGCCGGAGCGCAACAACCTCGGCTCGAATCCGGTGATCTCCCGGCTCAGTTCGTCCGACATCGGCCAGGAATTCAGCCTGACCGGCCGCTGGGCCATCAACCGCAATCTCTACCTGCAGACCATCGGCTCGGTCGCCGTTCCCGGACGGGCGCTGCGCGACGCCGGAGCGACGAAGAGCTGGACCACCTTGCAGTCCAGCCTCTACTGGACCTTCTGAGGCGGCGCATGATCTCCGACACACCTCAGCTGGCGCTCCTCTCAACGCTGCTCTTCACCCTTATGGGGCCGATCGCGGTGATCCCGCTCTTCGCCGCCGCGACGGCGGGCGCGAAGCTCGGACTGCGACGCAGGATCGCGCTGACGGCCTTCCTGACGGCGCTCGTCACCCTCGCCCTCGCCGTTCTCGTGGGCGCGGCGGCCATGGCGAAGGCGGGAACATCGCCCTCCTCGCTCATCATCGCCGCGGGCCTGATCCTGACCCTGACGGCGTTGCGGAATATCGTCGGGTCGGCGACCGGCGGCGCTTCCGGTCAGCATGCGCCGGTCACCGCCGGTCTCGGCTTCTCGCCCATTGCGATCCCCGGCATCGTGACACCGGTCGGGGTCGCCGTGCTGATCATCTTCGCGAGCTATTTCCCGACGGCCGCGGACAAGCTTGCCATCATGGGCGTCGTGGCGGGGATCATGATGCTCAACCTTTTCGCGATGCTCGGCGCGGCCTGGTTCATGCGCCGCATCGGCGCCGCCCCGCTCCTGGTGCTCGGCGCGGTCTTCGGCGTCCTCCAGGCGGCGATGGGCGTCGAGATGCTGATCTCGGGCCTGAAGCTCTCCCAACTGATGCGGTGACCCCCCGGATTGCGGCTGGCGTTGGCGGGAGACCCTTCTTAGGTTCTCCCGAGACGTCCGGAGACGACCATGCCATCCAACCTGACCGGTGAGCAGAGACCTGCTGCTCCCAGAGTGGACGACCTCATTCCAGCCGAGCCCGCGCCCCGTCTCGTCCGGCACGACGCCGCGACTGTCCTTGCGGGTCTTCGGCCATGACGATCGCTCGCCAGCAGGACGTGACGCCGGCGGTGCTCGCCGTGATGGAGCGCACGCGCGACCCGCGGCTGCGCGAAATCATGACCTCGCTCGTCACGCACCTGCACGCTTTCGCAAGGGAGGTGCGCCTGACCGAGGCCGAGTTCCGCGAGGCGACGGCCATCCTCAAGGCCATGGGCGAGCTTACCCATGACACGCACAACGAGTTCGTGCTGATGGCGGGATCGCTCGGCGTCTCCTCGCTCGTCTGCCTGCTCAACAACGGGGATGGCGGCAACACCGAGACGTCCCAGTCGCTGCTCGGCCCCTTCTGGCGGCTGAACGCGCCGCGCGTCGAGAATGGCGGCTCCATCGTCCGGTCGGACACGCCGGGCGAACCGTTGTTCGTGACCGGCCGGGTGATCAACGGGGCCGGTCGCCCGATTGCCGGGGCGGAGGTCGATGTCTGGCACGCCTCGCCTGTCGGGCTCTATGAGAACCAGGATCCGGAGCAGGCCGAGATGAACCTGCGCGGCAAACTCACGACCGACGCCGAGGGGGCCTTCGCCTTTCGCACCGTGAAGATGGTTGGATATCTGATCCCGACGGATGGCGTTGTCGGCCGACTGCTCGCGGCGCAGGACCGCCATCCGATGCGCCCGGCGCATCTGCATGCCCTGATCGTCAAGCCCGGATTCAAGGTGCTGATCAGCCAGGTCTACGATCCCGACGACCCGCATATCGACACCGACGTGCAGTTCGGCGTGACGAAGGCGCTGCTCGGCGACTTCGCGCGGCATGACGAGCCGCATCCCCTGCACGGATACGTCGGCGCTCCCTGGTGGTCGCTCGACCACACCTATGTGATGGAGCCGGGCGAGGCGATCCTGCCGCGGCCGCCAATCAAGTGAGCGAAGGCCGGGCGCTTGCGGGGCCATAATCGTCGCCGCCTGCAGACCAAAAAAAAGACGCTGGGTGATGGGCCGGCGCGGCTGTGGGCAGCAGCATCGGTCCAAGCGCGGACCAAGGAGGGAACGCGCCTGCGAACAATCCCGGACGGCGCTCTGACGCCGGAAACCGGGCATAAACGATGGGAGGATCGTGACATGCGCAAGACCTTGCTCGGCCTGGGACTTCTCGGTGCCGTCTCCGCCGCGGCGCTGCTGGCGCCCGGTACCGCGCTCGCCCAGGGCCAGCCGATCAAGATCGGCATCCTCGTCGCCCTGGAAGGGGCCTTCGCCACCGGCGGCGCCGACGGCGTGCGCAACGTGGAGCTGGCGTTGAAGCAGGTGAACAACACCGTCGCCGGCCGGAAGATCGAAACCGTGGTGGCCCCCACCGACACCAAGCCCGACACCACCGTGCGCATGGCGCGCAAGCTGATCGAGCAGGACAAGGTCGATTTCATCATCGGACCCCTGTCGGGCTCTGAAGGCATCGCCATGCGCGATTTCGCCAAGACCATTCCGGACAAGGTGGTGATCAACGGCATATCCGGCGCGCTGGAAATGACCTGGGTCGATCCGGCCCCGAACGTCTACCGCTTCAATCTCGACGGCGCCCAGTGGGGCTACGGCCTCGGCACCTATGCCGTGAAGCAGAAGAACTGGAAGCGGGTCGCGACGATCGCCGCGGACTATTCGTTCGGCTACACCAACTTCATGGGCTTCGCGGTCGATTTCTGCAAAGCCGGCGGCGAGATCGTACAGCGCTTCTGGCAGCCGCTCGGCCAGTCCGATTTCGGCGGCATCATCGCCCAGTTGCCCGACAAGGTCGACGCGATCTACCTGGGCCTCGGCGGCACGGACGCGATCAACTTCCTGAACCAGTACCAGCAGTCCGGCGAGAAGCTGAACCTGATCGGCGGCACCATCATGGCCGACCAGACCGTGCTGACCGCGCGCGGCAAGGCCAAGGACGCGCTGAAGGGCACGCCGACCTCCGGCCCCTTCGCCATGGATAACCCCGATCCGGCCTGGCAATCCTACGTGAAGCTCTACCAGACGAGCTTCCCGGAGAACCAGCGTCTGCCGGCGCCCTCGCTGTTCGGTCTCGGCTACTTCATCGCCACGCAGGCGGCGATTAAGGGCCTCGAGGCCGCCGGCGGCGACGTCTCGGGCAACCAGGCCAAGTTCAAGGAAGCGCTGAGCAAGATGCAGCTCGACAGCCCGATCGGGAAGATCTCGCTGAACGAGAACCGCCAGGCGACCGGCACGGTGTTCATCACCGAGGTGGTCGAGGGGGCCAATGGCGAGCTCACCAGCAAGATGGTCGGCAAGACCGACAATGTGAACCAGACGCTGGGCATGACCACCGAGCAGTTCCGGGCGCTGGGCCTGCCGTCGCGCACCGTGGTCGACTGCGCCAAGCTCCGCTCCGGCGGCTGAGACGCCCGGCGGCCGGCCTTCCGGGGCCGGCCGCCGCATCCCTTGTCTCGTGGCCGGTGCGGGGAGGGCGGCATGACCCTCATCAACTATCTCGCGCGCATCCATTTCGCCGAGCAGGCGATCGAGGATGCGCTGCCGGAGGAAATCGGCCAGCGCGGCGTGGGGCATGTGCTGCTCCGGGCCGACGAGGGCCACGCCGCGCGCCACTCGGCCGAACGGGTGCGCCTGGCGCTGCCTCAGGTCTCCTTCAGCGATCTCCCTGACGACGGGAGGAGCGGCTTCACGGCGGCCTCGGCGATCCTGGCGATCGGCGGCGCGGCCGCGATCGGGGCGGCGCGGCGCTCGGCTGGCGCCGCGCGGCGGGCCGGCCGGCGACTGCTGCTCATCGCCATTCCCATCGAGCTTTCGGACCTCGGCCTCGCCCGTTCCGCGCCGGATGCGCCGCGGCCCGACCTGGTCATCGCCGATCCGACGGCGCTCGACCATGTCGACGGCGCCTCTCTCGCCCGCTCGGGGATGGAGACGCTCGTCCATGCGATCGAGGCCTTCGCGAACCCTGGCTACCATCCGCCGGCGGATGCGCTCGCGCTCGACGCCGTGCGCCGGCTCGCCGCCTGGCTTCCCGGCGCCGTGGGGCCCAGGATCGACCGCGAGGCGCGGCGCGAGGCCTTCGCCGGGGCACTGAACGCGGGTCTCGGCATGGAGAAGGGCGTCGGCGGGGTCGACGCCCTGGCCCACCGCCTCGAACGGCAGGTCGCGGGCGACGGACGTTGCGGCCTGCTGCATGCGCCGCTGATGGCCGCGCTGGTGCCGTTCAACGCCCCCGCCGTCGGCCAGCGCTACGGCGCGCTCGCCGCCGCCATGGGTGCGGAGACCGGCGGAGCCGCCGCCCTGGCGGAGCGACTGCGGATGCTTGCCGCCGCGGTGGGCCTGCCTGCCACGCTTGGCGGCGGCGGGGCCGACCGTTCCTGGTTCGGCGCGCTGGCTGCGGCGGCGGCTGATGATCCCGCGGCGACCGCCAACCCGCGCCGCCTCTCAGCGCGGGATTACCGCGGCGTTCTGGAGGCGGCATGGTGAGCACAATCGCGATCGGCTGCACCGATGAGTTGCCAAGGCGCTCGACTGCCCTAGTCTCATGGACAACCGCGACGTCAGCATTGCGGAGGGGAGGACCATGAGCAACGCCCATGCCGTCGCGCATGGCGCCTTCGGCCGCGCCTGCCTTTACGCCATGGACCGCGCGATGGCGCCGCACGCGCACCGCGAGGGCCACCTGATCTTCCACGCGGACGGCGCGCCGGCCGAAGTGGTGGTCGACGGCCGCGTCGTGCAGCTGTCGCCGGGGCAGGGCGTGGCCGTCAGCCCCTGGCAGCCGCACTGGTTCCGGCCGCGCAGGGCCGGCGAGCGCATGCTGGCCCTCGTGCTCTATGTGCGGCCCGCCTGGTTCGTCGAAGCGAGCCGGCAGGCCGCCGGCATCCTGCGGTTCGGCCGAACTGACGTCGAGGTCTGCGGGCACACGGCCATGCTCGTCGCCGAGACAGCCCGGCTCCTCGCGAGCTTCGGCGGCACCGACGGCAAGCTGGAGGATTGCCTCAGCGCGCTGACGCAGGAGGCCTTCGACCAGACCTGGCAATGGACGGGCGACACGGCGGCCGCCGCCGCGCGGCCGGCGCGCGACTTCCGCATCCGCTCGGCGCTCAGGCTGCTCGACGATCATCTCGGCGAGACGATCGACCTCGCGCGCGTCTCGCGCGCGGCCGGCCTGTCGCGTCCCCATTTCTTCAAGCTCTTCCGCGAGCAGGTGGGATTGCCGCCGACGCTCTACATGAACGCGCTGCGGATGGAGCGCGCCATCGAGCGGCTCGCCCGGGGAACGGAGACGGTGGCCGACATCGGCTTTGACCTCGGCTTCTCGACGCCGGCGAGCTTCTCGCGCTTCTTCATCGCGAACGGCGTGGTGCCGCCCAGCGTCTACCGCCGCAGCGTCCGGGCGCTGACCCACTGACGCCGATGCGAAGCCTGAAAGAACAGACCCTCGGTGAAGCGCCTCCGCCACGGGTCGGCCTAGTCTCCCGGCACGGCCGGCGAGATCGGCCGCAGCGAGCGTCGACGACATTGGCGTGATGAATCGGTTTCTCAGGGAGCATCCGGCCTGGAGCCTCGTCATCATCATCGCAGCCGCGGTGGTGCTCTGGCTCGTCATTGCCGCCTGGCCTCCGGAGCTCGAGGCCGCGATCGGGCGCAAGCGCATCTTCCTCAACGCGCTGCTGGGCGGCATCACCCTCGGCGCGCTCTATTTCCTCGTGACCTCCGGCTTCACCTTGATCTTCGGCCTGATGCGCGTCGTGAACCTCGCGCATGGCTCGCTGTTCCTGCTCGGCGGCTATCTCGGCTATGAGGTGGCGACGGCGACGGGCTCCTGGCTGCTCGCCTTCCCGGTCGTCTTCATCGTGACGGCGCTGGTCGGCCTGCTGATGCAGCGCTTCATCTTCGGCCTCATGGAAGGGGAGGAGCTGCGCCAGACGCTGGTCAGCATCGGCCTCTCCGTCGTGCTGGCCGATGCGATGCTGTGGTGGTGGGGCGGGCAGTCCTACACGATCCTCGCGCCCGACGCGCTGCGGGGGCCGGTGCAACTGCCGCTGATCAGCGCGGTCAACGCCGAGACGGGCGCGATCACCTGGCTGCGTTACCCGTCCGTCCGCATCTGGATCCTGGCGGCGGCCATCGTGATCGGCATCGGCATGTGGCTGATCCTCAACCGGACCGCGCTGGGCATGCTGATCCGGGCCGGCGTGGACGACCGCGAGATGCTGGCGGCGTCGGGCGTGCGCATCCATCTCGTCTTCCTCGCCGTCTTCGGCTTCGGCGCGGGACTCGCGGGCGCGGCCGGCATCGTCGGCGGCACGTTCCAGTCGCTCTCGCCCGGCGAGGACACGCGCTTCCTGCTGGCGAGCCTCGTGGTCGTGATCGTCGGCGGCATGGGCTCGATCGCCGGCGCGGCGCTCGGCGCGCTCATCATCGGCATCACGGAGCAGTTCGGCCTCGTCTATGCGCCGACCTACTCGGTGGTCTTCACGTTCCTGATCATGGCGGCCGTGCTCGCCTTCCGGCCGCAGGGCCTCGTGGGCCAGAGGCGCTAGGGATGGCGCTCGTCGATCGCACATCGTTCGTCGACGACCGCCCGGAGCACCGGAGCTGGGTCGAGCGTGTGCCCGCGGGCTGGTGGATCGCCGCCCTGGTGCTTCTCTTCCTGCCCGCGGTGGCGAACGGCTTCTGGCTGTTCCAGGTCATGGGCTGGACCTTCATCCTGGGCATGATCGGGCTGAGCCTGATGTTCCTCGCGGGCTACGGCGGGATGGTCAGCCTGCTGCAGATGAGCGTCGCGGGGCTCGCGGGCTACATGGTGGCGATCCTCGGCCCCTCCGGCGTCGCCTCGATCAGCTTCGGCCTGCCCTGGTGGATCGTCTGGCCGGCGGCGCTCCTGATCGCGGCCGCCTTCGCGACGATCGCCGGCATGCTGTCGGTGCGGACCGAAGGCATCTACACGATCATGATCACGCTCGCGATCGCGGCGGCCTTCTTCTATTTCACGCGCCAGAACTACTCGATCTTCAACGGCTATTCCGGCTTCAATCTCGTCCTGCCGCCGACCCTGTTCGGCGTGAACTGGCGCGAACCGGTGCCCTTCTACTACCTGACGCTGGGCGCCGCGGTCCTCTCGTACGGGGCAGTCGTCTATCTGGCGCGGACGCCCTTCGGCCTGGCGCTCCAGGGCGTCCGCGACAATCCCCGGCGCATGGCGGCGCTCGGCTTCAACGTCACGGCGCACAGGGTTGCAGCCCATACGCTCGCCTCGGTCTTCGCCTCGATCGGCGGCATCCTGCTGGTCTGGCAGAACGCGCAGATCGCGCCGGGCACCGTCGGCGTCCCGTCCGCGATCGACGTGCTCGTCGTCGCGGTGGTCGGCGGGCTGCGCCGGCCGCTCGGGCCTTTCCTCGGCGCCTTCATCTACGTGATCCTGCAGGTCTTCTCGCCCGACGTGCTGGGCGCGCTCGGCTTCTCGGCCGAACGCTTCAAGCTCATCATCGGGCTCGGGTTCCTGGCCGTCGTGCTGTTCTCGCCGGATGGCGTGCTCGGCCTCTGGGATCGCTGGCGCGCACGGGCCGCCACGCGGCGCGACCCGCTGACGGGAGCGCAGCGATGAGCGCCGCGCTCGCAAGCGGCGGAACGGGCGCCGCGGGGCTCGCCAACGTCAGCGCCGGCAATGCGCTGGAGCTTCGCGGCGTCACCCGCATGTTCGGCGCATTGGCCGCGATCTCGGACGTGACGCTGTCGGTCAGGCCGGGCGAGCGCCGCGCGGTGCTGGGCTCGAACGGGGCGGGCAAGACGACGCTCTTCAACTGCATCACCGGCGACTTCCAGGCGACGTCGGGCATCATCCGCTTCTTCGGTGAGGACGTGACGCGCTTTCCCGCGCACGAACGGATCCGCCGGGGCCTGCGCCGCACCTACCAGATCACCTCGCTCTTCTCCGGGCTGAGCGTGCTGGACAACGTCTACCTCGCCTGCCGCGGTGTCTCGCGCAACCGCTTCTCTCTGTTGCGTCCGCGTCGCGACGATGCGCTCGTCCATGCGGCAGAGACGCTGGTCGCGGCGGTCCGGCTGACGGAGGCCAGGGACCGGCTCGTCTCGGAACTCGCCTATGGCCAGCAGCGCCAGCTCGAGATCGCGCTCGCGCTCGCCGGCGCGCCGCGCTTCATTCTGTTCGACGAGCCGGCGGCCGGCCTGTCGCCGACCGAGCGGCGCGACCTCGTGTCGATCCTCACCTCGCTGCCCGCCCATATCGGCTTCATCATCATCGAGCACGACATGGACGTGGCGCTGCGCGTCGTCGAGAGCGTGACGATGATGCACAACGGCCGCATCTTCAAGGAAGGTGCGCCGTCCGAGATCGAGGACGACCCCGAGGTTCAGGCCCTCTACCTCGGAGGCGGCCATGAGTGAGCGCCGCGACCGGGTCCAGGCCGGCGCCGCCGTGCTCGAGATCAAGGGGCTGAATGTCTTCTACGGGCGCAGCCACGCGCTGCAGGGCGTCGACCTGACGCTGCGCTCGGGCGTGCTCTCCGTGGTCGGCCGCAACGGCATGGGCAAGACCACGATGTGCAAGGCGATCATGGGCCTCGTGCCGATCGCCTCGGGTTCGATCCGCTTCCTCGGCGAGGAGATCGCCGGCCGCCGCCCGGCCGAGATCGCGCGGGCCGGCATCGGCTATGTGCCGCAGGGCCGGCGGCTGTGGCGCTCGCTGACGGTCGACGAGCATCTGCGCATCATGCAGACCGCCAAAGGTGGCGCCTGGACGCGCGAACGCATCTACGAGGTCTTTCCCCGCCTCGCGGAGCGGCGAGGGAACGGCGGCGGCCAGCTGTCCGGCGGCGAGCAGCAGATGCTGGCGATCAGCCGCGCGCTGCTGCAGAACCCGCGCCTCTTGGTGATGGACGAGCCGACCGAGGGCCTGGCCCCCGTCATCGTCGCCCATGTCGAGGAGACGCTAAGCCGGCTCGCCGAGGAGGGCGACGTCGCGATCCTGGTGATCGAGCAGAACATCGGCGTGGCGACCCAGATGTCGGACCCTGTCGCGATCATGGTCAACGGGCGCATCAACCGCGTCATCGGCTCCGCCGCGCTCGCGGCGGACCGCGACCTGCAGCAGCGACTGCTCGGCGTCGGCAGGCATGGCCACGAGGAAGCAGGCGAAGCTTCGTCCGTGGAGGCAGCCGCGGCGCAGCCGGCGCGGACGGCGGGGCCGACCCGCGTCTACATGGCGAACCCCGTCCCGCCGACCCGCTGGTCCCAGGACGTGCCGGCCGCCCGCATCGAGGCGGAGGCGCGGACCCTGTCGCGACCCACGCTGGCGACCGTCGAGGGCCGGCGCGTGGGCGACATCTCGCCTCTTGCGGCCCGCGCCCCCCAGGAGCCGCATGTCATCGTCGCCGGCACGCTCGACACCAAAGGCGAGGAAATCCGCTTCATCCGCGACCTGATCAAGGCGGAGGGTCTGCGGACGCGGCTTGTCGACCTGTCGACCAGCGGCGGAAACCATGGGGCCGACGTCACGCCGCAGGAGATCGCGCTCTCCTCGCCCCGCGCCTCGGCGGCGATCGGCTCCGGCGACCGTGGCGCCGCCGTCGCCGCGATGACCGAGGCGTTCCGAATCTGGATGCAGCGGCAGCAGGGCGTGGCCGGCATCATCGCCGCCGGGGGCTCGGGCGGCACGGCGATCGCGACGGCCGCGATGCAGGAACTGCCCGTCGGCGTACCCAAGTTCATGATTTCGACCATGGCGGCCGGCAATGTGGCGGCCTATGTCGGCCCTACCGACATCACCATGATGCATGCCGTCACCGACGTGCAGGGCCTGAACCGGATCTCGCGCACCGTGCTCGGCAACGGCGCAAGAGCCATGGCGGCCATGGCCCGCGCCCAGATCGAGCGCGCGACCGCGCCCGTCGCGCGGCGGGGCGACGACGGCCGGCCGCTCATCGGGCTGACGATGTTCGGCGTGACCACGCCCTGCGTGCAGCAGCTGTCGAAGCTGCTGGAGGGGGGCGGTTGGGAGCCGCTCGTCTTCCACGCGACCGGCATCGGCGGACGCTCGATGGAGAAGCTCGTGGATTCGGGGCTGCTCCGCGCCGTGGTGGACGTCTCGACGACCGAGGTCTGCGACATGCTGGTGGGCGGCATCCTGCCCGCGACGGAGGATCGCTTCGGCGCCGTCATCCGGACGAAGATCCCCTATGTGGGCTCCGTGGGGGCGCTCGACATGGTGAATTTCGGCGCGCCCGAGACCGTTCCTGCCGAATTCCGCGCACGCAGGCTCTACCCGCACAATCCGCAAGTGACGCTTATGCGCACGACGCCGGAGGAGTGCCGGCGCATCGGCCGCTGGATCGGCGAGCGGCTGAACCTGATGGAGGGTCCGGTGCGCTTCCTCATCCCCGAGGGCGGCGTCTCGGCGCTGGACAAGCCCGGCCAGCCCTTCTTCGACCCGGAGGCCAACGCAGCCCTGTTCCAGGCGCTGACCGACATCGTGCGGACGAGCGCCCAGCGGCAGCTGATCCGCCTGCCGCATCACATCAACGACCCGGCCTTCGCCGCCGCGCTGGCGCAGGAGGTCCAGACCCTCCACGGCGGCCGCGGGCGGAGCCAGGCGACGAGACGGCAGTCATGACGATGCGCAAGGACGAATTGCTGGCCCGCTACCGCGCCATGATCGCGCGCGGCGAACCGATCGTCGGTGGGGGCGCGGGCACCGGCATCTCCGCCAAGTCCGAGGAGGCGGGCGGGATCGACCTGATCGTGATCTATAATTCGGGCCGCTTCCGCATGGCGGGGCGGGGCTCGCTCTCGGGGCTCATGCCCTATGGCGACGCCAACGCCATCGTCATGGAGATGGCCTCGGAGGTCCTTCCGGTCGTCAAGCGGACGCCCGTCATCGCCGGCGTCTGCGGCACGGACCCGTTCCGGCGCATGGAGCACTTCCTCGACGAGGTCGCCCGCGCCGGCTTCGCAGGGGTGCAGAATTTCCCGACCGTGGGCCTGATCGACGGCGTCTTCCGTCAGAATCTCGAGGAGACGGGCATGGGCTACGGCCTTGAGGTGGAGATGATCCGCCTCGCCAACGAACGGGGCCTGCTCACCACGCCCTACGTCTTCTGCGAGGAGGACGCCCGGGCGATGGCGGCGGCGGGGGCGGACATCATCGTCTGCCACCTTGGCCTCACCACCGGCGGCTCGATCGGCGCGGAGACGGCGCTGAAGCTCGCCGACTGCCCGGCGCTCGTCGACCGCTGGGCGGCGGCGGCGCTGGCGGTCAAGCCGGACGCGATCATCCTGGTGCATGGCGGGCCGGTGGCGGAACCGGCGGACGCGGCCTTCGTGCTCGCGAACGCACGCACCTGCCACGGCTTCTACGGCGCCTCCTCGATGGAGCGGCTGCCGGTCGAAACAGCGATCCGCGACCAGACACGCGCCTTCAAGGCGCTGCAGCTGGGAGGGGTCGGTTGAAGAATATGGGACGACGGGGAGGAGTAAGCGCATGACCGGGCAGCTCATCGGCAACCTGATCCTGTGGCTCATCGTGGCGGTGATCGTGATCGCGATCGTCGTCTATCTCGTGAACTGGCTCTACCGGCGATCCTCGAAGGAGGTATCGTTCGTGCGGACGGGCCTCATGGGCGAGAAGGTGGTGATCAACGGCGGCGCCTTCGTGCTGCCTTTCATCCACGACGTGACGCCGGTGAACATGAACGTGCTCAGGCTCGCCGTGACGCGCGCCGCGCAGGACGCGCTGATCACGCGGGACCGGATGCGCGTCGACATCGACGCCGAATTCTACGTCCGGGTGAAGCCGGACCGGCCGGCGGTCTCGGTCGCCGCGGCAACGCTCGGACGGCGCACGCTGCAGATGGGTGAGCTGAATGCGCTGCTCTCCGGCAAGTTCATCTCCGCGCTGCGCTCCGTCGCCTCCGAGATGACGATGGAGGAGATGCACGAGAAGCGCGGCAGCTACGTCCAGCGGGTCAAGGAGGCGGCGGCCGAGGCGCTCGACCAGAACGGCCTGCTGCTCGAGTCGGTCGCGATCACCGACCTCGACCAGACCGACCTGCAGTATTTCAACCCATCGAACCGGTTCGACGCCGAAGGTCTGACCCGGATCATCGAGGAGATCGAGGAGAAGCGGAAGGTCCGGAACGACATCGAACAGGAATCGATGATCCGCATCCGCACACGCAACCTCGAGGCCGAGCGCCAGGCGCTCGACATCGAGCGCGACAGCGAAGCGGCGCGGCTGGAGCAGCAGCGTGAGATCGAGGTCAAGCGCGCCGTGCAGCGCGCCGAGGTGGCGCGCGAGCGCGCGGCCCGCGACACCGAGGCCGAGCAGGCGCAGATCCTCGCCCGGGAGGCGGTCGAGAAGGCGCGGATCGCCAACGAGCGGGCGATCAGCGAGGCGCGCATCGCCTCGGAGCGCGACATCCGCCAGCAGGAGATCGAGCGGACACAGGCTGTCGAGGCGGCTGAGATCGTGGCGCGCGAGGCCGTGGAGCGCGCCCGCATCGCCAACGAGCAGGCGATCCTTTCGGCGCGCATCGAGTCCGAGCGCGAGACGAGGCAGCGCGAGATCGAGCGCACCCGTGCGCTGGAGGCGGCCGAGATCGCGGCCCGGGAGGCGACGGAGAAGGCGCGCATCGCGCAGGAGGCGCTGGTCAACGCCGAGCGGATCGCCCGCGAGCAGGAGGTGCGCAACCTCGAGATCGCGCGCAACCGCAGCCTCGACGAGGCCGAGATCGCGGCGCGCGAGGCCGTCGAGAAGGCCCGCATCGCCCAGAGCACCACCCTCAGCGCCGAACGCATCGGCGCGGAGGAGGAGACGCGGCGGCTCGAGATCGAGCGCAACCGGGCGCTGGAACAGGCCGAGATCACGGCGCGGCAGGCGACGGAGGCGGCCCGCATCGCGCAGGAGAAGGCGCTCGCCGCGGAGCGCATCGCGTCCGAGCTGGCGACGCGCCAGCTGGAGATCACGCGCACGGAGGAGCTCGAGGCGGCCGAGATCCGCCGTCGCGACGCGGTCGAGCGGCAGAGGATCGCGGCCGAGCTGCAGATCGAGCAGGAGCGCATCGCCTCCGCCCGCACGCGGGAGGTCATGCAGATCGAGCAGCGCCGCGACGTGGAGCAGGCGCAGGACGCGGCCGCGATCGCCATCTCGGCCAAGCGCGTCGAGCGCACCGACGCCGACCGTGCGCTGCGTCAGGCGGAGATCGCCGCGAAGCAGGAAGTGGAGCGCACCGACATCGTCCGCGAGCAGGCCCTCGAGGCCGCCCGGCTGGAGCGGCGGCGCGCCATCGAGCAGCTGGAAATCGCCCGGGCCCAGAGCCTGCAGGAGGCGCAGATCGCCTCCAACGAGGAGGTCGAGCGCGCGCGCATCGCCTCCGACAGGGGTCTCGACGAAGCCCGCGTCGGCCGGCAGCGCGACCTGCGCAAGCTCGAGATCGAGCGGGAGCGCGACGTCGAGAACGCGGCGATGGAGAAGGCCATCGCGCTCTATTCCAAGTCGCTGGAGGAGAGCGCCGCGGCGGTCCGCGCCGAGCAGGCCCGCGCGCGCGCCGTCGAGGCGGCCGAGGCGGTGCAGACCGTGAAGGAGAGCGAGGCGGCGCGGCGGCGCAAGACCGTCGAGGTCGTGATGGCCGAGGCCGCAGCCGAGGAGACGCGCATCGCCGCCGAGGCTGACAAGGTGCGCAAGGCCGTGGAGGCCGAGGCGCAGAAGCTGCTCTACGAGGCGGAGAACGTGCTGACGGACGGCGCGCGCTACGGCCTGTTCCGCCGCCGCCTGCTCGACCGGATCGAGGGCATCGTGCGCGAGAGCGTCAAGCCGATGGAGAAGATCGAGGGCATCCGCATCCTGCACGTCGACGGGCTGGCGGGCGTGAACGGCGGCGGGACGGGCGGCGCGGCGCGCTCGCCCACCGACGAGGTGATCGAGAGTGCGCTGCGCTACCGCGTCCAGGCTCCCATGATCGACCAGGTCCTGAAGGAGATCGGGATCGAGGGCGGTAACCTCGCCAAGATGGGCGGACTGATGCGCGAGGCGTCCGACATGCAGCGCGTCGCCAAGGATGCGCAGCCCGCCAAGCCGCGCGGCGACGGGCCGGAGAAGAAGTGAGCCATGGCCCGCGTCTATGTTTCCTCCGTCGTCAATGCGCCGGCCGCCAGGGTCTGGGCCCGGGTGCGCGACTTCAACGGGCTGCCGAACTGGGTTCCGCCGGTGGCGGAAAGCCGCATCGAGAACGGCGAGCCGGCGGACAAGGTTGGCTGCGTCCGCGCCTTCACGCTTCGCAACGGCGACCGGCTGCGCGAACAGCTCCTGGGCCTCTCGGATTTCGACATGTTCTGCACCTACTCGATCCTCGACAGCCCGATGCCGCTCACGAACTACGTGGCGACGCTGCGGCTGACGCCGGTGACCGACCAGGACCGCACCTTCCTCGAGTGGTCGGCGGAGTTCGACTGCGCCCCGGAGCGCGAGCAGGAGCTCGTTTCCGGCATCGGCGCGAACGTGTTCCAGGCCGGGTTCGATTCGCTCAAGCGGGCGTTCGGGGGCTGAGGTGCCGAAGGTCGTCCGCAGCGCCATCATCGACGCGCCGGTGGACCGGCTCTGGGCCGTGCTGCGCGATTTCAACGGGCATGACCGCTACCATCCGATCGTCGCCGAGAGCATGATCGAGCGCGGCCATTCCTCGGACCGCGTCGGCTGCGTCAGGCGCTTCACGCTGCGGGACGGGAGCGAACTCCGGGAGCAGCTCCTGGCGCTGTCGGACCTCGAGATGACCTACAGCTACTGCCTGCTCGAAACGCCGATCCCGCTCTTCAACTATGTCGCCCATGTCCGCCTGCTGCCGGTGACGGACGGCAACCGCAGCTTCTGGCACTGGGAAGGGCGCTTCACCACGCCTCCGGGGCGCGAGCGCGAACTGGCGGAAACCGTGGGCAACGAGGTCTATGCCGCCGGCATCGAGGCCGTGCGGCAGCTGCCGGAACTGCGGGGAGTTGCGTGATGGGAGGCGAATGCCATGCCGGTTGAGGTCCGCATCGCCCGCACCATGGCCGAGGCCGCGGGCATCCTGTCGGCGGAGCGCGGGGCGCGGCTGCTCTCTGGCGGCACGCTCGTGATGCGCGACGTCAACGAGGGACGCCTCACCGAGGGAACGCTGCTGCGCCTGCTCGATCCAGCCTATGCCCGCATCGAGACCGGCGGCGCCCGGATCGAGATCGGCGCCGGCGCGACCATGGCGGCGATCCTCGCGCGGCAGGAATTGTCGTTCCTCCATCCGGCGGCGCGCGCCGTCGGAGGGCCGGCGGTCCGCAACATGGCGACGGTCGGCGGCAACCTCTTCGCCCCCTCGCCCTACGGTGATCTCACCGTGGCGCTGCTGGCGCTCGACGCCCAGGTGCTGCTCGCCACGGGCTACGGCCAGCCCCGCGCCGCGTCGCTCGAGGAGTTCCTGTCGGCGCGCGACAGGGGCGGCCAGGGCCTGGTGGCCGGCGTCGCCTTCGGCCGCCCCTCCAGCCCCGCCGACCTGCGCTTCCGCAAGGTGTCGCGCGTGAAGCCCAAGGGGCTCGCCGTGCTGACGATTGCCGCGCTCCTGCCGATGGCGGGCGGGCGTGTGTTGCAGGCGCGCGTCGCCTTCGGCGCGATGGGTCCCGCGCCGCTGCGCGCCCGCGGCGTGGAGCGGGCCGTCGAGGGCCGGGCGCTCGACGCAGCGACGATCGCCGCCGCGAAGGCGGCCGCGCTCGAAGGGGTGCGTCCGGCGACCGACGCCATCGCCAGCGACTGGTATCGCCGCGAGGTGCTGCCGGTGCATCTGGGCCGGCTGCTCGCCGGCGAAGCCTGAGGGAGTGCCGCGATGCCCAAGGTCCCGGTCCAGTTCCGCCTGAACGGCGCCGAGCGGGCGGCCTTCGCCGACCCGGCCGACAATCTGCTCACGGTGCTGCGCCGCGGCCTCAATGATTTCGGTCCGAAATACGGCTGCGGGCAGGGCACCTGCGGCGCCTGCTCGGTGATGATCGACGGCGAGATCCGGCTCGCCTGCCTGACCCTGGCCGCAGCCTGCGACGGCGCCGCCGTCGAAACCGTCTCCGGCATGGCCGATGGCCCTCATCTGCACCCGTTACAGAACGCCTTCATGGAGCATTTCGCCGCGCAATGCGGCTTCTGCACGCCGGGCATGCTGACCGCCGCGAAGGCCCTGCTCGCGCGCAACGCCAGCCCGACGCGCGAGGAGGTGATCGACGCCATCGCCGGGAATATCTGCCGCTGCACCGGCTACGAGCCGATCATCGAGGCGATCCTCGCCGCCGCGCGCTCCAGCGCGGCCGCGCGGGCCTGAAGGAGGGCGCGATGCTCGAATTCCGCAAGGATCTCTTCAGCGCCGAGCGCGACGACAGCCTGCAGATCGTCGGCAAGGGCTCGCAGCGGCAGGACATGCCGGGCCATGTCACCGGGCGCTCGCCCTTCTTCGACGACCATGCCTTCGAGGGGCTGCTGCATCTCAAGGTTGTCCGCAGCCCGCATGCCCATGCCCGGATCCGCCGCATCGACACGGCCGAGGCGGAGCGCGCGCCGGGCGTGAAGCGCATCCTGAAGGGCGCCGACGTGCCCGTGAACAAGAACACGCTGCTCTCGCTCATCAACTTCGGCAAGGATGACGAGCCGACATTGGCGGTCGACAAGGTGCGCTATGTCGGCGAGCCCATCGTCGCCATCATTGCCGAGACCGAGGCGCAGGCGCTGGCCGCGCGCAAGCTCGTTCGCGTCGAGTTTGAGACGCTGCCCGCCGTCTTCGACGTCGAGGAGGCGCTGAAGCCCGGCGCGCCGGTCGTCAACGACACGTACCCCGGCAATTACTTCGAGTATCACGACCGCTACGACCATCAGAAGCTGCGCTTTGGCGACGTGGAGAAGGGCTTCGCGAGCGCGGACCTGATCGTCGAGGACCGCTACCAGATGTCGCCGATCGAGCATGCGCCGACGGAGACGAACGGCTCGATCGCCGCGCCCGAGCAGAACGACCGCTACGTCGTGCATTCCTGCGCGCAGGGGCTCTTCTTCTCGCTGGGCACGGCGGCGAAGATCCTGAACCTCGACTCCAACAGGCTGCATTTCATCGGCGGCACGGTGGGCGGCGGCTTCGGCGGCAAGGTCGACAGCCTGACCGAACCGCTGTCGATCCTGGGCGCGATGATGACCGGCCGGCCGGTCCGCTACGTCCTCGACCGCGAGGAGGAGATGCTCTACGGCAGCCCCCGCGGCGCCGAGCGCATCTACATCAAGGACGGGATCATGCGGGACGGCCGCATCGTCGCCCGCCATATCCGCAGCTATTTCGACGCCGGCGCCTATACGCGGCTGTCGAGCTATGCGGCGATCAAGTGCACGGCGCACCTGCCGGGTCCCTACACGATCCCGAACGTGGCTTCCGACGTCCATGTCGCCTACACCAACCGCTGCCCCTCGACGGCGATGCGCGGCTTCGGCATCACGGCGGTCGATTTCGCGCTCGAGGTCCATATGGACAAAGGCGCCGAAGCCTGCGGCATGGACCCTTGCGAGTTCCGCATCCTCAACGCCTACCGCGACGGGGACATGAAGGCGCATCGGCGGATCGCCAAGAACACGGCGCTGGTGGAATGCGTGCAGGTCGTCGCGGAGAAGGCGGCGTGGCCGCTTTCCGACGCCGCGCGGCGCGCCTCCTCGCTCACCGGCGGAGGCGGGTCGCGGGCCGAAATCCCGGCCACGCCGATCGACGAGGCCGGGCGCATCGGTCGCCCCGAGACGCGCGGCAGCCGGCCGACGCAAGTCCTGCCAGCGGGGACATCCCGGATCGCGATGACCAAGCAGCCCGTGATGGAGGGCGCGGCCGACAACCGCGCCCGGCCGGCGGAGGTGCCTCGCTACGAGCCCTACAGGCCTGCGCCAATGCCTCCACCCGCCTATGCGCCGGCGCCGACCTATGCACCGGCGCCGCCACCCGCGCCTCCGCCTCCGACCGCGGCACCCCCGGCCGCAGCCCCGCCCGCCGCGGCGCCTCCGGGCCAGACCCAGCACGGGGCGGTGCGCTTCTCCTCCGTCTTCGGCACGAGGAGGCGCTGACATGGCCAGGCACCGGGGACGCGGCATGGCGTCCGTCAATTATCCGATCGGCATGAATCTTGGCGGCGATCCGAGCCAGGCGCTGATCCATTCCAATCCCGACGGCAAGTTCACCGTGGCGCTCTCGGCGATCGACCTCGGACAGGGCATGAAGCAGGTGACGCGGCAGATCGCGGCGGAGACGCTCGGCGTGCCGGTCGAGGACGTCTATGTCGACACGGCCGACAGCGACACCGGCCCGCACGACATGGGCAGCTTCGCCTCGCGCGGCACGCACCGCATGGGCAACGCGGTGATCGCGGCGGCGCGCGAGGCGCGCGGCGTGCTGCTGGAGGCAGCGGCCGAGGAACTCGAGGTCGATGCCGCCGATCTCGTGACCGACGGGCGCGGCAACATCCATGTCCGGGGTGCGCCGTCGCGCTCCATCACCGTGAAGGCCACGTCCCAGGCGGCGCAATTCAAGCAGGGAAAGACGATCGCGGGCCGCGGCATCTTCCTGATTCCGCTCTCCGCCGTCGATCCCGAGACGGGCGAGATGAACCCCAACACGGCCTTCGCCCACGCGGCGCTGGTGGCGGACGTGGAAGTGGACGACGAGACCGGCGAGGTCACGGTCCTCAAGATGGCCTCGGCCTACGAGCTCGGCCGGGCCATCAACCCCCGCATGGTCGAGCAGCAGCTCGTCGGCGGTGCCTGGATGGGCATCAGCCACGCGCTCTACGAGACGCCCGAGCCCTATTACCCCGATCCCTCGCACGGGCCCCGGGATTACAACGAGTACCTGATGCCGGGTCCCGGCGACATCGCGCCCTATTCGGTCACCGTGCTGGAGCGCCCCGCGCCGGACGGGCCCTTCGGCGGCAAGGGTCCGGGCGAGATGTGCGCCAATCCCGTCCTGCCGGCGATCGCCAACGCGGTGTACAACGCGGTCGGCGTCCGGGTGAATGACCTGCCCATCACGCCCGAGAAGGTGCTGCGCGGCATCAGGGCCAACGGCGGCGCCCGGCCCGGTCCCCGGAGGGGCGGCCTATGAAGAGGCGTCGGCACCATCCCTCTCCCTTGCGGGGAGGGTCCCGAGCGCAGCGAGGGAGGAGGGGGTCGCACGACGCTCGTCGGATGGCCCCGCGCGACCCCCTCCCGGTCAAGCTTCGCTTGTCCACCCTCCCCGCAAGGGGGAGGGAGGGGGGCGTGCCATGAGTCTGCGCGCGATCCATGGCATCGAGAGCCCCGAGGCGCTTTCGGAGGCGCTGCGCACGGCCCTCTATCTCGCCGACGACGGCATCTCCACGGCGGCGTTCCTCGCGCTGGCGCTCGGCAAGCCGCTGCTGCTCGAAGGCGCGCCCGGCGTGGGCAAGACGGAGGCCGCCAAGGCGCTGGCCGGCATCCTCGGGCGGCGGCTCATCCGCCTGCAATGTTTCGAAGGCATCGACGCCGCCGCGGCGCTCTACGAGTGGAACTACCCCCGGCAGATGCTCGCCATCCGCCAGGCGCGCGAGGGCGAGGCGCTCGACATCTATCGCGACGATTTCCTGATCGAGCGCCCAATGCTGACGGCGTTGCGTCATCCGCAATCGACGCTCCTGCTCATCGACGAGATCGACCGGTCCGATCACGAATTCGAGGCGTTCCTGCTCGAGTTCCTGTCGGACTTCTCAATCTCCATCCCAGAGCGCGGCACGCTCAGGGCTGCCGAGCGGCCGGTGGTGCTGTTGACCTCCAACCGGACACGCGAGCTGCACGAGGCGCTGCGGCGGCGCTGCATCTACCATTACATCGCCTATCCCGACGCCGAGCGCGAGGCACGCATCATCATGGCGCGGGCCTCGGCGGTGGCGGAGGGGACTGCGCGCGCCGTGGTCCATGCCGTGGGCCTGCTGCGCCGCGAGCCGTTGGCGAAGCCGCCCGGCGTCGCGGAGGCGGTCGACTGGGCCGAAGCGGCGACCGCGCTCGCGCGCACCGGCGCGCCCTGGCCGGAGGCGTTCCGCCGCTCGATCGGAGCCGCGCTCAAGGACGAGGACGACCTCGCCCACATGCGTCCGCGCCTCGGTGATCTCGTCAGGGCGATCGCCGCATGAGCGCTCCGCCCGTCCCGCTTTCGCCGCTTTCTGCCCTGCCACCCGCCGCGCGGCCGTTCGTGGCGTTCCCGCAGCTCCTGCGGCGGCATGGCTTCGCGGCGGCGCCGGAGCAGACCTTCGCCTTCCTGCAGGCCATCGAGCTGCTGGGCCCACGGTCCATCTGGCATCTCAGGCAGGCGGCCATCGCGACCCTGGCCCCTCCGCCGGACCGGCGGGACCTGTTCGACGCGCTCTTCGACGCGCATTTCCTGGGGGCCGCCCTGCCGGCGGATTTCGAGGATTTCGGCCCCGACGCCGAGATGCAGACGCAGGACGACGGGGCCGAGCAGGAGATCCTGATCGGCGACGAGGTCAACGAGACAGGCCAGGAAGCGACGACCGCGGAAGCGCTGGCGGTGCGCCGGCTCCAGCCCTCCGATGAGACAGGCGCGCTGCGCGCCTTCGAGCGCGCGCTGCCGGCGGCCCTGCCGCTCCGGCGCGGCTATCGCCGCCGCCGCATGCGGCGCGGGCAGGGCGTCGACCTCGGACGCAGCCTGCGCGCGGCGCTCCGCAACGACGGCGAGGTCCTGGCGCTGCGTCGCTGGCGCCGCGCCAGCCGGCCGCGGCCGATCCTGATGCTGATCGACGTCTCCGGTTCGATGAAGCAGCGCAGCGACGCCAACCTCGCCTTCGCCCATGCGGTGATGCAGGCGGCGCCGCGCGTCGAGGTCTTCACCTTCGGCACCCGGCTGACGCGGCTGACCACGGCGCTGCGGCGCAGGAACCGTGACCAGGCCCTCGTCGAAGCTGCTGCGCGGGTCGCGGACTGGGATGGCGGCACGAGGATCGGCGATGCGCTGCAGACCTTCCTTGCCGTGCCGCGATACGCTTCCTATGCGCGCGGCGCGGCCGTCGTGATCGTCTCCGACGGGCTGGAGCGTGGCGATCCGCAGGCGATGATCGATGCGGTGAGGCGGCTCGCCGCGCGGGCCTGGCGGATCGACTGGCTCTCGCCGCTCGCTGCCGCGGCCGATTATGCGCCGCAGACCGCCGGCCTTGCCGCCATCCGTCCCATGGTGGCCTCCATCAGCGCCGGCGGGGACACTGCGGCGCTCTGCCGACATCTCCTGTCGCTGGGGAGGAGCCGGGCCGCATGACCATCGACGCGCATTTCCACATCTGGCGGCAGGCAGACTTGCCCTGGCTCATGGGGCCGATGCAGCCGCGCATCTTCGGGCCCTACGAGCCGATCCGGCGCGACTACCCGATCGAGGAGTATCTCTCCGACGCAAGGCCCGCCGGCGTCGCGGAAGCGGTCTATGTCCAGGCCAACTGGCCGAAGGAGCAGGCGCTCCAGGAGGCCGCCTTCGTCGCCGAAGCGTCGGAGCGGACGGGCTTTCCCATCGCCATCGTGGCCTATGCCGACATGCTCGCCGAGGATGTCCGGCCGCAGCTCGACGCGCTGGCCCACAATCGCCGCGTGCGCGGCGTCAGGATGCAATTGCACTGGCACGAAAACGCGCTTTACCGGTTCGCATCGGGGCCGGACCTCTGCCGGGACCCGCTTCTCCAGCGCAACGTCGGGCAGCTGGCGGCTTACGGCTGGAGCTTCGACCTGCAGGTCTTTTCGGGGCAGATGGCGGGTGCGGCCGAGCTTGCCGAAGCCTGTCCCGACGTGCCGTTCGTGCTGCAGCATGCCGGTATGCTCGAAGACCTTTCGCCTTCCGGCACCGAGGCCTGGCGCGCCGGCATGGCGCTGCTCGCGGCGAGGCCCAACGTCTTCTCGAAACTCTCGGGGCTCGGCACGTTCCTGCGCCGCAACGACCCCGCGCATGTCGCGATGGTCGTCGGGGAGACGCTGCGCCTCTTCGGCGCCGGGCGCTGCCTCTTCGGCTCCAACTTCCCGATCGAGAAGCTCTGGACCGACTATGCCGCGCTGATGGCGGCGTTCCGCGCCGCCGTGCCGGCGGGCGATCATCCATCCGTTTTCACCGCAACCGCAAGGCGGGTCTACCGCCTCGAACCTGGGGAGGGGCCACGCCATGGCGCTTGAAATCAAGATCCTCGACTACGGCGACATCGAACTGGAATCGAGCTTCCTGGTGCTGGGCCGCGGTTGCGGCCAGACGCGCCGCGTGCCGACCTACGGGTTCCTGATCCTCGGCGGGCCCTGGCCGGTGGTCGTCGACACGGGCTACCGGCACAACCAGATCATGGAAAGCCTCGGCATGCGGGGCCTGCAGTTCCACGAGAACATGATCGAGAACCAGCTGATGCGTCACGGCGTCCGCATGGGCGACGTGCGCTACGTCTGTCACACCCATCTGCACATCGACCATGCCGGGAAGGACGAGCTCTTCCCGATGAACACGACAGTGATCATCAACCGGCGCGAGCTCGAGTATTCGGTCTCGGGCCTGATGCATCCGCAATATCCCGCGCCCGACATCAAGCACCTGATCGACCGGCTGCACACGAAGGATGCGCTGCGCCTCGAGGACCTCGAGATCACCGGGATGATCGAGCTCTTCCCCGGCTGCTACCTCGAGGCGGCCGAGGCGCATACGGAAGGCTCGATGAACGTGCATGTCGACACGGCGGAGGGTCGCGCCATCATCTGCGGCGACGTGATCTATGACTTCAACGACCAGATCGTGAATCCCTTCCACGAGATCCACCATCTGGAGCCGCGCGTCACTGGCAACCACGGCACCTCGAAACGGGCCGAGAAGGCCTCAATCAAGAGGCTCCTGAACCAGGGCGCCTTCCTGCTGCCGGTCCATGACAAGCCGGCCAAAGTGCATGCCGGACGCGTGATCGGGCGCATGGACATGGCGGTGCCAGGGCCGGTCACCCAGTCGTTGCCCGCGCGGCCCTGGTTCCCCATGTGAGCCGCCCAGCGGCGGTGGGAGGAAGTTCGCCATGACCACGCATGTCGCCGTCGCTCCGGGGTTCGCGGATCTCGTCGACCTCTGGGCTCCCGTCCGCCAGCTCGGCACCGGGTTCGAGTTCACCGAGGGGCCGGTCTGGCATCCGAAGGAGCAGTTCCTGCTGTTCTCCGACATGCCCGGCGACGTGCGTCGCCGCTGGGACCGGAGCGGCGTGCGCGAGGTGATGCGGCCCGCCAACAAATGCAACGGCATGACCTACGACGGCGATCTCAACCTGATCGTCTGCGAGCATGCGACGTCGACCCTCGTGCGCGAGCGGCCGGACGGCCGGCGGGAGGTGCTGGCGTCGCATTTCGACGGCCGCGAGCTGAACAGCCCCAACGACGTGGTGGTGAAGAGCGACGGCGCGATCTATTTCTCCGATCCCTGGTACGGCCGGATGCCGGTCTACGGCGTCGAGCGGCCGCGGCAACTCGGCTTCCAGGGCGTCTACCGCCTGCCGCCGGGCGGCGGGGCGCCGGAACTCATCGTCGATCGCACGATGTTCGACCAGCCGAACGGGCTTTGCTTCTCGCCCGACGAGCGCGTGCTCTACGTCAACGACACGGTGCAGCATCTCATCCGCGCCTTCGACGTATTGCCGAACGGACGGCTCGGCATGAGCCGCGTCTTCGCCTCGGGCATCGTTTCGCCGAGCGAACCGGGGGTGCCGGACGGGATGAAATGCGACTCGGCCGGCAACGTCTGGGTCTGCGGGCCGGGCGGCGTCTGGGTCTTCGCGCCCCATGGCGCGCTGATCGGCAAGCTGCGCGTGCCGGAGCTCGTCGGCAACCTCGCCTGGGGCGGGGAGGGATTCCGGACCCTCTTCCTCACGGCGACCCATTCGCTCTACGCCGTCGAGACGAAGATCGGGCCGCGGTCCGAGCCCTACATGCGGGATGCGACCCGCTCGGGCGGCCGCCCCGTCGCCGCGACGCCGGCGGCCACGGTCGCCCGCAACGGGACGAAGAAGGCGGCGAGCGGCTTCGCGCTCGATCCGTCGCGCTGCGCGCTGATCATCCAGGACATGCAGAATGACGTGGTGATGGAGGGCGGCGCCTTCGCTGCCTCGGGCTCCCCGGCCCATTGCCGCGAGCAGGGCGCGATCGCCAATGGCGCACGCCTCGCCGCCGCGGCCCGGGCGAAAGGCGTGCCGGTGATCCATGTCTGGTTCGTGGTCGAGCCCGGCTGTCCCGGAGTCACCATGAACGCGCCGCTCTTCGAGGGGCTCGCCGATGCCAAGGCCCTGGTGCGCGGCACCTGGGGCGTGCAGGCCGTGCCGGGACTGGAGCAGCAGCCCGGCGACCATGTCGTGGAGAAGAGCCGGATGAGCGCCTGGGAGGGCACGCGGCTCGAAACCGTGCTGAAGGCCCTGAAACGCGACGTCGTCATCGTCACCGGCGCCTGGACCAACATGTCGATCGAGCACACGTCGCGCACGGGCGCCGACAAGGGCTATTTCATGCTGGTGCCCGAGGATTGCTGTTCGACCATGAACGCCGAATGGCACGCGGCTTCGGTGAATTACGCGCTCCAGAACGTGGCGGTGGTGACCGATGCGGACGCGGTGATCGCAGCCTGGAGCTGAAGGCGCGAGCCGCTCGCGGGCAAACCATCCTCGCGCTCGCGCTCGTCGCCCCACATGCCTGCGACGTGACAGGAAGCGACGCGATCGGCGCTGCTTTGACAAGCGCCGAGAGGCGTGTTCCTCTGAGGGAACAAGAGCGCGGCATGGGGGGCCGGCCGACGCTTCATCTGATTTGAGCACTTGCGGTTTGGTGGGGTCATGACGTCTCGCACGGCGCTTCCGGGGCTCGCCATCGCTCTCGCGCTATCGGGCTGCGCGACGGTGCCGGAAGGACCGGGCGACGCGCCCCGGCCGGATCAGCCGGCCGCGACGCTGACCGAGCGCCCGACCGATCTGACCCGCGAGATGCTGATCGGCCGCTGGGGCGTCGCCTCGTTCCGCGAGGAGAAGGACCGCGCGCGCGTCACCGCCCAGGCGCGCTCCTTCTGCGGACGCCAGCCCTATGTCATCGCCGCAGGGCCCCGGAACGGCGTGATGATGCACGCGGCTGACGATGCCAAGCTCTACGAACTGCGCCTCAAGGGCGGCTCCGACGGCAAGACCTATCTCGGCTTCGAGGCTCCCCCCGGAGACTGGCAGGATCGCGTCATCCTGTCCGCCAGCAGCGAGCAATGGGTCATGCGCTTCGTCGACCCCGAGATCCATTCCCGGTACGGGACCTTCATCTACGTGAGGTGCAAATGATGCGCGCTGCCTTGCTGCTGGCCTTCCTGGGTTGCGTCGGAGCATCGCCCGCGATCGCCCAGGGGCGCACGCCTCCGCCGGAGACCATGGACATCGGCGACGAGCCCGGCCGCGTCTCCACGGAGGAGACGGTGATCGAGGACGGGCCCTACGCCCGCCAGATGGTGTTCTTCCGCTCCAGCGAGCCGCGGCACACGGTGGTGATCCACACCGCCGAACGGTTCCTCTATGTGATGATGGGCAACAACCGGGCGCTCCGCTACGGCATCGGCGTCGGCCGCGAGGGCTTCCAGTGGGCCGGGCTGCAGAAGGTGACGCGCAAGGCCGAATGGCCTGACTGGACGCCTCCGCCCGAGATGATCCAGCGCCAGCCCTATCTGCCGCGCTTCATGGCGGGCGGGCCGGGCAATCCCATGGGCGCGCGGGCGCTCTATCTCGGTTCGACGGTCTACCGCATCCACGGGACGAACCAGCCGGAGACCATCGGGCAGGCGATCTCGTCCGGCTGTTTCCGCCTCGCCAACGGCGACGTGATCGATCTCTTCGAACGCGTGCCCCTCGGCGCCAAGGTCATCATCCGGCATGGGCCGCAGGTCTGAGGAGGCCGCCATGATCTCCTTCGCAAAATCCTCGCGCCTTGCGCTCGCGGCGCTTTCGCTGGCCGTGCTCAGCCTGGTCCGGCCCGCCGAGGCGCAGACCGGCACGCTTGATCAGGTCCGCCAGCGCGGCACGCTGCAATGTGGCGTAAGCACCGGCCTCTACGGCTTCTCCTTCCAGCAGGACGGCAAGTGGGCAGGCTTCGACGTGGAATTCTGCCGGGCGCTGGCCGCAGCGGTCCTCGGCAATCCGGACCGCGTGAGCTACGTACCGCTGTCGGCCGCCGAGCGTTTCGACGCGCTCAGGAGCGGAAAGATCGACATCCTGTCGCGCAACTCGACCTGGACCCTGCAGCGCGAGGCCGAACTCGGCCTGATCTTCGCCGGCGTTCTTTTTCATGACGGGCAGGGATTCATGGTGCGCCGCAGCGCCGCCATCACCTCGGCGCTCGAACTCGGCGGCAAGCGCGTCTGCGTGCAGGCGGGCACCACGAGCGAGCATACGGCGCGCGATTACTTTTCCGCGAACGCCATGACGGTCGAGGTCCGGGTCTACCCCGACTCGGCGGCCACGCTCGGCGGCTTCGCGAAGGGGGATTGCGAGGCGATGACCACGGACAATTCCGGCCTCTTCGCCGAGCGGCTGAAGCTCGAAAAGCCAGCCGATGCGGTCATCCTGCCGGAGATCATCTCGAAGGAGCCGCTCGGCCCCGTCACGCGGGCGGACGACCTGCGCTGGCATAATGTCGTCAAGTGGGTGGCTTTCGCCCTCGTGAACGCGGAGGAGCTGGGCGTCTCGTCGAAGACCCTTCCGCAGGCGCTGCAGTCGAACAAGCCGGATGTCAGAAGGCTGCTCGGCATCGAGGGCGGGCTCGGGAAGATGCTCGGCCTCGAGGATGCGTGGGCACGTCGCGCCATCGAGGCGGTCGGCAATTATGCCGAACTCTACGAGCGCAACGTCGGCACGGGGTCGCGGCTGGGCATTCCGCGCGGCCTGAACCAGCTCTGGAGCGAGGGCGGCATCCTTTACGCGCCGCCGGTGCGCTAGCGTCCGGGCTGCGCGGTTTGGAAGTCCGGAGGCGGGGGCGCACGGCTTGACACGGGCGCGGGGGGCCGCGACGAACCATGGCCGGTTCGCATTCCAGACACGTGAAGGCAGCGCATGACGGGTCAAAGAGCCCTGGCCAGCATCGGGCGCAATCTGCTCGCCGCCATTCCGACGGTGCTCGCGATCGTCGTGCTGAACTTCTTCCTCCTGAAGCTCGCTCCCGGCGATGCGGCCGATGTGCTGGCGGCGGAATCCGGTGCGGCGACCGAGGAATTCATGCGCCAGCTCAGGACGCGCCTCGGGCTCGATTTGCCGGTGCTGGCGCAGCTCAAGGCCTATCTGGGCGGCCTCCTGCAGGGCAACCTCGGCTTCTCGCCCCGCTACAACATGCCGGTGACCGACCTCATCCTGCAGCGGCTCCCGAGCACGCTCGTCCTGATGGCGACGGCTCTCGCCTTCGCCTTCCTGATCGGCGTCGCGTCGGGCTGCGTGATGGCGCTCTTTGCCGGCCGCTGGCCCGACCGCGTTCTGTCGCTGGCCGGATTGCTGCTTTACTCGCTGCCCGGCTTCTGGGTCGGCCTGATGCTGATCGTCGCCTTCTCGGTGAAGCTCGGGTGGCTGCCGAGCGGCGGGTCGGAGACGATCGCCTCGGGCCTCACGGGCCTCGACCTCTTCATCGACAGGCTGCGCCATCTCATCCTGCCGGCGCTGACGCTCGCCCTCTTCTATGTCGCGATCTACGCGCGCCTCACGCGCGCGGCCGTGCTGGAGGTGGCGAGCCTCGATTTCGTGCGGACCGCGCGTGCCAAGGGCATTCCGGAGCGCGACGTGACGCTCCGGCACATCCTGCGCAACGCGCTGGTGCCGGTGACCACGCTCGCCGGCGTCCATATCGGCGGCATCCTCGGTGGCGCGATCGTGGTGGAGACGGTCTTCACCTGGCCGGGCCTCGGACGACTTTCGTTCGAGGCCGTCCAGCGGCGGGACTTCAACGTGCTGCTCGGCGTGCTGCTGCTGTCCTCGCTGCTGGTAATCCTCGTCAACATGCTGGTCGACCTGTTGCAGGCCACGCTCGACCCGCGCATCGAGCTCTCCTGATGAGCGAGGCCGCCACCGCCGCGCCGCCCGCCGGCTTCAGGACGCTCCGCGCCTTTCTCGCCAACCCGGCGGGTGCGCTGTCGCTCGCCTTCCTCGCGGCGATCATCGGCCTCGCGCTGGCCGCGCCCCTCATCTATCCCGAGGATCCGCTCGCGATGGTGGCGCGCCCGCTGCTCTGGCCGGGCCAAAACGCGGCCTATCCGCTGGGCACCGACAGCCTCGGCCGCGACGTGGCGGCCGGCATCGTCTGGGGCGCGAGGGTCTCGCTGCTGGTCGGTCTCGCCGCCATGGTGATCGGCGTGGCGATCGGCATCGCCGTCGGCGCCGTCGCGGGCTATTTCGGCGGCAGGACGGACACGATCCTCGTGAAGATCATCGAGATCTTCCAGACGCCGCCGAGCTTCCTGCTCTTGGTCGTCCTCATGGCGATCGCGCAGCCCTCCATCACCAACGTGGTGCTGGCGATCGGCGGCGTCACCTGGACCACCACGGCGCGGCTGGTGCGGGCCGAATTCCGCAGCCTCCGGGGCAAGGATTTCGTCACCGCCGCGCGGGGCCTCGGCTACGGCCATGTCCGGATCATGCTCGTGGAGATGCTGCCCAACGCCCTGCCGCCGATCATCGTCAGCTCCTCGGTGCTGGTAGCGACCGCGATCCTGATGGAATCGGCCTTGTCCTTCCTTGGCCTGAGCGATCCGAACGTGGTGAGCTGGGGCAGCATGATCGGCGCGGGCCGCGAGATGCTGCGGACGGCCTGGTTCCTGAGCGCCATGCCCGGTCTCGCCATCGTCGCGACGGTGCTGGCGCTGAACACGCTGGGCGATGCGCTGAACGACGCGCTGAACCCGCATCTGAGCGGCAACCGCCGGTCCTGAGCGCAGCAACAGGGGCCGGTCAAAGAGCCTGGAAGGCTCTCGGGGTGAGGGTCATCACCTCGATACCGTCGTCGGTGACGAGCACCTGATCCTCGATGATGAAGCCGCCCAGGCCGTCGACGTAATGCGGCGCCTCGACGGCCAGCACCATGCCTGGCTCCGCCGCCACGTCGCTGTCTGCGGCGATGAAGGGCCATTGCTCGCTGAAAGGATCGTTGCCGAGCCCGTGTCCGAAGTGACCTCGCGCGTAATGGGGCACGCCGCTGGCGATGACCGTCTCGCGCATGACGCCGTGGATCTCGGCAAGAGCGGTCCCCGGGCGGAGGCGCTCGAGGCCAACCTCCAGCCCCGCCAGGAGCACGGCGTGAAGTTCGCGCGCGGCGCGCGACGGCGCGCCGAGACTGACGGTCCTGGCGAAGTCGGAGGAGTAGCCGTCGATGACCACGCCGACGTCGAACTTGATCACGTCGCCCGGCTCGGCGGGTCTGCCCGCGCCCCAGGGATCGGGTCCGATCGAGATGTAGTCCCAGGCGCCGCCATAGGCCGCGCCGCGCCGCAACGCCTCCTCCTCGACGCCCTGCCGGTAGAGCTGCGACAGCGCCGGCCGCTCCACGCCATTGCGGATTCCGGCGAGCGCACGCCGGTAGCCCGCCTCGGACAGGTCGGCCGCGAGCCGGAGCCGGGCAATCTCGCGGCCGGTCTTGACCATGCGCAGGCGCCGGAGCGCGTCGGTGCCATCCACCAGCTCCGCCTGCGGCAGGGCGGCGGCGAGCCTCCCGGCGTCAGCCGCTGGCACGAAGCCGAAATCGACGCCGATCCGTCCCCGCTCGAGCCCCAGCCGGCGCAGCTGCCCGGCCACGAGGCCGAAGGCGGCCATGGCGTCGTAGGTCGCCGGGCGCCGGGTAACGGTGGGCGGTTCGAGGATGTCCCGCAGGGCTTCGTCGCCGGCATGCCTGCGCACCGAGCCCGTCTCGACCCAGGTCGTGTGAAAGTCGACACGGGTCGCGCCGCAACCCCGGCGCACCGCGCCGGCCGCGAGATCGGGGAGGACGGCCTCAATGCCGCGGTCCGGATCGCACGGGATCAGCGCGGCCGCAGCACCCGCCCTGCGGAAGAGCGAGGCCGGCCCCGGGTTCACGCCGATGGCGTGCGCCACATGCTCCGGCTGGAACAGCAGCAGCGCATCGAGCCCATCGCGCCGCATCAGCAGGCGCGCCCTTGCGCGATTGATCGATGTCTCGCCCATCATGCCTCCATCGCGACGTGACAGGCGGCGTCCGCTCCGTCACTGTGGGGCGTGATACCGGCAGACGCCCGTCTTCGCCATGCTTCCATCGGCCTCTCCGCATGATCCGTCCCGAGCCCAGTCCGTCGCCGCTCGTCGCCACCGGCCTGCCGATCGACCATGTGGGTCTCGTCGTGCATGACCTGCCGGCGGAGGTGGCTGCCTGGCGGGCGGCGGGCTTTCAGGTCTCGGATCCGGTGCCGCTCATGGGGAGCGGACCCGACGGCGCATCCAGGCCGCTGGGGCAGGCGAGCGCGCATGTGGTCTTCAGCAACGGCTATGTCGAACTCTCGTCGCCGACGCCGGGGAGCGGCAATCACCTGGAGCCCTATCTGGCGCAGGGCGAGGGCGTGCGCATCCTCGTCCTCGCGGCCGGCGACGCGGAAGGCGCCCGGCAGCGGCTCATGGCACTCTGGCCGACGCTGGCGGACGTTCGCGAGGCGTCCCGGCGCGTCGCCGTCGGCGCGACGGAGAGCGTCGCGCTCTTCCGCTGGTTTCCGCTGCCGCAGGACGTCATGCCCGGCGTGCTGACCGCGGTCGTGGAGCATGGTTCGCGGGATCTCGTGCTGCACCCGAGCCTGGTGGCTCACCCCAACGGCCTGTCGCGGATCGGCGGCGTGATCGCGCGGGGAAGGGCTCGGGACCTGGAGCGCCTTCCGGCGCTCGCGGGCGCGCCGCCGGATGCGCCGCAACTCTCGATCGCGGCCGGGGAGGGCGCCCTCGCGATCACGGGCCTCGTTCTCGGCGCCGATGACGGCCGGGAACAGGCTTTCCGGCTGGCCTGAGGGCGGAGAATATTCTTCTGCGGGACGTCGTTCCGCCGTCGCCTTTCCTGCTTCGCGCGACAGGGCGATTGCAGTCCGGCCGTCACGTGTGGTGAAATCCCGGGCAAGCTGAAAGCCGATCGGCAGAACCAACGGACGGGCGCGATGAACAGACGTGAGCTTCTTCTCTCGACGGCGATCCTGGGCCTTGCCCTTGCGGGTCAGCCAGCGCCCGCCTCGGCGCAGGCCGAGACGCCGCGTCCGGGCGGCACGCTGCGCTTCGTGATGAAATACGAGCCGCCGACGCTGTCCTCGATCAACAATTCCTCGACGCCGCTGACCTCCGGCAAGATCTTCGACGGGCTCGTCACCTACGATTTCGACCTGAAGCCGCGGCCCCAGCTCGCCACGTCCTGGACGATGTCGCCGGACGGGCTGAAGTACGTGTTCAAGCTGCGCGAGGGCGTCACCTGGCACGACGGCAAGCCCTTCACGTCGGCCGACGCCGCCTTCTCGATCCTGCGCCTGAAGCAGGGCCATCCGCGCGGGCGCAGCACCTTCGCCAATGTCGAGCAGGCCAACACGCCTGATCCGCTCACGCTGGAACTGATTCTGTCGAAGCCCGCTCCCTACCTGATGGTGGCGCTCGGGCCGTCCGAGTCGCCCATCGTGCCGAAGCATCTCTACGAGGGGGTCGATCTAGCGACCCCGCCGGGCCCGCCGCTGCTCATCGGCACGGGGCCGTTCGTGCTGAAGGAATGGGTGCGCGGCAGCCATGTGGTGCTGGAGAAGAACCAGAACTACTGGGACAAGCCGAAGCCCTATCTCGACCGTGTCGTGATCCGCTTCATGCCGGACGCTGCGGCGCGGGCGGCCGCCTTCGAAGCGGGCGACCTCGATCTCGGCAGCTCGGCGCCCGTGCCGCTGTCCGATCTGCCGCGTTTCGAGCGGGACCCGCGCTTCACCGTGGTCCGCCAGGACTACGCCTACTCGGGCGCGCAGCATCAGATCTTCTTCAATCTCGAGACAGAGGCGCTGAAGGACAGGCGCGTGCGCGAGGCTGTCGCGCATGCGCTCGATCTAAACCGCATCGTCGAGACCGTGTACTATGGCGCCGCGAAGGTCTCGCCCTCGCCGGTCAGCGTCTCGCTCGGCCCCTGGTACGACCCGACCGTGAAGGCGCGTGCCTTCGATCCGGCGCGGTCCGAGAAGCTGCTCGACGAAGCCGGCCTCCCGAAGAAGGCCGACGGGATGCGCCTGCAGCTCAGGCTGCTGATCAATCCCTTCATCGACAGCCGGCTCGCGGAGTTCGTCCGCCAGTCGCTGCGCCGCGTCGGCATCGACGCCGTCATCCAGCCGCGCGAGTTCGCGGCCTACGTGAAGCAGGTCTATGGCGACCGGCAGTTCGACCTGATCATCGAATCCCTGTCCAATGTGTTCGATCCGACGGTCGGCGTTCAGCGCGGCTACTGGTCGAAGAATTTCAAGCCGGGCCTGCCCTTCTCGAATTCCGCGCGCTACGAGAGCCCGGAGGCGGACCGCCTGCTGGAGGCCGCGGCCGTCGAGAACGACGCGACCAAGCGCAAGGCGCTCTTCAACGAATTCCAGCAGCTGATCCACCGCGACATCCCGTCGGTGGATCTGATCTCGCCCCTCGAGGTCGTGATCGCCAACAAGCGGCTCAGGAACTTCGCGGTGGGCGCCGAGGGCGTCGGCAGCAACTGGGCGGACGCTTACTTCGCGGCCCAGTAGGGCTGCAGCTCCCTGCGACCTCCTGGCGGTCGGACCTTCCGCCGCGCCAGACCGTTGTTGGAGCGCCCGCGGCGGCGCGGGCCTTCGCAAGGGAGCCGCATTGCCTCGTCACTTCGTAGCGCTGGACAGCCTGCGTGGCATCGCCGCCCTGATGGTGGCCCTGCATCATTTCCGGACCGATGGGCCGCTCGACGGGCTTGCTCTCGTGCGGCAGGCTTGGCTGTTCGTCGACTTCTTCTTCCTGCTCAGTGGCTTCGTGATCGCCGCCAACTATCGCGACCGGCTGGCGGAGGGGCATGGCGTCGGCCCCTTCATGCTCCTGAGGATTGGACGGCTCTATCCGCTCCATCTCGTCATGCTCCTCGCCTTCGTCGCGGCCGAAGCCGCGCTTCTCCTGGCGGGACCGGGCCTCGGCGGGCAGCGCGCGGCCTTTTCCGGTCAGACCGATCCCTGGACGCTGCCCTCCAACCTGCTGCTCCTCTCGGGGCTCGGACTCCACGAGGGGCTGACGTGGAACGGCGTCGCCTGGAGCGTCTCGACCGAGATGTGGACCTATCTCGCCTATGCGCTCGCGGCGTCGCTGCTGGCGGCCTGGGTGCGGCTTTCGGGGTTGGTGCTCGCCATCACGGGCTTCGTGGTGCTGATCGCCGCAGCCGCCTCACCGGAGAGCTTGGGCCGGTTCGCCGGCATCGGCCGCTGTCTGCACGGCTTCGGCGTCGGCTGCCTGCTGTTCGAGGCCTATGAGGCAATCCGAAGGCGGTCGCAGATGCGCGGCGAGCAGGGCTCGCCGTCAGGCCCCATGCTGACGGCACTCGAATGCGGAGCGATCGTGCTGGCGGCGACGCCGTTCCTCACGATCGGCCTGCTGCCGCCGCATCTGCTGACGGCCGCGGCCTTCGCCCCCGCTGTGTTGGTCTTCGCGTTCGACGGCGGGCGGCTCAGCCGGCTGCTGCAGGTCAGGGCCCTCACGGCGCTCGGGCTCCTGTCCTACAGCATCTACATGATCCATCCCTTCGTGCAGGCGCGTCTGATGCTTCCGATCGCGCTGCTCCTGCAAAAGACCCTGAACTTCCCGCTCGTCGAACGCCGGATCGTCGATGGCGAAGCCGTCCAGGTCTGGGGCGGCGGGGCCGCCGGCGGACTCGCGCTCGTCGTCCTGATGGTGGTGCTGGTGATCCTGCTTTCGATCCTGGCCTACCGCTGGATCGAGGTACCCGGCCGTGCCGCCATGCGCCGCCATGTCGAAGCGGCGCGGCGGACGGCCCCGTCCCAGGGTGCGCGGGCATAAGCCACACCCTGGGACGGGCTTCCTGTCCTCACTCGAAGAGCCAGCCCGAGGCGAGGGCCTTCAGCGTCGAAAGGTCGGTGGACTGGAGGGTGATCGAGTCGCCCTGCGACTGGAACACGACGTTCTTGCCCACCTGCTGCATCGCGGCCAGCACGTCGGCGCCCTTCGTGAAGCCGAAGCCGACGAACTTCAGCTGGTCGGTGCGCTCGAAGTCGCGAACGACATGGATGCCGTCGTCGGCGTTGGAGAAGACGAAGAGGTCCGCTCCCTTGCCGCCGCGCAGATCGTTCCGGCCCGCGCCGCCGATCAGCGTGTCGATGCCGTCGCCGCCGTCGAGGCCGTCGTCGCCCGCGCCGCCAGACAGCCAGTCGTTGCCCGGCCCGCCGCCGACCCAGTCATTGCCGCCGTTGCCGCTGAGCGTGTCCGCGCCGCCGGCGCCGAACAGGCTGTTGGCGTTATCGTCACCCGTGAGCTGGTCGGCATGGCCTGAGCCCGACACGCCCTCGATGCTGACGAAACGGTCGCCGGCGGCCTCGCCGGTGTTGGCGGCAGGCTGGTCGAGCCGCACCGTGACGGCGCCCGGCGCAACGCTGTAGTCCGCCGTGTCAAAGCCGTCGCCGCCATCGAGGAGATCGGCGCCCGCGCCGCCCGCCAGCGTGTCGTTGCCGGCGCCGCCCATCAGCGTGTCGGCGCCGCCGAGGCCCGTGAGCAAGTCGTTGCCCGCCTCGCCGCTGATCGAGTCCAGGCCCGATCCGCCCTGCAACTGGTCCGCGCCCGCGGTTCCGGTGATCACGGTCACCGGATCGGCCACGACCGGCGGTGGCGTCGCTGGCGTCGTCTGCGCCCAGACCGAGGCCATCTCGGGGTGGGTGTAGGCGAGATACTTGTAGGAGGACGTGTATTCCTGGTTGAACTGCTTCGAGCCCGTCAGCCAGGCATTGTCGACGCCTCCGGCGAAGACGGCGTCGCCCCTCTCGCGGTAGGTGGCGTCGCCGGTCAGCTTGTAGATGAAGCCGAAGCCGTTCACGATGAGGTTGTTGAGGTCAGGCGCCGGCGTTGCATCGCCCTCGCCTGCGACCGTGCCTTCAAGATACTTGAAGGCGCGCGCGGACGCGACCCAATCGTTCGCCCACATGTAGTCGATCGACTTGCGGATCGCCACGGGAATGCGCGGGTCGGCGTCGAACGTCTCGTAGTAGCGGATCAGCGCGTCATTCAGCAGGCCCACCATGAAGGGCTTGTTGTAGCCCTGCTGCAGCGGCTGCATGAAGCGGTAGGCGCCGTCTGCCGATTGCGTCGCGAGGATCGCGTCGAGCGACTTGTGCAGCAGCGCGCCCCAGTCGCGGCCGGGCTGCGCCTGGCTTGGGGCCGAGAGCTCCTGGGCGTAGAGGAAGGACTCGAGGACCCGCGCCTGGACGCGGTTGTCCATCGCGGCGGCGGCGTCGGTGCGCCCCAGATTGTCGAGATAATAGGGCGCCGTGAAGGTGTCCGCGACCGCGCCGACCGCGCGAAGCGATGCGGCGTCCCCCGTGATCACCGCATGCATCGCCACGCCGCCGATCTGCGACCAGTGGGCGCTCGCGCCATACTTGTTCGCCTCGAGATAATCGGTCCGGTAATCCAGCGCGAGCGCGTTGGCGCGGCTCAGGTATTCCGCGTCGCCCGTGCCGACCCACCAGGCGTAGTAGATCTTGGCGCGGTCATAATAGGTCGACGTGGCCCAGTCGGCGCCGGTCTGGGACCAGTGCTGGTCGGCGTAGGGATCGAAGCGATCGACGTAGGCGGTGTAGACGCCCCCAAGATTTCTGATTTCCGATGGAACGATTGCGTCGCCGATGAGTTGAGCAAGCGTGGAAGTCGAGGTGTAGTGCATTCTTGTTATCCTCGGTTGGGCCGGGGTTGACGCGGTTGCCTCCGTTCCCTGGAGCGCGCCTGGCCATGATCGGATGGGTTGGACGTGCAAGGTCGTCCCTCCGACAGCCGGAGGGTGCACGACGGTCTTGAAGAATCCGCAGGCGGACTCCGTAAAATTGCGTCGACCAGGTCGTGCCGGCGAGCGAGGCACGACGGTTCTGCGGCAGAGGCGCCTTAGCCTTGCCGGGATCGGATCTGGACGGAGCGGTTGGAAGAGAGGCGCGACTCGGCCGGCCTTGCTCAGGCTGCTTTCCTCACGGCATTTTTGGCATTCTCCGGCTGATGAACGAGCGAATCGGTTCGTCAGCCCCCCAGCGTGGTTGGTTGGACGGAGGGTTCCACGACTTCAAGGCGCGCGGGCGCAACGGCCTGCCGCAAAGCTGAAGCGTTGCCGCAATGCATCACTGCCCGGAAGGGTCGGTCAGATGCGCGAGGCGAGGGTCGCGCGGTAGAGTTCCGCCAGACGCTGGGCACGCTGATCCAGCGAGAAGCGGCCGACCACGGTGCGACGAGCCTCCCGGCCTTGATCCGCGAAGCCTGGCGCCAGAGCGCGCGCGGCGGCAGCCGCCAACGCAGCCGCATCGCCGGGCGGCACGACGAAACCGGCCGCCTCGTCCACCAGCACCTCCGGCACCGCCGCCACCCGCGTCGCCACCACGGGAAGACCGGCGGAGATCGCTTCCAGCAGGACATTCGGCAGGCCCTCGGCGCCGTCGCGGGAGGGGATCATCACCAGATCGACCGAGCGATAGAGGGCGCCGACATCAGCGACTCGACCGAGGAAATGCACATGGTCCGCAAGCCCCAGAGCCTCGCAACGACGCCTGAGGTTCGGCTCCTCGGGCCCGTCTCCGGCGACGGCGAGCGCGACTTCGAGCCCGCGCGAGCGCAGCGATGCCAGAGCCTCGACCGCGAGATCGACGCCTTTCTCGTGGCTGAGTCGCGCGACGACTCCGATCAGCGCCGTCCCGGGCTTTCTCAATGAAGAGAAATCAGCGGGGCTCGGCGGCGGCGGCAGCGAGAGAACGGCATTATGGATGATCCGCACCCGGTCTCCCATCGCGGCGAACCAGCGCCGGTGCTCTTCCGACAGGACCACCAGTCGTTCGGCTCTTGAAAGCATCAGCAGGTTGAGCCGGTTGTAGAGCCGGTCCTTGAGGTCCTGCCGCGTTGCGCCGTGGAAGAAGCCGATCCAGCGCCAGGGCGGGCGGCGAAGGCGCAGCAGGCTCACGAGACCGGTGGGCCTGTAGCCATGGCTCTGGACGACATGTGGCCTGATCTCATGCAACGCCGCCGCAAGGCCGCGCAGGGCGCCGAGGTCCGCAGGGCCGCGCTCGGGTATGACCGTCGGTTCGATGCCGAGTCCCTTGAGATAGGCGATGAAGGGGGAGGGCTCCCGCCCCGCTCGCTGGAACATGATAATTCTGAGATCGACGCCAAGCGGCGCGAGCGCCCCGACCAATGCCGCGAGTTGCCGGCCCGGACCGGACACGATCCAGGTGTCGAGCACGGCGGCGACGCGGATGCGCTCCACCGGAGGGGCAGGAGCCGCATCCTGTGTGTGATCCAGGGCAGCGGTCGGAGAAGTGTCCGTCATGACAGGAGCCTTCGCGGGAACAAGCCTGCACTCCCGCTCGTTGCGCCTCGAGGGCGCAGCGGCGAGCCGGAGCGGCTCTTGGGCATGGAGGCAGGCGGATGCGGGTTTCGGTGGTGGTGCCGCTGTACAACAAGGAGCGGACCGTCCTGCGCACGCTGGCGGCGATCGCGGCGCAGGATTGCGCTGATTTCGAAGCGATCATCGTCGACGACGGCTCGACCGACGGCGGCGACGCCGTGGCCGAAGCCTTCCCCGACCCGCGCTTCCGATTGATCCGTCAGGAGAACGCCGGGCCGGGCGCGGCGCGCAACACCGGCATCGCCGCCGCGCGCGCGGACCTCATCGCCTTCCTCGATGCGGATGACGTCTGGTCGGCGGACTACCTGTCCACGGCGGTCGCCGCACTGTCCGCGCATCCGGAGGCCGCCAGCGTGACCGTGGGCTACCGCGAGATGCCGGGCGGCTCCTCCACGGAGCCGATGTGGCGCCGGCGGGGGTTGAGCGCCGGCCAGTTCGCCCTGACGCCCGAAACGTCGGTGCAACTCGCGGCCTCCGTCCTCGCCTACATGTCGCCCTGCACCACGGTCTTCCGCACCGACGTGGTCAGGCGGCACGGCGGCTTCTACAGCCGCGACCGGTGCCTCTACGGCGAGGACGCCCATCTTTGCCTGAAGATCCTGCTCAACCATCCGGTCCTGCTGGATCTCGAGCCGCGCGTCACGATCCACCGCGATGCCTCCGGCCTCAGCGCCAACCTGCCTGCGGCACGGCCGATCGAGCCCTTCCTGCTGAATGCCGACGAGATCCGCGCAGCGTCCCCGCCGGCGCTCGCGCCCTTGCTGGAGCGGCTGCTGGCGCTGCGCGCCTTCAAGACGAGCTGCGTCCTCGGCTATTGGGGCGAATGGCGGCGGGCCCGCGACCTGCGTCGTCGCTTCTCCGGCGCGCATGCGCGGGGCCTGCCCTACCGCTTCGCGTCGCTCGCTTGTGCGACGCCGCTCGCCACGCCGCTCGGCGCGGCCGCGCGCGCCTTCCGGCGGAGCTGAGGGGCGGCGGGCATCAGGCAGTTCCGTCACGCAGACCTCCTCCATCAGGACCTGGATCGGAGAAGAGCAAGGAAGGGCGCCGCGAAGAGCACGGCGTAGACGCCTCCGGCCGCGACAAAGCCCGCCCAGGAGCCGACGCCAAGATGGCGCGACAACCAGAAGGTCGCGAGCGTCGCCGGGATCGCGCAGAGCAGGGCGGGCACGATCGTCCGCCCGACATAGGCGAGGACCGGCAGCTTAAGGGCGGAGCAGCCGATGATGATCTGCCCGAGGCCGCGAACCAGCAGGCTCGCCGCGGCGACGCCGAGGCACAGGCCGAGTACGCCGAAGCGCTGCGAGAGGATAATGCCAAGCAGCGCGGCCGTGGCGATCTCCGCCAGCGCCAGCTTGAGGAGGCTTACCTGTCGGTTCATGCCGAGCAGAACGGCGGTCGTCACGGATTGCGACATGGCCAGGCTCTCGCCGACCGCCAGGACGAGCAGGAGCGCAATGGCCTCGTCGTGCCGCCCGCCCTGCCAAAGGCGCATGAAGGGTTCGCCGAGCGCCAGAAATCCGCCGAGGAAGAAGGCCGCGAGCCCCGCCGCATAGCGACCGCCAAGCTTGAAAAGCTCCCGCTGCTGGTCCGCCTCACCGCCGGAATGCAGCCGCACCGCCCGCGCCGCCACGGCCTGCGCGGCCGTGTCGACGAATGTGGCGGCATAGGTGACGAGCACGCGCGCCAGCGAATAGGAGGTGACGGCGGCGGGTCCGAGCCGATTTCCGGCGATGGTCGCGCCGGTGAGCAGGTTCGCGGTCCGGGTGAATTGATAGGCGAAGAGGCGCAGGCCGAGACGCCAGGTCTCGCGGAGCTCGGCGCCAGAGGCGAGCGAGAGCTTGATGCCGGGCCGGATCCCAAGGCGCCGGCAGGCCGCCATCGCTGCGAGGCCAGAGGCCAGATTGGCGGGGATGGTGATCGCCGCCAGCAGCGTCAGCGGCGCGTTGGGGTCGATCAGCAGGAGGATCGCCAGGAGCTTGCCGATCTGGACCGGGATCTCGATCGCGGCGATCACGTCGAGACGCTCGCGGGCCCAGAGCTGGCAGTTGAAGATGCTGAAGACGATGTACAAGGCCGTGCTCGTACCGGTCAGGAGAAGGCCGCCGAAGGCTTCCCGCTGGAGCGCGGGGGGAACGGCGAAGAGCGCGCCGAAGAACCAGCCGGCGGCCGTCGCCACGAGGAGGACGATCACGGCGAGCGCGAGCGAGGCCGCGACATGCGTCGAGGCGATGCGCGCTGCCCTGCTCCTGTCCTCCTGGGACTGGTGCATCGCAAGACGCCGACCGGTGGCCGAGATCAGCCCGAGGTCGCCGAGCACGAGGTAGGTCGTCACGAGCCCGATTAGCACCCAGACGCCGTAGCGCTCGGGCCCGAGCTCGCGCGCGAGAAGCGCGACCGTCAGGATGCCGATGACGCCGTTGACGACGGCGACCGACGCGTTGGCGATCACGTTCGAGGCGATGCGACTGCCAATGAGCCCGCGCATCACGCCCGCGCCGTCCGGTAGGCCGGATAGCGGTAGGCGGTAGCATAGTTCTGGTTAAAGGCCTTCGAGGCCTGGAGCCAGGACTTGTCGACCCCGGCGGCAAAGATGCGGTCGCCGCGCTCCCGCCATACCGCTTCGCCGGTGCGGGTGTAGGTGAAGCCGAAGCCGTTGACGATCATCAGGTTCAGGTCGGGCGCGGGCTCGCGCTTCTCGTCCTGGCAATCGCGCTCGAGATACCAGAAGGACTGGCTCGCCTCGTCCCAGGTCTTCGTCCAGAGATAGTCGACGGCGCGCTGGATCGCGGGTGCGATGCGCGGATCGGCTTCGAACTGGTCGTGGTATTCGATCAGCGCATCGACCAGCATGCCGGTCATGAAGGGCTTCACGCCGCCGCATTGCGCGCGCGCGAAGCGGAAGGCGCCGTCCTTCGACTGCGAACGGAGAATCGCGTCGAGGGCGTTTCTCAGGCGGCCGGTTGGAGGGGCATCCGCCGGACGGCCCACCTGTGTCGCATAGAGCAGGGACGTCAGCACGCGCGCCTGCATGCGATTGTCCATCTCGGCGCCGGTGTCCGCGAGATTGGAGAGATAGTAGGGCGTCGAGAAGGTTTCGGCCACGCGCAGGACGCTGTCGCGGCTCTTCTCGTCGCCGGTCGCCCAATGGTGCATCAGCAAGCCGGCCATCTGCGCCCAGTGGGCGCTCGGCTGGTTGCGGTTGGCGATGAGGTACTTGTCGCGATAATCGACCGCGAGTGCATGGGCCCGCTGCAGCCAGGCGGGCGCTCCGGAACGCGCCCAGGCGACATAGTAGATCCGCGCGCGGTCATAGTAGTTGGCCGCCTCCCAGCGCGCGCCGTCCTGGGCCCAGTGGCGGTCGGCGAAGGTGCGGAATTTCTGATCGTGGCGCGCGAAGGCGTCGTCGCCGTCGCTGGAGAAGGGCAGGGCGGGGCCGAAGGCGCGAAGGATCCGGGCGCGCAGGGCGGCTTCCCGCGCCGCATCCGCGAGTGCCGGGCGGCCGACGGCGGTCGCCAGGACGCCCGACAACAGGGCGCGGCGGCCGATCATGCCGCAGCCTCCCGCCCCTCGGCGCGGAGCCATTCCTCCAGCATCAGGAGGGCGAACAGACGCTCGCCATGATCGCGTCGTCCGGCGCGATGTTCGGCCAGAAGGCCTTCGACTCCGTCTGGCGACAGCAGCCCACTCGTGGTCAACGGCCCCTGGACCAGCCCGGAGAGCCTGTCGTCGAAACCATCGCCGAACCAGGCGGAGACGGGGACGCTGAAGCCCTGCTTTGGCCGCACGAAATCATGTCCCGGCAGGTAGCGGGCGAGGAGGGCGCGCAGGAGGCGCTTGCCACCATGGGCGTCGCGATGCAGCGCGTCGGGCAGGGCGAGGCCGAAACGCACGATCGTATGGTCGAGAAGGGGAGCGCGGAGTTCGAGGCCATGCGCCATCGAGGTGACGTCCGCCTTCGGCATCAGGCCGTCGGCGAGGTACGTGCTGAGGTCGGCGCGGCGCATCCGGCGCAAGGCCGACCCTGACGTCCGGCGATAGGCGGCAGCGACCGGCTCGGCCGGCGTCGCCGGCCGCGCGAGGGACGGGCCGCGGATGAGGCGCAGGTCCTCGGGCGAGAAAAGCGCGCGCTGCCGCTGGAAGCGGCTGGCCGCGTCGCCCGCGCCCAGCATCGCGAGCGCCCGCCCGGCGCGGCCGAAGACGCGGCTGCGGCGCAGCGGGGCGGCGTGGAGCAGGCCTGCGCCGGCGGCGGCGACCTTTGGCGGAACCCAGCCGGAGGCGCGGCGCAGGCCGTCCGCCGCCGCGTACCAATTGTACCCGGCGAAGCCCTCATCCCCGCCGTCGCCGCTCAGCGCCACGGTGACGGAGCGGCGCGTCTCGGCCGCCAACAGCCACATGGGCAGGGCCGAGCTGTCGGCGAAAGGCTCGCCGAAATGATGCGCGAGCTTGGGCAGGAGGCCCAGGAGATCGGCCTCCGCCCGGAAGGCGTGATGCTTCGTGCCGAGCCGCTGGGCCACGGCGGCGGCATGACCGCTCTCGTCGAAGCCCGCCTCGCCGAAGCCGATCGAGAAGGTCTGGAGCGGACCGTCCACCTGGCGGGCGGCCGCGGCGGCGACGAGGCTCGAGTCGATGCCGCCGCTCAGATAAACCCCGAGCGGAACGTCGCTCCGCAGGCGCAGCGCGATCGATCGTTCGAGCAGGCCGTCGAGATGGTCCAATGCCTCCTCGAAGCCGCCTTCGAAGGGCGCGGGCTCGTCGGCGAGGCTCCAGAAGGTCGAGGCCTTCGCCTGGCCGTCCGCGATCTCGATGCATTCGGCGGCGCGAAGCTTGCGGAAGCCCTTGAGGATCGTCAGCGGCGCCGGGACATAGCCGAGGGAGAGATAGGCCTCCACGGCGGCCGGATCGATCTCCGGTGTATGGGGCACGGCCTTGCGGAGCGCCGCCAGCGAGGAGCTGAAGGCGAGGAAACGCCCGTCGTCATGATAGTAGAGCGGCTTCTTGCCGATCCTGTCGCGCGCCAAGGTCAATCGGCCGGCGGCCTCGTCCCAGGAGGCGAAGGCGAACATGCCGGCGAGCTTTGCAAGGCCGGCGCTGCCGTCGCGCGCCAGGACGGCGGCGAGAACCTCCGTGTCGGACTGCGTGCGGAAGCCGACGCCCTCCGCCTCGAGCGCACGGCGCAGTTCGAGATAATTGTAGATCTCGCCGTTGAAGACGAGGCCCGTCCTGTCTTCGGCGCCCACGAAGGGTTGGCCGCCCGTCGCGAGATCGATGACCGACAGCCGGCGGTGGGCGAAGCAGGCGCGGCCCGAGGGCGAGGTCCAGAGTCCCTGGCCGTCCGGCCCCCGGTGCGCCAGCGCGTCGGCCATGGCCGCCACCGCCGCGTCATCGGGCCGGTCGCCCGGCCTCAGGGCGACGATGCCTGCTATGCCGCACATCGCCTGCCCTCTCCGGGTTTCAGCCGCCGGATGACCTTCGCCGGCACGCCGGCGGCGAGACAGTCCGGAGGCACATCGGACGTGACGATGGAGCCGAGCGCGATCACGCTGCCGTCCCCGATGGTCACGCCGGGGAAGATGGTCGCCCCCGTGCAGATCCAGACGTCGTCGCCGATGGTGACCGGGCTGATCTCGGAGGGCAGCGGCGGCAGGCCATCGCGGCGCCTCTCCCTGTCGAGCGAGTGGCCGGGTGAGTCGAATATCGTGACGCCGGTGGCGATCAGCGCCCGCTCGCCGATGCTGACCCGGCTCGCGACGATGAAGCTGCAATTATGGTTGATGTAGGAGCCGGAGCCGATCGACAGGAGCGGCGGCTCGGGCAGGACGGACGAGAACATGAAGCTCGACTTGCCTTCCACCAGCACGTCGTCGCCGACCACGATGCGGCCTTCGCCCCTGATGAAATGGATAAAATCGCCCGTGCGCACGCCGCTGCCATGGCTCTCGCACGAGGCCTTGAACCAGGGTTCGCAGACGAAGACGCGGTAGAGCCAGCGGAAGGCCTGTCCCGCGAGCCGGCCGAGACGGACGAGGGGACGCAGCGCGCGTGAGGGCACCGGCAGCGTGAAGCCGCGCGCCGCCCGCACCGCGCCCCGGGCGAAGCGGGCCGTCGGTGCGTCGGAGGTCCGCGCCCAATGGGCCAGTCCGGCCATGGCGGTCACCGCCGATCCGCAATCGAAGGCGCTTCACGGGAGCCGAGCGCCAGGGGGCGGTCCGTATCGTTCGCAGGCGTTCCAACGAGGGCCGCCTCGGGCAGTGCCTTGCTGCGCAGCCAGCCCACGAAGTCGCTCGCGCCCGGCGGCATGTTGTAATGGTTCAGCCCGATGATGGCCAAGAGAGCGAGCAGCACCGGCGCGGCGGCCCTCGCGAAGCGGCGGCGCGTGGGAACCGGCGCGGGCCGGCGCTCCTTCGGCTCGCTCAAGCGCGGGAGCCTCAGGATTTGCGGCATGTCCGCAAGTCGGCGCAGGTCGGCCTCCGTGCGGATACGCCGGTCCAGCGCTTCAGCCATCAGCGCGAGCGTCAGACCGAGAACAAGCCCCGCCGCCATGCCGATCAGCGCCGTCAGGGAACGGCCCGCGACAGGCCGTTCGGGATCTTTCGGCGGATCGATCATGACGAGGCGCGCGCCGGCGCGCTGCGGGGCGACTTGGCGGTAAGTGTCCAGAAAGTTGCTCATGATCCGGTCGAGCCTAGCGCCCAGGCCCACGCCGGGGCTGCCGGTCAGCTTGAACTCGATCAGGTTGGCGCCGACCGCCTCGACGCCGAGCGCGTCGCGGAGCCTGGCGATCCGCTCGCTGCGCGGGAGAGTGCCATCGATGCCGGCGGCGGCTTCCGAATCCGCGATCGGACCCAGCACGGCATCGCTGCGCAAAAGGGCCCGCAAGCCCGAGATGCGCTCCTGCACGCGCTCGACGATGGAGGTCGTGGCCCGGGCGAGCGGGTTCTCGACCTCGATCTCCTGGAACTGCGCGAGCGACCGCGCCTGGTAGCGGGGCGGCACGATGAGCGCGAAGGCGATGCTCACCGGAATCATGAGCGCGAGAGTCGTCAGAACCAGTCCGCGGCGGCGGAGCAGCATCTGAACGAGCGACCTAAAACTATCCAAAGTGGTCACGGTTTCCCTCTCTGTACAGAAGCAATCCCGCATTGACGCTGCGGGAGGCCGGAAAAGACTTGCAAAGCGAAGTTACGTCGCTAGGATAGTTGTCCTTGCTTGGACCGTGCGGGCCGCAGGATTCGTCGCGAGGCTTGCCTCCTGCGAAGCGGCTCATCCGATCACGCCGTAATTTACGGCGATCGCCATGCGAGCAGTCATCCGGCGGCATGGAGACACGATTTTGGGCTGGCTTTTCCTGATCGGCGGAGTGGTGGCAGCAATAGCCACGCGGAACGCGATGGCCGTCGTGATCCTGTCCGCCGTTGCGCTGCCGGTGGGCTTCCTGGTCGCGCTGATCGGGGGAGGCGCGGTGCTGTCGACCGGAATCTGGCTGTGGCTGGCCTTTGCGCTGGGCGCGGCGGCCGGCATCGCGGTTCTCGCGGTGCTGTCGCTCTACGGACCGGCATGGGCCCGGAACCTGACTTCCGGGCTCTTCCGCGGCACGCCGAACGGCAAGCAGGGGCTGTGAGAGGGTGCTGATCACGACGGGTCTCCGTCGAGCCGGAAGCGGAGCGCGAGCACGGTCGCCATCACGGTGAAAAGCGACCAGTTGAAGCCCTGCGACAGGAACAGGCCGGCCACGCCATAGGCCGCCAGCATGCCCTGCGCCCCCAGCGCCGTGGCGCGCAGCCCGGCGTTGCCGGCGGCGCCGAACCGTTCGGCGGCCTCGGCGTTTGTGCGCGCCATGGCGAGGACCGCGACCGCGAAGGCCGCGAGCGCCGGCAGACCGGCTTCCACCGCGATCTGCATCCAGCTGTTGTGGACGGTGATCGCATGGCCCGTGAATTCGCCAGCGATCGTGTGGAAGGTCATCGGGCCGATGCCGAAGACCGGATGAAGCGTCACCTGCCGCAGGGCGATCTTCCAGAGTTCGAGACGGATCTCGGCGGACTCGCCGAAGCCTTCCTCCGCCCGCCCGCCGGAGACGCGGCTGCCGATGTCCATCATCACGAACAGGCCGAGCACGCCCAGGATGCAGAGGCAGATCATGGCGGTGCGCGACGGGATCTGCCGCCAGCCGATGACCAGGAAGACGGCGGCGACCGCCAGCAGGCCGCCGCGGCTCTGGGTCAGGGAAATGGCGCCGAGAATGAGGATCGAGGCGGCTATCGCGAGGATCTTACGGAAAGAGCCGCGGGCGGCCGCGACCTGAACGAGCGCGAAGGACAGTGCCATCGCCAGCATCATCGCGAGGTCGTTGGGATCTCCCAACGGCGAACCGAGGTCGCGTCCGATCGTAACGCGCGTGCCCTCGACGAGCTGGCTGCCGATCGCGTGGTTCCAGATCGCGGCGACTGCCAGTCCGGCGCCACAAGCGATGATGATGGTGCGCAGGAGCGCGAATTCGCCATCCGTCCTGACGAGCAGGGCGAGCGCCAGCGCGACGAAGACGAGCTTGACGTAGGCATCCGACCAGAAGGCCATGCTGGCGGCCCTGTCCGACGACAGCATTGCGGCGATCGACGTCCAGACGACCAGCAGGCCGATCGCCGCGAACAGCCGGTTCGGCGTCGCGCGAATGTCACGGCGCAGCAGCGCGCCACCGAGCGCGAGGGCCGACCAGGCGGCGGTGAGCAACGGCAGCTGGTAGGGATGGAGGATCGGATAGGCCTCCTGCAGCCTGAAGGCGGAAAAGGCGATGCAGGCGAGCGGCGGGACGACAGGCCAGATCCAGGCCACGACGAGCGCGGCGACGCCTCCCGCGAGCAGGAGCGGCGTCAAGGGGTCGGGCACGACCTTCCAGGCAGCCGCCGTCACGGCCACCAGCACGAGCGGCCCCAGCAGGAGCATGGCGCCCGGCGCGCCGCGCGCGGGCGACGCGAAAGAAACGGGGTCAGGCCGCATAGAGCGCCTCGTAGGCGTCAATGGTGCTGCCGAGATCGAAGCGCTCCTCGACGCGCCGACGTCCTGCCTGGCCCATCAGCCGGCCCCGCCCGGGATCCGACAGGACTTTGTCGATGGCATCGGCCAGCGCTTCCGGACGGGACGGCGGGACGAGCAGGCCCGTCTCGCCGTCGACGACCACCTCGACGTTGCCGCCGACCGCGGTCGCAACGACCGGAAGGCCGCTTGCCATCGCCTCCAGCAACGTGAGCGAGACCCCCTCCGTCGTCGATGGCAGGACGAAGAGGCTCGCCTCGGCGAGGGTGTCGCGCACGTCCTCGCGCGGACCGTGCAAGGCGACAGACCCGGCGAGACCGAGATCATCCCGCTCCGCGGCCAGTGCGTCGCGGCAGGGACCGCCGCCGACGATATCGAGCTCGATGGGCCGGCCGCGGTCGCGCAGAAGAGCGGCGGCGCGCAGGAGCGTCGAAATGTCCTTCTCGGGGCTGAGCCTCGCGACCAGGAGGGCGCGGCGGCCCGGCGCGGGCCCCCGGCAGGGGAAGCGCTCGAGGTCGACGCCATTCAGCAGCGTGGCGATCTTCCGGGGCGGGAAGCCCTCGCGCCGGGCCAGATCGGCATTGTCGGCGGAGACGCAAACGATGCGGTCGACGAGCAGGGAAGCGGCACGCAGCGCCTGCATGGCGCGGCCGGAGATCGGCTCGACACCGTGGCGCGTGTGGATGACGCGCTTGACGCCGGCGAGGCGGGCGGCCGGTGCGCCGTAGAAGAGGCCGGCGGCGTTATGGGTGTGGACCACGTCAACCCCGCGCTCGCGCAGGAGGCGAGCGAGCCTGACCATCAGCCCAGGCCGGAAGCCCCCCTCCTTGCCGAGCGCCGTCACCGGACGGCCGAGCGCCGCGAGTTCGGCGCCGATCGGCCCGTCCGGACCGATCGCGAAGAAGCTCTGCTCGAAGCGCCGCGCGTCCACGCGACGCGCGAAATCAACGAGCATGCGCTCCAGGCCGCCAATGCCGAAACCCGGCGCGACATGGGCGACGCGCAGCGTGCGGTAACGCGGCACGGCATCCGACCGTGCCGCGGCGACGACCGCGGAGCTATGTGCGCCCGGCCTCAATTGAGAAGCTCGCTGCGGCGGGCGAAAGCGCCGATGCGGGCGGAGAGACGGGGCATCCAGCGCGACCAGCGCGCCGCCTTGGCGGCGAGCGTCTGGCCCGGCGTCTCGTACCAGGCCTCGTTGAGGATGACGCCTTCCAGCCGGCAGCCGCCGGCCCGCAGACGCCCAAGCGCCATCTCGACTTCCCGGCTCGTCTCGATGCCGGCCCTGCAGATCAGGAAGGCGGCCTCGCAGATCGTGGCGGCAGCGAGCGGATTGATCGAATCCTCGCGGCCCTCGAGCACGGGCGCCAGATCCATCACGATGAAGTCGTACTCGCTGAAATCGCTGAGCAGGGAGGCGCGGGCGGCCGCCAGATTGTTGAAGAGCTGCCGGCGGCCGTCCGATGCATCGACGCCGACGAAGTCGAACCCGGCCGCGCTCGCGAAGACCGTGCAGCCCGCGCGTCCGCAACCCGGATACCAGCCGCCCTCGCTGCCCGCCTCACCGTTGCCGTCGGCGCCCCGGGAGCCGTCGATGCAGAGCGTGCGGAAGCCAGCCCGCGCGGCCGTCGCCGCCGCCTGCACCGTACAGGTCGTGGTGCCGGCGCCGGCCGCAGCCGCGCAGAAGCCGATGAGCCGCAGGTTCTTCCGCTGCGCCAGTTGCAGGATATCCTCGAACGTCGTCGCGTCGCGCGGCATGATCGTGCGTCTCAGGGGTTCAGGACGGAAAGGATGACGGTGTCGCCGACCATGAGGGGGGTGGCGTCGTCCGCGGAAAGGCGCTGCTGTCCGCCCGGTGTCCGCCGGACAATCGCGACGGACTCCAACGGGTAGCGTTCCTGCTTGTTCCGGGACGAGGCGAACTCGCCGTTGGCCTGCGCGGCGCGGACCTCGATCAGGGACTGGGCGGCAATGCGCTCCTGGCTGGCGATCTCGGCGTCGATCTCGGAGACGCGGCCTGCCTTCAGCGCCACCATGTCGCGCTCGAGACCGGCGATGGAGGCGCCGACGCGCGAGAGGGCAACGGCGTTCTCGATCGCCTTCTCGTCAAGCTGGGCAAGCTTGAAATCCTCCTCGAGGACGCGGTCGGCGATGACGATGCCCTTGTTGCGCAGATCCGTGAGGCGGGCCTGCTGCGCGCGCCGGAGCCTGAGCTGCTCGTCGACGCTGGCGCGGCGCTGGCGCAACGCCTGGAGTTCCTCGCGGGCGACGACGAGGGCGCGTTCCAGCGTCGCCACCGCATTCTCCTTGGCCGTCCTGCGGCTGAGAAAGAGCGAGCGCTGCGTGGCGACCAGCGTCTTGGCCTCATCCATGCCGACGAGGCGGACGAGCTCGGGGACTGGTTCGATCTCGGGCAGGTCGGCCCGCTCGGACCGCAGGCGCGAGAGCGTGACGAGCGCGCGCTTCTGGTCGTCGAAGCTCTTGTTGGCCCGCACGGGGTCCATCGAATTCTGCGCCTCGGCGCTGCGGTAGCGTCCGCCTGCGAGCACCAGCGCCTGCAGGACCGTCATGCCGGGCGACCATTGCACGGCGCCAGGCTTCATCACGGCGCCCGCGACGAAGACGGGCTGATAGGCCACGGCCTCCACGGTGACGAAGACGTCGCGCTTGGCGATCTCGCTCGCCCGCTTCGCCAGCAGCCGCTCCAGGCAAGCCGCCGTCTGGCCCTCGACCCTGATGCGGCCGACGACCGGAATTGACAGTGTGTTGTCGGCGTTCAGGCGATATTCTCCCGACAGCTCGGGATAGGCATGGAACCGGATGGCCGCCCGCTCGAAAGTGGTGACCAGCGGAGAGGCGGTCGTCTCCTCGGGCTCCGGCGCGCCCTTTTCGCGGGACTCCGCCGACACGGCCGTGATGGGAGGGGGTGCGTCCTCGCAGACGGGCGTCTGCGCGATGGCAGGGCTGGCGAGGGCCAGCAAGCCCGCGACAAGTGCCGCTGACGCGACGGCGGTCCGGTGGCGCTGCATCTCAGGCGGCTCCCTTGTTGGCGTTCGAGGTTTTCCAGAGGCCAGCCGCGCCGCCGAGCAGCAGCATCAGGCTGCCGCCCGCCGAGGCGACGAGCCAGGTCATGCCGTAGCTGACGAGCCGCAGAGGGCGCGGCAGATGACGCTCGGCCCCCAGCTGGCCGGCCAGAAGGAGCGCCAGGAATAGAAGCAGGGCGAACAACGCCGCCAGGCCCGCGGCGCCAAACAGCGGAACCGCCCTCACGGCCAGCAACGCCGCCGACAGGACGGCGACCAGAGCCAGCAACGGCACGAAGGCGCGCAGCCCCTTGCCCGACAGGAAGAGGAAGGCGAGAGCCGGTCGCCGGAGGCTGGCGAGCCCCGCGCAGCGCAGGACCTGCTGCAGGTTGCCGGCGCCGAGCCGCAGGCGGCGGCGGAATTCGATGCGCGCCGAACCGGCCTCGATCTCCTGCGCCACCACCGAGGCGTCGTAGACGGCGTCATGACCGCGGGCGACGATGCGCATCGGCATGACGAAATCGTCGTTGATCGTGTCGGCGGGCAAGGGCTCCCAGAGCGGACGGCGGAAGAGGTAGCAGGCGCCATGCGGCCCGATCGGCGCGGCGATGGCTCCCTCGATCGCCTTCAGCCGCGTTTGGATCCGCCAGTAGGCGCTCTCGGCGCTGTCGGGCTCCGCGCCGGCGTAGGTAGGGCAGACGATTCCCACGGCGGGATCGGCGAAGTGGGGCAGCAGGCGGTCGAGCGCGTCGGCGGGCAGCATCGCCGAAGCGTCGGTCAGCATCACCACGTCGGCCGCGACGCCCGCGATCTCCTCGTTGAGGACCGCGATCTTGCCCCGGTTCCTCTCGTGGACATGCAGTTCGATATCGTCTCGTCCGGCGACGGCAGCCTGCGCAAGGACGACGCTGCGGTCCGTGCAGCCGTCGAAGGAGAAGATGATGCGGCGCGCGCCCGGGGCGCGGAGCGCGAGCGTGTTCTCGATCTTGCGGACGATCCACCGCTCCTCGTTGTAGACAGGGACGATGATCGCGACGGTCGGGCAGCGCGAGGCGAGGGGCATCGCCCGCGACGATTGCGGCGGCAGCCATCTTCCGATGAGCCGCAGCAGCGCCGGATAGCCGATGATGTTGTAGCCGATCAGCATCGTTGACAGGACGAAGGCCGCAAGCGCGACCTGATCGACGAGGGGGAGGGCGGTGGTCATGGGAAATGCTTCCGCTAACGCGCCCCCGTCCTGCCGAGGATCGTCCGCACGGTGAGGATCAGGATGTAGAGGTCGATCGCGACCGACATCTTCTCGACGTAGAGGAGGTCGAAGCGGAGCTTGCGGCGCGTCTCACGCAGATTCGCGGCATAACCGCAGCTCACCTGCGCCAGTCCCGTGATCCCCGGCTTGACCGTGTGGCGACGGGGGAAGGCCGGCAGGTCGCGGCTGTAGTTCTCGACGAGGACCGGCAGTTCAGGCCGAGGCCCGATGAGGGACATCTCGCCCTTCAGCACATTGACGAGCTGAGGGAGCTCGTCGATCCGGTAGCCGCGCAGCACGGCGCCCAGAGGCGTTATCCTGTTGTCGCCGACCGAGGTCGCTTTGCTGTTGCTGGCGGACTGGACCCGCATCGTGCGCAGCTTGATCATGCGGAAACGGCGGCCATTGAGCCCGATGCGCTCCTGCACGAAGAAGATGGGACCGCCTTCCATCAGCTTGATGAGCAGGGCGGCGAAGGCGACCAGCATGATCGCCACCGGCGCAGCCGCCAGCACCATCGCGATGTCGAAGGATCGCTTGCCACGCCAGGCGACGGCTCCCGCCTCCGGCGCGTTCGCTTCCCGGCCAAGTGACGTGGTCACCTCAGTCTGCGGTGTGGCGGCGGACATCATGGCAAGTTCCCCAAATTGGCCGCGGGCCATCATCGCCGCGGATCCCGTGATTTTTCCCCGCAACGTTCCGTTTAAAAAAAAGTTCCGAGGAAGCATTCAATCTTTTCCTTTTTCGTAGATATGGAAGTTATCAGCGTTTTGGTGAGTTTACAAGTTTTTAACTTTATGCAGTATGGAACCATAATTTTGAGAGATTTTCCTTCTAATGTAAGCGTGAACAGACGTTCATCATAAGAAAATAAGATCATTTGCTAGAAAAGAAACAAGTTAATATTTTTCTAGGAAGTTTTATTATAACTATGCTCACGGTCGATGCATCTTTGAGGGTGCCCGATAACAGGCATAAAGACTCGCCACGCGCGTCACGTTGCACGTCGACAAGTCGACGAATCGGGTGGTGGGAAGAAATCTCGCGGGACGCCCCGGCGGAGGCCGCAGGCAAGCCCTGCTCAGGGCAGATTGTCGCGCAGGAAAACCTCGATGCGGATCCGCTCCTGGTCCGCGAGGATGGGTTCACCCCATCGATTCGCCAGCAGAACGCGCGCGGCGGAGCGGGCCTCGTGGCCGGCGTCCTGATTGATGAGGGCGTCGAGGATGCCGCGGAGCAGGAAGCCGCGCGTGTGCTGGGTCAGCTCATGGGCGATCCAGACCACGCGGCCGGCGCTGCCGGTCGTCTCGAGCGCCCGGGCGATGCCGCGGTTGCCCGCGCCGATGTTGTAGAGGCCGATGACGTCCTCACGCTCGCGCAGCAGTTGCAGGGTCAAGGCCTCGTTGCGCTCGCTGTCGTCGCGGCCCTCCAGCGGCGGCAAGATCGTGAGGTTCGGATATTCGGTCGCGAGGACCTGATGGAAGCCGAAATGACGCTCGGCGTGATCGCGCAGGGCCATCGAGCCGGCGATCAAACCGATCTTGCCGGTCCGTCCGGCCAGGAAACGGCCCATCAACGCGCCCGCCGTACGGCCGGCGGCGGGATTGTCGATGCCGACATAATGGATGCGCCGCGACTGCGGGACATCGGAGACGAGCGTGACGACGGGCACGCCGCGTTCGACGAGGTCGTCGATCGCCGCGCGGACGCGCGCATGGTCCAGCGCCACGAGCGCGACGCCATGATAGCCGTCGGGCAGGCTCTCCAGCGCCCCGGCCAGCGCGTTGGGATCGAACACATCGGTGTGGATGACGTCGATGAAGGCGCGGTCGGCGGCGAGCCGCTCCGCCGTGCGCCGCACCTGCTCCTCCAGCAGGGTCATGAAGCTGTTGGCGCCTGTTGGCAGGATGAAGGCAAAGCGGTGCGTGCGATTGCGCGCGAGGCGCGTCGCCAGCGGGTCGGTGCGGTAGCCAAGCTTGAGGATCGCCTCCTCGACACGGGCCACTGTCCCGGCGCGCACGCCCTCGCGCCGGTTGACCACGCGGTCCGCCGTCGCAATGGAGACGCCTGCCGCCCGCGCCACATCCTCCAGTGTCGGCCGGCTGCCTGTCGTCTCAGTGCTGGTCAGCGCGCCGCCCAGAGCATCCCTCTCGTCATCATCGTGCGAATCGCCGGCACGTCGAGCTCATAGGCCCGGTGTCCGAGCGCGGAATAGAAGACGCGGCCCTGGCCGAACATCTTCTTCCAGACCTGCGGCATCATGACTCCCTTCGTCCAGGGTGCATGTTCCCCCGAGAAGGTCGTCGTCGCCAGCACCTCCACGGCGGGGTCCACATGCATGTAATATTGCTCGGAGCGGTGGTCGAAGCTTCCGATCCCCTGCATGATCGGGTCGTCCGGCTTCGTGACGTCGACGCGATAGTCGATGATGTTGCCGGGGTGCGCGACCCACTGGCCGCCGCACATGAACTGGTAATCGACCGAGTCGCGGAACGCGTCGCACATGCCGCCATGATGGCCGGCGAGGCCGACTCCCGCCTTCACCGCCTCGCAGAGGTTCTGCGCGTGCGGCTTCTGGATGGTCGACATGGTGTAGATCGGGACCACGAGGTCGAGGTCATGGATCCAGGCCTCGCCGAAGACTTCGGCCGAGGTCTCGATGCGGACCTCGAAGCCCTCGTCGACGAGCCAACCGCGGATCATGGAGGCGCAGAGGTCGGGATCGTGCCCCGGCCAGCCGCCCCAGACGATGAGTGCCTTGCGCATGGGTCCGCTCCTCAATCCAGCTGGCCATCGGGCGCGCCCACCGGCAGCATCGCCGGCCGCTCCACCGTCGTCTCGAGCATCACCCGCCGTCCTTCGTCCGACGAGGTCTGGAAGGCCTCCATCGCCTCGAGAGCATGCAGCGCCAGGGCGCCGCTGGCGCGATGCGGGCGATTGTTCAGGATGCCGGCCGCCATGTCGGCGACGCCGATGGAGCGGAACTCGCCGTCCACATGGCCGTGGCTGTGCGGCACCGCCTGCCATTCGCCGCCGGTCTCCGCCACCTGCACCTCGCCGCCGAAGCGATTCGGATCAGGGACGATGAGGCTGCCCTTCGTGCCGTAGATCTCGATCGGCGTGTGCTTGTGCTTGGGCACGTCGAAGCTCATCGTGATCGAGACGGCGGCGCCCGACTGGAATTCGAGCACGCCGGTGACATGCGTCGCCACCTCGACGGGGATGCGCGCGCCGTTCATCGGCTGGCTCGTGACGATGCGCTCGGAGCGCAGTCGCGTGGCAGTGCCCACGACGCTGCGGATGGGGCCGAGCAGCTGGATCAGGTCGGTGATGTAGTAGGGGCCCATATCGAGCATCGGCCCGCCGCCGCGCAGGTAATAGAAGCCCGGCGCCGGATGCCAGCGTTCATGGCCGGGACACATGAAGACGGCGCTGCCGCCGACCGGCTGGCCGATCGCGCCGTCGTCGAGCAGCTTGCGCGCGGTCTGGTGGCCGCCGCCGAGGAATGTGTCCGGCGCGCAGCCGACGCGCAGGTTCTTTTTCTCGGCGAGATCGATCACCTTGCGGGCTTCGACCATGTTCACGCCGATCGGCTTCTCGGAATGGACATGCTTGCCGGCGTTGAGCACCGCAAGCGACACGTCGGTGTGGGCGAGCGGCACCGTCAGGTTGACCACGATCTCGATGTCGTCGCGCTTCAGCAGGTCGTCGGTGCGCAGCGCCGGAACGCCGAACTCGGCGGCGCGGGCCTCCGCCGGCGCCTGCTGCATGTCCGAGACGGCCTTGAGCTCGATCTGCGGGAAGCGCTTCATGGCGTTCATGTAGGCCTTGCTGATCACGCCGCAGCCTATGACGCCCACGCCGATTGTTCTCATCGCTTGCTCCGCTTCATGTCGGTTATCGGGAAAGACCTCATCCCTTGACCGCGCCGGCCGTGAGGCCCGCGACGATGTGCTTCTGCGCGAACAGGAACAGTAGGATGGTGGGCATGAGGGTGAGGGTGATGAAGGCGAGGATCAGGTGCCATTCGGCCGAATACTCGCCCTGATAGACCATGATGCCGAGCGGCCAGGGATAGCGGGCGTCGGTGTTCAGCATCACGAGCGGCACGAGATAGGCGTTCCAGCTGTGCACGAAGGCGATGGTGCCGACCGTCGCGAGGATCGGCCGCGAGAGCGGCAGCGTCACGTAGCGGAAGAACTTGGGGTAGGAGCAGCCGTCGACGAGCGCCGCCTCGAGGAGTTCGTCCGGCAGATCCTTGAAGAAGCGGCGCAGCAACAGCACGCTCATCGCCAGCGAGAAGGCGACCTGCGGCAGCACGACGCCCATGTAGCTGTCGAGCAGGCCGAGATCGCGGACCTTGATGAACAGCGGCAGGATCGCCGTGGCCGATGGAAACAGCAGTCCGAGCGTCAGGTAGCTCAGCAGCATGTCGCGACCGAAGAAGCGGATATGGGCGAAGACGAAGGCCGCCATCGAGGAGACGATGAGCGACAGCGCGACCGTCAAGGTGGCGATGACGAGCGAATTGAAGAGGAGCTGCCAGTAGCGCTTCGAGAAGAGGATGTCGGCGTAGTTCGACCATTCCCAGACGGCGGGCAGGCCAAAGGGGTTCGAGCGGAGCTCGCCCAGTGATTTCAACCCGCCGAGCGCCGTCGCGATCAGCGGCGTCGCGACGAAGATCGCGACCGCGCCGAGGAACAGGCCCTTGTAAAGGACGACCGGGTCGAAGCTGGGCTCGCGAATGGCGTCACTCATCGCGCAGCACCCAGCGCTTGTAGGTGAAGGCGAAGGTCACGCAGATCAGGAACAGCAGGACGCCGACGGCGCTGCCGAAGCCGACGCGCATCCTGAGGATCCCGAAATTGTAGAGGTAGGTGACCAGCGTGTTCGACGAGTCCGCCGGGCCGCCGCGCGTGAGCGGCATGACGAGGTCGAAGAGCTGCAGCGAGCCGATGATGGCGAAGAAGACCGAGAGCTTGATCGTCGGCTTCAGCAGGGGAAGCACGATGTAGCGCAGCACCTGCCAGCGCGAGGCGCCGTCGATGCGGGCCGCCTCCACGAGCGTCCGGTCCATGCCCTGCAGGGCGGCGATGAACAGCATCATGTGGAAGCCGAAGTACTTCCAGACGATGACGATCAGGATCGCCAGCATCGAGGTCTGCGGGCTCGCCAGGAGATGCGGGGCCTCGGCGCCGAAGAGCCTGTAGATCGCCGCGAGGAGGCCGTAGTCGCCGTCGTAGACGAAGCTGAAGATCAGCCCCGTGGCCGTTTCGGCCAGGATGTAGGGCAGGAAGAAGAGCATCCGCAGCGCCACCGAGCCGCGGAACTTCTCAGCCAGCATCAGGGCCAGCGTCAGCGCCAGAGGCAGCTGGATGAGAAGCGAGGCCGCGATGATCAGCAGGTTGTTGCGGAAGGCGATGCCGAAGGCGCGATGGTCGATGACCTGCTGGTAGTTCGCCAGGCCGACCCAGTTCCTCGGCGCTCCGAAGCCGTTCCAGCTGTAGCCGCTGTACCAGGCGGCCTCGCCGATGGGCAGGACCACGAACAGCGTGAAGAGGACGAGCGCCGGCGGCAGGAAGAGGGCGGCCGTGGCCAGCCTCCCGTCGCCGAGCGGGCGTGCTGTTGCAAGGTTCATGATCGACCGGAGGGAGGAGGGAGTGGGGCCGCGCCGGACGTGTCCGACGTGGCTTGCGCTCGCGAGCGTCGCTCAGTTGCCCATCTTGTAGGCGTCCTGGATCGCCTTGGCGGCCTGCTGCGGCGTCATGCTGCCGCCCGCGAGTTCCGTGGTGGCATCGTTGACGACGCGACCGACGTTGGGGCCGAGATCCTGGTCGTAGAAGTTCTGGTGATACTTCGAGGCGGCGATGTTCTTCGCGATGTTCTGCTGGAACGGGCTGACGAGGCCGGCTTCCGCGCCCTTGAAGGTCGGGATCAGGAAACCGCCCTGCGCGAGCTTCATCTGGTTTTCCTTCGAGATGAAGAACTTGATGAACTCGGCCGCCTGCTTCGGCGCGCCCTTGGTGACCAGCCAGCCGTTGATGCCGCCCAGCGTGTCGGTGGGTTCGCCCTTGCCGCCGGGCACCGTCGGAAAGTCGATCCAGCCGATCTTGTCGTCCGTGATGCCCTGCTTGCTGGCGGAGAGCGAGCGCTGCGTGATGTAGTGGCTGCTGATGGCCAGCGCCATCGCGGCCTTGCCGTCGCCGAAGAAGCCGAGCGCCTGCGGGTTCTTGAAGCCGAGAAAGCCGTTCTGGAAGGGCTGCAGATCCACGAGTTGCTTCATCAGCTCGCCGGCCTTGAGAAAGGTCGGCCCGGCGAATCCGCCGTCCTCGCCCTTGAGGGCCGCCTGGAAGGCAGGCTTGCCGCCGATCCGGACGGCGAGATGGGTCCAGTAGAAGTGCAGGGGCCACTTGTCCGCGCCGCCAGTGACGAGCGGCGTGACGCCGGCGGCCTTCAGCGCCTTCACGGCGCCGAGAAGGTCGTCCCAAGTCTTGATCTTCGTGTGATCGACATTGCCCTTGGCGAGCAGTTCCCTGTTCACCATGAAGCCGACCTGCGAGACGGCGTGCGGCAGGCCGTAGATCTTGCCGTTGACGGTGAAGGCCTCGACCGCGCCGGGCGGTAGGTTGGCGGCATGGTCCTTCACCTGCGCCGTGATGTCCTCGAGCACGCCGGCCTCGACCTGCGACTTCAGCACGCCGCCGGCCCAGCTGTAGATGACGTGCGGCCGGTCGCTCGACTGGAGCATGGTCGGGAGCTTGGCCTTGTAGGCCTCGTTCTCCAGGAACTGCATGTCGATCTTCACGCCGGGGTTCGCCGCCTCGAAGGCGCGCGCCATTTCCTCCCACAGCTTCACCTGGGATGGATTCACCTCCAGATGGAGCCATTTCACCGTGGTCTGGGCGAGAGCCGAGCCACCCGCCAGCAGGACGCCGAGCGCCGCAGCGCCGAGGCACTTCAGGAACCGCATGTTATCCTCCCAATCCGCCTTCACGGGCGGTTGACGGGCATGATATCCAGACGCTTGATAAGCGCAAATCGAAAAATGATGTGATCCCATCAATTAGTGATGTAGCGTATCGCATCGAGAACCGGCGTGGTCCGGCGGAAGGGAGGCCAGCATGCGCACAGGCGCGATTTATCCCGATCTCAGGGACAAGACGGTCCTCGTGACCGGCGGCGGCAGCGGCATCGGCGAGGCGATCGTGCGGCGTTTCGCGGCGCAGGGCTCCAAGACGGCCTTCATCGACATCAAGGAGACTGAATCACAGGCGCTTGCCGCCGAGCTCGGACAGGACGGGGGCCGCATTCATTTCGAGGCGGCCGACCTGACCGACATCGCCGCGCTCAGGGCGGCCATCGAGCGGGTGAAGGCGGCGTTCGGTCCGGTCCAGATCCTCGTCAACAATGCCGCGCATGACGAGCGGCATCCGACGCCAGAGGTGACGCCGGAATACTGGGACCAGCGCATCGGCGTGAACCTGAAGCACCAGTTCTTCGCGGCGCAGGCGGTGCTGCCCGACATGGTGGCGGCGAAGGCCGGCTCCATCATCAATTTCGGTTCGACCTCCTGGATGGTGGGGCAGGGCGGCATGGCGGCCTACACGGCGGCGAAATCGGCCGTCCTCGGCCTCACGCGTTCGCTGGCGCGGGACTATGGGCCTCACAACATCCGCGTGAACGCCATCGCACCGGGCTGGATCATGACGGAGCGGCAGATCAGCCTGTGGCTGACGCCGGATGGCGAGAAGGAACTGATGCAGCGCCAGTGCCTGAAGCGTCGGCTGATGCCGGACGAGATCGCCAGCGCCACGCTCTTCTTCGCGTCGGACGAGGCATCGGCCTGCACCAACCAGCAATATGTGGTGGACGGGGGATGGGTGTAGCTTCTCCCTTCTCCCCCGTGCGGGAGAAGGTGGTGAGCGTTAGCGAGACGGATGAGGGACGACCTCAGACGTTGCGCTGCCCTCATCCGCCCTTCGGGCACCTTCTCCCGCACGCGGGAGAAGGAAGGGGCTAGACCCACCTCAGCGCCATGACATCCAGCTCCCTGGCCAGCTCTAGCAGTTGCGCCTCCGCCGCGGGCGCGGGACGGCGGAGCGGATGGCGGACGTCGTCGCAGGCGATGATGCCGCCCGCCTTCATCAGGATCTTGGCCGTGATCAGCCCGCACTGGCGGTTCTCGTGGTTGATGAGGGGCAGCCAGCGCGCATAGGCCGCGCGGGCGGCGGCGCGGTCACCCGCGAACCAGGGATCCATGATCTGGCGAATACCGTCGGGATAGCCGCCGCCGGTCATGGCGCCCGTGCATCCCGCATCGAGGTCGGCCATCAGCGTGATCGCCTCCTCCCCGTCCCAGGGACCCTCGATCGCCGGGCCGCCGAGCGCCAGGAGCTCGCGCAGCTTCGTCGCGGCGCCCGCCGTCTCGATCTTGAAATAGGAGACGTTCGCCACCTCCGTGGCCAGCTTCGCAAGGAATGGCGCGGAGAGCGGCGTGCCGGCGACGGGAGCGTCCTGGATCATGATCGGGATCGTGATCGCGTCCGAGACGACCTTGAAGAACTCGGTGATCTGGCCCTCGCCGACGCGGAAGGTGGCGCCATGGTAGGGCGGCATGATCATGACCATGGCCGCGCCCATGTCCTCGGCCTGCCGCGACCGCTCCGCGCAGACGCGGGACGAGAAATGCGTGGTCGTCACGATGACCGGCACGCGGCCGGCCACGTGGTCGAGGCAGAGTTTCGTCAGCACCTCGCGCTCGGCATCGGAGAGCACGAACTGCTCCGAGAAGTTCGCAAGGATGCAGAGCCCGTCGGAGCCCGCGTCGATCATGAAGTCGAGGCAGCGCTTCTGCCCCTCCAGATCGAGGCCGCCGGCGGCGTCGAAGATGGTCGGAACGACAGGGAAGACGCCGCGATAGGGGCGCTTCTTTGCTTCTGGCATGGGAGGGTTCCCTTGTGGATCGATGCTGCTGTGAAGAGGTCGTCAGGCCATGGACGTCACGCGTTCCCCGGACCGCGGCGCGTCACGTCGCCGTAGAGCTCCGGCATCAGCGCGAGGTCGTGGTGGACGAGGTCGCGCACCGTCATCAGCCGATGGGCGTGCGTTCCGTCGGGATGGAACAGATGTTCCAGATAGCCCACCGCCTTTGCGCCGTAAGTCGGCTGCCAGGGATCGCCAATAATGAAGGAGGCGGCCGGGCACCAGATATGCCGGCTGCCGCCCGCGAAGAGGTCGCGGTATTGGTGGAGATGGCCGCAGATCACGAGATCGGCCGGCCTTTCGCCGATCGCGTCGAGGATCAGCCTGCGGCAGCGCAGCGTCGTAAAGCGGTTGCTGATCGCCGGATCGTCGTGGGCGAGGTCCATCAGCGGCTTGTGCATGACGAGCGCAAGCGCCCGCCCGCCGCGATCCAGCGAGGCTCGCCGCAGCATATCGAGCTGCTCCGTGTCCCCGGAGAGACCGGTTCCCACGATGAGGGAGTTCAGCCCGACGAGCCGCCAGCCCGGCAGGTCGAAGGTCCAATAGTCCGCCCCGGCCTGGCGGCGGTAGCGGTCAAGGCTTGCCTCCTCGACCCAGACGCGGTCGGGGATGTCAGGGTGCTCGCCGACATCATGGTTGCCGGGCAGGAAGCGGGTTTCGATGGCGAGCCCCCGATGCGCCTCCAACGCCAGCGCGAGATCCCCGTTGTCGCGCTCGCCGAAGAGCCCAAGATCGCCGGTGTTCAGGAGCAGGTCCGGCTTCTCCGCCCGCACGGCATCGAGGAGGCGGTGCATGTTGGCATTGAAGGCCGGCTTCTCGGGCGAGACGTGGAGGTCCGAGATCTGGGCGATGCGGACGGTCATGCGATCTCCAGCAGCAGCGGCTGGTGATCCGAAACCAGGGTCTCCTCGTCGCAGGCGATGCTCCGGATCCGGGGCGCCAGATCCTCGGTCACGTAGATATAGTCGCAGCAATGCGCCGGCGCGAAGCTCTGGTCGACCAGGCAGGCCGTGATCGGATGCGGCTTCGCGCCATGGACGATCCGCCAGGCGTCACGGAAGGCGGGCGCGCCGTCGTCGAACGGCGCGGTCAGCCGGTCCTGCAGCGGATCGTCCGGCTTCATGTTGAAATCGCCCATGAGGATGGCGGAGCGCGCGCTCGGGGTGAACTTGTAGGTGCCCCAGCTGTCGTTGCGCGGCGTCGCGACGCGCGCACAGGCCTCGGCGTGGAATCGGCGGATCGCCTCCACCTGCGCGGCCCGGATCTCGGGGTGGGAATATTCGAGATGCGTGGTCTGGAGCCGGAGAGGCCCTGCCTGCGTCATCACCACGGCCTCGATCAGGCCGCGGGTCATGTTGTTCGTGGCCCGCGCCGGCCAGGGCAGGATGTGGCGCATGACCTGAACGACGGGCAGGCGCGTCAGCATCATGTTGCCGAAGCGCTTCGGCCTGCCGGCCGCATTCCGCGTCTCGAGCGCCACCCCCGCGATGGCGTCGAAACCCGGCAGCAGCCCCGCAAAGAGGGCGAACTGGTCCTCGGACGCGCCTCCCTTGAGCTCCGGCCAGTTGTCCGCGACCTCCTGCAGGCAGAGCACGTCGAAATCGGCCATCGCTCTGGCATGCTTTACGATCCGCGCCGGATCGAAGATGCCGTCGGCGCCGAGGCCCCACTGGATGTTCCAGGTGATGATCTTCATGGGAACAGCCCGGATTACCTGATCCCCGTCCGCATGAAGCTCTGCACGAACTGGCGCTGGAACAGGAGGAAGGCGACGAGCAGCGGGCCGGAGGTCATCAGCGTGGCGGCGCAGATCACCGACCAGTCGATGCCCTGGTCAGGCGAGGCGAAGATCGCGAGGCCGACCGTGAGCGGGCGGGTGGAGACGGAGTTGGTGATGATGAGCGGCCAGAGGTAGTTGTTCCAGTGGAACGACACGAGCACGAGGCCGTAGGCGAGATAGACCGGCTTGCCGAGCGGGATATAGACCCGCCAGAGCACGCCGAGCGTCGAGCAACCCTCGACCCGCGCCGCCTCCTCGAAATCCTTGGGGATCGACTTGAAGGTCTGCCGCAGCAGGAAGATGCCGAAGGCCGAGGCGAGGTAGGGCAGGGCGATGGCCGGCAGCGTGTCCACGAGGCCCATCGAGCGGATCGTGATGTAGTTCTCGAGGATCAGGATGTCCGGCGAGACCATGAGCTGGATGAGGACCAGCGCGAACAGCACGTCGCGGCCCCAGAATTCGAAGCGTGCGAAGGCGAAGGCGGCGAGCGTGCAAAGGATGAACTGCATCAGCAGCACGCCCGACACGAGCAGCATCGTGTTGAGGAAATAGCGGGCGAAGGGCGCAGAGGCCCAGGCGCGGCTGAAGTTCTCGAGCGTGAGCGGCGCGAAAAGCTCGAAGCGCGCCACGTAGGCCGACGGGTGGAAGGCGGTCCAGATGGCAAAGAGCAGCGGCAGGAGCCACAGCAATCCCAGCATCCAGGCGGCGATCGTCTCCAGGGCCTCGCCAGCGGGGCTGCGTCCGGCGAGGGTGCTCATTGGTAATGCACCCGCTTGTCGGCCAGCAGGAACTGGCCGATCGCGATCAATGCGAGGATCGCCAGAAGCACGATCGTCAAGGTCGCGGCATAGGCCTGGTCGAAGAACTTGAAGCCGACCGTATAGAGGTGGAACAGCAGCACGGCTGTCGAATTGTCGGGCCCGCCGCCGGTCATGACGAAGATGTGGTCGACGAGCCTGAAAGCGTTGATCACGGCGTTGACGAGCACGAAGAGCGTCGTCGGCATGAGCAGCGGGAAGGTGACGCGCCAGAAGTAGGTCCAGCGCGGCGTGCCCTCGATGGCGGCGGCCTCGCGCAGGTCGGGCGAGATGTTCTGAAGCGCCGCCAGATAGAAGATCATGAAGAAGCCGGCCTCCTTCCAGATCGCGACGACGATCAGGCACCAGAGCGCCGTCGACTGGCTGCCGAGCCAGTTCACGCCGGTGATGCCGAAGGGCTTCAGCAGCTGGTCCACGAGGCCGTATTGCGGGTTGTAGAAGAACAGCCAGATGTTCGCGACGGCGATCATCGGCAGGATGGTCGGCGTGAAATAGGCGAGCCGCAGGAAGCCCTTGCCGCGCAGGTTGGCGTTGACGAAGAGCGCCATGACGAGCGCGATGGCGATCGAGATCGGCACTGAGGTGCCGGCGTAGATCAAGTTGTTCCAGAGCGCCTTCCAGAAGATCGGATCGCCCAGCATCGCCTCGTAATTGTCGAGCCCGACGAACCGCGTGGGCCGGCGCGGGCGCGGCGTCGAATAGAGCGAGTGGATGAAGGTCTGGACGATCGGCACATGCGTGAAGGTCGCCAGCAGGACGCAGGCGGGCAGCACGAGGAGCCAGGCGTGGACGGAATTGCGGACGCCGGTCATGCGGGAGGTCGGGAGATGGCAGGCCGCGCCTTCCCTTCTCCCCTTGCGGGAGAAGCTGTCGGGCGAAGCATGACGGATGAGGGGAATGGCGCCGGCCATCCCCCCGTCGAGGCTTGCTTCAAAGGCAGCAGCCTCGCTTCGCGAGACCCCTCATCCGACCCTCGCTGGCGCGAGGGCCACCTTCTCCCGCAAGGGGAGAAGGAAAAGACCTCGCGTCGCGCATTCCACACGGTCACTTATACTGCGCAAGCACGCGCATCGCCTCGGCCTGCGCCTGCTTCATCGCGTCGGCCGGCGACTTGGCGCCGGTGAGCGAGGCCTGGATCGCGTCGTTCAGGAACTTGGTGACGCGCTGGTTCTCGTGAACCGTCAGCTCCGGCACGGCGTGCTTGAGCTGGTCACGGGCCACGATCGCCTGCGAGAAGCCGTCGGTGTAGTCCTTCAGCGTCTTGGTGGCGTAGGCGGCTTCCGAGGTCGCGACATAGCCGGTCTTCACCGACCAGTCGGCCGCGATCTCGGGCTCGGTCATGAACTTGATGAACTTGAAGGCCGCCTCCTGCTTCGCCGGCGAGGTGCCCTTGAAGACGTAGAAGTTGCCGCCGCCCGTGGGCGCGCCGTTCTGGCGCATGCCGGGCAGCCAGGCCACGCCGAAGTCGAACTTGGCGTTCTGGCGGATGTTCGTGAGGTTGCCGGTCGTGTGCCAGATCATCGCGGCCTTCCCCTCGAGGAAGTCGCGCGGGGTGGCGCCCCAGGAGATGATGCCCGGCGGATGCGAACCGTCGACCTTGGAGAGGTCGTACCAGCCCTGGACGGCCTCGATGACCTTCGGATCGTCGTAGGAGACCTTGTTGCCCTGCTCGTTGTTGAGACGGACGGCGTTGCCCTGCGTCATGCCTGTGAAGAGCCAGCCGGTGTTGCCGTCGGAGGGGATCTGGATGCCCCATTGCGTGACCGCGCCGGACGCATCCTTCTTGGTCAGTTTCTTGGCCATCTCGCGCATCTCGGCCCAGTTCGAGGGACCCTTGTTCGGGTCGAGGCCGGCGGCCTTGAAGGCGTCCTTGTTGTAATAGAGCACCGGCGTGGAGCGCTGGAACGGGATGGCGTAGGTCTTCCCGTCGACGCGGGCGTTCTCCATGAAGGCCGGATAGAAGGATGCGAGCCACTTCTTGTCGGCGTCGGTCTTCACGAAATTGTCGATCGGGACGATGACGTCCTCGTCGTAGAGCGTGAAGAGGTCGGCCGCGAGCAGAATTGCGGTCTCGGGCGTGTCACCGCCCTTGATGGCGGTCAGGACCTTGGTGATCGTCTGCACATAGTCGCCGGCGTAGATCGGCTTGATCTTGATGCCGGGGTTCGCCTTCTCGAAGTTGGCGGCGTACTCGTCGATGATCTTGGTGACGGGGCCGCCCACGGCGACCGGGAAGTACATTCTGACCTCGGTGTCGGCCTGGGCCATCGTGGGCCCGGCGGCCATGGTCAGCGCGGTCGCGCCGGCGAGCGCGGAGAAGCGCCTGCGGTTCATCGTCGTCATGTCCATCCTCCATCAGCCCTCGTTCGGGGCCATTCCCACGATCATGCGCCTGCCTCGAGGGCCGGTTCAAGGGGCATTTTGCCGGCTCAATTGAGCCGGCGTCCCTCCGCGTCGAAGCGGCTCTCGTCCTTCTCGTCCCACCAGGCGGACGCGGCGTCGCCCGGCCGGAGCGCCGAGGCGCCCGGCAGGCGCGCCGCCAGCCGGTCTCCATTCTCCGTGTTCAATGACACGATCGTGTCGGCGCCCAGATATTCGACGGCCGCGACGGAGCCGCTGCGGCGCGGCGCGCCCTCCGGGGGATCGTCCAGCCTTACATGTTCCGGCCTGACGCCGCGTAGCATGGCGCCCTCCTTCAGCAGGTTCATCGGCGGCGCGCCGATGAAGCTCGCGACGAAGGGCGTCTCGGGCCGCGTGTAGAGGGCTGCGGGCGAACCCGCCTGCTCGATGCGGCCGCCCCGCATCAGAATGACCTGATCCGCCATGGTCATGGCCTCGGTCTGGTCGTGCGTGACATAGACCATCGTCATGCCGAGCCGCTGTTGCAGGGCCCGGATCTCGACGCGCATCTCGTGCCTGAGCTGCGCATCCAGATTGGAGAGCGGCTCGTCCATGAGGCAGACCGGCCGCTCCGCGATGATGGCGCGGGCGAGGGCCACGCGCTGCCTCTGGCCCCCGGAAAGCTGTGCGGGCTTGCGCTCCAGGTAGGGCGAGAGCTCGACGATCTCGGCGGTGCGGCGCAAGCGCTCGTCGCGCTCCGCCCTCGGCACGCCGCGGACGCGCAGACCGAAGATGATGTTCTCCGCCACGCTGAGATGGGGAAAGAGAGCGTAGGACTGGAAGACCATGGAGATCCGCCGCTCGGACGGCGACAGCCGCGTCACATCGCGGCCCGCGATCTCGATCCGGCCGGATGTCGGCTCCTCGAGGCCGGCAATCAGACGCAAGGTCGTGGACTTGCCGCAGCCCGAGGGGCCCAGCAGCGCCACAAGACTGCCGTCCGGCACCACGAAGCTGACGTCGTTCACGGCCTTCGCGTCACCGAAACTCTTCGTCAGGCTGGACAAGGCTACCTGCGCCATCGTGCGCTAAACTTCCCCCTGAGGACGGCTCCCCCGCCGTCCCTTGACGATGCAACCTAGAGGCAAAGCCGCCGCTGCGGCAAGCACCTCGCCACGCCGATGCCCAGCCGGCTCACGATCTTGAGGAGGCCTCGCCGAAGAAGGCTTCGCGAACCGCGAGCCACGATGGCTCGTCGGGCGCTGCGAGCAGGCCCTGAGCCGGCGCTCCCGCGCGGTAGGGACTGCCGTCGAGCAGGCGCACATGGCCGCCGGCCTCAGCGTAGATGAGCGCGCCCGGCGCATGGTCCCAGGGATTGAGCCGGCCGTACATCTGCACATGCACCGCTCCCGCCGCGCCGAGCCGGTATTCCTGCCCGCAGCAGCGCAGCGACGAGACGTCGGCAAAGCGCGGGAAGGCCGCTGGGATGCGCGAGCGATGGGGCTCGTCGAAATATTTCCAGCTCACCATCGCGGTCATGTCCGCGAGGGGCGCGCCGCTCGCCACGCGGAGGTCTCGCCGGCGTCCCGCCGCATCCTCCAGCCAGGCGCCTTCGCCCTTCAGGGCCATGGCGCAATCGTCGAGGTTGGGATCGAGGATCAGCGCCGCCACCGGCTCGCCCTTGCGGAGCGCCGCCGCCATGACGGCGAAGAGCGGCAGGTCGGAAGCGTAGTTCAGCGTGCCATCCACGGGATCGATGACGAAAGCGAGGTCGGCCTCGCCGAGCCCCGTCATTACGGACGCATCGGCCGAGGCCGCCTCCTCGCCCACGATGACGGCGCCGGGGAACGCCTCGCGCAGCGCGGCCGTGATCCGGCGTTCCGCGGCCTCGTCCGCTTCGGTCACCACGTCGATCGCGGACTTCTTCTGGCGTACGCCGTTGTCCCCGAGGTTGCGGAAGCGCGGCATGATCTCGGTCCGCGCCGCCTCACGCAGAATGTCGGCGACGGCATGGATCTGGTCGAAGGCTGGCACTGTCTCGGTTCTCTTTCAGGCCGTCTCGGCTTCAGGCAGTATTGGTTCAGGCCGTCTTGGACCAGGCCGCATACCAGCGCTTGAAGAGGGCGTGCTGGCTGACGATGTAGGCGTCCTGGCTCGGCGAGAGCCTGTCGCCCGCGTTGAAATGGTGTTCGTACTCGGGGTTGCCCTCGAGGACCATCAGCCGCTTGTAGAAGAGCACGAGGTCAGGTCCCTCGTCGAAGGTCGAAAGCACCATGAGAGCGCGGTCGAGTTCCTCGGCCTTGCGGCGCGCGTCGGGATCGCCTGCTGCCGCCTGCTCGCAGAGGCGGGCCAGATGCAGGGCCTCGCGCGGCAGCGCGTTGCCGACGCCGGTGATGGCGCCCCGCGCGCCGCAATTGACGTAGCCGTGGACCATCTGCGTGTCGACGCCGACCATGAGGGTCAGCGAGGGGTCCCGGCCGGTGATGTGCTCGGCCGCGTAGGAGAGCGCCCTGGCGCCGCCGAACTCCTTGAAGCCGACGAGATGCGGATGGCTGGCGTTCAACGCGAAGAATAGGTCGGCCTTCGTCTCGAAGCCGTAGTAGGGACTGTTGTAGATGACCGCGGGCAAGCCGCCCGCCGCCTCCAGCACCGCCTCGAAATGCACGCGCTGGGCGGCCGGCGAAGTGCCGCGCGAGAGGAGCCGCGGGATCACCATCAGCCCGCCAGCGCCCGCCTTCTTCGCATGCGCCGCAAGCGCGGCGGCGCGTTTCGTGCTCTGCGCTCCGGTGCCCACCACGACGGGCACGCCGGCCTTCACGAGCCGTTCGACGCCCTCCATCCGCTCCTCGTCCGCCAGCAGCGGCCAGTCGCCCATCGAACCGCAATAGACGACCGCCGACATGCCGAGATCCACGAGTTCGCGGCCCTTGCGGGCGAGCGCGTCGAAATCCGGCGTGCCGTCGGCGCGGCAGGGTGTCATGAGGGCGGGGATCAGGCCCCGAAAAATGGTCGCGGACATGAATGGCCTCCGGCGCGCAAACGTCAGCAGCGGGCGCAGCGGCTTTTGTAGATTGTATAAAATCTGGCGGCAAGTCCCGGGGACATCTTGCCCGAGGTCAGATCGTCATTTGGCGGCGATCTGAGGCGGGCTGAAGCGGAGCCAGCCGGTGACGGTTTCACCCGTGGCGACGATGACGTCCCGGCCGCGCGACACCAGCGCCTGTGGCGACCACGGGCCGGTCACGCGCACCTTCGCCTGGATCGGGAAGGGCGGCGCCTCCTCGAACACCACGCGGAACAGCTGCTGGCGGTCGACCGAGCGAAAGGAGGACTGGAACTCCGGCGGGAGGGAGTCCGTCACAGTCTCGATGCGCTCGATGCGGGCGGGATGGCTCTTCTGCCCGTCGGAAGCCCTCACGCTGTCACCGGCGGCGAGGCTGTAGAGGCGTCCGATCGGCACGAAGGCGAGCACGAACATGTCGCCGCGGTAGAGATCGACAAGCGTCTCCCCGCTCTTCACGACCTGGCCGACGTGGGGCGTGCGCGCGCCGATGGTGCCGTCGAGCGGTGCGAGGATGCGACCGCCGTTATAGGTGGCCTGCACCTGCTCGATCAGGGCATCGACCTCCTTGCGGGAGGCGCGGATGTTGCGCAGCTCGGCCTCGATGGCCGCAAGCTCGGTGGTGAGCGAGCTCTCCTCACGCTCGGATTCATAGAATTCGCGCTGAATCTCCTGCAGGCGCGGCGCGGTGGTGAGGCCGCGCGCATTGAGGCCGGCGAGCTGGCGCTGCGTCTCGATGGCGCGGCGCCGGCGCTCGGCTGCGCCGGGGAGGATCTTGCGGATCGTTTCGACGCGCGCAGCGATCTGCGCCTCGCGGCTGAGGATGCCGGCGCGGCGCGTCGTCAGCTCGGCCGTCGAATCAAGGATCTCGCGCGACTGCAGGGTGGCGATGGGCTGGCCGGTCCGGACGGCGTCTCCCGGCTTCACATGGATGGCGAGCACGCGCGCCGTGTAATCGGGCGCGACCACGACGCGGTCCTTCGTGACGATGCCTTCGGCGTCGAGGAAGAACCAGTTGCCGACGAAGAGCCAGCCGATCAGGAGGAAGAGGCCGACGACGGAATACAGGTAGAGCCGGCGCGCGAAGGTCTGACCGCCCGCGCGAACCTGGTTCTTCAGGTTGTCGGGTCTTGCTCTCTTGCGGATCGCCTTGATCATACGCAACCGGTCGCTGTAGTCGCCGGCGGAAAGCCGAGCTGACGCTACGTCAGGTTGTGGACGTCATTGGTAAACTTTACGCTACGGCCAGCGTCAGAGCTACTTCCAGCGGATCCAGTCGTTGACCTTCGGCGGCGCGAAATTATCGCTCCGCGAGGCCGAGTAGATCCATTCCTCGACGTAGGTGTAGAGCCGCGCCGCCCGCATGAAATAGCCTTTCCAGGGGCCGTAGATGAGGAGGAAGGGCCAAAGGCTCCAGTAGCGTCGCTTACCCGTCGCGAGGCAGGCGCAGGCGAACATGAACAGATCGAGCGCCAGGAAGGCGATGTAATACGTGAAGAGCAGGAACAGCGCGAACCCGAGACCGAACGTCAGCAACAGCCATACGAGGAAGACGGGTCCGGCGAAGCCGAAGACGATGTCGGTAAGGAAATAATCGAAGAGGTGGGGCAGTTCCGACGGCTTGAAGTCGCGGCTCTTCGGATCAAGCATGCGGACCAGCTTGCGGAAGCGGATCCACAGCGCATCGCGCTCCCAGCGCTTGCGCTGCATGATGAGGCTGTACATGTGCACCGGCACGTCGGTGTAGGCGACGGAGCGGAGCGCGAACCCGATCTTGTAGCCGTAGAGCCGCAGGCGCATCGTGATGTCGCCGTCCTCGCCCGGACCGGGATCCATCATGCCGACATGCATGAAGGCGTCGCGGCGAAAAGCGCCGAAGGCCCCTGAAATGATCGCCAGCTGCCCGAAGAGGTCGAGCGCCGTGCGGCCGAGCTGGATCGCCACCATGTATTCGATGGCTTGCAGCGATGCGGTGATCGACTTCTCGGCGTTGCGCACGAGGATGGAGCCGCCAACGGCACCCATCATCGGATCGGCGAAGGGCCGCAGCAGTTCCTCGATCGCGGTGCGCTCGAAGGAGCAGTCGCAGTCGATGACGATGACGATGTCGCCCGAGGCCAGCCGCATGCCGAGGTTGATGGCGGAGGATTTGCCGCCGCGGATCGCGCATTCGGCGATCTTGTCGACCTTTCCCTCGCGCTGCAGCCGTTGCATGATCTTGTAGGTCTCGTCGGTCGAGCCGTCGGACACGCAGACGATCTCGAAGTCCTGGAAGGTCTGCTCGGCCAGCGACAGGACGCATTGCTCGATCGAATCCGCCTCGTTGTGGCCGGGGATCAGGATCGAGACCTTGCCGATGGCCGGCATCGGGCCGACCTCGCGGCGCATTTCGGCCCTCACGGCGAGAACGGCAGGACCGAAAGTCAGCAGGTAACGCGGCCATTCGACGAGGATCGGGAACAGGAACAGCGCCACGAGGCCCGTCAGCGGCAGGCCGAACAGGATGTCGAGGCTGTTGTTGAACCAGTCGAGAAGCAAGAGACGGCCGCCGGTGACGTAACGTCACGTCAGGTCCGCACATCATCATGCGGCGGTGAAAGAAGGGTTAGAGCAGTGTCTGCAGCTCTTCGCGGCCGAAGACATGGTAGCGGGCACGCAGGTCGACGGAGAGATTCTGCTCCAGCTCGCGACGAATGTCGGGCAGCGAGGCCTCGACGGCGGCCGGCGCCTCGTCGGCGATGAGGACGACGAAGCTCGTCGCCGACTCCAGGATCTCCACCTCCCGCTCGAAGACCTCGCGCAGGATCGAGGCATAGAGGGCGACGGCCTGATGGAAGCGGCGGTGGCCGATCGCTTTCTGGGCCTCCTGGTCCGGATCGAGCTTCACCATGAGCGCGGTGCAGGGGCGGTTCTCCATCGACGCGACGAAGCGGCGCAGCCGGCCGCGCACGTCTCCGGCATTCTCGGTTTCGCCCGTGTCGCCATAGCCGCCGAGCGGCGGCTCGAAGGCTTGGCGACGGCCGGCATCGGTAAGCACATATTCATGGAACGACCTGCTGACGGCGCGATCGCCCTCGAAGCCGGTGCTGCAATCGAGGCAGCGGAAGCCGACCTCCGCATCGCCGGTCGTGTGGCCGCAGCCGTTGCAGAGCACGAGCGAGCCCGGCTTGTCGTAGTCGACCGAGAAATGCTCGCAGTGCTGACGGCATTTCGGGCAGATCATGTCGCGGTCCGCGCGGAAGTCGCGCTCGGGCCCCTGATAGCCGCAGCGCAGATGGTGGATGATCGGCTCCTCGACGATATCCGCCGAACGACATTTCGAACATTCCTCGCGCACGAGCAGCCGCGACGAGCTGCAGGAGGGGCAGCATTGCAGCTTCTCGAAGAAGCGGCGCTCCAGAAGGCCCAGCCGCGCAAGGGTCTCCGCCTGGTGCAGCGCCCCGCCGACGGCGGTGTCGTCGGCATAGGCGACGATCTCCTTGAGGGTCGGGTCGCGCCTTGCGGTCATGGCGCGGTCGCGCACGGCGAGACGCGCGAGCAGCATGTGCCGGGGGTCGCGCGTGCGGTGGTAGGCTTCCGGCAGCTGCTTCATGCGGGCGGTCAGCGGCTTGGTGGCCTCCAGCGCCTCCGCGAGCCCCATGCCGGAGAGGGTGGCGACCGCGACATCGGCGCCTTCGCGCCGGCGGCCGGTCGCGTCGATGATCGGCACGACGGCGGCCGTCGCCGCCGACATCCAGGCGCTGATCGCGTGATCGGCATCCGGCTCGGTCAGGATCACGGCATCGGGGATTTCTCCGCGCTCCGCCGCGACGACGCCCCGCGGCAGCAGGTCTCGCGAGATCCCTGCCGGCAGGGCCAGCACCTTGAGCTGCGGCTCCTCGAAGACGGCGGGCAGGCTCGCGGCCTTCGGCGGCTCGATGTCGACGCCGATGCCGGTCGCGTCGGCGATGGTCTCGGGCGCGAGCGATGCCGCGAGCGTCTCGTCGGCGACGAAAATCGCCTGACCGAGGGCGGTCGCCTGCTCAGGATCGACGAGCAGCAGGATGCGCGGCGCGCCGAGCGCCTTGGCCTTCAGCATCTGGAGCATCAGGGCCGTCGCGTTCGCGTCGCCGCGGGGCGCGACCAGGATGACGTCGAAGGCCTGCTTCCTTGCGGCCTCGCCCGCGGCCTGGATCTCCAGCATGGCCGAGACGCTGGCGCCGCGCCGCATCAGCTCGAGGCACAGGGGCGTCGACGCTGCCGCGTCGGACGAAACGACGAGCACGCGCACGACGGCGCTGCTGCTCGCAGTGTAAGCCCTGTTCAACATGGCCGTTCGGCCACCCCGTGTTCGTTCGACGCCCTGGCCGCGCGCGGTTGTCCGCTGTCGTTGGCCTGTGCCGACCATGGCACGGTTGGTTTCGTCGATCTCTACGGGGGAGCGTTAACCGGCGTTAACGAGAAAGGATTGTCGTCGGAAAGGTTAACAGGTCGTCAAGAAAGATCGTAAACAGCGTGTTAATGCATGTATAATGGCCCAGAACGAGGCAATCCCCTTCGTCATGACGCAGCGGCAGGTTTTTAATGGCGCAGCTCAAATTGGTTGAATTGCAGTAGAATACTGGTATTATTTGCCGTATTCAGATTGTAAAATGATAATAATGCATGAAATATAGGTCGGCGCGCGAAGCGCCAACCCAGTTCATCCTGCCTAACGGTGCTCATTTCCAGACCATTCATTCCACAAGTTCTGGCCAGGGAATGATGGTCGACTTGACCGTTCGCATCGCCATCGCATCCTCGACAGCTCGGGTGACGCCCTCTTCGGTGAAAGGATAGAGCGTCTGCATCTCAAGCCAGGGATACTTGTTGCGCGTCTTGTCGAGCATCTGGACGCCCAGCGCGAGGTCGTTCGCGGTGAAGGCCCAGGAGCCCAGCACGTTGAGATCCTTGGTGCAGATGCGGTGCCAGCTGGTGGTGATGGAGCCGGCGTCGGTGAATTGTCCCATCTCGACGAAGGTGCCGCCGTCCCGCAGGAACTCGATGCCCTCGGGACCGGCGCTCGGATGGCCAGAGCAATCGACCACGAGGTCCGCGCCATAGCCGCCGACGATGTCGCGCACGCGGCGGATGCGCTCGTCCGCAGTCTTGTATTCCTCGATATTGACCGTGGCTTCCGCGCCGAACTTGCGGGCAAGCTTGAGGCGCGGTTCCTCGGGCGCGCCGACGCAGATCACGCGTCCGGCGCCCATCTCCTGCGCCGCCGCGACGGCGAGGATGCCGATCGGGCCGGAGCCCTGGATGACGACCGTGTCGCCCCAGCGGAAGCCGCCGGCGCCGACGGCGCGGTTGATCGAGCGGATCCCCGACGTCAGCGGCTCCGCCAGCGCGCCAAGGCGCAGCGGCATGTCGTCGGGCAGCTTGTAGATCTTCGTGCCGGGCAGCATTTCGAGATCGACATAGACGTACTCCGCCCAGCCGCCCCAGAGATGCGGCGCCTTGTCGAAGCCGAGATAGCGTCCGTAATAGACGGGCGTCAGGCACTTGTTGGCGGTCTGCGGATAATGCAGGCACCAGTCGCACGAGCCGCAGGGCATCAACGGCGGGATCATGATGCGCGAGCCGACCTCGAGCGGCTTTCCCATGAAGTCGGTCGCGAGGTCCGGACCCTTCTCGACGATCACGCCGCCGATCTCGTGGCCGAGGGTGAAGGGCCAGGGCAGCGGCTTCGGCCAATGGCCCTTGAGGATATGCTGGTCGGTGCCGCAGACGCCGCAAGCCCCGATCTTGATCAGCGCGGCCTTCCTCGGCACGTCCGGCCAGGGCACGCATTCGATCCTGGGCTTCGCGCCGGGACCGGCGAAGGTCGCGACGCGGATGTCCGGCTTGGCCATGGGTTCGTTTCCTCTCGTTGGTTGTTCTCGGTTGGCTCTTGTCGGGACCGTACCGTCCCCCTCGTCCTCCGGCAGGCTCGGGACGAGGCTCCTCGATGGTCAGAGGGAGAGCGGCGTCGTTTGCGGGTGAAAGGCCTGCGCGATGCCCAGAGGCAGCACCTCGGTCACGCTCCGTGTGAGCGCGCGATGCAGCTTCGAGCCGCCTCCGCCAGCCGGGTGCGCCTTCGTGCCGCCTGCGAGGGACCCAGGCCCGCCGCGCAGCTTCGTGAAAAAGGCGTCGATGACGGAAGCGGCCTGGTCCGGCTGTTCGTAATGGACGAAGTGGCCCGCATCCTCGCAGAAGCCGATCTCGACATCCTCGAAGTAATCCGGGAGCACGTCGGCCCATTCGGCGCGCAGGATGGGGTCATGGCGGCCCCAGAAGACGCGGGCCGCCACCGCGATCTTCGGCGGCTTCGGCGCCGTCTCGGCCATGACGGCGAGGCGGCCCCGGTTCTGGCCGATGTACCAGTTGAAGCCGCCCTGCATGACGCCCGGCCGCATGAAATTGTCGATCCAGCGCTCCTCGACCGCGTCGAACGCGTCCTTGCGATGCGCCCAATGCTTGAGGAAATGGCCGATGTGCCGCCGGCAGTTCTCGCGCGACGACGTCACCATCGCCGCGGCGTAGGGCTGCTGGTGGAAGGTCTGGTACCAGATCTCGTTGATGTGCGACGGGTCACGCCAGCGTCGGCCGACACCGTGGGTCGGGCAGTTGAAGAACAGGAGACCCGTGGCGCGTGAGGCGTGCCGCACGCCGAAATCGAGCATGACGTTGGCGCCGACGTCATGGCCGACGATGCCCGCCCGCTCGAGATCGAGCGCGTCCATGATGGCGGCGACATCGTCGGACAGCGAGCGTGCGTTGACCGCATCGGTCGGCCCGGGATGCGGGTTCTCGCTCTCGCCGAAGCCGCGGAAATCCGGGGCGATCAGCCGGTAGCGGTTGCCGAGGCGCGCGAAGATCGGCTCCCAGGCCGCCCAGAACTCGGGCCAGCCGTGGAGCAGGACGATCGGCTCGCCCTCGCCGCATTCCGCGACATGGTGGCGGACGCCGTTCGCGACGACGAAGCTGTGACGGATCATCACAGGAGCCCCCTGCGCTTGCGCTCGGCATCGTCCCAGGCGGTCAATGCCTGGAAGTCGGGCACGAAGCCGAGGCCCTTGCGGGCGTCCGAGGAAACCGCGTCCTGCGAGGTCACGACATCGACGACCGCCGGGGCGTTGGCGATCGCCCGCCTGATGGCTGCTTCGAGATCCTCGGGGTTCTCGACCCGCTCGCCGTGGGCGCCCAGGGCCCGCGCCATGGCGGCATAGTCGGAATGGCACAGCGTGGTGCCCACGACGCGGCCGCCATAGTTGGTCGCCTGATCGAAGCGCTCGATGTTCCAGGCTGCATTGTTGGAGACGATGAAGACGGCCTTCGCGCCGTGACGGACCGCGGTGTCCACCTCCATGGCGTTGATGCCGTAGGCGCCGTCTCCATTGACGGAGATCACCTGCCGGCCGGGGAAGGCGAGGGCGGCGGCGATGGCGAAGGGCACGCCGACGCCGAGGCAGCCGAAGGCGCCGGCGTCCATGTAGGTGCCGGCCTCCAGGCCGACGCGGGCGAAGCTCAGCAGGTCGCCCCCGTCCGCGATCGCGATGTAGTCCTCGGCGACGACTGTCTTCAGCGCCTCGAAGATCAGGGCGGGGTGGATCTTGCCATCCGCCGTCGGCTTTGGAGCAGGGGGCCTCAGCCGCGCCGCATGCTTCTGGCGCAGCGCGCTCGTCCAGCTGCGGTCCATCGCGGCGCCGGCTCCGCGCAGCGCCTCCGCGATCGCATCGAGCGCCAGCGCCGGCGTCGCCAGCAGTTCGGGATCGCCCCGCCGGTTGTCGATCAGCTCGCCGGCACTGTCCGCGATGCGGATGAATCGCGCTCCGCCGAAGACGGCCGGCGAGCCGTAGCCCAGCTGGTAATCGAGCTTGCGGCCGACCACGATCACGCAATCGGCCTCGCCCATGGCGTTGGCGCGCACCGCGCCGACGACGGACGGATGATCCGCCGGCACGAGGCCGCGGCTCTCCTGCGTGTCGAGATAGGCGGCGCCCGAGGCGTCGAGAAAGCGGACGAGGGCTTCGCCCGCGCCCATCGCGCCGCGCCCGGTGACGACAAGCGGGCGCTGCGCGGTGCGGATCGCCTGCGCCGCCGCCTCGACCGCGTCAGGATCCGGCAGGATCGTCCGGCGCGGCTTCGGCCGCAGCCAGTCATCGAGCACGAGGTTGGGCGCGACAGTCGTGCGCAGCACGTCCGTCGGGATCTCCAGATAGATCGGTCCCGGCTCTCCCATGTCGCCGAAGGCCCGCGACACGGCCTCGTCGAACTCTCGGATCACCTGGTCGGCGACGCGCAGCGTGCGCGACTGGCGGCAGACGGGCCTCAGGATGTCGACATGGGGAATGTCCTGCAGCGGACCCATGTTCGCCTGCGGGCGCGAGGTGCAGCCGCCGATGAGCAGGACGGGCGCCCGGGCGAGCGAGGCGTTGGCCATGGCCGTGACGCAGTTGGTGACGCCGGGGCCCGCGGTCACCATGGCGACGCCCAGCCGACCCGTCAGCTCCGCATGGGCATGCGCCATGTGCACGGCGGCGCCCTCGTCGCGCACGTCGATGATGCGGATGCCCTCGCGGCTGCAGAAGTCCCAGATCGGCTGGATGTGGCCGCCCTGCAGGCCGAAGACGCGGTCGACGCCGCGCGCCTCGAGGAACTTGACGATCCAGGCCGCCGCTGCGAGCGGATCGGCGTTCAGGTCGATGACGGGGATACCCGCGTTCAGGACGGCTGGAGCGCTCATTGGTTCCTCGTCAGGCCTTGCCGCCGGCGAAGCGTTCGCGCAGCTGGCGATGCAGGATCTTGCCGGTGGCGGTGCGCGGCATTTCGGCGTCGGTGATGAAGGCGACGGAGCGTGGGCGCTTGTAGCCGGCCATGCGCTCGCGGCACCAGGCGATCAGCTCATCCTCGGTGACGCCCGCGCCGGCGTGGCGCACGACGACAGCATGGACGGCCTCGCCCCAGGTCTCGTGCGGCACGCCGACGACGGCGACATCCATGACGCCGGGATGGGCGCCGAGCGCCGTCTCGACCTCAGAGGGATAGACGTTCTCGCCGCCGGAGATGATCATGTTCTTCTTGCGGTCGATGAGCCGGATGAAGCCCTCGGAGTCCCGGAGCGCCATGTCGCCGACCGAGCAATAGTCGCCCCGAAAGGCTTCCGCCGTCTTCTCGGGGAGGCGCCAGTAGCCCTCGAACGTGTAGGGGTTGCAGGAGAATAGCTCGCCGGGCTGGCCGTCCGGCACCTCGTCGCCGTTCTCGTCGAGGATGCGGATGGGGGCGGAGCCGACCGTTTCGCGGCCCACGGTGCCGAGGTGCGTGAACTGCTCGTCCGGATGCAGCATCGTCACCCAGCCCGCCTCGCTCGAGCCGTAAAGCTCGAAGAGGCCGGAATTCGGGAACATCTCCATCACGGCCCGCTTCGTGTCCGGACGGGCGGGCGCCGAGGAGATCATCAGCTTCGCCATGCGCGAAAGGTCGAGCCCGCCGCGCTCCGCTTCCGAGAGGGCGAGCATCAGGATGTAATGGGTCGGGACCAGCGAGGTGAAGGTCGCGCCCATCTCGCCGAGCGAGCGGAGGCAATGGGCCGGGTCGAAGCTCCTGCGGGAATAGACGCTGGTCGCCGCGCCGGCATAGGCGAAGGAGACGAGGAAATTGACCGAGTTCGCGTGGCAGAGCGGCATGACCAGCATCGCGTCGTCGGACCGGCGGACGGCGAGTTCGATCTCGGTCATGAAGGCGAGCATCGCGTTGACGCGGTGCGAGCGGATGACGCCTTTCGGGTTGCCGGTGGTCCCGGAGGTGTACATCAGCGTCCAGGGGTCGTCCGCGGATACGACGACATCCGGCTCGGCGTCGCTCGCCCGCGCGAGCAGGTCCTCGTAATCGCGCCATCCCGCGGCCGCGGTCCCGCCGAAGCGGATGAAGCGGTCGGGAGGGATCGGGATGGCATCCCGCGTCTCGTCGGCGAGCGGCAGGAGATCGGCCTGCGCGATCAGGGCCGCGCATTCGGCGTCGGCGATGACGTAGGCCGCTTCCTTCGCGACGAAACGGAAGTTCACCGGCACGACGACGAGGCCGGCCTTCGCGGCACCGGCGTAGATCTCGAGCCACTCCACGCAATTGTAGGCGAGGACAGCGACCCGGTCGCCCTTGGCGAGGCCGAGTCCGAGGAGGGCGTTGGCGAGGCGGCAGGCGCGCCGGTTCCAGAGCGCGAAGGACATGGAGCGCTCGAGATCACGCGCCCCGATGCGCTCGGGCTGAAGCCGCGCCTGGACGGCGAGCATGCGTCCGAAGGGGAGAGGCTCCCTCATCCCGCCGGCTCCATCCGCTGGCGCGCCGCGGTCAGACGCTCGGCCGCCCTCTCCACGTGGGCCTCGGCCAGCCGGCCGGCCGCATCGGCATCGCCGCTGGCAATCGCCTCGACGATCCCTTCATGCTGGTCCCAGATCTCGCCAGGGGGTTGGGCGTGGCGGACCACGTCCGACATCACGCGCCGCAGGAAATGCCAGTGGATCTCGGCGGTCGGCGCGATCAGGGGATTGCCCGAGGCTTCGTAGATGAACTGGTGAAAGGTGATGTCGGCCGCCACCAGGGCGCGGACTTCGCCGGTCGCAACGGCGCTCCGGCCTGTCGCCACCAGCCGCCGCGCCTGCTCGGCGATGTCGCGATTGCCTGCGAGCACGGCTCGCGCAGCGCCGCTCGCGGCCAGCGCGTCGAGAGCGGAGCGGATGGCGTAGCGGTGCCGCATGGTGGCGAGATCGACCGGCGCGACATAAAGGCCACGCGCGCCGCTCTCCTCGACGATGCCGTCTGCCTTCAGCATGGCCATGGCCTGCTGGACGGGCTGGCGGCTGACACCCAGCCGCGCCGCCAGTTCCTCCTGCACAAGATGCGCGCCAGGGGCGAAGGAACCGTCGCTCACCGCATCGACGATGGCCTGGTAGACCTGCTCGGCGGCTGTCTGTCGGGGCGGAAGCTTGCGCATCGACTCGGCTTTTGAATTCTGAATTCAGAGTTCAAGAGCAGGAGCGATGCTTGCTGTCAAGGTTGGCGAGGGCTTTCCGTCGTGAGGGCCGTCAACGCCGATCTTGACGTTCAGCAGCGATCCTTCCCGTCAACGAATGGGCCAGACGAGCAGGATCAGCGGCGTGCCCACGAGCACGATCAGCAGCGACAGGGGCGCTCCGAGCCGGGCGTAATCGCCGAAGCGGTAGCCCCCGGGGCCCATCACCAGCGTGTTGCACTGGTGCCCAACCGGCGTGAGGAAGTCGCAGCCTGCGCCGACCGCGACCGCCATCAGGAAGGCTTCCGGCCGCATGTTCATGCCCTCGGCGAAGGCTGCGGCGACGGGCGCCATGACGAGCACGGTCGCTGCGTTGTTGAGGAACGGCGTCACGGCCATCGCCGCGACCATGATCAGGGCGACCGCGCCCCAGGGCGGCAGCGCCGTCGCGACCGTCGACAACCAGCCCGCCATCAGGCCCGTGGCACCGGTCTTGTGCAGCGACTCGCTCACGGGGATCAGTGCGCCGAGCATGATGAGGATCGGCCAGTCGACGTGATCGTACGCCTCGCGCGGGGGCAGGGCGCCCGACAGCATCACCAGCGCCGCCGCGGCGAAGAAGGCGACGGCCACGGGCACGAGCCCGGTGGCCGTGAGGATCATCGCGGCGAGGAGAATGCCGAGAGGAACGAGGCCGCGCCGCACGCTGCCGAGGCGCAGCGGACGCTCCGCCAGAGGAAGGCAACCGAGCTCCTGGAGTTGCCGCGGAAGCCATTCGAGCGGACCCTGCAACACCACCACGTCGCCCGCGCGCAGCCGCATTTCGCCCAGCCGCTGCGAGACGCGCTCGCCGGCACGCGACAGGGCCAGCAGGTTCACGCCATAGGCATCATGCAGCCCGATCTGGCCGGCCGTGCGGCCGACCAGAACGGAATCGCCGGTGACGACGGCCTCGATCACGCCGACATCCTCCGCCGCATTCTCCGCAACCAGCGCACGATCCTGGCCCTGCAGCGCCAGCTCGCCCGTCGCGATGGCGCGCTCCAGCGCCTCAGGATCGCCCCTGAGGATGAGCGTGTCGCCCTCTGCCAGCGGTTCGCGGCGTCCGGTGCTGCGGCGCTCGCGCATGATGCGGACGACCTCGACCTCGCCATCGTTCATGGCTTCGAAGGCCGCGGCATCCTTGCCGATCGCGGCCGATCCGGACGCGACCGTCGCTTCCGTTGTGTAGCCTTCGATGTTGAGCGCTTCGCCCATGGTCGGCGCCGCGCGGCGATCCTTCGGGATGAGCGGATAGGCGACGGCGAGAAAGAGGATGCCGACCGCGACGAGGCCCAGCCCCACCGGCGTATAGTCGAACATGCCGAAGGGCTGGCCGGTCATCTGCTCGCGTACGCGCGAGACGATGATGTTGGGCGAGGTGCCGACGAGCGTGGTGAGCCCGCCCAGCAGCGAGGCGAAGGCCATCGGCATCAGGAAAAGCGAGGGCGAAACGCCGGACTTCTTCGCCATGCGCAGCGCCGCCGGCATCAGCATGGCGAGGGCGCCGATGTTCTTGACGATGGCCGAGAGGGCCGCCACCGCGCCGACGAGGAGCGTGATCTGCCAGCGCGGGCCGCCCGCCCGCGCCGTCGGGCCCGCCAGCAGCGACTCCACGATGCCCGACCGAGCCACGGCGGCGCTGACGATCAGCGCGCTCCAAACGATGATGACGATGTCGTCCGAGAAGCCGGTGAAGGCTTCTTTGGCGGAGACGGTTCCGGCCGCGATCGACGCAAGCAGGGCGAGGAGAGCCACAAGATCGTAGCGCAGCCGTCCCCAGATGAAGAGCGCCATCATCGCGACGATGATGGCGAAGGCGAGCAGTTGCGGCTGTGTCATGAAGGTCGTGGCTCGTATTGCGGGCCGACAAGGAACCGCTCGCTGCCGCAAAGGTTCAAGCGGCGATGGACCAGACGACGCAAAAGACCGAGAAGGCGCAGGCGAAACTCGCGGACAGCGCGCAGCTCCAGCTCGAGAGCGCGGAGCGGCGCACCGTGCTCGCCGCCGACCGGACGGTCTACGCGGCCGAGCGCACCTATGCGGCCTGGATGCGCACCGGCCTCGCGGCGCTCGCTTCCGCGGTTGGTGCCCGGTCACTTCTGCCCGACATCGCCCCCCTCTGGGTGGTGGCGTCGACCGGCGGTGTGCTCGTGCTCTTCAGCGCCTTCTGCTTCGTCGCGGCGGTCTGGCGCGAGATGGTGCCCGGCGCCATTCGCCCGATGCCCGATGCGCCCCGGCTGCCGGCCTGGATCCTCGTGCTCTTCACAGGCTGTCTGTTGCTGGTGTCGATCGGCGTGCTCATCGGCATCTGGCAGACGCTGTGAGCCGGAAGAATTTTCGCAACGGCGGCACGATTCATTGCCTCATGCGTTGTGAAGCGAAGTCGCCGCTGCCGACGCGTGCTGATGAGTGCGGCGCGTGGACAAAGCGCGGTGGGGGAAAGGTTCTCTGACGTGGTTTCCGCCGAACGCACCGGCCAAGCGAGGACGGGCATCACCGGTCTTGACGACATTCTCGGGGGAGGATTGATGCGCGGGCGCATCTTCCTTCTGGAAGGCGCTCCCGGAACAGGCAAGACGACGATCGCCACCCAGTTCCTCATGGAAGGGGCCGCACAGGGCGAGCGATGTCTCTATGTGACGCTTTCCGAGACCGAAAGCGAGCTCAGGGCCGGCGCCGCCGCCCACGGCTGGAATCTCGCCGGCCTCGACGTGCATGAGCTGGCGCCGCCGGAAAGCGTCCTCGACGAGGAGCAGCAGCAGACGCTGCTCTATTCGTCCGACCTCGAACTGGGCGAGACGATCAGGCAGCTGATCAGTGCGTTCGAGTCCGTGGAGCCGCAGCGCGTCGTCATCGACAGCCTGTCCGAGATCAGGCTGCTCGCCCAGAGCTCGCTGCGCTATCGCCGGCAGATCCTGACGCTGAAGCATTACTTCGCCAAGCGCAACGCGACCGTCCTGCTGCTCGACGACCTCACCACGGATACGAACGACAAGACCGTCCACAGCATCGCGCATGGCGTCATCCGGCTCGAACAGATCGTGCCGGATTACGGAGCAGAGCGACGCCGGCTGCGCGTCATGAAATATCGGGGGCGACGCTATCGCGGCGGCCACCACGATTTCACTATCGTGGATGGTGGCCTGCGGGTCTTCCCGCGCCTCGTCTCGGCCGAGCACAGGCGTGACTTCGCCCGCGATCAACTGTCGAGCGGCTTTCCGTCGCTCGACGCCCTGCTTGGCGGCGGCCTGGAGCGCGGCACGAACTGCCTGATCCTGGGGCCGGCCGGGACGGGCAAGTCGCTCCTGACGCTCTTGTTCGTCGCCTCGGCAACCGCGCGGGGCGATAAAGCGGTCCTTTTCATCTTCGACGAGGAGATGGGCCTGCTGTTCGACCGGGCGAGCAGTATCGGAGTCGATCTCGCCGCCATGGTAGCGAAGGATCAGCTGAAGGTAGAGCAGGTCGACGCCGCCGAGCTGACGCCGGGCGAGTTCTCCGATCGCGTGCGCAATGCGGTCGAGGGCGCACGGGTCGGCGCCGTGGTGATCGACAGCCTCAACGGCTATCAGTCCGCGATGACGGGCGAGAACGCGCTGATCCTGCACATGCATGAACTGCTGCAGTTCCTGAACCGGCGCGGGGTCACCAGCTTCCTGACCATTGCCCAGCATGGGCTGGTCGGGGACATGTCGACGCCCGTCGAGGTGACCTATCTCGCGGACACGGTGATCCTGCTGCGCTATTTCGAGGCGCGGGGTCGCGTGAGGCGCGCCATCTCCGTCATCAAGAAGCGGGCCGGAGCCCACGAAGACACGATCCGTGAATACAGGATCGGGCGCGACGGCTTCACCTTTGGCAAGCCGCTGGTCGAGTTCCAGGGCATCCTGCGAGGTGTCCCCATTCTCGACGGCGACGGCGAGGCTCTTCTCAGAGACGTCGACTCGTGAGGCACCGCACGCTCTCGGAACGGGCGCTCGTCCTTGCTCCGCACGGACGCGACGCTGCCATCGCGGCTATCGTATTGTCGGAAGCCGATTTCGGCAGCCACATCTGCCCGAATCTGCCGAGCCTTGTGGATCAGCTGAACAACGGCGCCGGGCTCGTCGTCGTCACAGAGGAGGCCCTGTCGGCCGGGGCGCTCGCACCCCTCTCGCAATGGCTGGACGGACAGCGGGAATGGTCGGATCTCCCGTTCATCCTGCTGACGCGGCGCGGCGGCGGGCTGGAGCGCAACCCGACCGCGCGCCGCTACCTGGAAGTTCTCGGCAACGTGACCTTCCTGGAACGGCCGTTCCATCCCACGACGCTCGTCAGCCTCGCCCACGCCGCACTGCGCGGCCGCCGGCGGCAGTACGAGGCGCGCGCCCGGCTCGAGGCGCTACAGGAGAGCGAGGACCATTACCGTCACGCCGTCGAGCTCAACCCGCAGGTCGCCTGGACGGCGCGGCCGGACGGCCAGCTCGACCATGTGGCGCGGCGCTGGTTCGATTGGACCGGGACCACGGGTCTGGGCGCAAGCTGGACCGAAGGCCTGCATCCGGATGACCGCGACCGCACGCTCGGCGCATGGCGCGCCTCCATCGGGACCGGCGAACCCTACGACATCGAGCATCGCGTCCTCATGCGCGACGGCGGCATCCGCTGGGCGCGCAGCAGCGCCTTCCCACGCCGCGACTCCGACGGCGCGGTCATCAAATGGTATGGCGCGACGCAGGACATCCACGACAGGAAGCTCGTGGAGAACAGGCTCGCCGCCAGCGAGGCCCGCTTCCAGGCGATCGCCAACTCGATCGACCAGATGATCTGGTCGACCCGGCCGGACGGGTACCACGATTACTTCAACCAGCGTTGGTATGATTACACGGGCGTTGCTCCCGGAACGACGGACGGGGGCGGCTGGAGTGAACTCTTCCATCCCGACGACCAGGAGCGGGCCTGGGCGCTGTGGCGGCGCAGCCTCGCGACCGGAGAGCCCTACCATATCGAGTACAGGCTCAGGCATCGGTCCGGACGGTTTCGGTGGGTGCTCGGACGGGCGCAGTGCGTGCGCGACGAAGCGGGGCATATCGAGCGATGGTTCGGCACCTGCACCGATATCCAGGAGATCGTGGAGGCGCGCGAGGTGCTGGCCCGCTCCCGCGAGGAGCTGGAGCGGCTGGTCGGCGAGCGATCGACCAAGCTGCTGCAGGCGGAGGAGCAGCTTCGCCAAGCGCAGAAGATGGAGGCGGTCGGCCAGCTCACCGGCGGCGTGGCGCATGATTTCAACAACCTGCTGACGATCATCCGCTCCGGCACGGACCTGTTGAGAAGGCCGAACCTTCCGGAAGAACGGCGGCGGCGCTACGTCGATGCGATCTCCGACACGGTCGACCGGGCGGCGCGCCTGACCGGACAGCTCCTTGCCTTCGCGCGGCGGCAGGCGCTGAAGCCCGAGGTCTTCGACGCAGGCGAGCGGCTGCATTCGGTCGCGGACATGCTGCGCACGGTGGTCGGCTCGCGCGTGCGCGTCACGATCGAGCGCATGCCCGGACCATGGTACGTGAAGGCCGACGTCAGCCAGTTCGAAACGGCATTCGTCAACATGGCAGTCAACGCGCGCGACGCGATGAACGGCGAGGGCAGCCTGACGATCGCGCTCGCGACAGTCGAGGGCCTGCCTGCCATCCGTGGACATGCCGGAGGACCCGGGAAATACGTTGCCATCTCGGTCACGGACTCAGGGGTCGGCATTCCACCCGACAAGATCGAGCATATCTTCGAGCCGTTCTTCACCACGAAGGAGGTCGGCAAGGGCACCGGGCTCGGCCTGTCGCAGGTGTACGGCTTCACCAAGCAGTCCGGCGGCGACATCGATGTCGTGAGCCAGCCTGGCAAGGGCGCGCGCTTCACGATCTACCTCCCGAACGTCGATGCGCCGAATGTCGAGGAAATCATTGAGGACAACCACGAGCGCGCGTCCGGCCGTCCCCCCGGCGGCCGCATCCTCGTGGTCGAGGATAATCTGGAGGTCGGCGCCTTCTCGACGCAGCTGCTGCAGGATCTCGGCTACGACACGACCTGGGCGACGAGCGGCGACGAGGCGCTCCAGACCCTCTCGCGATCGGCCGGGTTCGACGCCGTGTTCACCGACGTCATCATGCCGGGCATGAGCGGCATCGAGCTCGGGCAGTCGATCCGGCGCCTCTATCCGCGGCTGCCCGTGGTCCTCACCTCTGGCTACAGCCATGTGCTGGCCGAAGAGGGACGCCACGGCTTCGAACTTCTCAAGAAGCCCTATGCGGCCGAAGAGCTATCGCGCCTTCTGAGGAAGGTCATCCGCAACGCTTGATCCCGACCGTCAGGTCGATGGATCGTCGATCATCGGTTCGGGCCGGGCGAGCGCGAGCAGCGCGGGCCGGTCCGCGATGGTGACGCGCGGCCCCTCGACGCTCACGCCATAGGCCGACAGCGAAGCGAAGGCGCGGGACAGAACCTCCGGCACGATACCGAGGCGCGAGGCGAGAATCTTCTTGTCGAACGGCAAGGTGAAGCTGCCAGCGCTGCCGGTCGCCGCGTCATGGGCGAGCAGCCAGTTGGCGACGCGCTCAAGGCTGGAGCGAAGCTTCTGGTTCTTCAGCTCCTTCACCACGGTTCGGTAGGACAGCGCCATCTCCTGTCCCAGTCGGCGGCAGAAGGCGGCATCCTCCGCGAAGGCCTGGCGCACCGCCTCGGCCGGCAGCAGGAGGATCCGCGTGGCCGTGAGCGCGCGTGCCGACTTCAGATAGATGCGATCGAGGAGGACGGCCGCGATGATGAAGGCATGGCCCGGCCCCTGCACCGCAATGGTCGTCTCGCGGTCGCGATAGGCGGCGAAGATCTCGACCTGGCCCTCCACGATGATGTTGAGGAAGTCGGCGGGCTCGCCCTCGCGGATGAGCTCCACCATGGCCGGGAAACGCTGCACGAAGGCAGCCCTGAGCATCGAATCGACGTGGTGCGCCGACACGCCTTCGAAGATCGGCAACTGCCGCATGTCATCGATGTCGCCCGGGCGCATCATCGCTCCGTCTCCGCGTGCTTACTGATGGGGCTTGTCCCGGGTTGATAACAATCAAGTGCTTTTCCGACAAGCCCCGCCCCGGAAATTGATGTTGCGCGTACACTTGAATAACTATTGTTTTTCAATGACTTGAAAGGAGAATGGATCAGCAATTCGATTGATCTGGCACAACGACGTCACTATCCGTCCGCCCAAGGAGTCGCCCTGCATCATCGATCGGTGCATCGACCACGGGGCCCGCCATGCCAGCAACATCCATCGATAAGGCCAAGCAGAGGCAAGGTCCTTGGGTCGCCACGATCGGCCTGTTCGTTGACGCGCCGATCCTCGCGGGCAGCCGGGTGAGGGCGCTGATCGTCAATCTGCCGGGCAAGCCGGAGGCCATCGCCGTCTGCCTCGACGCCGTCTTCGCCGCCATTCCCTACTGCATCGACCTGCTGGGCGGACCGCGCCTCGACACCAACCCTTCGATCTGCCGCGCCTTCCGGCCGGCCGCCTGACCCTTGGGGCCAGCCATGCCATCCGACCCATCGATCACCGCCCTCGTCTACAGCGACAGCAGCGCCGCCGACGAGGCGCTGCGCGACGTCGCGATCGAGATGACGGGGCGGGGCTTGCGTCTTGCCGGCCTCGTGCAGCTCAACCGGCCGCGGCCCGGCCGATCGCGCTGCGACATGGTGCTGGAGGAGATCGCCAGCGGCGAATGCGTGCCCATCTCGCAGGACCGTGGCCCGCATGCGCGCGGCTGCGCGCTCGATATCGGGCAGCTTCTTGCGGCGATGCAGCTCGTGCGCGCGCAGCTCGCCAGCCGGCCGGACCTCCTCGTCCTCAACAAGTTCGGCAAGACGGAAGCGGAGGGCGGCGGCTTCCGGGAGCTGATCGCCGAGGCGGTCGAGGATGGGATCGACGTGCTGATCGCCGTGCCCTGGCGCAACATCGAGAGCTGGCGGCTGTTCACGGGCGGCGGTGCGCGGGAGATCGTGCTCGATGAGGATTGGCGCGACGCTGACGATCTCACGCCGCCGATCGAGCACCGAAGTCCGTGCGCCGATGGTCGTCCGATGCTGATCGAGGAGGCGCAGCCGGCCTGACCTGCCACCCGCGGAGCGAGGCTCACTCCGGCAGCAGGCCCAGCTGCTTCGTCGTCGCGCTCCAGAGGTCGAGCTGCGCCCGGAGGAAGCGCGCCGCATCCTCGCGCGAACCGACGCCCGCGGGGTTGAGTTCGAAGCCGAGCTTCGGCGCGGCCTCGATCATGCCGGGGTCCCTGAGCGCGGCCCCGATGGCGCGGTGCATCTGGTCGATGATCGGCTCTGGCGTGCCGGCGGGCGCCATCACCATGAACCAGCCCAGATAGTCGAAGCCCGGAAAGGTCTTCGCGATCGGCTCGACCTCGGGCATCGAGGCGATGCCGCCGGCCGAGGCGCCGGCGATCGCCCGGATCGCGCCGGCCCGGATCTGCCCCTCGGCGACGGACAGCGAGAAGATGCCGATGGGCAGCCGCCCGGCCACGACCTCCTGCAGCGACTGCGGGATGTTGGTGAAGGGCACCTCCACCATGTCGAGGCCCGCCTTGCTGCCAAGGATCTTCATGATCACGCCGGAGAGATTGCGCGGTCCGTCGATCGCGACGCTGTACTTGTTCGGATTCTTCTTCACCTCCGCGATGAGGCCGGCCAGATCCCTGCCGGGAAAATCCGGGTGGGCGACCACGACCTGGTGCGAGCGGGTCACCAGCGCGACCGGCACGAAGTCCTTGAGCGGATCGTAGGGCAAGTTCTTCATCAGGAACGGATTCATCGTCAGCGCGGCCGAGGTCGCGAAGAAGAAGGTGTGGCCATCCGGCGCGGCGCGCGCCGCCGCCACCGCGCCGATGGCATTGCCGCCGCCCGGCTTGTTCTCGACGATGACGCTCTGGTTCAGGAGCGGGCGCAGACGCTCCGCCATGTGCCGCGCGAAGACGTCGGGCGACGCGCCGGCCGACTGCGAGACGATCAGGGTGATCGGGCGCCTCGGCCAGTCGCCCTGGGCGTGAGCGGGAACAGTCGTGGCGATCGTCGCAGCGGATGCAAGCAGCGCGAGGGCGCCGAGCAGCCCGCGGCGATGGATCAACGAGATCAGGCGCTTTTGCAGCACGGCATCCTCCCCGCGTCCGAGGACGCTGTTGCTTTGGTTCAGATAATCGACTATCCCCGATAGTGTGTCAAATAATCGATTATCCATTGACGGAGGTGGCGAGGAGCGGGCGACGCTCGCCTCCCGCGTCGCGGCAAGCCTCCGGAACCGCATCGTGTCTGGAGAATTGCCGCCGGACATGCAGCTTCGCGTGCAAACGCTCGCGGAGCATTATGCCGTCGCCGCGAGCCCTGTCCGAGAGGCTCTGAACCGGCTCGCGAGCGAGGGACTCGTCACGGCGCACGACATGCGGGGCTTCTTCGTCTCGCCTGCGACGGAGGCGGAGCTCGACGAGCTGACCCGCACGCGCTGCTGGCTCAACGAGGTGGCCTTGCGGCAATCGATCCTGCACGGCGGCGGTCCGTGGGAGGAGGGTGTCCTCCTGAGCCACCATCGGCTGCAGCGCACGCCGCGCGGTGGCGGCGGCGCGGGGCGAGACTGGACGGAGGCGCACCGCGCCTTTCACCGGGCGCTTACCGCCGGCTGCCGCTCGGAGATCCTGGTCGGACTGTGCGACCAGCTGTTCGTGCAGGCGGAGCGCTACCGCAACCTGTCGCGCCAGGCGACGGCCGCGGATCCTTCCCGCCGCGATGACGAGCATGGCGCCATCGCCGCGGCGGCGCTCGCCGGCGAGGCCGACCGCGCCGTGACGCTGCTCAACGATCATTTCACGCGCACGGCCGAGCTTTGCCGCGACCTGCTGCGGCATGGCGCCGGCGCCGGCGGTGCGGCGAAGGAGCCGCTGCAATGAACCCTCTGATCGCGGGAATGCGCGGCGCCGAGATCGGCGCGACCGATTTCGAGCGCGTCTGCCGCTTCTACGAGGCGGTCTGGACGCTCAGGCCCCTGGCCAGAGGCGACGGCACCGCCACCTTCGCCGGCTCGGCCGCCGACCATCCGATCCTGACGGTCGTGGCCGGCGGCACGTCTGCTCGGCGCATCGTCTGGACGGCGCGCTCGGAGGCGGCGCTGCAGGAACTGCATGGGCGGATCCGTGCGGCGGGACTGCCGGTTTCGGCCTCGCACCGCGCCTTCGACGACGGGGCAGGCGTCGGCTTCGACAGCCGCGATCCCGAGGGCCGAACGGTGAGCTTCGTCTGGGGTCCGCCTTCCGCGCCGCGTCCGGCGCAAAAGGACCGGATGACCAAGGTCACCCATTTTAACCTCAATTGCGGGGCCTACGACGCGATGCGCGCCTACATGGCGGATGTCCTCGGCTTTCGCGTCATCGACGAGACGAAGACCAACGGCTTCTTCAATTGCGACGTGGACCATCACGCGCTGGTCATCGGCCGCGTGCCCATGCGTCCGACGCTCAATCACATCGCCTTCGAGATGCCGGACCTCGACAGCATGATGCGGATGTGCGGCACGATGCGCGAAAGCGGCCATCCGATCGAATGGGGCGTGGGCCGGCACGGGCCGGGCGACAATGTCTTCGCCTATTTCGCCGGCCCCGAGGAGATGCCGATCGAATGCACCGCGGAGGTGCTGCAGATCGACGAGACCTATGCCTATCGCGGGCCGGACGCCTGGGGCTTCCCGCCCGGCCGGACCGATCAATGGGGCGTCACCGACCCGCCCTCCGTCCGCATCAAGCGCATCCAGCAGCAGTTCCCGTTCGTGGAGCTGCCGCTGCGGTGACTGGCCTGGGCGTCAGGCGTCCTTCTGGCCCTTCCTCTGCGTGGGGGAGGCAGGGTGAGGCTCAACGGCGCCTCGGGATGGAGCGCCGCGCTGAACCCCTCTCAACCCTCCCCTTGCAGGGGAGGGAGAAAAAGAACCTCTCCCTGAGCGGGAAAAGAGAAGCAAAGACGAGGACAACTGAGATGAAGCTCGTGACCTACGACATGCCGGCCGGCAGAGGCTGGGGCCTGCTGGAGGGCGAGACGATCGCCGCGATCAGCGAGGCCGCCGGCGCTCCACCAACGCTGCGCAGCGCGCTGGAGAAGCCTGACGCCGCGGCGCTGATCGCAAGGCTCGCCAAGGCCGCGCCGCGCCGGGCGCTGGCCGACGTCGCGCTCGCGCCGGTGCTGCCGGATCCCGACAAGATCCTTTGCATCGGCCTCAATTACGAGATGCACCGCAAGGAGACCGGGCGCGACGAGGTGCAGCATCCCACGATCTTCACCCGCTTCGCCAATTCGCAGGTCGGCCACGGCCAGCCGATGATCCGGCCGAAGGCCTCGACGCATTTCGACTACGAGGGCGAACTCGCGATAGTCATCGGCAAGCCGGGGCGGCATGTCGCGAAGGGGGATGCCTATGCCCATGTCGCGGGATACGCCTGCTACAACGACGGCTCGATCCGCGACTGGCAGCGCCACACGATCCAGTTCACGCCCGGCAAGAACTTCATGGGTACGGGCGCCTTCGGGCCCTATCTGGTGACCCCGGACGAGGTGGGTCCGCTCCCTGAGCTCAGGCTCATGACCCGCCTCAACGGCCAGACGGTGCAGGAGGCGAAGCTCGGCGACATGATCTTCGATATCCCGACGATCATCGCCTATTGCTCGACCTTCACGCGCCTCGAGATCGGCGACGTGATCGTCACGGGCACGCCGGGCGGCGTCGGGGCGAAGCGTACGCCGCCGCTCTGGATGAAGCCCGGCGACATTGTCGAGATCGAGATCGACCGCGTCGGCGTGCTCAGCAACACCATCATCGACGAAGCATGATGGCAAAGGTCGACGTGGCAAAGGTCGACGTGGCCATCGTCGGCTTCGGTCCGGTCGGGGCCGTACTCGCCTGCCTGCTCGGGCAGGCAGGGCTCGACACGGTCGTCATCGATCAGGCCGAGACGATCTACGACAAGCCGCGCGCCCTCGCCCTCGACCACGAGATCGCGCGCGTCCTGCAGGGCCTCGGCCTCGGCGAGGCGCTCGAAGCCTGCTCGGAGCCCTTCACCGACAGCGTCTATCTCGGCGCCGACGGCCGCGTCATCAAGCGCTTGACGATGCTGCCTGAGCCACATCCCCAGGGCTGGACGCCGTCGATGGTCTTCCTCCAGCCCGCGCTGGAGGCCGCGGTGCGCCAGAAGGCGCAGAGCCTCGCCTCCGTCTCCCTCCGCCTCGGACGACAGGTGTCGGCCCTCGCCCAGGATGGAGGCGGCGTCGGGCTCACGATGACGGGACCGGCGGGGCCCGAGACCGTGGAGGCGCGCTATGTCGTCGGTTGCGACGGCGCGGGGTCGACGATCCGCAAGCTCGCCGGCCTGACGCTCGAGGACCTCGGGTTCGACGAGCCCTGGCTGGTGGTCGACGTGCTCGCCAACGAGCGTGGCCTCGCGAAGCTGCCGCAGAGCAGCATGCAATATTGCGAGCCCGACCGGCCGACGACCTACGTCATCGGCAAGGGGGCGCACCGGCGCTGGGAATTCAGCCTCAACCCGGGAGAGGATCCGAGGCGGATGGAGCAGCCGGATGCCGTCTGGCGGCTGTTGTCGCGCTGGATGGGTCCCGACGAGGGCGTGCTCTGGCGCAGCGCCTCCTACCGGTTCCATGCGCTGGTGGCGCGGGACTGGCGCAATGGCCGCGTCTTCATCGCAGGCGATGCAGCGCACCAGCAGCCGCCCTTCCTCGGCCAGGGCCTGTGCCAGGGCGTCCGCGACGCGGCCAATCTCGCCTGGAAGCTCGAGGCCGTGATCCGCCAGGGCGCTCCGGACGCGCTGCTCGGCAGCTACGGGCCGGAGCGGCGCGGTCATGTCGCGGCGCTGACCGGGATCATCAAGTCGATCGGCGGGCTCATCGGCGAGCGCGATCGGGGGCGGGCAGCCGCCCGCGACGAGCGCCTGATCGCCGAGGCCGGCGGGGTCGTGCAGCCGATGCCGCGGCAGGACCTGATGCCCGTGCTGGCGGAGGGCTTCCTGTCCGATCGACCATCGCCCGGCCGCGGAGCCCTGTTTCCGCAGCCCTGGATCAGAAGCGGAGAGGGCACGGTGCGCCTGGACGACCATGTCGGCCGCGGCTTCCGCCTGTTCGGCCGCGCGGGCGTGGCCCCGTCCCTGGAGCAGCTTTTGCAGGCCTTCGGCTGGACCTTCGTGCCGCTTGGCGGCGAAGGCGGCATCGCCGAACGCGCCGGGGTTCTCGCCGGCTGGTTCGACAGGCATGGGGTGGAGAATGCCCTCGTCCGGCCGGACCACGCCGTCTTCGGCACGGCGCGGGACGCGGCCGGCGCCGAAGCGCTCGTCCGCGAGGCGGGGTGGCGCTTGGGACTCGCAGCCACGGCGGGCTGACGGTCAGCGAACGGCTGCGGCCAAAGGCGCCGCGGCCGGCGGCGGAACCCCGGCGCATCCTTGGCAGTTTGATCGCACCCGGCCTTCGCCGGCCCGCCATCCTGCGAGGACCTTCCATGGGCACGTTTTCCACCACGCTCGCGACGATCTCCGCCGCGACCTACAGCAACAATCTCGCCGGCCTCCCGGCCGGGTTCACGCCGCTCTCGCTTTCCGGGACCGTCGGGGGCGTCTTCGTCAACGCCAATGCCGCTGCGTCGGTCACGACGGGCGTGCTCGACGGCCAGTCCGTCGTCGTCCTCGCCTTCCGGGGCAGCGACGACCGTCAGGACTGGCTGAACAACCTCCGCAACATCAACACGGACTATGCGAAGTTCGCGCCGCTGATCGCCGCGGTGGAACAATATGCGGCCCAGAACAACCTTCCGGTCGTCGTCACCGGGCACAGCCTCGGTGCAGGGCTGGCGCAGGTCTTCATGGCGGAGCATCCGGAAAGCGGCGCGGTCTCCTATCAGGCCGTGACGTTCGGTTCGCCAGGCGCGCTTCTCGCCAACGCGCCTGACGCCAGGATCACGAATTTCAAGATCGCCGACGATCTGATCCCCTACGTCGGCGAGTACAGGGCCGAAATCGGCGCACGGGCCAGCGGCAACCAGGTCTACGCCAACGCCCTCGCCGCCGTCGCGGTCGGCGCTTCGGGAAGCCTCACGCCGGATGATGTGTTCGCCTCGATCCCAACCTTCACGGCCAGCTACGTCAATCGCGGCCTGACCGTGCTATTGCCGGATTCCGACGGCCTGCTCATCCCGTTCGTGCCGGCGCAGATTCTCGATGCGGCCGACCTCGTGAAGATCGCCTCGGACAATCAGGATCGCCATTCCATCGTGACCTACAGCGCCGGATCGGCGGCGGCTGTCGATCCGCTCGCCTATGTCGGCGGCGCGGAGGCGAACAGCGTCAAGCTCTGGAGCCTTTATGACGGGTTCGTGCTGGGCGGCGGCCTCGACGTCGCGTCGGCCTCGGGCGTCATGGCGGACTATACGATCGCCAGACTGAGCGACGGTTCCCTCAGGGTCACCGACCGCGTCGCCAGCCGGGACGGCGTCGATGCGCTGAGCGGCGTCGAGCGCCTGAGCTTCAAGGATGTCGTCCTGGCCTTCGACACGGATGGCACCGCCGGACAGAGCTACCGGCTCTACGAAGCTGCGTTCGACCGCGCGCCGGACCGGGCCGGGCTCACCTACTGGGTCCAGCGGGCGGACGGCGGGCTCGACCCGCGGAGCATTGCCGCGTCCTTCGTCGGTTCGGCAGAGTTTCAGGCACGCTACGGCGCGGCCGCCAGCAACGACGCTTTCGTCACGGCCCTCTATGCCAACGCGCTGGATCGCGCGCCGGACGCCGGCGGGCTCTCGTTCTGGGTGTCGCAACTGGCCGGAGGCCTCAGCCGGGCCGATGTCCTGGTGGCCTTCAGCGAAAGCGCCGAGAACCAGGCGAAGCTCGCGCCGGCGATCCAGAACGGCATCATGCTCAGCCACGACTGGAATGTCGTCGCCTAGCGAGGGACCAGAAGAGCGTTGTGCGCCAGGACCATCGCCTGATGGCCTGGCGCTGCGCGTCACTGCTTGTTCGAGCCGAACACGAACGGCTTCGCTGGCTCAAGCAGGGCGGAAACCTCTCCGTTGAGTGACAGGATCCGCTTCTCGACCTGGAGCTCCCGCTCCGGCTTGCCCGGACTGAAGTCGAGTTTGGCCATGTCGATCCAGACGACATTCGGCGCCAATGTGCTCTCGAAGTAGTAGCGCCCGCCGGTCAGGTCCATCACGCTGCGGAAGTATGTGCTGGAGACATTCGGCCGTTGAGGGTCGGGCGCGCTGAACGGCACGGAGATGTTTCTGATGACGCTGAACATGTAGGCCGCCCCCTCGTCCGGATTGGCCGGCTTGGGCAAGCCGTTGACGTAGTAGGCCGCCCGGACGAAGCGATCCATCGGCGTCCGTTCGCCCGGAAGCGGCTTGTCTCCTCCGAAGCTGCGGTATTGCTTGAGGTTCTCGATCTGCTTGTCGTAGGTCGGCTCGTTCGTCATCACGGTGAAGCGCTTGTCGTGATAGATCCTCGGCTTGCCGCCGATGTACTCGATCACGGCCGAATCCCCGGACTTGTCTGAAATCGACAGGTGGACGAGCGTCGGGAAGCCGTTGGGCAATATCAGGCTGTCGAGCTGGAACGTGGCGGTCCTCTGCGCCTCGACCGCCTCGGCGACCGTCGCGTAATTGTCGAGGAAATACTGGACCCATTGCGTGACCCCGATGCCGGGCAGCTTCGTGTCGCGCTTGCCGAAGTCGGTCTCGCCCGCCAGATACAGGATCTGTGCGCTCAGCCCTCTCTCGTTCATCCCCTCGTGGGTGGCGAGATCATAGCCGGTAATGATCAGGCTGCCATACTTGGATGTCCATTTGAGCGGGTTCTCGGCCACCGCGCCGGTCCGCTCCATCCCGCGGGGAAACAGCCGGAACGAGGAATTGACCTTCTCCGTCCAGTCCTGCGTTCGCCCGACGAAGACCTGATTGTCGGGCGTCGACCATACGACGCGGGAGCAGGGCAGGGCGCTTGAGGGGGCGAGGAGTCCGACAAGGATGGCGGACACATAGCGACGCGTGCCATTTGGCATGAGTAAATCCTCCTGGTTCGCCGACATTCCGTCCCGGCCCCGGGGAGCCGGGCAGCGGGGCGAACGTCACGTGGTCTCGAGCATCAAAGGACCAAGCCCCGGGAGAGTGCTGACGCAGCAAGAAATGGATTCTGCCATTTGCAGTATTTGAGCGCCATTTTTCGCGTTAGCCTCCGGCCCGAGAGGGCTTCGGGGCATGAAGCAGAGCGAGGTCATCAGGATTCTGACGAGCCGGGGCTGGCTCGCCGAGGTCGAGCCCGAACTGGCTGCGGCGATCCTCGAGGCGGGACAGCTGGTCGAGGTCAAGCAGGGTCAACTTCTCTATCATTTCGAGGATGATCCCGGCGGCATGTATGCAGTCGTGAAGGGCGGGATCATCTTCTCGGCCTGCGGCCGTGACGGTCTGCCGGTGGCGGGTCATGTATCCCGCGCCTGCTCGTGGTTCGGCTTCATCTCCGTTCTCTACAGGCAGAGGAGGAGGCTGTCGGCAGTCTCCAACGAGCAATCCCTGCTGCTGCATGTGCCTCTTGCGAAGCTGAACCGCATTCGGGATTCGGTGCCGTCGGCGAATGCTGCGTTCGGGCATCTGACGACGCTGATCGAGGCTCTCTACATCACGATGCTGGCGGATCTGTTGATCACCAACACCGACCGTCGCCTGGCGGCCGTCCTCCTGCGCGTGACGGGCGCCGGACCACCTGCCCGGTCCGGGGACCTGCCGATCGATCCCTTCATCGACCATTGGTGCGATCCGACGGGCGTGCCTCTGACGCAGGCGCTGCTGGCTGAACTGGGGAACGCATCCCCGCACACGGTGGCCCGCTTCATCGAGCGGGTGGGTCAGGCGGGCTGGATCGACTGGAAGTACCGACGGCTGCGCATCATGAACCTGCCAGCGCTCGAGGCCTTCGCCGCCGGTCGGGATGCCATTCCTGGCCGATCCTGATGCGCATCAAAGGGTGCCCAGGGACGCTCGGGCGTTCTGCTCAGGCTTGGTGCCCCTGGCCGGGATCGAACCAGCACTCCTTGCGGAACTCGATTTTGAGTCGAGCGCGTCTACCAATTCCGCCACAGGGGCCTGCGCGCCGGAATGGCGCATCGGCCCCTCCCGGTCAATCGCGAAAACGGGCCGAGCGTCAGGCGGCGTCGGCGGCGGGCCTCGGCGGATCGGCCCTTTCGCCGCGGCCGAGGGGCGTCACCTTGAGCGAGGTGATGCGATTGCGCTGCTTGCGCATGACCTCGAAGCGGAAACCGTAGAAGGTGAAGGTCTGCCCGACCTCGGGGATGGTGCGGGCCTCGTGGATCACGAGGCCGGCGATGGTCGTCGCCTCCTCGTCCGGCAGGCGCCAGTCCATCACGCGGTTGATGTCGCGGATCGGCACCGCTCCGTCGCACTGGACCGCGCCGTCGCGCAGGCGGCGGACGCCCGTCGCTCCGGCGTCGTGCTCGTCCTTGATGTCGCCGACGATCTCCTCGATGATGTCCTCGAGCGTCACGAGGCCCTCGACCTCGCCATATTCGTCGACGACGAGGGCAAAATGCGTCTTGCGCTTGAGGAAAGCGCGCAGCTGGTCGCGCAGCGCCGTCGTGTCGGGCACGAACCAGGGCTCCAGCGCCAGATCCTCGATGTCGAGCTTGGAGGCGTCGCCGCCCGCCGCGTCGAGCGCGCGCAGTAGGTCCTTGGCGTGCAGGACGCCGACGATGTTGTCCGGCTCGCCCCGCCAGAGCGGCATGCGCGTGTAGGGGGACGCCAGGACCTCGCGCACGATCTCACCCGGCGGCAGATCGGCCTGGATCGCCCGCATCTTGGTGCGGTGGACCATCACGTCGGAGACCTCGAGTTCCTCGAGGTCGAGGAGGCCGCCGAGCATGTCGCGTTCGCCCTTGCCGACGGAGCCTTCCTTATGCAGCAGGTCAACCTGGCCGCGGATCTCCTGCGCCGCCGAAAGCCCGGCGCCGGCGCCCAGCGTGATGCCCAGCACCCTCAGGATCTGCTTGACCGTCCATTCCACCGCGAAGGCGAGCGGATAGAGGACCTTCACCGCGAGCGAGAGCGGACGCGCGACCTTGAGCGCGAAACGGTCCGGGTCGTTGATGGCGATCGTCTTCGGCAGCACTTCGGCGAAGACGATGATGAGGACCGAGACCGCGACCGTGGCATAGGCGATGCCGACCTCGCCGAACACGGTCAGCAGCACCGCGGTGGTCAGCGTGGCCGATGCCGTATTGACGAGGTTGTTGCCGATCAGGATCGTGCCGATCAGCCGGTCCCGCAGCTCGAACAGGCGGTTCACCCGGCGGGCGCGGCTGTCGCCGGAGGCGTCCAGCGCATGCATGCGGGCGCGCGAGGAGCCCGTGATCGCCGTCTCGCTCATCGAGAAGAAGGCGGAAACGGCGAGCAGAAGAAGGACGGCGCCGGCGGAGAGCCAGAGTTCGAGCGTCATGCCACCCTAGATATCACGCGCGAGTTCGCGTTCAAGGAAGGCCTCGATCGCGGCTGGGTCCACGCCCTTGGCGATGAAGGCCTCGCCGATGCCCCGCGTCAGGATGAAGGTCAGCGCGCCGCGCGAGACCTTCTTGTCCTGGCGGATGGCGTCGAGCAGCGAGGCTGCGTCGCCCACGCCGCCGGGGACCGCCTTCAGCGCCGTCGGAAGGCCCACGGCCGCGAGGTGGCGGCGCACGCGGGTCTCGTCCTGGCCGGCGCAGAGGTCCTGCTCCCGTGAGAAGGCGAAGGCCTGCGCCATGCCGATGGCGATCGCCTCGCCATGCACGAGCCGGCATCCGTCGTAGCGCACGGCCGCCTCCAGCGCATGGCCGAAGGTGTGGCCGAGATTGAGGAGCGCCCGGTCGCCCTGCTCGGTCTCGTCGCGAGCGACGATGGCGGCCTTGGCCTCGCAACTGATCCGCACCGCCTCCTCGCGGGCGGGGCCGCCGGCGAAGACTTCGCGCCAGGCGCCGGCCTCCAGCCAGTCGAAGAAGCCGCGGTCGCCCAGCAGTCCGTATTTCACCACCTCGGCGTAGCCGGCGCGGAACTCGCGCTCGGGGAGCGTGTCGAGGAGGGCCGTGTCGGCCAGCACCAGGATCGGCTGGTGGAAGGCGCCGACGAGATTCTTGCCGGCCGCCGTGTTGATCGCGGTCTTGCCGCCGACGGAGCTGTCGACCTGCGCCAGCAGCGTCGTCGGCGCCTGCACGAAGCGCATGCCGCGCCGCACGATGGAAGCGGCGAAGCCGGCGAGGTCGCCGATGACGCCGCCGCCCAGCGCCAGGACGACGTCGTTGCGCTCGAGCCTTGCGGCGATGATGCCATCGCAGACCCGCTCCAGCATGGCGAAGCTCTTGGTCGTCTCGCCCGGGGGCAGCGTGATGCGGACGTGGCCGAGGCCGGCCGCGTCAAGGGAGGCCTCCAGCTGCGCCGCATGTCGGGCGGCGACGGTCTCGTCGGTGACGATTGCCACCCGCGCGCCGGGGCAGAGTCCGGCAAGGCGGGCGCCCGCTTCGTCCAGCACGCCGCGCCCGATGACGATGTCGTAGGAGCGGCCCGCGAGGTCGACCCTGACGATGGAACGGGAAGCCCTGTCCGACCTCATGCCCCCGCGTTCCTGACATGGTTCGCGAGCGCCGCCAGCACGGCGTCGACCGTGTTTTCGTGCGGACCATCCTCGGATTCGACCGTCACGTCGGCAAGAGCGTAAACGGGATAGCGGCTCGCCATCAGCTCGCGCACCGTCTTCTCCGGGTCGTTCGTCTGCAGGAGCGGGCGGTTGGAGCGCCGGCGGGCGCGGCGCACGATCGTGTCGGCGTCGGCCTTCAGCCAGACGGAGATGCCGCGCGCCGCGACGGCCTCGCGCGTCTCCGCATTCATGAAGGCGCCTCCGCCCGTCGCCAGCACGGCGGGGCCGGTTCCCAGCAGCCGTGCGATGACGCGCTTCTCGCCGCTGCGGAAGTAGGGCTCGCCATGGCGCGCGAAGATCTCGGGCACCGTCATGTGGGCTGCCGTCTCGATCTCGTGGTCGGCGTCCATGAAGGGCAGGCCGAGCCGCTGGCCGAGCAGACGGCCGACCGAGGTCTTGCCCGAGGCCATCATGCCGACGAGCACGATCAGCCGGTCGCCGAGGCCCCCGAGTACGGTCTCCACATGCGTCGTCGCCGGCGCTTGCGAGGCATCGCCGGGCAGGGCGGCGGAGAGGGCGGGAGCCGCTCCGGGCGTCTCGGCCGGGAGTTGGCTGTCGATGGTCATGGCGGTCCGTTAGAGCATGTTCCGACAAAGTGGAAACCACTTTTTGACGAGAGCATGCCCTGCCTTTTGGTCCGTCGCCCACCTCTTCGGACGCATCCGTCCAAGTGATCGAGCCCCCGCCCGGGCTCGACGCGCATGGAACGGCGTTGCTTGCGCCGCCGGGCCATTCCCGTCCAAGAAACCGCGATGCCAACGATCTTCCGATTCGCGATGGTCTCCGCCGTGGTGGCGGGCCTTTGCTACGGCGTGATCTATGCGCTTGCGACCTTCCTGGAGCCGCCTCCGCGCGAAATCAGCGTGACCGTGCCCCCGTCGCGCTACGCGAAGTGAAGCGCCGATGGTCGCAGACCAGCGTCTGATCGCAAGCTTCCTCGACATGATCGCGGCCGAACGCGGGGCGGCCGGCAACACCGTCGACGCCTATGCCCGCGACCTCGCGGATTACGGCGACTTCCTCAGCGGACGGGGCGGCTTGCTGAAGGCGGGGCCGGACGATGTCCGCTCCTATCTCGAGGACCTCGATGCGCGGGGGCTCAAGGCCTCCTCCGCGGCGCGGCGGCTGTCCGCCGTCCGGCAGTTGCACCGCTTCCTCTACGCCGAGAACCAGAGAGGCGACGATCCCACGGTCGCGATCACGGGGCCGAAGCGGGGCCGGCCGCTCCCCAAGGTGCTCTCCATCGCCGAAGTCGACAGGCTGCTCTCCGCAGCCTCGGAGGGCGCTGAGGCGATTGACGACGAGGGGCGCGGCTTCGCGAACCGTCTCGCCGCGACGCGCATGGCGGCGCTCTTGGAGCTGCTCTACGCGACGGGCATGCGCGTGTCCGAGCTGGTGGCGCTGCCCGCGGGCGCGATCCGGCCCAACACCCTGATGCTCACGGTGCGCGGCAAGGGTGGCAAGGAGCGGCTCGTGCCGCTGACGGAAGCCGCCAAGGCGGCGGTCGCGCGCTGGCGCGAGTTGCTGAAGAGCGTGAGCGAGGCCGGCGACAAGCCGCCGCCGCCGTCGCCCTGGCTGTTCCCGGCCGAAGGGGCGAGCGGGCATCTGTCGCGGCAGGTCTTCGCGCGCGACCTCAAGAGCGTCGCGGCGCGGGCCGGCATCGCTCCGGAGCGCGTCAGCCCGCATGTGCTGCGGCACGCCTTCGCCAGCCATCTCCTGCAGAACGGGGCGGATCTGCGGATCGTGCAGCAGCTCCTCGGCCATGCCGACGTGGCGACGACGCAGATCTACACGCATGTGCTGGACGAGCGCGCCAAGGCGATGGTGCGCGACCTCCACCCGCTGGCGGACGACGATTGAGCCTCAGCCCCCGGGGCTGACGGTGCGGAGCCTGTCGATCGCCAGCGCCAGCGCCTCGGCTCGGGGCACCATGCTGTCGACCACCATGTATTCCTCCGGCGTGTGGGCGCGCGCTCCCAGCGGTCCCGTCGCGCAGAGCGTCGGCGCGCCGACGGCCGAGGTGAAGCCGGAATCAGCGCAGCCGCCGGTGTATTCGCCGTTGATCGTCAGGCCTGCGTCGGCAGCCGCAGCGGCATAGGCGTCGTAGAGAGCCATGTTGCCGGGCGTCTGCTCCAGCGGCAGGAAGTCGCCCTTGATGGAGAGGCTCGCGCTCGTGCCCTCGACATCCTCGCGCTCGGCGATCGCCTCGCAGGCGGCCAGGAGCTCGACGCGGTCCGCGGCCTTCACGTAGCGCAGGTCGATCTCGGCTCGCGCCTCGGGGGCAACCGTGTTGACCGACTGGCCGCCGCTGACGAGCCCGACGTTGCAGGTGAGGCCGCGGCCAACGTCGGTCAGGGCATGGAGCGCGGTAATCTTGGCGGCGAGCGCCCCGATGGCGCTGCGCCCGTCCTGGAAATTCGCGCCGGAATGCGCCGCCTTGCCCTTCACGTCCATGACCAAGAAGACGCCGCCCTTGCGGCCGGTGACCACGTTTCCTGAAATGCGGCCGGGCTCGGCATTGAAGACGGCCCGCGCCCCGCTGGCGGTCGATTCAATCGTTCCGCGCGAGGCGGGCGAGCCGATCTCCTCGTCGCTGGTGAAGAGGCCGACGAGCGGCGCCGGAGCGCCGCCGAACCGATGGAAGGCGGCGAGCACGAAGGCGTTCATGACGAGCCCCGCCTTCATGTCGCAGACGCCGGGACCGAAAGCCTTCCCGTCGCGGATCGTGAAGGGGCGCCGCGCCGCCTCGCCGACGGGAAAGACCGTATCCATGTGACCCATGAGCACGATCGGCGCATTGCCGGGGCCGGCGACGCGGAAGCGCCGGATGTCGCCGGACACCTCCTGCGGCAGATGTTCGCCCGCGATGCCTTCCTCGCGGAAGAAGGCCGCGATGGCCTCGCCGACGCGGTCGATGCCGGCCTTGTCGTAGGAGCCGCTGTCGATGTTCACGAGCCGCTCGAGCAGGGCGAGCATGGCGGGCTGCTGCTGGCGCAGCCAGCCGAGATGCGGGGCGAGGTCGGTCATGGGGAAGGGGCTTTCGTGAGGCAGGCGCCGGATGCAGGCATTATGATCAAACGTCGTTCCGGCCTCAGGCCTTCGCGGCGATGACCTCGATCTCGACCTTGTAGATCTCGGCGGCGAAGCCGGAGACGATCATCAGCGTCGAGGCCGGCGGCGTGGCGCCCACGTAGCGGTCGCGCACGGCCATGTAATCCTTCAGGTAAGCGCGGTCCGTCACGAAGGCGTTGATGCGCACGATATCGCCGAAGCCCATCCCGGCAGAGGCGAGGATGGCGCCGATCGCCTCGAAGCAGAGCGCGGCCTGCCCGCCGGCGTCCTCCGGCACCTGCTTGTCGGCCGTGATGCCGAGCTGGCCCGAGGCGAAGAGAAGCCGTGCGCCCGGCGGCACCTCGATGGCGTGGCTGTATTTCGCGAAGGGCGGGTGGATCGAGGGGGGCGTGTGCGGCTTGAGCATCGGGGAAGGCTACGATCCGCCGGGGCCGACCGCAACTACGTCAGGCCGCCTGTGGAAGGATCCAGCCGTCGCGGATGGCGAGACGCACGGCGTCGCCGACGGAGACGGCCGCGGGTTCCGGCAGGTCGAGCGGCAGGCGGAGGTTCGGAGCGGCGTCCGGCACGGCCTCGGCCCGGAACGCGCCGCCGCGATAGGACAGCGAGACGATCCGCGCCGGAAGACCCTCCCGGGCGATCGCCAGGCCGCCGGGCCGGAGGCAGATGTCGGCCGCGCGGCCGCCCGTCTCGGCCGGCGCGCAGCGCATCGGCGCAATCTCGCCGAGGAGTTCGACGGCGCAAAGGCCGGCCTCCCGCCGGTCGAGCGCGCGGGCGGGCAGAACGAGCCCCTCTCCGACGAACCGGGCGACGGTCGCGTTCGCCGGTTCGCGATAGAGCAGGGAAGGCGGTGCGACCTGCAGCAGCCGGCCCCTGTCCATCACCGCGATCCGGTCGGCGAGCGCCATGGCCTCGGCCTGATCGTGGGTGATGTAGATCATCGTGGTGCGCGCCCGCTCGTGGAAGGCTGCGAACTCGGCATGCATCGCCGCCCGCAGATGGGCGTCGAGGTTGGAGAGCGGCTCATCGAGCAGGACGACGGAAGGCTCCATGGCGAGGCAGCGTGCGAGCGCGACGCGCTGGCGCTGTCCGCCGGAGAGCGAGGCCGGCCGGCGGTCGGCGAAGCCCGAGAGGCCCACCGTCGCCAGCGCCGCGGCGACGCGCCTGTCCCGCTCCGCGGCGGGCGTCCCCCTCACCTTCAGCGCATAGGCGACGTTGCCGGCGACGCTCATGTGCGGCCAGAGCGCGTAGGACTGGAATACGATCCCCATGCGCCGGTGCTCCGGCGGAACGTGGCGCCCCGGCCCGGACAGCAGGCTGCTGCCGACGGCGATCTCGCCGCGGCTCGCCGTCTCGAAGCCGGCGACGAGGCGGAGCAGGGTCGTCTTGCCGCATCCCGAAGGGCCGAGGATGGCCAGGAACTCGCCGTCCTCCACGGTCATGCTCACGTCGTCGACGGCGCGGGTCGTGCCGAAGTCCTTCGACAGGTTGGTCAGCGTCAGTCGCGCCACGGCAGGACTCCCGGCGGAATGGCGCGACCGAACAGAAGGGTCGACAGGGCGAGCAGAATGGTGACGGCGGTGCCGACGACCGCGAGCGCGGCAGCCGCCGCCGATTCGCCGCCCTGTTCGAGCGAGAAGACGGCGACGCCCATGGTTTCCGAGCCCGAGGACCAGAGCAGGGCGGAGACGGTCAGTTCGTTGAAGGCGGTCAGGAAGACGAGGATTCCGCCCGCCGCCGCCGGAGGACCGAGCAGCGGCAGCAGGATCGTGCGCAACCGCGTCAGGAAGCCTGCGCCGGCGGCCTGCGCCGCCTCCTCGAGGGCGCGGTCGAGCTGCATGTAGCCGCCGACGATCGGCCTCAGCCCGAGCACCAGGAAGCGCGCGAGATAGGCGAAAAGCAGGATCCAGATCGTGTTGTAGAGCGTCAACCCGAGGATCGGGAGCGGTTTCAGGAACAGGAGGATCAGGGCGACGGCGAGCACGACGCCGGGGATGACGTAGGGCATCTCGGCGATCACGCCCAGCAGGCGCAGCGCCCGCAAGCGCCGAACGGCGACGAAGTAACCGAGCGCCATGGCGATCGCGACGATCAGGATCGCGGCCGCGCCGGACAGGACGAGGCTGTTCACGAGGGCGCGGCGTGTCGCGCCATGCTCCAGCAGAACATAGGCGAAATTGGCGAGAGTTGCGGTTCCCGGCGTCAGCGGCACGCCGAAGGCGGGGGTCAGCGCGGTGGCGAGGAGGCCCAGCAGGGGCAAGGCGACGAGCATCAGCGTTGTGGACCAAAGGAGCATCTCGACCGGCAGGCGCCAGCGGCCGAGCGTGAAGGGCGGCGCGGCCAGCAGGGCGCCAGCGACCCTGACGTCGCTTCGCCGCTGCGCCAGTTCCTGAAGCAGGATGCCGCAGGCCGCGATCAGGCCGATGCCCATCGCGAGCGAGGCGGCTTCCGTCAGCGCCTGCGGGCCAAAGCCGGAGAGGCGCTGGTAGATCAGCGTCGGCAGGGTCAGATACTGCGCCGGGATGCCAAGGAAGGCGGGAATGCCGAAATTGCCCAGCGCCGAGACGAAAACGAGTGCGCCGCCGGCGAGCAGCGAGGGGGCGGCGAGTGGCAGGATCACCGTGACGAGCACCCTGCGACGGCTCGCCCCCGCCGCCAGAGCGGCCTCGACGAGGTCGCGCGGCAGCGCGCGCAGGCCCGCCCGCAGCGTCAGGAAGACGAGCGGCGCATATTCGATCGCCAGCAGCAGAGTGATGCCGCCGGCGGAATAGAGCGGATTGCGGGTGCCCAGCGGCGGCGCGAGACCCAGCGCCTGGAGCAGCGGGCTCGATGGGCCGGACACCTGCAGCCAGGCGAGCGCCATCACTTGCGGCGCGATGATGAGCGGCATCACGAACAGGAAGACGAGGGGGGTGCGGGCGCGGATGTCGGTGAGCGTGACGACGAGCGCCACGATGCTGCCCATCGTGAGCGCGAGGAGCGTGGCTCCGATCGAGGTCTCGAGGCTGTGGACGAGCGCGCGCCAGGCGGCAGGCCGCCGCCAGGCCTCGGCCACCGCGCCTGACGCCAGCGCCTCCAGCGCCAACCGCAGGATCGGCAGTAGCGACAGGACCGCGACGAGGAGCGCGACGACCCAAAGGACCGTCCTTTCCTCCAGCGAGCCCGAGCGGCCGTCCTTCACATGCGCGGCGAGGCTCATGCGCCTCCCGCCCGTTCCGCCTGCATGAAGCCTTCCGCCGCTCGCGCTTGTCCCGAACAGCCCCTTAGCGGCCCCTCACGACGGTTGGAAGACGCTTTGCGATGGTCGGCCGGGCGGCGACCCGGCGTCAGTTGGCACGCAACTTGGTTCGCAGGGCGGCGTGGGGACGACACGACCCAAGGCCACGGTTCCCCGGACAGGAGCGCCCATGACATCCGCATCGACCCGCCGGACCCTTCTCAAGGGCGCCGCCTCGCTGCCCATCCTCGCCGCGGCCAAGGCCGCCTTCCCGGCCGGAGCCTTCGCGCAGGGCACAGGCCCCGAGGTGAAGGGCACGAAGCTCGGCTACATCGCCCTCACGGATTCCGCGCCTCTGATCATCGCCAAGGAACGGGGCATGTTCGCGAAGCACGGCCTGCCCGACATGGACATTTCCAAGCAGGCGTCCTGGGGCGCGACGCGCGACAACATGGCGCTCGGCCTCGCGCGGAACGGCATCGACGGCGGCCATATCCTGCGGCCCAAGGTGCATCTCTACGCGACCGGCTCGGTGATGCAGAACAACCAGCCGCTGCCGATGTACAACCTCCTCAACCTCAACGAGGATTGCCAGGCGATCTCGGTCGCCAAGGAATATGCGGACCTGAAGATCGGCAAGGATTCCTCGCCGCTCAAGGCGGCGTTCGAGCGCAAGAAGGCGTCGGGCAAGGAGCTGACGGCCGCCATGACCTTCCCCGGCGGCACGCACGACCTCTGGATCCGCTACTGGCTCGCGGCCGGCGGGATCGACCCGGACAGCGACATCAAGGTGATCACCGTGCCGCCGCCGCAGATGGTGGCGAACATGAAGGTCGGCACGATGGACGTGTTCTGCGTCGGCGAGCCCTGGAACGAGCAGCTCGTCAACCAGGACATCGGCTACACGGCGCTCACCACGGGCGAACTCTGGAACCGGCATCCGGAGAAGATTCTCGGCATGCGGGCCGATTTCGTCGACAAGAACCCAAAGGCTACGCAGGCCATCCTGATGGCGGTGATGGAAGCCCAGATGTGGTGCGACAAGCCGGAGAACACGGCGGACATGGCGCAGATCATCGGTCGGCGGCAATGGTTCAACGTGCCGGTCGCCGACATCGTGGGCCGCATCCGGGGCGTGATCAACTACGGTCTCGGCCGGAACGTCACGGACCCTTCGCTCGGCATGAAGTTCTGGGGCAAGGCCGGCGAGACCTCCTATCCGTGGAAGAGCCTCGACACCTGGTTCATGACGGAGAACATCCGCTGGGGCCGCTTCGCGCCCGACTTCAACGTCAAGGCGCTGGTGGACAAGACGAACCGCTCCGACCTCTGGAGCGAGGCGGCGAAGGCGCTCGGCGTTTCCGGAGCGCCGACCGGCGACTCCCGCGGCGTGGAGACCTTCTTCGACGGCGTGAAGTTCGATCCCGCCGATCCGGCCGCCTATCTCAAGGCGCTCAAGATCAAGCGCACGGCGGTCTGATCCGGCGGGCCTGCCTGTTTCCTGGGCGCTGCCCAGGAGGCAGGCAACGGCTGCCGCTCGAAGACATGCCGCCCGAGAACGGCTTGCGATCCGGCGACAAGGCGGGGGCAGCAGCGCCAGATTTCGAGGCAATCGCTGCTTGGCACAAACCTTGATTGACCCCGCTGAAAACGACGATCCGGCCGGAAGGAACGCCGCATGGGCATCGCCAAGCTGAAGGACGACCGCACGCTCGCGGCCGCCAACGACCCCGGGGCGCCGCGGCCGCCGGCCGTCGTGGTCAAGCTCAGGCCGGCGGGCGGCGGGATCGCCGCCACGGCCAAGCGCTGGGGCGCCTGGGCGCTGATCAACGGACTACCGCCGCTGGTCACCGTGGTGCTGCTGCTGCTCGTCTGGCAGATCGCCTTCTCGGGTCCCAAGTCGACGCTGCCGGCGCCGACCGTCGTCTGGAAGGAAGCGGGAGACCTGATCACCCAACCGTTCTACTGGGCGGGCTCGCAGGATATCGGCCTCGGCTGGCGCGTGGCGACCTCGCTGCAGAGGGTGGCCGTGGGCTTCGGCCTCGCGGCCATCGTCGGCGTCGCGATCGGGGCGCTCATCGGCCAGTCGATCTGGGCGATGCGCGGCCTCGATCCCGTGTTTCAGGTGCTGCGCACGGTGCCGCCTCTCGCCTGGCTGCCGATCTCGCTCGCGGCTTTCCGCGACGCCAACCCGTCCGCGATCTTCGTCATCTTCATCACGGCGATCTGGCCGATCATCATCAACACGGCCGTTGGCATCCGCAACATCCCGCAGGATTACCGCAACGTGGCGGCGGTGCTCCGGCTGAACTCGATCGAATTCTTCTTCAAGGTCATGCTGCCCTCGGCAGCGCCCTACATCTTCACCGGCCTGCGCATCGGGGTCGGCCTGTCCTGGCTCGCCATCGTGGCGGCCGAGATGCTGACGGGCGGCGTCGGCATCGGGTTCTTCATCTGGGACGCCTGGAACTCCTCGAAGCTGCCCGACATCGTCGTGGCGCTGCTCTATATCGGCGCCGTCGGCTTCGTCCTCGACAGGCTCGTCGCCGCCCTGGGTTCCATCGTCACCCGCGGCACGGCCGCTTCCTGACCGCACGGAGCTCACCGATGTCCAGGCCCTTCCTGAAGCTCGACCACATCGACAAGACCTTCGTCCGCGGCGGCGCGACGACGGAGGTGCTGCGCGACGTCAACCTGACGATCAGTCCCGGCGAATATGTCTCGATCATCGGCCATTCGGGCTGCGGCAAGTCCACGCTGCTGAACATCATCGCAGGCCTGACCGACGTGACGAAGGGCGCCGTCCTCCTGGACAACCAGGAGGTCAACAGCCCGGGACCCGACCGGGCCGTGGTCTTCCAGAACCATTCGCTGCTGCCCTGGCTTACGGTCTACGAGAACGTGGCGCTCGCCGTGAACAAGGTCTTCGGCAGCGCGAAGTCGAAGACCGAGCGTGACGAATGGATCCGCCACAATCTCGCGCTCGTCCACATGACGCATGCGCTGGACAAGCGGCCCTCCGAGATTTCGGGCGGCATGAAGCAGCGCGTCGGCATCGCCCGGGCGCTGGCGATGGAGCCGAAGATCCTGCTGCTCGACGAGCCGTTCGGTGCGCTCGATGCGCTGACGCGGGCGCATCTGCAGGATTCCGTCATGGAGATCCATGCGCGGCTCGGCAACACGACGATCATGATCACGCATGACGTGGACGAGGCCGTCCTGCTCTCCGACCGCATCGTGATGATGACCAACGGGCCTGCCGCCACGATCGGCGAAGTGCTCGACGTCAAGCTCGCGCGGCCGCGCCGCCGGCTCGACCTCGTCAACGACGCGACCTACACCCGCTGCCGCGCCGCGGTGCTGGAGTTCCTCTACGCGCGCCACAAGGCGCCGGCCATCGCGGCCTGACCATGGGCGGAAGGGCACAGCGCGAGAGGCTGCTCGTCGTCGGCAACGGCATGGCGAGCGTGCGTTTCCTCGAGCGGCTGCTGACGCTCGATCCGGGTCGTTTCGCCATCACGGTCGTGGGCGCGGAGCCCGGCCCCGCCTACAACCGGGTCCTGCTCTCGGCCTTGCTCGCGGGCGACGCGGCGGACGAGGACATCGTGCTCCGGCCGCGCCGCTGGTACGAGCAGAATGGCGTGCGGCTCGTCTCCGGCGATCCCGTCGTCGCGCTCGATGCGGCGGGCCGCACGGCGCTGCTGTCGGGCGGCGAGCGGATCGCCTTCGACCAGTGTGTGCTGGCAACGGGCTCGCATCCGATCCGGTTGCCCGTCGCCGGCATGGATCTGCCGGGCGTCATCGCCTTCCGTGACCTCCCCGACGTGGCCTTGATGGAAGCGGCGGCCGCCGAAGGCGGGCGCGTGGCCGTGATCGGCGGCGGCCTGCTCGGCATCGAGGCCGCCTACGGGCTGGCCCGGCGCGGTGCCGATGTGACGCTCGTGCATGTTATGGACCGGCTGATGGAGCGGCAGCTCGACCCGCGGGGCGCGGTGCTGGTGGCGAAGGCGCTGGCGCGCAAGGGCGTGAAGATCCTGTTCGGGCGCGAGACCGTCGCGGTGACGGGGGATGACCGCGCGACCGGGCTCGCCTTCGCCGACGGCTCATCGATCGCCGCGGACCTCGTCGTCTCCGCCGTCGGCGTAAGGCCGAATGCGGACCTCGCACGGGCGGCGGGCCTCGCCGTGCGGCGCGGGGTGATCGTGGACGATGGACTCGCGGCGAGCCTTGCCGGTTTCCACGCGATCGGCGAATGCGCGGAGCATCGCGGCGTCGCCTATGGCCTCGTTGAGCCGGCCTATGCGCAGGCCGAGATCCTGGCGCGGCGGCTCACCGGCGAGGAGGCCGCCTTCGATGGCATGCGGCTCGCCACCAATCTCAAGGTCTCGGGCCTGCCGGTCTTTTCGGCTGGCGCGTTCATGGAGGGGGAGGGGCGCGACGCGGTCATCCTCGACGACCGCCATACGGGCCGCTACCGCAAGCTGATCTTCGAGGGGCAGCGGCTCGCAGGCTGCGTCATGGTCGGCGATGCCGAGGACGCCCTCTGGTATCTCGATCTCATCCGCGGCAGCGTCGACGTCCGGCCGGCGCGCCGGCTGCTGATCCATGGCCGCGCCTTCGCCGAGCCGGCGCTCGCCGGTGCGTTGGCGCGGGCGGCGTGACGATGAGCGGCGACTTCACCTCGGACCAGAAGCGCTATCTCGAGGGCTTCGTCTCGGGCATCCAGGCCGGGCGGCTGGCGGGCGGCGGCGCCAAGCCTGCGCCCGAGCCGACGGGCCCCGATGCGCCGCATCTCAAGGCGCAGGACGAGACGACGGCGCGGGGCGGCAAGCTTGTCGACCAGGAGAAGTGGAAGCGGGCCGAGCATCCGTTCGACGCCTACCAGCGCCTCAAGGCGCAGGCGGCCAAGGGAGAATATCCGAAGCCCGAGGACAATTTCCGCTGGCGGTACTTCGGCCTGTTCTACGTCGCGCCGGCGCAGAACAGCTACATGTGCCGGCTGCGCATCCCGAACGGCATCCTGACCCACTGGCAGTTCGCCGGCATGGCCGACGTGGCGCAGCGGCTCGGCGGCGGCTACGCCCATGTGACGACCCGCGCCAACCTGCAGATCCGCGAGATCCAGGCCCATAACGCCATCGGCGTCATCGAGCGGATCATCGATCTCGGCCTCTGTTCGCGCGGATCGGGAGCCGACAACATCCGCAACGTGACGGGCGGCGCGACGGCGGGCATCGATCCGCAGGAGCTCGCCGACACGCGGCCCCTGGCGCGCGAGTGGCATCATCACATCCTCAATTCGCGCACGCTCTACGGCCTGCCGCGCAAGTTCAACGTGGCCTTCGACGGCGGCGGCGTGATCCCGACGCTGGAAGAGACGAACGACATCGGCTTCCAGGCCGTGACGGTGGGCGAGGGGGCGGGCGTGGAGCCCGGCCTCTGGTGGCGCATCGTGCTGGGCGGCATCACCGGCCATCGCGACCTCGCCCGGCCTTCCGGAATCTTCTGCAAGGCGGAGGATTGCACGCCGGTCGCGGAAGCGATGATCAAGGTCTTCATCGCGGCGGGCGACCGCACGGACCGGGCGAAGGCGCGGCTCAAGTATGTGCTCGATTCCTGGGGTTTCGAGCGCTTCGTGCGCGAAACGGAGGCCGTGCTCGGCCGGCCCCTCGCGCGGATTTCCGAAAGCGCGATCGCGCCACGCCCCCCCTTCGACCGCGCAGCGCATATCGGCGTGCACCGGCAGAAGCAGGATGGGCTCAACTGGATCGGCGTGACCCTGCCCGTCGGCAAGTTGTCGGCCGAGCAGATGCGGGGCATCGCGGCGCTCGCGGCGGCGCACGGTGACGGCGACATCCGCCTGACGGTCTGGCAGAATCTCCTGATCTCAGGCGTGCCTGATGCGTCCGTGCAGGCCGTGGTGGAGGCCGTGGCGGCGCTTGGCCTCTCCACCTCCGCCACGTCGCTTCAGGCCGGGCTCGTCGCCTGCACCGGGGCGACAGGCTGCAAGTTCGCGGCCGCGCACACCAAGGAGGATGCGCTGCGTATCGCGGAGCATGTCGACGCGCGGCTGCAGCTCGACCAGCCGGTCAACGTGCATCTGACGGGCTGCCACCATTCCTGCGCGCAGCATTACATCGGCGACATCGGGCTGATCGGCGCGAAGGTCCCCGTCAACGAGGATGGCGACACGGTCGAGGGCTACGACATCGTGGTCGGCGGCGGCTTCGCCGACGCGGCGCGGATCGGCCGGCCGCTGTGGAAGGGCGTCACGGCCGAAGAGGCGCCCGCGCGCGTGGAGGCGCTGCTGAGGGCCTGGCAGGCGGGACGGCGCGACGCGTCCGAGAGCTTCAGCGCCTTCGTCAACCGGACGGAGGATGCGGCTTTGCTCGCGGCCCCGGAGCTTGCCTCATGACGATGCGCATGCCGCCGGTGAAGACCTTCGATCTCCTGCCGGAGAACGCGCCTTTCACGCCGGACCAGCGCGTCTGGCTCTCGGGCTTCTTCGCGGGCTACCTCAATCTCGACACGGCGGCCGTCACCGCGCTCTCGCCTGGCGAGGCGGCCACGCTGCTCGCCGGCGCTCCCGCGGCGGATGAGGAGGAGGCCCCCTGGCATGATCCGGCGATGCCGATCGCCGATCGCATGGCGCTCGCCGAAGGCAAGCCTCTCAAGCGCCGCATGTTCGCGGCGATGGCCCAGCAGAATTGCGGGCAGTGCGGTTATCTCTGCGAGACCTATTCGGCGGCGATCGCCGAGGGGCGGGAGCCGAAGCTCAATCTCTGCGCGCCCGGCGGCAAGGAGACGCTGAGGATGCTGAAGGGCCTCGCGGCGGAGCTTTCCGGCGCTGCGGCCGTTCCGGCGGAACCGACGGCTCCCGAGGCGGCGCCCACCGGCGCGAAGGGTCGCTCGCGCGACAACCCGGCGGAGGCCGTCTTCCTCGGCCGACGGAAGCTCAACGGCGAAGGTTCCGAGAAGGAAACCCACCATATCGAGTTCGATCTCTCGGCGGCGGGGCTCGATTACAAGGCCGGCGATTCTTTCGGAATCTTCGCGTCGAACGATCCTCGACTCGCGGACGCCGTCATCGCGCTCATCGGCGCGCGGCCGGAGCATGATATCGGCGGCAAGACGCTCCGCGACATCCTGGTCCGCGAGCGGGCGCTGGGCCCGGCGCCCGACAGCCTGTTCCAGCTGATCTCCTTCGTCACCGGCGGCGCGACCCGGGCGAAGGCGCAGGCGCTGGCGCGAGGCGAGGACCCCGACGGCGATCTCGCGCTGCTCGACGTGCTGGGGGCGCTGCACAAGTTCGCCGGCCTGAAGGTGAGCCCGGAGGCTTTCGTCGAGGCGCTCGATGAGCTGCAGCCGCGCCTCTATTCCATTTCCTCCTCGCCGAAACATGCGCCTGGCCGGCTGACGCTGACGGTGGATTGCGTGCGCTACAGGCTCGGCCAGCGCCAGCGCATGGGCGTCGCATCCACCTTCCTCGCCGAGCGGATCGCGCCCGGCGAACGCCTGCCGGTCTATGTGCAGGAGGCGCATGGTTTCGGATTGCCGGCGGATCCCGCGACGCCAATCATCATGGTGGGTCCAGGTACCGGCGTCGCACCGTTCCGCGCCTTCCTGCAGGAGCGAGCCGCGATTGGCGCCCCTGGCCGCAACTGGCTGTTCTTTGGCCACCAGCGCATGAAATCCGACTTCTTCTACGCCGACGAGCTGAACGCGATGAAGGAGCGCGGCCAGCTCGAACGGCTGACGCTGGCCTGGTCGCGCGACGGCGCCGAGAAGATCTACGTGCAGGACCGTATGCGCGAGACCGGCGCCGAACTCTGGGCCTGGCTGCAGGAGGGCGCGCATTTCTACGTCTGCGGTGACGCCAAGCGCATGGCGAAGGATGTCGAGCGGGCGTTGGTCGACATCGCCGCAGCGCATGGCGGCAAGACGTCGGACGAGGCGATCGCCTATGTTGCCTCACTGCGGAAGGCCGGGCGTTATCAGGCGGACGTCTACTGATGGGTGCCTATGTCCGCAGCACTTGCCCCTATTGCGGCGTGGGCTGCGGCGTGTTGGCGACGCCGGAGGGGGCGGGCGGGGCCGCCATCGCGGGCGATCCGGCGCATCCCGCCAATTACGGCAAGCTCTGCGTCAAGGGCGCGGCGCTCGGCGAGACGCTGGGGCTCGAGGGTCGGCTGCTGCATCCGATGATCCGGGGGCAGCAGGCGACCTGGAGCCAGGCCGTCGGCTACGTGGCGGAAGGTCTTCGCCGCGTGATCCGGGAGCACGGGCCGGACGCCGTCGCCTTCTATCTCTCGGGTCAGCTGCTGACCGAGGATTACTACATCGCCAACAAGTTCGCGAAGGGCTGGCTCGGCACGCCGCATGTCGACACCAACTCGCGGCTCTGCATGGCGTCCTCGGTCGCCGGTCATCGCCGCGCCTTCGGCTCCGACACGGTGCCGCAGAGCTACGAGGATCTCGACGAGGCGGACCTCATCATTCTCGTGGGCTCCAATGCGGCCTGGTGCCACCCGGTGCTGTTCCAGCGCATGCAGGCGAACCGCGAGAAGCGGGGCGCGAAGATCGTCAACATCGATCCGCGCCGCACCGCCACCAGCGAGGGCGCCGACCTCCAGCTCTCCATCAAGCCGGGCATGGACGGCGTGCTCTTCTCCTGGCTGCTGGTACAATTGCAGGCGCGCTGCGCGGTCGATTACGATTTCGTCGAGACCCATGCGACGGGCTTCGACGAGGCCCTCTTCGCGGCGCGGCGGATCGCGCCGGACATCGAGACCGTGGCCGAGAAGACCGGCCTCTCCCCCGACGACATCGCGACCTTCGTGCGCTGGTTCATCATCCGCGATAAGGTCGTCACCTGCTACAGCCAGGGCGTCAACCAGTCCGCGCAGGGGTCGGACAAGGTCAACGCCATCCTCAACTGCCATCTCGCCAGCGCTCGCATCGGCCGGCCGGGCTGCGGTCCCCTGTCGCTGACGGGACAGCCGAACGCCATGGGCGGGCGCGAGGTTGGCGGGCTCGCCAATATGCTGGCCGCGCACATGGGCTATTCCCCGTCCGACGTCGAGCGGGTGCGCCGCTTCTGGGGTGCGCCGCATCTGGCGACCCGGGAGGGTCTGAAGGCCGTCCAGATGTTCGAGGCCATCGAGAGCGGCCGCATCAAGGCGCTCTGGGTCATGCATACGAACCCGGCCGTGACGCTGCCGCGCGCCGATGCGATGCGGGCGGCGCTGCGCAAGCTCGACTTGTTCGTGGTGTCGGAAGCGATCGCCGGCACGGACACGACACGCGCCGGCGCGCATGTGCTGCTGCCGGCCGCGGCCTGGGGCGAGAAGGACGGGACGGTGACGAACTCCGAGCGTCGGATCTCCCGCCAGCGGGCGTTCCTGCCGGCACCGGGCGAGGCGAAGCCGGACTGGGAGCATATTGCGCTGGTGGCCCGCAGGATGGGCTGGGACGAGGGCTTCAGCTACGACGGGCCGTCCGCGATCTACCGCGAGCATGCCGCGCTCTCGGCCTACGACAACGGCGGCGCGCGTGATTTCGACATCGGCGCGACCGCGGATGTCAGCGACGCCGAATACGAGGCGATGCAGCCGTTCCACTGGCCGTGGCGCAAGGGGGAGGCGCCGCGCGAGCGCTTCTTCGCGGACGGCCGCTTCTACACGCAGGACCGTCGCGCCCGTCTCGTCCCGATCGCCGATCCGATGCTGGCCGCGGCGACGGACGCCGATTTCCCGCTGCGGCTGAACACGGGACGGGTGCGCGACCATTGGCACACGATGACGCGCACGGGGAAGGCGGCGACGCTCGCGCGCCACGTCGAGGAGCCGACGGTCGCGCTTCATCCGGAGGATGCGGCGGCGGCCGGGCTGGCCGAGGGCGGGTTCGCGCGAGTCGAGAGCCGGCATGGCGCCGCGACCTTGCGCGTCGCGCTGGATGTCGGCCTGCCGCGCGGTCTCGTCTTCGCCCCCTTCCACTGGAACGATGTGACGAGCCGTCTGGCGCGCGTCGATGCGCTCGCCCAGCCCAACGTCGATCCTTTTTCCGGCCAGCCGGAACTGAAGGCGACGCCGGTCCGGGTCACGCCGCTCGCGATGGCGAGCGAGGGGTTTCTGGTCAGCCGCCGCAGTCTGTCATTGCCGGACTGGCTTCAGCAGACCCGCATCGCGGTGCCGGGGGGAGAGGCCGTGCTCTTCGCATCGACCCGCGAAGCAGCCTCGCTCGTCGGACTTCTGGCGAACCATCTCGGCGAGGCGCGAGGCAGGGTCGAGATCGGCGACGCGGCCGAGGGCGACTTCCGCACGATCCTGTTCGAGGGCGACCGACTGGATCTGGCGCTGATCGTCCAGGCTCGTCGCGATGCGCCGATGCTCGACTGGATCGTGGAATGCCTCGGCAAGGAAGCGCTGGACGAGGAGGAACGCAAGTCGGTGCTCGCCGGCCGTCCGCCCGCCGGCGGGGCCCCGCGTGGCGCGCTCGTCTGCTCCTGCTTCGCGGTTCGCCGCGATGCGATCGCGGAAGCCGTGCGCGCCGGAGCGCTGAGCGTGGAGGCCGTGGGCGAGAAATTGCAGGCAGGCACGAACTGCGGCTCTTGCCGACCCGAGATCAAGCGGGTGATCGCCGAGGAAAGCCGGGGCGCGATCAGCCGCGCGGCGGCGTGAAACGCCAGCGGGCGTTCTTGACCTCGGTTTTTGCCTGATCCGGCAGCGATGTCGCGCCGCCACAGCGGCCTGCGGCGAAATAATGGCGGAGGCGCTGGGCGATCCGCGGTTTCGTTCGTTATTGTGAAGCTATGGCGGATGCTGGCGGGACGCGGACTTGGGGACGGAGGCTGGGCGCCTGGGCGTACCGGCTCATCCTGTGGCCGACCGGCATCCTGGCGATCCTGATCCTCGTTGGCGCCTTCGCTCCGCTGCCGTCGACCCTGATGCTCAAGCGCTGGGTCACGGGAGAGCCGGTGCGGCGGGACTGGGTGTCGCTCGAGCGGATCGCGCCAAGCCTGCCCCGAGCCGTGATCGCATCCGAAGACCAGTTGTTCTGCTCCCACTGGGGCGTCGACTTCGACGTGCTCAGGGAAATCCTGTCCGATCCCGAGGGTCCGGACCGGGGCGGCTCCACGATCTCGATGCAGACCGTGAAGAACGTCTTCCTCTGGCACGGCCGTTCCTACGTCCGGAAGGCGATCGAGATCCCGCTGGCGCTCGGCGCCGACCTCGCGTGGGGAAAGAAGCGGATGATCGAAATCTATCTCAACGTCGCCGAATGGGGCGACGGGATCTTCGGCGCCGAAGCCGCTGCGCAATTCTATTTCCAGAAGAGTGCCGCGGCGCTTACGGCGGCGGAAGCCTCGCGGCTCGCAGCCGCGCTGCCGAATCCCGAGCGGCGCGGCTCCAGCCGCCCGACCCGGGCGTCCCAGCGGGTGCTGCGGCGGATGGCGGGCGTCGAGCCCTATCTCGGCTGCCTGCGCTGATCAGCGCCAGTACGGCCTGACATAGACCGGACGACCATCGTAGCGTGGATCATAGGGCGGCTCGTCATACATGCGGCCAGCCTGCCGACGGCCCCCGATATAGCGATTGGATGGATCGCCGCCGCTGCGCCACTGGTTCTGCGCTGCGAACGCGAGAGCGCTCTGCTGCAGGCCCTGCGCATAGTCGGCCTCGCTCCGGTTCTGCGCCTGGGCTGTACCTGCGGCCAGAATGATGGCGCTGGCGATCGTCGCGATGGCAATGCGCATATCTTCAACTCCTTTGAAAAGACGGGCCCGGGCGCCACGCGTGGCGCCCGGGTCAGGATCACGCTATCAGCGATAGCCCCTGTTCCGATAGGCCTGCGGCTCGTTGTAGTAAGCGCGACGGCCCGCGTTCGAGTCCATGGTGCCCGGCGTGTTGTAGAGGCCGGGACCGCCGGTGTAGCGGTTGCCGCGATAGGACCTCGAACCGAGGTAACCGTTCGTCAGGCCCGGCGCGAAGAAGCCGGGGATCGCGAAGAAACCGCGGTTCTGCATCTGGCGCGTGAAGGCGATGTTGCCGTTGCGGATGCCCTGCGACATGTCCGCTTCCGAACTCCAGCCCTGCGCAACAGCGGGCGAGGCGAGCATCACGCCCGCGGCGGCGATGAGAATCTTGTGCTTGAGCATGGTCTGTTCCTCCGTAAGGCCCCAGCCTTGTCATAGTGAACGATCCGCACGGCAGGAGGTGCCGCACCGCCCCCGGTGCTTCGTTCACGAAACGGTCAACAGGCCGTGTGGCCTTATTCCCGACGGGAATCGCAAGAGGGGGTGCAGTCCCGGCTGCCGCAGAGACTCGGACGCGGCCGTGAACGGTTGCGAGCCCTTCGCGCAGCGGATAGACGCCTCCGGGACGTCTATCGCGAGCCGTGCGTGTCGAAACTGCAGTCCCGCTACCTGTCCATGGTGCAGTCCGGCCAGATCGAGGCCGATCCGGCGCAGGCCGCCGCCGTCCGCCGGCTGAGCGCGCTCGCCGAAGCGATCGACCAATCGCGCCTCGCGCGTAAGTCGAGCGCGTTGGGCTGGCTGTTCGGATCCAAGGCCGAGGCCTCGAAACCGCCGCGCGGCCTCTACATCTGGGGCTCCGTCGGGCGCGGCAAGACGATGCTCATGGATATGTTCTTCGCGGAAGTGTCGGCGCAGCGGAAGCGGCGCGCGCATTTCCACGATTTCATGGCCGACGCTCACGGCCGCATCCACCAGTGGAGGCAACTCGCGAAGGACGGCAAGGCGCAGGGCACCGATCCGATCGCGGCGGTGGCCGAGGCGCTTGCTTCCGAGGCCTGGGTGCTCTGCTTCGACGAATTTGCCGTTAACGACATCGCGGACGCCATGATCCTCGGCCGCCTGTTCACGGCTCTCTGGGAAAAAGGCGTGGTGGTGGTCGCCACCTCCAACGTCGATCCGCAGGATCTCTACAAGGACGGGCTGAACCGGGCGCTGTTCCTGCCCTTCATCGCCGAGGTGCAGCGGCGGCTCGACGTGATCAAGCTCGAGGCGCGAACCGATTTCCGGCTGGAGAAGCTCGCCGGCGGGGCCGTCTACCACACGCCCGCCGATGCGGCGGCGCGCGCCGCGCTCGATGCGGCCTGGCGCCGGCTCACGGGCGACGGCCCGGCCCGGCCGCGGCGGCTCAAGGTTGGCACCCGCGAGATCGAGGTTCCCGCGGCCGATGCCGGTGTCGCCCGCTTCGCCTTCGCCGATCTGTGCCAGAAGCCGCTTGGCGCCTCGGACTATCTGCTGCTGGCCCGCGAGTTTCACACGATCATCCTCGACGGCGTGCCGGTCATGGATTTCGCCACGCGCAACGAGGCGAAGCGCTTCATCACGCTTATCGATGTTCTCTACGAGCATCACGTCAAGCTCGTGGTCTCGGCCGATGCCGAGCCGACGGGGCTCTATGCCTCGGCCGAGGGGCGGGAGGCGTTCGAGTTCGAACGCGCGGCCTCGCGGCTCATCGAGATGCGCTCGGAGGCCTATCTCGGCGCGCCACACGGGCGCGGGGCGAAGGCCGACCTCGGCGGCGCGGGCGGGCTGGCGGAGACATGATCCCCGCTGGCGACGAGACGCCCAAGGGGCGCATCCTCGCCGCGGCGGCGCGACAGCTCGGCCAGCACGGCCTGCGCAAGTTCACCGTCGTCGATGTCGCAGCAGACGCCGGGATGACGCATCCCAACATCTACCGCTACTTCACCTCGAAGACAGCCCTGCTCGATGCGCTGGTCGCAAGCTGGCTGAAGCCGCTCGAGGATCGGATCGAGACCGTGGTCAATGCGACCGATCCCGTGCCGGACAAGCTGGAGCGCATGGTGGTGGCGATCAGCCGCGCCTACCGGACGGCGAAGGCCGAGGATCCGCAACTGTTCGCGGCCTTCGCCGCCGCCACTGCGGCAAGCCGCGCGGTCTCGCGCAAGCATCGGACGCGCATGCGCCGGGCCTTCGAACGGGTGATCGACGAGGGGATCGGCACGGGTGTGATCGGCCTTCGCGACCGCTCCAAAGCGCAGGCTCTACTGCTGGACGCGAGCTGGCGTTTCATGGATCCGGCCGCCATCCTGGCGGAGGCGGAGGAGGGGCCCTCGCTCGACGGCCGGCTGGAACGTGTGCTCGAGGCAGCGCTGCAAAGGCTCGGCAGACGCGAGGGATAACGATTGAAAAAGCGTGACACATGACAAACATTGTCTTTTGTCATGTCTTTTGAAGGTCGGTTAAGATGCGCTCAGAAGTTGTGATAGGTTTTTCAAGTGTCTGAAAAAGAAGACAATTATCGTGCAGTCCAAGCTAGGCCGTAACTTGACCGAACGGCATCGGCGCTTCTCGCGCCTTTAGGCTATCTTGATTGAATCGGCCCCTTGGTTCATCCCCGCCGCCACGCCTGCATCCGCAGGTCGACGGCTCGACAGACACCGAGGTCTCCATGTCACGCAAGAAGATCGCCCTCATCGGCGCCGGCCAGATCGGCGGCACCCTGGCCCATCTCGCGGGCCTCAAGGAACTGGGCGACATCGTGCTGTTCGACATCGCGGAGGGCATTCCGCAGGGCAAGGCGCTCGACCTCGTCGAGTCATCCGCCGTCGACGGGTTCGACGCGCTCTACAAGGGCACCAACGATCACGCCGACATCGCCGGCGCCGACGTCGTCATCGTGACGGCCGGCGTGCCGCGCAAGCCCGGCATGAGCCGTGACGATCTCGTCGCCATCAACCTCAAGGTGATGAAGGCGGTCGGCGAGGGCATCAGGCAGTATGCCCCGAAGGCCTTCGTGATCTGCATCACCAACCCGCTCGACGCCATGGTCTGGGCGCTGCAGAAGTTCTCCGGCGTGAAGCCGAACAAGATCGTCGGCATGGCCGGCGTGCTCGATTCCGCGCGCATGGCCTACTTCCTGGAAGAGGCGACGGGCGTCTCGATCAAGGACATCTCGACCTTCGTGCTCGGCGGCCACGGCGACGACATGGTCCCGCTCGTTCGCTACTCGACGGTCGGCGGCATCCCGCTGCCGGACCTCGTCAAGATGAAGTGGATCACGCAGGAGCAGGTGGACGCGATCGTCGAGCGCACCCGCAAGGGCGGCGGCGAGATCGTCAACCTGCTGAAGACGGGCTCCGCCTTCTACGCGCCGGCGGCGTCCGCCATCGCGATGGCCGAGAGCTACCTCAAGGATCACAAGCGCGTCCTGCCCTGCGCTGCCTATCTCAACGGCCAGTATGGCGTGAAGGGCATGTTCATCGGCGTGCCGGTGGTCATCGGCGAGAAGGGCGTGGAGCGGGTCGTCAAGATCAAGCTCAACAAGGGCGAGCAGGAGATGATGGCGAAGTCCATCGCCTCCGTCACGGGCCTGATCGAAGCGTGCAAGTCCATCGATCCGTCGTTGAAGTGAGATGTCTTCGCCGGGGCGCCTTCGGGCGGCCCGGTTCTTCCAGGCATAATGGTTTCGGGTTCCGTGCCAGGTCCAGGCCGCGCGGAGCGACAAGCGAGGCGACATGAACATCCACGAATATCAGGGCAAGGCGCTGCTGAAGACCTTCGGCGCCAATGTCTCGGCCGGTTTTCCGGCCCTCAGCGTCGAGGAGGCCGTCGAGGCCGCCAAGAAGCTGCCCGGCCCGCTCTTCGTCGTGAAGAGCCAGATCCATGCCGGCGGACGCGGCAAGGGCAAGTTCAAGGAACTGTCCCCCGACGCCAAGGGCGGCGTGCGGCTGGCGAAGTCCGTCGCCGAGGTCGAGGCCAACGCCCGCGAGATGCTCGGCAACACGCTGGTCACGATCCAGACGGGCCCCGCCGGCAAGCAGGTGAACCGCCTCTACATCGAGGACGGCTCGGACATCGCCAAGGAATTCTACCTGTCGATGCTCGTGGACCGCGCGACCTCGCGCATCGCCTTCGTCGTGTCGACCGAAGGCGGCATGGACATCGAGACGGTGGCGCATGACACGCCCGAGAAGATCATCACCTTCTCGGTCGATCCCGCGACCGGCATCATGGCGCACCATGGCCGCGCCGTCGCCAAGGCGCTCGACCTCACGGGCGACCTCGCCAAGCAGGCCGAGAAGCTGGTCGGCCAGCTCTACGCGGCCTTCGTCGCCAAGGACATGGCGATGCTCGAGATCAACCCGTTGATCGTCACCAAGAGCGGCGAGCTCAAGGTGCTCGACGCCAAGATCTCCTTCGACTCGAACGCGCTCTTCAAGCATCCCGACGTGGTGATGCTGCGCGACCTCACGGAAGAGGACGCAAAGGAGATCGAGGCCTCGAAGTACGATCTCTCCTACATCGCGCTCGACGGCACGATCGGCTGCATGGTCAACGGCGCCGGCCTCGCGATGGCGACGATGGACATCATCAAGCTCTACGGGATGGAGCCCGCCAACTTCCTCGACGTCGGCGGCGGCGCCAGCAAGGAGAAGGTGACGGCGGCCTTCAAGATCATCACCGCCGACCCGAACGTGAAGGGCATCCTCGTCAACATCTTCGGCGGCATCATGAAGTGCGACGTGATCGCCGAGGGCGTCATCGCGGCGGTGAAGGAAGTGGGCCTGCAGGTCCCGCTCGTCGTCCGTCTCGAGGGTACGAACGTCGAGCTCGGCAAGAAGATCATCAACGAGAGCGGCCTGAACGTGATCTCGGCAGACGATCTGGATGATGCGGCGCAGAAGATCGTCGCTGCTGTGAAGAAGGTGGGCTAACGCGATGTCGATCCTCATCACCCGGGACACCCGGGTCATCACCCAGGGCTTCACCGGCAAGAACGGCACGTTCCATTCGGAGCAGGCCATCGCCTACGGCACCAAGGTCGTCGGCGGCACCTCGCCGGGCAAGGGCGGCTCGCTCCATCTCGGACTGCCCGTGTTCGACACGGTCAAGGAGGCCCGCGAAGCCACCGGCGCCGACGCTTCGGTGATCTACGTGCCGCCGCCTGGCGCGGCCGACGCGATCTGCGAGGCGATCGACGCGGAGATCCCGCTCATCGTCTGCATCACCGAGGGCATCCCGGTTCTCGACATGGTGCGCGTCAGGCGCTCGCTCGAGGGCTCGAAGTCGCGCCTCATCGGGCCGAACTGCCCGGGCGTCGTGACGGCGGGCGAGAGCAAGATCGGCATCATGCCGGCCAACATCTTCAAGCCGGGCAACGTCGGCATCGTGTCGCGCTCCGGCACGCTCACCTACGAGGCCGTGTTCCAGACCACGCGCGAGGGCCTCGGCCAGACGACCGCGGTCGGCATCGGCGGCGATCCGGTCAAGGGAACGGAATTCATCGACATGCTCGAGAAGTTCCTGGCCGACGAGAAGACTCATTCGATCATCATGATCGGCGAGATCGGCGGTTCGGCCGAGGAGGACGCGGCGCAGTTCATCAAGGACGAGGCGAAGCGCGGCCGCAAGAAGCCGATGGTCGGCTTCATCGCCGGCCGCACGGCGCCTCCGGGCCGCCGCATGGGCCATGCTGGCGCCATCATCTCGGGCGGAAAGGGCGGCGCGGAGGACAAGATCGCGGCCATGGAAGCGGCCGGGATCAAGGTCTCGCCCTCGCCGGCGCGCCTCGGCAAGACGCTGGTGGACGTGCTGAAGGGCTAAGGAAGGCCTTCTCCCGGCGACGGGGGAAGGATCGCGCGAGCGGAACGGAACGGGGCGGGAAACGCTGGGGATCGTATCCCGCCTGCCGTCCTTGGCTCACGCAGCGGGCGGGGAAGGGAACCTGGAGAGAACAATGGACCGCGATCCGAATCCGATCGACCTTTCGGCCCTGTCGGGCGAAAGCGCCGCTTACCTGGAGGCGATGACGGGCGACGTGACGCCGCAGCCTTCGTGGAAGCGCGCCAACTGGCCGATCGCGGCCAACGGCGAACTCGTCTCGGCGCTCGACGGCAACTGGTCGGCGGTCGAGAAGGCCGTCGGCGACAAGCTGGCGAAGAAGGCGGAGAAGGCCGCTCCCGGCGCCCCGCAGCAGAACGTCCAGCAGGCGACGCGCGATTCCGTCCGCGCGCTGATGATGATCCGCGCCTACCGGATGCGCGGGCACCTGCATGCCAACCTCGATCCGCTCGGCATCGAGCCGCGCAAGGACCATGAGGAGCTGCATCCCTCGACCTACGGCTTCTCCGACGCCGACTGGGACCGCAAGATCTTCATCGACAACGTGCTCGGCCTCGAGTCCGCGACGATCCGCGAAATGCTCGCGATCCTGCAGCGGACCTATTGCTCCACCATCGGCTACGAGTTCATGCATATCTCGGATCCCGCCGAGAAGGCCTGGCTGCAGGAGCGCATCGAGGGGCCGGACAAGGAGATCACCTTCACCAAGGAGGGCAAGCGCGCCATCCTGCAGAAGCTCGTGGAGGGCGAGGGCTTCGAGAAGTTCCTCGACGTCAAGTACACCGGCACCAAGCGCTTCGGCCTCGACGGCGGCGAGTCGCTGATCCCGGCGCTCGAGCAGATCATCAAGCGCGGCGGCAACCTGGGCGTGAAGGACATCGTCGTGGGCATGGCTCACCGCGGCCGCCTGAACGTGCTGACCCAGGTCATGGGCAAGCCGCACAGGGCGCTGTTCCACGAGTTCAAGGGCGGCTCCTTCGCGCCTGACGACGTCGAGGGCTCGGGCGACGTGAAGTACCATCTCGGCGCTTCCTCCGACCGCGAGTTCGACGGCAACAAGGTGCATCTGTCGCTGACGCCGAACCCGTCGCACCTCGAGATCGTCGATCCGGTGGTGCTCGGCAAGGTGCGCGCCAAGCAGGACCAGCACGGCTGCACGCCCGACGACCGGCGCGCCGTCCTGCCGCTGCTGCTGCACGGCGACGCGGCCTTCGCTGGCCAGGGCGTCGTGGCGGAATGCCTTGGCCTCTCCGGCCTCAAGGGCCACCGCACCGGCGGCTCGGTGCATTTCATCATCAACAACCAGATCGGCTTCACCACCTATCCGCGCTACTCGCGCTCTTCGCCCTATCCGTCCGACGTGGCGAAGATGGTCGAGGCGCCGATCTTCCACGTGAACGGCGACGACCCGGAAGCGGTCGTGTTCGCCGCCAAGGTCGCGACCGAGTTCCGCATGCGGTTCCAGAAGCCGGTCGTCATCGACATGTGGTGCTACCGCCGCTACGGCCACAACGAGGGCGACGAGCCGGGCTTCACGCAGCCCCTCATGTACAAGAAGATCCGCGGGCAGAAGTCGACGCTCGAGATCTACAGCGCCAAGCTGATCGGCGAAGGCGTGGTGACCGAGGGCGAGGTCGACAAGATGCGGGCCGACTGGCGCGCGCGTCTCGAGGCCGAGTATGAGGCCGGACAGGCCTATAAGCCCAACAAGGCGGACTGGCTGGACGGCGCCTGGTCGGGTCTGAAGGCGGTCGCCTCGGCGACGAACGACGAGGATGCGCGCCGCGGCCAGACCGGCGTCGCGATCGACAAGCTGAAGGCGATCGGCGAGTCGCTGTCCCGCGTGCCGGAGGGCTTCAACATCCACAAGACCATCCAGCGCTTCATGGATGGTCGCCGCAAGATGATCGAGACCGGCGAGGGGATCGACTGGGCCATGGGCGAGGCGCTGGCCTTCGGCACGCTCCTCGACGAGGGGCACCGGGTGCGCCTCTCCGGCCAGGATTGCGAGCGCGGCACCTTCTCGCAGCGCCATTCGGTGCTGATCGACCAGGAGAACGAGGCCCGCTACAAGCCGCTGAACAATGTCCGCGAGGGTCAGGGCAAGTACGAGGTCATCAACTCGATGCTGTCGGAGGAGGCGGTGCTCGGCTTCGAGTACGGCTATTCGCTGGCCGAGCCGAATGCCCTGACCTGCTGGGAGGCCCAGTTCGGCGACTTCGCCAACGGCGCGCAGGTGGTGTTCGACCAGTTCATCTCGTCGGGCGAGCGGAAGTGGCTGCGCATGTCGGGCCTCGTCTGCCTGCTGCCGCACGGCTACGAGGGGCAGGGTCCCGAGCATTCCTCGGCCCGTCTCGAGCGCTTCCTGCAGATGTGCGCCGAGGACAACATGCAGGTCGCGAACTGCACGACGCCGGCGAACTACTTCCACATCCTGCGCCGGCAGCTGAAGCGCGAGTTCCGCAAGCCGCTGATCCTGATGACGCCGAAGTCCCTGCTGCGCCATCCGCGCTGCAAGTCGCCGCTCACGGAGTTCGGCCCAGAGGGCATGTTCCAGCGCTGGTACCATGACGATGCGGAGCGCATCCCCGGCGGGCCGGTGAAACTCGTCAAGGACAACAAGATCCGCCGCGTCATCCTCTGCTCGGGCAAGGTCTACTACGACCTGCTGGAGGACCGCGAGAAGAAGGGCATCGACGACGTCTACCTGATGCGCATCGAGCAGCTCTATCCGTTCCCGCTGAAGTCGGTGTCGCAGGAGCTGTCGCGCTTCAAGAACGCCGACCTCGTCTGGTGCCAGGAGGAGCCGCAGAACATGGGCTCCTGGACCTTCGTCGAGCCCTATCTCGAATGGGTCCTGGGGCAGGCCGGCGTGAAGGCGAAGCGCGCGCGCTACGTCGGACGCGCCGCCGCCGCCGCCACCGCCACGGGCCTGATGTCGCGCCACCAGGCGCAGCTCAGGGCCTTCCTGGACGAGGCCTTCGCCGGCTGAACTTCCAACCATGCGCCGGGGCCGCGACGGCGGGCCCGGCGCATCCTGACGTCAACGATGTCCGTTCCGCGCCGGGCGACCACGCCCCCGAACGGTGAGAAGGGGATGAAAAGCTCATGACCGAGATCCGCGTGCCCACCCTGGGCGAATCCGTTTCGGAAGCGACGATCGGCAAGTGGTTCAAGAAGCCCGGCGAAGCCGTGCGCAAGGACGAGCCGCTGGTCGAGCTCGAGACGGACAAGGTCACCCTCGAGGTGAACGCGCCGGAAGCGGGCGTGCTCGGCGAGATCACCGCCAAGGAAGGCGAGACCGTGGGCGTGAACGCGCTGCTCGGCCAGATCACGGCCGGCGGCGCCGGCGCGGCGCCGGCCGCGGCCGCTCCCGCCGCGGCTGCCCCCGCCGCCACGCCCAAGGCCGAAGCGCCGAAGCCGGCTCCCGCCAAGGCCGAGGCTCCTGCCACGACCTCGATGCCGCCTGCGCCCGCCGCCGCCAAGATGATGGCGGAGAGCGGCGTCGCGGTCGATGCCGGCTCCGGCAAGCGCGGACAGGTGCTGAAGGAGGACGTGATGGCGGCGATCGCCCGCGGCGCCTCCGCTCCCGCCGCCGCGCCGCCGACCGCGACGATCGCCCGCGCCCCGTCGGCGCCCGACGACGCGTCGCGCGAGGAGCGCGTCAAGATGACGAAGCTGCGCCAGACCATCGCGCGCCGCCTCAAGGAATCGCAGAACACCGCCGCCATGCTCACCACCTTCAACGAGGTGGACATGACCGAGGTCATGGCGCTGCGCGCCAAGTACAAGGATGTGTTCGAGAAGAAGCACGGCACCAAGCTCGGCTTCATGGGCTTCTTCGTGAAGGCCTGCGTGCAGGCGCTGAAGGAGCTGCCCGGCGTCAACGGCGAAATCGACGGCAACGAGCTCGTCTACAAGAACTACTACCACATTGGCATCGCCGTCGGCACCGACAAGGGTCTCGTCGTGCCCGTGGTGCGCGAGGCCGATACGCTGTCGATCGCCGGCGTCGAGAAGACGATCGCCGATTTCGGCAAGCGCGCCCGCGAAGGCACGCTGCGCATCGACGAGATGCAGGGCGGCACCTTCACGATCACCAACGGCGGCATCTACGGCTCGCTGATGTCGACGCCGATCCTCAACGCGCCGCAGTCAGGCATCCTCGGCATGCACAAGATCCAGGAGCGGCCGATGGTGGTCGGCGGCCAGGTCGTCGTACGGCCGATGATGTATCTCGCGCTCAGCTACGACCACCGGATCGTCGATGGCAAGGAAGCCGTGACGTTCCTCGTGCGGGTCAAGGAGAGCCTCGAGGATCCCGCGCGGCTGGTGATGGATCTGTGAGGGTTCAGTAGAGCTGGAATGGAATCTTGGCAGCCTTTGCCGGAGAAACGAACGCAGAAGTGGGGCAGAGCGTTGTGAAAAAGTTTCGTTTCTCCTTAGTTCTCACTCTGGTAGCTATCGGCCTGTCCGGATGTTCTGCAATCCAGGATCGGAAGCATTTTTTAGAGGTCCATGACCATGAGTTTTGCAACCGAAGCGGGACGCCAACTGGGTCTGCACAATATCGAGAATGCAGATCCGAGTTGAGGCGCGCGCATTTTGCAGAAGGCACGATGATGCCTCGGGTTGGGCATAACGGTTCAGCCCTCGGCGTTGGGGGCGGAGGTGCCCTGCCGTGTCGCAATACGCCTTGGGGATGGCGCTGTGGGTGATGAGGCGGCATATCAAATGCAAACCGGATTGAGCCAAAATGCCGGTCGTTGCCAACATTGATGGCATCTCGATCGAATTTTATCCGAGCGAGCATCCGCCGCCTCACTTTCACGCGCGTTACGCCGAGTATATCGCTCAGATCGACATTCGGTCTTGCCGGGTCATCAGGGGCTCGCTTCCACCCGCTCAGTGGCGCAAAGTGGCAGCATGGGCCGAACCGCGGAAAGATCGGCTGATGGCTGCTTGGCAGGCTGTTGAAGAAAGGCGGAAGCCGGGGAGGATCCATGACTGAGATCATCCGCATTGAAGCCGTCGAGCCCATCATCTTCGGCGTTCTCAAGATCGAATGGCGCGATGGGTTCATCGGCGTTGTCGACCTGCGACCCGTCATCGGCGATGGCGAAATGTTTGCGTTCCTCAGGCAAACCCCCTCGCGCTTTCTGGATGTGAGGCTGGAAGAATACGGCCACAAAGTCTTCTGGCTCGACGACGAAGGCGACGAAATTGATTTTGGCTCGGATTCGCTCAGGCGGCGCGCCGAGCGACAGGCCGAAATCCTCCGACTTGCAAGCTGAAAGCTATCCTATGTCTTACGATCTCATCATCATCGGTTCCGGCCCCGGAGGCTATGTCTGCGCGCTGCGCGCGGCTCAGCTCGGGCTGAAGACTGCCATCGTCGAGAGGATGAAGACCTTCGGCGGCACCTGCCTCAACATTGGCTGCATCCCGTCAAAGGCGCTGCTTCACGCCTCGGAGATGTTTGAGGAGGCGGGCCACGGCTTCGCCGCGCTCGGCGTCGAGGTCGGCAAGCCGAAGCTTAACCTGCCGGCGATGATGAAGCACAAGCAGGAGACGGTCGATGCCAACGTGAAGGGCGTCGAGTTCCTGCTGAAGAAGAACAAGGTCGAGGCCCACAAGGGCCATGGCCGCATCCTCGGCGCCGGCAAGGTCGAGGTGACGGCCGAGGACGGGTCCAAGACCGTCCTCGAGACGAAGAGCATCGTCATCGCCACCGGCTCCGACGTCGCCTCGCCGCCCGGCGTGCCGATCGCCTTCGACGAGAAGATCATCGTCTCCTCCACCGGCGCACTGGAGCTCGAGAAGGTGCCGGCAAAGCTCATCGTGATCGGCGGCGGCGTGATCGGCCTGGAGCTCGGCTCGGTCTGGCGCCGGCTCGGCTCCGAGGTAACGGTGATCGAGTTCCTCGACCGCATCCTGCCCGGCATGGACGAGGAGGTCGCCAAGCAGTTCCTGCGCATCCAGCAGAAGCAGGGCGTGGCCTTCAAGCTCTCGTCGAAGGTGACGGCGGTCGAGAAGGGCAAGAAGGGCGCGAAGGTCACATACGAGCCCGTCGCCGGCGGCGCGGCCGAGACGATCGAGGCGGATGTGGTGCTCGTGGCCACCGGCCGCCGCCCCTACACCGAGGGGCTCGGCCTTGAAGAGGCCGGCGTCGCGATGGAGCGCGGCCGCGTGGTGATCGACGATCATTTCGCCACCAACGTGCCCGGCATCTACGCCATCGGCGACGTGGTGCGCGGGCCCATGCTGGCGCACAAGGCCGAGGACGAGGGCGTGGCGCTGGCCGAGATCCTGGCCGGGCAGAAGCCGCACATCAACTACGATTGCATCCCCGGCGTGGTCTACACCTGGCCGGAGGTCGCGAGCATCGGCAAGACCGAGGAGGAGCTGAAGGCAGCGGGCGTGGCCTACCGCGTCGGCAAATTCCCCTTCACGGCCAACGGCCGGGCGCGCGCCAACCGGGCCACGGACGGCTTCGTCAAGATGCTGGCAGACGCCGCCACGGACCGGGTGCTCGGCTGCCACATCATCGGCGCCGGCGCCGGCGACCTGATCCACGAGGTGGGCGTGCTGATGGAGTTCGGCGGCTCGTCCGAGGATCTCGCCCGCACCTGCCACGCCCATCCGACGATGAGCGAGGCGGTGAAGGAGGCGGCGCTGGCCGTCGACAAGCGCGCCCTCCACGTCTGAGGGGAGGGGCCCTCCCGATTGCGGCGCGCAGAAGCGCCGCAATCGCCCCCATATCGGGCATGATGCGGTTCCTGTAGGATGATCGCCATGCCGAAGCGCTGGTCCCGCCCGTTCTTGCTGCTGCTCGCAGCCCTGTTCCTCGCCGAGGCGTGGCTCTGGGACCGGCTGACCGAGGTCGGGCGCTGGCTGCACGACCGGCTGCCGTTCGAGGCGTTCCGGGCCTGGATTGCAGCGCGCATCGCCGGCCTGCCGCCGTGGGCGGCGCTGCTCCTCTTCGTGATCCCGGTCATCATCGTGCAGCCGATCAAGCTCCTGACCCTGTGGCTGATCGTGCGCGGACATCTGCTGATTGGCGGCCTCGGCCTCGTCGCGATCAAGATCGTCGGGTTCGGCGCGATCGCCTTCCTGTTCGATCTCACGCGCGACAAGCTGCTGACGATCCGCTGGTTCGCCTGGAGCTACGGCCGCGTCCTGTGGCTGCGCGCCGTGGCGGCGGCCTTCGTCGCGCCCTACAAGGAGGCAATCCGGAACGCGGCCTCCGCGCTGAAGGCACGGGCTCTCGGCCGCTTCGGACGCCAGGACGGCAGGGCGTCGCGTCTCGCGCGCCTCAGGGGCCGGATGCGGGCGCGCTGACTCGCCTTCAGTGGAAGGGCAGGATCGCCGGCGCGAATTGCGCGGCCGCCATCAAGCCGAGCGCGACGAGCCCGAGGCCTCCGGCCGCGAAGGCCAGCCAGGCGATGCCCGTGATGATCATCGCCGAGGCGACGACGATCGCCACCTGCAGGATGGCCGAGGCGATCTCGAAACCCTCGTTCTTCTGGTTCTGCAGGTCGCGCTTCACCTCGGCGGCCTTGGCGCGCGCCATCAGCTCGCGCCGGCCCTCGTTCGTCTCCGGCTCGGATTCGAGCCGCGCCGCCAGCTTCGTCCAGGAATCGACCTGACGGGCGACGGCGGCGCGACGCGCCTCATCGCCCGCATTCGCGTCGATCTGAACCATTTCGCTCAGGTTCTGCGCCATGGCGCGGCGAATCGTCTTCGCCTGGAAAAAGGCCCAGAGGTTGCTCGCCTCGATGTTGGCCTGCATCGATTCCTTCTCGGCGTTCTTGCCGAGCATCTCGGAGAAGGCGAGGGCCAGCGCCAGAACGGCAATCAGCAACGCAACCTTCTTGTTGGCGCCATCCGTGGAAGGCCCCGCACCACCGCTCATCGCCCCGTATCCCCTGTCTTCACTCCAGCGGCGGCTGACTAGAGCAAGTCCGGAGAAAGGGAAACCCACATGCGCGATCGGTGGATCCATGATGGCGCGACCCCGCGCGGGTCCCCCGCAACTTCCGCCTCCGGCGCGCTTGATCGACCCATCGCCTCACCGCGCTTGGCCGCGGACGTCTGCCGTTCAGCCCTTGCAGCCGCCATTCAGGAGGCGGTCCGACAGCCATTGCAGCGTGCGGTCGCTGACGCCGATCTCCTTCAGCGAGATCGCGCTGTTGCAGACGTAATCGCGGTTCGGTCCGAAGCTGCCGCAGCTGTCGGCGACGAAGCGGAGCTGCTCCTCGGCGCTCAGCCGCCCGGCGAACTGCTTATGGTTCTGGTCGACGACATAGCAGAGCGCGGCCACGGTCCGCCCGTCGCGCAGCCGGACCGGGCGAAAGACCTCGTGATAGACCTCGGTCGTCTGCTCGCGCTCCGTCAGGTAGGCGCGGGTCGCCTCGACATCCGCCGCGAGCACGCGGAAGGCGATGCCGTGGCAACAGCCGCCGCGCAGCAGGCCCATGACGAGACCCGGCTTTTCCGGCGTGCCGCGGTAGCGATGGGAGTAGACGCAGAGCCGCCGATGGACGCCGTGGGCCGTGGCGGCATGGCGCTCGGCGAAGGGGAAGCCCGGGTTCCACATGAGCGAGCCGTAGCCGAAAACCCAGATGTCGCCGGCGTGCACCTGCGGGTGCGGCGGCGCTGTCCTGTTTCGGCCATCGCGTCCGTCGGCCTTGATCTCGACGTGATCCATGGTGACATGCAACAAGGAAAGACTTTCGGGTAGCAGCGCGTGACCGGACTGGCAATGCACGGATTGGGCCAATGAGCGTCGATGTCTCTTCCAGCGCATCGCGCCCCCGCCGGATCGGCCTCTATCTGCCCTTCGCCCTGCTGGCGCTGATCGCTCTCGCCTGGTCGGCCTTCTGGTTCTACGGCCGCTCGAGGATCAGCGCCGAGATCGACGCCTTCATCGCGCGGCAGGCGTCGCTCGGCCGGGAGTGGAGCTGTCCCGACCGCAGCATCACGGGCTTTCCCTTCCGTCTCGAGGGCCGCTGCAAGAGCCCGAGCTACCAGCAACGTCTTGCGGACGGCTCGGTCGCGAGCGGCAGCCTCGGCGGCCTGACCGTCGTGGCGACCACGGCCTCCGCGCTCGACCTCGCGCATGTGATCACGGAATTCACGGGTCCACTGGTCGTCCGGGCGCCGGGAGCGCCGGAGACGACAGTCACCTGGAAGCTCGCGCGCTCTAGCCTTCGAGGCGGGGCCAACCGGCTCGAACGAGCCTCGATCGAGGTGGAGCAGCCGGTCGTCGCCGCCGGCGGGCAGCGCTGGTCCGCCGAGAAGTTGACGGCGCATCTGCGCGAAGGGGTCGATCCGGCGCGTCCGGGCGCCTACGACCTGGCCGTGCGCCTCGACCGCGGCGTGATCCCCGAGGCCGATCTGCTGCTCGGCAGCAACGACCCGCTGAGCCTTGAGCTCGATTCGCGCGTGCTGCAGGCCGGAGCCATCGACCGTCGCGACTGGCGGCAGACGATCGAGAACTGGCGCGCCAACGGCGGCACGATCCGCATCGAGCAGTTCAAGCTCGCGAAGGGCGCGCCGCGGGTGGAGGCCAGCGGCGATCTCCGCCTCGACGATCTGCGCCGGCCGCAGGGTCGACTCGACGCCAGCTTTGTCAATGCCGGCGCGATCCTGCAGCAGTTCGGCATCGGCGGCGGTGCCGGCGGCCTGGTCGGCGCTCTTCTCGGCGGCGGACGCCGCGCCGACGACCGACGCGAATCGGTGATGCGGCTGCCACTGACGCTCGATGGCGGTCGGGTCGCGGTCGGCCCGTTCCGCGTGCCGGGCCTGCAGATCAGGCCGCTCTACTGAGCGCGTCATTATTTTGTATTATATGCCGCGTCCACCCTTGAAAGGGGGACGCGCTCTTCTAGTGTTTGGCATCCACGCGCCACATGCCCGGTTCAACGACGGATAAGGCGCTGCGAGGGAGAAACGTTCGATGACAGATTCTACCAAGGGGCGCGCTTCGTCGCGCCGGCGCTTCCTTCAGACGGCCGCCCTCGGCGGCGCCGCCGTCGCCGCGCCGAGCGTGGTTCGCGCGCAGGCGCCTGTCCGGCTCAAGTTCCAGTCGACCTGGCCGAACAAGGACATCTTCCATGAGTTCGCGGCCGATTTCGTCAAGCGCGTCAACGACATGGGCAAGGGCCGCATCGAGCTCGAGCTGCTCGCCGCCGGCGCCGTCGTACCCGCCTTCCAGCTGATCGACGCTGTCCACGCAGGCGTCCTCGACGGCGGCCATGGCGTGTCGGCCTACTGGTACGGCAAGAACAAGGCCTTCTCCCTGTTCGGCACGGCTCCGGCCTTCGGCTGGCGCGCGGAGCATTATCTCGGCTGGGTCCGCTACGGCGGCGGCCAGCAGCTCTACGACGAGCTGATCAACGATGTCGTCAAGCTGAACGTGGTCGGCATGCAGTATGGCCCGATGCCGACGCAGCCGCTCGGCTGGTTCAAGAAGGAGCTGAACTCGGCCGCCGACCTGCGCGGTTTGAAGTACCGCACCGTCGGCCTCGCGGCCGACCTCAACCGTGAGCTCGGCGTGGCCGTGACGATCCTGCCCGGCGGCGAGATCGTGCCCGCCATCGACCGCGGCCTGATCGACGGCGCCGAGTTCAACAACCCGTCGTCGGACCTCGTCCTCGGCTTCCCGGACGTTTCGAAGCTCTATTACATCCAGAGCTACCACCAGTCGCTCGAGAGCTTCGAGATCCTGTTCAACAAGGCGAAGTTCAACGCGCTGCCGGCCGAAGTGCAGGCCATCATCCGCACGGCGTCCGACGCCTCGTCGGCGGACATGTCCTGGAAGGCGCAGGACCGCTACTCGAAGGACATCGAGGCCATCAAGGCGCGCGGCGTGAAGGTCATGAAGACGCCGGAGCCCATCCTCAAGGCGCAGCTCGACGCCTGGAAGAAGACGATCACCACCCTGTCGGCGGATCCCTTCTTCAAGAAGGTCGTGGAGAGCCAGCAGGCCTGGGCCAAGCGCGTCGTCGCCTTCCAGCTCGACTACGAGGCGCCGCAGGAGATGGCCTACAACAGCTTCTTCAAGGCCTGAGGCCTTCGCTAAGGACTGATGCCCCGGGCGGCGCGCCGTCGCCCGGGGCTTTCGACGACTGCGATCGACGGATCGCCCGCAGAGCCGTGAACGGACCAACATGAACGCATTTCTCCACGGCGTGGACAGCTTCAACAGCTGGATCGGCAAGACATTCGCCTGGTGCATCGTCCTGCTCACCGCGGCCGTCTGCTATGAAGTCTTCTCGCGCTACGTGATGGGCGCTCCCACGGACTGGGCCTTCGACGCGAGCTACATCCTGTACGGAACCCTGTTCATGATGGCCGGCGCCTATACGCTCTCGCGGAACGGCCATGTCAGGGGCGACTTCCTCTACCGCAACTGGTCGCCCCGCACGCAGGCCAAGGTCGATCTCACGCTCTATTTCCTCTTCTTCTTCCCAGGCATCATCGCGCTCATCTATTCCGGATGGGGCTTCGCCCGCCTGTCTCAGCTGCTCAACGAGCGCTCCTCCTTCAGCCCGAATGGCCCTGTGATCTGGCCGTTCAAGTTCATCATTCCCATCACCGGCGTGCTGATGCTGATGCAGGGCATCGTGGAGTCGATCCGCTGCGTGATCTGCATCCGCGACGGTGAATGGCCGCAGAGGCTTTCCGACGTCGAGGAGATGGAGAAGCTGATCCTCGAGCAAGCCGAAGCAGAGAAGGCGCGCGGCGAGACGCCGGCTCCATCAGCCGCCGCCGCCAGCACCGGAGTCTGAGACCATGATCAGCGCACTCTTCTCGGGCCCGGGCATGGGCGTGATCATGCTCGTGCTGTTCCTGGTCTTCCTGATGCTGGGCTTCCCCATCGCCTTCACGCTGATGGCGCTGGGCGTCGGGTTTGGCTACTACGCCATGGGCGACGGCATATTCCAGCTGCTGGTGCAGCGGACCTATTCGACGATGGCGAACGACGTCCTGCTGTCGATCCCACTCTTCCTGTTCATGGGCTATGTCATCGAACGGGCCAACATCCTCGACCGGCTGTTCCAGTCGATCCAGCTGGCGCTGGGCTGGGTGCCGGGATCGCTCGCGGTGGCCACGCTCTTCACCTGCGCCATCTTCGCGACGGCCACCGGCATCGTCGGCGCGGTCGTCACGCTCATGGGCCTCCTCGCCTTTCCGGCCATGCTGCGGGCGGGCTACGACACGCGCATCGCCGCGGGCGTGGTCTGCGCCGGAGGCTGTCTCGGCATCCTGATCCCGCCATCGGTCATGCTGATCCTCTACGGCGCGACCGCCGGCGTTTCGGTCGTGAAGCTCTATGCCGCGGCCTTCTTCCCCGGCCTGATGCTGGCGGGCATGTACATGGGCTACGTCATCATCCGGGCGATCATGGACCCCAGCGTCGCGCCCAAGCTGCCGCCTGAGCAGCGCAATGTCTCGACATCGACCGTCCTGATGTCGCTCGCGGTGAACTTCTTCCCGCTGTTCCTGCTGATCGCCTTCGTGCTCGGCGCCATCATCCGCGGCGCCGCCACGCCGTCCGAAGCCGCCGCCGTGGGCTCGGCCGGCGCGCTGCTGCTCGCCTTCGCCTACCGGCTGATCGGCGCGAACCGCTTCGGCTTCAACCAGGTCAAGGAATCGACCTTCCTGACGGCCCGGGCGTCCGCCATGGTCTGCTGGCTGTTCGTCGGGTCGGCCGTCTTTTCCGCGGTCTTCGCCTATCTCGGCGGCCAGAAGGTGGTCGAGGATTTCGTCCTGTCGCTGAACCTCAACGCCTTCTTCTTCCTGATCCTGACGCAGGCCATCATCTTCGTGCTGGGCTGGCCGCTGGAATGGACGGAGATCATCGTGATCTTCCTGCCGATCTTCCTGCCGCTGCTCGATGATTTCGGCGTCGATCCGATCTTCTTCGGCGTGCTCGTGGCGCTCAACCTGCAGACGTCGTTCCTGTCGCCGCCGGTCGCGATGGCGCCCTTCTACCTGAAGGGCGTGGCGCCCAAGCACGTCACGATCGACGAGATCTTCTCGGGCGTGATGCCGTTCCTCTGGATCGTGATCGTGGCGATGGTGGCGCTCTACGTGTTTCCGGGCATCGCGCTCTGGCTGCCGAAATACCTCTATGGGTGAGGCGGCGAAGCGCGCTCCGGCCGTTGGACATTCGGCGGCGGTCTAGTATAGGACCGCCTCCCGTCCCTTCCGACGCCATTCCAGGAGAGCACGATGTCCACGTTCGACACCGTCGCCGACATCATCGCCGAGACCGCCGACATCGACCGCGCCACGATCACGCCGGAGAGCCACGCGATCAACGACCTCGGCATCGACAGCCTGGCCTTCCTCGACATCGCCTTCGCCGTCGACAAGAAGTTCGGCATCAAGATGCCGCTGGAGCAGTGGACCCAGGAAGTGAATGAGGGCAAGACGCCGGCCGAGAACTACTTCGTGCTCAAGAACCTGGCAGCCCGCATCGACGAGCTGGTGGCGGCCAAGGCGGCCTGACGCCGCGCCTTCGCCGCCCGGAGAGCCTGATAGTCGACCGATGCGCCTCGAGTATTTCGAGATGATCGACCATGTGCCGGCCTTCGATCGCGAAGCCCGCACCCTGAAGGCCGAGGCCACGGTCCCGCTGGAGAGTCCCGTATTCGAGGGGCACTTCCCCGGCCATCCGCTCGTGCCGGGCGTGCTCCTGACCGAGACGATGGCGCAGGCCTCCGGCTATCTCCTGCTGGCGCTGAACAGGCTGTCGCACATGCCGTTCCTGATGGGCGTCGACGAGGCGCGCTTCCGCCAGTTCGTCACGCCAGGGCAGAGGCTCGCCATCGAGGCCGTCTTCGACCAGGAGGGCTCGGGCTACGCCGCGACCAAGGCGAAGATCCGGGTCGAGGGCAAGATGGTGGCCAGCGCCTCGCTCCGCTTCGCCCTCACGGCCTTTCCCGCGGACATGGCGACCCTGATGCGCAGCCAGATCGCGCGGATCGGGCTTGGTTCCGAAATCCCGGCGTGATAGCCGGCTTCCGCTGAAGCCCCTCCCGCGCGGAGGGCGGGAAGGACGTTTTCGATTTCATGGCTGAGCGCGACGTCATCATCACCGGTATCGGCATCGTCACGAGCCTCGGCGAGGGGATCGGGCCGCATGTCGCCGCTCTGGACGGCTGCGAGCGTCGCATCGATGCGACGACCTTCGCGCCCTATGCGGTCCATCCGGCCGTGCCCGTCGAGCTCGACCGGCAGATCCCGAAGAAGGCGGACCAGCGGCAGATGGAGCCCTGGCAGCGCTACGGCACCTACGCGGCCGGCGCGGCGCTTGAGGATGCGGGCGTCAAGGGCGACGCGGCGATCCTGTCGAAGATGCACCTGATCGTCGCCTGCGGCGGCGGCGAGCGCGATTATGCAGTGGACGGGCAGATCCTGACGGGCATGCGCGACGCGGCGGATCCGGGCGTCTATCTCAACGAGCGGCTGATGTCCGACATCCGGCCGACATTGTTCCTCGCGCAATTGTCCAACCTGCTCGCGGGCAACATCTCCATCGTTCATGGCGTCATCGGCGGCTCGCGCACCTTCATGGGCGAAGAGCAGGCGGGCGTCGACGCGATCCGCATCGCCGAGGCGCGCATCCGCTCCGGCCAGAACGATATCTTCCTCGTCGGCGGCGCGACCAACGCCGAGCGGGCCGACCTGATCCTGACGCATTCCATGGGCGGCATGGTGTGGACCGATCCGTCGGTGCCGGTGCTTGAGCGCGGGGGAGGCGGCTTCGTGCCAGGCTCTGCCTCCGTGTTCCTGGTGCTGGAGTCCCGCGCCCATGCCGAGGCGCGCGGCGCGCGGCTCATCGCGAAACTCTCGCCCGTGGCGGCGGAGCGCGGCCCGCGGCATCCCGGCTCCGTCCGCGAAACGCTCAAGGGCATGCTTGGCGCTGCGACCGGCGCGCCGCTGGTCGTCTCGGGCAACACCGGCGTCGGCGAGGCTTCGGCCGAAGAGGCGGAGGCGATCGCCGGCGTCCTGCCAGAGGCTAGAGCCGTGCTCAGCGGCGACATGGTCGGCCATTCCATCGAGGCGCAGTTTCCCTTCGGCGTCGCGCTCGCGGCCGGAGCGATTGCGGCGGGCCGGGCGCGCGCGGCGGCCGTCACCAGCGTCGGGTACCTGCGTGGCGAAGGTGTTGCGACCCTGGAGGCGGCGTGATGGCGGCGACGATGACCTCAAAGCCGACCCGCGACAGCCAGGGGCGTCCCGTGGTCGCCGTCACCGGTATGGGCGTGGTGACCTCGCTCGGCGTCGGCAAGACCGAGAACTGGTCGGCGCTGACCGCGGGCCGCAGCGGCATCCACAGGATCACGCGCTTCCCGACGGAAGGGCTCAGGACCAAGATCGCGGGAACGGTCGACACGCTCGACGTGCCGGAGCCCTTCTGCGCGCCGAACCTCAGCCATTGCCTGGCGCGGCTCGCCGCCGAGGAAGCCGTGGCGCAGGCGGGCATCGGCCGCGATTTCCCGGGCCAGCTCTTCATGGCGGTACCGCCGGTCGAGGTGGAATGGCCGCAGCGCGCCGCGATGGCCTACGCCGGCGGCAATGGCGACCTGACCTACAAGGACGTGCTCGCCGGCGCCGCGACGGGGCGTTTCCGCCACCTGCATGAGCTCTTCCTGTTCGGCTCCGTCGCCGACCGGATCGCCGACGAATTCGGCACGAAGGGCTCGCCGATCTCGCTGTCGACCGCCTGTTCGTCGGGGGCAACGGCGATCCAGCTCGGCGTCGAGGCGATCCGCCGGGGCGACGCGGCGGCGGCGCTCTGCATCGGCACGGACGGCTCGGTCCATGCGGAGGCTCTGATCCGCTTCTCGCTGCTCTCGGCGCTCTCGACGCAGAACGATCCGGCCGAGGGGGCCGCGAAGCCCTTCTCGAAGAATCGCGACGGCTTCGTCATGGGCGAGGGGGCCGGCGCGCTCGTGCTCGAGGATTACGATCACGCGGTGGCGCGCGGCGCACGCATCCTCGGCGTGCTGGCTGGCTGCGGCGAGATGGGCGACGGCTTCCACCGCACGCGCTCCTCGCCTGACGGCAAGCCGATCATCGGCGCGATCCGCGCGGCGCTCGCCGATGCGGGTCTGACGCCCGACCAGATCGACACGATCAACGCCCACGGCACCTCGACGCCGGAGAACGACAAGATGGAGGCGATGGGCTGCCAGGCCGTGTTCGGCGAGACGGTGCCGCCGATCACCTCCAACAAGTCGATGGTGGGCCATACGCTGACCGCCGCCGGCGCGGTGGAGGCGGTCTTCTCGCTGTTGTCGATCCAGGAGGGCCGCGTCCCGCCGACGATCAACTATCATGTGCCGGATCCCGCCATTCCGCTCGATGTCGTCGCCAACAAGCCGCGCGACATGAAGGTTACCAGCGTGATCTCGAACTCGTTCGGCTTCGGCGGGCAGAACACCTGCCTGGTGATGACGGCGGAACCGACGTGAACGGGCTGCATCGGCGTGGTGCGTCCTTCGAGGCTTTGGCTGCGCCAAAGCACCTCAGGATGAGGGGCCTCGTAGTTTGCAGAACGCGGCGATCCTCATCCTGAGGTGCGAGCGAAGCGAGCCTCGAAGGACGCACAACGACGATGCAGCCTGACCTTTTCAACCCACGATAAAATCAAACGGAGCCCCGCATGTCCCAGACCAAGCGCATCCTCGTGACCGGCGGCGGCAAGGGCCTCGGCGCGGCCATCGTCCGCGAGCTCGTCCGCCAAGGCTTCGACGTCGACTTCACCTACCGCTCCTCGGGCGATCAGGCAAAGGCGCTGGCGACTGAACTCGCGATGGGCGGGCGCGACGTCAGGGCGCTCACGCTCGACCTCTCGATGAAGGAGGCCGTCGACGCCTTCGCCAAGGCTGCGGAGGAAACCGGCTACCACGGCTTCGTGCACAATGCCGGCCAGTCCTACGACGCGCTGTCCATGATGATCGACCAGGCGAAGGCCGAGGCGGCGATGCAGGTCAACTTCTGGTCCTTCATCCGCATCGTGAAGTCGCTGTCGCGCGGCATGATCCGCGCGCGGTCGGGCCGGATCGTCGCGATCGGCTCCGTGACGGCGCTGCAGGCGAACCAGGGCAACGCCGCCTATGCGGCATCGAAGGCGGCGCTGCTCGGCTATTGCCGGACGCTCGCCATCGAGACGGCGAAGCGTGGCATCACGGTCAATTACGTGGCCCCCGGCTTCATCGCGACGGACATGATGGCCGCTTACGAGGCCTACCGCGAGAAGATGGAGAGCCAGATCCCGGCCGGGCGCTTCGCGAAGCCGGAAGATGTCGCGGCCGTGGTGGGCTTCCTCGCCTCCGAGGGGGCAGCTTACGTGACCGGCGCGACGATCCCCGTGGACGGCGGCCTGACGGCCCAGATCGGCGTGCATCGCTGAAACGAAAAAAGGGCGGCCTAGCGCCGCCCTTTCGCGAAACGGTGGAAGCCGGGCTTACTGCCGGTACTGCTGGATCCGCGTGGTGCGGAGGCCGGCGAGACCATGGGCCTCGATCGAATGCTGCCAGTTGAGGAACTCGTCCACGGTCAGCGTGTAGCGGCTGCAGGCTTCCTCCAGCGACAACAGGCCACCGCGCACGGCGGCCACGACCTCCGCCTTGCGGCGGATCACCCAGCGGCGGGTGTCGGACGGGGGAAGATCGGCGATCGTCAAGGGACTGCCATCGGGACCGATGACATACTTGACGCGCGGACGCATAGGCTCACTCATCGGACTCTCACTGACTACGAACGCAACTCATCGAGACCAAACTGCTCATCAAGGTAAGCGGGCGCGCTTAAGAAAGCCTGAAACCGGTCGTGGAATTCACCATGGGCCTTCATCCTGAAGTTGTGAGCATGGTGAAGAAATCATTGCGGTTTCAGACGCCGCGCGCTTCTTAGGCGGACCGCCCTCCCGAAGCGTAAGACCAGAAGCAAGAGGCGGAAGAGGAGCCTCGAGGAAGAGCCATGGCCAGCAAGTCCGTCCCCGTTTCCCCGCTCGCTCCGCAAAGCTATCCAACGGCGCCGGAGGTGCCGGGCGTGCGCTTCGCGACGGCGGAGGCCGGCATCAAGTACCGCAACAGGACCGACGTCTTTCTGGCGGCGATGGACAAGGGCACGGTCGCGGCCGGCGTCTTCACCACCTCGAAATGCCCGTCCGCGCCGGTAGACTGGTGCCGGGCCGCGCTCGCGAAGGGCGGCGCCCGGGCGCTCGTCGTCAATTCGGGGAACGCCAACGCCTTCACCGGCCAGAAGGGCAAAGCGGCGGTCAAGCTGACGGCGGAGATCGCTGCGAAGGCCGTCGGATGCAAGCCGGCGGAGGTCTATCTCGCCTCCACCGGCGTCATCGGCGAGCCGCTGGACGCCACGAAGTTCGAAGGCGTGCTGCAGGAGTGCGCCGGGCGCGTCACGTCGGGCCCCTGGATCGAGGCCGCGAAGGCGATCATGACCACCGACACCTTCCCCAAGGTGGCGACGCGCCGGACCGAAATTGGCGGCGTGCCGGTGACGATCGTCGGCATCGCCAAGGGCGCCGGCATGATCGCGCCGGACATGGCGACCATGCTCTCCTTCGTCTTCACGGACGCGGCGATCGGCCAGGAGGCGCTGCAGGCGCTGCTGTCGAAGGGCGTCACGAACACCTTCAACGCGGTGACCGTCGACGGCGACACTTCGACGTCCGACACGCTGATGCTCTTCGCCACGGGCGCTGCGGCGAAGCAGGGGCAAGTCGCGGTGACGACGCCCGGCGACGCGGCGCTCGCTCGCTTCCGCTCGTCGCTCTTCGACCTGATGCGCGAGCTCGCGCAGCTCGTCGCCAAGGACGGCGAGGGCGCCCGCAAGTTCGTCACGGTCGAGGTCGCGGGCGCGACCTCGGCGAAGGCGGCACGCGCCGTCGCCATGTCGATCGCCAATTCCCCGCTCGTGAAGACGGCGATCGCCGGCGAGGATGCGAACTGGGGCCGCGTCGTGATGGCGGTCGGTAAGGCCGGGCAGCCGGCGGAGCGCGACAGGCTGGCGATCTGGTTCGGTCCGCACCGCGTCGCGGTGGAGGGAGAGCGCGACCCCGCCTACAGCGAGGCCGAGACCTCGGCCTACATGAAGGGCCAGGACATCACCATCCGGGTCGATCTCGGCCTCGGCAAGGGCCGCTACACGGCTTACACCTGCGACCTGACCAAGGCCTATGTCGAGATCAACGGCGACTACCGGTCGTGAGGGCTGAGCCCGCCTCCGGGGCATCGACGGCCTTCATCGCAGCCCATCTCCTCGGCTGCGCCATCGGCTGGGGCACCGCCTTCCTGTTCATGAAGGTGATCCGGGGCGAGCTGTCGCCGGTCGTCATCGCTGCGATCCGGGCTTTGGGCGCCGCGGCCGCGCTCGGCATCGCCGTGGCGGCGATCGGCCAGTCGATCTGGCCGAAGGGCCGCGAGTGGCGCGACTGGCTGGTGCTCGGCACCGTCAACGGCTGGGGGCCGAACATCCTCGTCGCCTATGCGCTGACGCAGATGGACAGCGGGCCGACGGCGCTGATCCAGGCCTCGAGCCCGCTGCTGACCGCCATCCTGGCTCATTTCTTCCTGCCGACGGAGCGAGCGACGGGCGCCCGGCTCGTCGGCGTGCTGGTCGGGCTCGCCGGGATGGCGGTGCTGATCGGGCCAAAGGCGATCGCCGGCGGCGGCACGGCGCTCGGCGTGGCGGCCATGCTGCTGCTGGCGCTGGGCTATGCCATCGGCAACATCTACGCCCGGACTATCCCCGCGGCCGAGCCGATCCGGCTGGCGCTCGGGCAACAGAGCATTTCCGGCGTCGCCGCGCTCGTGCTGGCGCTGGGCACCGTCGGCGTCGCGGGCTTCGCGGGAGCGGGCGCGCATGCCGGCCCGCTCGCCGCGCTGGCGCTGTTCTCGACGGCTCTGCCGATCTTCCTGTTCATGCGGCTGATCACCCGGGCCGGAACGATGCCGGCCTCGATGACGGGCTACCTGATCCCGACGGTCGCCGTGATCGTCGGCATCGTCGTGCTGGGCGAGCCGGTCGAGCCGCGCCAGATCCTCGGCGGCGCCATCGTGCTCGCGGGCGTGGCGCTCGTCTCCGGCCTCATCCGCCTGCCGGGCTGGAGAATGACATGAAGCTGTTGATCGTCGTCGCCTGCGCGCTGGTGGACGCCGACCGGCGCGTGCTGATCGCGCAACGGCCCGAGGGCAAGCAGCTTGCGGGGCTCTGGGAGTTTCCAGGCGGCAAGCTCGATCCCGGCGAGCGGCCGGAAGCGGCGCTGATCCGCGAGCTGAAGGAGGAACTCGGCATCGACGTGAAGGAAGCCTGCCTGGCGCCGCTCAGCTTCGCGAGCCACGCCTACCCGGACTTCCACCTGCTGATGCCGCTCTACATCTGCCGCCGCTGGGAGGGCATCGTCACCTCACGCGAGGGGCAGGCGCTCAAGTGGGTGCCGCCGACGAAGCTTCGCGACTATCCGATGCCGCCGGCAGACGAGCCGCTGATCCCGATGCTGATCGACCTTGTGTGACGTGTCGCAAGCGGCGATGAGACTGTTCCACCCTGTCAGAAGGCGGCCGCCATGTCCCTGAAGCACGAGATCGCCCGCCAGTTCGGCACGCCCGCCGTGGTCATCGACCTCGATGTCGTCGAGCGCAACCTGCGCCGCGTCCAGGCGCTGATGGACGAGCGCGGGGTGGCCAACCGGCCGCATATCAAGACGCACAAGTCGCCGGAGCTCGCCAAGATCCAGCGCGCGCTGGGCGCGAAGGGCATCACCTGCCAGAAGCTCGGCGAGGCGGAGGTCTTCGCCGAAGCCGGGTTCGACGACATCCTGATCAGCTACAACGTCTTCGGCGAGGAGAAGGAAGCCCGGATGGCCGCGCTCCTGCGGCGCAATCCCGTGACGCTCACCGCCGCCGCCGACAATCCGGTGACGATTGACGGGCTCGATCGGGCCGGACAGGCGGCCGGCCGGCCCGTCGGCGTGGTGATCGAGTGCGACACCGGCCGCAAAAGGGCCGGCGTCGAGACGCCGTCCGAGGCGATCCAGCTCGCGGTCGAGGCAGCGGCGCGGCCGGGCCTCGCCTTCAAGGGGCTGATGCTCTACCCGCCGGAGGACGGCTGGGAGCGGAGCCAGCTCTTCCTCGACGAGGCGCTGCAGGGCCTCGCCGCGCATGGCCTCACGGCCGAGATCATCTCGACGGGTGGCACGCCCAACCTGCCGAACGTCGGCCGCCTCAAGGGGCAGACCGAACATCGGCCGGGCACCTATGTCTTCAATGACAGGATGCAGGTGAAGGCCGGCGTGGCGACGCTGGAGGATTGCGCGCTCACCGTCCATGCTACCGTGGTCAGCCGGGCGGGCGCCGACCGGGGCATCCTCGATTCCGGATCCAAGACGCTGACCAGCGACACGGGCGGCCTCGAGGGCCATGGCCTCATCCTCGAGCATCCCGAGGCGAAGATCGCCAAATTCGCCGAGGAGCACGGTTTCCTCGACCTCTCCGCCTGCAACGACCGGCCGAAGGTCGGGGACGTCGTCAGGATCGTGCCGAACCATGTCTGCGTGGTGGTGAACATGGTGGACAAGCTGGTGGCGGTCAGGGGCGGGGAGATCGTCGGCGAGCTCGACGTCGCGGCGCGGGGGAAGTTGAAGTAGTCGCTCCGCAATGTCATCCCCGGCCGGAGCGAAGCGAAGGGGAAGGGGACCCAGTCCTTCCGCCAGATTCTGAATCCCCTTCCCGCGCCTCCGGCGCGCCGGGGATGACAACTGAGCCTACCTTCCCAACGCAGCCCGCATCAGCTTGATGGCATCCTCGCTGCTCCATTCGGCGGGGCCCGCCAAGTAACCGAGCTCGCAGCCGGCCGGATCGATGATGAGCGTCGTGGGCATGCCGACCGCGCGGTCGACCGCCCGCAACTGCTGGAAAATCTTGGCGGTCGGGTCGCTGTAATAGGCGAGGCGGGAGACGCCGATCTCCTGCAGGAAGGCCTTCGGCCGGTCGAGGTTGCGCTGGTCGATGGTGACCGCGACGACCTCGAAGTCGGCGCCGCCGAGTTCGGCCTGCAGCCGGTCGAGCGCCGGCATCTCCTTGCGGCAGGGCGCGCACCAGGTCGCCCAGAGGTTGAGCAGCACGGTCTTGCCGCGCAGCGCCGAGAGCTTCATCGGCTTCCCGTCGGGGCCCAGGAAATCGAGGTCGGGCAGGGGCTTCGGGTCCTTCGCGACGAGCACCGCCGCCACCTCGCCGCGGGCCAGCGCATCCATCGCGACAGTCTTCGCCTTCGCGGCCGTGCAGACGGCGGTTGGCGCCCCTCCTTGCGCATTGCCGGGCGCGATCCCGATCCCGTATAGGCCGAGCGCGAGAAGCATGGCGGCGGTCAGGCGGTTGGTCATTGTCTGCAATGGCACGGCTTGAACCCTGGGGAACGACAGCATGAGCAACAAGATGTGGGGCGGACGGTTCGAAAGCGCACCGGCCGCCATCATGGAGGAGATCAACGCCTCCATCGATTTCGACAAGAGGCTGTGGCGCCAGGACATCCGCGGCTCGAAGGCGCATGCGGCGATGCTGGGCGCGACCGGCATCCTGACTCAGGACGACGTGGCGGCGATCACCCGGGGTCTGGATCAGGTCGCAGAGGAAATCGAGAGCGGAACGTTCAAATTCTCGCGCGCTCTCGAAGACATCCATATGAACATCGAGTCGCGCCTCAAGGAGATCGTCGGCGAGGCGGCCGGCCGCCTGCACACGGCGCGCTCGCGCAACGACCAGGTGGCGGTCGATTTCCGGCTCTGGGTGCGCGACACGGTCGACGAACTCGAAGCGCAGCTCGCCGACCTGCAGCTGGCGCTCGCGGAGAAGGCTGAGGCACATGCGGGCACGGTCATGCCGGGCTTCACGCACCTGCAGTCGGCCCAGCCGACGACCTTCGGGCACCATTGCCTCGCCTACGTCGAGATGCTCGGCCGGGATCGGGGCCGTCTGGCGGATGCACGCCGGCGCATGAACGAATGCCCGCTGGGTGCTGCGGCGCTCTGCGGCACCAGCTTTCCCATCGACCGCGCCATGACCGCGGCGGCGCTCGGCTTCGACCGGCCGACGGCGAACAGCCTCGACAGCGTGGCCGACCGCGATTTCGCGCTGGAAGTGCTCTCCGCGGCGGCGATCGCGGCGGTGCATCTGTCGCGGCTCGCGGAGGAGATCGTGCTCTGGACCACGGTGCAGTTCGGTTTCGTGAAGCTCTCCGACGCCTTCTCGACCGGCTCGTCGATCATGCCGCAGAAGCGCAATCCCGATGCGGCGGAGCTGGTGCGCGGCAAGGCGGGCCGCATCATCGGGGCGCTGAACGCGCTGATGATCACGATGAAGGGCCTGCCGCTGACCTATTCGAAGGACATGCAGGAGGACAAGGAGCCGACCTTCGACGCGCTTATGAACTTCAGCCTCGTCGTCGCGGCCATGGCCGGCATGGTCCGCGACCTCGCGCCTGACCAGAAGCGCATGAAGGCTGCGGCGGGGGCCGGCTATGCGACCGCGACCGATCTCGCGGACTGGCTGGTGCGGGCACGGCGCATGCCGTTCCGCGAGGCGCATCACGTGACCGCGCGCATCGTCGGCCTCGCTGCGGCGAAGGGCGTCGGGCTCGAAAAGCTCTCGCTCGCCGAGATGCGATCGGTGCATGAATCCATCGGCGAGGAGGTTTTTGCGGTGCTCGGCGTCGACAAGTCGGTGAAGAGCCGCACCAGCTACGGCGGCACGGCGCCCGCCAACGTGGGACGCCAGGCGCGCCGATGGCTCAAGCTCCTGCGCGCGGCCAAAAAATCACCCTGATCGACGGCCGAACTCGACGGGCGCTGTCCGAAGGTCTAGACCGTTCGGCAAGCGTCGCCGCCATCCGGAGACAGTCGCCCTTGGACCGCCGTCAATTCACGCTTCTCGCGCTGGCCGCCGGACTGGCCGCCGGTGTCTCGGCCTGCGGCCGCCGTGGCCCGCTCGAGCCGCCGCCCTACACGGCCCAGGGCCAGGAATGGGCGCGCCGCAGCGGCCGGACCCAGCAGCAGGGCGCCGCCGCGCCGCAGGGCAGCGTGCGGGACGCGGTCGCCGAGGAGGAGATCCAGCGCGGCACGGTCGATGTCGAAGGCCAGGTCGAGCGCAACCGGAGCGAGGGCGAGCCCCAGGCGCCGAGCGATCCGACGCAAGCCTCGCCGGCGCAGAATGTGACGCCCACCGGCGGGCGCCGGCGCCCGCCAGGCATCGTGCCGCCGAAGCGCTCCTTCATCCTCGATCCCTTGCTCGAGTGAGCTTCGCAAGCTGAAGCTCTTGCCTTCTCCCGCGGGAGGGAGAACAAGCGCCCATGCATCATTTCGATTACCGCAACGGCGAGCTTCACGCCGAGGACGTGCCGGTCCGCGCCATCGCCGCGGAGGCGGGGACGCCCGTCTATATCTATTCGCTTGCGACGGTGCGCCGTCATTACGGGCTCTACGCCGATGCCATGGCGCGGGCTGCGGGCGCACCCGAGCGGGCGCAGGTCTTCTATGCGATGAAGGCCAACGCCAACATCGCCATACTGGAGGCGCTGGCGAAGCTGGGGTCCGGCGCGGATGTCGTCTCCGAGGGCGAGATCCGCAAGGCGATGCGCGCCGGCATCCCGCCGTCGAAGATTGTCTTCTCCGGCGTTGGCAAGACCGAGGCCGAGCTCGCGCATGCGGTCGACGTCGATCTCTACCAGGTGAACGTCGAATCGGAGGGCGAGCTGGAAGCTCTCAACCGCGTCGGCGCGGCCCGCGGCAAGCGGCAGGCGGCCGTCATTCGCGTCAATCCCGATGTCGGCGCCGGCGGCCATTCCAAGATCACAACAGGCTCCGATGCCAACAAGTTCGGCGTCTCCTTCACGGAGGCGGAGCGGCTCTACGCGCGCGCCGCCAACATGCAGGGCGTGGCGATCAAGGGGCTCGCCGTGCATATCGGCAGCCTCATCGACGAGCTTGACGACCTTCGCGCCGCCTTCCGCCGCATGCGACAGGTGACCGAGCATATCCGCTCGACGGGCCTCGCGGTGGAGCGGCTCGATCTCGGCGGCGGTCTCGGCATCCCCTACAGGCTCGGCCGGCGGTTCGAGCATGGCCCGGAGCTCATCGAATCCTATGCCGCGATGGTGGCGCACGAGACGAAGGGCCTCGACGTGGAGCTCGGCTTCGAGCCAGGACGCCTGATCGTCGGCAATGCCGGCATCATGGTCACGCGGGCGCTCTATCTCAATCCGCGCCAGACCAAGCAGTTCCTGGTCGTCGACGCGGCGATGAACGATCTCGTGCGGCCGGCGATGTACGAGGCCTATCACGAGATCTGGCCGGTGGCGGAGCCGGCCGCCCATGTGCCCGAGGTCGCCTACGACGTGGTCGGGCCGATCTGCGAGAGCGGCGACACCTTCGCCGAGGCGCGGATGCTGCCGCCGGTGAAGCCGGGCGACCTCGTGGCCTTCATGACGGCGGGGGCCTATGGCGCGAGCATGGCCTCGACCTACAATCTGCGGCCGCTCGTGGCGGAGGTGGTGGTCGACGGCGGACGATTCGCGGTCACCCGCCCGCGCCAGAGCTACGAGGATCTGATCGGTCTCGACCGCTCCCCCGGCTGGTGACGGGGCGCGCCGGCACGGCGCTTGCCTTGGTACCACCACACAATGACGTGACCATGGAAGGCGTGGGACTGGCCAAACAGCCCGCGCATGTTACCTTTCACCTGTCGAACCGGAGCCTCGGATGGCGGAGCCGCAGCGGATAGAGCCTGATCGCACGCCAGCCGAGTTGCTGGAGGACAAGGTTTCAGCCGCCCGCCGCGTGATGCTCTGGGAGCGCATCTGGCCGGCCCTCGTGCCGCCGGCGGCCGTTCTTGCGCTGTTTTTCGCCGTTTCATGGTTCGGTCTGTGGCTCGATGCGCCGCGCTGGGCGCGCGCGGTGGGCGTGGCCCTGTTCGCGGCCGCCTTGCTGTTCGCGGCGCGCGGGCTCCTTGGCATCAAGGCCGCCGCCGACGCCGAGGCGCGCGCCAAGCTCGATCGCGATTCGGGTCTGCCCCACCGGCCGGTGGAGGCGATGAGCGACACCCTGTCGCTCGGCCAGGACGCGACGTCGCAGGCGCTCTGGGCGCTGCACCAGCGGCGCGCCCGGTCGCTCGTCGACCGGCTGAAGGTCGCCGCTCCCGATCCAGCGCTTCGCCGGCGGGATCCCCGTGCCCTCCGTTACGCGCCCTTCGTGCTGATGATCGCGGCGCTCTTCGCCGCCGGGCCCGATCTGACGAACCGCGTGATGGCCGCGTTCGAGTGGAGCACGCCGCCGGTGCCGCCGCCCGCGCCCCGGCTTGACGCCTGGGTCGATCCGCCGGGCTACACGGGCCGGCCGCCGCAATTCCTGGCGCGCAGCCAGGCCTCCGACCAGCCGATTCCGTCCGGTCCCGCGCAAGCGCCCGTCAATTCGACGCTGGTGCTGCGCGCCTCGCCGGCCGATGGCGTATCGGTCGAGGTTTCGGGCGATTTGAAGCCGGTCGAGGGTGCGCCGCAGCCCGCCGACGCGATCGAGAAGCGCTTCACCGTGACCGGCGCGGGTGAGGCTGTCGTCAAGCGCGGCGGCTCCGTGCTCGGACGATTCGCGCTCACCGCGATCCCGGACCGCGCCCCGACCGTGACGCTCAAGGAAGCCGCGCCGACCGACACGCGCGATGGGCTCCGCCTCGCCTACGGCATCACCGACGATTACGGCGTGAAGGAAGGCGAGGCCAAGTTCTCGCCGCTTCGCAAGCCCGGCGAGGCCGCCCGGCGCACGCTGGTCGAGCCGCCGTCGGCGCAGCTCTCCGTGCCTTATGGCGGGCAGCAGGAGGCCGATGCCGAGACGGTCGTAAATCTTGCGGACCACCCCTGGGCCGGCGCGCGCGTCCAGCTCAAGCTGACAGTCAAGGACGACGCCGGCAATGTCGGGGAGAGTGAAACGCGCGAGGTCGTGCTGCCGCAGCGCGTCTTCAGCCATCCGCTGGCCAAGGCGCTTGTCGAGCAGCGCCGCAACCTCGTGCTCGATCCCGACCGCCGGGACCGGGTGCAGATCGCGCTCGACGCGCTCCTGATCGATCCCGAGCGCTCCTATGCGGGCCAGCACGGCACCTACATGGGCCTGCGCATGGGCACCCAGCGCCTGCGGGCCGCCAAGACCGATCCGCAGCTCGTCGAGGTGGCGGAATGGCTCTGGGCCATGGCGCTGGAGATCGAGGACGGCGGGCTCAGCGACGCCGAGCGGGCACTGCGGGCGGCGCAGGAGCGGCTCAAGGAGGCGCTGGAGCGCAACGCCGATGCGAACGAGATCAAGAAGCTGACCGAGGACCTCCGGCGCGCCATGGACCGCTACATGCGCGAGTTCGCGGAGCGGGCGCAGCGCGAGAACCGCTTCTCGGAAAACCGCAACGACCCCAACCAGCGGACGATGAGCCGCAACGACCTCCAGAAGATGCTGGACGAGATCGAGAAGCTGTCGCGCGAGGGGCGGCATGCGGAGGCGCAGGAGCTGCTGCGCCAGCTCAACGAGATGATGCAGAACCTGCAGGCGCAGCGTGGCCAGCGCCAGCAGGGCCAGCGCGAGCGCGGCATGGGCGAGGCGATGAACGAGCTCGACCAGATGACGCGCGATCAGCAGCAGCTCCGGGATCGCACCTACCGCGAAGGGCAGGAGCGGCGGCGGCAGGGCCAGCAGGCCGATCGCAACCGTCAGGGTCAGCAGGGCCAGCAGGGTCAGCGCGGCGAACGGGGGCAGCGCGGCCAACAGGGTCAGCAGGGACAGCAGGGCGAAGGCGGCGAGGGCGAGCAGGAGAGCGCGGAGAACGGCGAGGGCGAGGGCGGCGGCCAGGGCCTGCAGCAGCGCCAGCAGCGCCTGCGCGAGGCGCTGGAGCGCCTGCAGCGCCGCATGCGCGAACTCGGCATGAATGGCGAGCGGGGCCTCTCCGAAGCCGAGCAGGCAATGCGCGACGCGGAGCGGCAGCTGGGTCAGGGCCAGGAGGGCCGCGCCGTCGACAGCCAGGGCCGCGCTCTCGAGGGGCTGCGCCGCGGCATGCAGGGCATGGCGCAGCAGATGCAGCAGGACGGCGAGGGCGATGGCACGGAGAACGCCGAGGGCGGTCCCGGTGGCGACGATCCGAACCGGCCCGGCCAGCCACGGGCCGACTCGGGCGGCCGCAATGACGATCCGCTCGGGCGCGACGCGCGCAGCAGGACCCATGGCGAGAACGCGCGCATGCGCATGCAGGGCCATGAAGGCGGCACCGTGGGCGAGCGTGCCCGCCGGGTGCTGGAGGAACTGCGCCGCAGGCTCGGCGAGGCGGAGCGGCCTCGCATGGAGCTCGATTACTTCGAGCGGCTGCTGCCGAGGAATTGAGCGATAGTCATCCCCGGCGGTCCGAAGGACCGGGAAGGGGATCCAGACTGCTGCAGAAGAAGGGCGGGATTCCCTTCCCCTCCGCTTCGCTCCGGCCGGGAATGACACGCTTTTCTCCTCCCCCTGCAAGGGGGGAGGCTAGGTGGGGGCGACGGCGCAACGGAATAGAGTGCTGCGGTGGACCCCTCCCCAACCCTCCCCTTGCAGGAGGGGAGCGTGTCTGAGCTTAAGGCCACCTGACCCGCGGCGGGAGCGACGACAGGATCGACTCGACGTTGCCGCCTGTCTTCAGGCCGAACAGCGTGCCCCGGTCGTGCAGCAGGTTGAACTCGACGTAACGGCCGCGACGCGTTTCCTGCTCGATCACGTCGGCGTCGGTCCAGGGCGTGGCCATGTTGGCGCGCAGGATCGGCGGATAGGCCTTGAGGAAGGCGCGGCCGACATCCTGCGTGAAGGTGAGGTCCGCCGGCCAGTCGCCGCTGTCGAGGTAATCGTAGAAGATGCCGCCGATGCCGCGAGGCTCCTGCCGGTGCGGCAGGAAGAAGTATTCGTCGCACCATTGCTTGTAGCGATCGTAGGGCGCGATCGCGGCGTGGGAATCGCAGGCCTCGCGCATGCAGGCGTGGAAATGGAGGCTGTCCGCATCCTCCTGCGTGCGGCGGCGCATGAGCACCGGCGTCAGGTCCGCTCCGCCGCCGAACCACTGCCGCGACGTGACCACGTAGCGCGTGTTCATGTGGACGGTGGGCGCGTTCGGGTTCCAGGGATGGGCGATCAGGGAGATGCCGGAGGCGAAGAAGTTCGGGTTCGTGTCGGCGCCGGGAATCTGCTTGGCGAATTCGGGCGAGAAGGTCCCGAAGACCGTCGAGCAATGGACGCCGACCTTCTCGAAGACGCGGCCCGCCATCATCGACATGACGCCGCCGCCGCCATCGTGGCCGGCGTGATCCTTCCGGAACCAGGCCTTGCGGGTGAAGCGGCCGGCGTCGGCCGGCGTTCCGGGCATCCAGGGGCCCGTGGCTTCGTCCTCGATCGTCTCGAAGGCAGCGCAGATCTCATCGCGCAGCGCCTCGAACCAGGCGCGCGCCGTCGCCTTGCGGCGGTCGAGTTCTTCGGCTGGGGGAAGGGGGCGCGGCGGCTGGGCGTGCATGGTCATCCCTCCATCATGACGCGGGATCGCGCGCGGCGGAAGCTTCGGACGGATACGCATCCAGCTGGCGCAGGGCCTCGCCGAGCACGATCGCGGCCGCAACCGCGACATTGAGCGAGCGCAGCGCCGGCCGCATGGGGACGACGATGCGTCCCTCCGCCGCGGCATGGACCTCTTCCGGCACGCCGGCGCTCTCGCGGCCGACCATCAGGATATCGCCTGGCTGGAAGCGGAAGGCCATGTGCGAGACCGCGCCGCGCGTGGTCAGGAGCACGAGCCGCGCGCCCTCCGCCCGACGGTCAGCGTCGAAGGTCGCCCAGGAAACATGGCGGCGGATCGGGACTTGGTCGAGGTAATCCATGCCGGCGCGGCGGAAATGACGGTCGGACACCGGAAAGCCCGCAGGCTCGATGATGTCGGCCGGGACGCCGAGGCAGGCGCACATCCTGAGCATCGTGCCGGCGTTCTGCGGGATGTCCGGCTGGTAGAGGGCGAGGCGCAGCATTAGCCGCCGGCCCGCTCCAGTCCGGCGATGGCGTTGGCGAAGTCGGCCGCCTCGAACGGCTCCAGATCCTCCACGCCCTCGCCGACGCCGATGAAGTGGATCGGCAGCTTGAACCGCTCCGCGATGGCGACCAGGATGCCGCCGCGCGCGGTGCCGTCGAGCTTGGTCATGACGAGCCCGGTGACGCCCGCCGTCTTGCCGAAGATCTCGACCTGGCTGAGCGCATTCTGGCCGACGGTCGCGTCCAGCACGAGCAGCACGGCGTGCGGCGCGCCGGCATCCAGCTTGCGCATGACGCGGACGACCTTCTCCAGCTCGGCCATCAGTTCAGCGCGGTTCTGCAGGCGGCCCGCCGTGTCCACGAGGAGCACGTCGACCTGCCTCTCCTTGGCCGCCGTCAGCGCATCGAAGGCGAGGCCTGCCGCGTCCGAGCCCTGGTCGCGGGCGATCACGGGCGCGCCGGTGCGCGTGCCCCAGACCTTCAGCTGCTCGATGGCGGCGGCGCGGAACGTGTCGCCGGCCGCCAGCATGACGCTTTTGCCCTCGGCGCGGAACTTGGCGGCGAGCTTGCCGATCGTCGTCGTCTTGCCGGAGCCGTTGACGCCGACCATCAGCATGACGAACGGCTTGTGCGTGGCATCGATCACGAGCGGTTGCGCCACGGGCGTCAGGACTTTCGCCACTTCCTCGGCGAGGATCGCCTTCACGGCCTCCGGCGCGATCTCCTTATCGTAGCGGCCCTTGCCGACGGCGCCGGCGATGCGGGCCGAGACGTCGACGCCGAGATCGGCCTGAATCAGCAGATCCTCCAGCTCCTCGAGCGTCGCTCCGTCGAGCTTGCGTTTCAGGAAAAGGCTGGTGATGCCGTCGGAGACGTTGCTCGCGGTGCGCGAGAGTCCGCCCTTGAGACGCTGCCACCAGCTTTGGCGCGGCTGGGCGGCAGCCTCGGCGGCGGCTTTCTCGGCGGCGGCCTTGGCGTCGGCTGCGGCCTTGGCTTCTGCCGCTGCCTTGGCTTCTGCCGCGGCCCTGGCCTCCGCGGCGACCCTTGCTTCTTCTTCCTGTCGCCGCCGTTCCGCCTCGGCTTTCGCCTCCGCCTCGCGTCTTTCCGTCTCCAGGCGCAGGCGCTCGGCTTCGGCCTCGCGGCGCAGGCTTTCGGCCTCGGCGGCGGCGCGCTCGGCTTCGGCTCGCGCCTCGGCTTCGCTCGCGAGGCGCAGCCGCTCGGCTTCCGCCGCGCCGTCGGGCGCGGGCGGCTGTTCGTCCGCCTTGCCGAAGCCGAACAGGCGCTTGAACAGGCCGGGCTTCTTCTCGTCCGCCATCGTCTCTCCTCAGGCCGCCAGCAGCATGCGGCCGTCGTGGCCGGCGATGGCCACGTCGCGCATCTCGCCCGGCGGCGTCTGCGCCGCAAGTCGGACGGCGGTGAAGTCCGCTGCACGACCGACGCCGCCGCGCTCCGTGAGGACCGTCAGGCTGCGTCCGACCCTGCCCTGCAGATGCGCGGCGAGACGGCGCTCGCCCTCGGCGCGCAGGCGCGCGGCGCGCTCGCGCACGATCGCGTGGGGCACCTGCGGCATGCGGGCCGCGGGCGTGCCCGGCCGCGGCGAATAGGGAAAGACATGGAGCCGCGTCAGGCCGCATTCCTCGACGAGACGCAGCGAATTTTCGAACATCGCCTCATCCTCGGTCGGGAAGCCCGCGATGAGGTCGGCGCCGAACACGATGTCGGGCCTGAGCCGGCGCGCCTCGGCGCAGAAGCGGATGGCGTCGTCGCGCAAGTGCCGCCGCTTCATGCGCTTCAGGATCAAGTCGTCCCCCGCCTGGAGCGAGAGGTGCAAATGCGGCATGAACCGCGGCTCGCCGCCGATCAGCTCCATCAGGTCAGGGTCGATCTCGATCGAATCGACGGAGGAGAGGCGCAGCCGCTCGAGATCCGGCAGGGCGCGGAGGAGGCGCTTCAGCAGCGCGCCGAGCGTGGTCCGGTCGGGGAGGTCATGGCCGTAGGACGTGACGTCCACGCCCGTGACGACGAGTTCGCGGTAGCCGTTGCCGACGAGCCGCGCCGCCTGTTCGACCACGGCCTCGGGCGGCGTCGAGCACGACGGTCCGCGGCCGAAGGGGATCACGCAGAAGGTGCAGCGGTGGTCGCAGCCGTTCTGCACCTGCAGGATGGCGCGGGCGCGGCCCTCGACGGCATCGATCATCGGGCCGGCCGCGCTTCGCCCCGCCATGATGTCGGTTACCGCCAGGCGCCCTGCGCCGGGCGCGAAGAGCCGGCGCCAGACCTCCGGGTCGACCTTGCCGGCATTGCCGAGCACGCGGGCGACCTCCGGCATTGCTGCGAAGGTTCCGGGCTCCGTCTGGGCGGCGCAGCCGGTGACGACGATCGGGCGATCCGGCCGCTCGCGGGCAAGCCGCCGGATCGCCTGCCGCGCCTGCTTCACGGCTTCGCCTGTGACGGCGCAGGAATTGACGATCGCGACGTCGTTCAGGCCGGCGCCGGCGGCCGACTGCCGCATCGCCTCGGATTCCTGCGTGTTGAGCCGGCAGCCGAAGGTGACCGTCTCGATGCTCATGCCGCAGCCGCGCCGGCGAAGAGCGCCGGATCCAGCACCGTCTCGAATTCGCGCTCGACGCCACCCGCCATGATGACGCGGCCGTCGGGGCGCCATTCGATCAAAAGGTCGCCGCCGGGGAGCGTGACCCGGACGGTGCGTCCGGTGAGCCCGCGACGGTGGGCGGCCACCGCGGCGGCGCAGGCGCCTGAGCCGCAGGCGCGGGTGAGGCCGGCGCCGCGCTCCCAGACCTTGAGCGTGAGGGCATCCGGCGCGGTCACGGCGGCGAGGGAGATGTTGGCGCGTTCCGGAAACAGCGGATCGGTCTCCAGCAGCGGTCCGACGCGGGCGAGATCGTGCGCCTCCACGTCCTGCACGAAGAAGATTGCATGCGGGTTGCCCATGCTGACGGCCGTGAAATCGGCCGGCAGACCGGCCTTCAGCGGCGCCGTGTCGATCGGCACTGCGACGGTGTCCGCCACCTCGTGCGCCAGCGGAATCTCGCGCCACCCGGTGCGCGGCGCGCCCATGTCGACGGAATAGCGCCAGTCCTCGAGCTTCTCGCAGGCGAGCAGGTCGGCGCGCGTCTCGACCGTGAAGTGCGTCCTGCCCGTTTCGGCGTTCAGCGCCCAGGCGACGCAGCGCGTGCCGTTGCCGCAGGCCCCGGCCTCGGAGCCGTCGATATTGTAGATGAGGACGAAGGCCTCCGTGCCGGGCGTGCGGGGCGCGTGGAGCACCATCAGCTGATCATAGGCAAGGCCGGGGGCGCGGCCGATGGCGCGGGCCTCGTCCGCCGTCACCACATGGTCGCTGTCGCGCAGGTCGAGCACGACGATCTCGTTGCCGAGACCGTTCATCTTGAGCACGCGGCGATGGGCGAGGGGGGACACGGGCGGAGAAACCGGACGCTGGCTGCTGTTTGAGCCCGGCATATAGGCGATCCCCAAGCGAACGCCAAACGGCCGGTCCGGTCCCGGCCATCAGATCGCCGATGTCGCCCTTGAACCTTGCCGCGATCGAGGCATTTTCCTCAGGCTGCTTCGGCCCGTGACAGACCCGGCGATTCGGGTTCTGCGGATCGCAAGTCGACGAGCGGTGCAAGCCGACAGGAGCGGAAGGTGAGTCCGACCATGCGCAGATTCTGGTCCCTATTCCTCGTCGGAGCGTTGGCGACCGCCGCCCACGCGCAGACACCGCCCGCCAATCCCTTGGCTCCCGCGCAGCAGCAAGCGCCGCAGCCCGCCCAGGCTCAGCCGCAGGCTCCCGCCCCCGTCCTGCCGCCGCCCGGCTCCCTGACGACGCCGCCGGCGCCGCCGATGGCACCGTCCGCGCCCGCGCCTTCGCAAAGCCAGGAGCAGCCGCCGGGCACCACGCCGCAGACCGGCGACCAGAAGGTGCCGGAAGTGGGCGGACCGATCGACATGATCGTCGAGACCGGCCCGGTGATCATCCTCAAGGGGCAGTCGACCTGGGACGACGGGTTCGACAATCTGATGGAGGCCTTTCAGAAGCTGAACGCGGAGGCGAAGAGGCTCAAGCTCGCGACCGTGGGCCGACCGCGCGCCGCCTTCACGGCGACGGACGATTTCGGCTTCAAGTTCGAGGCGATGCTGACGCTGTCGGCCGAGCCGCAAACGCCGCCGGCGGCGGGCAAGGATTTCTCCTTCGGCAAGTCACCCGATGGCAAGGCGCTCAAGTTCACACATTCCGGCTCGTACGACGACATCGACACGACCTACGAGGCGATCACGGCCTATCTCGACGAAAAGGGTCTCAAGGCGCGCAATATCTTCGTGGAGGAATACATGACCGACCCGAAGAACTCGGAGGACGCCAGCCTTGAAATGAACATCTACGTGCTGGTGGAATAGGCGCGGGGGCGATCACCGGCAGCCGGTCCAGGAGACGGCCCGCCTGCCGCTGCGGAAAGGCCGCTCGATGCTGGATAAGCCACAGGACCGTTTCGAACTCCGGCGCTTCGTGAAGGCGCAGAACATCGTCTATGCGCAGGTGCTGGAGGAGTTGGCCGCCGGCCGGAAGGCTTCGCACTGGATGTGGTTCGTCTTCCCGCAGATCGCCGGGCTCGGCGCGAGCGCGATGTCGCAGCGCTACGCCATCTCGGGGCTGGAGGAGGCGAAGGCCTATCTCGACGACCCGATTCTCGGCGGACGCCTGAGGGAATGCGCCGGCTTCGTCTGCCGCCATGCGGACCGGTCGGCGCGCGATATCATGGGGTCGCCCGACGATCTGAAGCTCCAGGCCTCCGCGACGCTGTTCGATCGGGCCGGGGGCGGGGAGGTGTTCGCGGAGCTGCTGCGGCTCTTCTTCGACGGGAAACCGCACGCGGAGACGCTGCGGCTACTCGCCGTGGCTCAGCCCTCAAAGACCTGACCCGGCAGGAAGGCGCGGAAGAGCGCGGGATCGACCCGCGCTTCGGCCAGCGCGACCGCCAGCGCCTCGCGCGGCCGTTCGACGCCCTCGTTCGTCAGGCGGAACGTGCCCCAATGGTGGCCGATCGCCGCCTCCGCGCCAAGCTCGGAATAGACCTTCACGGCCTCCTCCGGGTTCATGTGCTGCTCTTTCATGAACCAGCGCGGCTCGTAGGCGCCAATCGGCAGCAGGGCGAGGCGGAAGCCACCGTACTTCGCCCTGGCCTTGGGAAAGATCGACTCCGCATCATAGCCCGTGTCGCCACAGGCGTAGATACGGCCTGCGGGCGCCTCGATGACGAAATTGCACCAGAGGGCCATGAAACGGTCGCTCATCCAGCGGGCGGACCAATGGAGCGATGGCTCCAGCGTCACCCGGACACGGTCAGAAAGCTCGACGCTCTCGCCCCAGTCGCGCGTCACGAGCAGCGCCGCGAGGTCCGGATCGGCCTGCCGCAGGATCGCATCGTTGGCGAGCGGCACGATGATCCGCGGCCGGTGAACGTTGGCGATGCGGCTGATCGCCGTTACGTCCATGTGGTCGTAGTGGTTGTGCGTCAGCAGGATTGCATCGATGCGCGGCAGATCGGCAAGCGCGATGCCGGGGGCGTTCACCCGCTTCGGCCCCGCGAAGGAGAAGGGGCTGGCGCGGTCGGACCAGACGGGGTCCATGAGCAGGTTCAGGCCGCCGGCCTGGATCAGGTAACTCGAGTGGCCGACCAAGGTGACGCGCAGGCCCGCATCGACGCGGGCCGGCGGTTTGTCGGCGAACGGGCTCGGGAAATGGTCGGGCCAAGCCTCCTTGCCGCCGCCGAGCTGCCACTTGAGCAGGTCGAGTCGCGACTTGTCGGCGAAATTGGCGCGGCCGGGCGAGAAGAAGAGCTTGCCGTCGAAATGATCGCTCACGGGGCCGGAGTAATAGGGATTTCCCGGATTGCCGAGCATGGCGTAGGCGGTCCCTCCGGCGATCGTCGCCAGCGTCGCGACACCGGCGGTCTTGAGCAACGAGCGTCTGTTCATGGCGGATCAGATGGCCCCGAACGTCGAAAACGCAAGCGGGCCGGCCAGTCCCGATGGTCATGGACCCCTTCTACAGGCCCCAACTTTACACAACTTTACGCTGCCGCCGCGAAGCCTTCGCGGGAGAGGCTCATGGTGCCCTCATGCCCGCTGGAGATGCGGGCGATCGAAGGAGAGCCTCATGACGACCATCGATACCGGCAAGGAAACGCCGCGGCCCGCCGGCAAGGGCCGCAAGCTCGCGATCGCGGGCGTCGCCGCGCTCGCGCTCACCGCACTCGGCATCGGCGCGGTCTACAGCCAGTCCGGCGGTCCCGGCTGGGGCTGGGGCGGGCCTGGCTATGGCCATGGCGGCTACGGTCATGGCGGGTACGGGCACGGCGGCGGCTATGGCCATGGCCCCGAGGGCCGCGGCTGGGGGCCCGGTCCCATGCGTGAAGGCATGCCGCGGCGCGGATGGATGATGGGCTTCGGGCCGGAGCGCATGATCGACTTCGCGCTGACCTCGGTCGGCGCGACCTCGGAGCAGAAGCTGAAGATCACGGAGATCGCGCAGGCCGCGATGAACGACCTGCGGCCGCTGCGCGACCGGCGCTACACGATGGGCCTCAAGCTCGCGATCCTGCTGAAGGCCGACACGGTCGACCGCGCCGCCATCGAGAAGCTCAGGGCTGATGAGTTCGCGGCCTTCGAGGCCGGCTCCAAGCGGGCGGCGCAGGCCATCGCCGACGCGGCCGAGGTGCTGACGCCGCAACAGCGGCAGCAGCTGGTGCAGCGCTGGGAGAGCCGCCGCCAGCGTTGAAGGCTGGCGCAGGCGAACCGCCTCAGCTTAGATCGAACCATGGCGCGCATCCTGATGATCGAGGACGATGTCCGGCTGGCCGAGATGGTGTCCGACTATCTCGGCCGGTCGGGCCTTACCGTGGCGCGCGCGGAGGACGGCACCTCCGGCCTCGCGGCGCTGAGGCGGCAGCCGCCGGACCTCGTGCTGCTGGACCTGATGTTGCCCGACGGCGACGGTCTTGATGTGTTCCGCCGCATCCGGGCGCTGCCGACCCCCGCCGGTCAGACTCCGGTCATCATGCTGACGGCGAAGGGCGACCCGATGGACCGCGTGATCGGACTGGAGATTGGGGCGGAGGACTACATCCCCAAGCCTTTCGAGCCACGCGAACTGCTGGCGCGCATCCGCGTGGTGCTGCGTCGCGGCACGGCGGGGGCTCCCGCCGACGTGCTGCGGTTCGGCCGGCTGGAGGTGGACCGGGGCGCGCGCATGGTGCGGCTCGACGGCGAGGACAAGCCGCTCACGAGCCACCAGTTCGCGCTCCTCGCCGCGATGGCCGAGCGCGCAGGGCGTGTGCTCTCCCGCGAGCAGCTCATCGAATTCGCGACCGGCCAGGCGCAGCCCTACGAGCCCGCCTTCGACCGTTCCATCGACGTGCATGTCGGACGCATCCGGGCCGCGATCGAGGATGATCCGAAGCAGCCGCGGCGCATCATCACGGTGCGCGGGGCAGGCTATGTCTTCGCCCGCGTCCAGGATTGAGCGATGGCGCGGCTCTATTTCCGCATCTATCTCGCGGTTCTCGGCAGCATCCTCCTGTTTGCCCTGCTCGCGGCCGTCGCATGGCGCTTCCGGCCCGACGAGGGGCGCTTCGGCCCCCGACCCGAGCTTCTGGCGGCGATCGCCGAGCAGATCGCTCCTCCGGCGCAGCTCCCGGTGGTCGAGCAGCGGAGGCTGCTGGAAGCCTGGCGTGATCGGACGGGCCTCAACCTGGCGATCTTCGCCCCTGATGGCAGCCTCGTCGCGGCGACCTACAACACCGGAATGACGCGGTTGCCGCGCCAGGGGCAGCATCGCGGACCGCCCTGGCGACAGGCTTCCCAATTGGGCGACGGCAGAACGCTTGTCGCGCTGCTTCCGCCGCCGGAGCGGCCGCTTAGGCGTTACATCTGGCTGTTCGCGCTCGGCGGCATCGCCGTCGCCGTGGCGATCGCCGCCTATCCGGTCGTGCGGCGCCTCACGCGCCGGCTCGAAAATCTGCAGGCCAGCGTCGCCAAGCTCGGCTCGGGCGATCTCTCGGCGCGGGTCAAGGTCGAGGGCCGTGACGAGGTGGGGCGGCTGGCCGAGACGTTCAACGCCGCCGCCGACAGGATCCAGGCGCTCGTCGCCGCCAACCGGTCGCTGCTCGCCAACGCTTCGCACGAGCTGCGCTCACCGCTGGCGCGGCTGCGGATGGCGATCGAAACGCTGCCGCCCGGCGCCTCGGAGGCGACGCGCGCCGAGATCGCCCGCAACATCCGCGAGCTGGACGGGCTGATCGAGGAGATCCTGCTGGCGAGCCGGCTAGACGGCGGCGGCGCCGCGGCGCTCGCCAGCGAGGAGGTCGACCTCGTCGGGCTGGTGGCGGAGGAATGCGCCGTCACCGACGCCAGGCTCACCTTCGCCGACGGCGTGCCGCCGCTGGTCATGGGCGATCCCCGCCTGCTGCGGCGGCTGGTGCGCAACCTCTTGCACAACGCCGAGCGCCATGGCGGCGGCGCGCCGGAGGTGACCGTCGGCCGCCAGGACGGCTTCGCCGTGCTCGAGGTCGCCGATCGCGGGCCCGGCGTGCCGGAGGCGGAGCGCGAGCGCATCTTCGAGCCCTTCTATCGCGCCAGCGGCGCGCGGGAGCGGGAGGGTGGCGTCGGCCTCGGCCTCGCGCTCGTGCGCGAGATCGCGCGGAAGCATGGCGGCGACGCCATTTGTCTCGCGCGGCCCGGCGGCGGAAGCCTTTTCAGAGCCACGCTGCCGGTCGTCGGCTGAGCCGCGACGGAACCATCCTCCCTGTCCGCCGGTTCTAATCCGGTCACAAGGAGGATCACCATGCAAGAGAATACCTGGGGACTTCTGCTCTGGCTCTGGCTGCTCGGCGGCCCCCTCATCGGCGCCTTCATCGAGCTCGGCCGCAACGGCGCGCCCTCGCGCCATCGCTACGACACGACGCGCACCGACATGGCCAGCACGCCCGTCCGCTAAAGGGCGACGTCGACTGAAGTCTTGAGCCCTCCCGCGCCTGGCGCGGGAGGGCTTTGTCGTTTGGACCCGATTCGAAGCCTGTTCCCCGCGGAACATCGTGGCGGCGACGGCGAGGCTAGACCGGTCTCACTGGAACGGAATGGTCCGTTTCACGAGACGAGGAGACCTCGCCATGATCAAGACCGGCACCTTTGCAGCCCTGACCCTGCTGGCCACGCTCACGGCGGTGCAGGCGGCGCTCAAGAACGCCGCGCCGGCCCTTCCGTCAATCGAGACGCGTCTGCAAACAGGCAGCCTGCCGAAGGCGAAGATGCCGCCCCGGCGCAGCCTCGCACCCAAGGTCGCCACGATCGGGGCCGGGCAGATGACGTTCGAATGACGGAAGGCCGGACCGACGAGCCAGGCCGCCGCTCAGCGCCTCGACATGCCGAGCGGCGGCTGGACACCCTCGGGGATGGGACATTCGTAAGGGTGTCTCGAGGTGCGCGCCTCAAGGTCGGCCTTCGCCTCGGCGATCAGGGCGGGATCGAGGATCGCGGCGGCGCCGGTCGCGGCCATCGCCTTCGCCACCTGCACCATCGCCTTGTGGGCGTAGCCGGTCTTGCCCTGCGCAGTCATCTGCCAGGAATGGAACGGCGTGCCGATGGCGAAGGTGGGCGCGTGCGCCTGCACGGTCGGCACGACCCAGCTGACGTCGCCGACGTCGGTCGAGCCGATCATGGGCTTGCGCGGCGTGTCGGGCGGCGTCGTGAAGTCGGCGAGGTCGATATCCCGCTCCGGCAGGCCGATGGAGCGCCAGGCGCTCTCGATGTCCTGCCGCGACATGGTCGCGCGGATCTTCCTGGCGAAAGCCTGGTCGGTCGCGTCGAAATGCGGCGTGCCCAGTTCCTCCATGATCGTCTGGAGCTTGCGCTCCAGCGGCCCGTTGCCAAGCAGGTTGGACATGGCGCTCAGCACCTCGACCTTGACGGATGTCTCGGTCATCAAGGCCGCGCCTTCCGCCACCTTGCGCACGCGGCCCAGCAGCTCCTTCATGCCGGCGAGATCGCGGGCGCGCACGGAATAGCGGACGCGCGCGTGGGCCTGCACGACGTTCGGCGCCATGCCGCCGCCGTCGATGATGGCGTAATGGATGCGCGCGTCGCTCGGCATGTGCTCGCGCAGGTAGTTGCAGCCCACATTCATGAGTTCGACCGCGTCGAGCGCGGAGCGCCCCAGCTCCGGCGAGGCCGCCGCATGCGAGGCGCGGCCGCTGAAGATGAAGTCGAGACGGGTGTTGGCGAGCGAGAGCGGCGGCGTGACCTCCCAGAAATAATGGGGATGCCAGCAGATCGCGATATCGGCGTCGTCGAAGAGGCCGGCGCGGACCATGAAGGTCTTGGCGGTGCCGCCTTCCTCGGCGGGGCAGCCGTAATAGCGAACGCGACCCGGAAGCCCGTTCTCCGCGAGCCAGTTCTTCATGGCGACGGCGGCGAGCATGGCGGCGGCGCCAAGGAGGTTGTGGCCGCAGCCGTGGCCGTTGCCGCCGATCTCGACCGGCCTCGGCTCGGCGACGCCGGCCTCCTGACTGAGGCCGGGCAGGGCGTCATATTCGCCCAGGAAGGCGATGACCGGGCCGCCCTCGCCAGCCTCGCCGACGACCGCCGTCGGGATGCCGGCGACGCCGGTCTCGACACGGAAGCCCTGCTTCTTCAGCTCCGCCGCATGTTCGGCGGATGAGCGTTCCTCCGTGTAGCAGGTTTCGGGCATGCCCCAGACGCGGTCCGCGAGCGCGATGAGGCTGTCCTTGGCGGCGTCCACCTGGCGCCAGAGGTCGTTGCGGTTATCCATCGAGAGGTCCGATCTTCAAACTGACTGACGCGACCTTAGGCCTGTCCGGCTGGCGACACCAATCGAACCGGCTCATGGATTGCGATCAGGGACGCGATCGGCGGCGGCGCGCGTCGCCGCCGTCATTCCGGCGCGAAGAGCTCGCACTCGGCGCCGACGCCGCGCAGGCGGTGCCTGCCGAGCGGCTTCATTGCGCCGTCGAACTCCGCCGCCACATCGGCGGACATGATGATCGGCCGGCCCAGCGCGCCGCAGAGCGCCTCCATGCGCGCCACCTCGTTGACCGCCGGGCCGATGACCGTGAAGTCCAGCCGGCCGGGTGCTCCCACATTGCCGTAGAAGACGATGCCGTGGTTGAGCGCGACATCGAGGCGAAGCGCCACCTTGGAGCCGAAGTGGGTGTTGACGCGGGCGTTGCGCTCGATCGCGTCGCGCGCGGCCTCCAGCGCCAGCGCGCAGGCCTCGCGCTTCGGCAATTCGAGCGAGACCGGGAAGATGGCCAGCATGCCGTCGCCGATGAACTTGAGGACGCTGCCGCCACGCTCGATGACCGGGGTCGCCATCGCCTCCAGATGCTCGTCGAGGCGTTCGATCAGGTCGAGACCCGAGGTGTCCGAAAGGGCGGTGAAGCCCGAGAGGTCCGCCATCATCAGGACGGCCTCGATCGGCTCCCCGGAGCCCCGTCGCACGGCCCCGTTCAGGATGCGGCGACTGGCGGGCGCGCCGACATAGGCGTCCATGAGCGCCACGGCGATGTCGCGCAGCGTGATCCGGTAGACGATCGGCGCGAGGACCTGAGCGATCGCCCCGAGCATGGCGCGCTCGGCTTCCGGCATGCCGCCCGCATGGCGTGTTGAGACGGTGAAGGCGACGCCGCGCAGCCCGCCGAACTCGGGGCTGCGAAAGGGCAGCAGCACGGCCAGATAATCCGTCCCGCCAAGTGCGGCGGCCTCTTCCAGGACCTCGAACCTGCGGACGGTTTCCGCGTCGATCGGCCAGTGCCGCATCGTTTCGCCCCGCTCGAACATGTAGGCGAGCGGGCTTTTGGCGAAACTGTCGCCGCTGCGCTCATGGGGGATCGCCACGGACTGGACGCCGCCTTCGACCGTCCAAGTGCAGAAGCGCGAGCGGAAGAGCGGATCGACAATGCTCAGCGAGATGTTGCCGCGCACGACATCCATGCCGCCTCCCACGAGGCGCTGGCAGATCCCCTCCAGCAACTCGCCGAGCGACTGGGCGGAAAGCGCCCTCTCCATCAGCCAGGCTTCGATATCGTTCATGCGCTTTCCCTATGCCGCGGACATCGGCGCTATCATTCTCCGCCTGGCCGTGGCGGCGATCTATGTCTGCAAGCCAGCCGATGGCAGGGCTGTCGGCGAAATTCTTGACATGCGTGATGCCCTGCCGCATAGCGACGCCCAGAAATCAGTCACAAGCCGGTTTCGAGCCACTGTCCAGCCCGAGAGGCCGGAGGTCAAAGCCCCGTAGCGCGTCGCGCCCCGGGGCTCGAATTGCGTTGGGCGTCGCCTTCGGGGCACGTCGGCGCAAGGCGCGGAGCCAGCGAGAGGAAACCGGATGTTCGACGGCCTGCAACAGCGCCTCAGCGGCATTCTCGACAAGCTGAAGGGGCGCGGCGCGCTCTCCGAAAGCGACGTCAACGACGCCCTGCGCGAAGTGCGCCGAGCCCTGCTCGAGGCGGATGTCGCGCTCGACGTGGTGCGGCCCTTCATCGACAAGGTCCGCGCCCGCGCCGTCGGCCAGGAGGTCATCCGGTCGGTGACGCCCGGCCAGATGGTCATCAAGATCGTCAACGACGTGCTGGTCGAGATGCTCGGCTCCGAGGCCGATCCGATCGACCTGAACGCGGCTCCGCCGGTCGCGATCCTCATGGTCGGCCTGCAGGGCTCGGGCAAGACGACGACGACGGCGAAGATCGCCAAGCGCCTGTCGGACCGCTTCAAGAAGAAGGTGCTGCTCGCCTCGCTCGACACGCGGCGTCCCGCCGCCATGGAGCAGCTGCAGATCCTGGCGAAGCAGGTCGAGGTCGACTTCCTTCCGATCGTCGCGGGCCAGTCCGCCGTGCAGATCGCGCGGCGCGGACAGGAGGCGGCGCGGCTCGGCGGCTTCGATGTGCTCATCCTCGACACGGCCGGCCGCACGACGGTCGACATGGAGCTGATGGCCGAGGTCGCCGAGGTCAAGAAGCAGACGAACCCGCACGAGGTGCTGCTCGTCGCCGACGCGCTGACCGGCCAGGACGCGGTGCGCACCGCGACCGCCTTCAACGAGGCGCTCGGCATCACCGGCATCGTGCTGACCCGCGTGGACGGCGATGGCCGCGGCGGCGCGGCGCTGTCGATGCGCCACGTCACGGGCAAGCCGATCAAGCTGATCGGCGTCGGCGAGAAGGTCGACGCGCTCGACGACTTCCATCCGGAGCGCATCGCCAACCGCATCCTCGGCATGGGCGACATCGTCAGCCTCGTCGAGAAGGCGGCGCAGACCATCGACCAGCAGGCGGCGCTCGACCTCGCGCAGAAGATGCGCAAGGGGAAGATGGACCTGTCTGACCTCAAGACGCAGCTGCAGCAGATGCTGCAGATGGGCGGTCTCGGCGGCGTCATGGGCATGCTGCCCGGCATCGGCAAGATGAAGGACCAGATGGCCGGAGCCGGCATCGACGACAAGATGCTGAAGCGGCAGATCGCCATCATCGATTCCATGACGCCTTGGGAGCGGGCGCATCCGGAAGAGCTCAAGAACAGCCGCAAGGTCCGCATCGCCAAGGGCGCAGGCGCCACCGCGGCCGACATCAACCGCCTGCTCAAGATGCACCGCGGCATGGCGGACATGATGAAGATGATGGGCGGTCCCGGAAAGCGCGGGCCGCTCGCAGGCCTCAAGAACATGTTCGGGCTCGGCGGCGGCATGCCGACGCCGGAGCAGATCGCCGAGATGCAGAAGCAGGCCGGCCAGGGTGGGCTGCCGCCCATGCCCAAGGGTCTCGGCCTGCCGCCTCCGGGCCTTGGCGGTCCGGGTGGCCCCAAGCTGCCGGGCCTCCCCGGCCTCGGCAAGTCGCCGTTCCCGCCCGGCTTCAACCCGTTCGGGGGCAAGAAGAAGTGAGCGTTGCCCCCATCGCCATACCGTCGATCGCGACGGAGCGCCTGCTGCTGCGCAGCTGGCGTCCTGACGATCTCGACCCGCTGCTGGCCATGCTGTCCGATGCGGATCATGCGCACTTCGTCGGCAGCACGACTTCGCGCGGAGACGCCTGGCGGCGCATGGCGGCCTTCGTGGGCCATTGGTCCCTGCGCGGCTTCGGCGTCTGGGCCGTCAGTGAGGCCGGCGACGGACCCTGGGTCGGCTGGTGCGGCCTGTGGTTTCCCGAGGAGTGGCCGGAGCCGGAAATCGGCTGGGCGCTCGCGCCCGCGATGACGGGCAAGGGCTACGCCACGGAGGCGGCGCTGGCCGCACGCCGCTACGCCTACGACGTCCTCGGCTGGTCGACCGCGATCAGCTTCATCGACCCCCTGAACAAGCCATCGCAGCGCGTCGCCGAACGGATGGGCGCGCGTCTCGAGGGCACGGCACAGCTGCGCGGCGTGGACGTCGGCCTCTACCGGCATCTTCCGCGCGCAACTCTCTCATCTCCAACACGCCACTGAACAGAGCAAAGGACCCTACCCATGGCCGTGAAGATCCGTCTCGCCCGCGCCGGCGCCAAGAAGCGCCCGTTCTACCGCATCGTCGTCGCCGAGGCGACGGCTCCCCGCGATGGCCGCTTCATCGCGAAGATCGGCACCTTCGACCCGATGAAGCCGAAGGACGCCGCCGACCGCGTCATCCTCGACACGGAAGCCGCGAAGTCCTGGCTCGCCAAGGGCGCGCAGCCGACGGACCGCGTGCTGCGCTTCCTCGACCAGGCCGGCCTCATGAAGCGCCCGGCCCGCAACAATCCCGACAAGGCCAAGCCCGGCGCCAAGGCGCTGGAGCGCCAGGCCGCCAAGGAGAAGAAGGCCCTGGACGCCGCCGACGCCGCCGCCGCGGCCGCGGCCCAGGGCTGAGGCTCCCCTACTCCCGCTCGCGGGAGAAGGTGTCATGCGGAGCATGACGGATGAGGGGTATGGCGTCAGCCATCCCTTCGTTCCCGGCTCTCAACGACCATGCAGGCTCGCTCCGCGATACCCGTCATCCGACCTTCGCTGACGCGAAGGCTACCTTCACCCACTAGGTGCGAAGGGAGGAGCGTCGATGCCTGAGACCAAGCCTTTCGTCGTCCTCGGCGTGATCGGCGCGCCGCATGGCGTGAAGGGCGAGGTGCGCGTCAAATCCTCGACTGCCGACCCGCTGGCGATCGGGGGCTACGGCCCCGTGACGCTGCCCGACGGGCGGCGCCTCAAGGTGAAGTCCGTGCGGCCTGGCGGCGAGGTGGTCATCGTCAAGCTGGAGGGCGTCAACGACCGCGATGCGGCGGAGGCGCTCAAATTCCAGACCTTGTCCGTTCCGCGCGACCGGCTGCCGCCGCCCGACGACGAGGACGACTTCTATCATGCGGACCTGATCGGCCTTCGCTGCGAGACCGCCGAGGGCCTGCTCGTCGGCACGGTGGCGGCGGTCCATGATTTCGGCGCCGGCGACATCCTCGACATCAAGCCGCCGAAGGGACCGAACCTGACCCTCGGCTTCACGAAGGCCAACGTGCCGGTGGTGGATATCGGCGCGGGGCGGCTCGTCGTGGTGCTGCCCGATGTCGTCGAGGTGAAGGGGGCGTAGGCTGCATCGGCCTCACGCGTCCTTCGAGACGCCGCTTCGCGGCTCCTCAGGATAAGGACCGTAGGCTATGGCATATGCACCACCTCCCTCATGCTGAGGAGGCGCGCCAGCGCCGTCTCGACGCACGCACGAGTTGCCCGCCGCCATGCCCTTCCGCGCCACCATCCTGACGCTCTATCCCGAGATGTTTCCGGGAACGCTCGGCCACAGCCTGGCGGGCGAGGCCCTGCGGACGGGCCTGTGGACCCTCGAGACCAAGCAGATCCGCGATCACGGGCAGGGGCGGCATCGCGTCGTCGACGACACGCCGGCGGGGGGCGGCGTCGGCATGGTGCTCAAGGCCGACGTGCTGGCTGCCGCCATCGACGCCGTGTCACCGCCGGACGATCCAAGGCCGCGCCTGCTGATGTCGCCGCGCGGACGGCGTTTCCACCAGTCGGAAGCGCGGGCGCTGGCGACGGGGCCCGGCGTCGTCATCCTCTGCGGGCGCTTCGAGGGCGTCGACGAACGGGTGATCGCCGGGCGGAATCTCGTCGAGGTGTCGATCGGCGACTACGTGCTGTCCGGAGGCGAGGTGGCGGCGCAGGTCGTGCTCGACGCCTGCGTGCGCCTCATCCCCGGCGTCATGGGCAAGATGGAATCCGCGGCCGAGGAGAGCCACGAGGCGGGGCTGCTCGAGCATCCGCACTACACGCGGCCGCGCGAATGGGAGGGGCAAGCGATTCCCGAGGTCTTGCTCTCGGGCGATCATGCGCGCATCGCCCGCTGGCGGCGCGAGGAAGCGGAGCGCCTGACCCGGCAGAGGCGGCCCGACCTGTTGGCGTAATGCAACCTTAAGTTGTGTTTGCTACCTAGGGTGGATATTTCCATGAGGGTCCACCGTCATGATCCCGCTGTGCCGTTGGGCACTCGTCGCCGTCGGGGCGCTCGCACCGGCCGCCGCTCTCGCGAATCCCGTCTTCAATGATGCACCGATCCCCTGCGGCGGCATGACCCAGTTCAAGGGCTGCTCGGCCGCCTTCGACGGGCAGACGCTGCGCATCACCTACACGCCGAACGAAGGCAAGCCGTCCCACGCGATCTACAAATACTGTGTCTCGACGTCGCAGATGATCCATTGCCCGGCAGGATATTGGGAGTCGGCGAGGGGGAGCGTCCCGCTCGGGGCACGCAGCCTCGGCCTCCGGGATAACAAGCCCTACCCGGAATGAGCCGCCGCGAGCCGCGGAATCCGGCTCGACAAGGTTCCGCCTTTGCTGTAACGGCGACGCCTCAACTCACAAAAGCGTCCCGAAACGCCCGTCCGCAGAGACGAAACGGAAAGGCATTGGCCCATGAACGTCATCGAACAGCTCGAGCAGGAGCAGATCGCCAAGCTCGGCAAGACCATCCCCCCCTTCCAGCCCGGCGACACCGTGCAGGTGAACGTCAAGGTGAAGGAAGGCGACCGCACCCGCGTGCAGGCCTATGAAGGCGTCTGCATCGCCCGCTCCGGCGGCGGCCTCCAGGAGAGCTTCACCGTCCGCAAGATCTCCTATGGCGAGGGCGTCGAGCGCGTGTTCCCGCTCTATTCGCCGATGCTGGACAGCATCAAGGTCGTGCGCACCGGCAAGGTGCGGCGCGCCAAGCTCTATTACCTGCGCGATCGTCGCGGCAAGTCGGCCCGCATCGCCGAGCGTCAGGACAACCGCAGCGAAGCCAAGGCCTGATCGGCCCGGCCTGCGATCCTTCCGGCCCAGGCCGGAGACATCGAACGGAAAGCCGCCGCGAGGCGGCTTTTTTGTTGCCGTCTCTGCCCCAGTTGCAGTCTACTCGCTGCAAAACAGGTTCGGGAGGAGCAAATGACCGTCAAGATCGACCGCAGGGCCTTCGTCGCGTCGGCTGGAGCCGCCGCGCTCGCGCCGCACGCCGCTTTCGCGCAGGGGGGCTGGCCGGCTGGCCGCACGATCAAGCTGACGATCCCGTTCCCACCCGCCGGCGCGACCGACGTGCTCGGTCGGATCATGGCCGACCGGTTCGGCGCCTATTGGGGCACGCGAGTCGTGGTGGAGAACAAGCCGGGCGCCGGCGGCAACATCGGCGCGGAGCAGGTGGCCCGCTCGGCGCCGGATGGCGACAACATCCTGATCTTCTCGGTCGGCATGGCGACCAATCCGCATCTCTACCAGAACATGACCTACGACCCGATCAAGGATTTCGATCCGGTGTCGCTGATCGCCATGGTTCCGAACATCCTGATCGCGGGCAAGCACACGCCCTACAACACGATCCAGGAGTTCGTGGCCTTCGCCAAGGCGAACCCGGGCAAGGTCACCTACGGCTCCTCCGGCATCGGCACCTCGCTGCATCTCGCGGGCGAGCTCTTCAACAAGATGACCGGCGCCAAGATGCAGCATGTGCCCTACCGGGGCGCGGCGCTGGCGATCCAGGACCTGCTGGCGGGCCAGATCGACGTGGTGCTCGACAACATCACCTCGGCGCTGCCCCAGGCGCGCGCCGGCGCGGTGAAGGGACTGGCCATCACTACGGCCAAGCGCTCCCAGCACGCGCCTGAGCTGCCGCCGATCGCCGATGTCGTGCCGGGCTTCGACGTGACCTCCTGGTTCGCGCTGTTCGTTCCGAAGGGTACGCCGCGCCCCATCATCGATCGCATGCAGCAGGACGTGCGCAAGGCGCTGGACGAGCCGGCGGTCAAGGAGAAGATGGCGGCGCTCGCGGCCGATTCCGTCGGCTCGACGCCGGAGGAACTGGCGGCGCTGCTGAAGAAGGAGACGGAAAGCTGGGGTCAGCTGATCCGCGAGGCCGGCATCAAGGCGGGATAGGAAGCACTTTCCCCTTCTCCCCTTGCGGGAGAAGGTGCTCGGCGGATGCCGCCCGGATGAGGGGTATGGCGAAGCCATTCCCCGTTGGGCTGGGTTCAACGGCAAAAGGCTCGCTCCGCGATATTCCTCATCCGACCCTCGCTGACGCGAGGGCCACCGTCTCCCGCAAGGGGAGAAGGAAGGGCGCTGTCCCGACACCACGAAAGTCCCGCTCCATGCCGCCCCTGAACATCCTCTCGATCCAGTCCCACGTCGCCTACGGGCACGTGGGCAATGCCTCCGCCGTATTTCCGATGCAGCGGCTCGGTTGCGAGGTCTGGCCGATCCATACGGTGCAGTTCTCGAACCACACCGGCTACAAGGAAGGCTGGACCGGCCGCGTCTATGACGGGCCGATGATCGACGAAGTCGTCGATGGCATCGCGCGGCTGGGCAAGCTGCCGATCTGCGACGGGGTGCTCTCCGGCTACATGGGCTCCGCTGACATCGGCCATGCCATTTTGGCGGCGGTCGCGCGGGTGCGGGGAGCCCGGCCCGGCGCCTTCTACTGCTGCGATCCCGTGATCGGCGACGTGGGTCGGGGCGTGTTCGTGCGCTCGGGCATCCCGGAGTTCATGAAGGGGCAGGCAGTGCCGGCGGCCGATGTGATCACGCCGAACCAGTTCGAACTCGAATATCTCTCCGGCCTGCCGGCCGGCACCATGGACGAAGCGCGGCGGGCCGTCGCGGCGGCGCATGCGCTGGGTCCGCGGGTCATCCTCGTGACCTCGCTGCTGACCGACGAAACGCCGCATGACGCGATCGACATGCTCGCCTCGGCCGACGGCGAATGCTGGCGGCTGCGCACGCCGCGCCTCGACCTCAACGTCAACGGCGCGGGAGACGCCATCGCCGCCGTCTTCTACGTCCATTGGCTGCGGACCGGGTCCGCGGTCGAGGCGCTGGCGCTCGCAGGGTCCTCGATCTTCGGCGTCCTCAAGCGGACGGTCGAGGCGGGGTCGCGCGAACTCGTCACCGTGGCGGCGCAGGAGGAATGGGTGCGGCCCAGCCTGATGATGCGGCCGGAGCGCGTCTGAGAGACGAACCGCAGCGCCGCAAGCCAGCTTTGCCTTGCAGCCGCCGACGACGGCCTCTATCTGACCGCCATGCCAGTCAGCGTCCAGGAAGCCATCGAAGCCATCGCCCGCGGCGAGATCGTCGTCGTGACCGACGACGACGATCGCGAGGGAGAGGGCGATCTCATCATCGCAGCCACGCTCTGCACGGCGGAGAAAATGGCCTTCATCGTGCGCCACACGTCCGGCATTGTGTGCGCGCCGATCACCGCCGAGGATGCGCGCCGCCTCAGGCTCGATCCGATGGTGGCGCAGAACGACAGCAACCACACGACGGCCTTCACCGTCTCCATCGACTACAAGCCCGGCATGACGACAGGCATTTCGGCGGAGGAGCGGACCTCGACCTGCCGGGCGCTCGCCAACCCGAATGCCGGCGCCAATGATTTCGCGCGGCCCGGCCATATCTTCCCGCTGATCGCGCGGGACGGCGGCGTGCTCATGCGCTCCGGCCACACCGAGGCGGCGGTCGATCTGTGCCGGCTGGCCGGCCTGCCGCCGGTCGGGGTGATCTGCGAACTCGTCAACGACGACGGCACGGTGACCAAGGGCCAGCAGGTCGTGGATTTCGCCGCGAAGCACGGGCTGACTCACGTGACGATCGCCGACATGATCGCCTACCGCCAGTCGCGCGAGACGTTGGTGGAACGGGTCGCGCAATTCACGGTCGATAGCCCCATCGGGCCCCTGCAGGGCTACGCCTACAAGACGCCGTTCGACGCGGTGCATCATCTCGCCTTCGTGCATGGCAAGATCGGCCGGGGCGAGAACGTCTTGGCGCGCTTCCACAAGCCGGACCTCACGCGCGACATCTTCCATCCCTCGCCGCTGATGGGGAAGGCGCTGGAGCGGATCCAGGCCGATGGCAGCGGCGTCATCGTCTATCTGCGCGACGGCACCGTCGGCGTGCCGGCGGAACCGGTGGCCAAGGCGAGCTCGGACGACAAGCGCAACGAGCGCTGGCGCGAGGTCGGCGTCGGCGCGCAGATCCTGCGCGATCTCGGCGTTCGCTCGATCCGCAACCTCTCCTCGTCGAACCGCTCCTTCCCCGGGCTGTCAGGCTTCGGCATCGAGATCGCCGGCACGGAAACGCTGGAATGAGGGGCTGGGCGGCCGAGCCGGCCGTCGATCCTGACGCCGACCGGCTCTTCATGGCGGAGGCACTGGCGCTGGGCCGCGCCAACCTCGGCCGAACCTGGCCGAATCCTTCCGTCGGCGCCGTCGTGGTGAAGGATGGCGCCATCGTCGGCCGGGGCGCGACCGCGCCGGGTGGACGGCCCCATGCCGAGCCGATCGCGCTGCAGGAGGCCGGCCTGCAGGCCGTGGGCGCGACGCTCTATGTCACCTTGGAGCCCTGCTCGCACCGATCGGTGCGGGGCGGGACGCCCTGCCTCGAGCATACGCTGCTCTCCGGCGTGGCGCGCGTCGTTTCGGCGCTGGAGGATCCCAATCCCCACATCAGCGGCCTCGGCCATGCGCTCCTGCGCAGCGCCGGCGTCAAGGTTTTTGTCGGCGTCGGCGCAGACGCGGCGGCGCGGGACCATCGCGGCCATGTGCTGCGGGCGCGCGAGGGCCGGCCCATGGTGACGCTGAAGATCGCCCATACGGCGGACGGCTACTGCGCCCCGGCGGGCGGCGGGAGGCTTCAGATCAGCGGCGAGGCGGCTATGCACGCCGTGCATCTGCTGCGCGCCACGCACGACGCGATCATGGTCGGCGCCGAGACGGTGCTGTCGGACGATCCTCAGCTGACCGTGCGGCTGCCCGGCCTGGAGGATCGTTCGCCCGTCCGCGTCGTGCTCGACGGGCGCCTCAGGACGCCGCCCACGTCCAAGCTGGCGCAGACCGCGGGCGCCCTGCCGGTCTGGGTCATCGCCGCCGAGGATGCGCCGGCGGAGGCGGAACGCGCCTTGCGCGACCGTGGCGTCGAGGTGATGCGGGTAGGACGCGGCGCCGATGGCCGCCTCGACCTTCGCGCCGCCCTGCGCTTGCTGGCCTTGCGCGGCGTGACGCGGATCTTCTCCGAAGGCGGGCCCACAGTCGGCGAGGCGCTGGCCGAGGCCGGCCTCGCCGATGTCGTGATCCTGTCGCGGGCCGATGCGGCGCTCGGGCGGCCGGGCCTCCCGGCGGTGCGGCCCGGCCTCGCGGCGGCGCTTGGCGATGCGGCGCGCTTCGTCCGGCGCGGCGAGGAGCGCCACGGCTCGGACCTTTTCACCACCTTCGAGCATGTTCCGAAAAAGTGAACGCCACTTTTTCGATAAGAACATGCTCAACCATTGATTTGGCGCGAATTCCTTTCGTTCGGATGGTCCCATCCGAACGGAAGGCGCGCGAACGGAGGACCTGATGTTCACGGGACTGGTCAGCGACGTCGGCACGATCGTCTCGGCCGAAGGTGAGGCGGGCGTCCTGCGCCGCTTCGTGATCGAGAGCGCCTACAGGCCGGAGAGCATCGCCATCGGCGCTTCGATCGCCTGCGCCGGCATCTGCCTCACCGCGGTGGCCGTCGAGCCCGCGGGGGAGGGGTCACGCTTCACCGTCGAAACCGCAGCCGAGACGCTGGCGCGCACCAGCGCCGGCCGCTGGGAAGCGGGGACCCGGCTCAATCTCGAGCGCTCGCTGCGGGTTGGGGATGAACTGGGCGGCCATCTCGTCACCGGGCATGTCGACGGGATCGCGACGATCCTGGAGCGCGAGGCCGTCACCGATGCGGCTGGGCCCTGGGGGCCGACGGCGCGCTTCCGCATCGCGGCGCCTGCTGATCTCGCACGGTTCATCGCGGCCAAGGGGTCCGTCTGTCTCGACGGCGTCTCGCTGACGGTGAACGCCGTCGAGGGGACAACCTTCAGCATTCTCCTCATCCCGCACACGCTGGCGGTCACGACATTCGGCGACCGCCGTTCCGGCGATCCGTTGCATCTGGAGGTCGACCTCATGGCGCGTTACGCCGCGCGCCTTGCCGAAGCGGCCGCGTTGCGCTGAGCGCAACGGCCTGTTGCGAATATTTTGCTAATTATGTTAAAATTTTCCTATCTCTCGTTAAGCTTTTGCCCGAATTATGGCGGTGCCGTCAGGGAAGCAGTTGCGGACCTCAGTCGTGTTCTGGCGGCGATCATTCTCACAGAAACACGGATATTTCCGCCATGCCAAACGCACTTCGGAAGCAAGATTTCACCAATGGCACGTCGCATATTATTGACCAGAACCTCGCCAAGGACGAGTTGATCGGCATCAGCGAGATGGCGCGTCTCTTCGACACGACCTATCGCACGCTGCGCTTCTACGAGTCCAAGGGACTGCTGAAAGCCCACAGGGATGGGGTCAACCGGCTGTACGACGAGGAGTCGAAAAGGCAGTTCAGACTTATCCTGGAAGGGCGCCAGCTCGGCTTCACCCTGTCCGAGATCGCCAAGCTTCTTTCAACGTCGATGTCCAAGGACGAGCTGCAGATGTCGCTCGACACCATGGCCGAGCAGATCTCGCATCTGGAGGAGCAGCGGAAGCAGATCGACGAAGCGCTCGCCACCCTCCGGAAGCGCTACTATCTGATGAATGAGCCCGCCGAGAACGATCAGGACTGATCAGACAACGCCAAATTCGACTGCTGATTGACCGGAGGGGCGGTCCGTCGCATGTCATGGGGCATGACCATCACTGATCTTGACCTCGACGCCGTGAAGGCCGGCCTCGCCGACGGTTCCATCCTGATCGTGGACGTGCGCGAACCACACGAGTTCGCCGCCGGACACATCCCGGGATCGCTCTCGATGCCGCTCTCGCGGTTCGATCCTCAGGCCCTGCCGCACGGGAACGGACGACGGATCGTCTTCTCCTGTGCGGCAGGCGTCCGCTCGATGCATGCGATCGCGGCGGCCCAGAATGCAGGGTTCGACCTGCACGAGCATTATCGCGGCGGCTTCAAGGACTGGCTTGTTCAGGGCGAGCCGGTGGAGGCCTAAGAGGCTCAGCGCGCCGGCCGCGCATTCTCAATCGGCGGCAGGCTCTTCAGGAAGCTGGCAACCGCCTCGACGTCGGATTTCTTCACTTCGGCCCAGTTCTTCGTGACGGAGCCCATGCTGCCGCCGACGAAGTCGCCGTCGTCCTTCATGCCGGTGGTGAGAACGCTGACGATCGACGCCTTGGCGGCGTCGCCGATGCCCGTCGCATGCGGCGTCAGATTGGGCACCCAGCCCTTGCCTCCGGGATCCGGGCCGCCCGCATACATTTTGCCCGACTGGATGCCGCCCAGGGGATTGCGCGGCGAGTGGCATTCGGCGCAATGGCCGGCGCCGTCCGCGAGATAGCGGCCCCGGTTGATATCAGCCGTTTTCGTCGGATCGGGCTCGAAGGGCTTGCCGTCGAGGAACAGCCACTTCCAGCCGCCGAGCGTCAGCCGGATGTTGAAGGGGAAAGGCAGGTCATGGTCCCGGATGCGGCCCTCGACAGCCGGCAGGGTCATCATGAACCCGTGCAGGTCGCGCAGGTCCCGATCCGTCATCCGCTGGTAGGAGGTGTAGGGAAAGGCCGGGTAATAGTGCCGCCCATCCGGCGAGACGCCCTGCACCATCGCGCGAGCGAACTGCGCCGCCGTCCAGCCGCCGATGCCGTCGCGCGGATGGGGAGAGATGTTGGGAACGTGGAACGTGCCGAAGGGCGACGCCAGCGCATGGCCGCCGCCGAGGCGCGTGCGATCCGGCTGGTTCTCGCTGGCGTGGCAGGAGGCGCACCCGCCGGCCCAGAAGAGGTTGCGGCCGTTGTCCAGATCGGGCGCGCCGGACAGGTTGAAGGAGCGGCCGCGCACAGCGTCGAAGGCGGCGGGATGCGTCACGAGGAGGAAACCGGAAACGCCGAGCACCGCCAGCACGCCGATGGCGCCGAGCACGCGGGAGAAGGACATGCGAGGCCTTATGATGTTCGCGACAGCCGCGGCAGCTTGCAAAAGCAAGACGGCGGGAGCAAGCCCCCGCCGTCCAGGATCGATGAGGCGTCGGCTTACTGCGGACGACGATAAGGCTGGTGGCAGGCGCCGCAGTTGCTGAGCACCTTCGGCATCTCGCCCTTGAAGCTCGCCTCGTCCTTGATCGCGGCGAGCGCGGCGGTCGAGTCGGCATCCCACTTGGCGAAGATGGCGTTGAACTTGTCCTTCTCGGTGAAGGCGGCGGGCAACGTGCGCGTATCGCCCTTGTCCGAGCCGGCGGGCCAGAGGGCCGCGGCCTTCTTGGCGCTCTACGAATAGGTGTTCAGTGCATTCTGCACCTTGGCGAGATCGAACGGCTCCGCGCCCTGCAGCATGCGACCGACGGGAGCCGTGGCGGCACCGACGGCCTTCATGACGTTCTTACGCTCAGTGATGACGTCTCCCTGCGCCATCGCCACGCCCATGCCAGCAACCAGCAGCGCGGCCGTTGCGATCGAAACAAACTTCATGGAGTCCTCCAGATAGCCTTTGGCTAGCCCCGGACCTTCGCAATTCCGGTGCATGTGGGCAATCGCCCACACGCTTTCTCGAATTCACGAATTTGTTTGCGGCGCCGCAAGTTCACGAATTCGTTCGCGCCCCTTCGAGGGCCCGCCAGATCCGCTCGGGCGTCGCCGGCATGTCGATGTGCGTTACGCCCGCCGCCCGATGGAGGGCATCGACGACCGCGTTCATCACGGCCGGGCAGGAGCCGATCGAGCCGGCCTCGCCGGCGCCCTTGATGCCGAGCGGATTGGTGGTCGAGGGCACGTTGCGCGTCGAGAAGGCGATGGCAGAGAGGTCGCCGGCGCGCGGCATGGCGTAATCCATGAAGGAGGCCGTCAGGAGCTGCCCGGCGCTGTCGTAGACCGTGCGCTCGAGAAGCGCCTGTCCCACGCCCTGCGCCACGCCGCCATGGACCTGGCCCGCGAGAAGCAGCGGGTTCACCGTAAGGCCGAAGTCATCGACGATCGTGTAGCGCTCAAGAGCCACGGTGCCAGTCGCCGGGTCGATCTCGACCTCGGCGACATGCGTGCCGTTGGGATAGGTCGCGTCGGGCGGGACGAATTCGCTGGCGGCGGCGAGACGTTCGGGTGTGGCCTGCGGGAGGGCGGCGATCTCGGCGAAGGAGAGGCTCCTGTCCGTGCCCGCGACCGCGACCCGGCCGTCGCCCAGCACGAGGTCGGCGGCGGAGGCTTCCAGCTTCTCGGACGCCAGATCCTTCAGCTTGTCGGCGAGGTTCTCCGAGGCCCGGTAGGCCGAGACGGCGCCGACGGGGATGGAGCGCGAGCCGCCCGTGCCATGGCCGGTGCGCACCTGGTCCGTGTCGCCCTGCACGACGGTGATGGTCTCGGGCGGAATGTCGAGCGCCTGGCTGACAGCCTGCGCGTAGGCGGTCATGTGGCCCTGGCCGTTCGACTGCGTGCCGATCCTGACTGTCACGCCGCCGTCCTGGCCGAGCGATACGGAGACATCCTCGCCCGAGCCCCAGGCCGTGCATTCGATGTAGCTGGCAAAGCCGAAGCCACGGAGCTTGCCGTCCTTCTTCGAGGCGCGCAGCCGCGCCGGAAAGCCAGCCTGGTCCGCCTTGGCCAGCGCCTCGCGCATGTGGCCCTCGAACTCGCCCACGTCGTAGGTGCGCTTGGTCTGGGTCTTGTACGGCATGGACGTCGGCTTGACGAAATTGCGCGCCCGCAGCGTCTCCGGCTTGATGCCGGTCTGGCGCGCGCAGCTATCGACGAGCCGCTCGAGGAGGTAGGCCGCCTCCGGCCGGCCGGCGCCGCGATAGGCGTCGACGGGGACCGTGTGCGTGTAGATCCCCCGGCAGCGCACGAACATCGTGCGGATGTCGTAGGGGCCGGTCGCCATCGTGGCGCCGAGCCAGTGGATGTAGGGGCCGTATTGCGAGGCGTAGGCGCCGAGGTTGCCCTGGATATGCACGCGCATCGCCAGGAACTTGCCGCGCGGGTCGAGCGCCATCTCGGCGGTCGTGATGTTGTCGCGGCCATGCGCGCAGGAAAGGAAATGCTCGGTGCGGTCCTGCGTCCAGCGGACGGGGCGGCCGAGCGCCTTCGCGGCGAGCAGCACCAGCGGATATTCGCGATAGTTGAAGCTCTTTGTGCCGAAGCCGCCGCCGACGTCCGGCGTGACGACCCGGAGCTGCTTCGCGTCGATGCCGAGGATCTTCGCGACCGAGCCCTGGATGCCGTGGACACCCTGCGATCCCAGCGTCAGCGTGTAGCGCTTCTCCTTCGCCGACCATTCGCCGATGGCGGCGCGCGTCTCCATGTAGTTGGTGATGAGCCGGTTGTTCTCAACCGTCAGCGTCACGACATGCTCGGCCTTGGCGAAGGCGGCGTCCGTCTTCGCCTTGTCGCCGAGGCTCTGGTCGTAGGCGACGTTGCCGGGCGCGAGCGTCGGCCAGACCTCGACCGCGCCGGGCTTCAGCGCGTCGGCAACCGTCGTGACGACGGGGCGGGTCTCGTACTCGACGCCGATGAGCTCGGCCGCGTCGCGGGCCCGTGCGACGCTGTCGGCGACGACCATGGCCACCGCGTCGCCGACATGCATGACCTCGCCGTCGCAGAGGAGGGGCCACTTCGGCGGCTCCATCAGCGATCCGTCGGCCTTCGGCAACGGCGCTTGGCAGGCGACGCCCTCGAGGCCGGCCACGTCGGCGGCCGTCCAGACCGCCAGGACGCCCTTCGCAGCCTTGGCCGCCTCGATGTCGGTGATCCTGAAGGTCGCGCAGGCGTGGGGCGAGCGCAGGATGAAAGCGTGGACGGCCTTCTGCGGCGCGATATCGTCGGTGTAACGGCTGGCCCCGGTGATGAACTTGCGGTCCTCGACCCGGCGGATGGGCTGGCCGATGCCGAACTTCTTCATGTTCCCGGGATGGATCGTCATGCGCGCCTCTGAATCTGAGAGGCGCAGACTAGCACCGGATCGCCGCGAGGGAAGGGGAAAGGCGTGGGAGCCGACCGTTCAGCCGCTCGCCACCGCGGCCTTCTCCGCCGCCGGGGCCGCGACCGTCATGGATGGGTTCGCCCTCGTCCGCTGCAGCGGGTCGATCTTCGTGCGCCGCGCCGTCGCGCTCGCACGGGCTGAGCGCTCGTGCAGCATCATCGCCACCGTGACGTCGACGAGCGTGACGCCGGCGACGGTCAGGAAGCCAAGAAGCGCGTTGTCGCGCCGCGGATTCCAGCGGTCCGACGCCGCCCGGCCGAGCGCCGCGAGGTCCAGCACATCGCCAGCGACCCGCGCCCAGAGGCCGGCGGGACCCGCCGGCGCGCCGAGGATCGCAAGGCCGGTGCCGATCTCACGCAGGCCGAAACCGCGGATCAGGGGCCGCGCCTCGCGCATGCCCATGGTCCGGGCCAAATTGCGAGCGCCTAGCAGTTCGGCGATGCCGAGACCGATCGAGAACCATCCGAGGGCGCGGGACAGGGCAACGGCGTTCGGGGTGGTCGACATGGGCGGGTCTCCGGGCTTGTTGGGACGGGGATCGGCGGCGCCGGCCGCAATCTCGCGAACCGCGACGGCCGGTTTCCACTCCCGACTTCATCCCTGCCAACGTCCCCGCGAAGGGAGCGGTTCCCCCGACCAGCCGCCGGCGCCGGCCGTCACTCCATCACGGCCGCCTTGAGAACGCAGACCATGGTCGCCCGCGCGACCTCGCCGCCCTTGTTGCGGATCACATGCGGACGGTCGCATCGGTAGCGCAGGGTGTCCCCGGCCTTCGCCGTCTCGATGACGCCGCCGACCTCGACCTCGAGCTCGCCCGAGAGGACCGACAGGCATTCGATCGAGCCGCGCTGGTGCGCGTCCGATTCGAGCGCGCCGCCGGGCTGGGCCTCGAAGTCGTACCATTGCAGCCACTCGACCGTCTTGATCCAGCCGATGATCATCAGCCGGCACTTGCCGTCGTCGGAGGTGAGGACCGGCGTGTCGTTGCGGGAGGTCTTCTCGACGAAAGGCTCATCGTCGCTCTGCACCAGGAAGCGGTCGATCGAGACGTCGAGTGCCTGGCTCAGACGCCAGATCGTCGCCAGCGTCGGGTTGGTCTCGTTGCGCTCGATCTGGCTGATGATCGATTTGGCGACGCCGGACTGGTCCGCAAGCTCGGACAAGGACATGTTGTAGGCCTTGCGCAGGCGCTGGATCGTCCGGCCGAGCTGCCCCGACAGGGCTTGCGCGCCGGCATCCATCGTCTTCGACCTTTCCCTGCCTTCGATGCCCATCAATGTTCCGCTTTCCGAACGATATCGTTCCGAATGACGAACGATATCTGGGGCAAAACCGGTCCGGACTCAAGCCCGCCCCGTCAGAGGGCGCGGTTGGGACCGCTTTCCTTCTGCGAGCGGCGGTCAAGACCAAGACGGCGCTCGCGCCAAATGACGAAGATGCCCGCCGCCACCACGATCCCCGCGCCGACCATGACGATGGATTGCGGCAGTTCGCCGAACAGGAACCAGCCGATCATGATCGCCCAGAGCATGCTCAGGTAATCGAAGGGCGCGATCAGCGATGCGTCGGCGTAGCGGAAGCTCTGTGTGAGGGTGATCTGGCCGATGCCGCCCATCACGCCCATGACCACGAGCAGCGCCGCATCGCTGAGGCCCGGCATCTTCCAGGCCAAGCCCGGATCGAAGAGGCCTGCGAGGCTCGTGGCGAGCGCGATCAGAGTCACGAGCGACATGAAGTAGAAGACGATGACGCCGGTGCTCTCGGTCTGCGTCAGCTTGCGCGTCTCGATCGTGGCGAAGCCGGCGCAGACCGCGCCCAACAAGCCGAAGGCGACGCCCATGATCCGCTGGCCGCCGGTGGGGGCGGATCCGTCGAAATAGGGAACGAGCATCACCAGCACGCCGACGAACCCGATGGCGACCGCCGACCAGCGGTAGATGCGAACGACCTCCTTCAGCAGGAGCGCCGCCAGGACCACGGTGAAGAGGGGCGCGGCGTAGCTGATCGCCGTCGCGTCCGCGAGCGGCAGGAGGATGAGCGCCGTGAAGCCCGAGAACATGCCGACCGAGCCGAAGAATCCGCGCCGGAGATGGGTGCGGACGCTCGAATTCTCGAAGGCGGTGACCAGGTCCCCGCGCAGGCCGAGCCAGACGAAGACGGGGATGAGCGCGAAGAGGGAACGGCAGAAGACCGTCTGCCCGACCGGATAGTAGAGCGGCTCGCCCGGATGCGCCGCGCCCACCAGCTTCACGCAGGCCGACATCATCGTGAAGGCAAGCGTCGACAGGATCTTGAGGCCGATTCCGATGAGCATCAGGCTGGGGGGCTTGGCGGTGGGGGCTTCCGTTATCGGCTCCGACCGACCGCTCCGCAACCGCAATCGCCCGAATCAGCTGAAGATGCGCGCCCGCTCCTCGACGCTGAGTCCCTGCAGCGTGTCGAGCGCGCGGGCCGCTTCCTCCGAGGAGAGCGCCTGTCCCGCCCGCACCTTGCGCAGCGCGTCGTCCACCGTCGGCGCCTCGGGAACGGACGGGAGGTCGGCGCTCGACGGCGAAGCCTGCCGGCTTTCGACGAGCTGCAGCCTCGCGGCCCCATCGGGTGGCGGCGAAGACACCGGTGGCGAGAAGAGGATCTCGTCGACGGCCTCCGGACGCGCGCCGGCGCGCTCGCCTTGACCGACCAGAACGCTGTCGACGTCGGCCTGAGACATGCCCCCCACATCCGCGGCGGGCTTCGCCGTCGCGTCGCTGCGTGGCACGCGCCAGATATCGGCCATCGCCTGCAGGCGCTGCTCGATGAAGGTGAGGGTCTCGATGACCTTCCGGGTGCGCTGGGCCGTCAGGTCCTGGAACGAGCAGGCGACGTAGATCTCGGTCGCTCGCGAATCGAGAGCGTCGCAGAGTGACGGATCGGCCTTCGCCTCACGCAGGGACCAGGCGGCGGCTTGCACCTTCTCGGCAGCAGCGAGGATGGCCGAGGTGGCCGATTCGGTGCTTGTGACGATGGAGGTCAGTTCCCCGGACGCCTCGGTCAGCGGATCGGCTTCGGCGTCCGCCGGGCGGATGGCGGCGATCTCGGACCGGGTGCGCGCAATGACGCGCGACAACTCAAGGATGTCGAGGCGCAGATTGTCCGCCTGGGCCGTGTCGCGGGGCACGCCGACATTGCGCTCGATCCGCGCGATCGCGGAGAGCAGCATCTCCGTGTCCGCGTGCCGGTTGCGGCGCGCGAATTCGCTCAGAAACCAGCGGCCGCGCTCGGTTTCCCTGACCGCGAGTTCGATAGCCTTGAACTCGGCCTCGAGATCGCTCTGGCGTGACGCGATACCTGACATGGATGGACCCGAAAAGCCGGTCAGCCGACTGGCGGCCCGGACTGGTTCTTTGATCCGGAGTGAGCCATCCTTTCGCTAACGATTGGTTACGCCTTGGACGGCCGAGGTTGTGTTTCGCCGGCGGAGAGGCCATTCCTCCACGGTATCAACAGAGAGAAGCCCTGCGCTTGCAGATTGCCGCCCGCCACAAGACCGGTGCCGCCCCAACCATCCGCGTGGAGGGTGGGCAGGATGCCGCGACCCTGCATCTGGGCGGCGAGTGGACGATGCGGCACGGGCGCGCGGTCGAGCGGCTGCTGGCGGAGGCGGCCGGTGTCGCGGGCCGGTCGATCACGATCGAGCTTTCGGGCATCGCCGGCTTCGACACGCTCGCCGCGCTCAGCCTCTCGCGCCTGAAGGCCGGCTTCGAGGCGCAGGGCGCCCGGGCCGCCTTCGCCGGCGCGAATCCCTCTCAGACCATCCTGCTGGAGCAGATTAGCACGCTGCCGCAGGTGAGCAAGCGGGAGCGTCCCTCAAGCCTCCTGGACCTGCTCGTCGATATCGGCAAGGCGATGTGCGAGACGGGCCGCGACATCGTTGGCGGCGTCGCGTTCCTCGGCGGCTTCATGGCTTCGCTCGCCCGCACGATGGTGGCGCCCTGGCGGATGCGCTGGCCCGCGCTGGTGAAGCAGCTGGAAATGTTCGGCTTCCGCTCGGTTCCGATCATCGCGCTGATCTCGTTCCTCGTCGGCGGCATCATCGCGCAGCAATCCGTCTTCCAGCTGCGCAGCTTCGGCACGACCGCCTTCGTGGCGGACCTGCTCGGCATCCTGGTGCTGCGCGAGCTCGGCGTGCTGCTGACGGCCATCATGATCGCGGGCCGCTCCGGATCGGCCATCACGGCCGAAATCGGCTCCATGAAGATGCGCGAGGAGATCGACGCCTTGCGCACCATGGGACTCGATCCGATGGAGGTGCTGATCGCGCCGCGCATCCTGGCGCTGATCATCGCCATGCCGATCCTCACCTTCATCGCCAGCATGGCCGCGCTGTTCGGCGGCGGGCTCGTGGCCTGGGTCTATGGCGACGTCAGCCCGGACACGTTCCTGACGCGCCTGCAGAATGCGATCCGCATGAACACCTTCATGGTCGGCATGATCAAGGCGCCGGTCATGGCGCTGGTCATCGGCATGATCGCGGCGATCGAGGGCATGGCCGTGCAGGGTTCGGCCGAATCCCTCGGGCGCCAGACCACGGCCTCGGTCGTGAAATCAATCTTCATGGTCATCGTCGTCGATGGCCTCTTCGCCGTCTTCTTCGCCGCGATCCGGTACTGAAGCCGATGGACGGGCGGAAAGAGCGCAGGGAGACGCTGATCGAGGTGCGGGACCTTGCGGTCGGCTTCGGCGACAAGATGGTCAACGACGGCCTGTCGCTCGACGTGTTCCGCGGGGAGATCCTCGGCGTCGTCGGCGCCTCGGGCACGGGAAAATCCGTGCTGATGCGCACGATCGTCGGGCTCCTGCCGAAGAAGCGCGGCAGCATCCGCATCTTCGGCGAGATGATGGAAGACCTGTCCGAGGCCGAGCGTCAGCAGATCGAGAAGCGCTGGGGCATCCTTTTCCAGCAAGGCGCGTTGTTCTCCTCGTTGACCGTGAAGCAGAACATCCAGCTTCCGATGCGGGAGCATCTCGATCTGTCGGAGGCGATGCTGGACGACCTCGCGGTGATGAAGGTCGAGTTGGTCGGGCTGAAGCCGGACGCGGCGGATAAATTTCCATCCGAGCTGTCGGGAGGCATGATCAAGCGGGCGGCGCTCGCCCGGGCTCTCGCGCTCGATCCCGAGATCGTCTTCCTCGACGAGCCGACGTCGGGCCTCGACCCGATCGGCGCGGGCGATTTCGACGAGCTAATCGCGACTTTGCAGAAGACTTTGGGCCTGACAGTCTTCATGGTAACGCACGATCTCGACAGCCTGGGCACGATTTGCGACCGAATCGTCGCCCTGGGCGAGGGAAAGGTGCTCGCCGCCGGAACCCTCGAGGATATGGTCAAGACGGAGCACCCCTGGCTCAAGGCCTATTTCACCGGACCACGTGCGCGCCGCACGTTCGTGGACGGATGACGATGGGCCGGCAGCCAAAGGAATTCTGATGGAGACGCGCGCGAACTACGCCCTGATCGGACTTTTCACCCTGGTGGTCTTCGCCGGGATGCTGGGGTTCGTCTATTGGTTCGCCGCTGCCCGCAACAACGGGGTGAAAACGAGCTACCGCGTGGTCTTCACGGGCTCGGTCTCGGGCCTTTCGCGCGGTTCACTGGTGCGATTCAACGGCCTGCGCGTGGGCGAGGTGACGACGATCGACCTCGTGCCGAACGATCCGAGCCGCGTGATGGCAATCATCGAAGTCGAGCAGAAGACGCCGGTGAAGACCGATACGCGGGCGCGGCTTGAGTACCAGGGGCTCACCGGGCAGGCTTCGGTCCAGCTGTCCGGCGGGACGGCGGCGGCGCCGGCGCTGGTCTCTCCCGACGGCAGCAGGCCCGTGATCTACGCCGATCGCTCCGATTTCCAGGACATCCTCGAAACCGTGCAGCGGCTCGCGACCCGCACCGACGGCATCCTCGCGCGGGTGGAGAAGGTGGTCTCGGACAACGAAGGCTCGCTCGGCAACACGATCCGCAGCGTCGAGACCTTCGCCAAGGCGCTTGCTGACAATTCGGCCGGAGTCGGCGCCTTCCTCGCCTCGGTCGGCGAGACGGCGCAGCGCATCTCGTCGCTGTCGACGCGGCTGGAGACGCTCTCGACCACCGCCGAGGAGCTGCTGCGCAGCGTCGACGCAGCGAGCGTCAATCGGACCGTCGGCAATGTGGAGGCCTTCACGAAGGCGCTCGCGGACAATCGGCAGAACATCGACGGGCTGCTCGCCGACGGCGCGGTGCTGGCGAAGCGGCTGTCGGAATCCTCGCAGAAGCTCGACAGCGCGCTCGCCGAGGTGAACCGGATCGCACGGGCGATCGACGGGGAGAAGATTGGCCGGTCCGTAGAGAATATCGAGCGCTTCGCGCAGGTGCTCGGCAACAACACGGCCGAGGCCGATCGCGTGTTCAAGAACGCCGCCGACATCAGCGCGACGCTGCGCAGCGCCTCCACCCGCGTGGAGGAGGTGCTGGTGGCGGCGCAGCGCTTCCTCGGCAGCGCGACGGAGGGCGACAGCAAGGGCGCCTTCGGCGAGATCGCCTCGGCGGCGCGGTCGATCCGCGAACTCGCGGATGACATCAAGGGCCGCACGGGCGGATTCAGCGAGGCGGCGCGCTCGTTCGACCGGCTGGCGAAGAGCCTTGAAGTCCGGGCTCGGGAGATTTCGGCCGGCATCAACCGCCTGACCGCATCGGGGGGCCGAGACATCGAGGCGCTTGCGGCCGACGCACGCCGTGCCGCGAACGAGGTGAACCGTGCCGTGCGGAACCTCAGCAGCGATCCCTCGCAGCTGATCCGGGGCGGCCGGCCGACCATCCCCGAATATTCGGGGGCGCGCTGATGCTGCGCCTGCAATTCCGTCTCACGCCTCTCCGCTTCTTGCCCACCTCATGACCAGACCCGACCGCCGCATCCTCCTTCTCGCCGCAGCGTCGGCGCTGCTCGCGGGCTGCGGCGGCGGACCGCCGCCCTCGACCTTCGATCTGAGCGCGCCCCGCGGGGCCGTGCGCCGGCTCTCGGGAGGCGGACGGGCCATCGTCGTGCAGGAGCCGAGCGCCATCGCGGCGCTCGACAGCGAGCGGATCGTCGTGCGCGCCGCCAACAGCGAGCTCACCTACCTGCCGCGCGCGCAATGGGCGGACCGGCTGCCGCGGCTCGTGCAGGCGCGCCTGATCCAGACCTTCGAGAACAGGGGCAGGGCCGCCGTCGGCCGGCCGACGGACCGCATCGTGGGTGACGTGCAGCTGATCGTCGACATCCGCAACTTCGAGGTCCGCGAAGCCTCGCGCGAGGCCTATGTCGAGATCGCCGCCAAGATCGTGGGCGGAACGAGCGGCGATGTCGCGACAGCGCGGCTCTTCTCCGCTTCCGCCCCGGTCGGCGCGATCGACGGGGCAGGGGCCACGGCCGCCCTCGACCGGGCGTTGGCGCGGGTGCTGCTCGACGTCACGGGCTGGGCCGGCGCGGGCCGCTGAAGCGTCCGGGTCTCAAGCACCATGGGCGAAATGCGAATGGACGGGCAGGGCCCGTCCATCGCGCATTCCAGCCATCGGCTCGGCGAGGAGCTTTCTACTCGAAGCGCCCCGCCGCATGGGCCAGCATCGTGTACACCTTGCCCGTGTCCGAGGCGAGGTAGGCCCGTGCGGTGCCGGCATCCCGGCCGCCTGCGACCTCGCGCAGGAGGCGCTCGAACTCGCCGACATAGCGGTCCACCGTGCCGCGGAAATCCGGCTCGCGGCGATAGCGGCGGCGAATCTCGTCGAAGGCCTGCTGACCCGACAGCGTGTAGAGCTGACGCGTGAAGACGTTGCGCTCGCCAGCCGTGTAGCGATCCCAGGCATCGGCGACCGCATCGGTGTCGACGAGCCGGGCGATGTCGCTCGAGATGACGTCAAGCGCCTCGATGCCTTCCTCGGTGGGGCGCGACGCCTGGACGCCGCGGCCCGGGCCGCTGTCTTCCTGCGAGGCCTTGGTGAGGAGATCCGACAGCCAGTGCTCCTGACGCGCTTCCTGACGGGCAGGCTGCTGCTGTGCGACCGGCGCGGGCGCGGGCGCCGGCGCCGGACGCGGGGCCGGTGCGGCCGGCTTTGGCGGCGCTGCCGCGCGCGCGGGGGGCGCCTGCGGCGCCGGGGCGGGATCCGCCGTCCGCTTGGCGGGCGGGGGCGTCACGACATCGAGGCCAGCCCGTCCGACCAGCGCGCTCAGCTCGTTCAGAGCCTGGAGCTGATCTCCGACAGCCCGCTTGATCGCGCCGGTCTGTGCCTTCAGGTCGCGCGGCAGTCCCATGGCGCTGCGGCTGATCTCGCTCCGTGTCGTCTCGAGGTCCCGGGCGATCTCGGCCGTCATGTTGCGAAGCTCCTCCGCCGTGTCGCGGAAGCGGTCCATCGCCTCGGAGAAGACCGAGCCCAATTCGCCCATCGCCTGGTCGTAGCTCGCCTTGAGCGTCGCACTGGTGCGCTCCCGCTCGCGGGTCGAGAGGTTGCGGATGAGCTCGTACTGCTCGTTGATCTGGCGCGTCGCCGTCTCGGACGTGCCGAGAAGGGTCGTGCTGACCTCGCGCGCCCGCTGCTCGGCGGCGGTCAGGCCCTCGTCGAGGAGGCGCGAGAAGCCGGAGAGCATCGTGTCGAGTTCGGTCCGCCGCGCTTCGAGCGTGCGGCCCAGATCCTCGGCCACGCTGCGCGCGCCCTGTTCGGAGGCCGAAACCTCCTCCTGCATGAGCTGCGAGAACTCGGCCATGGCGGCCCGCAGCTGGCGGCCGCGCTCGTCGACCACCTTGGCGAGGCCTGCCGTCACCTCGCGGGCGCGGCGCTCGGCCGCGGCGAGGCCTTCCTCCATGAGCTGGTTGAAGTTGCCGGTCATCGCCTGCAGCTCGCCGCTGCGGTCGTCCAGGGACGCGATCAGGCGGGTGAGCGCCTCGCTCTTGGTCGAGAGCGACTCGTCCACGCGGTCCTGGGCCTCCGCCATCTCCCGGGCGGCGCGCGCCAGGGCGGCGCCCTGCGTGTGGATGTTCTGGGCGAGCCGGCTCGCCTCGGCGAGAACCGTGCCGGATACGTCGCGCAGCGCGGCCACCTGGGCCTCGACGCGCTCCGACGCCAGCGTCGTGTCGCCGACGATCTGTCCCAGCGCCGACTCGAGTTCCTTGACCCGGGAGGCGAGGCCCGACTCGACGGATTCGAGATTGCCGGAGGCGGAGGCGAGAAGCGCGTTGAGCGTGCCGCTCGCTTCGCCCAGCCGCTCGAGGACGCCGCCGATTTCCTGGCTCAGGCGGCCGTGGGCGAGCACGAGGCTGCTGACGGCCTGCTCGGCGCCGTTGGCGACGACCATGTTGAAGCTGCGCGTCGATTCCTCGATCCGGTTGGTGAGATCGTCGCTCTTGGTCGCGATGAGGGCCGCGACGGCGCCGCCGCTGCGCTCCAGCACGTCTGCAACGGCGCTGCCGCGGCTCTCGATCGTGCGGATGACGGTTTCGCCGACGTCCGCCATCTCGCGGGCGATCGCCTGCCCGCGGGCTCCGAGCTCGCCGACGAGGTTGGCGCCCCGCTCGACGAAGAGGGTGTTGAGCTCATCCGTGCGCTGTCCGAGGGTGGCCGTGAGCTGTCCGCCCTTGCGGTCGATGGCATCGGAGGCGACGTCGAGACGCTGGACGACGCGCTCCTCGAAGCTCGTGATGCGCGTGTCGAGCGTCTCGGCGATCTCGCTCACGCGGTTGCCGAGCGTGGCGTTGATCTGCTCCGCCTTGCCCGCGAGCAGGCCGGCGATCGTGTCGGACTTCTCTGTGAGGATGCCGTTGATCTCCTCCGCCTTGTCCGTGAGCAATCCGGAGATCGTGCCGGACTTCTCGGACAGGATGCCGTTGATCTCGTCGGCCTTGCCGGCGAGCGTCCGGGCGATCTCGTCGGAGCGGGACGAGAGGAGATAGGCGATCTGCGCCGCGCGCTCGCCGAGCTGCTCGGTCATGGCCGCAGCGCGGCCGTTGATCGTCTCGTCGATCTCGCGGCTCTTCGCCTCCATGGCGGCGGTCACGTCGCGCCCGCCCTCGCCCATGATGCGGGCGATGTCGATGGCGCGTTGCGTCAGCGTCTCGCTCAGGTTCTGGCCGCGGCGCTCGAGGCCTGCATCGATGCGGGTGACGAGCTGCTCGAGCGAGGTGCCGAGCTCGTTGGCGCGGCGGCCGGACCTCTCCTCGAAGGCGTTGAGCTGCGCATCAAGCGCGGTCGCGGTGACCTCGGTCTGCGAACCGAGGCGCTGCAGCAGAGACTCGCCATGGATGGTGATGACGGTCTCGACGTTCTGCAACCGCGCCCCGAAGGACTCGTCGAAATGCCGGAGCTGTCCGGACAGGGTGACGGCGTGACGCTCCAGCGTGCTGGCGAGGCCGCCCGCATTCTCCGACAGCGCCTCGTTGACGCGGTTGCCCTGCGTCGCGATGGCGAGGACGACGTCGCGGCTGGTGTCGGAGAGGCGGCCGGCGATCAGGTCGACATGGGCGCCGAGCTTGTTCTCCAGCTCGTTCGCATGGTTGTTGAGCATGCTCTCGGCCGCGCGGGTGCGGCCATCGATCACCGTGGCGATGATCTGGCCGGCGCCCTCGAAGGCGGAGCGGGCGTTGCCGACCTGCTCCGAGATGAGCATGGCAGCCTCTCGACCGGTGACGGCGATCGCCTCCTCCAGGGCCTTGCCGTTGACCGTGACCGCCTCGTTGATCCGCTCGCTCGTGTCGGCAATGCGGGCGGCGAGGCTGTCGCCGCGCGTGGTGACCGTCTCGGCGATGCGCGCGCCGGTTTCCTCGAGCCGGTGCGTGACCTCCGCCCCGCGCAGGCCGAGTTCGATGACGAGCGCCTCGCCGGTGGAGCGCATGGCACCCGTGACCTCGCCGGCGCGTTCGCCGATCGCATCGACCAGGGTCCGTCCGGTCTGGTCGAGGGTCGTCGTGACGGCCTGCGTCCGCTCGTCGATGGATTCGACGAGGTTGCGGCCCGTCTGGTCGAGCGTGGTCGTGACGGCCTGCGTGCGGTCGACAATGGCGTCGACGAGGTTGCGGCCCGTCTGGTCGAGCGTCGTCGTGACGGCCTGCGTGCGGTCGACGATCGAATCGATGAGGCTCGTCCCCGTTTGCTGGAGCGTCCGCGTGACCACGGCGGAGCGTTCCGACATCGACTCGATGAGTTCGGCTCCGGTGGTCTGCAGCGCCTCGTTCATGCCGCGCGAACGCTCGGCGATCGTCGAGACCACCTGCTCGCCCGTCGTCTTGAGCATCTCGTTGATGCCGAGCGAGCGCTGCTCGATCGTGGCCGCAAGCTCCTGTCCGGTCGACTGAAGCAGCGCGTTGACGGTCTCCGACCGCTCCTCGATCGTCGAGATGAGATTGAGGCCCGTCGCCTGCATGCGGTCGGTGACGTGGGTCGAGCGCTCCTCGATGGCGGAGACGAGCGCCTCGCCGGTGGTGCGCAGCGTGTCCGTGACATTGCGCGAGCGGTCCTCGATGGCGGCGACGAGCGTGCTGCCGGTGGACCCCAGCAGGCTGTTGACGCTCTCCGCGCGCTCCTCGATCGTCGCGATCAGGTTGAGGCCCGTCGCCTGCATGCGGTCCGTCACATGCGTCGAGCGTTCGTCGATCGCGGAGACCAGGGCCTCGCCGGTGGTGCGCAGCGCGTCGTTGACGCCGCGCGAGCGGTCCTCGATGGCGGCGACCAGCGTGTTGCCGGTGTTCTCCAGCAGGGCATTGACGCTCTCCGAGCGCTCGGTGATCGTCGTGACGAGGTTGAGGCCCGTCGCCTGCATGCGGTCGGTGACGTGGGTCGAGCGCTCCTCGATGGCGGACACGAGCTCTTCGCCGGTGGTGCGCAGGATTTCCGCGACATTGCGCGAGCGGTCCTCGATGGCGGCGACGAGCGTGCCGCCGGTCGATTCCAGCAGGTCGTTGACGCTCTGGGCGCGGTCGGCGATCGACTCGACCAGCATCGTTCCCGTCTGGCTGAGCGCCTGGTGGACGGTCCGCGCGCTCTCGTCGAAGCGGCTCGCGATGGCGGCGCCGGTGCTCTCGATCTGGCTGGTGACGGACTGGCCGCGCTCCGCGATCTCGGCCACGAGCAGCGCGCCGCTGTCCGTGATGGTGCGCGTCACGTCGAGACTGGTGGAGGCGATCTTGTCGTTGACGCTCTCGCCCGTAACCGACAGGCGATCGATCAGTTCGCCGGAGCGGGCCGTGATCTGCTCGATCATCTGCTCGCCCGTGCGCGAGAGCGACTGGGCGATCTGCTCGCGCCGCTCGTCGAGCAGGGCGCTGACGCGGGTGCTGGCGTCGTTCACGGAATCGGTGATGCGGCCGGAGGCCATCTGCATGTCGACCGACAGGTTCTCGTGCGCGCCCATGATGGCGGCGCGGAGCGAGGCCGCGTTGTTGTTGATCGCGTCGCGCTGGTTGGCGAGTTCGTCCAGCAGCATGCGGATCTTCAGCTCGTTCTCCGAGTAGGAGCGCTCGAGCTGGGAAACCTCGCTATGGACGAGAGCCTCCAGCTCGCTGGCGCGGGCGACCGCCCGCTCGATGCCGTCGCCCATCGAGGCGACCTCGCGGCGGATCGCCTGGCCGAGCGAGAAGACGGAATCGGCCGCGATCGCCTCCGGCTGCGCGAGGCGAGCCGCGGTCTCGGCCATGGCGCGGGCGGCGTTGCGCATCTCGGACGCGCGCCTGACGAGCCCGGCGATGGCGAACATCAGCACGACGGGCAGCAGCGCGCCCATGGCGATCGCCACCACGATTGGGGCATTGGACGGCGCGAGATAGCCGCCCGAGGCCTCGATGGCGGCGTGATGCGTGTGGAAGACGTAATAGCCGACCGCGCCCAGCCAGGCTGCCGAGAGCAGGAAGGCGAGCCAGACCGGCCCGCGCGAGGGCCGCTGCTGCAGGCCCTGCAGGGTGGCGGCGGCGCGGCGGTCATCGTTGGCGGCGGGACGCGGCGGCGCCATGGCGGGCGCGGGGCCCGCCTCGTTGGCAGGCCGTGGCGGCGCCAGGGGCGCGGCCTGCTCGGGTGCCGCCTGCTGGGCGACGGGCGGCGGCTCAGAGGCGACGGCGGGTTCGAGATTGGGAACCTTCGCCTTGGGCAGCCGCGGCTTCGGCGTCGCCGGGGGCGCGCCGTCCGTGCCCGTCGCCCGCACTTCCGGCTGGCCGTTGAGGGCCTCCTCGATCGCGGACAGGGCTGCTTCAGCCAGATCCGGGGTCTTGCCTGCCTTGGCCATGCGCCTCACCTCGATACACTCGGAACTTCGCCGAAAGCAGACCACGGAATGCCGGCGTCCCGACCCCTCATGAAGGGGCGCCTCCGGGAAAGCGCGGCTTGGACGGAGTCCGTGGCTTGACGAAACCGTCTCTCTTTTTAGCCGCTCCGGCCCCCCTGGCGCAAACGCCCCGTTAATCTTTCGAAAAACTTCGTTAACGTTGTCGTGGAAAGGTCGGGACGTCGCGGACAGGGGGACCGGATGATCGTCGACGAGGCCGAGCTGAGGAACCAGACGTTCGGCGACGAGGAGTTGCTGCGCGAGGTCGTGGGGCTTTTCGTGCTGCAGACGCCGTCGCTCGTCGCGGCGCTGGAGGCAGCCGGCGGCGCCGCGCGCGCCGATGTCGCGCATCGCCTCAAGGGCACGGCGCTAGCGCTCGGCGCCCGCGCGCTCGCCGATGCGGCGGCCCGCATCGAGGCCGATCCGGACGACGAGGCGCCGCTCGCGGAGGCGCGGCGGATCGCGGCCGAAACGGTCGCCGCGCTCGACGCCATCGCCCGCCGATCCGGCTGATCCGCCTGGCGCGGCCCAGCGTAACGCCCATCTCGTCAGACGGCGCGCGACGGGTTATGAGCCTGCCGTCTCTTTCCGGCCCCGCCTTCCGCGGTTCCCATCATCCAGGGTCTCCACCATGCCGAAAATCACCTTCATCGACGCCGGCGGCGCTCAGCGCACGGTCGAGGCCGCCGTGGGGTCGACCGTCATGGAGACGGCGATCCGCAACGCCGTGCCCGGCATCGAGGCGGAATGCGGCGGCGCCTGCGCCTGCGCCACCTGCCACGTCTATGTCGCCGAGGAATGGACCGCGAAGGTCGGCAAGGCACAGCCGATGGAGGATGACATGCTCGACTTCGCGCATGATGTCCGGCCGAACTCGCGGCTCTCGTGCCAGATCAAGGTCAAGCCCGACCTCGACGGGCTCGTGGTGACGACGCCGGCGAAGCAGGGCTAACCCGTCTTCTCATACAGTTTTCCGTTCGGATGGCTCTAGCCGAACGGACATGGCGCTGACGATCAGGCCGGCGGCAACACGTCCGGCGGGATCGCGTCCGGCCGGAAGGACCGGGGGCGGTTGCGTCCGAGATAGCGCCAGGTCCACCAGCCGCAATAGGCGGCGAGCGCAGCCGTCAGCAGGGCGACGGGCCAGCTGCCGTTCGTCAGCGCCTGCACCATGACCGCAGCGAGGGCGGCGAGCGCGACCAGTCCCGCGAGCGCGGTGAGCCGGTGCAGCCAAGCCGGCATGCCGGCCACCAGCACCACTCCCGGGTTCGCCTGCGCGACCGCCGCGATCAGTGCATGGACGAATCGGCGGTAGTCCGCATCCTGCCGCTCCATGTCGACGAGGCTCTTCCAGGACAGGTTGGTGAGCGCGGCCGTGCGCCTGTCGCGCCGGTAGAGCTTCGCCTGGTAGCCCTCGTTCGTCGTGTTGCGCGGCTTGTAGAGCAGGCGGACCATGACGATGTCGGCGAGCGGGAAATTGCCAGAGCGCCGGCCCTGCTCCACGCGCAGATGGTCGGGATGCAGCCGGAACGCCGCCTCGCCCGCGTAGGGCTTGGCGCGGTGCGTGTAGAGAGCGATCAGGGGCGGCTCCGGCCCGGTCTCGTCAAGCATGGCGGCGTCATGGACGCCGCAGCCCCGCGAGGCAAGAGGGAGGAGCGGGCCGCGATGACGGCCCGCACCCCGACAGTGTCAAACGAAGGTGAACTGGAACCAGCCGGCGTTCATGGTCGTCGCGTCGATGCCCGTGAGCAGGATCTTCTGGCCACTGGTGAACTCGATGACGCCCGTGCCGCCCTCGTTGTAGTTCTTGGTGATTGCGTCGAGCTTGGCGTAGCTGTCGGCGAGGGCGAGGTCGATGCGGATCCTGTCGCTGCCGGGCGTGAAATCGGTGATGCGGTCAATGGCCGGATTGCTCCGGATGCCGAAGATATCGGCGTGCGCTCCGCCCGTCAGCACGTTCGATCCGGGGCCTCCGATCAGGAGATCATAACCCGCGCCGCCATCGAGCGTGTCGTTGCCTGGTCCACCGACCAGCCGGTCCTCGTAGGACCCCCCGTTCATTATGTCACTGCCGGTGTTGCCGACGAGCGTGTCGTTGTTGTTGCCGCCAACGAGAGAGCTGCCGACGGTTCCAGAAACCATCAGCAGGTCGTGTCCGCTTCCACCCAATGCAGCATCATTTATGTTTGGAGATGAGAAAATAATAACGTCGTTACCGTTTCCGCCATCTGCTGTGCCTGCACTTGAAGTTGACGCAGTATTCATCGCATAAGATGGAAAAATGATAACATCGTTACCCTCTCCGCCGGATGTCGTTCCGCCTCCTCCGTAGGTATATATGTAATCGTCGCCTGGTCCGCCCGATATGGTGTCAATAAAATTAGTCCCATGAATGGTGTCGTTGCCTTCTCCCGCGTTGATATAAGCGCCATTGTGCAAATTGTTTGTGTCAATTGTATCATCTCCGGCGCCAGTGTCAATAATATAGCGAATATTTCCTTCGTTTGGGTATGAATAATAAGGCGAATATCTTGTAGATATAAAATCAGACTCTTCGCTTCCAACTAATTTAATAATACCAAAATTAAAAAACTCAGTCAATTGCTGAGTTATTACTACCTGAGAGTGTCTCTGAAAATATGAAAGGATGTCTTGTACGCTAAAATCAATCTTGCTGGATTGACCTATAACGTAGAGGTAATCCTGGCCCAAATCAAACTTCATTCCATCAAATTCCATAGCGAAGCTCACGGCAAAACCCCTATCATGATCTGAATAGATGAATAAACAAATATACCACTTCAGATTAAATCTATGAGCAGTTGCGTCAACTTCTCAGAATCGATTATCTGTGGATAACTAGTGATTTTGATATGCTGCCCCCTGCAGAACACAAAATAAAATCTACGGCCGAACAATTTCAGGTAGCAGTAATCGCGTTGCGGTAGCGCCACGCCTCGCTAAAAACAAAATCCATCCTTGCGGCGCAAACCTTAAGGACTTTGTTAACCATGCCGCGGCAGCGTGAGACCTGCCGGTCACCCTGCGTCAACGCAATGCAGCCAGTTACAGGAGCGCCACCATGACCACCTCCCGCTCCTGCGGAACCTGCACGCTCTGCTGCAAGGTCTATGAGGTCCCACCGATCGACAACAAGCCGCGTGGCGTCTGGTGCGGGCATTGCAAGCCGGGGAGGGGCTGCGGCATCTGGGACAGCCGCCCGCAGTTCTGCCGGGACTTCCATTGCCACTGGATCCTCGATTCCTCCTTTGGCGAGGAATGGAAGCCGGAGAAGAGCAAGCTGGTGATGAACCTGCGGGCCGACAACAACGTCTTCGTGGTGATGGTGGATCCCGGCGCGCCGGGCGCCTGGCTGCGCGAGCCCTACCACAGCGGGCTGCGCGCGCTCGCCGGCCGGCTGGCCCAGCAGCGGATCGCCGTCGAGATCGTCGTGAACCACGATACGACCATCATCACGCCGACGCGAACCATCCCCCTCGGGCCCGATGCCGGGGATCTCGCCTTCACCTGGGCCGAGCGCCGGACGCCCGCCGGGCCGCATGTCGAGCTGGTCGACGTCGCAGTGACGGCGCGACGGGCCGCCTGAACGCAAGAAAGGCGGGGATCGCTCCCCGCCTTCCGCAGTCCACTTTTGCTTCTGTCGATCAGAACAGGCGCAGGATCGCCTGGTCGGCCCGGCTCGCGAGCGAGAGGGCCTGAACCGCCAGCTGCTGCTTCGTCTGCAGGGCCGAGAGGTTCGCGCCTTCCTCGTTGATGTCGGCGAGGACGAGGTAATCGCCGGCCTCCGTCACGTTCCGCGACCAGGCCTTCGAGAAGTCCTGGCGGATCTGAATAGCCGAGGCCTGCGTCGCCGCGTTCGAGGCGCGGGTCTGCAGGTTGGTCAGCATCGTGGAGGCGACCGTGATGAAGGTCGTCACGCGGCCGGCGTTGGCGCCGACCCAGTCACCGGCGGTGTAGGTGACGGTTTCGGGCTGACCGGCCACCGAGGCGGCAACCACGCCATGCGTCGCCGCGACCAGCGCGACGCCGGCATAACCGCCGACGTTGCTCAGGCGCATGTCGGCCGCGGACAGCGTGATCTTCGTCTGCGACGTGGCGACGTTTGACAGGTTGGTCTGGATGTTGACGGCGGCCGGAGCCGTGGCGTCCGTCTGCATCAGCGTGCTGCCGTTGAAGCCCGAGTCGTAGGCGAGCTGCTGCGCCGACTGGAGCAGCTGGGCGACCTGCGTGCCGTAGGTGTCGCGGGCCGTGTCCGTCGTGCCGAGGTTCGCCGCAGCGCGGGCGAGAGACTGCGCGGACTCGACCATCTTGCGGATGCTGTCGTAGGCCGCGACCGCCTTGTTGACGATGCGCAGGCCGTTGTCCATGCCGTCGAGCAGGGCGTTGACGTCGCGCGCTTCCTTCTTGAAGTTCGCGTCCGCGAAGTAGGCGCGGGCGTTGTCGATCGCAGAGTTGACCTTCTTGCCGGTGGCGAGACGCTTGTTGGCCGTGTCGATGGAGCTCTGGATGTCGCCCATCGAATAGACGGCGTTGCGCATGCCCTGGGAGAGGGAGATAGACATTGGTGAACCTCCTGGTTCGGTCGTTTGGTCCATTCTGGACCGCTGAAGCATTCTGCCTCAGCTAGCGGAGGCGACCATGACGCTGCGTCATCTAACGAAAGGTAACCAACTCCGGGTTGTCTTTCCTATGGTTTAGGTTGTGCAAACGCGCAGAAAACTCCTTTTCGCTAGGTCATTGAAATCATTGAGAGGGTGGCATTTTGGAGACACTGCTGGCGCGGCCGAGGGCCGGCCTTCCGGCGAAGCAGAGCATGGATCCAGCATCCCAACGGTCACGTCCGCCGGCGGTCAGCCACACGCATTGACGACAAAAAGGCGGGGATCGCTCCCCGCCTTCCGAAATGGCCGTTGTCAGATAATCGTCAGAACAGGCGCAGGATCGCCTGGTCGGCCCGGTTGGAGAGCGAGAGGGCCTGGACCGCGAGCTGCTGCTTGGTCTGCAGCGACGAGAGATTCGCGCCTTCCTCGTTGATGTCCGCGACCAGGAGATTGTCGGCCGCGTCGTTGTTGATTCGCGCGGTGTCCTTTGTGAAAGCCATGCGAACGTCGATCACCGAGGCCTGGGTCGCGATCGCAGCGCTCTTGCCCTGCAGCGTGTTGATCGCAGCCTGAGTTGCCGTGCGGAAGCGCTCGACGACTGCCTGGTTGGCCATGTTCCAGTTGTTTGCGCCGGTGGTGGACCCAGCGGCGATCGGCGACATCGAGCCGACCGTGGCGGTGAAGCCGGTTTCGTTGCCTGCGGTGGAGATCGCCACGCCGAGGCCGCCGATCACCGTGGTGACAGGAGGAGGGCCGGCGGTTGTCGTGCTGACCGCCGCTCCCAGCCGAACATCGATCGGCCTCAGGTTGATCGCCGTGAAGTCCGTGGCGGCCGTGTTGGTCTGAACGTCGAGCACGCCGCCGTTGTAGACAGCCAACTCACTGGCGCTGGCGGCGGTGGCGCCACCGACGTTGCCAAGCTCCCCCGAAGCCGTGCCAACAGGCTTGCTGTAGTTGGCGCCGGTCTGCGTGTCGTTGATCAGCAAGTTCTTGCCGTTGAAGCCGGAGTCCGAGAAGAGGCGCGCAACCTGGTTCAGGAGGTCGGCAACCTGAGCCTGGTAGTTCGCCCGGTCAGAATCGACCGTGCTCTGGCTCGCCTGACGGGCGAGTGCGTTCGCCGACTCCAACAGCTTGACGCCGCCGTCGATGGCCTTGTTCGCCTTGTCGATGGTCTGGCGCGCCTGGCTCATGCTCTCGATCAGGCCGTTGAGCTTAGTGGCCTCGGTGCTGAAGGCCTTCGCCGCGAAGTAGGACGTGGCGTTGTCGATGGCGTTGTTGACCTTCTTTCCGGTGGCGAGGCGCTTGTTGGCCACGTCAATCTGAGACTGAAGATCCGCCATGGAATAGACGGCAGTCCGCATTCCGTAAGACATGGAAATAGACATAAAAACCTCCTGGTTTGAAATATTGGCTCATTCTGAGCCAAGTCATCAGAAATATGCAGTTGGGAGCTCTTGTCCCGAACCGCGAGATGACCATGCGGCAACTGCACCTAATAAAAAGTAACCGTGTTTTTTTCCAATCCATTATGGTTAACGTTTGGTAAAGATTATGGGCAAAAGATGATTAAGTCATTGATTTCATTTAGTTTTAATAACACAATTGCCAGTTGTGCTACCGCCTGTTATATACAATTTATACTTGCAACATAAAATTAGCCGCAGCGGTGACAAAAACAGCGGAAGGCGGGGATCGCTCCCCGCCTTCCGCCGTCCAGTATGTTTGCGGTCGATCAGAAAAGGCGCAAGATCGCCTGGTCGGCGCGGCTCGCGAGCGAGAGGGCCTGTACCGCCAGCTGCTGCTTGGTCTGCAGGGCCGAGAGGTTCGCGCCCTCTTCGTTGATGTTCGCGACCACCAGGTTGTCGGCGGCTTCGCTGTTGATGCGGGCGGTGTCCTTCGTGAAGCCCATGCGCACGTCGATCGTCGCGGCCTGAGTGGCGATCGCAGCGGACTTGGTCCGCAGGTTGTTCATCGCGTTCTGGACATCGGTTCGGAACTGCGAGATTTGCGCTTCGTTGTTCGCCACGTCCCAGGCCGTTGTGCCTGCCGGCGCACCCGTCGTTACCCTGACATTGACGCCGGGAGCCGCTAGGATGAATCCGTTGTCGAGGGTGCCGCCGGCGAAGCCGCCGAGGGCTACTGAGGGCGGGGTTCCTGTGGGCGGGGGGGTGGTGCCGGCTACCGGGCGCGTCAAGCCAAGACCGCCGAACGCCGCGCTGGTGCTGAAGCGGACATCGATCGGGGCGATCACGATCGAGGTGGCGGCCGTCGTCGAGGTGCTGGTGTTCACGGTCAGCACGCCCTTGGCGTAGACCGATTTCTCCTCGGCGCTGGCAGGGGGAGGGGTCGTGCCGGTAGTAGTGACGGCGTCCCCGAGCTCTCCGACACCTGCGCCGACCCTCCTCGAATAGCTGCTGGCACCCATGCCGGTGGAGTCGGTGATGAGCGTCTGCTTGCCGTTGAAGCCGGAATCCGCGAAGAGGCGCATCGTCTGCGTCAGCAGTTCGGCGACCTGGTCGCGCAAGGCGAAGCGGTCCGAGTCCGACTGGCTCATCTGCGCCTGGCGGGCCAGTGAATCGGCCGACTCCAGAAGCTTGATGCCGCCGTCGATCGCCTTCGTCACCTTGTCGATGGTCTGGCGCGCCTGGCTCATTCCCTCGATGAGGCCGTTGAGCTTGGTGGCCTCGTTACCGAAAGCCTGCGCCGCGAAGTAGGACCGGGCGTCATCGACGGCGGAGTTGACTTTCTTGCCTGTGGAAAGGCGCGTGTTGGACCTATCGATCTGAGACTGAAGATCTCCCATTGAATAGACGGCGTTACGCATGCCGACGGAAAGAGAAACGGACATAAAAACCTCCTGGTTCAAAATACTGGTTCGTTCAAAACCAAAAACTGCTCAAATATGCGGCTTGGAACTTTCTGTTCCGAGCGGCAGGAGGACGATGCCCTAACGGCACTTAACGAAAAGTGACTGCTTAAAAGTACAATTTATTAAGCTTATCGAGTGTCAAATCTTAATGATGAATGATCCGTTAAATGATTGATTGGATTTGTTTTTTCCTGTTCAATCGAAGGTTGTTCGACCACAATCTTTTGCAATCTTTACTTGCAGTCGGAATTCCGGCCGTTGGCGGGCCGGGGAGGCTCCCGGAACGGCAGAAGGCGGGGATCGCTCCCCGCCTTCCGTATCGGTGTTTGAGAGTCCGTCAGAACAGGCGCAGGATCGTCTGGTCGGCGCGGTTGGCCAGCGTCAGGGCCTGAACCGCGATCTGCTGCTTGGTCTGCAGGGCCGACAGTTTCGCACCTTCCTCGTTGACGTCCGCGACCACCAGACTGTCGGCCGCTTGGCTGTTGATGCGGGCGGATTCCTTGGTGAAGCTCATGCGGATGTCGATCGTCGCGGTCTGGGCGCCCACCGTCGCGGACTTCGAGGCGAGGCTGCTCATCGCCTTCTGGATGTCGCTGCGGAACTGGGTGATCTGAGCGGCATTGCTCAGGTCCCAGGCCGCGCCGTCTTGAGCGTCCGTCGTGACCTTGACGTCCGTGCCGGGCGTGTTGCCGGTGACGAAGCCTGTGTCGTTTGCCCCCTTGACCCCTCGTGTCAGGTAGAGACCGCCCTTGTCGGCTTCGGTGCTGAAGCGGACGTCGATCGGGGCCACCACGATCCTGGCGGTATTGGTGGTGGCCGTGTTGACGTTCACGGTCAGCGTGCCAGCGCCGTAGGCCGCCTTCTCGGCCGCAGTCGCGTCTGTATGGCCGAGTTCCCCGGTGGCGGTCCCGACCTTCTTGGCGTAGGTCGCGTCCTTGGTCAGGTCGCTGATGAAGAGCTGCTTGCCGTTGAAGCTGCCGTCCGAAAAGAGGCGGATGGTCTGGTTCAGCAGTTCGGCGACCTGGTCGCGATAGGCGGTGCGTTCGGCATTGACCGAGCTCTGCTGGGCCTGCCGCGCCAGCGAGTCGGCCGACGACAGGAGCCGGATCGCTCCGTCGATCGTCTTGGACACCTTGTCGATGGTCTGACGAGCCTGGCCCATGCCCTCGAGAAGGCCGTTGAGCTTCTCAGCCTCGCTGCTGAACGCCTGGGCGGCGAAGTAGGACCGGGCGTCATCGACGGCCGAGTTCACCTTCTTCCCAGTGGAGAGGCGGATATTGGCAATCTCGATCTGGGACTGGATTTCGTTCATTGCGTAAATGGCGTTACGCATGCTTGCGGAAAGAGCGACGGACATTGAAAGACCCCTGCTTAAATGGTTGACGCACTCGAAATAGACTTTTGTTTTTTGCCGCCGATTAGTCTTGCACCCGGCTTGCACGGTGAACATGCCCTTGCGTCATCTAACGAAACGTCAGGAGATATGGTTGCACTCCAGGTAGGCTTAATCACTGCCTTCCGCGGTCCGAACAATTTGACGAATCCCTGTCCCGCGGGTCCCGACCTCGCCAGCCGCCCCTTCCGCTGGCGGCCCGGAGATGCCAGATAGCGGCGATGTCCGGCCGGTCCGTCCCGCTTTCGCCCGCGCGCACCTTCATCGCCGACCTGTCCGAGGCGGCGCGCCGCATGCCGCAGGGCGTGATCGGGCGGCGGATCGATGTGTCCGCCGTGGTGGCCGCGCGGAAGAGGGCAGGGAAGGCGATCCCGCTCACCGCCTATTTCATCAAGGCCTGGGCCGAATGCGCGCGCGAGCTGCCGGAGCTGCGCCGCAGCTATGTCACGCTGCCCCGGCCCCGGCTCTACGAGCATCCGGTCTCGGTCGCGAGCCTGATGGTCGAGCGCGACGTGGACGGCGAGAAGGCGCTTTTTCCCGCCCGCATCAAGGCCCCGGCGGAGCGCAGCCTGTCCGAGGTGGCGGAGGACATCATCGCCGCCGCCTCCGTTCCGGTGCGCGACCTGCCGCGCAACCGCGAGATCATGCTGGTCTCGCGCCTGCCGCGGCCGCTGCGCCGGCTGCTCTGGTGGTTCGTCTTCAACGTGCCGCGCCACCGGCAGCATTATGTCGGCACCTTCGGCGTTTCCGCGATCGGGCATCTGGGCGCCTCGATCCTCGTCCCCGTGTCGCCGGCGGGCACGTTCCTCGGCTACGGGCCGATCGCGGCCGACGGCACGGTCGACATCACGCTCGGCTTCGACCATCGGGCGATGGACGGCGCAGTGGTGGCGCGGGGCATGGCGCTGCTCGAGGACAAGCTGAAAGCGCTGGCCGCCGCATGAGCATCGCCGACGACATCGCGATGGCGCTCCGCAGCCTCGCGGACTACGCGGGCGGGCTCGTCAACCCGACGCTGCGGCTCGGCGTCACCGGCCTGTCGCGTTCGGGCAAGACCGTCTTCATCACGGCGCTCGCGCATGCGCTCGTCGCCGGCGGGCGGCTGCCGCTGTTCCAGCCGATGGCGGAGGGGCGAATCCGCAAGGTCAGCCTGGCGCCGCAGCCCGACGACGCCGTGCCGCGCTTCCCTTACGAGGATCACCTGGCGGCACTGACCGGCGCGGAGCGGCACTGGCCGGAATCGACGCGGCGCATCTCGGAGCTCCGGCTCGTGATCGAGTACGAGAGCCGCAGCGGGCTCACGGGCGGCGCCTCGACGCTGACGCTCGATATCGTCGATTACCCGGGCGAGTGGCTCCTCGACCTGCCGCTCCTCGAGAAGAGCTACGCCGAATGGTCGCGCGAGACCCTCGCGCTGGCGCGGCAGCATCCGCGCGCGCCGCTCGCGGGGGAGTTCCTGGCACTGCTCGGCGAAGCGCGAACCGAGGCGGAGGCCGACGAGGCGCTGGCGCGACGGCTCGCCGAAAGCTTCACCGCCTTCCTGCGCGCCTGCCGCGACGAGCGGGTCTCGCTCTCGGCCCTGCCGCCGGGGCGCTTCCTCATGCCGGGCGATCTGGAGGGGTCGCCGGCGCTGACCTTCGCGCCGCTCGACGTCTCGTCGGACGCGCCGGACGGGGGCTCGCTGCAGGCGATGATGGCGCGGCGCTATGACGCCTACCGCACGCATGTGGTGCGGCCGTTCTTCCGGGATCATTTCGCGCGCCTCGATCGGCAGATCGTGCTGGTGGACGCGCTGACCGCGCTCAATGCCGGTCCGGGCGCGGTGGCGGACCTCGAGGCGGCGCTCGGCTCCGTGCTCTCGGCCTTTCGAACCGGACGAAACGGCCTGCTCGCGCAGATCTTCGCGCCCCGGATCGACCGCGTGCTGTTCGCCGCCACCAAAGCCGATCATCTGCATCACACGAACCATGACCGTCTCGAGTCGATCGTCCGGGTTCTGGCGGACCGGGCGGCCTCGCGGGCCGAGGGCGCGGGCGCCGCGGTCGATGTCGCGGCCATCGCCGCTGTCCGGGCCACGCGGGAGGTTGCGGCGAAGGAGGGGCGGCGGACGCTGCCCTGCATCGCCGGCGTGCCGCTCGCGGGCGAACGGCTGGGCGAGGATGTCTTCGACGGCACGGCCGAGGCGGCGGTCTTTCCGGGCGACCTGCCCGACGATCCGGCGCTGGCGCTGGAGGGAGGGCTCGACCTCCGCTTCCTGCGCTTCCGCCCGCCGCATCCCGAGCGCCACGCGGACGGCCGGCTGAAGCCGTTGCCGCACATCCGCCTCGACCGGGCGCTTGAGTTCCTCGTCGGCGACCGGCTGAGGTAGCGTCATGAGCGATCGTCAGGGGCCGCGCGCCTTCCGAATCGAGCCCGCGAGCGGCGCCGCGCCGGCGCCCGTGGCCGAGCCGCAGCAGCCCCGCGTCGTCATCGAGGATGCGCCCGACATCTTCGCAGCCGAGCAGCAACCGCGCGAGGAGCAACTGCGGCCGGAGCCAAGCCGCTTCTCCATCTGGACCAAGATGTTCTGGTCGGCGCTCGGCGGGCTCCTCAGCCTCGCCGTGGGCCTCTGGTTCTGGAGGCTCGTCGAGGATCTCTACCGCACCAACGAGTTTGTCGGCTGGACGGGAATGGCCCTGCTGGGGCTCGCCGTGCTTGCGCTCGTCGTGCTGATCGCGCGGGAGGCGAGGGGTCTCGCGCGGCTCTCGGCCGCGACCGAACTCAAGCAGGCGGCCGAGGAGGCGGCGCTCGCAGACGATGGCGCGCGTGCCAAGGTGATCGTGCGCCGGCTCGTCGCCTTCCAGTCGGCAGATCCCGGCACCGCATCGCAGCGGCGGGCGCTGGAGCAGAGCCTCGAGTCCATCGTCGACGGGCGAGGCCTGCTGACGCTGGCGGACCGCACGCTGATGCAGCCGCGCGACGACCTGGCGCGGCTGGCGATCGCGTCGGCGGCGAAGCGCGTGTCGGTCGTGACCGCGATCTCGCCGCGCGCCATCGTCGACGTGCTGTTCGTGGCGGCGCAGTCAGTGATGCTGACGCGCGCCATCGCCGACATCTACGGCGCGCGGCCAGGCACGCTCGGCTTCCTGCGGCTGGGGCGGCGCATCCTCGGCCATCTCGCCATCACCGGCGGCGTGGCGATCACGGACAGCGTGCTGTCGCAGCTCGTGGGGCATGGCGTGGCGGCGCGGCTTTCCGCCAAGCTGGGGGAGGGCGTGCTGAACGGGCTGCTCACGGCGCGGGTCGGCCTCGCCGCCATCGCGGCCTGCCGGCCGCTGCCGTTCCTCGCCGCCGAGGAGCCGAAGCTGCAGGACGTCGCGGGCGACATCCTCGCCAATCCGCTTGGCCGCAAGGACGGCTGAGCCCGGCAATTCTTGCCGACACAGGCCGAAACGCCTGCGCGATTTTGCCGCCGCAACGTGGTAAACGGATGTTTAACCACTGATTTCATTCAGGATTTCTGCTGGCACGGCCCTTGCCAAAGAGAAGGCGCCGGGGCGTGCTTCAGGTGCCTGCGTACACGCCCCGAACCAACTGTGCAGGCAACGAGGACGAGAGGGTCATGGGTATCTTCGGCGCGATGACGACGGCGGTGTCGGGGCTCAAGGCCCAGTCCTACGCCATGGAGAACATTTCCGGCAACATCGCGAACTCGCGGACGACGGGCTTCAAGCGCGTCGACACGTCGTTCGTCGACCTGATCCCGGATCGTCCTGTCGGCCAGGAACTCGGCGGGTCGGTGCGCGGCTTCGCCCAGTCCACGAACTCTGTCCAGGGCGACCTCAGCACCACCGGGATCGCCGAAAACGTCGCGATCAACGGCAGCGGCTTCTTCGTGGTCAGCGAGCGCACCGGCTACGCCGGCGGGTCGCCGACCTTCGGCGGCATCGACGTCTACACGCGCCGCGGCGACTTCCAGCTCGACAATTCGAGCTATCTCGTGAACGGCGCGGGCTTCTACCTCAAGGGCATCCCGCTTAATCCGCAGACGGGCGCTCTCAACGGCTCCAACCCGCAACTCATCCAGATCAGCAAGAACAACGTCCCGCCGAAGCGGACGGCGACGGTCGAGTATGGCGCGACGCTGCCGCAATTGCCGGTGACGAACTATTCGCGCGGGGCCACCAACCCGACCGACCCGCTCAACGCGCTCATGGGGGCCGGTGCCGCTCCCTATGGCGCGAGCCCCGCGACGATCACGCAGGCCGATTCGCAGGCCTTCATCGACCGCTCGATCGAAGGCGGGTCGATCACGGTCTACAACGACCAGGGCGCGGCGATGCCGCTCAACCTGCGCTGGGGCAAGGTCGCCAACACGCCGACCGAGCAGTGGAACCTCTATTACCAGTCGAACACCGGCACGACGAACCCCGCCTGGACGCAAGCCGGCACGACCTACACCTTCAACAGCACCGGCCAGCTCAACCCTGTCCAGAACGCGACGCTGCCCGCCTTCACGATCGACGGCGTCTCTTATAGCGGCCTCGTCATCAATACCGGGTCGATCCAGTCCTTCCCCGCCAACGACCTGGCGGCGAATAGGACGGCCGCCAAGGTGACCAAGATCCAGCAGGACGGCTATCCGTCCGGACAATTCCAGTCGATCTCGATCGACAACAGCGGCCGCGTGGTGGGCAATTACTCCAACAACCAAGTCGTCGGCCTCGCCCAGATCGTGGTGGCGAACTTCGCGGCCGAGAACTCGCTCAAGCGGCGCGACGGTGGCGTCTACGAGGCGACGCTCGAATCGGGCCAGCCCATCATCGGGCAGGCCGGCAGCAACGTCGTGGGCGGCACGGTGGAAAATTCCAACACCGACATCGCCGACGAATTCTCGAAGATGATCGTCACGCAGCAGGCCTATTCGGCCAACACGCGGATCATCTCGACCGCGTCGGACATGCTGCGCGACATCATCAACATCGTCCGCTGAGGCCGCGTCACGCGTAGCGTACTGGAGGGGATGCGGCCATGGGCCTGTCAACGGCGCTCAATACCTCCCTCTCGGGGCTGCGGGTCACGCAGTCCCAGATGGATGTCGTCTCGACGAACATCGCGAACGTCGATGCCGTCGGCTACACCCGACGCAGGCTCAATGTCGTCCAGCAGCTCGCCAGCGCGACAACCACCGGCGTCCGGGTCGACGGCGTCACGCGCCAGCTGCAGACCCAGGTCCAGAAGCAGGTCCGGCTCGAAACGGCCGGCGCTGCCTATACCGACGTGCGGGCGGCCTATGCGGAGCAGCTGGACGCGATGTTCGGCACGCCCGGCCAGGCAGGCTCGCTGGACAGCACCGTCAATGCCTTCGCCAATTCCCTGCAGGCTCTGACGGCGAGCCCGTCCGACTACACCGCCCGCACCCAGGTCCTCGCGAGCGCCCAGACCCTCGCCTCGCAGCTGAACGGCCTGACGCAGGACATCCAGCGGATGCGCACCGGCGCCGAAGCCGAGATCGCGGCCGGCGTGGACAGGGTCAACAGCCTGCTCGAGCAGATCAGCGCCCTCGACAGCAAGCTCTTCTTCAATGGCAACGCCAACCAGAACTCACCGGGCCTGCTCGACGAACGCGACCGGGCGGTGGATGAGCTGGCGTCGCTTGTCGATGTCCGCACGGCGACCGACGACAACGGCAAGCTGACAATTTTCACCAGCGGCGGCCTGCAGATCTATGGTGCGGCGGCCATCCGCCTGACCTTCGATTCGCGCGGGGACCTGTCGGCGAACGACCTTTACACGAACGATCCCGCGCAGCGCGGCGTCGGCACCATCCGGATCGGCGGCGGCATCGGGCCCGGCATCGACGTCATCGCCGGCGGGCTCTTCAAGTCAGGCTCGCTGGCGGCGCAGATCGAGATGCGGGACAAGGTCCTCGTCGAGGCGCAGAACCAGGTCGACGATCTCGCGGCGGCGCTGGCGTCGGTGCTGGGGGACCGCAATCCCACGACGTCGACCACGAACGGCACCAACAACGGTTTCAACGTCTCGCTGCCTGATCCGCTGGCGCCCGCCGCGCTCGCCATGAAAGCGGGCAACAGCCTGTCGATCGAGGTCAACACGCCGACCGGACCGCGGCGCTATCAGTTCATCGCGACCGATGGCGCGGCGCCCAATCCCATTCCCGCGAGCGAAGGCGAGGCCGGCGCCACGATCGTGCGCTTCGATCGCGCCGGCGGTTTCGCGGGCCTGCAGGCGGCGGTGTCCGGCGCGCTCGGCGCGGGCTTCACCGTCTCGCTGCAGCCCGGCAACGTCCTGCGCGTGCTGGACGCCGGCGGCGGCAACTCCGTCACGTCGGTCCGCGCCGCCTTCTCGGTGTCCGGCCTCACGGGCGAAGGTGCGGAGCTGCCATTGTTCACCGACGTCGGTGGCAACGCGCTCTACACCGGCACGCTCGACGGCGTGCGCCCGCAGAAGCGTGGCTTCGCCGGACGGATCGGCGTCAATCCGGCGCTGCTCGCGGACCACTCGCGCCTCGTCATCTACAACACCACGCCGGGCGCGACCACGCAGCAGGGCGACAGCACGCGGCCGCGGCTGCTGCTCGACCGCCTGTCCAACGCCACGCGCGGCATGTCGCCCGGCGCCGGGATCGGCGATTCCGTCAACGGGTACCGCTCCAACGTCCTCGACTTCGCGAAGCGCATCGTCGAGGACCAGGGCGCCAACGCGAGCCAGGTGCTCAGCCTCGACCAGGGGCAAAAGATCGTCCTCAGGACGATCCAGGCCAAGTATGCGGAAACCTCGGGCGTCTCCATCGACCAGGAGATGTCCGACCTCGTGCAGATCCAGAACGCCTACGCAGCCAACGCCCGGGTGATGAGCGCGGTCAAAGAGCTGTTCGACATGATGCTGAGGATTGGAGCCTGACCATGACGATCACGCCGCTTCGCCTCGGGACCTTCACGGTGTCGAGCGCCACCGACCTGCTGCTGAAGTCGCGCGCCCAGATGGACGATCTGCAGCGCCAGCTCTCCACCGGGAAGAAGTCGCTGACCTACGGCGGTCTCGGCGTGCAGCGCATCACCTCGCTCGACATGCGGGCCAAGCTGGCGGAGGTCGAGGGCTATCAGGACACAATCACGCGCTTCAACTACCGGTCTCAGCAGCTCAATCTCCATCTCGACCGCGTGCGGTCGATCTCGAACGAAGCCGCCACGGCCACGGGGACGGCCACGCCGCAATACGATCCCGACGCCACGGGCAAGACGTCGATGCAGAGGCATCTCAGGACGCGCTTCGACGAGGCGGTGGACCTGCTGAACCTGCAGGTGAACGGCGACTATTACTTCGCGGGCCGCAAGACGGACACCAAACCGGTTCTCGACCCGCAGACCATTCTCTACGGCGATTCCGCCGGGCGGGCCGGCGTGTCTCAGCTGATCACCGAGCGCAAGGCCGCGGACTACGGCGTCGCCGCCTCGGCTGGCCGCGTCACCCGCGGCGGTGCGGGCGCCACCGCCTCGCTGACCGAGGACGGCGCCCATCCGTTCGGCATCAAGCTGACAGCCGCTTCCTCGACCTCGGCCGGCACCACGGCCGTCCGCACCGCCGGACCGCCGGCCGACGTGACCTTCACCGTCACGGCCAATCCCGCGGCCGGCGATGAGATCCGACTGCAGCTGACGATGCCGGACCTCTCCACCAAGGACATCGTGCTCACGGCCAGGATCGGTCCAACGACGCCGGCTGGCGATGCCGGCGGCTTCGACATCGGCGCCACGCCCGCGGCGACGGCCGCCAATGTCCGCACCGCGCTCGCGGCGATGATGGACCGCGAGGCGACGATCACCTTGCCCCCCGCCTCAGCAATGGCGGCGTCCAAGGCGTTCTTCAACGGCACGCCCTCCGCGCCGCCGCTCCGCGTGGTCGGTCCGCCCGCGACGGCGACGACGCTTGCGGCCGGCACCGCCGCCAACACCGTGATCTGGTATCAGGGCGACGACACGTCGGCCGACCCGCGCTTCACGGTGCAGGCGAAGGTCGACGCCTCGATCAGCGTCGGCCTCGGCGTGCAGGCCAATGAGGATGGCATCAAGCGCGTGCTCTCCAACCTCGCGGCATTCGTATCCGAGACGTTCAATCCGGCCGTCGCGACGGACAAGGGCCGCTACGAGCAGCTCGCCCAGTCGATGCGGGCCGGGCTCGGCCAGCGCGACGGCGTGCAGCGAGTGGAAAGCATCCAGGCTGAAATCGCCATGGCGGCCAACCTGATGAAATCGACGGGCGAGCGGCACAAGGCAAAGACGAGCTTCGTCACCTCGGTGATCTCGGACGTCGAGGACGTCAGCAACGAGGAGACGGCGGCGAAGCTTCTGTCGCTGCAGACGAAGATGCAGGCGGCCTACCAGACCACCGCGATCATCAGCAGGCTGAGCCTCACCGATTATCTGCGCTGAGGCGGATCGCGCATCATCGCATAACAGGAAGGCCCGGATAGCTCCGGGCCTTCGTGCTTTCAGGGCCGTGCCACGCGCCAGGCGCGCACGCCGCTCTCGACGCCGAGGTCGATGGGGACGAGCCAGTCGGGCAGGCCCTCTCCCCGTTCGATCGCGCGCGCAAGGCTGCCATCGCCGGCGCGATGCGGATAGATCTTCTGGCCTGCGCAATGCGCGATGACGTCGACGCGCCAGTCGTCGAGCAGGCGCTTCGCTTTGTCGCTGGGGGCGGTGAAGATCGCGGCGGCGCGCAGGATCTCACGGTCGAGGCGGTGATAATTGCCGATCAGCACACGGTGATGGCCCATCAGGGCGAGATAGCCGCCGAGATCGGGCTGCGGCAGGATGCGGGCCGGGGGCATGGTCGCGAGCGCGCCGAAGTCCCGCTCGGCGGAACAGGCGAGGGCGCCGCTCTCGGCCTTCTCCTTCGCATCCGCCGGCAGCACGGTCGAGAGACCGAGCATCAGGGGCACCGGCGTCGCCAGCAGCACGGCCAGCATCGCGGCGGCGCGCGGCGTCAGTTGCCGAAGCGGCATCGGCACGACGAAGGCGACGCGGGCGAGGCAATAGAGCCCGACAAGCTGGGCGTAGGGGATCATCTTCTGATAGCGGAAGGCAAGCATCGTCGCTGCCAAGAGCATCAGCAGCCGGAGAGCTTCATCGCTGGAGCGGGAGCGCCATGCGATGGCCGTCTGGGCGGCGAGGCAGACCAGCATCGACAGCCCGACCGCCGCGGCCATCGCGGGCTGCGTTTCCGCGAAGTGCACGAGCGACTTCACCTCAGTGACATGGTTGAGCCAGAGATCGGCCTGCGCGGGATCGACCTTGGCGAAGGGTCCGGCGATGCAGGCGGGCTCGATGGCCATGAACACGGAGAGCGCCAGCATCCCCACGCCGGCAAGCCCTGCCAGACGCGTCATCGCGCCCGCGCTGATGCGGCCGAGGGCGATCAGCCCGGCTGCTCCGAAGATGGTCGCCGCCACGACATTGACGCCGAGCGCGTCGCAGGCCGGTGACAGCCAGTCGAGCGGCCGTACCGTCGCGACCAGCGCGAGCGTGAGCGCGATCGCCAGTCCCATACCGAACTTTTCGGCGACGACCCGCCTCCGCTCGTCGAGCGGGGACGCCGCCGCGAGCAGCGAGGCGAGCAGGCCGACGAGCGGCAGCGCCTCGTAGCCGACCGCCAGCCCGAGCCCCGCGATCAGGCCCGCCGCGAAGCTCGAGCGAGCGGTCGCGAGCGGCGAGGTGGCCAGGACGATCGCCAGCGCTGCGCAGGCATTCTGGACGTTGTGGTGATCGATCCGCACGAGCTGGAATTGGACGAGTGCAAAGAACGACAGCCATAGCATGAGCGTCAGCGCCACTGCCGCCTCGACGCCGGTCTCGCGGGCGGCCTGGCGCAGAAACGGGATCGCGAAGGCCAGCAGCACCAGCTTCGGCCAGAGGAGGAGGGCGATCTGCTCGGCGCGAGCGGGTTCGACGAAGGCGCGCGCCGCCAGGATCAGGCCGGCGATCGGCAGGTCGATCAGGCGGGACCAATGCGAATGAAGCCCGCCGTCGCCGATGCTGGGGATCACCGGATCGAACCAGCCGCCGCCGGAGAGAAGGGTGCGCACCTGCGCGAGCCTGAGCGCATCGTCCGTATCCAGGAAGCGGATGATCAACGGCGCGTAGGACTGATCCCGATCCAGATAGAGCGTCGCCAGAACGAAAATCACACCCAGCGCGACGGCGATGGGCCACGCTCCGAGCAGACCGAGCCGTCCGGTCGGCCGCACCGCCGCTCTGCCGCCGCTCGAAGGCAGGCTGAAGGACATGGGAAGAACTTTCTTTACCGCTTTTCGATAGTCCTGGGACCCTAAGGCCGCAGTTCTTACGATTTGCTTCAGGGCGCGTTCCTGGGGCGTCGGCAAGCGGCCTCATGGAGCTCCCGTTGCCGCGTAGCAAAGTCTTCATCATTGGCGCCGGCCCCGCCGGACTGACCGCCTCCTACCTGCTCACGAAGGCCGGCGTGTCGACCCGCGTGATCGAGATGGATCCGGTCTATGTCGGCGGCATCAGCCGAACCGTGAACTACAAGGACTTTCTCTTCGACGTCGGCGGGCACCGCTTCTTCTCGAAGTCGAAGGAAGTCGTTGCTCTCTGGAATGAGATTCTGCCCGACGACTTCATCACGCGGCCGCGGCTGTCGCGGATCTTCTACGACGGCAAGTTCTATTCCTACCCGTTGAAGGCGTTCGAGGCGCTGAACAACCTCGGCTATGTCGAGAGCTCGCTCTGCGTGCTGTCCTACCTGTTCAAGAAGACCTTCCCGAACGAAAATCCCGAGACATTCCATCATTGGGTCTCGAACCAGTTCGGCGAGCGCCTGTTCTCCATCTTCTTCAAGACCTACACCGAGAAGGTGTGGGGCATGAGCTGCGACGAGATTTCGGCCGACTGGGCCGCCCAGCGCATCAAGGGGCTCGACCTCTGGGGCGCGATGGCGGCCGCCCTGCGCAAGTCGATCAGCCCGCAGGGTTCGGCCAAAGCCGCCAACGGCGACATCGTGAAGACCCTGATCGAAAGCTTCGAATATCCCCGCCGCGGTCCCGGCATGATGTGGGACGCGGCCGCCGCCAAGACGCGCGCGCAGGGCGGGGAGATCCTCATGGGCCACGCGATGGACAGCCTGTCGCGCGACGCCGCCACCGGCCTCTGGACGATCACGACGAAGGACCGGGACGGCGAAGTCCACCGTTTCGAGGCGGAGCATGTCATCTCCTCCGCGCCGATCCGCGAGGTGATGCATGCGCTGCGCCCGGCGCCCGGTGCGCTCGAGGCCGCCGACCGGCTGCGCTACCGCGACTTCCTCACCGTCGCGCTGATCGTCGAGAAGCCGGACCTGTTCCCGGACAACTGGATCTACATCCACGATCCGCAGGTGAAGGTGGGTCGCATCCAGAACTTCCGCTCCTGGTCGCCGGAGATGGTGCCCGACGAGCGCCTCGCCTGCCTCGGCCTGGAGTATTTCTGCTTCGAGGGCGACGGGCTCTGGACCTCGTCGGACGAGCAACTGTTCGAGCTCGCCAAGAAGGAACTGGCCCACGTCGGCCTGGCGGAGCCGCACGAGGTCGTGGACGGCCATGTGGTGCGCCAGAAGAAGGCCTATCCGGTCTACGACGACAGCTACAAGCGGAACGTCGAGCTGATCCGGCACGAGATCGAGACCTGCTGGCCGGGCCTCCATCTCGTCGGCCGCAACGGCATGCACAAGTACAACAACCAGGATCACGCGATGATGACCGCCATGCTGACGGTCAAGAACATCCTGGCGGGTGAGACGCTCTACGACGTCTGGAACGTCAACGAGGACGCCGAGTATCACGAGGGCGGCGAATCCGGCGCGCGCGAGGCTCTCAAGAGCCTCCGCATGGTGCCGGAGCGCGTGACCAGCGCCGCCTGAAGCCCTTGGAGCGTGTCGTCACGATCCTGAGGCAGATGATGCGCGTCGGCGCGGCGAGCTTCGTCGCGCTCATCGTCGACGTCAGCCTCTACACGATGCTGCTCGCACATTTCCATCTGGCGGCGCCGGCGGCCTTCCTTGGCCATATCTCCGGCATCCTCGTCCATTTCACCGTTTCATCGCTCATCTTCCTGCGGCCGGAGATGGCCGACATCACAGGCCCGGTGCGGCAGTTCGCGGCGCTGGCGAAGTTCTTCCTTGCGGGTGGGTGTGGGCTCCTCGTGACGACGCTGGTCATCTATCTGACCGTGGACAGGCTCGGCCTCCATCCCCACGCCGGCAAGGCGCTCGCGGTCGGGCTGTCGTTCCTCACGGTCTTCAGCGCGCTGAAGCTCATGGTCCTGAAGGATCCGCAGCTCGCGGAGAGGCCGCTCGCGCAGGTCGCAGGCGGCGCACCCTCCATTCTCGAAGGCAAGGCCTGAGCCGATGTTCATCTCCAGCTTTCCCTTGAAGAGCTTCGTCCAGAAGGCCTTCGTCTTCCTGCGGATGCCGGTGGACTACGCCCTGTTTCACCCCTACCGCGCGTTGCAGGAGCGGGCTCTCGCCGACACGGCCGACTTCATCACGGCGCGGTTGCCCGACGCGCTGGCCTTCGACACGCCGAAGGAGCTCCTGGCCCATGCTCTCGGCAAAGCCCGGCCCGACGGCCTTTACGCGGAGTTCGGCGTCAACTCCGGGGGCTCCATCAACTTCATCGCCAGGACCGCGCCCCACGCGACCATCCATGGCTTCGACAGCTTCGAGGGCCTGCCCGAGGACTGGGGCGGCAACAACATGGCGGCCGGCTATTTCAACCGCCGCGGTGCGCTGCCGAAGGTCCGGCCCAACGTCAGGCTGCATCGCGGCTGGTTCAGCGAGAGCCTGCCGCCCTTCCTGGCGGCCAATCCGGGCGACGCGGCGTTCCTGCATATCGACTGCGACATCTACAGCTCGACCGTCACGATCCTCGACGCCTTCCGGGAGCGGCTGAAACCGGGCACGGTCATCGTCTTCGACGAATATTTCAACTATCCGAACTGGCGCGCGCACGAGCACAAGGCATTCGAGGAGTTCGTCGCGGCGGCGGGTCTCCGCTTCGAGTACCTCGCCTATTCGTTCCGGCAGCTCTCGGTGCGCGTGCTCTGACGCGTCTTCAGCCGAGGCTGTCGAACAGCGCCTGATAGCGCCGCGCCGCGTCGTCCCAGTCATAGGCCTTGCTGCGGACGAAGCCCTTCGCGCGAAGGCTCTCGCGCAGCGCTCCATCCGCGGCCATCGTTACGATCGCGTCCGCCACCGCGGCGGGATCCGCCGCCTTCACCAGGATCGCCGCGTCGCCGGCCACCTCCGGCAGGGCCGTCTCGTTGCCCGTGATGACCGGCGTTCCTGCCGCCATCGCCTCGATGACGGGCAGGCCGAAGCCTTCGTAGAGGCTGGGGAACAGGAAGAACTCCGCGCCCGCCATCAGGGGCCCCATATGCTCCTCGGCCACATAGCCGGTCGCCAGCATGCGCGGCGCGTCGAGCGCGACGTCGAGATCGCCGAAAACCTGGGCGCGACCGAGGTTCCCGGAGACGACGAGGTGCAAGCCAGGGTCGACGCGGCTGGCCGCCTCGCGCCAGGCGGCGAGGGCGCCCGCCAGGTTCTTGCGTCGATCGGCTGTCGCCTGCAGCAGGACGTACCGGTCCGGAAGTCGCAGGGCGGCACGCGTGGCGGCGATCGTGTCCGCCGGATAGGGTCGGAAATGGCTGGCGACTCCGTTTCCGATCACTTCGATGGCTGATTCCGGCATGCCGCAGGCGGCCGCGAGCTGGCGTCGCGAATAGTGGGAGACGGTGACGACCTTCGCGACGCGGCGCGCGAGCCGCGGCACCAGCGCCGTGTAGAGCCTGACGAAAGCCGGGGTGAAATAGTGCGGCACGTCAAGGAAAGCGGTGTCGTGGATCGTCACCACCTGCCGGCGATGGAGAAGGGGGCCGGTCGCCGAAGGGCTCCAGAGGACCCGGCCACGGGCGCGCCAGGGCAAAACCGCCTGCTCCCAGAGATGCCCGCGCGCCCCCGCCAGCGGCGTCGCGGGGGCGATGCTCTCGGCTCCCGTCAGGCGGTCGAGGATCTCCTTGGCGACCCGCTGTTGCCCGCCCATCGCGAAGGCCGTGACGCGCCTGTTGACCAGAACCGGTGCTGTGGACGTCATGGCGCGATCCCCGAAACTCCGGCGGCTCATGGAGCGTCGCGCGGCGCCCCTTTCTCGGGCATCGTCGTTAAGGCGCCCTGAATGTGCGATGCGCGCGACGGACGAAACCGGCCTTGGCGCGTCGGCCGCGGCGGGCAGATCATGCAATAACGGCTGGCGGCGTGGGTCTGTGTTTTCGAATCGAAAACATGGTGCTGCCGCAGCCGGCCGTGACTCCACGGATGCCAGCCGTGGCGCGGACCGCCATACTGCGCCTGCACGGGGCGAGGGGACCATGCGGAGCGTCATCGTCTTCCTGATCGCGTTTCTCGGCCTATCGGCAGCAACGGCCCAGAATGGCCCCACCGGGATCGACTGGGAGGTCCGCCATCGCTTCAGGGTCGTGCAGGACCATCGGCACGACCAGTTCATCGCGGACTTCAACAGTTACTTCCAGCGTGCGGCGGCCGCGCGGGGCCTCGACATTCCGTCGGGCAAGCTCTCGCCCTACCCGTCGCCCTTCCAGACGGACCTGCCGACGCACTATCGGCCTGACACGGCGCAGTATGACCATGGCTGGTTCCATGCGACCGAGCGCGCGATCGCCGTGCGGCTCACGAAAGCCGCCGACCGCGGCAAGAACTGCGTCTGGCGGATCGGCGAGCGCGAGACCGCTCCGAGCCGCTGCGGGCGCCTCGTCCCGATCGCGACATCGCTCGGCCCGCAGGAGCTGTCCGTGAGGATCGATGCCGGCGATGGTCGGCCGCCCGAGGAGCGGCGCCTCGCCATCGAGATCAAGGACCTCAAGATCGTCGCGCTGGGCGACAGCTTCGGCTCGGGCGAGGGCAATCCCCATGTCACCTTCGAGCGGGGCGTGGAGGGGAATGCCAGCTTCCCCTTGCGCATGGCGGAATGGTGGGACCATCGCTGCCACCGCTCGCTGATCGCGGCCTCGGCGCAGACCGCCATCATGCTGGCGCAGGCCCGACGGGACACGTCGGTCACCTACGTGAGCTTCGCCTGCTCCGGCGGCACGATCCGCGAGGGCCTCATCGGCGGCTATGATGGGGTCGAGACCGCCAAGCAGGCCGGCGACAGGCTCAGGCTGCAGGGTGGGGCCGGCAATTCGATCCCGCATTACAGGCGCGATCCCCTGCCGGTGCAGATCGAAAGGGCCGAGGCGCTGCTTTGCCTGAACGCCGGCGAGAGGCCTTGCCTTTCGCGCCGCCAGCCCGATGCGGTCGTGGTGACCACGGGCGGCAATGAACTGGATTTCGGTCCGAAGGTGCGCAATTGCGCCCTGAGGCGATGCCGCTTCACCGAGGCGCAGATGGCGCCGGCCTTCGCGGCGCTGCGCGCCGATTTCGCGGCGCTGCATCCTCGGCTCTCTGCTCTGCAGGCGCGGCACGTGTTCCTGATGACCTACCCGAACATGGTCCGCCAGGAAGATGGCCGGCGCTATTGCGGCGATCGGCCTTTCGACGGTCGGCCGGAATTCGTCTCGCCGCTGGCCGCCTTCATGAGCTTCGGCATCGCGCGGGCCGAATCGCGGAGCGCCGAGCGTTTCGTGCTCGATCCCCTGAACGCGCTGATCGTGGGGGAAGCGGCCCAGCGGGGTTGGCATGCGGTCCAGGGCTTCACGCTGAAGCGCGGCTACTGCGCCCGGCCGAGCTGGTTCCACACCGTCAGCCAGGCCTCCGCCAAGCAGGGCGAGATCGGCGAGGAGGGGCCGGACGGAAAGTTCGCAAGCCTCTACCCATCCGGCGCCATGCATCCGAACGTCTTCGGCCATGCCGGAATGCGGGCCGAACTGCTCAGGGCGATCGAGCGCGTCCTGCCCCCCTGACCGGCGCCAGCGTCATGGTCACCAGAATCAGAAGGGCCCCGGATGACGGGGCCCTTCGACAGTCCTGCAGGCAGATCAGGCGGACTTGGTGGCCTCGCCATACATCTCCGCTACATACTCCCAGTTCACGAGGTTCTCGATGAATGCCTTGCAATAGTCGGGGCGGCGGTTGCGGTAGTCGATGTAATAGCTGTGCTCCCAGACGTCGTTGCCGAGGATCGGCTTTGCGTTCTGGACGAGCGGGCTCTCTCCGTTCGGCGTCTTCATCACGACGATCTTGCCGTTCTGCACGGCCAGCCAGTGCCAGCCCGACCCGAACTGGGTGACGCCGGCCTGGATGAAGTCCTCCTTCATCTTCTCGACCGAGCCGAAAGCGTCGACGATCGCCTTCTCCAGCTCGCCCGGAATGGCGCCGCCGCCATTCGGCTTCATCCATTTCCAGAAGTGGATGTGGTTGTAGTGCTGGCCGGCATTGTTGAAGAGGCCGGCATTCTTGCCGAACGAGCCCTTGACGATCTCCTCGAGGCTTTTGCCCTCGAATTCCGAGCCCTTCAGCAGGTTGTTGCCGTTGTTGACGTAGGCGAGATGATGCTTGTCGTGGTGAAACTCGAGCGTCTCGCGCGACATGTAAGGCTGCAGCGCGTCATGGGCGTAGGGCAGATCGGGGAGCGAGAACGTCATGGGGCGGCCTTCCTGTGCTGGGCTCGGCGTTGCTGGGGCTTGCGGACGCTCGGCGCGACCGGCCCGCGCACACAAGGTAGGACGGCGGCCCGCCTTCGGCAACCGGCCCTCTCCGCCGAGCCGGCGATTCGCCTGATCGTGCAAATTGTGTTTTCATTCGAGTCGTCGGCATTTCCGGCCGATGGTTCCCGGAGACTAATACGTGGCGTTGTTCGTGGTTGCTTGCGGCATCTTGCTCATGCTGGGCGGGGCGTTCTCTCTTTTGCTCGGCTTCGACATCGTCATGACGGAACGCGGCGCGGCGATGACCATCGGCGGCGTCGTGGCGCTGTCGGGCGGCGTAATCGCCCTCGGCATCGGGCTGGCGCTCGTCCGGCTGAACCAGCTCCTTCGCATGCTCGAGGCGCGGGCCGCCAAGCCCGTCCGCGCCGGAGGGACCGATCGACCGGTGGTGCCGATCGCGGCCGAGGATATCCGGCCGCCGGTCGCCACGCCCGAACCCGCGGCCCCGCCGCATCCGCGTCAGCCGACACCGGCTGGCGATCTCCTGCACCCGACCATGGCGTCGGCAGGACTGGCCGGGGCGGCTGCCCTTGGCGCCGCCGCGGCGGGACGCGCGCGCCTCGAGGAGGAGGTTCCGCTTGCGCGGGAGCCGCTCCCGGGAGACCGTTTCCCGCCGACGAGTCCCGTGTCCGATGCGCCGTCGCCACCCGCCGCTCCTTCATCTTCGATCGGCGTCTCCGACCTGCTTCCGGCGCGTACAGCGGCCGTCGGCCTGCCCCCGGAAGTTCTGTCCCGGGACGATTTGCCTCCGGAAGACTTGCCTCCGGAAGACTCGTCGCCGGAAAACCTGCCTCTGGAACGCATGCCTCCGGACCGCCTGCCGCGGGAAGAGTTCTCTCGTGACGAGAACCTGCGGCAGGATTTGCCGCGGGAAGACCTGCGGGGAGACTTGGCCGAAACGCCTGCCCTCCCTGCGTCATCGATCGCCTTGCCTCTCGATCTGGAGGAGGAGCTGACCAGGGCGTTGGCCGAAACGAGCCTTCCACCAGATTTGCCGGCGTCCCCCACCGTGGACGTGCCGCCGGCGGAGGATCGCAGCTTCGCTCCAGCGGAAAGCGCGGCGGAGGACCGGAGCTTCGAGGATGGCTTGTCGAAGCTGCTTGGCCGGCCGGTTCGACCTGCGGCCGTCCCGATCGAGTCGCCGCCGCTGCAGCAGGATCTTGCGGACATGCTGGCCCCGATCTCGCCATCCAGCTCGGCGGCCGAGCTCGCGGAGCGGGAGGGCGATCCCACGTCTTTCGCGGGAGAGCGGCCGTCTGGGTTCGTCGCCGAGGACATGCCTGCTCCCCTGCACCAGCCGATCGAGCCGGCGCCAGCGGCAGAGACCTCTGCTGATAGGGAAGACGGTCTCGGGGAAGAGAGTTCGTCCGCGAACGCATTCGGAGAGCGGGATCAGACCCCGGAAGTGGATCGTCATGGGGACGACGATCTCTTCGACGATCCTTCCCCGCCCCAACCGGAAGGCGAGCGGGACGGTGGTGCCGAGCCCTCGATGGCGCGCGAGGAGGCCGCTCCGGCCCCCGAATCACCGCCATCGGCGCCCGTGCTCGGCACTTACACCATCGGCGGTAGGACCTACCGGATGTTTGGGGATGGCTCGGTCGAGGCCGTCAGCGAAGGCGGCGCCATCGAGCGTTTCGCCTCCATGGACGAATTGCGCAAGCATCTCGCCCGCGCCTGAGAATCTCAGATTCGGTTCGTTGGGACGAACGGGAGTCTCGAAATGCCCGTGCGACTCCCGCCTGAAGTATTCAGTCGACTCAAAGAATATTCACCGAACTTTGTTCTTGGCTTGCTTTCCCTCAATTTTCCAGTATCGGGATATTGCGGGCGCGTAGGAGTGGGAGCCTGCTAGGAAAAACGCCAAAAGGTTTAGGCCAGCCAAGAGGGCTCTGGTCGCGACCCAAGATAGGATGACAAAAATGTCCATAGCAGAAGAGCAGAACGGCTTGATCGAACTCACGGCCGACATCGTGTCCGCATACGTCAGTAACAACTCCGTAGCGGCCAATGATGTGCCTGCTCTGATCGGCGAGGTCTTCTCAGCATTGTCGCGAGTCGGCACCGGCGTGGTTGCGACGCCTGCCGAACCGGCGAAACCGGCGGTGAATCCCAAGAAGTCGATCACGCCGGACTATCTGATCTGTCTGGAAGACGGCAAGAAGTTCAAGTCGCTGAAGCGCCATCTGCGGACGATGTACAACATGTCGCCCGAGCAGTACCGCGAGAAGTGGGGCCTTGCCGCCGACTATCCCATGGTCGCCCCCAATTACGCAGAGGCACGGTCGCGCCTCGCCAAGGAGATGGGGCTGGGGCAGAAGCGGAAGCGCGCCGCGCGCCGCTAAGCGCTGCCGCACAAGCGCAACTGAGGTTGAGCAGAAGGGCGTTGCCGACGGCAGCGCCCTTTTCGTTTGCGCCTCCCTTCCGAGACCCACGGCGCGCATAAGCTTGTCATCCTACATATCGGATGATATTCCTATGACTTCAGAAGGAGTCGTTTCATGTCGGTCGGGAAAACAACGCGGGGCAGCAAGACAACGGGCGGTGGCAGCCGGCAACATGCGCCTGCCGGTGTGCGAACGGAGGAGAATCCCTTGCTCTGGATGCATCGGCGGAAGGGAGCGGGGGGCGAGGGATTGATCGGTGACGCAGCCTTCGCGGCCGGAGAACGCCTGCGCGCGGACCTGACATTCGCGGGGATCTTGCCGAAGGTCACGATGGACTGGTCGAACGCTGCGCGCGCCGACCGCTCGATGGTGCGGGACCGGCTCAACCCATCCGAAGCGGCGCTCGCCGCCAGGCAGCGCGTCGATGCGGCCCTTTGCAAGGTCGGCCCGGAATTCTCGGGCCTGCTCGTCGATCTCTGCGGCTTCGGCAAGGGGCTCGAACTGATCGAGCGGGAGCGCGGCTGGCCTGCGCGCTCGGCGAAGGTCGTGGTGAAGCTGGCGCTGGCCAGCCTCGCGCGGCATTACGGCATCGACGATGTCGCCATCGGCCGCAGGAGAGGCGCGCTGACGGGCTGGATCGCGGACGGGGCTCGGCCGCGCGTCACGGACGTTCCCTTTAGCTGACGGGGCTGCCGGGTTTAGCCCAGGCCGTTGTCCCGCGCGAGCTGCGCCAGGTTGACGAGGGGGCGCGGTCCGACATGGGAGATGACCTCGGCCGCCGCCAAGGCGCCGAGGCGGAGGGCATGGGTGAGGTCCCTCCCCGACGTGAGGCCATGAAGGAAGCCGGCGGCGAAAAGATCGCCGGCTCCCGTCGTATCGACCAGCTTGTCGACCGGATGAGCCGGGACGGAAACGAGCTCCTCACGCGTCGCGGCCATGGCGCCGTCGGCGGAGCGCGTGACGATAGCGAGCGTCGCGTCGGCGCGGAGCGCCGTCAGGGCAGTGTCGAAGTCCGCCGTCGTGTAGAGCGACTTCAGCTCGTGCTCGTTGGCGAAGACGATGTCGACGACGCCGGAGCGCATGAGCTCGAGAAATTCCGACCGGTAGCGGTCGACGCAGAAGCTGTCCGACAGCGTGAGCGCCACGCGACGCCCGGCGGCATGGGCAATGTCGGCCGCCTTGCGGAAGGCTTCCTTGGCGGCCGGCGGATCCCAGAGATAGCCCTCGAGATAGGTGACGGCTGCAGCCTGGACCGTGGCGGGGTCGACGTCCGAGGGGCCGAGCTCGACGCAGGCGCCGAGATACGTGTTCATCGAGCGCTCGCCGTCAGGGGTCACCAGGATGATGGAGCGCGCGGTAGCCGGGCCCTGTTCGGAGGCCGCCGTCCCGAAATCGACGCCGAGCGCGCGGATGTCGTGATGGAAGAGGCGCCCCAGCTCGTCGTTGCGGACCTTGCCGAAATAAGCGGCCCGGCCGCCGAAGGAGGCGACGCCGGCGATCGTGTTGCCGGCCGAGCCGCCGGAGGTGATGGTGGCAGGACCGATCGCGGCATAGAGCGACTCCGCCCGCGCCTCGTCGATCAGCGTCATGCCCCCCCTCTGGATCTGATGCGTCACGAGGAAATCGTCTTCGGCCGGGGCGATGACGTCGACGATCGCGTTGCCGATGCCGAGAACGTCGAAACCTGCTTGGTTCATGGGATATCTCAAGATCTCGGAACGGCCCGCGAGACGCGGGGAGACGGCGGGAACAAGGCTCGGGAACCGGCCTTTTCACGCGGAGGGGCCGAGGTCAACCCGGCGCCACTGTCAGAGAGTCCAGCGGGGCATGCGGAAGGGCAGCAGGCGCTGCACCCAGGGCTGGACCAGCCGGTCGAGCATCAGGCTTTCGTGGAAGCTCGTCAGCGTCTCGCCAAGCAGCCGCGTGCGGACCAGCGAGCGCGTGTAGAAAGGCGTGTCCTCGAGCGTCTCGAGCAGTTCCGGCGCGTGACCCGCCTCGCAGAGCGTGCCGCGACGGGCCCGCCAGGTGCGGCCCGGCGGCAGGCGCGCTTCGGCGGGCGCCGCGAAATCGTCGATGATCCCGTCCGCGCGCGCGCGAAGCGCCAGGACCTTGCGGCCGCCCTCCTTGCGGCGCGTGTCGTAGAGGATGGCCGCGCCACCGTCGCAGCAGGCGCGCGACCAGTCCCAGCTCTCGAAATCATGCTCGGGAAGACGCTCCCCGCGATTGCTGTCGCAATAGCCGGAGCCGGACCAGGAAAGGTCCGGCGCGTCGAGCGCCACCTCTATGCGTCCGAGGGGGGCGATCGGGCGCCAGCGGTGGAGGCCCGCATCGTCGAGAGCGAAGCCTCGGCCCGTCAGCGCCTTCGGTCTGAACAGGATGGAGCCGCGAAGACGGCGGGGCAGGGGAGAGCAGCGCTCGTCGATCGTCGCCTCCAGCATGCCGTCCCGCCAGCGCAGGTTGCTCGGACCGACGCGGAACGAGGTCGTGCTGCGTTCGATCTGCCGCTTGCCGCGTTCGGTCATGGCCCAGCGGCCGCCGGGGCCATAGAGCACGACGTTGATCGCCACATGGTCCTCGGGATCGGCCGCGCCGCGTCCCAGCGCGCGCCGGTAATAGGGCGAGAAGACGCTGCCGACGAAGGCGATGAGCGTGACGCCGTACCGGCCGTCGTCGCTGATACCGTCGAGGTACCACCAGAGATAGCCGCCGGACGAGATCGTCTCGGCGAAGTCGGGTCCAGTCGCGAGTTCGCTGTTCATCGGCGGTCCGCCATGAGTGCCGCCGCCGCAAGGCGGCCAGAGATCGCCGCCATCGGCACGCCCGGCGCAGGATGGACGCTGCCGCCCGCCAGATACAGGCCGGGCAGCCGCGTGCGCGCCCCGGAGCGCTGGAAGGAGGCCATCCAGCCATGCGACGCGGGACCGTAGAGCGCGCCGCCGCTCGCCGGAAAGAGCTGTTCGAATTCGCGCGGGCCCGTGACGATCTCCCGGCCGGAGGCGCGGTCGACGCGGAGGCCGCAGCGCTCCATCAGCGCGAAGGCGCGCTCGCCGCAGGCCCGGACCGCTTCGGCGCCGAGGGAATCACGGTCGCCGTCGGCCGGCGCATTGACGAGGCAGAGCAGTCTGTCCGGGCCGGCCGCGGCCGCGTCGTCGCCCCTGTCCTGCGCGCAGACATAGACGGTCGGCTGGTCCGGCAGTCGCCGGCCGCGGCCGATGGCGTCGAACTCCGCCGGGTAATCACGCGAGAAGAAGACGTTGTGCCGCGTCAGCGGGAAGCCGTCCGTGCGCGCATCGAGGCACCAGGTGACGGCGGAGAGGGAGCGGCGGGCGCGCTCCGTCCGGCGGGCGGCGGGCGCGGCCGCCGCGCCGAGCAGGCTTGTGCCCAGCGCCGAGACATCGCCGTTGAAGATGATCGCGCCGGCTGCGATGCGCTCGCCATCCGCCATGCGCACTGCGGCGACGCGTCCGGCCTCGACCTCGATCCGCTCGACGGGCGCACCGAACCGGAAGGTCGCGCCCTTCGCCTCAGCGAGGCGGCGAAGGGCGCCCGCGAGCGCATGCATGCCACCCTCGATCGTCCAGACGCCCTCCTGCTCGGCATGGGCGACGAGCATGAAGGTGCCGGGCGCGGCGAACGGGGATGAGCCGCAATAGGTGGCGTAGCGGCCGAAGAGCTGGCGCAGACGCGGGTCGCGGAAATGGCCGCCGAGCGCCTTCCAGAGCGTCACGAACGGTCGCGTCGCCCAGAGCGCGCCGAGATTGGCATAGCCGACGTTGCGGGCGAGGCCGGCGGGCGAGGGCCGCTGTGACAGCATGAAGCTCTCGTGCAGCGTGCCGAAGATGCGCGCCGCCTCGGCGGTGAAGCTGAGATATCCCTCGGCTTCGGCCTTGCCGGCGAAGCGCCCGATGGCGTCCGCTGATTCGCGCCGGTCCGCGAGGAGGTCCAGGCGGCTGCCGGGGCCGTCCCCGTCGCCATCCCAGGCGTGGCGGGCGAGCACGTTGAGCTTCGTCGGACGGAGTTCGGCGTCGAGATCGGCGCCGGCGGCCGCGAACAGTTCGTCGAAGACGCGTCGCAGGGTGAAGACGGTGGGGCCGGCGTCGATGGGCCTGCCGGCGGGGGACACCTGGCGAATCTTGCCGCCGGGCCTTGCCTCCTTCTCGATCACGAGCACCGGCACGCCGCGCGACGCGAGGTCGAGGGCGGCGGCGAGGCCACCAACACCGGCGCCGATGACGACGACAGGGCTTCGCACCTCAGGTAGTCCTCCGTATGTCAACTATAATTGACATTATGCCGCCAAATGTCCAATCTCGACAACAGATCATGTGCCGGCGTTCGCCGACATAAGCATTCATCCCAAGGGGGACCCCCATGGATGTGACCGGCCGCATCGAACGGGCGCTAACCGCCGCGCTGATGCCAAACGAGGCGGCGCCCTGTCCGCCGAAGCTCGCCAATGCGCTCCATGCCGCCGTCTTCCCGGGTGGGCATCGCATCCGGCCGAAGCTGTGCCTTTCCGTCGCCATGGCCTGCGGGGACCGCGACCCCGATGCGGCGGACGCCGCGGCGGCGGCGATCGAGATGCTGCATTGCGCCTCGCTGGTGCATGACGACCTCCCTTGCTTCGACGATGCGAATCTGCGGCGCGGCCTGCCGTCGATCCATGTGGCGTTCGGCGAGCCGATCGCCGTGCTCGTGGGCGACACACTTATCGTCAGCGCCTTCGAGACGATCGCGCGCGGCATGGCCCGTGCGCCGCACCGCATCGGCGGGATGATCGGCCTGATCGCGGCGGCCACCGGCGCGCCGCACGGCATCTGCGCGGGGCAGGCTTGGGAGAGCGAGGAGACGATCCCGCTCGAAGCCTATCACCGCTCCAAGACCGGCTCGCTCTTCGCCGCGGCCACGGCCGCCGGGGCGCTGTCCTCCGGCGCCGATCCGGCCGCCTGGGGCCCGCTCGGCGACAGGATCGGCCGCGCCTACCAGATCGCCGACGACATCCGCGACGTGGTCGACACCGACGCCTCCTTCGGCAAGCCGACGGGGCAGGACGCCGCCCACGGACGGCCGAGCGCCGCGCGCGAAATGGGCGTGCGGGGTGCGGTCCGGGCGCTCGCGGCCATGACCGACGAGATCATCGCCATGGTGCCGGCCTGTCCGGGGCAGGCGCATCTCCAGGCGGCGATCCGCGCGGAGACCAAGCGCTTCCTGCCGGAGGGGCTGGCCCTGGCCGTGGCCTGAGCCACGGGCGATGGCCATGTCGGATGGGCGCGCCGCGGCGCCGGGGCTTCGTCTGGCGGACCGGATCCTTGGCTGGCGCGACCGGCTCCTCTGTGATCCCCGCTTTCACCGCTTCGCCGCCCGCGCGCCGATCTTCAGCATGATCGGACGCCGGCGAAGCGCCGAGCTGTTCGACATCGCCACGGGATTCGTCCACACGCAGGTGCTCGTGGCCTGCCTGCGGCTCAACCTCTTCGACCTCCTGCAGGACGGCCCGCTTGTCCTTGACGAGATCGTCCGGCGGACCGGACTGACCCACGACGCCCTGCAACGGCTCGTCGCGGCGGCCGTCGCGCTGAAGCTGCTTGAGCGGCGGAGCGGCGGGCGCGTCGGGCTCGGCATCCTGGGCGGGGCGCTCAACGGCTTTCCGGGCGTGAAAGCCATGATGCATCACAACCAGCTGCTCTACCGGGACCTCTCGGACCCGGTGGCATTGCTCGCGGGTCGGGCGGGACCGACGGAACTGCACGCCTTCTGGCCCTATGCCGGCGGCGCAAGCGAGCGCGCCGGGCTCTCCCGGACCGAGGCGGAGGCCTACAGCAATCTCATGGCGGCGTCGCAGGGCTTCGTGGCCGACGACGTGCTCGATGCCTACGACATGCGGCGGCATCGCCGCCTCATGGATGTCGGCGGCGGCGACGGTTCGTTCCTGCGGTCGGCCGCCGCGCGCGCACCCCACCTCGCGCTCGCGCTCGTCGACCTGCCGGCCGTGGTCGAAACGGCGCGGGATCGATTCGCCGCGGCTGGGCTGACGCATCGCGCGACCCTGCATCCCACCGACTTCCATGAGCAGCGCCTGCCCGGCGGGGCCGACGCGATCTCGCTCGTGCGCGTGGCGCATGACCATGACGATCCGGTGGTGCAGGGGCTCTTCTCCGCCGCTCATGCCGCGCTCGAGCCAGGTGGATCGCTCCTCGTGGCGGAGCCGATGGCAGGCGTCCCGGGCGCGGAGCGGATGGCCGACGCCTATTTCGGATTCTACCTTCTCGCCATGGGAACGGGCCGTGCCCGCACCCCCGACGAACTTTCAGACATGCTCCGGAAGGCCGGATTTGCCCGGATATTGCGCATCAAGACGCGCCGTCCCCTCCTTGCCTCGCTGCTCGTGGCGAAAAAAGAGACATGAGCTACGTGTAAATTCGAAGTGACATACTGAGCTGTCAGAATAAATTGACAGTCGCTGCGGAACCCTGCGGCAAGGCAACCCGAAGGACACCCGATGCGAACGCTCGCGGTGGTGATGGAGGAACCCAGGCGGCTCGTCGTGAACGAGGTGTCGCTGATTCCTCCCGCCGCATCCGATGTGGTGGTGGATGTCCTCTGGTCAGGCATCAGCACCGGCACGGAGAAGCTGCTGTGGTCCGGCGCGATGCCGCCGTTCCCGGGTCTCTCCTATCCGCTGGTGCCAGGCTACGAAACCGCCGGCGTGGTCCGGGAAGCCGGTCCCCAGTCCGGCCTCCGGGTCGGCCAGCATGTGTTCGTGCCGGGCTCGCGCGGCTTCACCTCGGTCAGCGGCCTGTTCGGTGGGGCGGCCCGCCGGCTCGTGGTGCAGGGCACGAAGGCGGTCCCGATCGATGGCGGGCTTGGCGAGGATGCCGTGCTGCTGGCCCTGGCCGCGACCGCGCATCATGCCGTCGCCGGCGGACGCCAGCCCGAGCTGATCGTCGGTCACGGCGTGCTTGGACGGTTGCTCGCCAGGGTCGCGATCGCGCTCGGCGCCGCACCCCCGGTCGTCTGGGAGAGCGCACCCGCGCGCCAGACCGGCGCCGAGGGGTACTGCGTGATCGAGGCGGGCGACGATGTCCGCAAGGATTACGACAGCATCTATGACGCGAGCGGGGATGCCGCGCTCCTCAACAGCCTGATCCTGCGCTGCGGGGCCGGGGCCGAGATCACGCTGGCCGGATTTTACAGCGCGCCCGTGTCATTCGCCTTCCCCCCCGCCTTCATGCGCGAGCTGCGCCTCCGGGTCGCGGCGGAGTGGCAGCCTGCCGACCTGAAGGCGGTTCTCCGCCTGATCGGGGAGGGACGGCTCTCGCTCTCCGGGCTGATCTCGCACCGGCGGCCCGCCGTCGATGCGGCCTCCGCCTACGAGCAGGCCTTCAGTGAGCCGGCCTGCACCAAGATGATCCTCGACTGGAGAGATTTGCCATGAGCGTTGCTGCGCCCGCCAAGCCTCTCACCGCCAAACCGGCCATGGCCAGAGCCTCGTCGTCCGAGCCCGGCCGCGCCCCCGCCGCCGAGCAGAAGAAGGAGACGCAGGTCATCGCGATCTACGGCAAGGGCGGCATCGGGAAGAGCTTCACGCTCGCCAACCTCAGCTACATGATGGCGCAGCAGGGCAAGCGCGTCCTGCTGATCGGCTGCGACCCCAAAAGCGACACGACATCGCTGCTGTTCGGCGGCAAGGCCTGCCCGACGATCATCGAGACCTCGTCCCGCAAGAAGGCGGCTGGCGAGGAGGTCGCGATCGGCGACGTCTGCTTCAAACGCGATGGCGTCTTCGCCATGGAACTCGGCGGACCCGAGGTCGGCCGCGGCTGCGGCGGCCGCGGCATCATCCATGGCTTCGAGCTTCTGGAGAAGCTTGGCTTCCACGAGTGGGGCTTCGACTACGTCCTGCTCGACTTCCTCGGCGACGTGGTCTGCGGCGGCTTCGGCCTGCCGATCGCCCGCGACATGTGCCAGAAGGTGATCGTCGTCGGCTCGAACGACCTTCAGTCGCTCTACGTCGCGAACAATGTCTGCTCGGCGGTCGAGTATTTCCGCAAGCTCGGCGGCAATGTCGGCGTGGCCGGCATCGTCATCAACAAGGATGACGGCACCGGCGAGGCGGCGGCGTTCGCGGAGGCGGTCGGCATCCCGGTGCTCGCCTCGATCCCCGCCGACGAGGACATCCGCCGCAAGAGCGCGAGCTACGAGATCATCGGCCGGCCGGACGGCCGCTGGGGCCAGCTGTTCGAGACGCTCGGGATGAATGTGGCGGAAGCGCCGCCGGTTCGGCCGAAGCCGCTCACGGGCGACGGTTTGCTGGCGCTGTTCAGCGCCTCCACTACCGGCCGGGACTATGTGCTCGACCCGGCCACGCCCGCCGACATGCGGGGCGGAACGGTCGTCGAGCAGAAGACCCTCGAAATCATCTACGACGAAGCCTGAGGAGCGAGAGCAGAGTGCCCGTCCTCATCGACAGACTCGGAGACGAAAGCCGGCGCAAGGGCGCCGCCGCCGCGCCCGCGCTAGAGCCGGGCGGCGAGGTCGCGTCGGGCGTCGGCTGCCATTCGGGCAAGGACGAAATGCGCAACGCGGCCAAGGCCGCGGGCAAGAGCGAGGTGCTCGACCGCTACGCCGCCGATTATCCGCTGGGACCGCACGACCAGCCGCAGAGCATGTGCCCGGCCTTCGGATCGCTGCGCGTCGGCCTGCGGATGCGGCGGACCATGACGATTCTGTCGGGCTCCGCCTGCTGCGTCTACGGCCTGACCTTCACATCGCATTTCTATGGCGCGCGCCGCAGCGTCGGCTACGTGCCGTTCAATTCCGAGACGCTGGTCACCGGCAAGCTGTTCGAGGATATCCGCGACGCGGTTCATCTCGTCGCAGATCCCAAGGATTACGACGCGATCGTCGTCATCAATCTCTGCGTACCGACGGCGTCGGGCGTGCCGCTGCGCATCCTGCCGAAGCAGATCGACGGCGTCCGCATCATCGGCATCGACGTGCCGGGCTTCGGCGTGCCGACCCACGCCGAGGCGAAGGACGTGCTCGCCGGGGCGATGCTGTCCTATGCCAGGAGCGAGGCGGAGCATGGCCCCGTGCAGGCGCCCCGTGCCGGCCGCGCCCAGCGGCCGACGGTCACCCTGCTCGGCGAGATGTTCCCGGCGGACCCCGTCGGCATCGGGCAGATGCTGGAGCCCCTCGGGCTGGCGGCAGGCCCGGTCGTGCCGACGCGTGAATGGCGCGAACTCTATGCGGCGCTCGATTGCGCGGCCGTCGCAGCGATCCATCCCTTCTACACGGCCTCCATCCGCGAGTTCGAGACGGCCGGCCGGCCGATCGTCGGCTCGGCGCCGGTCGGCCATGACGGCACGGATGCCTGGCTCTCCGCCATCGGCGAGTCCTGCGGCGTGCCGTCCGCGCGGATCGCCGCCGCGAAGGAGAAGTTCCTGCCCGCGATCCGGGGCGCACTCGCCGCGCGGCCCGTCGCCGGCAAGATCACGCTCTCCGGCTACGAAGGCTCGGAGCTCCTGGTGGCGCGGCTGCTGATCGAGAGCGGCGCCGATGTCCGCTATGTCGGGTCTGCCTGCCCGAAGACCCGCTGGTCCGAGACCGACCTGGCCTGGCTCGAGAACCGCGGCGTCGAGGTGCAGTTCCGCGCCTCGCTGGAGCAGGATCTCGCGGCGGTCGAGCGCCATCGGCCCGATCTCGCCATCGGCACGACGCCGGTGGTGCAGCGGGCCAAGGAGATGGCGATCCCCTCGCTCTACTTCACCAACCTCATCTCGGCGCGGCCGCTGATGGGCGTCGCCGGGGCAGGCAGCCTGGCCCAGGTCGTCAATGCCGCCATCGGCAACAAGGCGCGCTTCGACCGGATGCAGCATTTCTTCCAGGATGTCGGCCAGGGCGACGGCGCCGGCATCTGGCAGGATGTCCCGCGCGATCGGCCGGAGTTCCGCAAGAAGAACCTCGCGAAGCTCGCCGCCATGCAGGCGGCGATGAACCAGTCGCTCGAGAAGCCCGTGGGGAGCACCGTCTGATGCTCGTCCTCGACCACGACCGGGCAGGGGGATATTGGGGCGCGGCCTATGTCTTCACGGCGGTGAAGGGACTGCAGGTGATCGTCGACGGCCCCGTCGGATGCGAGAACCTCCCCGTCACCTCCGTGCTGCACTACACCGACGCGCTGCCGCCGCACGAGCTGCCGATCGTCGTCACCGGCCTCTCGGAGGAGGAGCTCGGCCAGACCGGCACCGAGGGCGCGATGAAGCGCGCCCACCGGACGCTCGATCCGGCGCTGCCGTCCGTCGTGGTGACGGGCTCGATCGCCGAGATGATCGGCGGCGGAGTCACGCCCGAGGGCACGAACATCCTGCGCTTCCTGCCGCGCACCATCGACGAGGACCAGTGGCAATCCGCCAACCGCGCGATGGCGTGGCTGTGGAAGCAGTTCGGTCCCAAGAAGACGCCCTCGCTCAAGCCCCGCAAGGAGGGCGCGAAGCCGAAGGTGAACATCATCGGGCCGATCTACGGCACCTTCAACACCTGGTCCGACCTCGCGGAGATCCGCCGGCTGGTCGAGGGCATCGGCGCCGAGGTCAACCTGAGCTTCCCGCTCGGCACGCACCTCGCCGACATCGTCCGGCTCGGCGACGCCGAGGTGAATGTCTGCATGTACCGGGAATATGGCCGCGCGCTCTGCGAGGCGCTGGACCGGCCCTACCTGCAGGCGCCGATCGGACTGCATTCGACGACCGCGTTCCTGCGCAAGCTCGGCGAACTGCTCGGCCTCGATCCGGAGCCGTTCATCGCGCGCGAGAAGCACACCACGATCAAGCCGCTGTGGGATCTCTGGCGCTCGGTCACGCAGGATTTCTTCGCCACGGCCTCCTTCGGCGTGGTTGCCAACGAGACCTATGCGCGGGGGCTGCGCCATTTTCTCGAGGAGGAGATGGGCCTGCCCTGCCAGTTCGCGGTGGCGCGCAAGCCCGGTCAGAAGACGGCCAACGACGAGGTGCGCCAGCTCGTGCAGCAGAAAACGCCGCTCGTGCTCTTCGGCTCCTACAACGAGCGCATGTACGCCGCCGAGACGGGCGCGCGCTGCATGTACATCCCGGCCTCCTTCCCCGGCGCCATCATCCGCCGGCACACGGGCACGCCCTTCATGGGCTACGCCGGCGCGGTCTATCTCGTGCAGGAGGTCTGCAACGCGCTCTTCGACGCGCTGTTCAACATCCTGCCGCTCGGACCGCAGATGGACGCCATCGAGGCGACGCCGGCCCGCCAGCAACACGAGGAGCTCTCCTGGAGCGCCGAGGCGAAGGCGATGCTCGACCGGGTGGTCGAGCAGCATCCCGTGCTGATCCGGATCTCGGCCGCGAAGCGGCTGCGCGACGCGGCGGAGCGCGAGGCGCGCGCCGGCGGCGCGAGCGAGGTTTCCCTTTCCAACGTCTCGCGCGCTCAGGGAACGCTCGGGACATCGGGCGGCGGGTGACGTGATGCGCCAGCCGGACTTCAGAACGACGCGCGGAGGACAGGATCGATGACGTATGCCGACATGAACAGCACCCGTCGCCTGGCGGAATCGGGCGTCACGCGGCCGGTCCGCGGCCGCCGCAAGGCGCGGCGCGGCCTCCAGCGCATCGAGATGCGCCTGCTGGTGGCGCTCACCTACCCCCTCTTCCTCGCCGTCGCGGCGATGTCCCGGCTCGGCCTTCGCCGCCGGAGCTTCGACGCCGTCGTGTCGGTCAGGCCCCGGTCGATCTTCGCCGAGGCCCGCGAAACGGCCGAGGCGACCATTCCGTCGGCCTTCCGAGGGTAGGGCGACGGCGCAAGCAATCCCTCCGCCGGCGACGGCGGAAGGACAGTCATCGTGGCGACACGACGACGACCCCTGCCGCGTGGGACGAGCGCGGTAACGGCCGAAAGGTCGAATAGTAGGAGTGCCATCACATGGCAGACAGAACGGAGTCCCTCACCGGACTCACTGACGCGGAGGCTCGTGAGTTTCACGGGTACTTCATGCAGGGATTCATCGGGTTCACCATCGTCGCGCTGATCGCCCACTTCCTGGTGTGGATGTGGCGGCCGTGGTTCCCGAGCGTCCGTGGCTACACGTCCCTCCAGGACGGCCTGTCCACGCTCGCATCGATGATCTGCTGAGGAGAGGACAGAGATGTACAAGATTTGGCTCATCTTCGACCCGCGCCGTGCGCTCGTCGCCCTCGCGGTCTTCCTCTTCTCGCTCGCGATCCTCATCCACTTCATCCTGCTCAGCACGAACAGGTTCAACTGGATCGAAGGTCCCCGCCAGCCGCGCGCCGGCGCCGAGATCCACATCCCGGGCCCGTCGCCTCTGGCAGATCTGACGAAGATCGGCTGATCCCAGCCGACGTCCCGCCGACCCCCGCATCCGCCTCCACGGCGGAAGCGCGGGGCCGGCGGCGGCGACCCACGCATTTTCCGTTTCGTGGTCCACGACTTTTGGAGGGTCGGCCATGGCTATGTTGAGCTTCGAAAAAAAGTACCGCGTGCAAGGCGGCACCCTCATTGGCGGCAACCTCTTCGATTTCTGGGTGGGCCCGTTCTATGTCGGGTTCTTCGGCGTCACGGCCGCCTTCTGCACGATCGTCGGCACGGCGCTGATCCTCTACGGGGCGTCGCTCGGCGACACCTGGAACCCGATGCGCATCAGCATCAATCCGCCGGACATCAGCTATGGCCTCAGCCTGGCGCCGATGACGGAGGGCGGCATCTGGCAGTTCGTCACGATCTTCGCATCGGGCGCCTTCATCTCCTGGGCGCTGCGCGAGGTCGAGATCTCGCGGAAGCTCGGCATCGGCTACCACGTGCCCGTCGCCTTCGGCATGGCGATCTTCGCCTACCTGACGCTGGTGGTGATCCGGCCGCTGCTCATGGGCGCCTGGGGCTACGGTTTCCCGTACGGCATCTGGACGCATCTCGATTGGGTGTCGACCACGGGCTACACCTACGGAAACTTCCACTACAATCCGGCTCACATGATCGCGGTGACGTTCTTCTTCACCACGTGTCTGGCGCTCGCCCTGCATGGCGGCCTCGTCCTATCCGCGGTCGCGCCGAAGAAGGGCGAACCGGTCAAGACGCCCGAGCATGAGAACGCCTACATCCGCGACCTCATCGGTTATTCCATCGGCACCCTCGGCATCCATCGCCTCGGCCTGTTCCTCGCCCTCAACGCTGGGTTCTGGAGCGCCGTCTGCATCGTGATCTCGGGCCCCTACTGGGAAGGCGCCTGGGCCGACTGGTGGACCCTGTCATTCAGAACGCCCTGGGCGCGCTAGGAGATCGGCATCATGGCATTCGGTCTGGAATACCAAAACATCTTCACCCGCGTTCAGGTGAGGGGGCCCGCCGATCTCGGCCCGCCGCACAATGACCGCAGCATCTACGAGCGGACCCGCAACCCGGGGCATGTCCATCTCTTCGGCAAGCTCGGCGACGCGCAGATCGGCCCGATCTATCTCGGCTGGTTCGGCCTGGCGTCGATCGCGACGGGACTGGTTGCCTTCAACCTGATCGGCCTGAACTACTGGGTCCAGGTGAACTTCGATCCCGTCGAGTTCGTGCGCCGGCTGCCCTGGCTGTCGCTCGATCCGCCCGACGCGAAGTACGGCCTCAGCTTCCCGCCGCTCGCGGAAGGCGGCTGGTACCTCATCGCCAGCCTCTTCTTCGGCGTCTCTGTGCTGCTCTGGTGGGCTCGAACCTACCGGCGGGCGCGGTCGCTCGGCATGGGCACGCATGTGGCCTGGGCCTTCCTCTCGGCCATCTGGCTGATGTTCGTGCTCAACCTGTTCCGGCCGCTGCTCATGGGCAGCTGGAGCGAATGCGTGCCCTACGGATTGTTCAGTCACCTCGACTGGACGAACAACTTCTCGCTCCGCTACGGCAACCTCTTCTACAACCCGTTCCATGCCTTCTCGATCGCCTTCCTTTACGGGTCGGCGCTGCTCTTCGCGATGCATGGCGCAACGATCCTCGCGGTCAGCCGCTACGGCGGCGAGCGCGAGATCGAGCAGGTCGTGGACCGCGGCACGGCCGTGGAGCGCGCGGCCCTGTTCTGGCGCTGGACCATGGGCTTCAACGCCACGATGGAATCGATCCATCGCTGGTCCTGGTGGTTCGCGGTGCTGACGACGCTGACGGGCGGCATCGGCATCCTGCTCACCGGCACCGTCGTCGATAACTGGTATGTCTGGGCCCAGGAGCAGGGCTACGCGCCCCCGAACCCCTGAGCTTCGGCAGCATCAAGCGACAAGGAAACGGCGGGGCGACCCGCCGTTTTTCGTTTGGTTGTTGTCGGCAGCGATTGCGATGAGGGGAAGGCCAGCATGGACCGTCATGGCCGGACTTGATCCGGCCATCCACGTTTTCCTTCGGTGCTGACAAGGGTGGGTGGCCGGGTGAGGCCGGCCATGACGCCGAGCTGGAACGGCCGTCAGCCCGAGAGCTCGCCGGCCCGCCGCTTCGCGGCGGCGACGGCCTTCTCCATGAGCGGGCCAAGGCCGTCGGAGGCCATGAGGTGCTCCAGCGCGGCGGCGGTGGTGCCGCCCGGCGAGGTGACGTTCCGGCGCAATTCCGCGGCGGGCGTCCCCGGCTCGCGGTAGAGGAGTTCGCCGGCGCCCTCGACCGTGGCGCGGGCGAGGCGCATCGCGAGATCCGCCGGGAGCCCGACCTTTTCGCCGGCGGCGGCCATGGCCTCCACCAGATGGAAGACATAGGCGGGACCGGAGCCGGACAGCGCCGTCACGGAGTCGATCAGAGCCTCGTCGCCGACCCATTCGACGCGGCCGATCGATTGCAGCAGCGTCGTCGCCAGCGCGACCTGCTCCGGCGTCGTCTCGGGCGAGGCGGCGCAGCCGGTGATGCCCCGCCCGACGGCGGCCGGCGTGTTCGGCATGGCGCGCACCACGGCGCGGGCCTTCTCCGCCCGCTCGCGCAGGTTCGCGATCGTCTTGCCGGCGATCACCGAGATCAGCAGGGTTTCTGGCGTCACGGCGGCGCGGAGCGTCGCCACAGCGGTGTCGAGCGTCTGCGGCTTGGTGGCGAGGATCACGACGTCGCTGGGCTGGACCGCGTCTCCGGCGGCGATCGTCAAGCCTTCGCCGGCCAGCGCCTTCATCCGGTCGGACGGATAGGGGTCGACGATGGTGACGCTGGCGGGCGGCAGGCCCTGGCGCAGCCAGCCCTCGAGCATGGCGCCGCCCATCTTGCCGGCGCCGATCAGGAGAAGCTTCAGGCCGGGCGGCAACTGGCCGCCGGCGGAAATCCCGGCCGTCACGCCTCGCCCATCGTCTCGAACATGATGGAGCCGAGCGCCTCGTCAGCCGTCTTGCCGGCCCAGACGACGAACTGGAAGCCTTGGTAATGCTTCTCGCAGGCCTCGGTCGCGATGCGGAGCATCGCCTCGCACTGCCTGGCGTTCGGCTCCAGGCCGCCCGAGAGCACGAGCGCGTGGCGGAACATGATCACGTCCTCCTTCGACCAGATGTCGAAGTGTCCGACCCAAAGCTGCTCGTTGATCGCGGCGACCAGCTTCATCATCTCGGGGCGGCGGCGCTCCGGCACCTTGAGGTCGAAGGCGCAGGCGAGATGCAGCGCCTCCATGTCCTCGAGCCAGGTGAAGGCGACGTGATATTCGGCCCAGGTGCCCTTCACCGAGATGCAGATCTCGTCGTCCTCGCTGCGCTCGAAGCTCCAGTCGTTGACGGAGGCCAGGCGCTCGACCGTATCGACCGGATGCTCCAGCCGCTCGTCCGCGGGATCGTTGAGTGTGTTCATGGTCTCGGTACGGCTCATTCCTGGCCCCCATCGCTGGCGTTGGCTTCCCGCCTCCGCCGCCTTGCGCGCGACACGCCTCGACACGCGATCGATCGTCCCCGGCAATCGTTAAGAGGTCCTTAACGCTGCGGGTCGAATCGACCGCTCCGGGACGAGTAGCACGGCGGAATCAGGCAATGCACGCGACAGCTGAGAGCTGTGGTGAACCTGCGGGGATTCGGCGCAGGCCCACAACGATGGATACGTGATGTTCACAGATTCGGGGTTGCAGCCCGGCTCGGCGCTGCTTCTCGCTCGGCTGTCGAAAAAGCGGGCCTTTGCGCCCGGACGGAGGATCAACCGCCACGGGTATCGTGCGTCCTTCGACGCTCCGGCCGGCGCCATGGCGCCTCCGGACGGGCGTGGAGGCGGGCTTCTCGAAAGCCGTCAGGCCGTCTTGCCCGTGGCGCCGGCCGCTTCCAGCGCGGCGATGCGGGCCTTCAGCGCCTCGTTCTCCTCGCGGGCGAGGATCGCCATCTCGCGCACGGCCTCGAATTCCTCGCGCGTCACGACATCGACATCGCGCAGCAGCCGCTCGATCTGCGACTTGACCACGGAATCGACCTCGCGGCGCACGCCCGACGCAACGCCGGCGGCGTCGGTCATCAGGCGGCCGAGATCGTCGAGGAGGCGTGAGGAGCCGTTCATGGCGTGACCGTTCGGTTGGCGCTTGTTTCGTTCGAGGCGTGTTTCGTTTGCCTTGGGCAGGGGCTATAGCACGCCGTGCCCGGCGACGCGAAGGCGCTATCGGGCCGCAGTCCTCCGGAGCTCTCCTTGACCGGCATACCCTTCCCGAACATCGATCCGGTCGCGCTCCAGATCGGGCCGATCGCCATCCGCTGGTATGCGCTCGGGTATGTCGTCGGCCTGTTCGGTGGCCTGCTCTACGCCAAGCGGCTGGCTGCGAACGAGGCGCTCTGGGGCGGCATCCGCAGGCCGACATCCGCTGATCTTGACGACCTCCTGCTCTATGCCACGCTGGGCGTCATCCTGGGCGGCCGGCTCGGCTACGTGATGTTCTACCAGCCCGACTATTTCCTGGCGAAGCCGCTGGAGATCCTTTCGATCTGGTCCGGCGGCATGTCCTTTCACGGCGGCTTCGCCGGCACCGTGATCGCGATGGTGCTCTTTGCGAAGGCGCGGGGGCTGTCGGTCCTGTCGCTGTTCGACCTCATCGGCACGGTCGCGCCGATCGGGCTGTTCCTCGTGCGCATCGCGAACTTCATCAACGGCGAACTCTGGGGACGGCCGACGGACATGCCCTGGGGCGTCATCTTCCCGCATGGCGGGCCGGTGGCGCGCCATCCGAGCCAGCTCTACGAGGCGGCGACGGAGGGGCTGCTCCTGCTGATCGTGCTCGGTCTCGTGGCGCGGAACGGCGGCTACAAGCGGCCGGGGCTCGTGGCCGGGCTCTTCGGGGCCGGATACGCCGCGGCCCGCATCTTCTGCGAGTTCTTCCGCGAGCCGGACCCCCAGCTCGGCTATCTGCTCGGCGGCTTCGCCACCATGGGCATGCTGCTGTCGCTGCCGATGCTGCTCGCCGGTCTTTATCTCGCGCTCCGCGCCAGGCCGGCCCGGTGAGCGCGCTCGCCGACGAGCTCCGCCGCATCATCGCCGACGAGGGCCCGATCACGGTCGAGCGCTACATGGCACTCGCGCTCGGCCATCCGCTGCACGGCTATTACATGACCCGCGATCCGCTGGGGCTCGCGGGCGATTTCATCACCGCCCCCGAGATCAGCCAGATGTTCGGCGAATTGCTGGGACTCTTCGCCGCGCAATGCTGGCTCGACCTCGGCGCGCCCGATCCGGTGCGGCTGGTGGAGTGCGGGCCGGGCCGCGGCACGCTGATGGCGGACGCGCTCCGCGCCGCGCGGGTCGCCCCCGGCTTCCGCGAGGCGCTCGGGGTCGAGCTGATCGAGACGAGCCCCGTGCTGAAGGCGCGGCAGGAGGAGGCGCTGGCGCAATGCGTGCCCGTCGCGTGGCGCCGCTCCATCGCCGAATTGCCGGAGGAGGGCGGGCCGCTCCTGGTGCTCGGCAACGAATTCCTCGATGCGCTGCCGATTCGGCAATATGTGCGCGCCAATGGCGCTTGGCATGAGCGGCTGGTCGGGCTTTCGGGCGACAGGCTGATCTTCGGCCTCGCTTCAGCGCCGGAGCCTTCGCTTCGCCTCGCGGCGCGGGAGGGAGAGATCCGCGAGGCCGGCCTCGCCGCGCAGGCCTTCGTGGCCGCGCTCGCGGACCGGCTGAAGCAGTCCGGCGGCGTGGCGCTGTTCCTCGATTACGGCCACGTGACGTCGGGCTTCGGCGACACGCTGCAGGCGATGAAGTCCCATGCCTTCGTCGACCCGCTGGCGACGCCGGGCGAGGCCGACCTGACGGCGCATGTCGATTTCGCGGCGCTGGCGGCCGTGTCCCGCGCCGCAGGACTCGACGTGCATGGACCGATCGAGCAGGGGCCGTTCCTGCAGGCGCTGGGCCTCGAAGCCAGGGCGGACCAGCTCATCCGGTCCGCCGCGACGCCGGAGCAGGCGGAGCGGATCCGCGAGGCCGAACGAAGGCTGACCGAGCCGACGCGCACCGGCATGGGCAAGCTCTTCAAGGCCGTGGCCTTCGCCGCACCGGGCCAGCCGACGCCGCCGGGGTTCGGGTAGAATTGCGTCATCCCCGGCGGCCCGCAGGGTCGGGAAGGGGATCCAGACTCGTGACGCATGAAGGGCTGTATTCCCTTCCCCTCCGCTTCGCTCCGGCCGGGAATGACAAAGGTGCGAGCGTCACACCAGCCAGAGCGCCAGCGCCGGGAAGGCTACGACGAGCGCCAGCCGGAGGATGTCCGCCGCCACGAAGGGCAGCACGCCCTTGTAGGTGCGCGTGATCGGCACGTCGCGGGCGATGGAGCTGATGACGAAGACGTTGAGGCCGATCGGCGGGGCCGTCATGCCGATCGCCACCACGATCAGCACGAGGATGCCGAACCAGATTGCGACATCGTCGGGCGACATGCCGAAATCGAGTGCCGTGACGATCGGGAAGAAGACGGGCAGCGTCAGCAGGATCATGGCGAGCTCGTCCATCACGCCGCCGAGGATGATGTAGAAGACGAGCAGGCCAATGAGGATCGTGTAGGGCGCCCAGCCGCTGCCGGCGATCAGGCGGGCCGCCTGCTCGGGCACCTGCGTCAGCGCGAGGAAGGCGTTGAAGACCTCCGCGCCAAGCAGGATCGCGAAGATCATGGCGGACGTCTCGGCGGTCTGGATCAGGCTCTCCCGGATCTCGGTCCAGCCCAGCGTGCGACGGACGAGGCCGATCGCAAGCATCGTCACGGCGCCGACGGACGCGCCCTCGGTGGGCGTGAAGATGCCGCCGTAGATGCCGCCGACCACGACCAGCGCCACGATCAGCGCGGGGATGATGCCCGCGAGCGGCCGCCAGCGGTCCTTCCAGGGCAGGCGCTCGAGCCTCGGCGCCCAGGCGGGGTGCCTGTGGGCGACAATGGCGATGACGATGCAATAGAAGAGCGCGGCCATGAGGCCGGGGATCAGCGCGGCGCTGAAGAGCTTGGCGATGTTCTGCTCGGTCGAGATCGCATAGACGACGAGGATCACCGACGGCGGAATGAGGATGCCGAGCGTGCCGCCGACCGCGATGGCGCCGGTGGCGAAGCCGGGATCGTAGCCGTAGCGGCGGAACTCCGGCAGCGTGGCGCGGCCGAAGGTGGCCGTGGTCGCGACCGAGGAGCCACAGATCGCGCCGAAGCCGGTGCAGGCGCCGATCAGCGCCATGCCGAGGCCGCCGCGCCGGTGGCCGATGAAGGCGCGCGCAGCCGCGAACAGGTCCCGCGCCAGGCCGGACCTTTCGGCGAAGGCGCCCATCAGCACGAAGAGCGGGATGACGGAAAGCGTATAGTTTGCAAAGGTCTGGTACGGGGTCGTCTTGATGTAGTTGAGGAAGGGCATGAGCCCGTTCAGCTGGACATAGCCCCAGGAGCCCACGAGCAGCATCGAGAGCCCGATCGGCAGCCGCAGCATGAGCAGCACGAGCAGCGCGGCGAAGCCGGTGCCGGCGAGGGAGAAGCTGCTCACGAGGCGCGGCTCACTTGGTGCCATCTCCGCCCGACGAGGAGGCGGGCGCGGCAAAGCGCGGCAGGATGCCGGCGAGCGCAACGAGGGCGACGAAGGCGGCCAGGATGCCACATATGGCGATGGCGATCCAGGTTGGCAGGCCGAGCACCATCGTCACGGTGCCCGACTGCCGCTCGCCGAGCGCGCCGACGATCAGCCGCCAGCTGATGAGCGCCATGGCGAGCGCATAGGCAAGGTCCCAGAGAGCGTCGATGGCGGCCTGCGCGCGCCGCGGCAGCCAACTGGTGAAGGTGTCGACGAAGATGTTGCCGCGCCGCGCCTGGCAGAGCGCGAGATAGCTGAAAGCGGCGAGCGCCGTCCCCATCTGCACCAGCTCGAAGTCGCCCGGCACGCCGGCTCCCCCCACGAGCGGAGAGCGGATGACGACGCTTGACGTCACCATCAGCGCGACGCCGACGAGAAGCAGGCCGCCGATGACGGCGACCTGCTCGCTGGCTCGCTGCAGCCGGGACCACATGGCGAAGACCAGGGGAATGGTCAGGCCGCCTGGGCGTGCTTGGCGATGAGCGCGCGGGCGCTCTCGAGGAGCTTGGCGCCATCGAGGCCCTTGTCCTTCACCGAGGCGATCCAGGCGGCGATCACGGGTTCCGTCCGCGCGCGCCAAGCGGCCGCTTCGGCTTCCGAGAGGACCGTGATCTCGTTGCCGCGCTTGCGCACCATGTCCGACACGGCGACGGCCTGCTCGTCCCAGACCTTGCCCGCCATGCCGGCCGCGGCCTGGCCGCTGTTGCGGTCGATGACGGCCTTCAGGTCGGCGGAGAGGGCGTTGTACTTGGCGTTGTTCATCGCGAGGATGAAGGTCGCGGTGTAGAGCGTCGGCGAGCCCGGGATCTCCGTGTGGAACTTCACGAGTTCCTGCATCTTGAGCGCTGGCACCACCTCCCACGGGATCACCGCGCCGTCGATGACGCGCTGCGCCATGGCTTCCGGCACCTGAGGGATCGGCATGCCGATGGCGTTGGCGCCGAGCGCCTTCAACGCCTCGCCGGCGAGGCGCGTGGGGAAGCGGAGCTTGAGACCCGCGAGGTCGGAAAGCGTCGCGACCTTCTTGTTGGCGTGGATGAGGCCATGGTCATGCGCCCAGAAGCAGATCGGCTTCACGTCCTTGAACTCGGCCGCAAGATTCGCGTCGGCGTAGTCCTGCAGGGCGCGGCTGTTGGCGATGGCGCGCTTGTGCGCGACGAAAGGCAGCTCGAACGCCTCGATCCCGGGGAAGCGGCCGGGCGTATTGCCCGGTAGCGTCCAGACGAGGTCGACCACCCCGTCCCGGGCCTGGTCGAAGAGCTGCGGCGGCGTGCCGCCAAGCTGCATCGAGGGGAAGATGTCGATCTTGATGCGGCCGTTCGAGTCGGCCTGCACCTTGTCGGCCCAGGGCCGCAGGAACTTCGCGTGGCCATTCGAGACCGGCGGCAGGAAGTGGTGCATGCGCAGCGTCACCTCCGGCGCCTGCGCGTGGCCCGTCGACAGGATGGCGGGGCTGGCGACCGCCGCGGCGGCGCCGGCGATGGCGGCGCGGCGCGAGAGCGTGATGCTGTGCGTCTTGGTATGCGTCATCTGAGGTCCTCCCAGACCTTGGCTGCGTCGGCCTCTCAAGGGCCGTCCTCCCCGCAAGCTGATGCCGGAAAATGGTTGCGCACGCAACGGAATGCGGCGAAGCAGGCTGGCAGCAGCGCAACGGACCCGTGCCCATGTCTTCGATCGTCTACGTCAACGGCTCCTTCGTCCCTGAAGCCGAGGCCCGGATCTCGGTCTTCGACCGGGGCTTCCTCTTCGCCGACGGCATCTACGAGGTGTCGGCGGTGCTCGACGGGAAGCTCGTGGACAATGCGCTGCATCTGGCGCGGCTCGCCCGGTCCGTCGGCGAGATCGGGCTGGCCTTGCCACTGCCGGTCGAGCGGATCGGCGAACTCATGCGCGAGATGGTGGAGCGGAACGCCCTGCGGGAGGGGCTCGTCTACCTGCAGGTGACGCGCGGCGCGGAGAGCGGGCGCAACTTTCCCTTCCCGAAGGCGGCGACGCCATCGCTCGTGATGTTCTGCGAGCGAAAGGCCTATGCAGACGCGCCGGCCGCCAAGACGGGCATCAAGGTAAAGTCCGTGCCGGACATCCGCTGGGCGCGGCGCGACATCAAGAGCGTGGCGCTGCTCGCGCAGGTGCTGGCGAAGCAGGAGGCCGCCGCCGCCGGCTGCCAGGAGGCCTGGATGCACGAGGAGGGCGTCGTGACCGAGGGCGGCTCGTCGACCTGCTACATCGTCAAGGGGGAGGGGGCCTCGGCTCGCATCGTGACCCGCGAGAACTCGACCAAGGTGCTACCGGGCTGCACGCGCGCCGCGCTGCTGACGCTCGTCAAGGAGACGGGGATCGAGGTGGAGGAGCGGGCCTTCACACTGGAAGAGGCCTATGCGGCGAAGGAAGCCTTCATCACCTCGGCCACCAACTTCGTGATGCCGGTGACGGAGATCGATGGCCGGGCAATCGGCGGCGGGCAGGTCGGGCCCGTGGCCCGGCGGCTGCGGGAGCTGTACCTCGTGCACGCGCGGGCGGGCGGGTAACCAGCCCAGCCGGACAAAAGCTCGACGTCATGGCCGGGCCTGACCCGGCCACTCACGTCTCAACAGCGTCGAAGGAAAACGTCGATGGCCGGATCAAGTCCGGCCATGACGTCAATCAGTGATGAGGGTGCGGGTCGGCTCAGGCCGGACCGCACCTCACTCCGCCGGGTGAACGGCGCCGCCGTGCTGCGCTCGACCCTTTTCGGCCACCTCGCGCTCCTGCCGCTCCAGCTCCTCGATGATGAAGTTGCGCGGCTTCGTGTAGGCGCCGATGAGCAGGTAGAGCGAGGGCACGATGAAGAGCGTGAAGAAGGTCGAGAGCGACACGCCGCCGACGATCACCGTTCCGATGGCCTGACGCGATTCCGCGCCCGCGCCGCCCGACAGCATCAGCGGCACCGCACCGAAGACCGTCGCGATCGAGGTCATCAGGATGGGGCGCAGGCGCGTGACCGAGGCTTCCAGCACGGCCTCGGGCAGGGCCTTGCCCTCCTCGCGGAGCTGGTTGGTGAATTCGACGATCAGGATGCCGTTTTTCGTCATGATGCCGATGAGGAGGATCATGCCGATCTGGCTGTAGACGTTCAGCGTCTGGCCGGTGAGCAGCAGCGCCGCGAGGCCGCCGGTCAGGGCGAGCGGCACGGCCAGCATGATGGTGATCGGCGCGACCCAGCTCTCGAACTGCGCGGCGAGCACGAGGAACACCACCAGGAGAGCCACGCCGAAGGTGATGTAGATCGAGCTCGAGGTCTGCTTGAACTCCTTCGACTGGCCATTGTAGCCGATCTTCACGTCCGGCGGCAGGACATCGCGTGCTGCCTGTTCCATGACGGCGAGCGCCTCGCCGAGCGAGACGCCGGGTGCCGGCGTGCCCTGCACGGTGATGGAGCGGAGCCGGTCGACGCGGTTCAGGCCCTGTGGGCCGGCGACCTCCGCCAGGGTTACGAGGTTGGAGAGCGGGACCAGTTCGCCGGGTCCCGCGGCCGCGCCGATCGTCGTGCCGGTGCTGGTGCGGACGAAGACGTTCTTCAGGTCCTGCGGGTTGTTGCGGTCCTGGCCCCGGGCCTGGACGATCACCGAATATTCGATGCCGCGGTCCACATATTGCGAGACCTCGCGCTCGCCGAACATCAGTTCCAGCGTCTTGCCGATGGCCTCGACCGAGATGCCGAGATCGGCGGCGCGCGAGCGATCGATGCGCACGCGCAGGTCGGGCTGGGACTCGCGGAAGTCGCTGTCGAGGTTCAGCACCTTGCCCGTCTGCTGGACGTTCTGGATCAGCGTGTTGCGCCAGCCCTTGATCGTCTCGTAGTCCGGGCCGCCCAGCACGAACTGGACAGGCTGGTTGGCGAAGCCGCGCTGGCCGAGCGAGGGCGGATTGACCACGATCACGCGTGCGCCGATGACGGCCTGCAGGCGGCCCTGAAGTTCACGCTGGAGGGCGACCTGGCTGATCTTGCGCTCTTCCCACGGCTTGAGGCGCACGATCAGCAGGCCGGCGTTGACCGGAGCCGGCCGCTGGAAGCCCGGCGCCACGATGGTGAGCGTCGAAGCCACTACGCCCTGGTCGATGTAGGGCTGGATCAGGCGCTCGACCTCCCTGACGCGGTCGCGCGTGTAGGCGAGGCTCGAACCCTCCGGCGCGGTGATCGGCACCAGCAGCGTGGAGCGGTCCTCGGTCGGTGCGAATTCCTTCTGGATCGTCGTGAAGAAGCCGTAGGCCATGAAGCTGACGAGGCCGCCGACGGTCAGGACCACGATCGGCATGGCGAGCGCGCGGCGCAGCATCACGCGGTAGCCGGCGCCGAGGCCGTTGAAGAGCGGCTCGGTCCAGCGATGGACGAAGCTGTGATGCGGCGACAGCATCTTCGAGCACATCATCGGCGTGAGCGTGCGCGCGATGACGCCGGAGAAGCCGATGGCGGCGGCCAGCGTGATGCCGAACTCGCGGAAGAGGCGGCCGGTCTGGCCGTCCATGAAGGCGATGGGCAGGAACACCGACATCAGCGTGATCGTCGTGGCGATGACCGCGAAGGCAATCTCGCGGGCGCCGATCGAAGCCGCGAGCAGCGGCTTCTCGCCCTCCTCGATGCGCCGGTGGATGTTCTCGACCTCGACGATGGCGTCGTCGACGACGATGCCGATCGCGAGCACGATGGCGAGCAGCGTCAGCGTGTTGATCGAGAAGCCGAAGGCCCAGAGCACCATGAAGGTCGGGACGACGGAGAAGGGGATGGCGATGACGGCGACGAGCGTGGAGCGCCAGTCGCGCAGGAACACGAGGATGACAAGCACGACGAGGGCGATGCCCTCGACCAGCGTGGTGAGCACGCCGTTGATCGAAGCGCGGATGAAGACGCCTTCGTTGTAGAGCACCTCCGTCTGCATGCCGGCGGGCAGGGTCGGCCTGATCGCCTCCAGCTCCTTGAGGACGCCCTCCGCGACGGAGAGCGTGTTGGCGGTGCCCTGGCGGATGATGCCGATGCCGAGGCCCTCGCGACCCTGGGCGTAGAACTCGAAGCGGTTGTCCTGCGCGCCGACCTCGACCTGCGCGACCTCGCCGAGCCGTACGGGGTAGCCGTTGCGGTTCGAGATCACGAGACCCTCGAATTCGGCCTTCGTCGAGATGCGGGACTCGAGCTTGATCGTCGCCTCGCGCTGCGTCGACTCGAGGATGCCGGAGGGCAGCTCGACGTTCTGGCGCTTGATCGCGGTTTCGATGTCGAGCGCGGTCAGGCCGCGGGCCGCCAGCGCCGAACGGTCGAGATAGATGCGCATGGCGTAGCGCCGCTCGCCGTTTATCGCGACGTTGGCGACGCCGGGCACGGTCGACAGGCGGTCGACGACGGAGCGGCGGAGATAGTCCGTGATCTCGAGCGGCGTCATTTCGCTCGAGGTGACGCCGATCCACATCATCGACTGGGCGTTGGCGTCGACACGCTGGACGATCGGCGTCTGCACGCCCTCGGGAAGCCGCGACAGGATGCGGCCCACGCGGTCGCGCACGTCGGCTGCGGCGGCGTCAGGGTCGCGGCCGACGCCGAACTCGATCGTCACCTGCGAACGACCGTTCTGGCTCTGCGAGGTGAGCTGCTTGATGCCTTCGATGCCGGCGACGGCACCCTCGACCAGCTCGGTGATGCGGTTCTCGATGACCTCGTTGGCCGCGCCGCGGTAGACGGTCGTCACCGAGACGATCGGCGGATCGATCGCCGGATATTCGCGGACGGGGAGTCCCCAAAGCGCCGCAAGGCCGCCGACCATCAGCAGCAGGCTCAGCACCGTCGCGAAAACGGGTCGCTGGATCGAGACGTCCGAGAGCTGCATCGGTCTGCTCCGTTACGGGCGCGCGTTCTGCGTCTGGCCGGGAGGCGGGGCGGTCGCGGCCTGGGCGGCATTGACGCCGACGGCCGAGCTCGCCGCCGGACGGGGCGGCTGCTGTTCGCCGCGGGGAGCGGCGACCGGGGGAGGCGCTGGCGGCGGCGACGCGCCGAGCGGTCGAGCGTTGACGGTCATGCCGCCTCGCACGCGCTGCAGGCCGCGGACCACGACCTGCTCGTTGAGGGAGAGGCCTGCCAGCACTTCGACCTTGCCGGCTTCGCGCTGGCCGATCTTCAGCACGCGACGCTCGACCTTGTTGTCCTTGACGGCGAAGGCGATTTGCTGCGGACCCTCGCCGACGATCGCCTCCTCGGGGATCAGCAGCGCGTTGTCGCGCTTGGCCACCTCGAGCCAGGCGACCATGAACATGCCGGGGCGCAGCGCGTCGCCCGGATTGTCCACGATGGCCGTCAGCCTGACGCTGCGCGTGAGCGGGTCGACGCGCGTGTCGATGACGGCGACCCTGCCGTCGAACTTGCGGTCGCCGAACGCGACGGACGAGGCCTTGATCGCAGCCTCCGGCCGGATGCGGGCCAGCAGCGATTCCGGCACCTGGAAGTCGAGGCGCACCTTCGAGATGTCGTCGAGCGTCGTGATGTTCGTCTTCGAATCGAGGAAGGTGCCGACGCTGACCTGACGGATGCCGACGCGGCCTGTGAACGGCGCACGCACGACCATGTCGTTCATGCGCGCCATCGCGGCGCGCTCCTTGGCAATCGCGTTCTGCACGGCGCTGTCGGCCGTGCGGACCTGGGCCTGAAGGTCGGTGACCAGCGCCTCGGTCCCCGAGCCGGAGCGGCGCAGCTCCTGCGCGCGGTCGAGCTTGGTCTTGAGCTCGCTGCGCTTGGCCTCCTCCTGCGCGATCGCGGCCTTGGCGCCTTCCCAATCGGCTTTGCGCTCCGCGCTGTCGAGCCGCAACAGCTCGTCTCCCGCCTTGACCGTCGCGCCCTCGGTGAAGGCGATGGACTCGACCATGCCCGAGACCTTGGAATTGATGATCACCGATTCGAAGGCGCGCGTGGTGCCGACGGCCTCTGCGATCTCCGTGATCACGCCGTTCACGACCGGCAGCACCTCGACGACGGGCGCCGGCGCGCCCTGGCCGCCCTGACGCGGGGCTCCGGCCTGTTGCGCCGGAGTGGCGGAGGGAAAGAGCGGCTTCACGACCGCGAGGACGGGGGCAGGAAGGTAGGCCTGGACCGTCTCCCCATTGCGCGAGACGGCGAAAGCACCTGCCGCCAAGACGCCAGCCACAGCCAGCTGACCATACCAGCGCATTTCAACTCCCTCTTTGCCGCGCAAAATCGGCACGATCGGTCTTTAAACCATTGTGAAACAGAGTCGAGTTCGGACGAATCAAATCCGCGTCACCCGTTGACATTGCGGCCGCAGGACCTAGGGCCATCTCGCCGCACGACGCTGGACTTGCCAGGTTTACGAAGGGTGACTGCCTGATGGATCGCTCGCCGGCCGAGCTTGCGCGCCGGAGCCTCGGCGATGGCGCTCCCTTTGCGCTCGTCGCCGTCGATTCGGCGCTCGGATCGACGCCGCGCGAGGCAGGCGCCGTCATGATCGTGACAGAGCAGACCACCGCCGGAACGATCGGCGGGGGGCGGCTCGAATGGGATGCGATCGCGTCGGCCCGGGACATGCTGCGCGACTCAAGCAAAATGCGCGCCAACCCTGTATTTTTCCTGGAGATCCCGCTCGGCCCGGAAATCGGCCAATGCTGTGGCGGGCGCGTGCGCCTGGCGATCCGGCAAGGCGACGCCGCAGTGGTCGCAGAGCTGGAGGGCGCCGAGCGGGCGACCATCGCGGCGCAGCCGACTGTCATCGTCTATGGTGCGGGCCATGTCGGGCGGGCGCTGGCGCAGGCGCTGGCGCCGCTGCCGCTGAGGGTCATACTCGCCGACATCCGGGCGGAGGAACTGGCGCTCGTGGACGACAGGCGGATCGAGCGCCTGCTCGCCACCTCGCTGACGGACATCGCCGCCGGGGCGCCGCCCGGCGCGGCGCATGCCGTGATGACCCACAGCCATGCGCTGGACAGCCTGATCGCCGCCGCCGTGCTCGAGGGCGGTCGGCACGGCTATCTGGGCCTGATCGGATCCCGGACCAAGAAAGCCCTCTTCCTCAAGGGTTTTCGCGAACTCGGCATCGCGCCGGAAGCGCTGGCCGCGATCGCCTGTCCGATCGGGGGCGCGACGGTCCGTGACAAGCGTCCGAGCGTCATCGCCGCCCTGGCGGCGGCGGAGATCGTGACAGCACTCCTGGGTGGGAAGGACGGCTGATCGCCGTCGCGAGGGCCACGGTCCGGTCGCGCCTCGTGTCGGCGCGCGATGCCGGCATTGATTGCTGAGACACGGGAGGAGCGGCTTCACCGGCACGCTTTCCGTTCAGACGAGTTCGCCTGAACGGAAAGTGTCCACGACGCCGCCTGAATCAGGCTCGTGCCAAGAAGAAGGTTGTCCCCGTTTGCGGAGCCTGGCGCGGCGTTCGTCGGGCGGTTCGCCTTTCGGCTCCAGCCCGGCACGCTTCAGCTGGCGCCGTTGACGCTCGTGCCGATCGAATTGAACTTCGTGTTCAATGAATCCTTGACGTTGCCCAGAGCGACAACGATGCCGACGCCGATGATGGCGGCGATCAGGCCATATTCGATGGCGATCGCGCCGGATTCGTCATGGAGGAACGTGCTGAAAAGCTTCTTCATAATGCATTATCTCCTTTGAAAAAGGCCTGTTGTCGACAATTCGGTCGATCGGCCGCACATCAATTAGCAACTAAAACTTGTTCTCAGTTTAATAAGCTCGGTTTATTTGCAACTTAGGCGCGAATATCCTCATTTTGGATCGACCGGAGCGCGGCACGATACTCAGCGCGGGAACCATTCCCGGCCAGTATGCATGGCAGTGAAGGCCTCCCCGAAGCGTCGCGCAGCGATCGTCGGAGGCCTTGCGCCCGCGCACTCTCTCAACTGGCGGTGTTCAGGCTCGTACCGATCGCGTTGAACTTCGTGTTCAAGGCATCCTTGACGTTGCCGAGAGCGACGATGATGCCGACCCCGATAATGGCAGCGATCAGGCCATACTCGATGGCGGTTGCGCCGGATTCGTCTTCAATGAACAATTGGAGGACAGTCTTCATCGGTTGTTGCTCCTTCGGTCCTTTTGCCAGCGGCATAATCGCGTCTGGTAGGACCAGTATTGCAATCCACAATTGTGTTTTGTTTAATTCTGGCGGGATAATGCAACCTAAGCGCGAACAATCGACTCGCTGTTGGCCGGTCTGCGCGTGGGACACCGGGTACCCGTCACCGTCATGATCGACCGCGCACTTCGTTCGTCTCGCCCTTCCGGCAGGTCGGCGGTGCGCCTGGTCTCGGTGGGCCGATGACTCGACAGGAGCGCAGGCCATCAGCGTTGTCGTCCCGACAACGAGGTGCGATCCAACTTGTTGTGAATGGGATTGCTCAACCGATTAAGCATGATGGCAGAGGCTGGCGGCAAGATTCGCAAAAAAAGAGGCGACGATGAAGCATTCCCAGATCGATCTCGCGACGCTCACCCCTGTATCCCTGTCGGACCAGGCAGAAAGTCTGGCAGATCTCGCCGCCCTGCGCAGCATGGCGGCCTACCTTCGCGAGGAGTTGCTGCGTCTGGAGTCGGACCTCTTCTGGTCGGTTGCCATGCTGCCAGAGGCCCTCGACCATGAAATTGCTTCACGACGGCAGGCCTGCACGGAGAATGCTCGGAAAGCCGTCTTGATGTAGTTTGGCCTGGGTCAAGGCCTCGCGGTCAGAGCGGAAGGTCGAGGTTCAGCCGACGCTGCCAGCCCTCGATAACGGTTCCGGTCGCTGCCTGCCGACCAAGGCAGGGCCTTCTCATCAGGATGGTGCCATCCGAACGGAGAGTGCGCGAAGGGCTTGTGCGCCCTGTGTCGGAAAGGTTTGGTGGGTGATGAAGGGCTCGAACCTTCGACCTGGAGATTAAGAGTCTCTCGCTCTACCAACTGAGCTAATCACCCGAGACCCGGAGCGTGCGGCCCCGAAAAAGGCAAGCGGGCCGAAGCCCGCCTGACGGAGGCGCTGTTAGCACCGGCTTGCGGTGCTGTCCAGCCCTCTTTGCCGCGTCGGGTCAATTCGCTCGGAAGACGATCGGCCAATCTTGCGGGCGTCCCACGCTGCCGTCGCACTCCTTCTTCTCGCGGAACTCCGTCAGCACGAACTGGCCGGCTTCGGTGACCCTGTGGCGCTCAAACGTGCCGCAATCCCCCAGGGCCCGGGTGCGGGTGATGCTGGTCACCGTGCGCGTCTGGAGGTTCCAGTCGGGGTCGAACAGCACCGCCGACCCGGTCGTCCTTTCGCGCCCGCGCGGCGGCTTGAATTCGAGGAAGCGGTAGCTTCGGGCCGGATTCTGGAACTGCACCAGCGCAAAGACGGATGTCATCTGGTGGGCGAGGCGCTCGCAGCCCAACTGCCAGATGGCGGATTCCTCCGAGACCACAAAGCCTACGGCGTTGGTCCGCATCAATTCGGCGGCGCAGCCGAAATTCTGCTGCGCCGCGCGGATGATCTCGACCGGCACGATGTTGGCCCTGATGGCGTAGCGGTCGAACGGAACGGAACCTGGCGCGGGCCCCTGGCGCGGCGCGGCAGGCGCAGGCGCCGGCGCTGCGGCCGGAGCCGCGACCGAGGCCGTGGTCGGCACATTCATGCAGCCGGCGGCGCCCTTCACCGCGGCCCAGAAGACCTGCCGGCCTTTCATGACGAGGCTCAGGGTGCCGCCGTCGATCTCGACCGACTCGCCTGCGGCCGGCACCAGCTTCAGCTCAAGGATGAGGAACTCGTCGGGAGAAGGCCCCTTGTAGAGCTGGAATTCGGCGAGGCCGTAGCCGCTCGTCCTGCCACCCGTCGCGACCCTCTGGAACATGACGGTCTGCGAACCAATCCTGATTCGCGCCGGCTGGCGCGAACCTGCGCGGGTCATGAGCGGCTCGACGAAGAGATAGGCGAATCTGTCCCTGTGCGGATTTCGGTCCGCCTGCCAGAGCGTTACGGAGCATCCCTTCGAGCGATCGACTTCCGTGCCGTCGAAGAGCTTCAGATCGATGTCCGGCTGCGCCTCGGCTTTGGTGCTGGCGAGGGCGCTGACGGCCAAGCAGGCGGCCAAAGCAAGCCCTGTGCGCCCAGCGTGCTGACCTAATCGCTTGAATGAAAAATATTCGAGCAAAATCGCTAGATTGATCATGATTTTTGAAAAAATGAGACGTCAAAATATTGGAGTGAAGAAATAGGGCAAAAGGATTAAAAAATAGGGAATGCGGCTTTTCAGGTAAATTCGCTACCTGTCGTTCAGGTCATGGATCTTGGTTTTGGTGTCGCCGCCGCAGGTGTGGCAGCAATCCTTGCACTGCACCTTGCCATCGGGCCCGACGCCCCAGACCTTGGACGCGTTGCCAGCCGGAGCGGCGCCGAAACAGATCTTCTCTCCGGCGACGCAGCTCAGCTTGAAGGTGCCGACCTTGTAGTCGGCGAGGGTGAAATGCTTCGTCGGACCAGGCCAGACGGCGCGGCGGTTCTGCGAATGAAATCTCACCTCGACCGGTTTCGGGTGGAAGCTCCTGAGTTGCCAGGTGATGCTGTCGGCAAAGGCGGGAGTGACGTCAACCAGATTGCCCGCAGCGGCAAGAACAACCGCGGCGGTTCGGATGAAAGACTTCATGAAAGCCTCATGGTCCATGCCGCGCAACGCGGCTCGCCTCTGTTCGCACAAGCGTGGCCGTTGGGGAAGCGGGGGAGCGCGGAAGGGAGCCAAAATGAAAGCGGCCGGGTCGCCCCGGCCGCTTCGCATTGGATCGTTGGTGAAAGACCGAGCCCGGTAGGGCGCAGTCCCGAACGGTCTCAGTTCCTGGCCTTGTCCACCAGCGCCTTCTGCTTGATCCAGGGCATCATGGCGCGCAGCTTCTCGCCGACCTCCTCGATCGGGTGGGCGGCGTTGCGGGCGCGGGTCGCCTTGAACGACGTCTGGTTGACGCGATTCTCGAGCATCCAGTCACGGGTGAACTTGCCGCTCTGGATGTCGGTCAGCACGCGCTTCATCTCGGCCTTGGTCTCCGCGGTGATGATGCGCGGGCCGGTCACGTACTCGCCGTACTCCGCCGTGTTGGAGATCGAGTAGTTCATGGTGGCGATGCCGCCCTCGTAGATGAGGTCGACGATAAGCTTCACCTCGTGCAGGCACTCGAAATAGGCCATCTCGGGCGCGTAGCCCGCCTCGACCAGCGTCTCGTAACCGGCCTTGATCAGCTCGACGAGGCCGCCGCAGAGCACAACCTGCTCGCCGAAGAGGTCGGTCTCGCACTCCTCCTTGAAGGTCGTCTCGATGATGCCGGCCCGGCCGCCGCCGTTGGCCGCGGCATAGGAGAGGGCGAGGTCATGGGCGTTGCCCGAAGCGTCCTGGTGGATGGCGACGAGCGTCGGCACGCCGCCGCCGCGCAGGTATTCCGAGCGCACGGTGTGGCCGGGGCCCTTCGGCGCGATCATGAACACGTCGAGGTCCTTGCGGGGCTCGATCAGATTGAAATGGACGTTGAGGCCATGCGCGAAGCAGAGGGCAGCGCCCTGCTTCATGTTGGCGGCGAGGTCGGCGTTGTAGATGTCGGCCTGCAGCTCGTCGGGCGTCAGCATCATCATGAGGTCGGCCCACTTGGCGGCCTCGGCGGGGGTCATCACCGTAAAGCCGGCGGCCTCCGCCTTCTGGCGCGTCGCGGAGCCGGCCTTGAGGGCGATCACGACCTCCTTGACGCCGGAATCCTTGAGGTTCTGCGCGTGGGCGTGGCCCTGCGAGCCGTAGCCGACGATGCAGACCTTCTTGCCCTTGATCAGATTGATGTCCGCATCGCGGTCGTAGTAAACGCGCATGGGCGTCGCCTTTCCTCTTTGATATCAGCCGGTTGCGCCGGTCTGGGTTGCCGCCCCGTAGAGGGCGAGAAACTGCCGCGCGGCGCGCGCCGCGTCGGATCGAATGATCTCGGGCGTGAGCGTCAGCCCGTCGCCGAGAAGCAGCCTGATCTGGACGTCCCGCGCGAAGAGGCCGAAGAAGGTCCGGAAAGCCTCCTCGGAATCGTCGAACGAGAGGAGGCTGGCCGCACGGCCCGCCTCCAGGATCGTCTTCAGCCGCGCGCCGAGCGCGAAGCGTCCCTTCTCCAGCACGATGCCGCCGAGCTGCGCCTCGGCGCCGCCTGCCTCGGCGATGGCGACGCGGTTGAGCGCGATCGAGGTGTCGGAGGAGATGACGCGCAGCCAGTTGGCGGCGAATTCCTCGAGCCGCGCCTGCAGCGAGCCGAGATCGAGGCTGCCGGCCTCCACCGAGGCGACATGCACGCGCGCGGCCTGATAGGCGACGGTCGCCCTGAGGAGGCCCTCACGGTCACCGAACCATTTGTAGAGCGTTTCCTTGGAGCAGCTGGCGCGTCGCGCAACGGCCGCCATGGTCAGGGCGTGGCCGCCGGCGACGAGCTCGCGCAGGGTCGCGTCCAGCACCTCGGCCTGACGCGGGCTGACGTCCCCGTCGGCGGGCTGCGGCTCTTCTCTCGCGATCGTCTGCTGCATCGGTTCCGTCGCTGCATCCGCTCCCGCCCGGAGGCGTAACGAACGGTACGGTTCGGTTCCTTAGGGGGCGGCTGGGCGGCCGTCAAACGGAATCGGAGGCTCCGATGCGGGTGCTAGCCGCCGAGTTCGACCACCACGATTTCCGGCGGCACGCCGACGCGAACGGGGGCCGCCGAGCAGCCGAGCCCGCTGGTCACGACGAGGTCCCGCCCGTTCTCCCGGAAATGGCCACGTGCGTATATGCCGCTGAGGCGGGAGGCAGCGATTGGCCGCCAACCGAGAAGATTGACCTGGCCGCCATGGGTGTGGCCGGAGAGCGTCAGGCAGAAGCGGGCCGGCACCTCGGGAAAGATGTCAGGCTCGTGCGCCATCAGGATCGCCGGCGCGTCGTCTGTGAGCTGCGCCAGCGTGGCCGGCAGATCATCGACGCCTGAGCTTCGCGACCCGCGCCCGATGCCGCGGCCCCACTCGCCGCGCCGGCTGTAGAAGGCGATCTGGTCGCCAAGCCCCGCGATCCAGAAGGGCTTGCCCTCGTGGACGAGGCGGATGGCGTGGTTCTGCATCACGTTGACGCCGGCCTTCGCCAGCGCGCGATGGACGAAGGTTGGTCCCTGCCGCGTCCGCATCACTTCGCGGTCGGTCCACCAATCGTGATTGCCGAGAACGGCATGGACGCCGAGCGGAGCGGTGAGACCCGCCAGGATCGCCGCGAGGCGGTCGGGATCGACGTCCCAGTGCGGCATCTTGTGGCCACTGACATAGTCGCCCAGCAGCAGCGTGACGTCGCCCTCAAGCGCGTTGGCGCTCTGCACGAGACCGCGGACGCGGTCGAGCGACATCCAGGGATCGCAGGCGTGGAAGTCGCTGAGGATCACCAGCCGGAGGCGCTGGCCCCGGGGCCAGCCCTCGGGGGTGATCGCATAGCGCACGATCTCCAGCCGCAGCATCGGCTCGATGCCGAGCGCATAGGCGCCGAAGGAGGCGAGCGAAGCCGAGAGGCCGGCAGCGCCGCGCAGCAGGGCGCGCCGCGTCAGCATGCCGGTCCGTCCGACGGGGGAGGGGTCAAAGGCCTTCGGCGCCCCGCGCGATGGCCGCGACGCCGGTGCGCGACACCTCCACCAGCCCGATGGCCGTCATCAGGTTGATGAAGCGTTCGACATCCTCCGACGCGCCGGTGATCTCGAAGACGAAGCTCTCCAGCGTCGCGTCGACGGGGCGTGCGCCGAAGGCGGTGGCCAGGCGCAGCGCTTCCATCCGGTGCTCGCCCTGGCCGCGCACCTTCACGAGCGCCAGCTCCCGCTCGATCGAGGGGCCGGTCGTGGTCAGGTCCATGACGCGGTGGACCGGCACAAGGCGCTCGAGTTGCGCCTTGATCTGGTCGAGGACGGCCGGCGTGCCCTTGGTGATGATCGTGAGACGCGACAGATGCTTCTCGTGCTCCGTCTCGGTCACGGTCAGGCTCTCGATGTTGTAGCCGCGGCCGGAAAAGAGGCCCGCGATCCGCGCCAGCACGCCCGGCTCGTTGTCGACGATGATGGCGTAGGTCCGGCGCTCGATCGTCTGGGCGGCGGCGGGGTCGTTGTAGTGCGATTTCATGGCGAGGCTGCTTCCAGGGTCCCGAATAAAGTCAAAGAAGGTCAATGGCGACGGAAGATTGAACGCGGGAAGCGGCGGCGGCCAGCTTCCGGTCGAAGGTCACGAACCGTTGCCCCGCCTCCACCTGCGCCAGATGCAGGGCGTCGGCGAAGTCCATTCCCTCGGCATGCCAGGCAACGGCGCTGACGACGATCTCCGGCTGCGCGAAAGTCACGCCGCGCGTCTGCAGCAAGCTGCGCAGAGCTTCCGAGATCTCCCCATGGCGAAAGCCGTAGATGCTTCGCCAGACCCACTCGCTTTCGAGCAGAACCGTGTTGCTGACGAGGATGCCGTCGGTCGCGATCACGTCCGTGGCGCTCCGAGTCTGCCGTTTGTCGTCCTCGACGATGAAGCGGACAACGATGTTGGTGTCCGCGACCTTCACGGTTTCCACTCGCGCCGGAACATCTCGCCGATGGCATCGTCCATCTCCTCGATCGAGAAAGTCTTGCCATGCCATTTCAGCATGCCGGCGACCTGCCGCGGATCCAACACCTTCTCGGGCAGTCGGCGGCTTGCGCGCAGCACGACCGTGTCGCCCTGCCGCTCGATGTCGAGTTGCATGCCAGGGGTCCAGTTCATGGCCGTGCGTATGTCGCTCGGGAGAACCACCTGCCCTTTGGTCGAGAGCCGCGTGCTGGCCATCGCTTCCTGCTCAAGTAAGACGGTCGTAAGACGATATCACGAAAGCGCGTCCGCCCCAAGCGAACGCGCCTCCCATCGTCACACCAGCTGCTTGCCCTTCGCGTCGATGACGCCGCCGACGTCGCCTTCGAAGTCGGGCATGATCATCTCGTTGTGCGCCTTGCCCGAGGGGATCATCGGGAAGCAGTTCTCCTCCTTGGCCACGACGCAGTCGAAGATGACGGGACCCGGATAGTCGATCATCTCGCGGATCGCGTCGTCGAGCTTGGCGGGGTCCGAGCAACGGATGCCCTTGGCGTGATAGGCCTCGGCCAGCTTCACGAAGTCGGGCAGGGCGGCGGAGTAGCTGTTGGAGTAGCGTCCGCCATGCAGCAGCTCCTGCCACTGGCGCACCATGCCCATGTACTCGTTGTTCAGGATGAAGACCTTGACCGGCAGGCGATACTGCGCCGCCGTCGACATCTCCTGCATGTTCATGAGGATCGAGGCTTCGCCCGCGACGTCGATGACGAGCGCGTTCGGATGCGCCACCTGCACGCCGATCGCGGCGGGCAGGCCGTAGCCCATGGTGCCGAGGCCGCCGGAGGTCATCCAGCGGTTCGGCTTCTCGAACTGGAGGTATTGGGCCGCCCACATCTGGTGCTGGCCGACCTCGGTGGTGATGTAGGTGTCGCGATCGCGGGTCAGCTCCTGCAGGCGCTGCACCGCATACTGCGGCTTGATGATCGTGTCGGAGTTGCGGAAGGCGAGGCTCTCGCGCTTGCGCCACTGGTTGACCTGCGTCCACCAGTCCTTGACCTCGGGCCGGGCCTTCGCCTTCCTGGCGCGCCAGATCCGCAGCATCTCGGCGAGCACGCGGCCGGCGTCGCCGACGATGCCGACATCCGCCTTGACGATCTTGTTGATCGAGGACGGGTCGATGTCGACGTGGATCTTCCGCGAACCCGGCGAGAAGGCGTCGATGCGGCCGGTGATCCGGTCGTCGAAGCGCGCGCCGATGTTGATCATCAGGTCGCAGCCGTGCATCGCGAGGTTGGCCTCGTAGGTGCCGTGCATGCCCAGCATGCCAAGCCACTGCTGGTCGCTCGCCGGATAGGCGCCGAGACCCATCAGGGTCGAGGTGATCGGGAAGCCGGTCTCGCGCACGAGCTCGCGCAGCAGGCGCGAGGCCTCGGGACCCGCGTTGATGACGCCGCCGCCCGTGTAGAAGACGGGGCGCGTCGCCTTCATCATCATGTCGACCGCCTGCTCGATGCGGGCGGTGTCGCCGTCCACCTTCGGACGGTAGGTGCGGTGCTGGATGTCCTGCGGTCCGACATACTGGCCGCTGGCGAACTGCACGTCCTTCGGGATGTCGATGACGACCGGGCCGGGCCGGCCGTTCTGCGCGACGTAGAAGGCCTCATGAATGATGCGCGGCAGGTCCTCGATGCGCTTCACGAGGTAATTGTGCTTGGTGCAATGGCGCGTGATGCCGACCGTGTCGCATTCCTGGAAGGCGTCCGAACCGATGAGATGGGTCGGCACCTGCCCGGTGAAGCAGACGACCGGGATGGAATCGAGCAGCGCATCGGTGAGACCCGTCACGGCGTTGGTCGCGCCGGGTCCCGATGTGACGAGCACGACACCGACCTTGCCGCTGGAGCGGGCATAGCCCTCGGCGGAATGGACCGCGCCCTGCTCGTGGCGGACGAGCACATGCTCGACGCCGCCCATCTGGAAGAGCGCGTCGTAGATCGGCAGCACGGCGCCGCCGGGATAGCCGAAGATATGCTCGACGCCCTGATCCTGAAGTGCCTTCACGACCATCTCTGCGCCGGTCATCGAGAGCGGCTGCGCCTGCGGCGCGGCTTGCGGCTTGTTCGGGGCGGCGGTGCTCATGGTCTGATCCTTCAGGAGCGGCGTCAGGGTGTTGCGGTCTGGAAAGCGGGCAAGAAAAAAGGGCCTCAGGGGCCCTCGGGTTGTGCGCCAGCGGCGGGAATGTCGCGGGTTCTACCCGCGTCCCGATACCAGCGCAGCGCTTACGATAAGGATGGTCATGCTGCTGCCATAGCGCCGGAGACGAGGACGGTCAAGCGGCGATTCAGGGTGAGACGTCCCTGCGTTGGATGGAACTGGCGACGCTCCAAGATTGATCTGACCGAGGTCAAGCTGCCCGATTGCCCCGTGATCAGAATCCAAGAATCCTCAAATTTATTAAAGTTGAACATTAATCGATCCTTAATGAAAATGCTGGATGGAATTGAAGGAATTTTAATCAGATTTTTTGTTAAGTCATGGCATTACGCGCGCGTTTTCTTGATCTCGCCATCAAGTTTCTGATCAAGCATCAGCACAAGCACCTCATAGCGTTTGGATACCCGCGGCTGGCCGTGGTCCCCTCGGAGCATATCGGCCTCGCGGTTGCCGCGGCCGGGCTCTACGAGGCGGACGAAATCGCACTGATCAAGCGACTGGCGGCTTCGCACGACCTGTCGGAGACCCTGTGCCTCGACATCGGCGCCAACATCGGCAACCACGCCTGCGCGCTGCGGTCGAGCTTCGCAGGCATCATCGCGTTCGAGCCCAACCCGCCCGTTGCGGCCCTGCTCCGGGCCAACCTCCTGCTGAACGGGTACGGCGATGTCACTGTCCACCAGGTCGGGCTGGCGGAAGTGGACGCCGAACTGCCCTTTTCCGTCGCCGAGGCCGGGAATGACGGCTCCGGCGCCTTCGCGGCCGGTGGACGGGTTACCCTGCCTGTCCGCAACGGCGACGCCTTCCTGGCGGCGCATGCCCCCCACCTCGATCCCGACAATCGCCGCATCGGTTTCATCAAGTGCGACGTCCAGGGCTTCGAGAGACAGGTCTTCATGGGCTTGCGCAGGACGCTCGAGGCGCACCGTCCGCTGGTCATGTTCGAAAGTGAGGGTCGCGCAGAAGGCGAGGCCAGTTGGGATGCACTCCGCTCGGCGGGATATGCCCATCTGACGCGCATCCGGTCCCGCGGCGACGACAAGGGCAAGCTCGCCCGGGAGTGGGCGCGTCTGAGGGGCGGCAGCCACTGCTGGCTGGAGCCGATCGCCGCCATCCCGGACGGACACTGCAACCTGCTGGTCTCGACCGAGCGTCTCGACGTCTGACGTCCGGCGGCGGCGCCTGGTCAGGCCGGCGCCCATCTCCAGTCCGTCATGAAGCGGCGCGCCCAGGTGAACTGGCGCTTGGCGTAGTTGCGCGTGTCGCGCTGGCCGAGGCGGATCGCCTCCTCGAGCTGCAGACGCCCTTCGAGATGGGCGATGAGATGGGGCATGCCATGGGCTTTCATCACGCCGCGGTTGCCGGGCAGGTCCAGGTCGCGGATCGCCGCCGCCTCGTCCAGCGCGCCTTCCGCCATCATCGCCTCGAACCGGAGGTCGATCCGCGCATAGAGCGCCTCCCGCTCGGGCGCGAGGAACAGGCCCGTCCAGCGACCTGGCCCCAGGACCGGCGCTGTCGCATCGCGCCGCCAGGCGCCGAGCGTGAGGCCCGTGGCGCGCACGACCGCCAGCGCGCGCTGGAGGCGCGGCGCGTCGGCGGGCGAGAGACGGGCGGCGCTGTCCGGATCCTCCCGCGAGAGGGCCTCGTGAAGTTGCCCCGGCGGCATCGCCTCGACCTGCGCCATCAGTTCAGCCGGGATCGGCGGCACATCGGCGAGGCCATCGGTCAGGGCGCGGAAATAGAGGCCGGTGCCACCGACGAGAACCGCGAGACGGCGTTCCTGCTTCAGTTCGGCGAGAAGCGGCGCTGCCGCGCGGACGTAATCGCCGACCGAGAAGGCGATCCGGGGATCGACGAAGCCGTAGAGCCGATGCTCGGCCCCGGCTTCCTCCTCCGGCGTCGGCCGCGCCGTCAGCACGCGCAAGCCGTCATAGAGCTGCATCGAATCGGCGTTCACGACGACGCCGCCCGTCGCCTTGGCGATGGCTAAGGCCAGTGCCGACTTGCCGCTCGCGGTGGGACCTGCGATGAGCAGCGCGTCCTTTCCCTCCGCATCCCTGAGCAGCGTTTCGGTGAGCGCTTCCGCCATGTCCTCCGTCGCGATCCTCATGTCGAACCCGGACCAGCCGTCCGTGGATGCCGCGCTGCTGGCAAACGTCGCCCGGCTGCTGCCGAACCCGGACGAGCCGCGCTGGCTCGCCAGCGGTATCGCGGCGGAGGTTCCCTTCGCAAGCGCGCCCGATGATCCCAGGGGAATCGAGGAGGCCCTGCGCGCGGCCATCGCGGGCAGGCCGGTCGATATCGCTGTGCTGCCTCAGGCCGGGCGGCGCAAGAAGCTGCTGCTCGCCGACATGGATTCCACCATGATCCGGCAGGAATGCATCGACGAGCTTGCCGATTTCGTCGGTCTGAAGGCGGAGGTCTCGCAGATCACCGAGCGTGCGATGCGCGGCGAGATTGCTTTCGAGCCGGCGCTGCGCGAGCGCGTCGCGCTGCTGAAGGGACTCCCGCTCTCGGTCGTGGACGAGATCATCGCGAGCCGCATCACGCTGATGCCGGGCGGCCTCGAGCTCGTGCGGACGATGAAGGCGAACGGGGCCTACACGGCGCTGGTGTCGGGCGGCTTCACTGTCTTCACGTCGCGCATCGGCGCGATGATCGGCTTCGACGAGGACCGCTCCAACATCCTCGAGCTCGACGGCGAAAGCCTCGCGGGCCGGGTGCGCGATCCGATCCTCGGCAAGGAGGCGAAGCGGGAACGTCTGCTGGCGCTCAGGGCGGAGCGGCGACTTGCTCCCGACGAGACGATGGCGGTCGGCGACGGCGCCAACGATCTCGCGATGCTGGGCGAGGCGGGCCTCGGCGTTGCTCTCCACGCGAAGCCTGCCGTCGCCGCCGCGGCGCGGGTGCGCATCGACCACGGCGACCTCACGGCGCTTCTTTATCTCCAGGGCTACGCCCGTGAGGATTTCGCCGCCTGAGCGCTCCAATGAAAAAGGCCGCCCGGAGGCGGCCTTTCACGTCGCATTGGAAACAGATCAGGCCTGCTGCTGGCCGCACAGAAGCCAGGGACGGCCCGCACCATCGCGGCGGAAGGTCCAGATCTCGGTGGATTCCTCGGGACGCGAGGGGTCACCCGACACGATCTTGCCCGTGGCGCGGTCCAGCACGACGTCGGTCATGGCGAAGCGCATGGCGACCGTCGCGTAGGCGACATTGTCCTCGTACCAGGCCTCGGCCAGATCGCCCTGCAGCAACTCCGGCTGGCCGATGCGGTTGATGAGGCCCTTCTGCTGGTTCTCGTGCAGCTCGCGCGTGAAATGCGCGGCCACATCGGGCGTGGCGATGCGGCGGATGCCCGCCACGTCTTCGTTCGAATAGGCGGCCATCAGGTCCGTCAGCACGCCCTGGAAGGCCTGATAGTCGTCCGGCCCGATGCCGACCGTGTCGGAGCGCTGCGCCTCGACGGGCTGCGGCTGGTACGACTGAGCCTGCGGCGCTGCGCCGCCAGCCATGACGGGCGGCTGCGGAGCGATGCCGGCGCGCGCCATCGCGGCGCCGACCGGCATCGGCTGCACCGACTGCTGGCGGTTGCGCCACCAGCCCCAGGCGAGGCGGGCGACCAGTGCGATCAGCGCGACCTGCAGCAGCAGGCCGAGGAAGCCCATGATGCCGGAGAGGCCGCCGAAGAGGCCGTTGCCGGTGAGCAGGCCGAAGAGGCCGGCGCCGATCAGGCCGATGGCGAAGCCCTTGGCCATCGTGCCCATCATCGACGGACGCGCAGGCTGGGCCGCGGCCGCGGCCGGCGTCGCCGGGCGGCCGGGAATGGCGGTCGGCGCCGACGGAGCGCCGGGGGTGGCGCGCGGTGCGGTCGGCGTCGAGGGAACCGAGAAGTCGGTGCGCGCGCCGCGGCTGCCGCTGCTGCCGCCGCGGCCAGGCTTGGCGTCAACGGTCGAAGCTGCGAATCCGATGGCGATGACGGACGCGAGCACGGCAAGGGTCTTGCGGCCGAAGGGCGATGGCATGGGGCCTCCTGAACTCTTCATGCACATTGTCATATAGGGCTTATGGCAGCCGGATTAAACATCCGTTCTCATGTTCGTTCAAAATGGGGCGTCTGAGGGCCAGTCAGAACCTGTGACGCGCTATCGCAAAGCCTTGATGAAAAACGGGTTACGGGTGATAAGTCTTCGCGCGGGAGCCGGGGCGCACGAGAATCGGCCGCCTCCCCATGGTGAGGATCGAGGAGGAGCGAATGGATCATCTGGCAGACGTCAAGAAATATGCCACGAAGCCCGACGAGGCCGCTGTCGCCGGCATGGCGAAGGCCTATGCGCTGGTGATGAGCAAGCCTGACACCAAGTGGGTGGCGGCGAGCGACCCGGCCGAAATCCAGAGGGTGGTGGACAATTTCCTGAAGAAGAAGCTCGGCCGCAAGGAGAAGGATGCAGACCTGACGAAGGCCTGCGAGGCCGTCGCCGCCAAGATGAAGGACACTCGCAACAAGTCGCGCCTCGTTTTCTACTATCTGCTCGCCGAGCATTTCGGCCAGCTGGCCATGTTCCACCCGAAGGCGAAGTGATCGCGAAGGGCGCGGGAGGGCCGGGCTAGTCCAGGCCGCGCCTGACGCCCGATCCACTCTGTGGGTAACGGACGCCGCCCGGCGACAGCGGGCGGCGTCTGCGTTAGGATGGCGCCATGCGCCAGTATCATGACCTCCTGGCCCGCATCCTCGATGCGGGCGTGGCCAAGTCCGACCGGACGGGCACCGGCACGCTTTCCGTGTTCGGCCACCAGATGCGGTTCGACCTGAGCGAGGGTTTCCCGCTCGTCACCACCAAGAAGCTGCATCTCAAGTCGATCATCCACGAGCTGATCTGGTTCCTCGCCGGCGACACCAACATCGGCTATCTCAAGGAGCACGGCGTCCGCATCTGGGACGAGTGGGCCGACGAGAAGGGTGACCTCGGCCCGGTCTACGGCCAGCAGTGGCGAAGCTGGGCGAAGCCCGACGGCGGGTCGGTCGACCAGATCTCCTGGGTGGTGGACGAGATCAGGCGGAACCCCGACTCGCGGCGGCTCATCGTCTCCGCCTGGAATCCGGCCGATCTCGACCGGATGGCGCTCGCGCCCTGCCATTGCCTGTTCCAGTTCTACGTGGCGGAGGGGCGGCTCTCGTGCCAGCTCTACCAGCGGTCGGCCGACGTCTTTCTCGGCGTGCCGTTCAACATCGCGAGCTACGCGCTGCTGACCCACATGATTGCGCAGGTGACCGGCCTGCAGCCCGGCGACTTCGTGCACACGCTGGGCGATGCGCATCTTTATTCGAATCACCTGGAGCAGGCCGGCGAGCAGCTGTCGCGCGCGCCGCGGGCGCTGCCGACGCTCAGGCTCAATCCGGCCGTGCGCTCGGTGTTCGACTTTCGCTACGAGGATATCGCCATCGAGGGCTACGATCCGCATCCGCACATCAAGGCCGCGGTCGCTGTATGAATGGTGGCCGCTTGAATGAGCGCGTCGACCTGGCGTCCCTGCAGGCGCGCATCAAGCAGGCGAGTCTCGCCTATGGCGCGGCCTACGGCATCGATGTCGGCGGCGACTTCGCGGCGATGAAGCTGGCCGAAGAGGCGGGCGAGGTCATGCAGGCCTACATACGTCTCACCGGACGCAGCCGGCGCGGGCACATCGACCCTATCAAGGGGCGTCACGCGCTGGGGCGTGAACTCGCCGACCTCATCGGGATGGCGATGATCATCGCCCATGACCAGGGGATCGACCTCTGGCCGATGCTCGCGGAAAGCTGGGATCTGGAGGGCGACCGTCCGGAGGACGCGCCGCCGTGACGATCGCCCTCATCGCCGCCGTGGCGCGCAACGGCGTCATCGGACGCGACAACCAGCTGCTGTGGCGCCTGAAGACCGACCTCCGCCGCTTCCGCGACCTCACGACGGGCAAGCCGCTGGTGATGGGGCGCAAGACCTTCGATTCGATCGGCAGGCCCTTGCCGAACCGCGATACGATCGTCGTCACGCGGGACCCTGCCTTCGCTGCCGAAGGCGTTCAGGCCGCTCGGTCGCTCGAGGAGGCGCTGGCGCTTGGCCAGGCCTCGGCGGAGCGGCGCGGCGTCGACGAGATCATGATCGGCGGCGGCGGCGACATCTACGCGCAGACCATCGGACAGGCGGATCGCCTCTATCTGACCGAAGTCGCGCTCGCGCCGGACGGGGATGCCGTCTTCCCGCCGGTTGATTCCTCGCGCTGGCGCGAAGTCTCGCGCCGCGCCTTTCCCGCAGGTCCCGACGACGAGGCGGCGTTCACCTTCATCGACTATGTGCGACGCTGAAGCTTCGCAGTCCGGTTGACCTTTCCGGTCGAAAGCACCATTTCGACGGCAGGTCGGCGGCGGGAGCCGCCAGATGGCAGAGGAATTCGATGCCCTGGAGCAATGAAGGCGGCGGCGGACCATGGCAGCCGAAGAACCAAGGACCCAAGAACCAGGGGCCTTGGGGACAGGGGCCCGGCGGCAACGGCGGCGGCAACAAGGGCGGGGGAGGGCAGCCGCCCGACCTCGAGGAATTGCTGAGGCGCAGCAAGGACCGCTTCAAGAACGTGCTTCCGCCGGGCGGCGGCACTGGTCTTGGCGGCATCGGCGGCAAGGGCATCGCCGCGCTGGTGATGCTCGCGGTCCTCGGCTGGCTGGCCACGGGCTTCTACACCGTGCGCACCAATGAGGTGGCGCTGCAGCTGCTGTTCGGCCGGTTCGTCGGCAAGACAACGGAAGGCCTGAACTATAACTGGCCCTATCCCATCGGCGGCGTCATCAAGGTGCCGGTCACCGACGTAAAGAACATCGAGGTCGGCCAGGCCGTGCAGACGAGCCGCGGGCAGCAGCTCGCCAGCGACAGCCTGATGCTGACGTCGGACGCCAACATCGTCGACATCGCCTTCTCGATCCAGTGGCGCATCTCGCCGACCACGCCCGAGGCCTACGTCTTCAACATCCAGACGCCCGACAACACGATCAAGGCGGTGGCCGAGAGCGCCATCCGCGAGGTCGTGGGCCGGCGCGACCTGCAGCGCGTGCTGCCGAGCCAGGTGGCCGTCGTTCCGACGCCGCCGGGCGCAACGCCGGCTCCGGCGCCCGTCACCCCGGCCCCGGTCGCCGCCGCGTCGGCCGCCAGCGCCCAGACCGAGATCCAGGACGAGGTGCAGCGCGCCATGCAGCGCGTGCTCGACGAGTACCGGGCCGGCGTGGTGATCGACCGCGTCAACATCACGCGCATCGCGCCTCCGCAGGAAGTCCTCGCGGCCTTCCGCGACGTGCAGGCCGCGGCGCAGGACCAGGAGCGTCTGCGCAACGAGGCGCAGACCTACGCCGGCCGCGTCGTGCCCGAGGCGCGCGGCCAGGCCGAACGTCTGCTCCAGGAGGCGCAGGCCTACCGCGAGCGCACCGTGGCCGAGGCGCAGGGTGCCGCCTCGCGCTTCCGCGCCGTGTTCGAGGAGTACCAGAAGGCGCCCGACGTGACGCGCGAGCGCATCTTCCTCGAGACGATGGAGCGCGTGTTCGGCGGCATGGACAAGATCATCCTCGACAACAACGCCAACGGCGGACAGGGGGCGGTGCCGTACCTTCCGCTCAACGAACTGACCCGCCGTCCCCAGGGCCAGCAGCCCGGCAGCCAGCAGAACCCCGGAGCGCCGCGATGAGTTCTTCCGTCCGTTTCGTCGGCGGCATCATCCTCGCCGGCCTCGCGCTCCTCGTCGTGAACGCGGCCTTCATCGTGCCGCAGACCTCGTCGGCGCTCGTGTTCCAGTTCGGCCGCGTTTCGCGTCCGCCGATCACCTCGCCGGGCCTCTATTTCAAGCTGCCCTTCATCGAGAACGTCACGCTGATCGACAACCGCGTGCTGGACAATGACCTCCGGCCGCAGGAGGTGCTGGCGTCGGACCAGAACAACCTCGTCGTCGACGCCTTCACGCGCTACCGGATCACCGATCCGCTGCGCTTCTTCCAGGCGGTTGGCAACATCCGCGGCGCCAACCTGACGCTCGAGCGGATCGTCAACGCGCGCGTGCGGTCGGTGCTTTCCGGCGCCTCGACCACGCAGATCATCAACACGCGCCGTTCGGAGCTGATGGAGCGAATCCAGGACGAGGTGAACCGCGAGACGCAGGCGCTCGGCATCACCGTCGTCGACGTTCGTCTGTCGCGCGTCGAGCTGCCGCCCGCGACCTCGCAGACAGTGTTCCAGCGCATGAAGACGGACCGCGAGCGCGAGGCGGCTGAGCTGCGCGCCCGCGGCTCGCAGGATGCGCAGACGATCCGCGCCCGCGCCGACCGCGACGTGCAGGTGCTGCTCGGCGAGGCGAACCGGAAGTCCGAGGAATATCGCGGCGAGGGCGACGCGACGCGCAACCGCGTGTTCGCCGAAGCCTTCGGGCGCGATCCCGAGTTCTTCCGATTCTATCGTTCCATGCAGGCCTACGAGAATTCGATGCGGCAGGGCGATACCCGCATGGTTCTGTCGCCCAATTCGGACTTCTTCCGGTACTTCCAGGACCCGCAAGGGCGGCAGAAGACCAACTAAAAGCGAGCGGGCGCGGCATGGAGGATTTTCTGGCCGCGCTCGCGCTGCTCTTCGTGATCGAGGGGCTGCTCTTCGCGGCCTTTCCCAACGCCACCCGCCGCGCCATGCTCGAGGCGGCTCATACGCCGGACGCGCTGGTGCGCAAAATCGGCCTGGCCTGCGCCGCTGCGGGCATCCTCGGCCTCTATCTCGTCCGTCGCGTCTTCTGAGTTGCTGACGAAAGCGTGAAAAGGCGCGGGCGCAGGTCCCTTGCAACAGTCGCGCTTCGGCCACATTTCATGCATTGATCACCGCCGTGGGCGACACCACAGCATACGACCAGAGGGGCTCCATGCCTTCCATTTCAACCCGGTCCACCCGTTCGCGCCTCGCCGCAGCGGCCAGCGCGTTCCTGCTCTCGACCGCACTCGTGGCGACGCCGACGGCTCCGCTCGTCGCACCGGCCCTCGCCCGCGGGGCACCTGAATCCTTCGCGCCGCTCGTCGAGAACGTGCTCGACGCCGTCGTCAACATCTCCGCCTCGCAGACCGTCGAGAACCGGTCCGTGCCGCTGCCGCAGGTGCCTCCGGGCACGCCCTTCGAGGATTTCTTCAACGACTTCTTCAACCGCAGGGGCGAGGGCGGCGAAGGCCAGCAGGGCCAGCCCAACCAGCGGCGCGGCGAGAACCAGCCGAACCGCCGTCCGGACGGTCCCGGCCAGCAGCGCCGCTCCAACTCGCTGGGCTCCGGCTTCGTCATCGATCCCTCGGGCATCGTGATCACGAACAACCACGTGATCGGCGAGGCCAACGACATCACCGTCAACTTCAATGACGGAACGAAACTGAAGGCCGAGGTTGTCGGCAAGGACCCCAAGACCGACATCGCGGTCCTGCGGGTGAAGAGCGACAAGCCGCTGAAGTTCGTGAAGTTCGGCGACGACCAGGCGGCGCGGGTCGGCGACTGGGTGGTGGCGATCGGCAACCCGTTTGGGTTCGACTCGTCGGTGTCCGCCGGCATCCTGTCGGCGCGCAACCGTCGTATCAACAGCGGGCCCTACGACAACTTCATCCAGACAGACGCCGCCATCAACCGCGGCAATTCCGGCGGCCCGCTGTTCAACATGAACGGCGAGGTCATCGGCATCAACACGGCGATCATCTCGCCGTCGGGCGGCTCGATCGGCATCGGCTTCGCCGTGCCGGCCTCGACCGCCGTTCCGGTGATCGAGCAGCTCAGGAACTTCGGCGAGACCCGCCGCGGCTGGCTCGGCGTGCGCATCCAGGAGGTCGACGATGGCATCGCCGAGACGCTCGGGCTCGGCCGCGTGCGCGGCGCCATGGTCGCGGGCGTCGACGAGAAGGGACCCGCGAAGCCGGCCGGCATCGAGGCCGGGGACGTGATCCTGCGGTTCGACGGCCGCGAGGTGAAGGATAGCCGCGAACTGCCGCGGATCGTCGCCAACACGGCGGTTGGCAAGGCTGTCGATGTCGTGGTGTTCCGCAAGGGCAGGGAAGAGACGCTGAAGGTCACGCTCGCGCGCCTCGAGGACGGCGAGCGCCAGGCCTCCGCGGTCCGTCCCAACGAGAACCCGCCCGGCCAGGCGGCAGCCCCGGCCGTGCGCCGCGCGCTCGGCATGGAGCTGTCATCCCTCAACGCCGAGACGCGCCGCCGCTTCAACCTGAAGGACGGTCAGCGGGGCGTGGTGATCAACCGCGTCGATCCCGATTCGAACGCAGCGACGAAGCGGCTCGCCGCCGGCGACGTCATCGTCGAGGTCGGCCAGGAGCCGGTGAATTCGCCGGCCGAGGTGGCGGATCGCGTTGAGAAGCTGAAGAAGGAGAACCGCCGGTCGGCGCTCCTGCTGGTGGCGAATGCGCAGGGCGAGCTCAGGTTCGTGGCGGTCTCGATCGACTGACTATCTTTTCAAATGGAATGAGAAGGCCGTCCTTCGGGGCGGCTTTTTCTTTGGGATTATTCTGCCGCAAGCTTGAAGGGATCGTGTTCAGTCGAGACAGCAATGAAAAGAGCATCGTCGAGCAATTCGCTGCCCTGCAGCGCGGCTTTGACGGCGCTCAATCCGCGTGCTCTCGGCAGCTCCTCACCCGTGTCCTCGCGCCAATGGCGGACCAGAAGGGCAATCAGCTCGTGAGCATTGGCCACGGCCTCGTCGAGCGTGTCGCCGGCTGTGATGTGGCCCGGCAGATCGGGAAACGACACACCGTAGCTGCTGTCCTCATCCTTGTGGATCAGGCCAATATAGACCGTCATCGCAAACTCCGTCGATCAATCCCGCTCCCAGCCAGCCTGTTCGTAGATTGAGCGAACGGTTTTTGGAGGCAAGTCCTTTTTCGGATGCACAACCGTGACGCGGCGCCGCGAGGCCGGATGCAGGAATTGATGATGCGAGCCCGTAACGCGCAAAAGCTCAAAACCATCTTTTCTCAAGCGCTGAATGATTTTGCGGCTGTCGGTAATCAATTTTCACTTCCTGCAAGCCATTGCTGGAAGTCTGTGTCATTTGATGCGGGCCCATCAACCGCTTTTGTGAATACTTCAGCAAAAGATGCTCGACGCCGCGACGATGAGCCGGTTATCTCAAAACGAACGCCTACCCCGCCTCCACGTAGCTCTCCAGCACCATCTTCCGGCCGGCCTTGTCGAAATCGACGGTAAGTTTGTTGCCGTCGACGGCCGCCACGATCCCGTTGCCGAACTTCAGGTGGAAGACGCGGGCGCCTTCCGCAAACTTTGAGGGGGCGCCCGTGGATTTGGCGATGAGTTCGCCCTCGATCACCATGGGCTGACGCGGGCCGCCGCCCGAGGCGCCGCGGCGGCGCTCCTGCGGGCCGGGATCGTTGCCGAAGCCGCGCGCCTGCGCCCGCTGCCAGCCCGGCGTCGCGTAGCTGGAGCCGCCGAAGGGCGTCATCCGGTCGAAGCGGCTGCCCGAGGATTGGCCAAGATAGCCGCCGCGCCCGTGCGCGAAGGCGCTCTGGCTGCTCATGACCTCGACATGCTCCTCCGGCAGTTCGTCGACGAAGCGGGAGGGGATCGCGGCGTTCCAGGAGCCATGGATCCTGCGGTTCTGCGCAAAATAGACCTTGGCGCGCTCCTTCGCGCGCGTGATCCCGACATAGGCGAGGCGACGCTCCTCCTCGAGCCCCGCGCGGCCCTGCTCGTCGAGCGCGCGGGGGTGGGGGAACAGGCCTTCCTCCCAGCCCGGCAGGAAGACCGTCTCGAATTCAAGGCCCTTGGCCGCATGGAGCGTCATCAGCGTGACGCGGTCCTCGCTCTCGCCCTCGGCGGCCTCCATCACGAGGCTGACATGCTCGAGGAAGCCCTGCATGTTCTCGAACTCCTCCATGGAGCGGATCAGCTCCTTGAGGTTCTCGAGCCGGCCGGCCGCGTCGGCGGAGCGGTCCTTCTTCCACATGTCGATGTAGCCGCTCTCCTCCAGGATGATCTCGGCCACTTCCGTGTGCTTCTGCGTCTCCAGCATCCCCGCCCAGCGGTCGAGGCTCATCGTCAGGTCGCGCAGCGTCTGGCGGACCTTGGGCTTGAGCTCCTCGGTCTCGATCAGCTGGCGCATGGCGCCTGCGAGCGGCAGGTTGGCGGCGCGGGCGTAATGGTTCAGCTCGTGCAGCGTCGCGTCGCCCAGGCCCCGCTTCGGCGTGTTGAAGATGCGCTCGAAGGCGAGGTCGTCCGCCGGCTGCCGCACGAGGCGGAAATAGGCGAGCGCGTCCCTGATCTCGCGCCGCTCGTAGAAGCGCGGGCCGCCGATGACCCGGTAAGGCAGCCCCAGCGTGATGAAGCGCTCTTCGAACTCGCGCATCTGGAAGGAGGCGCGCACGAGGATGGCGATCTCGTTCAGGGCGTGCCCCTTGGTCTGCAGCGCCTCGATCTCCTCGCCGATCTGCCGCGCCTCCTCCTCGCTGTCCCAGGCGCCGGAGACCGTGACCTTGTGGCCGTCGTCGCCATCGGTGAAAAGCGTCTTGCCGAGGCGGCCCTCGTTGTGGGTGATGAGCTTCGAGGCCGTGGCGAGGATATGGCCGGTCGAGCGGTAATTGCGCTCGAGCCTGATCACCTTCGCGCCCGGGAAATCCTTGTCGAAGCGGAGGATGTTGTCGACCTCGGCCCCGCGCCAGCCGTAGATCGACTGGTCGTCGTCGCCGACGCAGCAGACATTCTGCGGACGCCCCCCGCCGCGCTGGGCCAGCAGGCGCAGCCAGAGATACTGGGCCACGTTGGTGTCCTGGTATTCGTCGACGAGGATGAAGCGGAAGCGGTCCTGGAATTGCGCCAGGATCTCCGGATTCTCTTGCAGCAGCCGTATCGATTCGAGCAGCAGGTCCCCGAAATCGCAGGCGTTCAGCGCCTTCAGCCGCGCCTGGTAATCCGCGTAGAGCTTGCGGCCCCTGCCACCGGCGAAAGTCTCGGCCTCGCCGGCGGGCACCTTCGCGGGCGTCAGGCCGCGGTTCTTCCAGCCGTCGATCATCGAGGCGAGGACACGCGCCGGCCAGCGCTTCTCGTCGATATTCTCCGCCTGCAGCAGCTGCTTCATCAGCCGCAGCTGGTCGTCCGTGTCGAGGATGGTGAAATCCGTCCGGAGATCGACCAGCTCGGCGTGCCGGCGCAGCATTTTGGTGCCGATCGAATGGAAGGTGCCGAGCCAGGGCATGCCTTCGGCGACGGCGCCGACCAAGACGCCGATCCGCTCCTTCATCTCGCGCGCGGCCTTGTTGGTGAAGGTGACGGCCAGGATCTGCGAGGGGAAGGCGCGGCCCGTGGCGATGATGTGGGCGATGCGCGTCGTCAGCACGCGCGTCTTGCCGGTGCCGGCGCCGGCCAGCACGAGGACCGGCCCGTCCAGGCTTTCGACCGCCTCGCGCTGTTCGGGATTGAGCCCGTCCAGATAGCGCGCGGCCGGGGCGGCCGCGGCCATGGCGCGAGCCGCGATGCCGCCCTGGCGCGGCTGGGGGCTGCGCGCCGGCTCGGGCATGTCATCGATGGCGAAAGGGTCGGACATCGTCCCTCGGGAATAGGCCAAACCGGCGAAGTTCACGAATCGTTTCCTTGAGATTTGGGGGAGTGATCCCCCTTTGTCGACAGGAAGCGAGTCCCGTTCGACCTTTCGGCTCCACGAGTCAGGCGAGCGCAAGCTTTGCAAAGAGCGGCGGGGCGACTATCTGAAGGGCCTCATGCTCCCGCATCCGCTCAAGCTCGTCTGGCGCGTGGCCTACCGTGTCTATGACGGGCTCTACCGCCATGACGGATGGGCCATCGCCAGCCATATCGCGCTCTCGGCGCTCCTCGCGCTGTTCCCGTTCCTCATCTTCCTCACGGCGCTCGCGTCGTTCTTCGGCACCAACGAGATGGCGGATGCCATCGTGCCGATCATCATCGAGGCCCTTCCCGAGGCTGTGGCGAAGCCGCTGGCGGTCGAGGTGCGCAACGTCCTCACCGGGCAGCGGCGCGACCTGCTGACGATCGGCGGCGTGCTGGCGGTCTGGTTCTCCTCGTCCGGCGTCGAAAGCCTGCGCGTCGGGCTGAACCGCGCCTATGGCGTGGAGGAGACGCGCAACTGGTGGGTGACACGCGCGCAATCCATCGTCTTCGTGCTGATCGGCGCGGCAGGGCTCCTGATGCTCGGCTTCCTCGTGGTGCTGACGCCGGCCGCCATCGCGGCGACGTCGGCCGTGCTCGCCGACGCGCAGGAGTTCCTGAAGCAGCGCGAGATCATCAGTCAGGCGACGAGCGTGCCGGATTTCCAGCGCTTCATCGCGCGCTACGACATCGTCCGCTACGGCACGACGTCGGCCATTCTGCTCACCGGACTGATCATGGCGCATGTCTGGCTGCCGGCGGGGCGGCGGCGGCTGCATTCGGTCTGGCCCGGCATCGCCGTGACGCTGACCTGCTGGCTCGCGGCGGCCGTGATCTTCGGCGCCTATCTCGCGCGTTTCTCCACCTACGCCTCCACCTACGCCGGCTTCGCCGCGCCGATGATGGCGCTGGTGTTCCTGTATTTCCTCGCGGTCATCTTCATCGCCGGCGGGGAGCTGAACGCCGCGATCGACGAAGAGCGGGCGGTGCATGAGCTGACCTGAGAGCCGCCGCGGTCGTTGCCCCTTTTCCGTCATGGCCGGGTCGAGCCGGGCCGTGACGGAGGAGGGCAGACCTTCGTCCGGCTTGCCCACGGCCAAGCCAGCGAATATGCGTCGCGGCTACACCGGAGCCGCCCATGCGCATCGACGCCATTTCCATCGGCAAGAACCCGCCTGAAGACGTCAACGTCATCATCGAGGTGCAGATCGGCGGCGAGCCGATCAAATACGAGATGGACAAGGAGGCGGGCACGCTGATCGTCGACCGCTTCCTCTACACGCCGATGCGCTATCCAGGGAACTACGGCTTCGTGCCTCACACGCTGTCCGACGATGGCGACCCGATCGACGTGCTGGTGGCGAACACGCGGCCGATCATCCCCGGTGCGGTCATCAACGTGAAGCCGATCGGCGTCCTGAAGATGGAGGACGACGGCGGCGGCGACGAGAAGATCATCGCGGTGCCTTCGGCCAAACTGACGAAGCGCTACGCGCATGTCCAGAACTACACGGACCTGCCCGAGATCACCTGGAAGCAGATCGAGCATTTCTTCCTGCACTACAAGGATCTGGAACCCGGCAAGTGGGTCAAGCTCATGGGCTGGGGCGACGCGGCGGAGGCCCGCCAGCTGATCATCGAGGCGATCGAGCGGGCGAAGGCCAAGAAGAAGTAATTTTCTCCTCCCCCTGCGCGGGGGAGGTCGGGTGGGGGTCAACCGCCTTTCAGAATGAGGTGCCGCGCTGGACTCCTCCCCAACCCTCCCCTTCCAGGGGGGGGAGCGGTGCCCCATTCCTCAGCGTCAATCCATTCGCGACGAAATCCTAGAACCCCTGCGGCGGCGCGTAGAAGCAGCGGTCGTCCGCCTCCGTCGGCCAGAGGCAGAGGTGAAACCGGCCGTCCTCCGAGCGTCGGGCGGACTTGTAGGGGATCACACGGTGGATCGGCCGCGTCACCATCGGATGCTGCCCGGGCCAGAGCGTGACAACCCAGCCTTCCGGACCTGCGGTCACGGCGGTGTCCGGGATTTCGGCGCAATCCTTGCCGTTGCAGCACCAGGGCTCATAGGCCATGCCCGATTTCGCCTGGTGGGCGGTCGCTGGGCTTGCGACAAGAGCGAGCAAAGCCGCCATTCCAATCAGCTGGTTTCGCATGGCGACCCTGATGGCGACGGTCCGGGAATACGGATCCGTGCCGAGTCAACCAGCTTCGTACGGCGAAGGTTCCCGCCTCCGGGTTTGCGCGAGGTCAAGCGCGGGTGGCCGGAGCGCTTCTGGATGTTGCCCTCGGCCGCTCCCGCCTGCTAAGGCCGCGCCAGTTCCCGCAAGGCTTTCAGTCGCAAGCCTTTCCTCGCCAAGGCCCGTCATGTCCTCCAAGAACCCCAAGAAAGTCGTCCTCGCCTATTCGGGCGGCCTCGACACTTCCGTCATCCTGAAGTGGCTGCAGACCGAGTACGATTGCGAGGTCGTCACCTTCACGGCGGATCTCGGGCAGGGCGAGGAGCTGGAGCCGGCGCGCAAGAAGGCGGAGCTGCTCGGCATCAAGAGCGAGAACATCTACATCGAGGACATCCGCGAGGAGTTCGTCCGCGACTACGTGTTCCCGATGTTCCGCATGAACGCGCTCTACGAGGGGCAGTATCTGCTCGGCACCTCGATCGCACGGCCGCTGATCGCCAAGAAGCAGATCGAGATCGCCCGCGCCACCGGCGCCGACGCGGTGGCCCACGGCGCCACGGGCAAGGGCAACGATCAGGTTCGCTTCGAGCTGACCTATTATGCGCTGGAGCCCAACATCCGTATCATCGCGCCCTGGCGCGAGTGGGACCTCTCCAGCCGCACCAGGCTGATCCAGTTCGCGGAGCAGCACCAGATCCCGATCGCCAAGGACAAGTACGGCGAGGCGCCGTTCTCGGTCGACGCCAACCTCCTGCACTCCTCGTCCGAGGGCAAGGTGCTGGAAGATCCCGGCCAGGATGCGCCGGAGATGGTCTACATGCGGACGATCTCGCCCGAATCCGCGCCGGACAAGGCGACGACCATCACCATCGATTTCGAAAAGGGCGACCCGGTCGCGGTCGACGGCGCTAAGATGAGCCCGGCGACCTTGCTCGCCAAGCTCAACGACCTCGGCAAGGCCAACGGCATCGGCCGGCTCGACCTCGTCGAGAACCGCTTCGTCGGCATGAAGAGCCGCGGCATCTACGAGACGCCGGGCGGCACGATCCTGCACCAGGCGCACCGGGGCATCGAGAGCATCACGCTCGACCGCGAAGCGATGCATCTCAAGGAATCGCTGATGCCGCGCTATGCCGAGCTCGTCTATTACGGCTTCTGGTTCACGCCGGAGCGCGAGATGCTGCAGGCGCTCGTGGACAAGAGCCAGGAGTTCGTGACCGGCCGCGTGACGATGAAGCTCTACAAGGGCAACGCGACCGTGATCGGGCGCGAGAGCCCCTATTCGCTCTACGACCAGGAGCTCGTGACCTTCGAGGAGGGCGCGGTCGCCTACGATCACCGCGACGCGGCCGGCTTCATCAAGCTGAACGCGCTGAGGCTGCGCACCTACGCCGTGCGCAAGGCGCGCGGGACCAAGCGGTAGCCTTCCTTGCTTCTCCCCTGGGAGAAGCTGTCATGCGGAGCATGACTGATGAGGGAGAACCGCACACGCCGGGCTCCCTCATGCGCCCGCCATCCGGCAGGCACCTTCCCCTAAGGGGGAAGGATGGTGTGCGCCCAATCAACCCGCCAGTGCGTCGATCTCGGCGTCCTTGAGGTCGCCCGGCACGATGATGACGGGGATCGGCAGGCCGAGTCCCGCTTTGGTGGCGATGGAGGAGACGAGGGGCCCCGGCCCGTCGCCCTCGGTCGCCGCCGCCAGCACGAGGAAGGAGATGTCCTCGTCCTCCTCCACCAGCTTCACGAGCTCCTGCGCCGTGACGCCGTCGCGCATCACCGGTTCCGCCTCGACGCCCGCGATCTCGCGGGCGCGCGCCGCCGCCTTGTCGAGGAGCGCCTGCGCCTCCTCCTCGGCCTCGGCCTTCATGATGTCGCCGACGCCGAGGAAAACCTGCGTCTCGCCGAGCTCGATCACCTTGAGCATGACGAGGCCGGCGCCGATTCGCGCCGCGCGGCGCGCGCCGAAGTAGAGCGCGCGATCCGCCTCCGGCGTCTCGTCCACGACGACGAGCAGCTTAAGCCGGTGACCTGTCTCGAAGCTTCGCCTGGTCCGCATCTGATTGTGAAGGCTACGCGCTCCGCACGAAGCCGACAATATCCTTCACGGCGTCCATGTTCGGACGCGCGATGGCGCGGGCGCGGGCGGCGCCGTCCGCCAGCACGCTGTCGACATAGGCGAGATCGTCGAGCAGGCGGCGCATCTCGCCGGCGATCGGCGCGAGCCTGCCGACCGCGACATCGGCCAGCGCCTGCTTGAAGCGCGAGAATTGCCCGCCGCCGAACTCCGAAAGGACGGATTCCGGCGTCTGGTCGGCCAAGGCCGCGTAGATCGTCACGAGGTTTTCGGCCTCGGGACGGCCAGCCAGGCCCTCGACCTCGGAGGGCAGGGGCTCCGGATCGGTCTTGGCCTTGCGAATCTTGGCGGCAATGGTCTCGGCGTCGTCGGTCAGGTTGATGCGCGAGAGGTCGGACGGGTCCGACTTCGACATCTTCTTGGTGCCGTCGCGCAGGCTCATGACGCGGGGCGCCGGCCCCTGCGTCATCGGCTCGGGCAGCGGAAAGAAGGCGTCGCCATGCCCGAGCTCCGCGATCGAGGCCGCGAAGTCGTTGTTGAACTTCTGCGCGATGTCGCGCGTCAGCTCGAGATGCTGCTTCTGGTCCTCGCCGACGGGCACGGCCGTGGCGCGGTAGGCCAGGATGTCGGCCGCCATCAGCGTCGGATAGGAATAGAGCCCGACAGAGGCGTTCTCCCGGTCCTTGCCCGCCTTCTCCTTGAACTGAGTCATGCGGTTCAGCCAGCCGAGGCGGGCGACGCAGTTGAAGATCCAGGCGAGCTCGGCATGCTCCGGCACCTGGCTCTGGTTGAAGATGATCGAGCGCTTCGGATCGACTCCGGCCGCGATGTAGGCGGCCGTCACCTCGCGGATCGACCGCGCCAGCACCTTCGGCCCGCCCCAGACGTCGAGCCCCTGCGTGATCGCGTGCATGTCGACGACGCAATAGATGCATTCATGCGTCTTCTGCATGTCGACCCAGCGGGTGAGCGCGCCGAGGTAATTGCCGATATGCAGCGTGTGGGTCGGCTGCATGCCCGAGAAGACGATGGGCTTGAAGGTCGCCATGGTGGAGGTGGCTCCGAGAAAGGGAGCGGCCTTATGGCAAAGGCATCGGGAGCCGGCAAGCGGGGCCTGGGCTTCCTTCCTCGTGCGCGCGTGAGAAGGGGTGCATGCGCCGCTTTGCCCCCTCCCAAGTCCTTCCTTGGAGGGGAGGGAGACACAACGGCGCCGGCCGACTCCACCCCCGGCAAGGGAGAGGCCGGTTGGGGATCAGGTGCGTGTCGGGATCGACGACTGCGATGAAGTCCTCGCTGCCGTACTTTTGAGGCCGAAGATCACGACGGAATGAAGAACGGCTGGCTGATCTGCTCGAAGACGGGCAGCGCTTCCAGGCGCGCCGCATGGGCAGCGAGCGCGGGGAAGCGCGTCATGTCGACGAGGCCGGGGTGCGCCTCGTTCATGTGGCGCAGCGCCGCCGCCACGGCGATGTCGGCATGGCCGAGCGCGTCGCCGAACCAATAGGCCGTCGAACGCGTCGCCCGGTCTGCCTCCAGGACGGCGAGCGTCGCCATGATCTGGCCGGTCAGGCGGGCGATGAACGCCTGCGACGGTTCGGGATGATAGTGCTTCTCGTAGTAGAGGCTGACCATGCGGTCGGCGAAGCCGGTCGCGAGTGCCGCGACCTGAAGCGCGCGCCGCCGCGCCTCCCCCGAGCGGGGAACGAGCGACTTCGCCTCCGGCACCAGCCCGTCGAGGTGATCGAGGATCATGTGGCTGTCGGCCAGCGCCTCGCCGTCATCCAGGATCAGGGTCGGCACCCGCCCCAGCGGGTTGAGCGCCCGCACGGCCTCGGCGTCGCCGAAGGCGGAGAGCGGCCGGTGCTCGAACGGAAGTTCATAGAGCGTCAGCGCGATGCCGACGCGGCGAACGTAGGAGGAATCGTATTGGCCGATGAGAATCATCCGCCAAGGCTACCGGCGTTCGGGGTTGCTGTCCGCGTTCGCGTCGCTTGCTGGATGTTCTTTCGCTTGCGGGGGGCGCTGGTGCGGCGGAGCAGGATCCGGGGGACTCTGCCCCACCCGGCCGGCTGCGCCGGCCACCCTCCCCGCGCGGGGAGGGATCGGGACCCTCACACGATCTCCGCTAGCCTTATGTCGAGCGACAGCACCAGGCACCAGTGCGGCTCGAAATCGGCGCCCATGGGCCAGACATTGTCCTTGAAGGCCTCCAGCAGCCGCTTCTCATAGCGCCTGAACCAGGCCCTGCGGCAGAGCACGAACTTGGTGGCGGCGACGATCGTCTCGCGGTCGATGATGCACAGCGGTAGGATATCCGGGTTGGCGTCCAGGAATTCCTGCACGGCGACCATCAGCGTCGGGTAGCCGGGGTGCAGCATGTCGTCGAGGACGATGATCCCCTCCTCGGAGGTCACGGCCTTCGCGAGAGCGAGATCGCGGGAGAGGGCGGCGCGGCTGTGTTCCCCATCGACATGCATCATGCGGATCGGTCCGCCTGCGGCCGCCAGGAGCTCCTCGGGCATCATGGTGCGGCTGTCCGCCTTCAACGTGACGCGGCGCTCGTCCGGCACGCCATGCTTCCGGCAATTGGCATGGAAGCGGTCGATGATCTCCGGGTTCGGCCAGTCGAAGAGATCGATGCCGACCGCCTTCTCGCCATCGGCCAGCGCATGCGCCATGGCGATGAAGAAGCGACCCTCGAACGGGCCCACCTCCGCGAAATGCCCCTTCACGCCGAGGTCCGACTGAATCGCCATCAGCCGCGCCACGATGGCGGCGGCGAAGCGCGAGGACATGCCGACGACGGAATGGTAGCTCTCCGCCAGATAGCGGTCGACGGTCGGGTTGCCTGTGGCGAGGGCGAGGGGGCTCGTGTCGGTCTGCATGGAACCTATCCTCCCTGAAAGACGAACCAGGCGCCAGCGCAGATCAGCGAAAAGCCGATGAGATGGTTCATGGTCAGCGGCTCCTTCAGGTAGAGGACCGAGAAGGCCGCGAAGACGGCGAGCGTGATCACCTCCTGCATCGTCTTGAGCTCGGCGGCCGAGTAATGGCTGCTGCCGATGCGGTTGGCGGGCACGGCGAGGCAATATTCGAAGAAGGCGATGCCCCAGCTCACCACGATTACCAGGAACAGCGGCGCCGACTTGAACTTCAGGTGCCCGTACCAGGCGAAGGTCATGAAGATGTTGGAGGCGAGGAGCAGGAGCACGGGCGCGAGGGCCGGCGAGGTGAGGCTGGGCATGGATTTCCTGTGAGGGCCAAGCGTGCGAGAAGGCGGACCTTCCGGGAAACCCGGCCGCGAGGCAATCCATGACGCCGCACACCCTGCCGATCCGGGTCTATTACGAGGACACGGACTTCTCGGGCGTGGTCTACCATGCCTCGTATCTGCGCTTCATGGAGCGCGGGCGGACGGAGCTGATCCGGTCGCTCGGGATCGACCAGCGCGAACTCTTCGATGCCGGGCAGGCGATCGCCTTCGCGGTGCGGGGGATGAACATTGAGTTCCTGCGGCCGGCCGTGATGGACGATCTGCTTTTGGTCGAGACGGCACCGCTCGAGATGCGCGGCGCCTCGATGAGCCTCGCGCAGCGCGTGCTGAGAGGCGAGGACGTGCTCGTCACGGCGGCCGTGAAGGTGGTCTGCGTGGGCGGCGGCCGGGCGCGCCGGATCCCTGATGCGCTCAGGCTTAAGCTCGGGGGAGAGACGTGTTGAGACCAAGGCCTGGCGCATGCTTGCCATGCGGCTCCCGCCTGCTTTGCTAAGGCATTGTTAATGCTAAATGTTGTTTAAAGGCATCAGAGAGTGGCGAAATCGCTCGCAACAGGCGTCTGGCGGCCGCCGGCCCAAGTTCGGACGAATTTGGCGCGATAACCGCCGGCTCTGCCGATGTGAAACAGGATTGGAGACCAGCATGCCGGGAGCGGAAGCCGCGCACGACCTCTCGCTCTGGGGCCTGTTCTGGCAGGCCCATATCGTGGTCAAGCTGGTCATGCTCGGCCTGATCGCCGGTTCGATCTGGACCTGGAGCATCATCGTCGACAAGTGGCTGCTGTTCCGGCGCCTCAACGCCGAGATGGACAGCTTCGAGGAGACGTTCTGGTCCGGCCAGAGCCTTGAGGAACTCTATCGCGCCCTGTCGCAGGCCGCGACGAGCGGCATGGCCTCGGTCTTCGTCGCGGCGATGCGGGAATGGAAGCGCGCCTTCGAGGGGTCGGGCCGCGGCTTCGCGTCGCTCAACTCGCGCATCGACAAGGTGCTGGATGTGACCATCCAGCGCGAGGCCGAGCGCTACGAATCGAATCTGCTGGTGCTCGCGACCGTGGGCTCCGCCGGCCCGTTCATCGGCCTCTTCGGCACGGTCTGGGGCATCATGACGTCGTTCACCTCGATCGCGGCCTCGAAGAACACGTCGCTCGCGGTCGTGGCGCCCGGCATCGCGGAGGCGCTGTTCGCGACGGCCATCGGCCTCGCGGCCGCCATTCCGGCCGTTATCGCCTACAACATCTACCAGAAGGAGGCGGCGAAGGCGCAGTCGCGGCTCGAGAGCTTCGCCGACGAATTCTCCGCCATCCTGTCCCGCCAGATCGACGAGCGCGTCGCCGCGCCGCACATGGCGGCCTGAGGAGCAGCCGATGGCCATGAGCGCGGGCGGGGCTGGAGAAGCCTCGGGCATCAGGCGGCGGCGGCGGCGGAAGTCCGCCCCCATCGCCGACATCAACATGACGCCCTTCATCGACGTGATGCTGGTGCTGCTCATCATCTTCATGGTGACGGCCCCGCTGCTGACGGCCGGCGTGCCGCTGGACCTGCCCAAGACCGGCGCGGGCCAGCTCAACGTCGACCAGCGGCCGATCACTGTCTCGATCAATGACCGGGGCCAGATCTTCGTCGGCGAGACGCAGAGCTCCGTCGCGGAACTGGCGGCGCGCATCCAGCCGCTCGCGAAGCAGGGCTTCGACGAGCGGATCTACGTGCGCGGCGCGAAGCAGGTGGATTACGGCACGGTGGCGCAGGTGATGAGCGCCATCACGACGGCGGGCTATCGCCGCGTGGCGCTCCTCACCGAGCAGGAGAGCAGGCGCTGATCCGATGATCCACCGGCTGACCGACATGCGCCGCAAGCCTGGCATGCCCGTCTCCGTCGGGCTGCATGCGGCCGTGCTCGTCGCCAGCATCGTGACCTTCTCGAGCCCGAAGAAGTTCGAGGACGCGACCGAGTCGATCGCCGTCGAGGTGGTGAGCGAGAGTGCTCTCGCCGAGATGATGAAGGGCGAGCGGGACGCGAAGAAGCAGCCGACGCCGACGCCGCGCGTCGACAGGGTTGCGGACCGCAAGGAGCAGAACGCGCCCGGCGCCGCCGCCCGGCAGGTGAATGCCGCCGAGACGCCGAAGGCACAGGAGGCGACCGCGCGGGAGGAGCAGAAGGAGACGACGGCCGCCGTGACCGTGCCGCCGCCGATCCCCTTGCCGCCGCCGCGCCAGCAGCCGCCGAAGCCAGCGGAAGCCGCCAAGCCCGTCGAGCCGCCGCCGAAGCCGGCCGAGCCGCCGAAGGCCGCCGCCAAGCCGCCCCTGCCCGCCGACACGAGCGAGGACGACGAGGAGGCCGAAGAGGCCATCCGTCAGGCCGCCAAGAAGCGCGAGGAGCAGCGGAAGCTCGAGGAGGCCCGCCGCGCCGAGGAGGCGCGGAAGCGCGACGAGATGCGAAAGGCCGAAGAGGCGAAGCGGCAGGAGGAGAGGAGACTGGAGGAGGCCCGCAAGGTGGAGCAGGCTCGCCGCCAGGAGGTCCAGAAGCAGGAGGAGCAGCGTCGCGAGCAGGAGGAAGCCCGGCGCGTCGAGGAGGCGCGGAAGCGCGACGAGATGCGCAAGCTGATCGAAGCCAAGGCCGCCGAGCAGAAGAAGGCGGAGGAGGCGAAAGCCGCCGAACTGAAGAAGGCCGAGGAGGCTAAGAAGGCGCAGGAAGCCGCCCGCAAGGCCGCCGAGGACCGGCGCCGCCGCGAGGCCGAGCAGGAGGCCCGCAACCAGGCGACGGCCGACGCCGCGCGCCGCGCGCTCCTTGCCTCGCGCGAGGCGCCGCAGAACAGCGGCAACACCGGCGCGCAGGTCTCGCGCACCGCCTCGCTCGGCACGCCGACCGCGACGGGCCAGCGGCTGAACCCATCCGACAGGGCGGCGCTCGCCGGTCTCCTGTCCGACCAGATCCGCGCCTGCTGGAGCATCCCCGTCTCGGGCAAGCCCTCGTCGCTGCCGCAGGTGCGCGTGGCGCTCAACGCCGACGGCTCGCTCTCCGGCGCGCCCCTGTTGATCAATGCCTCCGGCGACCCCAATTTCCGCGCGCTGGCGGAGAGCGGCATGCGCGCGATCCGCCAGTGTGCGCCCTTCCGAATCCCGCAGCGCTATGCCGCCACCTACGACGACTGGCGCCAGCTCGCCGTCCAGCTGAATCCGGATGATTGAGATGATGAAGACGACACAGGGCAAGAATAGTGGTTCACGAAGCCCGCAGAGTTGCCTCCGCTCGCCATGCTCCATGGTCCTCATGCTGAGGAGCGACCGCAGGTCGCGTCTCGAAGCACGCACCACCGTCCTGCGTCCTTCGAGACGCCCGCTGCGCGGGCTCCTCAGGATGAGGGCCGTCTTTGGTTTCGCTGCGGCCTGCCTCTTCGCCTCCCCGGCCAGCGCCGAGCTCTTCATCGACCTGCGCGGCGGCAGCTTCCAGCCGATGCCGATCGCGGTCACGGACTGCATCGGCGAGACGCCCCAGCAGGCGGTGTCCGGCGTGATCACCAACAACCTGAAGCGCTCCGGCCTGTTCGCGCCACTGGACAAGACGCGCTTTCCGGAGCGCGTCGAGAATTTCGACGCGGCGCCGAACTTCGCGGCCTGGAAGGGGACCGGTGCGCAGGCGCTCGTGACCTGCCGCATCGTACGCGCCGGCGGGCAGGTCCAGGCCCAGTATCGGCTGTGGGAGGTCGCGTCGGGCGAGCAGCTCGTCGGCCAGCAGCTCTCGACCGACGGCGGCAACTGGCGGCGCGCCGCCCACATCATCTCGGACGGCGTCTTCTCGAAGATCACCGGCGAGAAGGGTTTCTTCGACACGCGCATCGTCTTCGTCGACGAGTCCGGCCCCAAGGAGAACCGCCGCAAGCGCCTCGCCATCGTCGACCAGGACGGCGGCAATTTCCGCGCCCTGTCCGGCACTGAGGAGCTGGTGGTGACCCCGCGCTTCTCGCCCTCCTCGCAGGAGGTCGCCTACATGGGCTTCCTGCCCGGACAGGATCCCAAGGTCTACATCCTCGACGTCGCCGCCGGCCGGCGCGAGGTCGTCGGCAACTTCCCCGGCATGAGCTTCAGCCCGCGCTTCTCGCCCGACGGCTGGAAGATCGTGATGAGCCTCCAGCAGGGCGGCAACGCCAACCTCTATGCGATGGACCTGCGCTCGAACGCCACGACGCGGCTGACCAACTCGCCCTCCATCGACACCTCGCCCTCCTTCTCGCCCGACGGCGGGCAGATCGTGTTCGAGAGCGACAGGGGCGGCGGGCAGCAGCTCTACACGATGGCGGCCTCCGGCGGCGGGGCGAAGCGCATCTCCTTCGGGCAGGGGCGCTACTCGACGCCGGTCTGGTCGCCGAAGGGCGACTACATCGCCTTCACGCGGCAGAACGGCAACAGCTTCGCCATCGGCATCATGAAGCCGGACGGTTCGGGCGAGCGGATCCTGACGGAAGGCTTCCACAACGAGGGGCCGACTTGGGCGCCGAACGGCCGCTACCTCATCTTCTTCCGCGACACCGGCGGGCAGGGCGGTCCGAAGCTGCACATGGTCGATGTGACGGGACGCGTCGAGGTCCCGGTGCCGACGCCGGCCTACGCCAGCGATCCGGCCTGGAGCCCGTTGCTCAGCGAGCTGAAGCCCTGAGGTCTGACGGCTCTGCAGACCGGCCGCCCGCGAACTTCCTCATCCTGAGTTGCGAGCGTCAGCGAGCCTCGAAGGACCCACGACGGTGGTGCGTCCTTCGAGGCTTTCGCTTGCGCGAAAGCACCTCAGGATGAGGATGGTCGAGGATGGCGGTGGCCGCCGATGGGCGTCAGCCTTCTTTCCCGCCAAGCTCGAACCGATCCCGGAAGGCGACGTTGGGACTTGAATCCCCAACCTTTCCAGGAGCCGGTTCATGTCCGAACCCCAGATCGAGTCGCCCTCGCGGCGCCATGTCGTCAACACCATCAGCACCGGCCTCGCCGCGCCCGTCATGCTCGCCGCCGGCGGTGCCGTGCTGGCGCAGGCGCCGGCCAGCCCTCCGGCGGCCAACTCCCAGCGCCCCAACAGCTATCCGAAGCCGCCGTTTCCCGAGCAGCGGCAACCCTGGCCCGGCCTTGCGCGGGACATGCAGCCGAAGCCCGACCATGGCGAGGACAGCTACCGCGGGTCGGGACGCCTGCAGGGTCGTCGCATCCTCGTGACCGGGGGCGATTCGGGCATCGGTCGCGCCGCCGTGATCGCCTTCCTCCGGGAGGGCGCCGATGTCGTGATCAACCACCTGCCGGAGGAGGAGCCCGACGCGCGCGAGGTGCTCGAGATCGCGAAGCGCGAAAACCGCAAGTGCCTCTCGCTGCCCGGTGACCTGCGCGACCAGGGCTTCTGCCAGCGGCTCGTGGAGGAGACCGCGCGCGAGCTCGGCGGGCTCGACGTGCTCGTGATCAACGCTGCCCGGCAGACCGCGCAGAAATCGATCGACGACATCACGCCGGAGCAGTTCGACGAGACGGTGAAAACCAATCTCTACGCCATGTTCTGGCTGACCAAGGCCGCCCTGCGGCACCTGGGACCGGGCTCGTCGATCATCAACACCGCTTCCGTCGTGGCCTATGATCCGCCGGAGCAGATCATCGATTATGCGATGACGAAGGCCGGCATCGTGAACTTCACGAAGGGACTGGCCAAGCAGCTGGCGGAGCGGCAGATCCGCGTCAACGCGGTGGCGCCGGGACCGTTCTGGACGCCCCTGCAGCCGAGCGGCGGGCAGGACCCGCAGCGGCTGCCGCAGTTCGGAGCCGATTCCGCCTTCGGCCGGCCGGGCCAGCCCGCGGAAATTGCCCCGCTCTACGTGCTGCTGGCGTCGACCGAGGCGACGTACACGACCGGCAGCGTGTTCGGGGCGACGGGGGGGGGGGGGGGCTTGTGCGGTGTGACCCACCCCCCCCCCCCGCGGGGGGGGGGGGGGGGGGGGCCCCACCGCGGCGCTCAAACCTGAGCCGCCGTTGACCCCCACCCTACCTCCCCCTTGCAGGGGGAGGAGATCACGACTCAATCCTCGTCGTCGTCGTCCTCGTCGCGCTTCTTGCCGGTCTGGTCCTGCCAGAGCTTGAAGTAGAGGCCCTTCCGGGCGAGCAGCTCGGCATGGGTGCCGCTCTCGGCGAGGCGGCCCTTCTCCAGCACATAGACCACGTCCATGTCGACGACCGAGGTGAGGCGGTGCGTCACCGAGATGACGGTGCGGCCCTTCGCGACCTTGTTGAGGGTGCGCGTGATGGCGCGCTCCGTCGTCTGGTCGAGCGCCGAGGTCGCCTCGTCGAGGAGCAGGATCGACGGGTTGCGCACGATGGCGCGGGCGATGGCGAGACGCTGGCGCTGGCCGCCCGAGACCGTGCTGCCGCGCTCGCCCACGATCGTGTGGTAGCCATCCGGCAGGCCCATGATGAAGTTGTGGATCTCGGCGCCCTTGCAGGCGGCGATGACCTGCTCGTCGGTCGCGTTCTCGTTGCCGAGCCGGATGTTGTCCATGATCGACATGTTGAAGAGCAGGTTGTCCTGGAAGACGACCGCCATCTGGCTGCGCATGCTATCGCGCGAGAGGTCGCTCGTGTCGTTGCCGTCGATCAGGATGCGGCCCTTGTCGATGTCGTAGAGCTTCAGCAGCGTGTTGATGATCGTCGACTTGCCGGCGCCGGACCGGCCGACGATGGCGACGCGCTTGCCCGCCTCGATCCGGAGGTTCAGCCGGTTGAGGTGGTTCTGCTTGCCGTCATAGCTGAAGATGACATCCTCGAAGACGATGTCGCGCTGGAAGGGCGGCATCGGCTTGGCATCAGGCTTGTCGCGGCTGCGGATCGGCTCGTGGAGATAGTCGTTGATGTGCTTGGCCGCGCCCGAACCCTCGATCAGCACGGGGATGAACTGCGTGATGTGGCCGACATTGTAGGAGAGCTCCCAGAAGAGCGTCTCGAAAGCCACGAAGGTGCCGAGCTGGATCTGGTCGTTCCAGACGAGGTAGGCGCCGAGGGCCAGCACGAAGAGATGAAGCGCCAGCACCGAGATCGTCACCGAGCGCTCGACGAGGCCGTTGATCCAGAGCATGCGGAACATCGAGCCGCGGATCTGGTCGTTGCGGTGGCGGTACCAGCCCGTCGCCTTGCGCTGCAGGGCGTAGGCCTTGACCACGCCCATCGAGGTAATGACCTCCTGCGTGACGCCGAGCGCCTGGGCCTCGTTCTTCTTCACATCGTAGCTCGCCTCCACGGCCTTCGGCGCGAGGAAGCGCGGGCCGATGATCGCGATCGGGAAGAGGAGCAGGGCCACCAGCGCCAGCTGCCAGTTCAGGAAGAACATCATGGCGATGCCGGCGATCAGCTCGAACAGCGGCAGCACGCCCCATTGCATGCCGTGGTTGATCGTCTCCTCCAGCTGCGAAATGTCGCCCGAGAAGCGCTGGAGCACCACGCCCGTCTTGTTGCGGTGATAGTAGTCGACCGGGAGCGCATGCGCATGGTCGAACAGCCGGTTGCGGATGTCGCGGATCATGGCGGAGCCGGTGTCGGCGTTCAGCCACTCGAACCAGACCATCACGATCGATGAGACGACGCCGAGCGCGAACATCGAGCTCAGGATGATCACCAGCATGCGCGGATCGTCGGCGTTGATCGCGTCGTCGATCAGGAACTTCAGCAGCAGCGGGAAGGAGGTGTTGTAGATCGTCTCGATCACCACCGCGATCAGGATGAGACCGATGCCCTTCTTGTGCGCCGGTATGAAGGGCGCGAGGAAGCTGCCCATGATCTTGAGGGCGTTGCGCGTCTCCGAGGCGCTGACGATATGCGGCGACAATTCCTCGTCGTCGTCATCATCCTCATCGTCGTCATCATCCTCGTCGTCATCGTCATCATCGTCGTCTTCCTCCTCCTCGACTTTCTTGCGGGCGGATTTCGACGTCTTCAGCTTGGCGGCCTCGTCGGCCGCCTTCAGGCGCGCAGCCTCGTCCTGAGGCGCAGGCGCGGTTTCCTTCGGCGGTTTTGCCATGTGTCCTGATCCCTCGGCGCGGGTGCGGGCCTACGCAACGACCGTCCGGAGGCGCCGACGATGTGCCTCTGATTACCGTTTGTTCATCATAAAGAACAGGGGGCGGTCGGCGGTTCCGACAGTCATCAGCGCGGTTGGTGAACAGCCGGGCTCAGGCGCGCGAGCGGGCCGACTTCAGGGGCTTCACCCGCGCCTCGATCCAGTTCCTGATCTCCGCGACCCGCCGGGCCTCCTCCAGAACCTCGGCGTCGAGGCCATGCCGCCAGGCAAGGTCGCGGCGCGCGGGATCACGATCGATCGCGATCAGGTCGTCGGCGTAGGCCCGGGCCTCCTCCGGCGTCCGGGTGAAGCCCTCGGCAGTCATCAGGTCCGCGAGGCGGCGCATGATGGTCGCGGTCTGCGTGAGCGAGAATTCGGGGTGGTACTGCACGCCCCAGAAGGTCCCGCCCTCGTGACGGATTTCGGCCGCCTGCACGGGCGTCAACGCATTAGCCGCGAGGATCGTCGTATCGGGGGCCGGCGTGGCGATGACGTCGAGATGGATCGCAGGCGCGTCGAATGCCGCCGGGCGTCCCGCTAGCATCGGATGCGCGCGGCCCGCGTCGGTCGGCGCGATGTTGCGGGCGATGCCGATCTCGCGGCCGAGGGGGTTCTTGCGGACATCGCCGCCCGCCGCCACGCAGGCCACCTGCACGCCCCAGCAGGAGCCGAAGAAGGCCGTGCCGCTGCGATAGGCCTCGCGGGCGAGCTCGATCTGGCGATCGACCGCGGGCTCGCGGTGCCAGAGATGGAGGGCCGAACCGGTGAGCGCGATCCCGTCGTAATCCGCAAGCCCCGCCGCGCCCGGCAGATTGGCGCCTTCGTCGGCAGGCAGGCAGATGTCGTAGCGGCTGCCGGAGGGCGATAGGGCGAGCAGCAGATCGCCATAGGCGACCGCGGGCGTCTTGCCGTAGTCCCGGCGGTGCGTCTCCCGGCCCTCGGCGTTGTTGCCCTCGACAACCAGAAATCTCAACCCGCTCAACGTCTTGCCCCTGACCTGATGCCTGCCGCGATGGTCTGCGCCATGCGCGCGGGGCGTCCTTTAGCATGGCGGTTCGCCTCGCGCGACGCTCCGCGCGTACCCGGCGGATCGTCTCCCGGGTGAGCCGGCCGTCACCGCGCCTGGGCGTGGTATTCCGGGTTCGGCCGCATGTCGGTCGCGGAGGCCATCCGGTTCGACATGTTGAAGAAGCTCGCGACGGCGGCCACGTCCCAGATGTCGCGGTCGGACAGGCCGGCGTCGCGCAGCGCCTGCCGATGCCGTTCCTCGATGGTGGCGGACGCCTTCGTCATCAGCACGGCGAAGTCGAGGATGGCACGCTCGCGCGGCGTGAGCGGCGCGGCTCGGTAGTTCATCACCAGCATTTCTCCGAGTTCCGGCTTGCCGGAGAGCTGGCGCACCGCCGCCCCATGCGCGGTCAGACAGTAGAAGCAGCTGTTCTCGGCCGAGACGACAACGGCGATCATCTCGCGCTCCAGCTTGGAGAGCCCCGAGGGTGCGAGCATGAGATCGTTGTAGAGGGCCGCGAAGGCTTCGAGCTTCGGCATGGAATGCGCGTAGGCCCTGAGCACGTTCGGCACGAAGCCGATCTTCTCCTCGCATTTCGCGAAATAGGCGGCCATCGCCGGCGTCAGCTCGGCCTGCGGCAGGTCGAGCGCGGTCGGCGGCTCTGCGCTCTTCGCCATCGTGTCGTTCGCCATCGTCGGCCACTCCGTTCCTTCGCCCGATCCTTCATGCATCCGTCGCATTTTTAGGCTGCCGATGATCGATCGCACGGCTAAGACTATAGTCGAAACGGGCGGGCCAGGGGGAATCGCGACATGCCGGGAGCAGCTGCGGGTGGAGAATCCTTCGCCGACCTTCTCTTCGGAGAGGTGGCCGAGGAGGATGTGGAGCGGCTGTTCGCGCCCGTGCGGGCGAAGCTCGCGGCCCATGGGCTGAAGACCCTCGCCATGCGGCGCGAGGCGCCGAACGTGACGATCACCGACGGCGCCGCCTTCGGTCTCGCGGACACGATGGTGCTGGAGGCCGTCAACGAGGACCGGCCGTTCCTGCTCGATTCGACGCTGGAGGAGCTGCGCGAGCGGGGCGTGACGCCCAAGCTCGTCGCCCATCCGATCCTCGGCGTCGAGCGCGACGCCTCCGGCAAGCTGACCGGCGAGCCTGTGCGGGCCTCTGCCAGCGCCAAGCGGGCGCGCGAGAGCTACATCCACATCCACCTGCCGACGCTGCCGCAGGCGCTGGCCGCCGAACTGCAGGCGGGCCTGACGCGCGTCTACGCGCATGTGCGGGAGGCGGTCGAGGATTTCGGCGCCATGCGCAAGCGCCTCGCCTACGCCATCGCCGACCTCAAGGCGAACCCGCCGCCGGACGCCAAAGCCGATGCGGACGAGGCCATCGCCTTCCTCGAATGGGCGTCTAACGACCATATGACGCTGCTCGGCATGCGCGAGTATCGGCTCGACGGCCCCGACGGCGCGCCCGTGGCGCGGGAGGAATCGGGGCTCGGCATCCTACGCGACCCGACGGTGAACGTGCTGCGGCGGGGCCGGAACGAGCTGCAGATGACTCCCGAGATCCTGGCCTTCCTCAAGGAGCCGCAGACGCTCATCATCACGAAGGCCAACGTGAAGAGCCTCGTCCACCGGCGCGTCCATATGGATTACGTCGGCGTGAAGCTCTACGACGACGGCGGCAGGGTCGCGGGCGAGCTCAGGATCGTCGGTCTTCTGACGGCTGCCGCCTACAACGATCCCGTCGCCAGCGTCCCCTACATCCGCCGCAAGGCGGAGTACGTGACCGAGAAGACGGATTTCACGCGGGGCAGCTATTCCGCCCGGGCGCTCGCCAACGTGCTGGAGAGCTATCCGCGCGACGAGCTGTTCCAGATCGCCCGCAAGCAGCTGCTCGGCTTCGCGCGCGACATCATGGCGCTCTCGGACCGGCCGCGCATCCGGGCGCTGGCGCGCGTCGACCGTTTCGACCGCTTCGTCTCGATCCTCGTCTATGTGCCGAAGGACCGCTACGACAGCGAGATCCGGCGCAAGATCGGCGCCTGGCTGGCGCAGGCCTACGCCGGCCGCGTCTCGGCCGCCTATCCATCCTACCCCGAGGGGCCCCTGGCCCGAACGCACTTCATCATCGGCCGCGACGATGGGCGGACGCCCGAGGTCGACCGCGCGACGCTCGAGTCCGGCATCGCCGCTATCGTCCGCACCTGGGGCGACCAGCTGAGGGAGGCCGCCGTCGGCAATCCCGTCGCGGCGGCGCTGATCGAGCGCTACGCCGAAGGCTTCAACGCCGCCTATCGCGAGGCCTTCAACGTCGAGGAGGCGCTGCGCGACATGGCGGTGATCGACCGCCTGTCGGACGAGCGGGCGCGCCTCGTCGATCTCTACCGCAGGCGCGGCGCGCCGGAGACGCAGGCGAACCTCAAGGTCTTCTCGCTCGGCCATTCTGTGCCGCTGTCGGAGCGCGTGCCGCTGCTGGAGGGCCTCGGCTTCCACGTCATCGACGAACGCACCTACAGCGTGACGTCGGCCGCCACGGGCGGTCGCACGATCTGGCTGCATGACATGACGCTCGAGCGGGCGGCGGGCGGGCCGATCGACATCGCGGCGATCGATCCGCGCATCGAGGCGGCGCTGATGGCCCTGTTCCATGGCCTCACCGAGTCCGACCGGCTGAACGCGCTGATCCTGGAGGCTGGGCTTGCCTGGCGCGAGGCGGCGATGCTGCGCACCCTCTCGCGCTACGCCCAGCAGATCCGTGCGCCCTACGGGCAGGATTACATCGCCGAGACGCTCAAGAAGCACGCCGGCGCTGCGGGCGCGCTCGTCCGGCTGTTCCATGCGCGCTTCCGGCCGGACGCCGGCGGCGATCGGGAGAAGGCGGAGGCCGAGGCGTCGGACGCCATCGAGGCCGAACTCGCCGCCGTGCAGAGCCTCGACGAGGACCGCATCCTGAGGCTCTTCCGCAACCTGCTGCAGGCGGCGGTGCGGACCAACTTTTACCAGCTCGACGAGAACGGCCGGCCGCGCTTCGTCATCGCCTTCAAGTTCGAGGCGGCGAAGGTGCAGGGCCTGCCGCTGCCGAAGCCGCTGTTCGAGATCTTCCTGCACAGCCCGAGGGTCGAGGGCGTGCACATGCGCTTCGGCAAGGTGGCGCGCGGCGGCATCCGCTGGTCGGACCGGCCGCAGGATTTCCGCACCGAGGTGCTGGGCCTCGTGAAGGCGCAGCAGGTGAAGAACGCCGTGATCGTGCCAGTCGGCGCGAAGGGCGGCTTCGTGCCGAAGCTCCTGCCGCCGGCCTCCGACCGCGCCGCCTGGCTGGCGGAAGGCACCGAATCCTACAAGATCTTCATCGCCACGCTGCTGACGCTGACGGACAACCTCGACGGCGACCGCGTCGTGCCGCCGGCGGACACGGTCCGGCACGATCCGGACGATCCCTATCTCGTCGTCGCGGCCGACAAGGGCACCGCCACCTTCTCCGACCTCGCCAACGGCATCTCGGAGGCGCATGGCCACTGGCTGGGCGACGCCTTCGCCAGCGGCGGATCGGCAGGCTACGACCACAAGAAGATGGGCATCACGGCGCGGGGGGCCTGGGAGGCTGCGAAGCGCCACTTCCGCGAGATGGACCTCGATATCCAGACGACGCCCTTCAGCGTCGCGGGCGTCGGCGACATGTCCGGCGACGTCTTCGGCAACGGCATGCTGCTGTCGGAGACGATCCGGCTGGTCGCGGCCTTTGACCATCGCGACATCTTCATCGATCCCGATCCCGACATGGCCAGGAGCTTCGCCGAGCGCCAGCGCCTGTTCGCGCTGCCCCGCTCCTCCTGGCAGGATTACGACAAGGGCCTGATCTCGAAGGGCGGCGGCATTTTCCCGCGATCGGCCAAGTCGATCCCGCTCTCGCCAGAGATGAGGGCGCTCCTCGGGCTGGACGCCGAGACGGCCACGCCGCAGGAGATCATGCACGCGATCCTGAAGGCGCCGGTCGACCTGCTCTGGTTCGGCGGCATCGGCACCTACATCAGGGCGTCAAGCGAGACGGACGCCGACGCGGGCGACCGGGCCAACGACGCGATCCGCGTCACCGGCGCGGAGCTCCGCTGCAAGGTAATCGGCGAGGGCGCCAACCTGGGCGCGACGCAGCGCGGCCGCATCGAGGCCGCGCGCGCCGGCGTCCGGCTCAACACCGACGCCATCGACAATTCGGCCGGCGTGAATTCCTCAGACGTCGAGGTCAACATCAAGATCGCGCTGTCGAAGCCGGTGGGCGACGGGCGGCTGACGATCGCGACGCGCAATCCGCTGCTCGCCGCGATGACGGACGATGTGGCGCGGCTGGTGCTGCGCAACAATTACCTGCAGTCGCTTGCTCTCTCGCTCGCCGAGCACAATGGCGCGGCCGATCTCGGCGATGCGATCCGGCTGATGCGGGCGCTCGAGGCGGAGGGGCGGCTCGACCGGAGCGTCGAGTACCTGCCGAGCGACCTGTCCGTGCAGGCGCTGGAGCGCGAGGGGAAGGGCCTGACCCGGCCCGAACTCGCGGTGCTGCTCGCCTATGCCAAGCTCGCCTTTCACGACCACGTGCTCGCGAGCGACGTGCCGGACGATCCCTATTTCGCTCTGGAGCTCCGCCGCTATTTCCCCGACGGCGTGCGCGAGGGCTACCCCGACGCGGTCGAGGAGCATCGACTCAGGCGCGAGATCATCGCCACGGCGCTCGCCAACGCGGTCGTCAACCGCATCGGGCCGGGCGGTGCCCAGCGGATGGCGGAGGATTCCGGCCGCCCGCTGCCCGATGTCGCCCGCGCCTATGCGCTGACGCGCGATGCTTTCGGCGTGCTCGACGTCAACATGGCGATCGATGGGCTCGATGCGAAGGTTTCGGGCGCGGTGCAGACCGCGCTTTATGCCGCGGTGCAGCGCTTCACCATCGACCGCATGAGCTGGTTCATGCGCCACGCCAACTTCGGCCAGGGGCTCGGGATGCTGATCGACCGCTTCCGCGTCAAGGATGCTCCGCCGGCGGAGGGCGTCGCGGAGGGCTGGACGGCGAAGGGCGTGCCCGCGCCCGTCGCGGCCTTGATGGCGCGTCTCGCGGCCGCGGCCGCCATGCCCGACGCCGTGCTGGTGGCCGAGAGGGCGAAGGCCGAGCCGGCGACGGCGCTCGCGACCATGCGGGCCCTGTCGCGCGCGCTGGAGATCGACAGGATGCGCGCGGCAGCCGAAGCGGTCCCGGCGGCGGACAGCTACGAGCGTCAGGCGCTGATGCAGGCCGCCGATTCGATCGACGCTTCGCTGCGCGCGCTCTCGGTCGAGGTGCTGGCCGGCGGCCAGTCGGGCGAAGCCGGTGCCCAGCGGTGGGTCGAGACGCGGCGCGCCGGCGTCGAGCGGATGCGGCGGACGCTCGCCGACGCGCTCGCCGGCCAGCCGAGCCTCGCCAAGGCGAGCGTCGCGGCGGGAGCTCTCCGGGACCTGACGGCCGCATGACGGCAACGGTTTATCCGCCGCGGCGCGCCGTCGTCTCGTGGCTCTTCTTCGACTGGTCGGCCCAGCCCTTCTTCACGCTGGTGACGACCTTCATCTTCGCGCCCTTCTTCGCCAGCGCCATCGCCGGCTCGCCGGAGGAGGGGCAGGCGCTCTGGGGCTACGCCACCGCCTTCGCGGGCCTGTGCATCGCGCTGTTCTCGCCGGCGCTCGGCGCGGTGGCGGACCAAGCCGGCGGGCGCAAGCGCTGGATCGCCGTCTTCGGGGCGATGCTCGTCTGCGGGTGCCTGCTGCTCTGGCTGGCGAAACCGGGCGCGCCCAACGCCGTCTGGATCGCGCTGGCGGGCTATTGCCTCGCGCTGATCGGCGCCGAGTTCGCAAGCGCCTTCAACAACGCGATGATGCCGACGCTCGTGCCGCCGGGCCAGATCGGCCGTCTCTCGGGCACGGGCTGGGCCGTCGGCTACCTCGGTGGGCTGCTCAGCCTGGCGCTGACGCTCGCGCTGCTGGCGACGAGCCCCGAGACGGGGCTGACGCTGATCGGCATCCCGCCGATCCTGGGCCTCGACGGGCTCGCGCGCGAGGGCGACCGGTTCACGGGGCCGCTTTCCGCGTTCTGGTTCATCCTCTTCGTCATGCCGATGTTCCTGTTCGTCCCTGATCTGCCGCGGCGTATGCCCCTCGGCGAGGCGGTGGGGTCGGGGCTATCGCGGCTCGGCGCGAACCTGCGCTCGCTGCGGGACAAGCCGGTCCTCGCCCGTTTCCTGCTCGCCAACATGATCTATGCCGACGCGCTTGTGGCGCTGTTCGCCTTCGGCGGCATCTATGCCGCCGGCGCCTTCGGCTGGGGCAGCATCGAGATCGGCGTCTTCGGCATCCTGCTGACGGTGACCGGCACCTTCGGCGCCTGGATGGGCGGGAGGCTGGACGACCGGCTCGGACCCCGCCTCGTGATCGCGGGCAGCCTCGCGCTGCTCATGCTCGCCTGCCTCGGCATCATGGGCACCACGCGGACGGCCGTCTTCTTCCTGTTTCCGGCGGAGGGGCCGCAGCCTGGCGACGGGCTCTACGCCTCCTGGCCCGAGCGCCTCTATGTGCTGCTCGGCCTCCTCATCGGACTTGTGGCGGGCCCGGTTCAGGCGGCCTCGCGCTCGCTGCTAATCAGGCTTGCGCCGCGCGAGGACATCGGCCAGTTCTTCGGGCTCTTCGCGCTCTCCGGAAAGGTCACGAGCTTCGCCGGGCCGCTGCTCGTCGCGATCGCGACCCAGGCGAGCGGCTCGCAGCGGGCGGGCCTCGCGGTCCTGCTCGCGATGTTCGCCGCCGGGCTCATCCTGCTGCCGCGCGTGCCGGCGCGCGCCTGAGGTTTTTCCATGCTGTCGCCGATCACCTGTCCGACGCTCTCCGCCCTGCCGGGCGTGCGCCATGCCTGGTTCACGCGCGAGGGCGGCGTGTCGGAGGGGCCGATCTACGGCACGCTGAACGGCGGGCTCGGATCGCAGGACGAGCGCAGCCGCGTGGTCGAAAACCGGCGGCGCATGGCGGCGCACATGGGCGCAGCGGAGGATCGCTTCCTCGGTGTCTGGCAGGTGCATTCGCCCGATTGCATCGTGGTCGACGGCCCCTGGAGCGGCGAACGCCCGAAGGCCGACGCCCTGGCCACCGCGACGCCGGGCCTCGCCATCACGATCTCCACGGCGGATTGCGGCCCGGTGCTCTTCGCGGATCCGCAGGCCCGCGTGATCGGCGCGGCGCATGCCGGCTGGCAAGGGGCCTTCAAGGGCGTGCTGGAATCGACCATCGAGTCGATGGAGCGGCTGGGCGCCAGGCGCGAGCGCATCGTGGCGACCATCGGCCCGATGCTGAGCCAGGCGCATTACGAGGTCGGTCCGGAGTTCGTGGCGCGGTTCGAGGCGCAGGATCCCGCGAACGCCCGCTTCTTTGCGCCCTCGACAAAGCCTGGCCACGCGATGTGCGACCTTCCCGCCTACAACCGCATGCGGCTCTCCCGCGCCGGCGTCGGCGCCGTCCAGGACCTCGGGCTCTGCACCTATGCGGACGAGAAGCGTTTCTACAGCTACCGCCGCGCGACGCATCGCGGCGAGGCGGATTATGGGCGGCTGATCTGCGGGATCATGCTGGAGGGGTAGGGGGGCATGATCCCTCCCCGCTCGCGGGGAGGGTGGCCGGCGAAGCCGGTCGGGTGGGGCCCCTCAGACACGGCTCCGCCGTGCCAGCTCCCCCGCCGGGCGGGGGAGCATCAAGACCGGTCCTACACCGTCACCTGGCTGCCAAGCTCCACCACGCGCCCCGTCGGGATGTGGAAGAAGTCCGTGGCATTCGTCGCCATGCGGCTCAGGAAGATGAACAGGCTGTCCTGCCACATCGGCATGCCGGAATTGGCGGAGGCCTTGATCGTGCGCCGCCCGAGGAAGAACGAGGTCTGCATGATGTCGAAGTCGAGACCATGCCGGCGCGCCTGCGTCAGGATACGCGGCACGCGCGCCGTCTGCATGTAGCCGACGCGGGCGACGATGCGCGTGACCTCGTCGTTGCAAATCGGCGAGATGCGGATCTGCTCGTGCTCCGGCACCCAGGGCACGTCGAGCGTCTTGATCGTCAGGATGATGTTGCGCTGGTGCAGGACCTTGTTGTGCTTGAGGTTGTGCAGCAGCGCGCCGGGCGCGTTCTCCGGATCGCTCGTCAGGAAGACCGCCGTGCCCTTGACCCGGGCGGGCTGCGACTTCTCCAGCATGCGGAAGAGGTCGGCGGCCGGCAGGCTTTCCCGCCGCTCCTTCGCGTAGACGATGCGCGAACCGCGCACCCAGGTCCACATCAGCAGGATGAGCACCGCGCCGAAGAGCAGCGGCAGGTAGGCGCCGTCCATCAGCTTCAGGAGGTTGGCGCCGAAGAAGATGAGGTCGACGATGATGAAGGGCGTGACGATGAGCACGGTCTTGGCGGTGCTCCATCCCCAGACCTGCCGCGTCACGATGAAGAAGAGGCCTGCGTCCGCCAGCATCGCGCCCGTCACGGCGATGCCGTAGGCGTTGGCGAGCGACGAGGAGCTGCGGAAGGTGAGGACGAGCAGCAGGACGCCGATCATCAGGAGCCAGTTGATCTGCGGCAGGTAGATCTGGCCGCGCTGCGTCTCCGACGTGTGGCGGATCTCGAGGCGCGGCAGCAGGCCGAGCTGCACCGCCTGCTGCGTGAGCGAGAAGGCGCCGGTGATCACGGCCTGGCTGGCGATCACCGTCGCCAGGAGCGCCAGACCGATGAACGGGACGAGCAGCCATTCCGGCGCCATCGCGTAGAAGGGGCTGAAGTTCTTGTCGGCCATCGCCGTGGGGTTCTTCAGGATCAGGGCGCCCTGGCCGAGATAGTTCAGCACCAGCGAGGGGAAAACGAGGCCAAGCCAGGCGGCCCGGATCGGCGCGCGGCCGAAATGGCCCATGTCGGCGTAGAGCGCCTCGGCGCCGGTGACGGCGAGGAACACCGAACCCAGCACGATCAGGCCGATCATGCCGTGATTGGCCAGGAAATAGGCGGCGTAATAGGGGTTGAAGGCGTTCAGGATGTAGAGATCGTCGCCGATATGCATGACGCCGAAGGCGGCGAGTGTCACGAACCAGACGGCCATCACGGGGCCGAAGAAGGCGGCGACCCGGCCGGTGCCGCGCCGCTGCACGGCGAAGAGCGTGACCAGGATCGCGATGGCGAAGAAGACGATATAGCGGTCCGACGCCACCCAGCTGTCCTTGAGCCCGTCAATCTGCTTCAGCCCCTCGACCGCGGACAGGACCGAGATCGCGGGCGTGATGATCGAGTCGCCGTAGAACAGCGCCGCGCCGACGACGCCGAGCATGAAGACGGGGCCCATGCCCCGGCCAAGCTTGGTCTGGGCGAGCGCCATCAGAGAAAGCGTGCCGCCTTCGCCCTTGTTGTCGGCGCGCATGATGAAGACGACATATTTCAGCGTCACCACGATCACCAGCGCCCAGATCAGGAGCGACACGACGCCCACGACCTCGATGCGGGAGGCGACGCCGTCGACGGCCGTGTGGTGCAGCGACTCCTTGAGCGCGTAGAGCGGACTGGTGCCGATATCGCCATAGACGACGCCGACGGAGCCGAGCGTCAGCGCAGCGAAGCTGCCCTGATGATGGCCGCCATGCGCCTGATCGTCGGTCGACTCAGGCTTGGCGGCGTCCGCCTGCCCGGTGGTCGGGGGCGACGCCGAAGTGGTCTTGTCCATGCTGGTTCCGCGCCGTTGACTGGCTCGCACTGGTCCGGCAGACGGTTCCGTCCGCACGAAAACGGGCGGCTCTATACACCAACGCCGTTGGGGCAGGAAGCGTCACTGCGGTTCGAGCGCTCTTCGGGTTGCATGGCTGGCTTGTTTCCCGCTAATGGCGACTGACCATTTTGCAGGGGGAAACCCATGAAGCCGCGCACGCTCTACGACAAGATCTGGGACGACCATCTGGTCGACGAACAGCCGGACGGGACCTGCCTTCTCTACATCGACCGCCACCTCGTGCACGAGGTCACGAGCCCGCAGGCCTTCGAAGGATTGCGCATGACGGGCCGCAAGGTCCGCGCGCCCGAGAAGACGCTCGCCGTCGTCGACCACAACGTGCCGACGACCGACCGGACGAAGGGCATCGAGGAGGAAGAGAGCCGCATCCAGGTCGAGACGCTGGCGAAGAACGCCGCCGACTTCGGCGTCGAGTATTTCAACGAACGCGACCGGCGGCAGGGCATCGTCCACATCATCGGGCCGGAGCAGGGCTTCACGCTGCCCGGCACCACGATCGTCTGCGGCGACAGCCACACCTCGACGCACGGCGCCTTCGGCGCGCTGGCGCATGGCATCGGCACGTCGGAGGTCGAGCATGTGCTCGCCACCCAGACGCTGATCCAGAAGAAGGCCAAGAACTTCCTCGTCCAGGTCGATGGCGAGCTCGGCAAGGGCGTGACCGCCAAGGACATCGTGCTCGCGATCATCGGCGAGATCGGCACCGCCGGCGGCACCGGCAGCGTCATCGAGTTCGCGGGCTCCGCGATCCGCTCGCTATCGATGGAAGGCCGCATGACGGTCTGCAACATGACGATCGAGGGCGGCGCGCGCGCCGGCATGGTCGCGCCCGACGAGAAGGCCTACGCCTATCTGAAGGACCGTCCGAAGGCGCCGAAGGGCGAGGCCTGGGACCAGGCGATGCGCTACTGGGAGACGCTGCGCACCGACGAGGGTGCGCATTTCGACCGCGTTCTGAGGCTCGACGCCGGCAACCTGCCGCCGATCGTCTCCTGGGGCACGAGCCCGGAGGACGTCGTCTCGATCGCCGGCGCCGTGCCGGATCCGGCCCTGATCCAGGACGAGACGAAGCGCGCCTCCAAGGTCCGCGCGCTCGAGTACATGGGCCTGACGCCGGGCACCAAGATCACCGACATCGAGCTCGACGTGATCTGGATCGGCTCCTGCACCAACGGCCGGATCGAGGACCTGCGCGCCGCCGCCAAGATCCTCGAGGGCAAGACGCTGCATCCGCGCCTCGCCTACGGCATGGTCGTCCCGGGCTCGGGCCTGGTGAAGGCGCAGGCCGAGGCTGAGGGACTCGACAAGATCTTCATCAACGCCGGCTTCGAATGGCGCGAGCCCGGCTGCTCCATGTGCCTCGGCATGAATCCGGACCAGCTGAAGCCCGGCCAGCGCGCCGCCTCCACCTCGAACCGCAATTTCGAGGGCCGGCAGGGCTACAAGGGCCGCACGCATCTCGTCTCGCCGGCGATGGCCGCGGCCGCGGCCGTGGCGGGCCGGTTCGTGGATGTCAGGACGATCGTGTGAGCGATCCCCGGGATCGCGCCAGCGCCGAGGCGAAGCGCGATCTCGACCGCCTCTCGCGCGAGGGCGAGACGCTCGGCGGGACGGCCATGGACGCCGCCTCCCGGGGGCTCGCCCGAGAGGAGGACGATTCCATCGAGAAGCTCGGCCGGCGCATCGGGCGCGGGCTCGCCTTCGTGCTGCTGCCGCTGGCGCTCTGGTGGTTCGGCCGCAGCGCCGGCTGGTGGTGAGGCGTCCGTCCTGTCCTTCCGTCCGTAAAGGCGGCAGGAGACCATCATGCTCAGGCTCGCCTTCGCCCTTCCGGGGCTCATCCTCGCCGCCGCCATCGTCTGGGCCTTCGGGAAGGCCGATTTCTGGGCCTCCGGCGCTGAGATCATCGCCAACCCCTGGGGGCTGGTGACGCTGATCGACCTTTATGCCGGCTTCATCATCACCGGGCTCGTGGTGGCTGGCATCGAGCGCTGGCGGCCCTGGGCTTTCGGGCTGATGGCCGTCTCCCTCGTGCTCGGCAATGTCGTCTTCGCCCTCTGGGGCGCGCTGCGGGGGGCGCAGGCGCTACGTCGCCTCGCCGAGCGCTGAGTCCCGGCTCGCGCGACGACGCGGGGCTGGCGGCGGGACCGGAGAGGCCGGAAGACGCGCGCGCCGCACACTCCAGAGTCGTGCCGCGGCGAGAAGCGCCGCAGCCGCGGGAAGCGCATAGGCAGCCTCCGACGGGAGTGGGATGCGGAGCGCGATCAAGGCGCCGATGCCGCCGATGAATGCCAGTGCGGCGACCCGGATGAGGCCCTGCCGCAGGCTCGCGAGCCCGGCCGCCTGCCTCCGGCGGCCGAGCAGGCCGCGCCCGATCGCCCGCGCCGCGATCCAGAGCCCCAGCGCACCGGCGGCCAGCGCCATCGCGAGGCGCAGCCCGTCCGCCGCCAGGCTGATCGTCGCCGGGAAGCCGAGCGCCGCCGGTAACCCGCTCTCGAGATAGGCGGTCGTCGGCGAGAGGCGGCCCCAGTCCAGCACCGTCGGATCGCGCGGCGCGATCCCGCAGGCCAGGCGCAGCTCGTCCGCCGTCGCCGGCTGCCGGCCACAGACATGGACCAAACCCAGCGCAGCGGTTTCGACGAGCGCTGCAGGGGGACGGGCGGCGGGCGCGCCGACGAACCGCGTGCCGGCGGCCTCGATGGCGTAGCCGGCGATGGCCGTCGTCAGGAGCGGGAGCAGAAGGCAGGCGACCGCCGCGGAACCCGCCGTGGCGCGCCGCAGCAGGGGCGCCGCCGGAGCTGCGGCGAGGCCGATGGCTGCAGCGGTGGCGAAGGCGGCGGCGAAGGCCGACAGGGCCTCGCGGCGGAGCAACAGGTCGAGCGGGGGCCAGGCGGTGAGGTGAACGGGCGTGCGGATGCCCCAGCGCTCCCGCACCTCGGCGATGGCCTGCAGCGTGCGGCCCTCCGACTGCCCCGGAATGGGCAGGGCTCCGAGCCAGGCGAGGCCGATGAGCGTGAGCGCCGCCAAAATGACCGCCGCGGCGGCGGCGGAGGCTCCGGCGAGCGCCATCGCGCCGCGCGCGCCGCCGAGCAGTGTCGGCAGCAGGATCAGCAAAGCCGCGAGGGCGAGCGCGGCAGGCGCCGTAAGCCCGAGGATCCTGGCAAATTCGCGTTCGGCGCTTCCCAGCCCCGCGACGAGGACGAGCCCGCCGACGGTAATGGAGGCGAATGCTGCCAGCAGGCCGGGCCAGCCCGCGGGCTCGCCGTCGCCGCCCGGCCGGCGTGCCGCGAAACGCTCGACCGCATGGGCGGCGACAACGCCAAGCAGCGCGCCGGCCATGGCGGCGATCCAGCCGGCAGGGTCGGTCTGCGGCGACAGGGCCTGGCCTGCGAGCCACGCCGCCGCGGCGACGGCGAGCCCCGCCTGGACCGGACCGGCCGCTCCGTCGAGGCCGATGAAGAGCCGCTCGCGTCCTGTGCGGGCGAGCGTGACGATCGCGCCGTAGGTCAGCAGCGCCGCCGCGAGCAGGAAGCCGCGGACATAGGGCAGCGGCAGCCCGGCCCGCTCCGCCAGCGCCAGCAGGGCGAGCAGAAGCGCGGCGAGCAGCGCCGCGGCCGGCGCGCCTTCGGCCTTTGATCCCGTCATGGAACGATGGCTTGCATCGCTCACGTGATCGCGTCAATGATCGCTCCCGAGCGGCGGTACGCAATTCCCCGGGGGACCACACGGGGCCACGCTCGAAGGGGGAACGCGCGATGCAGGATTCACGCATCATCATCGCCGACGACCACCCGCTGTTCCGGGGGGCCATGAAGCAGGCGCTCAGCGGTTCGTTCAGCGACGCGGCCGTCACGGAAGCGGGGAGCTTCGACGAGGTCAACGGGCTTCTGGCCGACGGCCGGACGCCTGATCTGGTCCTGCTGGACCTGAACATGCCGGGCATGCAGGGCTTCTCGGGGCTGGCGTACCTGAGAGCCAGCTTTCCCGACGTGCCGGTGCTCGTCGTATCGGCCAGCGAGGATCCGCAGGTGATGCGCCGCTGCATCGATTTTGGCGCCTCGGGCTTCCTGCCGAAGACCAAGGGCATCGAGATGATGCGCGAGGCGGTGGCGACGGTGATGGCCGGCGGCGCCTGGACGCCGCCCGAGTTCGATCCATCCGCGCCCGTGGACCGCGAGTCGGCCGATCTCGTGCGCCGGCTGGCGAGCCTGACGCCGCAGCAGGTGCGCGTGCTGATGATGCTGTCGGAAGGCCTGCTCAACAAGCAGATCGCCTACGAGCTCAGCGTCTCCGAGGCGACGGTGAAGGCGCATGTCTCCGCCATCCTGACGAAGCTCGGCGTCGACAGCCGCACGCAGGCCGTCATCGCGGCGGCGAAGATCGAGGCCGGGCAGTGGCAGCCGGCCCAGACGGAGTGAGGTCAGCCGGGACGGGCGGCGCGTAGCGCGGGATCGTTGCGGCAGGCGGAGAGAGGCATCGGACGGGCGGTCCGCATGCGGATCACGCGCTTCGCCGCCTTGTCGACGTCCATGTCGATGCAGGCGCAGCCATAGCCATAGGACCGGCCGTTGGTGGCGACCCATCCCTTGACGCTCATGTCGGGGAGGTTGTCGAAGCCCGGCACGCCGTCCCGCCCTTGCACCGACAGCACCCATTCGCCGTCTCGGTCGGCCAGCCACCAGTTGCCCGGAGTCGGATTGGAGAGCCAGCCGCAGCGGTTTTCCGCCGAAGCCGGCGTCGCCGCAATGAGGGTTGCCGCCAGCACCAGGCCGGACAGCAGATGAGGAATCGGACGGATGTGACGCATGACCTGAGGCTCTCCGCCCTCTGGCTGCCATCACGGGACCGCACCGGCAAGAATTTTCGAAGGCTCGATCCGCAAGCCTTGTTTCCGCCTTGCCGCGGATGCTTCATCGGCAGGCGAGGGAGGCTTTCGCATGTTGAAGGTTACGGTAGCCATCCTGTTCGGCCTGGCGCTGCCCGCCGCCGCGATGGCGCAGACCGGTGGCCGCTTCACGTTCCAGCCCGTCGAGGGTGGGCTGATGCGGCTCGATACGGAGACGGGGCAGGTGTCGCATTGCACGAAGGCGGGCGACGGCTTCGCCTGCCGCTCGGTCGCGGACGACCGGGCCGCGCTCATGGACGAGATCGAGCGGCTGAAGCGCGAGAACGAGCGGTTGCGGCAGGCCGCTGGAACGCCTCCGGGTGGCAAGGGTCAGGGCCCTGCTGCCAGGCTGCAGCTGCCGTCCGACGAGGAAATCGACAAGGCGATGGGCCTCGTCGAGAACCTGATGCGGCGGATGCTCCGGACCTTCCGGGACGAGGCGCCGCAAGCGGAGCCGAAGAGGCTTTAGCCGTCCTCGAGCTCAGCGCGTTTCCCCGGAGCCGCAACGATCGACGTCATGGCCGCGCTCGACGCGGCCATCCACGTCTTCAACGCCAAAGGACGTGGATGGCCGGGTCAGGCCCGTCCATGACGAGTTTCCTTGAGATCGCGCCCTATGCTCGCTCAGCCGCCCGTCATGCTCATGTGACGGCCCACGGCGGGGGCCTTCGTCCTGCGGTCGATAACGAAATCGTGGCCCTTCGGCTTGCGGCCGATGGCCTCGTCGATGGCGGCGTGCAGCGCCTCGTCGCTTTCGGAGGCGCGGAGCGGCTTGCGCAGATCCGTCGCGTCCTCCTGGCCGAGGCACATGAAGAGCGTGCCCGTGCAGGTGACGCGCACGCGGTTGCAGCTTTCGCAGAAATTGTGGGTGAGTGGCGTGATAAAGCCGAGCCGGCCGCCGGTCTCCTTCACGTCCATGTAGCGCGCCGGGCCGCCGGTGCCGTAGGCGCTGTCCGTCAAGGTGAAGCGCTCCATGATGTCGGCGCGCAGGCGCGAGAGCGGCAGATACTGGTCGACGCGCGCCGTCTCGATCTCGCCGAGCGGCATCACCTCGATGAAGGTGAGGTCCATGCCGCGGCCGTGCGCCCAGCGGATGAGCCGCTCCCATTCGGCCTCCGTGTCGCCCTTCAGCGCCACGGCGTTGATCTTCACCTTCAGGCCGGCGGCCTGCGCGGCGTCGATGCCTTCCATCACGCGGGCGAGGTCGCCCCAGCGGGTCAGGGCCTTGAAGCGGGCGGGGTCCAATGTGTCGAGCGAGACGTTGATCCGTTTGACGCCGCAGGCCGCGAGTTCGGATGCGTATTTCGCAAGCTGCGAGCCGTTTGTCGTGACAGTCAGCTCGTCCAGAGCGCCGGTTTCGAGGTGGCGAGAGAGCGAGCGGAACAGGGTCATGATGTCGCGCCGGACCAGGGGCTCACCGCCCGTGATCCTGAGCTTCCGGGCGCCCTTCGCCACGAAGGCGGAGCAGAGCCTGTCGAGCTCTTCCAGCGTCAGCAGGTCCTGCTTCGGCAGGAAGGTCATGTGCTCGGACATGCAATAGACGCAGCGGAAGTCGCAGCGGTCCGTCACCGAGACGCGCAGATAGCTGATGCGGCGGCCGAAGGGGTCGATCATGGGCCGCGCGTCGCCGGCCTTGTCGAAGCTCTGCATGATGGCGCTCAACGCCTGTCTCCCGTGAGGGCTGCGGCCGGTCTGGCTCGTCACGCCAGTTCTTGCCCGGTTCCTGTCGCCGCTATAACTGGCGCTTTGAAGCACGGGAAGCAAGCGGCCGCGATTGATGTGCCGCAAACGGAGGGGCGATGAGCCGCTGGCCGACGGAGCTGAGGCTCGCCAAGGACCGGAAGATGCTGACCATCCTCTTCGAGGATGGCGGGCAGCATGCGCTTCCGGCCGAGTATCTGCGCGTGATGAGCCCCAGCGCCGAAGTGCAGGGCCATTCACCCGACGAGCGCAAGACGGTCGGCGGCAAGAGGAACGTGATGATCCTCAATGTCGCGCCGGTCGGCAATTATGCGGTGCGGCTGACGTTCGACGACATGCATTCCAGCGGCATCTACGGCTGGGATTATCTCGATGAGCTGGGACGCGAGCAGGGCGAACGCTGGGAGGCCTATCTCGCGGAGCTCGCCGCGAAGGGCATGAGCCGGGAGCGGTGAGGGAGCTTCCTCCTCCCCTTGCGGGAGAAGGTGGCCCTCGCGTCAGCGAGGGTCGGATGAGGGTTGTCGCGCGAGCGAGTTCTTCCTGCCGTTGAACCAGGTTTCGAAGGGAATGGCTTCGCCATACCCCTCATCCGGTCGGCTCCGCCGACCACCTTCTCCCGCAAGGGGAGAAGGAAATAGCACTCACGTCACGATGTCGGGCGTCCGCCAGCCGATGTGCTGGCCGCCGTCGACGGCGAGCGTCTGGCCGGTGACGCTGGTGGCGTTCGCCAGATGCAGGACGGCGGCGGCGATCTCCCGTGGGGCGACGGCCTTCTCGAGCGGCACCCCCGCGACCTCGCGCAGGAAGCCCTCGTCGCCATCCGCCTCGTTGGGCAGCACGGGCCCCGGCGCCACCGCATTGACGCGGATGCGCGGGGCGAGGGCCTGCGCCATCGTGCGGGTCGCGGCGTGGAGGGCGGCCTTGCTCAGCGTGTAGGAATAGAACTCGGGCGTCAGCTTCAGTACGCGCTGGTCGAGGATATTGACGATCGCGCCCTGGCGCGGCGCGGGGAGGGCGGTGGCCATGGCGCCGGCGAGCACCGACGGCGCGCGGATGTTCACGGAGAACTGCCGGTTCCAGGTCGGCACGTCGATGGTGGTCAGCGTGTCGCGCAGGAAGAGCGAGGCGTTGTTGACGAGCAGGGTCACGGAGCCGAAGCGGTCGACGACCGCCGGCATCAGGCCCGCGACCGCCTGAGGATCGGCGAGGTCCGCCGCGAAGGCCGCCGCATCGCCGCCCGCTCCACGGATCGAGACGGCCAGCGCTTCCGCCTCGGCCAGCGAGGCGTTGGCGTGGATGGCGACGCTCCAGCCCGCCTCCGCCAGCGTCTCGACGATGGCGCGGCCGATCCGCCGCGCGCCGCCGGTGACGAGCGCGACTTTCGCGTCAGCCATGGGATCCGTCCTTGTTCCTGGCCTTCTCGATCATGCGGCGCTCCACGTCCTTGGCGACGCGAAGCCAGCGGTAGAAGGCGTAGTTCATCGAGGTCATGAAGCCATAGATGCCGCGCACCACATGGCGGCGCAGCACGTAGGCCTTGAGGAAAGAGAGCGGGAACTCGACGAACAGCCGCCAGGTCGGCACGGAGTCGCCGCGCAGCGCGAGGTCCTTCGCCTGCTGGTCGGTGTAGCGGTTCAGCTTGTCCATCTGCTCGCCGATGGAACGGACCGAATGATGATGCAGCACGCCCTTGAGCCGGACGAGCTTCGGCTCCCCCTCGAAGGCGACGCGGTCGTGGACGATGCTGTCGACGTAGCGGCCCCGGTCGCGCCGGTAGAGCCTGACGGGCGCCAGGGCGTAGGCGAGCGGGTGCGGGCGCTCCTCGCCGGGAAAGACCTCGGCGATGCGGATGCGGAATCCGTCGATTCCGGTCGCGCCGGCGGCAAGCGCCCGGCCGATCTCCTCGACGAGCTCCGGCGGCGCGACTTCGTCCGCGTCCAGATTGAGCAGCCAGCGATGGCGGCACTGGTCCTCCGCGAAGCGCTTCTGCGGGCCGTAGCCCGGCCAGTCGTTGTGGATGACCCGTGCGCCCAGGCCCTCGGCGACGGCGACCGTGCCGTCCTGCGAGCCGCTGTCGACGACCACGATGTCGTCGGACAAGCCGCGCACGGCGGCGATGGTCCGGCCGATCCGGTCCGCCTCGTCGCGCGCGATGATGAAGATCGAGAGATCGGGGACTGGCCCGCTCGCTGGCGCGCTCATGCAAGTCCTCTGCACATCCTCGGCCGGAGGTTTACGCGCCGTCCCTCGCATAGCTCCGATCGCGGAGCAAGCGCGAGCGCGCCGGCCGGTAAGAAATCATTAAACGAAAACAGGGGTTTCGAATGAGACCCCGTTAAGGTTGCGCTATTCCTAAGCAGCACTCTTCGGAAAGGGGCCGCGACCGGCCCCAAGGACGGATTTCATGAAACGCGCTCTTTTCTGCGCCGCCGCACTGCTCGCCGCTTCGTCCGCCCAGGCCGCGGACCTGCCGCGGCGCCAGGCGCCTGTCTATGCCGCCCCGCCGATGTTCACCTGGACGGGCTTCTATCTCGGTCTCAACGCCGGAATCATCGGCGCCGACTTCTCGAAGGGCGCCCGGTTCATCGACGGCAAGCCCGGCTTCACCGGCGGCGTCACGGCCGGCTACAACCATCAGATCAGCAACATCGTGCTCGGCGTCGAGGGCGACTACAATTACAGCGGCGCCGGTGGGCGCGGCCCCGTGCCGTTCGTTCCGTTGCTGGTCCGCGGCGAGCTCAACAGCTTCGGGACGATCCGCGGCCGCCTCGGAATCGCGTTCGACCGCGCGCTGGTCTACGGCACCGGCGGCTTCGCCTTCGGCTCCACGAAGATCGATGGCGGCCTGCTCGGCGGCAGCAACACGCAGAGCGGTTATGCGCTCGGCGGCGGCCTTGAATACGCGTTCACGCAGAATATCTCGGCGAAGGCCGAGTATCTCTACATGCCGCTGTCCGCCAAGGGCAGCGGACTTGTGGGCATCCTCGCCGGGACGAAGGCCGGCATCGATGCCAACATCGTTCGGGCGGGTGTGAACTACCGGTTCTAGCGGAATCTGGCGAAAAGCCGGACAACCGGCTCAGGAAGGGTGTGGCCAATCGGCGACACCTCGACAGCAAGAAAAGCGGCTTACGGCCAAGCCAGATTTTCGCCAGTTTCTTGCCGGATTTGGAACTCATCCGGGTTTGAGGGGTTATAGGGGTCAGCACTAGCGGCGTCCGGCGATCAGCGACCGCCGCCGCAGTCGATAGGAGTACATCAATGCAGAAGAAACACCTTGCCGGGACCATTCTCGGCGGCTTCGCGGCCGCTCTGATGGTGACGGCGGCGTCCGCCGCGGACCTGCCGCGCAAGACCGCGCCGCAGACCTTCATCCAGCCCATTCCGATCTTCACCTGGACGGGCTTCTATGTCGGTGCCTCGGGCGGCTACGTGTTCGAGCCGGGCAACTCGACCTTCAACGGCTTCGCGCCGGGCCTCGCGCTCACCGGCAACCGTTTCGACACGCTGGGCGATGGCTTCATCGTCGGCGGCACGATCGGCTACAACTACCAGATCAACCCGAACTTCGTGGTCGGCGTCGAGGCTGACCTGTCCTACACGGATCTCGGCAAGACCGTCACCAACGGCTTCGTCACGATCTCGCAGGACATGACCTACCTCGGCACGGTCCGCGGTCGTCTGGGCCTCACCTTCGACCGCTTCATGGTCTACGGCACCGGTGGTCTCGCCTTCGCCAACATCGAGTCGAACACCTCGATCAACGGCCTCGGCAACCTCTACACCGGCAAGAAGGACGACATGCGCACCGGCTACACGATCGGCGGCGGTGTCGAGTACGCCTTCACCAACAACCTGTCGGCCAAGGTCGAGTATCTCTACTACGATCTCGGCAACAACAACTACAACGCGACGCTCGTCTCGGGCGGGGGCTTCGGCCCGGCGTTCGTGGCCTCGACCCGTTCGGAGACCCGCGGCAACATCATCCGCGGCGGTATCAACTACCGCTTCTGATCGCTGGTCAGTTTCGCTGATACGGAAAACCCGGCCGAGAGGCCGGGTTTTTTCGTGTCGGGTGCTTGGCGCCGGGCGTCCTGGGCCGCGAGGCGTTCAGGTGACCTTCGTCTTGGCGAAGGCCGGCGTCAGCGCGGCGAAGGCGTCGAGCCAGGCGACGAGCCTGGGGTGGGTGGCTCGCCAGGTCCCGCCGAAGCGCAGGTCGAGATAGCCGAGCGCACAGGCGACGGCGATATGGCCGACGTCGAGCCCGGACCCGTCCTTGGGGAGGGGAGGCGGGGCATTCTCGAGCACGGCGAGCCCGCGCTCCACCTTACCGGCCTGATGGTCGAGCCACTTCCTGTCGTGATGCTCCGCCGCCCGCCAGCGACCCTCGTAGACCTGCAGGAGGGCCGCATCCATGATGCCGTCGGCGAGCGCCTGCAGCGTGAGGGCCGCGATCCTTGCCTCGGGTTCCGTCGGGATGATGCGACCGCCGCCCGCGCGCAGGTCGAGATACTCGAGGATGACGCGGCTGTCGTAGACCGCGCCGCCGTCCTCGCGCAGAAGGGCTGGGATCTTGCCCAGCGGATTATCCCTGCGGATGGGATCGCCGGGATCGCCCGTGTCCGCCGTGACGATCTCAAGGTCGATGCCCAGGAGCGCGGCCGCGATCTTGACCTTCCGTCCGAAAGGGGACGGGGCCCCCGACCTCAATTTCAGCATGACGAACCTTTCAACCGGCGGGGTGCCGCCGGTTCCTTTCAAAGCGGTGCCGGTCTCTTCAGAGAGCGACGAGGTCGACGGCCTTCGGGCCCTTGCCCTTCTTGTCCGGCTCGATCTCGAAGGCGATGCGCTGACCCTCGGCCAAGCCGGACATGCCGGCGCGCTCCACCGCCGTCACATGCACGAAGATGTCGCGGCCGCCGTCATCCGGCTTGATGAAGCCGTAGCCCTTTTCCGCATTGAAAAACTTCACCGTCCCTTGCTGCGCCATCGCGCCGTCCTTTCACAGACCTGCGCCCGCCGGAGCGGGCCTCGCGCCACGGCGCGACGGGCGGTGGTGCCTCCCCGCAGCGACCGTGGCGTCGGAACCGGCCCTCCCGCCAGCCCCGAAACGCCTGCAATTTTCAGTAGAAGAACGCCAAATGCAAGGGGCTACGTGGATTCAGTTCCAGCAGGCGCAATGGGCGCGGCGCGCGATTCGTGGTAGGCTCCAAGGATGATCGCGCGCACCCGTCTTTCCGGACTGGCGGCTGTCATCGCCGCCTCCATCCTGCCGGCATCGGCCGGCGCCGCAGAGCCTCTCGGGTCATCGGCCGCCACGGCGGAATGCCGCTGCCGCGCCAGGGGCGCGCTGTTCTCGATGGGCGAGGAAATCTGCATCGGCGGACAGATGGCGGTCTGCGCCATGGACCAGAATGTCACGACGTGGCGACGCACCGGCCGGACCTGCCCGGCCGCCGGTCGGTCCGTCACGCCTCGGCCGATCCATGCCCAATGGAAAGGCCGCCGCGACGGGTGATCGCGGCGGCCTCGAAATTTTTGCGCATCTTGCGGCGCCTTGGGTTCAGCGCCTTGTCACGAAACTCAAAACGCTCCGAAAACGATGGCTGCCAGGAAACCGAAGGCGGCAACCACCGCCAACACGTCTACCTTGAGCGTCAGACCCATCGGTGGACCTCCGAGCTGTTCACTGCCACTTAAGGCTAGCTGACAATTTTCGACTTGCAAATCGAAACTTGTGAGCGGCCCGGCGCCTGCCATTCCAAACTCTGATTGTAGGAACAGCGCCGCCGCCCTATCTGGACAGAATGTCAAATCCATTCACATCGCGGCCGGAAGCGGCCCGGCGCGGCTATCACCACGGCAACCTGCGCGAAAGCCTGATCGATGCCGCGCGCTTCCTGATCGCGGAACGCGGACCGCAGGGCTTCACGCTGATCGAGGCCGCGCGGCTGGTGGATGTCAGCCCCGCCGCGCCCTACCGGCATTTCAAGGACCGCGAGGCGCTGGTCGAGGCCGTTGCGGAGCGGGGCTTCGGCGTCTTCGCCGAACGGCTGCGGGAGGCCCATCGCACCGCGGCCGCGAGCGCCACGGGTGCGTCGACTGCGATGCAGCCGCTGCAGGCGATGGGGGCGGCCTATCTCGCTTTCTCGCGCGAGGAGCCCGGGTTCTACGGCGCGATGTTCCTGGCGGCGCGAAGCGGGGAGGCGACGGGCGGCCAGGCCTTCGCATTGCTGACGGAGGCGGTGCAGCGGGCCTTGTCCGGCGATGGACCGCCGCCCGCGAACGCGCAGGCCGCGGCGATGCAGATCTGGGCGCTCGCCCATGGCGTCGCGATCCTGGCGACCACGGGGCGATGGCCCGGCACGCCGGGCACGCCCTCGCCGGACTCGGTCCTGGCGTCGGGAGCCGATGCGCTCGTCGCGGCAGCGCGGAACTCGCGTAAAGATTCGTGAAGCCGGCCCGCCACGCCTTGAAAAAGCACTGTCGACCCTTTATGTGAATGTTTATTACATTCTCATCAAAGGAGGTTGAGATGGGGTGCGGTTACCGGGCGGCGATGGCCGGCGGCATGGCGGATGATCAGGAGCGTTGGACGAGGCCACCGCTCTTCCGCAGCGGCTGGGAGATCGCCGCTATGGTCGGCGGGTTCGTGGTCTTCTTTCCCGTGGGTCTGGCGATCCTGGGCTATCTTCTGTGGCGCAAGAAGTTCGGCGATGGCTCGCCGGGCGAAGCGAAGAGCGAATTCAAGCGCTGGAAGCAGGAGATGAAGGCGCAGTGGCGCGACGGCAGGGGCAGCGGCTCCTCCGGCAACTTCGCCTTCGACGATTACCGCACCGAGGTCCTGCGGCGGCTCGAGGACGAGCGGCGGCGGCTCGACGAGGAGCAGAAGGCCTTCCGCGAGTTCCTGTTGCGGCTTCGCCGCGCCAAGGACCAGGAGGAGTTCGACCGCTTCATGGCCGAGCGTAACGGCAGCCAGGGGGTTCAGCCGACGGCCTGACCCAGGCTTTGGCATCATCTAGAACGACGAACGGGCGCGTCGGGGACGCGCCCGTTCCATTTTCGCCACAGGGCCTAACGAACCCCAAACAGGGTTCTCGATCCGTTAACCGCCTTCCTTAGCCGGGCGTTACATCTTTGCTGCGAAAACCGCAGCATCATGTCGCGTAAGGTTCTCCCGTCCCTTGCCGTGCTCGCGGCCGTCGGACTTACAATCGTAGGTTGCTCCCGTTACGTCCGCGAGCAGCGGGCGGAGTGGCGCTCCCAGGCGGAGGCGGCCTGCATCCGCTCCGGCGTCGTCAAGGAGACGCAGTTCGTCAAGATCTCCCGGGCTCTCGAAGGGCCGGGCAGTTGCGGCGCGGACCATCCGATCAAGGTCTCGGCCTTCGCCGTCAGCGACGCCGCTTTCGCCTCGGTCCAGCAGTCCCGGACGGTTCTGCCGGCGAGTTTCTTCACACCGCGGCCCGGCAGCTTCCTCACCAAGCTCAACCAGGAGGGCACGCTCACCTGCCCGATGTTTTCGGCGGTCAACCGCTGGCTCGAGCAGGTGGTCCAGCCCGCGGCGATGGCGCGCTTCGGCCAGCCCGTCGTGGAACTCAGGACCATGGGCACCTACGCCTGCCGGCCGATGAACCACCAGCGCGGGGCACGGCTGTCCGAGCATTCCTTCGCCAACGCCATCGACGTCGGCGGCTTCCGCCTGCAGGACGGCTCGATCGTCAGCATCCTCAAGGGCTGGAACGGCGGCCTCGAGGAGCAGAACTTCCTGCGCGAGGTGCATGCCGGCGCTTGCCAGCATTTCGCGACGGTGCTGGGACCGGGCGTGGCGATGCACCACGATCACCTGCACATGGATCTCGCCCGCCACGGACGTCGGGGCGACCGCTCGGTCTGCCGGCCCTATCCGCAGCCCGTGACGCCGGCGAACCCGGGATTCCCGATCGACCCGGCCAAGAACATGCCGATGGCCGACGCCGGCCAGCGGATGCAGCAGGGCCGCGAGGTCTATGCCCTCGCGCCGCCACCGTCGGCCCGGGTCAGGCCGCTGCCGCCGGCCGCGCTCGGCGAGGAGCGGGGAACGCTGCCAGGCTACCGTCCGGCCCAGCTGCCGGCCGCGCCCCGCAACCCGATCGCGGAGCGCGAGGAAGAGGTCCTGCGCGCCGCGCCGCCGCGCACGCCCTTCAGGCCGGCCCAGCCCCCGGGCGAGCCCGTGCTGCTCTACGGCAAGGGGAGGGGGCCGTTCCTGCCGCTGCAGGAGCATGAAATCGATCCGGCCGATCTCGACGAGACGACGGGCAGCGTCGGCGAATAGGCGCCTGCAAGCCGGCTTTGCGCGGACGCGCTGGCGGGAGAGGCGCAAAGATCCCATGTTGGGCGCCTGAAGGACCGGCCCGGAGCCTACTCCCACGGTCCTCATGCTGAGCAGCCGCAGGCGACGACTCGAAGCACGCATAACCGTCGTCCGTGCTTCGAGACGCCCGCTCCGCGGGCTCCTCAGGATGAGGAAGGGGAGGGCGGCATGTGGCCGGGTCCAAAGCCCCGGAGGTCCGCCATGTCCCAGCTTCCCGCCGACGATCCCATCCCCGGCGATGCGCAATCCTGCGAGGCCGTCGAACAGGTCATCGTGCCCTCCGCCAAGGATCTCGGCGGCTTCAGCGTGCGGCGTGCGCTTCCTTCCGCGGGGCGCAAGATGATCGGGCCTTTCATCTTCTTCGACCAGTTCGGCCCGGCCGAGTTCCTGCTGGGGCAGGGCATGGATGTGCGGCCGCATCCCCATATCGGGCTCTCGACCGTGAGCTACCTGTTCGACGGGGAGATCTATCATCGCGACAGCCTCGGCTCCGCCCTGCCGATCCGGCCCGGCGAGGTGAACCTCATGACGTCGGGGCGCGGCATCGTCCATTCCGAGCGGACAGCGCCGGAGCTCAGGAACGCGCCCCGCAAGCTCTTCGGCATCCAGACCTGGCTCGCCCTGCCGCGGACCCACGAGGAAGGCGATCCCGGCTTCCACCATGCCTCGGCCGAGGAGCTTCCGACGATCCGGGGCGAGGGCAAGCGGGTGAGGCTGATCATGGGCTCGCTCTATGGCGAGAGCTCGCCAGTCGCCTTTCCGCATGACACGTTCTACGCCGAGGCGGTGCTGGCGCCGGGCGCCATCCTGCCGCTCGATGCGGACTATACGGAGCGCGCGATCTACATCGTCTCCGGCGAGATCGACATCGCCGGGGACGTCTTCGGTCCGGGCCGGCTGCTGGTGCTGCGGCCCGGCGACCGCATTTCCGTGCTGGCGCAGAGCAACGCCCGACTGATGCTGCTCGGCGGCGAGCCGATGGACGGGCCCCGGCACATCTGGTGGAACTTCGTCCATTCCTCGAAGGAGCGCATCGACCAGGCGCGCGAGGATTGGAAGCGCGGGCGCTTCGCAGCCGTTCCCGGCGACGTCGACGAGTTCATTCCGCTGCCGGAGTGATGAGGAAAGGGCGCGCCTACTGGCGCGCCCACTTCTCGCCGCCGAGCTGGCGCCCGTTCAGGTAGGTCCAGACAGCGAAATACTCGTCGCCCTCCTTGACGAGCAGGACAACGCCCGTGTTGGAACCGCTCCGGTAGCCGATCGCGATCGCCTCGTTGCTGCCGATGCCAGTGCCGATGAAGCGTTCGCCCCCGATATTCCAGACCACGCGGTAGGTGTCGCCCGTCTTCTCGATCGAGGCGCTGCCGCTGTAGGCGGTGCCGTCAGGGTTCTTGCCGTCGACCTTGTACTGGCCGGTCATCTGCGCCAACGCTGGCATGGCGAACGCCGTGAAGGCGGCGGCGAAGACAGTGGTCCTGAGCTTCATCATTCTTTTCCCCATACGACGCCCCTTTCGCGTCGAGCGGCGCAAGGAACCACGGGAATTGCAAGGCAGGCAAGCGCAATCCGAGGCTGTGACAATGATCGAAAAATTCACAATCGCGACGGTGGCGGCGCGCCCAGGCCGCATCGGCATCTGCCGTCTGCCGGGCCGCAGCGGCGCACTTGCGGCGGATGTCGCGGCGATCCTCGCCTGGAGGCCGATGGTCGTCGTCAGCCTGGCCGAGGCCGAGGAGATGGAGGGGCTGGGCGCCGCCGGCCTGGGCCGCCTGCTGGCAGACGGCGGCATTGCCTGGAAGCACTTTCCGATCAAGGACTTCGGCGTGCCTGCGGTCGCGGCGGAGGAAGAGTGGCGGGAGCTCTCTGATTCCCTGCATGCGGCTCTCGACGAGGGGCAGGCCGTGCTGTTCCATTGCCGGGGCGGGCTCGGCCGCTCGGGCATGGCGGCGGCGCGGCTTCTCGCCGAGCGGGGCGAGGCAGCGGAAACGGCGATCCACCGCGTCAGGGCGGAACGGCCCGGCGCGGTCGAGACGGCGGAGCAGGAGGCCTGGTCAGCGGGGGGCGTCAGACGAAGCCGACGACCGGCTTCGGCCGATAGGGCTCCTCCAGCCGCCGGATCAGCCGCTCGTCCAGCTTGAGCGACAGGGCCTCGACCGCATCGTCGATATGATGCGGCTTCGACGCGCCGACGATCGGCGCAGTGACGAAGGGCTTCGCCATCACCCAGGCCAGGGCCAGCACGGCCGGCTTCACGCCGAGCTTCGCCGCCTCCCTAATCAGCCTGGCGCGGATCGTCTCGTCCTGGCCCGTGCCGACCTTCAGCATATCGCCGACGCTGTCGGTCCGGCCGCGGACCGTCGTCTCGTTGGAGGGCGCCTTGCCGAGGCCGGAGCCCGCGAGATAGCCGCGCGCCACCGGCGACCAGGGCGTCACCGCCTTCCCCTCGGCCCGGCAGAGGGGCATCATCTCGCGTTCTTCCTCGCGATAGACGAGGTTGTAGTAGTTCTGCATCGAGGCGAATTCGGCAAAGCCGTTCTGCCGCTGGACCGACAGCATCTTCATGAACTGCCAGGCCCACATCGAGGAGGCGCCCAGATAGAGCGCCTTGCCCGTGCGCACGACGTCGTTCAGCGCCTCGCAGGTCTCCTCGACCGGCGTGTCATGGTCGAAGCGGTGGATGATGTAGAGGTCGATATAGTCGGTGCCGAGGCGCTTCAGCGAGGCGTCGACGGCCTCCATGACATGCTTGCGGGAAAGGCCCTTCTGGTTCGGGCCCGGACCCATGGCGTTGTAGACCTTCGTCGCCAGCACGATCTCGTCGCGGCGGCTCGCAAATTCCCTCATCGCCTTGCCCGTGATGCGCTCAGATTCGCCGAGCGAATACATGTCGGCCGTGTCCCAGAAGGTGATCCCGGCCTCGTAGGCCTTGCGGTAGAAGGGCAGCGACTGCTCTTCGGGCAGGACCCACTCGCGCCATGCCGGATCGCCGTAGGTCATCGTGCCGAAACAGAGCGGAGAAACCTTCAGTCCGGTGTTGCCGAAGCGCACGGGAGTCATGGCAGGATCCTTCTTAACGGATCGCGATGCTTGCGCAGCCGGCGGCCTGCGGCAAGCCGGGATTTGGCGTGTGTTCGATCAGCGGGGCGGATGAGCGGAGGGCGCCGATGCTCCCCCGCGCAGCGGGGGAGCTGTCACGGCGCAGCCGTGACTGAGGGGGCCCCACCCGACCGGCCTACGGCCGGCCACCCTCCCCGCAAGCGGGGAGGGATCAGCCTCCCTCACAAACTCGCCGCTGCCCGGGCCGCCTGGTCGTACTGGCCGGAGAGCGAGCGGAGCTCCGCGGCGAAGGCGGAGAGCTTCTTCGGGTCGACGCCGGAGCCGAGCACCGAGGGCACGAGCAAAGTCTCCCGGATCGACCGGTAGCGTTCGCAGGCCTGCTGGCCGGCGGCTGTGACGGTGACGGTCTTTTCCTTGCCCGCCTTGCCGCCTTTCACCAGCTTGAGCTTCTCCAGTTTCTTCAAAGAGTAGTTCACGAGATGCGTGTCCTCGACGTTCAGCACGAGGCAGATGTCGGCGAGGCGCTTGGGCTTGCCCCTGTGATTGACGTTGTGGAGCACGAGCACGTCGAAGGGCGAAATGTCCGGCACGCCGGCCGCGGCCATGCAGCGCACCATCCAGCGCATGAAGGCATGATTGACCATGATCAGGCCGAACTCGAACTCGGAAAGCGCCGGGAGCGCCCCCGAGGCGAGATGTCCCGAAGAGACGATCGGGCCGAGAGTGGCGGGAGGGATATCGTCGCTCATGGAGTCTCGGCAATCGGTTGGCGTCGAGCTGTCATTAACATCGACTGACAATGACGACGGATGAAAACGCTTGGGCCGAAAAACTAAATTACCGGAGCGATTGCGGCAAGTTGCGTTTCGCGCTTGACTGGCGGCCTCGCGCCCGGTTTCAGGCCGCGCGCCGCCATTCGAGGAGCCGCACATGTTCCATTCGCGCCATGTCTTCCGCGCCGCCGCACTCGCCGCCGCGACGCTGCTTTCGACCACCGCCTTCGCCCAGGTCACGTTCAACCGGGGCAACGACGGCGACCCCGAGACGCTCGACGTCCAGAAGGGATCGACCGTCACCGAAGCGCATCTGATGCGCGATCTCTATGAAGGCCTGATGATCCACAACGCCAAGGGCGAGGTGGTCTATGGCGTCGCCGCCAGCCACACCGAGAGCGCGAACGGCACGGTGTTCACCTTCAAGCTGAGGCCGAACGCGAAATGGTCGAACGGCGACGACTTCAAGGCGTCCGACTACGTCTTCGCCTTCCGCCGCATTATCAATCCCGAAACGGGCGCGAAATACGCGAACATCCTCTATCCGATCAAGAACGCCGAGAAGATCAACAAGAAGCAGGACGGCGCGAAGCCCGAGGATCTCGGCGTCAGGGCGGTGGACGACAAGACGCTGGAAATCACGCTGGAGCGGCCGACGCCCTATTTCCTGGAGCTGCTGACGCACCAGACCGGCTATCCCGTGCACGAGGCCTCGGTGCGCAAGCACGGCAACGATTACGTCAAGCCCGAGAACTGGGTGTCGAACGGCGCCTACAGGCTCGTCGAATGGACGCCGAACTCGCATATCAGGCTCGACAAGAACACGCATTTCCATGATGCCGCGAACGTCCAGATCGAGCGGATCATGTATTATCCGACGCCGGACTACGCGGCGGCCTCGCGCCGCTTCATGGCGGGCGAACTGCATTTCACCACCGACATCCCGGCCGACCAGACGAAGTTCCTGAAGGAGCGGCTGGGCGACCAGGTGAAGATCGCGCCCTACCTCGGCACCTATTATCTCGCCTTCAACATGAGCAAGAAGCCGTTCGACGACCGGCGCGTGCGGCAGGCGCTCTCGATGTCGATCGACCGCGAGTTCATCGCCGAGCAGATCTGGGGCGGGACCATGCTGCCGGCCACCAACTTCGTGCCGCCGGGCATCGGCAACTACGGCACGCCGCCCTTGCCGGATTGGGCGGAGAAGTCGCCGATCGACCGCGAGGACATGGCGAAGAAGCTGCTTTCGGAGGCGGGCTTCGGGCCGGGCAAGCCGCTCAAGGTCGAGATCCGCTACAACACGACGGACAACAACCGGCGCACCGTCGTGGCGATCGCGGACCAGTGGAAGCAGATCGGCGTCGAGACCACCTTCATCAACACCGACGGCCGGACGCATTTCGCCTTCCTGCGCGAGCGCGGCGACTTCGACGTCGCCCGCGCCGGCTGGATCGGCGATTATTCCGATCCTCAGAACTTCCTGTTCCTGCTGCAGAAGGACAATGTCGGCTTCAACTACGCCCGCTTCACGGACGCCGAATATGATGCGCTGATGAAGCAGGCCGAAGGGGAGACCGACCTGAAGAAGCGGGCGGACATCCTCGCCAAGGCCGAGTCGATCATCAACCGGGAGCAGCCCTACGCCTCGGTCCTGTTCTATTCGACGAAGAACCTCGTCTCGAACAAGCTGCAGGGCTTCACGTCGAACCTGCGCGGCGCCTACGCCACGCGCTTCTACCGGCTTAATCCCTGACGCTGGCCGAAGCGGGCCCCGTGACCCAAGCGGTGACGGGACCCGCGGCGCGCAGGGGGCGCACGCCACATGCTCACCTACATCCTCCGCCGGCTGGCTTCGACGATCCCGACTTTGTTCGTGGTCGTGACGATCAGCTTCTTCCTGATCCGCCTGGCGCCGGGCGGCCCGTTCGATCTCGAGCAGCCGCTGAACGCCGTGATCATGGAGAACATGCGGCGGCTCTACCGGCTCGACCTGCCGCTCTGGCAGCAATATCTCCATTACCTGCAGGGGCTGGCGCGGGGCGATTTCGGCCCTTCCTTCACCAGCCAAGATTTCAACGTCGGGCAGCTCTTCGCCAAAGGGCTGCCGGTGTCGGTCCGGCTCGGCGCGCTGGCGCTGTTGCTGGCGCTCGTGGTCGGCGGCACGCTCGGCGTGATCGCGGCGCTCCGGCAGAACCGTGCGGCTGATTACGCGGTGGTGACGGCGGCGACGGCGGGCATCACCATCCCCACCTTCGTGACGGCGCCGCTGTTCCAGGTGATCTTCGGACTCTGGCTCGCCTGGCTGCCAGTCGGCGGCTGGAACGACGGGGCGGTGCGCAACATCGTGCTGCCGGTGATCGTGCTCGCCCTGCCGCAGACGGCGGTCGTGGCGCGGCTCATCCGCGCCGCGATGATCGAGACCCTGCGCGCCAACCATATCCGCACGCTGCGCGCCCAGGGGCTCTCCAACGCGACGATCATCCGCCATGCGCTCCGGGGCGCGGCGCTGCCGGCGGTCTCCTACCTCGGCCCCGCCGCCGCGGCGCTGCTCACGGGCTCCGTCGTGGTGGAGACGATCTTCGGCCTGCCTGGGATCGGCCGCTACTTCGTCGAGGGCGCGCTCAACCGCGACTACACGCTCGTCATAGGAACGGTCGTGGTGATCGCCATCTTCGTGCTGGTCTTCAACCTGATCGTCGACGTCCTCTACGCCGCGCTCGACCCACGGGTGCGCTATGGGTGACCGTTGCAGCCCCCTCACCCTGCCCTCTCCCCCTCGGGGCGAGGGTTTGGCCGGCTTCGCGGTCGCAGCATACTTCGCCGCCGACCTGGCCTTGCATCGGGGGCGCCATGGCCGCTGAAGCCATCGCCATAGGCCGGTCCCTCTGGGACGATGCGAAGCTCAGGCTGCTGCGCAACCGGGCCGCGGTCGCGAGCCTCGTCGCGCTGGCGCTGATCACGCTCGCGTCGCTGTTCGGGCCGTATCTGACCGGCCACGCCTTCGACCGTGTCTATCCCGAATACACCCGCGTGCCGGCGAGCCTGCAGAGCTATCCGCTGCCGGATCAGATCCGGCCGGCGGTCGAGCGGATCGCCACGCGGGTGAGAGCGCAGGCGGAGCAGGTCTCGGTCGAGGCGGGCAGCGTGACCGTGACGCTGACGGCGGCGCGCGCCATCGACGAGCGCGGCCTCGCCTTCTTCGAGCGCTCCGACCTCTTCGGCCCGCCGGCCGTGAAGGAGCGGGCGAACGAGGGCCGCCGTCTCGTCGTCACCCTGCCGATCGAGCAGCGGCGCTTCCTGTTCGGGACCGACTCCAACGGGCGCGACCTGCTGACGCGAACGCTCATCGCGGGGCGCGTGAGCCTCGCCATCGGCCTGCTGGCTGCCGGCGTCGGCGTGCTGATCGGCGTCGTCTACGGCGCGGCGTCGGGCTATTTCGGCGGCCGCGTGGACGACGTGATGATGCGCATCGTCGACATCATCTATGCGCTGCCCTTCATCTTCTTCGTCATCATGCTGGTCGTGTTCTTCGGTCGCAACTTCGTGCTGATGTTCATCGCGGTCGGCGCGGTCGAATGGCTCGACATGGCGCGGATCGTGCGCGGGCAGACCCTTTCGCTGCGCCGGCAGGAGTTCGTGCAGGCGGCCGAGGCGCTCGGCAGCAGCCATCTCGGCATCCTCAGGCGGCACATCATCCCGAACGTGCTTGGCCCCGTCGTCGTCTACATGACGCTGCTCGTGCCCAAGGTGATCCTGCTCGAGAGCTTCCTCTCGTTCCTCGGCCTCGGCGTGCAGGAGCCGATGACGAGCTGGGGCGTGCTGATCTCGGATGGCGCGCGCAACATCCAGGGCGCGGCCTACATGCTCGTGTTCCCGGCGATCTTCCTCGTCACCACGCTGTTCGCGCTGAACTTCATCGGCGACGGCCTGCGCGACGCGCTCGACCCGAAGGACCGGTGATGGACGCCGGATCGCCGCTCCTCGCGCTCAGGGACGTGCGCGTCCGCTTCCGCACCAACGACGGAATCATCGAGGCGGTGAAGGGCATCGACCTCACGATCCGCCGCAACGAAGTTGTGGCGATCGTCGGCGAATCGGGCTCCGGCAAGAGCCAGACCATGATGGCCTTGATGGGCCTGCTTGCGGCAAACGGGGAGGCGACGGGCTCCGTCTCCTTCGACGGCGCACCGCCGGCCGAGCTTGCGACAGAACCGCTGAAGCGCTTCCGCGGCAACAAGATCACAATGATCTTCCAGGAGCCCATGACCTCGCTCGACCCGCTCTACCGGATCGGGGCGCAGATCATGCTGGTGATCCGGCGTCATCAGAAGGTCGGCCGCGAGGAGGCGCGGCGGAAGGCCGTGGCGCTGCTGGAACTCGTGCGCATCCCCGACGCGGGCCGGCGCATGAACGCCTATCCGCACGAGCTCTCGGGCGGGCAGCGGCAGCGCGTGATGATCGCGATGGCGCTTGCCAACGATCCGAAGCTCCTCATCGCCGACGAGCCGACGACCGCGCTCGACGTGACGATCCAGGCCGGGATCCTCAAGCTCCTGACGGAGCTGAAGGAGCGGCTCGGCATGGCGGTGGCCTTCATCAGCCATGATCTCAACATCGTCCGCCGCTTCGCCGACAGGGTGGCGGTGATGCGCGGCGGCGAGGTCGTGGAGTCGGGGCCGGTCGGCGAGGTCTTCGCTCGGCCGCAGCACGAGTACACGCGCATGCTGCTCGCGGCGGAGCCGACGGGACGCAAGACGCCGCCCCCCGCCGACGCGCCGGTTCTGCTCTCGGGCGAGGACATCCGCGTGACCTTCAGGCTGGGCGGCGGGCTGTTCGCGCCGAAGGCCTACCTCAAGGCGGTCGATGGCGTGACGCTGTCCGTGCCGCGTGGCGGCACGCTCGGCATCGTGGGCGAGTCGGGCTCGGGCAAGTCGACGCTGGGGCGCGCGCTGCTCAGGCTGCTGCCGGCGCAGGGGCGCGTGATCTTCGACGGAAGGCCGCTCGACGGGCTCGGCCGGACGGCGCTGCAGCCGCTCCGGCGCGACATGCAGGTGGTGTTCCAGGATCCCTTCGGCTCGCTCAGCCCGCGCATGACGGTCGGCGAGATCGTCACCGAGGGTTTGCTGGTGCACGAACCGCTGCTCACGCGCGCCGAGCGGGACCGCCGCGCGGCGGAGGCGCTGCAGGAAGTCCGTCTCGATCCTTCGATGCGCAACCGCTATCCGCACGAATTCTCGGGCGGGCAGCGCCAGCGCATCGCCATCGCCCGCGCCCTCATCCTCAAGCCAAAGCTCATGCTCCTCGACGAGCCCACATCGGCGCTCGACCGCACGGTGCAGAAATCGGTGGTCGAGCTGCTGCGCTCGCTGCAGCAGGCGCATGGGCTGACCTATCTCTTCATCAGCCACGACCTCGCCGTCGTCCGCGCCTTGTCGGACGACGTCATCGTGATGAAGGACGGCAAGGTGGTCGAGGCGGGCAGCGTCGACCAGATCTTCTCGGGTGCGAGAGAGTCCTACACGCGGGCGCTGATCGCCGCGGCTTTTCCCGACGTGTGATTTCCTTCTCCCTTGGGAGAAGGTGGCCGCCGGAGGCGGTCGGATGAGGGTGAAGCCCGGCGGTCAGTGGTTCTCCCTCATCAGTCAGGCTCCGCCTGACAGCTTCTCCCAAGGGAGAAGCGGGCGCACTTCCTTCTCCCTAAGGGAGAAGCGAGCGCGCTCACTTCACGATGAGCTTGCGGTAGCGCTCGACCTCGACCGGCACCATGCGCTCCAGGAACTCGGGCGAGCGCTCGCCGTCGGGCGCGGGCGTGGTCGCGAGTTCGGCCAGCCGCTTCTTCACGTGGTCGCTGTCCAGCGCCTTGCGCAGCGCGTCGTTGAGCTTGGCGATCACGGCGGGCGGCGTGCCCTTCGGCGCGAAATAGGCGTTCCAGCCCTGCATCGAGAAATCGGGCAGGCCGGCCTCCGCCGAGGTCGGGACGTTGGGCAACGCCGCGAGGCGGCCGTCGGTCGCGACGGCCATCGCCTTGGCGTTGCCGGCGGAGACATGGCTCTGCAGCGAGGTCGCGGCGTCGCAGACGCCGTCGATCGACTTGGCGAGGAGGTCGTTGAGCGCGGGCGCCGCGCCGCGATAGCCGACGAGCTGCACCTCAGCCTTCGAGGCCTGGATGAAGTTCAGGCAGATCAGGTGGTTCGACGAGCCCGTGCCGGCATGGCCGAGCGTCACCTTGCCCGGGTTCTTCTTCAGGTAGTCGAGGAATTCCGCCATGTTGGCGGCCGGGAAGTCGCTGCGCAGCGCCACCATCGGCGCGGTCTTGGCGACGAGGCCGATGCCGGCGAAATCCGACGGCTTGAACGACACGTTCTCGTGGATGAAGTAAACCGCCGCGCTGGTGCCGCTGTTGCCGATGCCGATCGTGTAGCCGTCGGGCGTCGCGCGCGAGAGGCGGGTGAGGGCGGTCGAACCGCCGGCGCCCGCGACATTCTCCGGCACGATGCGCTGGCCGAGGATCTGGCTCATCTGCTCGGCCACGATGCGGGCGATCACGTCCGACGTGCCGCCGGGGGCGAAGGGCACGATCATCGTGATCTGCTTGTTGGGGTAGGAATCCTGCGCCATCGCCGCGGGGGCGATCAGGGCGGCTGCCAATGTGGCCGCGGCCAACACCGCGACGGACCGGCGTCTCGTCATCGTCCTCATGTCACGTCTCCTCATTTTCGCCGCAGGAGACAGTGCGGCGGGCCGCAAATCAATCCCCCGCCATCGATCGTTCATGTCTTACCTGCTTCCCGCAGCGCTCCGCATCGGCTAAGGCGTCTGCCGCGAGAGTAGTGGAACCGGAGAAGCGCATGGCGGCCGATCAACAGCGCGGCACCCTGATGGCGGGCAAGCGCGGCCTCATCATGGGCGTCGCCAACAAGATGTCGATCGCCTGGGGCATTGCGCGCGCCTGCCACATGCAGGGCGCCGAACTCGCCTTCACCTACCAGGGCGACGCGCTGAAGAAGCGCGTGGAGCCGCTCGCGGCCGAGATCGGCGGCCATGTGGTCGGCCATTGCGACGTGACGGAGCCGGAGACGATGGATGCTGTCTTCGCCGAGGTGCAGCGTCTCTGGGGCGGGCTCGATTTCGTGCTGCACGCCATCGCCTACGCCGACAAGGACGAGCTGACCGGCCGCTACGTCGACACGAGCGAGGCCAATTTCACGAAATCGCTGCTCGTCTCCTGCTACTCCTTCACCGCGATCGCGCAGCGCGCCGAGAAGTTGATGCCGGCGAGCGGCGGCTCGATGCTGTCGCTGACCTATTACGGCGCCGAGAAATGGATGCCGCACTACAACGTCATGGGCGTGTCCAAGGCGGCGCTCGAGGCCTCGATCCGCTATCTGGCAGCCGACCTCGGTCCGAAGAACATCCGCGTCAACGCGCTGTCCGCCGGCCCGATCAAGACGCTGGCGGCCTCGGGCATCGCCGACTTCCGCTACATCCTGAAGTGGAACGAGTATAACGCGCCGCTCCGCCGCACGGTCAGCATCGAGGAGGTCGGCGACTCCGGCATGTATCTCCTGTCCGATCTCGCGCGCGGCGTGACCGGAGAGATCCACCATGTCGATTCCGGCTATCACGTCGTCGGCATGAAGGTGCCGACCGCGCCGGACATGACGCTCGACAAGGAATGAGCGCCGACGCCGACGCCATGGTTCCGCACGCGCTCTACTTCATCCGCCACGGCGAAACCGACTGGAACGCGGAAGGCCGGCTGCAAGGACAGCGCGACATCCCGCTGAACGACCTCGGCCGGGTTCAGGCGGCGGAGGCCGGCATCATCCTGCAGGGGCTGCATGCCAACCCCGAGGACCTGGACTGGTGGGTCAGCCCACTGACGCGCACGCGCGAGACGGCGGAGCGGGCGCGCCAGGCGATGGGCCTGCATCCGCCTTACTTCAGGATGGACGACCGGCTGAAGGAGCTGACCTTCGGCGGTTGGGAAGGCATGACCTGGAAAGAGGTTCGCCGCAACGACCCCGCCGGCGCCGCACGCCGCGAGATGGACAAGTGGAGCGCGGTTCCGCCCGATGGCGAGAGCTACGCCATGCTCCTGACGCGGGTGAAAGGCTTCCTCGACGACGCGATCCGCCGGGACAGCGTGCTCATCTCGCATGGCGGCGTCGCGCGGGCGCTGATGGTGCTGCTGGGCGGCATCGCGCCAAAGCGCGCCGCCAGCGAGGAGATCCGGCAGGGACAGGTCCTCGTCTTCGAGGGCGGCGCCTGCCGCTGGGAAGGCGGCTCGACGCATATCGACTGAAGCGAAAAGGCTGTCACCCTCCAACCGTCCTCATCCTGAGGAGCCCGCGGCAAGCGGGCGTCTCGAAGGACGCACGATGGTGGTGCGTGCTTCGAGACGCGACCTCCGGCCGCTCCTCAGCATGAGGGATCTGGTGGATGGCATTCAGAACCGCGTCGTCAGCTCCGTCAGCCAGTCGGGCGAAGCCTCGACCAGGGCGGCCTCCACCCGCTTGTCCAGCCCCGTGAGCACCAGGAGCCCGGCCGCCAGCAGGATCGCGCCGAAGATCATCTTGCCGCGCGATCCGGCCGCCAGCATGCGGTTGCGCCAGCGCAGCAGCGCCTCCCGCGACAGCGATCCGAGGACTGCGAGCGGGAGACCCGCGCCGATGCCGAAGACGAGCATCGTCAGCGCGACCTGACCGAGGTTCTCCCCCTTGGCCGCCAGCACGGAGGCCGCGCCGAGCGTCGGGCCGACGCAGGGGCTCCAGACGGCGCCGAGCAGCAGCCCGACGCCGAACTGGCCCTGGAGCCCGGTGGAGGAGAAGCCGCCGAAGCGGCTCTCGACCCATTGGCCGGCCGGCCCTCCGGCCGCGGCGAGCCGCATCGAAACCTGCGGCACGAGCAGGACGACGCCGATGAGAACCATCAGCAGCGCCGCCGCGATGCGGAAGACGTCGCCGGTGAGCCCGATCGAGAAGCCGATCGTGGCGATGAAGAGACCGATCACCACGAAGGACAGCGCCAGCCCGACCGACAGCGCCAGCGGGCCGAAGCGATGCTCGCCGGCGGCGGCGCCGAGCACGATCGGCAGGATCGGCAGGACGCAGGGGGACAGCGTCGAGAGCAGGCCGGCGAGGCCGGCGAGGGCGAGCGTGGTCAACATGGCGAAATGCTACCGTCAGATGGCGGAGCGGAACAGCTTCTCGATGCCGGCCGGCGTCGTGTCGCCGGTGGAGCGGGCCGTCTCGGCCTTGCCCTTGAAGGCGATCAGGGTGCTCTGCTGGCGGACGCCCAGCTTCTGGACCACATCCTTCTGGCTGTCGAAATCGACGGTGAGCAGCATGACGCCCTTCATGTCCGGCTTGTCCATGAGAGACTTCACGATGGGCGCCTGGGCCTTGCAGGTGGGGCACCAGGGCGCGGTCACTTCGACGACGATCGACTTGCCCGCGGCCTGCGCGGCGTCAAAGGCGGCCGGCGTGAAGCGGGCGCCGGGTGGGCTTGTCTGCGCCGTGGCCGCTCCGGCCAGGGCGAAAGCGAAGCCCGAGATGATCGCGGCGCGGCGGGTCTGAGAAAGGTCCATCTGTTTCCTCCCAAGGAACGGGGGACAACCTAAGCTTGGCCGTTCTGCCGGTCATTTCACCTTGAGCCCACGCTGATTGACAAAACGGTGACGCGTCGCAGTTGCAACCTCGCGAAACCGTGTGCGGCGGATTTGACCTTGGCCGCGCCGCGAGCCACAAGCCGTTCGCCATGTCGCACAACAGCTTCGGCCATCTCTTCCGCTTCACCACCTTCGGCGAAAGCCACGGCCCCGCCATCGGCTGCGTCGTGGACGGCTGCCCGCCTGGCCTGCCGCTGACGGCGGAGGACATCCAGGCCGATCTCGACCGCAGGAGGCCCGGCCAGAGCCGCTTCACCACGCAGCGGCGGGAGCCGGACGAGGTCAGGATCCTGTCGGGCGTCTTCACGGACGATGCCGGCCGGCAGGTGACCACCGGCACCTCGATCGGCCTCATGATCGAGAATGTCGACCAGCGCTCCAAGGACTACGGGGACATCAAGGACAAGTACCGGCCCGGACACGCGGATTACGCCTACGACCAGAAGTACGGCGTCCGCGACTATCGCGGCGGCGGCCGCTCCTCGGCGCGCGAGACGGCGATGCGGGTGGCGGCGGGCGCCATCGCCCGCAAGGTCGTGCCGCAGGTCACGATCCGGGCGGCGCTGGTGCAGATGGGTCCCCACGCGATCGACCGGGCGAACTGGGACTGGGAGCAGGTGGCGCAGAACCCGTTCTTCTGCCCCGACGCGAAGGCGGCCGCCTTCTATGCCGATTATCTCGACGGCATCCGCAAGAACGGCTCCTCGGTCGGCGCGGTGATCGAGGTCGTGGCCGAAGGCGTGCCGCCGGGCTGGGGCGCGCCCATCTATGGCAAGCTCGATGCCGACATCGCGGCGGCGCTGATGTCGATCAACGCGGTCAAGGGCGTCGAGATCGGCGCGGGCATGGGCGCGGCGGCGCTGACGGGCGAGGAGAATGCCGACGAGATGCGGCTCGGCAACGACGGGTCGATCCGCTTCTCCAACAACAATGCGGGCGGCATCCTGGGCGGAATCTCGTCGGGCCAGCCCATCGTGGCGCGCTTCGCCGTGAAGCCGACCTCGTCGATCCTGACGCCGCGCGCCACCATCGACCGCTGGGGCAACGAAACCGAGGTCCTGACCAAGGGCCGGCACGACCCCTGCGTGGGCATCCGTGCGGTCCCCGTTGCCGAGGCGATGCTGGCGATCGTGCTGGCGGACCATTTCCTGAGGCACCGGGGGCAGGTGGGGTAGGGCGACTTGCGGCCGCAGGCGACCTTGGTATGCCGGTCCGCCCCTTCCTCTTTCGCCCCATCCTGCTAAACAGCCGACACTTGCATTTCGCACTGCAAAAGGGATCGGGCGATGACACGGCTCATCACGGTATTCGGCGGCTCCGGCTTCGTCGGGCGGCACGTGGTGCGGGCGCTGGCCCAGCGGGGCTGGCGCGTGCGGGTCGCCGTGCGGCGGCCGGATCTCGCCGGCCATCTGCAGCCCATGGGCAACGTGGGCCAGGTGATGCCGGTGCAGGCGAACCTGCGCTACCCCGAGTCGGTCGCGAACGCGCTGCGCGGCGCGGACGGCGTCGTGAACCTCGTCGGCATCCTCTATGAGAGCGGCAGGCAGAGCTTCGAGAAGGTGCAGGCCGAGGGACCCGAGACCGTGGCCCGGGCCGCGCGACAGGCCGGGATCGAGCAGGTCGTGCATGTCTCGGCGATCGGCGCGGACGCCAACGCCGAGGCCGCCTATGCGCGGACCAAGGCGGCGGGCGAGGCGGGCGTTCTACGCCACGTGCCCGGCGCCGTGATCCTCCGGCCGTCCATCGTGTTCGGCCCGGAGGACAACTTTTTCAACCAGTTCGCGGCGCTGGCGCGCATCCTGCCGGCGCTGCCGCTGATCGGCGGCGGCGTCACGAAGTTCCAGCCGGTGTTCGCCGGCGATGTCGGTGAGGCCGCGGCGCGGGCACTTGAGGGACGGGCGACGCCCGGCACCGTCTATGAGCTCGGCGGCCCATCCGTGAAGAGCTTCAAGGAGATCCTCGAGTTCATCCTGGCCGAGACCAATCGCGAGCGGGCGCTGATCCCGATCCCCTTCCGCATCGCCGAGATCCAGGGGAAGATCCTCGGCATGCTGCCGAAACCGCTGCTGACCCGCGACCAGGTGCTGATGCTCAAGAGCGACAACATCGTCTCGGAGGCCGCCGTGCGGGAGGGCCGGACGCTTGAGGGCCTCGGCATCACGCCCGACTCTGTCGAAGCGGTCGTGCCGACCTATCTGTACCGGTTCCGCCCGGCCGGGCAGTTCGACCGCGAAAAGGCCGCCTGACGGGGTCCGGACCGGCAGGCGCCCACTGTCGCGGCGCGGGAGCGCAGCATGTCCGAAGCAGATGTCGTGATCGTCGGAGCCGGGCCGGCCGGGCTCGCCGCTGCGCTGACGCTCGCGGACAGCGGCCTCAGGGTGGCGCATGTCGAGGCGCGCCAGCGCATCGGCGGCCGGACCTTCACGATGAACATCGGCCGCCACGGCGGCGTCGACGTCGGTGCGCACTGGATGCACGCGACGCGCATCAACCCGCTGGCGAAGGCGGCGCGGCGGCTCGGCGTCGGCCTGCTGAGCGCCGATCGCTGGCCCATCGTCATCGACGGCGACGAGATCCTCGGCTCCTGGGGCCAGATGAAGCTCTGGCGCGCCTGGCGGAAGATCGACCGGGGTATCGTGCGGCTGGCGGACGACCATCCGGGAGCCGCCGCCTCGCTGGCCGTCGACCGGACGGATCGCTGGCAGATCCTCGCCGGCGAGCTCCATGGCACGCACGCCTGCGGCGCCTCGCTCTCCGAGGTCAGCGTGGAGGATTTCGCCAACGCCGTCGACAGCGAGGACCGCTTCGTCGTCGGGGGCTATGGCGCGCTGGTGGAGCGCGCGGCCGCCGGCGTTTCCCCACAGCTCGGCGTTTCGGTCCGCGCCATCCATGAGACCGCGACGGGCGTCCGCGTCGAGACGGACGGCGGCGACATCGCGGCGCGGGCTGTGCTGGTGACCGTCCCCACGACGTTGCTCGCGGCCGAGGCGATCCGTTTCGCGCCGGACCTGCCCGCGACGCATCGCGAGGCGCTGCAGGACCTGCCGCACGGCGCCTACGAGCGGCTCGTCTTCACGCTGGGCGACGATCCGTTCCCGGAGGAGCAGGATCGCGCGGTCATCCTGCTCAATGAGAAGAACCAGTCCTTCTACATGCTGGCGGGCGGCGGCGGACCGGGCGTGCATTTCGCCGACTTCGGCGGGCCGGAGGCCCGGACGCTCGCGGCGGCCGGGATCGACGCGATGGCCGAAGTGGTGGAGGACTGGCTCGACCTGCAGGTCGGCTCCGCGGTCGCCCGCAGCATCAAGCCGCTGCATGCGAGTTCCTGGAGCGGCGATCCCCTGTCGATGGGCGGCTGGTCCGTGGCGCGGCCGGGGCGCGCGAACGCGCGGCTCGTGCTCAGGGCGCCGGTCGCGGGCCGCATCTGGATCGCGGGCGAGGCGACGAGCGTGGAGCTCTGGGGCACGGTGGGCGGGGCCTGGCTCGAAGGACAGAGGGCCGCCGGCGAAATCCGTCGCTGCCTCGAGGGCCGGGCGCGCCCGCCGGGTATCGCCGACGTGCTGGGGCGGCGGGACCGGGCGGTGTTCAAGGCCCGGCCTCGCAACCTCACGTGAGGATCATGAGCGTCCCGCCGTTCGCGGCTCCCTATCCGTGCCTCGTCGCCGATGTCGGCGGCACGAACGCCCGCTTCGCCATCCTGACGGGACCCGATGCGCCGCTCTCGCCGATGCTGCGGCTCGACACCGGCAGCGAGGCGGATTTCGCGCGGACGACGCTCAGGGCCATCGGCATGGGCGGCTTTCCCCGGCCGCGATCGATGCTGCTCGCCGTCGCCGGGCCGCCCGACGGCAAACGCGCGCAATTGTCGAACACCGAGGTCGCGGGCGGTCGTCTGACGGTCGACGGCGACGCCCTTGCCACAGCGCTGGGGCTGGAGCAGGGCCTGCTCTTCAACGACTTCGAGGCGCTGTCCCTGTCGCTTCCCTTTCTCGGACCGCAGGATGTCGTCAGGCTCGACGATGGCCCCGCCGAAGGGGCTGGGCCCGCGCCGATGGTGGTTGTGGGACCGGGCACGGGGCTCGGCGTCGGCGGCCTCGTGCCGGTCGACGGGCGCTGGTTGCCCCTCTCCGGCGAGGGAGGGCACGTGATGCTGGGGCCGGCAACGCCGGACGAACTCCACTACTGGCAGCATCTGGGCGGCCTGGCGCTCTCCGCGGAGGATTTGCTCTCGGGTCGCGGCCTCTCCCGCCTCTATCGCGCGTCGGCCGCAGGCGTCGGCGCCGACCTTCAGGACGATTCGCCGCCGGCCGTCGCCGAACGGGCGCTCGCGGGATCGGAGGCGGCGGCTGGGATCGCCGTGCAGCGGCTCTTCCAGCTGCTGGCACGGGTCGCCGGCGATATGGCGCTCGTGCTGGGCGCGCGCGGCGGCGTCTTCATCGGCGGAGGGATCGCGCCGCGGCTGCGCGGCCTGCTCGATCCTGCGGCGTTCATGGAGCAATTCCGGGGCGGTGGACGCGGCGTCGGCTTCCTGCTGCCGATTCCCGTCAGCATGATCGTCGCGCCTGACGCGGCCCTGATCGGCCTTGCCTCCGTGGCGCGCCGGCCCGAGCTCTTCGCGCTCGATTACGCCGGACGGCGCTGGCGCTGAAAGAAAGGCGGCCGTCAGGCCGCCTTCGGGGTGTCGAGGTCCTGCGTCAGGAGCGCATAGATGGCCTCGGCGTCGCGCAAAGCCCGGAGCTTCGCCGTCGTCGAGGGATTGCGCAGGATGCGCGCCACCTTGGCGAGGCCCTTGAGATGGTCCGCCCCCGCGCCCTCGGGCGCCATCAGCACGAAGACGAGGTCGACCGGCTCACCGTCGAGCGAATCGAAATCGACGGGCTTCTCGAGGCGCGCAAACAGGCCCACGAGCCGCGTCAGGCCCTCGAACTTGCCGTGCGGGATCGCGATACCGCCGCCGATCCCGGTAGAGCCCAGCCGCTCGCGCTGGAGCAGCGCATCGAACACGACACGCGCCGGCAGTCCGGAGACGGTCTCCGCCTGCTCCGAGATCGCCTCCAGCAGCGCCTTCTTGTTCACAGGCCGCAGCGCGGGCATGATCCCCTGCTGCGCGAGCATGTCAGTCAACGGCATGTTGCGTTCGCCCTTCGCGCGCTTCGCCCCGCTTGTCGGGTGCAAAACGCGCGCCAGTCCTCTTTCGATGCGCCACTATACGCCGCGTTCGCCGATATCGATCCAACCGATCGAGCCGTCCGACCGCTCGTGGAGTATGTTGATCCGCTCCGTCCCGCTGTTGCGGAACACGAAGCTCGACAGCTTTCCCGATTCCATCCGCTCGATCGCCGCCTGCAGGCCGATCCGGTCGAGCCGGTCCACCTTCTCGGCCACGATCGGGCGAGGCGCCGCTCCTACATCGTTTGACCCGCCGGTATCAACCTCCAATTCGGCGGCGCCCGAGCGCGATCCCGCTCCGTCCTGCGGCTCGTCGTCGATCATGTCGGCGACCTCGGGCTCGATCGCGCCGTTGGCGTAGGCCTGACGGCGGCGCTTGTCGCGGCGCATCTGCTTGCCGATCCGCTCGACCACCTGGCTGACGCTCGAATAGGCGTCATGGGCGGAGCCGGAGACGCGCATGACCGCACCGGTGTCGAGATAGACCGTGCAGTCGGCCCGGAAGCCCGTGCCTTCCTTCTCGACGGTGACCCGGCTGCGGAAGCCGCCGTCGAAATATTTCGAAACCGCGTCGTGGACCCTTTCCTCAGCCTGTCCCCGCAGGCTGTCGCCGATATCGAGGTTCTTGCCGGTGACTCGAACGCCAGATGAGGGTCGATCCATCAATCTTCTCCTTCCCCCTCCCGATTCGTCCGAAGCCTCTGCTTCGAACAGGATTTGGGTCGGAGGAAGGAGCCTAGGATTGCGCCCTAACGGTGTCAACGCGGCCCGCTGAGGGCCCGCTTCTCGCGCCGCCGGAGGGCGGAGGAGGGGATGCGCATGGCCTCCCGGTACTTCGCGACGGTGCGGCGGGCGATGTCGACGCCCTGCGCCTTGAGGGCGGTGACAAGAGCGTCGTCCGACAGCACATCGTCCGCGCTCTCGCCCTCGATCAGCTGCTTGATGCGGAAGCGCACGGCCTCGGCCGAATGGGCCTCGCCGGAGGAACTGGCGATGGCGGCGGTGAAGAAGTACTTCATCTCGAACAGGCCGCGCGGCGTCGCCATGTACTTGTTGGAGGTGACTCGGGAGACGGTCGATTCGTGCAGGGAGACCGCTTCGGCGATCATCTTCAGGTTCAGCGGCCGCAGGTGCTGCACGCCGTACATGAAGAACGAATCCTGCTGGCGCACGATCTCGCTCGCCACCTTGAGGATGGTGCGGGCGCGCTGCTCGAGGCTGCGGGTGAGCCAGTTGGCGGTGGCCCAGGCCTCGTCGATGAAGCTCTTGCCGGCGGGATCCTTGGTGCGCGAGACGCGCGCGTAATAGCTGCGGTTGGCGATGACGCGGGGAAGCGCGTCGCCGTTCAGCTCCACCGTCCAGCTCCCGTCGGGGGCCGGGCGGACGAAGACGTCCGGCACCACCACGCGCGCGGGCTCGCCGCCGAAGATCAGGCCGGGCTTCGGGTCGAGGCGCCGGATCTCGCTGACCATGTCGGCGAGGTCCTCCTCGTCGACGCGGCACAGGCGGCGGAGCTGGGCGAACTCCCGCCGCGCTAGCAGGTCGAGGTTGTCGACCAGCGCCGCCATGGCGGGATCGTAGCGGTCCTTGTCCTTGAGCTGCAGGGCGAGGCATTCGGCGAGCGTCCGCGCGCCGACGCCGGTCGGCTCGGACTGCTGGATGATGGCCAGGATGGCCTCCACGTCGACCGGCTCCACGCCCAGCCGCGCCGCGATCTCCTCGACGGGCTCCGTCAGGTAGCCGGTGTCCTCGATCGATTCGATCAGGGCGAGCGCGATGGCGCGGTCGCCGTGCGTGTCGAGCAGCGGCAAGGTCTGCCGCTCCAGATGGTCGTGCAGCGACAGGCCGCCGGCGACGATATCCTCGAGCCCCCGGTCGTCGCCGTCCGATCCGCCGCCCTGCGAGACGCGGGAGCCGTCGAGGCTCGGCAGCGTCGGGCCCTCCTGCCGGAGGGGTGAGGCCGGCGGCGCGACGGCGTCGTCGGGGAAGGCGTTCGAGAGGTCCGTGCCGATGTCGTTCTCGATGGCGGCGCGGTCGGTCCGGAGCTCGTCGCTGGCCCAGTCGCCCTCGACGACCGCGCCGCTGGCTTCCGGCGGCGTATCGGCCGGCGCGATCGGGGCGGCGTCCGGATCATCCCGCCGTTCGAGCAGGGGATTGCGCTCGAGCTCCGCCTCGACGTAGCTCGCAAGCTCGACGGTGGAGAGCTGCAGCAATTTGATGGCCTGCAGCAGCTGGGGCGTCATCACCAGCGACTGCGTCTGCCGAAACTCGAGACGGGGACCGAGGGCCATCCAGTCGCTTCGCTCTTCCTGACAGGAGTCACGCGCGTTGCCGCGGCATGCTCCTTGCTTCCATGTTCTCCGGTACCATGCACAGTCACGGATTGCAGGCAAGGCCGCGCGGACTCCACCGTGAACACGGTGTTGCTGTGTGACTGGCGGGTGACAATCGCGCCAAGATGTGAATAAGAAGCGCGCGAAGGCCGAACTCCGGCCCTCCTGGAGTCAGCCCGCGTTGCTCGATCCCCATCGCCGTCCGTTCGCCGCGCGCAAGCCCAAGAGGGAGATCGACCTCGACGACGAAGCGCGATTCCTGAAATCCTGGCTCGAGAATCCGCTGAAGACCGGTGCCGTCGCGCCGTCCGGTAAGGCGCTCGCCCAGAAGATGGCCGCGAGCTTCGATCCGACGATCCCCGGTCCGATCGTGGAGCTGGGACCCGGGACCGGCCCGGTGACGCAGGCCCTGCTGGCGCGCGGCATCGCGCCGGAACGCCTTTACCTCGTGGAATACAGCGCGGATTTCGTGAAGCTGTTGCGCAACCGCTTTCCGGCGGTGAACGTGATCCAGGGCGACGCCTACGGCCTCGCCGATACGTTGCGGCCCCACATCCACGAGCCGGTCGCGGCGATCATCTCCTCGCTGCCGCTTCTGACGCGGCCGGAGAAGGAACGGCTCAAGCTGCTGCAGTCGGCGTTCAACCTGATGCTACCGGGCAGCCCCTTCGTCCAGTTCACCTACATGAATTCCTCGCCGGTGCCGCTGCAGCCCTCCTTCATCGCCACGGTCTCCCGCCGCATCTGGAAGAACCTGCCGCCCGCGCGCGTCTGGACCTACCGCCGCCCCACCGTCTGATCCAGAGCAATCGTCTAAGCGCTCGAATTGAGCGGGTTTTCCCCGATGTCGGGCCTCAGGCGGGAACGAGACGTGGGTGGCCGGCTCAAGCGCGGCCATGACGGAACTTCGAGGCCGCCCCTTTTTTCCTCAGGCCGCGTAGCGATTCGCCGTTGGACCGTAGTAGGTGATGTAGCGCGGCTCGATATCGTCGACCTTGAGGATGATGAGCACATCGGTCGTGCCGAATTTCCTGTCGACGACCGCGCCGTCGCCGATGCGGGCACCGATCCGGAGGTAGCCCTTCACCAGCGGCGGCAGCAAGCCGAGCGCGCGCTTCGGATCGACCTCCTCCTTCGGCAACAGGTCCATGGGCGAGAAGCGGTGGGCGAGGGCGCCCGCTTCCCAACCCGCCTTCGGCCGCGCGAAATGATGCAGGAAGGAAAGCTCCTGCTTCAGGGAAGCGGTGTCGGTGCCTTCGAGGCTGGCGCAGCCGAACATGACGTCCATGCGGTGATGCAGCACATAGGCCCAGATGCCCTGCCAAAGCAGCTCGACCGTGCGGCGGTTGCGGTAGGGCGCAAGCACGCAGGACCGGCCGAGCTCCAGGAAGCGCTTGCCGGGATGGCGCGCGAGCAGGGGCGCGATGTCGAATTCGCCGGCCGTGTAGAATCCGAAGTTGCGCTCGGCCACCTCCTGTCGCAGCAGGCGATAGGTGCCGACGACCTTGGCCCGGCGCGCGCCCGGCGGGCCGACCATCCGGTCGTGGTCGATCACCAGCAGATGGTCGCAGACGCGGTCGAACGAGTCCTTGTCCCGACGGATGAGGCGCAGATGGACCGGCGCCACGGCTGACATCTCCTCGTAGAAGACCTTGTAGCGCAGCATCTGCGCCTGGCGGATCTCGCGCCGCGTCGTTGCGAGCCTGAGTTCGAGCGGGCCGAGCCGGCCAAGAACCACCGGCAGGCCATGCGTGTCGCGCACGATCTCGCCGCCATGGCCCCCGCCCGAGGTCTCGGGGTCCTTGCGGAAGGGCGGCATGTTTCCGAGGATCTTCCGCAGGCCGTCGTTGAAAGCGATGCTCACGATCACCCCCGTTTCGCTTGCAGATAGACGCTTCTCTCGCTTTTGAAACGGAAATGTGACGCGCTCGGCCGATGTCCAGAGGTCGGCCGTCTCAGGCAGCCCTGTCCGGCGCGGCCTGTCCCTGCCGCAGGCCGGCGAGGAACGTCGCGATCGCCGCGCGGTCGATGGGCTTCGGCACGAAGGCGTCGAAGCCCGCGGCGAGGCAGGCCGACCGGTCCTCGGCGAAGGCGTTGGCCGTAACCGCGGCGACGGGCAGGCGCGGCAGGCCCATCGCCCGCTCGCCGGCGCGGATGCGTTCGACGACCGCCTTGCCGTCCATGCCGGGCATCCTCACGTCGAGCAGGGCCGCGTCGAGGGCCGGGCCCGATCCATCCTGTGCCGCGAGCACGGCGCGCAGGGCCGCTTCGCCGTCGGTCACCGCGACCACCGCAACGCCGGCCCGCTCCAGGAGCTTGCGGGCGAGGAGGGCGTTGATCGGGTTGTCCTCGGCAAGGAGCACGGTCAGACGCTCCTCCGCGACCTGACGCTCGGCCGATTCCGGAGCGCCGGCCGGCGCTGCTGCGGGCGCCGATTCCGACAGCCGCGCGAAGAGCGATCGCGGGCGCACCGGCTTCACCAGATAGCCGTCGAATCCCGCCTCCGCGGGCGAGCCGAAGCTGCGCCGCTCGTAGGGCGAAAGCATCACGAGCCGCTTGCCGACGCCCGCGGCCCGCGCCGCCGCCGCGAGGCCGCGCGTCGCCTCGGGGCCGAAGCCGCAATCGGCGATGACGACGGCGAAAGCCTGCCCGGCGAGCGCCGCCAGGGCCGCATCCACATCCGCCGTGCGCGTCACCTGCGCGCCGCGCTCCTCGAGCCGGGCGGCGAGGAAGGCGCCCTCGTAGGGGCCGTCGGCCGCGACGAGGATGCGGGAGCCGGCGAGTTCCGGCAGCGATTCCGCCTGCGGAGCGGGCGCGGCGGCGAGCGGGAGCCCGAATCGGAAGGACGAGCCGACGCCGACCTCGCTCTCGACCGACAGCGCGCCGCCCATGCGCTCGACGATCCGCTTCGAGATTGCGAGGCCGAGACCCGTGCCTTCGTGGCGGCGCTGGCCGCTGCCGTCGGCCTGCTCGAACTCGCCGAAGATCGTGTCGAGCCGGTCGGCGCGAATGCCGGGTCCGGTGTCGCGGATATCGAAGACCAGCCCCTCCGCCGAGGTCCCGACGATCACGCCGACGCCGCCGGCTTCCGTGAACTTCACGGCGTTGCCCGCGAGATTGAGCAGCACCTGCCTGAGCCGCGCGCCGTCGCCCGTGACGAGCCGGGGCACCGCCGCTTCGATCGAGAGAGCGATCTCGATCCCCTTACCCTGCGCGCGCGGCGCGAGCAGCTCGATGACGCCCTCCGTCAGCTGATGCAGATCGAAGGTTTCGGAGACGAATTCGGCCTTGCCGGCCTCGATCTTCGAGAAGTCCAGGATCTCGTCGATCAGCGAGAGCAGCGCCTCGCCCGAGGTCTTGATGGCCCGCACATAGGTGCCCTGCTCTGGCTCGAGGCGGGTGTCGAGCAGGAGGTCCGCCATGCCGAGAACGCCGTTGAGCGGCGTGCGGATCTCGTGGCTCACGGTCGCGAGGAAGCGCGACTTGGCCTCGCTCGAGGCCTCGGCCCGGCGGCGCTCGGTGATGTCGCGGCCGACCGCATAATGCTCGACCAGCTTGCCGAGCCGGTTGCGCACGGGAATCACGGACCAGGCGATCCAGCGATCGGCGCCCCTGACCCGTACAGCCTGGTCGAAGCGCCCGGCGGCGCCGTTTCCGGCGGGCAGCCGCTCGCCGGCGAAATCGAACCGCGTGCCGATGAGCGCCTCGGGGGCGCGGTCGGCGGCGTCGGCGTAGGCGGCGTTGACCATGCGGATCGCGCCGGACAGATCGCGGCTCACCACGAGGTCGTTCTGCAACTCGAAGAGCTGTCGCTGCTGTTCCAGGGTCTCGGTGAGGGCGAAGACCTCGTCGGCGAGCGACTCGGCCTTCGCCTGAGCTTCCTGCAGCCCGTCCTCCAGCCGCCGCTTCTCGCGCACGAGAGCGGCCGCGAGGACCAGCGCCAGCGCGGCGGCGACGATGGCCAGCAGCATCAGGTCTGGGGCGCCATCCGGGAACAAGCGTGCAATCCTCGCATCGAAGCGCGCATCATGGCCGCCATCCCTTGACGGAGCATGCGCCTCCGGCGGCATTCGCGCTTTATGGTTTCGCCCTTCTTGCTCGCGGAGAGCGAGGTCAGGCGGCGATCCGCTCGTGCATCGCGCGGTAGGAGAGGGCCTCGGCCAGATGGATGCGCCCCACCTCCGCCGCGCCGTCGAGGTCGGCGATGGTGCGGGCGACCTTCAGCGTGCGGTGGAAGCCGCGGGCGGTGAGGCGCATCCGCTCGGCAGCGTCGCGCAGGAGGATGGCCCCACCGGCGTCCGGACGCGCCACCGCCTCGATGACATTTGGCGGCGCGGCCGCGTTGAGACCGATGTCCTCGAAGCCCAGGGAAGCGTAGCGCTCAACCTGCCGCGCCCGCGCGGCCGCGACACGCCTCGCGACCTCGGCCGAGCCCTCGGTCGGCGGCGGCAGGACGAGGTCGGCCGCCGAGACCGCAGGCACCTCGATGGCGAGGTCGATCCTGTCCAGAAAGGGGCCTGAGAGCCGCGACTGGTACTGCGCCATGCATTTGTCGTTCGGCGCCCGCTTGCAGGCGTAGCCCGGCTCCGTTGCGCGGCCGCAGCGGCAGGGGTTCATCGCGGCGACGAGCTGGAAACGGGCGGGGTAGGTGACGCGATGGTTCGCCCGCGACACGGCGACGGAGCCCGTCTCCAGCGGCTGGCGCAGGCTGTCCAGCGCCTGTGGCGAGAATTCCGGCAGTTCGTCGAGGAAGAGGACGCCATGGTGGGCGAGGCTGACCTCGCCCGGCCGCGCATAGAGCCCGCCGCCGGTCAGTGGTGATTTGCGATGGATATGAGACAATTATGCCTGAAATCACGGTGAATCTGACTGCGTCCGTTCGGTGAATTTGCGGAATTGGATGAGACAAATTCAGAAATTTGCAACGATCGTTGAGACAAACTGGAGGTATGATACGTGCGTCGCATCCCCATGGGGCGTTTAGCTCCGACCGGAAAGTACTGGAGCCGCCATGCGAAGGAGATGCTTGGCTACGAGTCCGGCCAGGAGCGAAGGTTTCTTATTCTGATGAGCGCCGCCTACGGCGTGCATGCTCTCGAGACTCAGTCGCGCACGCTCGATCTCGTGGTGAATGGCAAGCCGCGGACCTATACGCCGGATGTTCTCGTGACCTGGCGCAAGGGTTACGAATATCCCTATGGCGTCCGACAGGTCTGGTTCGAGGTCAAGACGCGCGAAGATCTCCGGAGGAACATCAAGGAATATGCACCGCTCTTCAGAGAAGCACGAGCAGCGCTAGCGGCAGAGGGGGTCGGATTTCGGGTTGTGACCCAGCGAACCTTCACTTCGGTCAAGGTTGCGAACGCGGAGGCGATGATCGAGCGCCATTTGAAGCAGCCGGACGAGGCGCTCTTCATCGCAACGCACGAAGCGTTCTGGCGCAATGGTTGGTCAATGTCTCTGGGCAGCATCATCGATGCTCTGACCGCGCTGGGGGTCCAGCGCTACAAGGCCTGGGATGCCATCTGGTTCTGGATCGAATGGCGCTATATCGATTGCGATATCACGCAGCCGGTCGACGAAAATACACTTGCGCGGTGGTGGTGGGCTCCGCCGGAGGGGCTTGCGCATGACGCCCCCAACTCTGCAAGTCGGAGCAACCGTTTACGCCAGAGGTAGGAAGGGCGTCATCGTCGGGATCGGTGACCTCGACGAGTACGGTGTCAGTCACGACGGCCAACTTCCACTGCTCTACAAGCTCAGCGACCTCAGCGGTCAGGCCCCTCAGGAAGCACCTGTAAGGGAGCGAACGCTCGATGCGCTGACGCCTGAAGAATTGGCGCTGGCGACGCGCATTTACAACATCCTGCGGCCGTTTCTCGAACGCACGATGAAGGGCAGAGCCAAGCTCGCGGAACTCGTTGCTCCCTACGCTGGCGATCGGAGGCTCGGTTTAAGCCCGGCCAACGCCTATCGGAAAATCGCAGCCTACCGCGCCTACGAGCATCTTTCCTCCTTGATTCCCGATCGGCGAGCGACAGAGGGGGACAAGCGGAGGATCAAGGATACGGCTCAAGAGCGGGCAATGACATCCGCGCTCGACAAGTACTTTTTGTGTCGAAAACCCCTCAAGGCACGGGCCATCCACACGGACAAGCTGCCTTCCCTCTGCAAAGCTTATGATTGTCCCGTACCGTCCTATGACCGCCTCGCCCGAAGGATTCGGAACCTTAAGAAGTACGAGGCGGAACGGGTCCTCGTAGCTCAGAAAGGCGCTCGCGCCGCCAAAGAGCGCAATCGCCAGAATCGCGGCAGCAATCCATTGAGCACGGGTCCCTTGGCATGCGTCCAGGCCGACTATTGGCTCGTTCATGCCGTAGTGACCGACCCGTACTTCAGGGAAAGCGCCGGTCGCCCCATTCTATGCCTTGCCACCTGCACGACCACGCTGATGCCGTGGGGGTACTATCTCAGCTTCGAACCTCCAAGCGCCGCCTTTATCGGTGTAACGATGTTCGTGGGCTTCATGCCGAAAGACGACCTCATGAAACGTCTCGGCATCGTGTTTGAATGGCCCGTTTGGGGCCCCTTCAAGTTGCTCCATCTCGACAACGCGCTCGAATTCCGCGGCAAGCTGGTGGATGCTGCTGCTGACGAGTACCATTTCGAGAAAATGAACCGACCCGTGAAAACCCCACATTTCGGGGGCTCAATCGAGGCTCGTTTCAAGGCGCTTGCCGCCAAGATCGAACCTTTACCAGGAGCCACGGGATCAAATTTTCAGACGAAGGCCGGCGATCCTTCCAAGGAAGCAACGCTTACGATCGATGAATTCGAGCGCTATTTCCTGACTCTTCTGCGAGATCACATCACACAACCTAACGAGCGGCTGGGTGGCATCTCGCCACTCGACAAGTGGAAATCCTATTTCTTTGATCCGGTTACTAAAGAGCAGCTGAGAGATCTACCGCAGATACCGAGAGACCCCGTCAAACTCAAGCTCGACCTGATGCCAAGGTTTGAACGGTTGTTGCGCCCCAAGGGCATTAGGATCGACTATATCGAATACGACAGTCGCGAACTCGTTGAACTGCGGAACTCGCTTCCGGAGGGGGAGGCGATCAAGGTTATCATACGAAGAGACCCGCGAGACCTCTCCGTTATCTTTGTCTACAGCCGACATCACAACCGGCACATCGAGGTGCGGTGGACCTATCCTGCCGACAAGCCTCGAATGAACCTATGGCAGCAGCGGGCGGCTCGACGCCGCCTCGAGGAATACAGCCGCCCGCTCGATCAGGATTCTCTTATGGAGAGCCACGAGGAGCGAATGGCGATCATCGCCGGCGCGGGGCGCTCGAAGTCGAAGGCGCGGAAAGAGGTAGCAATGGCCGAAAGAGGTTTCCGCAACGCGGCCCTTGATCGGCCCTCCGTCGATCCCAAGCCGGACGAGGAGTTGCCAGAGGCCGGGACTGATACGCCCACAGACACTGGCCGACCCCGTCGCCTGCTGAAGACCCGCTCATGAGCAACGATCGTCTTTCCCCTGGTGCTCAGGGCCGGCTCCACATCGACGGGCCAGCCCGCCTCCACAGTTATTGGGAAAAAGTTTTCGTCGAAACCGAACAGGTCGAGAAGGTTCACGGCGAACTCGAGGACCGCTTCAGTCGCGCTGACTCTGATCGTCCGATGGGGTTGCTCGTATGGGGTGAGTCATGGACGGGCAAGACGTTCATGCTTGAAGAGTTCGTCCGAGTTAAGATGGAAGAGGCAGCCAAAAATCCCGTTCGTGAAAATCTCTATGCGAACATCCCCATCTTCCGGATATCGCTTCCTGTCAACAACGAGATGGAGTTTTACGAGCTCATCATCACTAAGCTTGGACGTGAGTACAATCCTTTCGCGCAAACGAAATCCATCCCGATATTTGCACGCGAGCTGCTCATCCAGTGCGGGGTCAAGCTGCTCATATTCGATGAGCTCCACAATATCATTCCCGAGAGCAAAACCGACCAATCACAGCTCCTCAAAATCATCAAGGAACTGTCGAACAAGACCCGGCGCCCCATCGTGTTCGGTGGGACGAGAGTAGCGCGGCGATTTCTGTTTGAATCGAAAGAGGTCGAGAACCGCTTCAGCGACATCGTCGTCCCCGGCTACCCCACCTGCAACGACGACTTTCTCGATTTGCTCCATGCGTTCGAGCACGTGCTGCCGCTGAAGAAACCTTCAAATCTTAGCGAGATCAAAGCTCTCGCCAGTTACATTCATCAACTGACGGGCGGCAAGATCGGTGGCGTGCATGAGCTGCTACGGCACGCGGCTCTGCATGCAATAAGGACGGGTGCGGAGCGGATTACACGGAAGTCGATCGATGACACGCCTTATGGCGAAAGTCTGCGACGGCGCATGTTCACCAAGGCCAAGTGACGAGTATATCACCTGTATCGGCCGCTCGTTACGCAGTTCGCCTACAGGCCTCCTCCTCAGGAGGATGAGCTGCTGTCGAGTTGGATCGACAGGACTGCGAAAGGCATGTTTTTCACGCAGTTCCAGTTCATCAACACCTACTTCCGGTCTGACCCTCCCGTATTGGTCAGGGATATCGATAATTTTGGCGACCCACGGATCGTGGCCGCCATGGCCTACGGAACCGGCACGCCACAAGAGCGTGCCCGCCATACGACGCTGGGCGCCCTGGAAGGTGTTCTTCTCGAGAAGCACACGGTGGTGCGCGACAATCACTGGATCAGGCCGGTCGGCGTCAGGCACCGTAACAGAAGCCGCGGTGGGCAGCGCTATTGTCCGCAGTGCCTTGGTTCTGACGCCCGCCCGTATCTCCGACGGCGCTGGCGCCTTGCCGCGATCTCAACCTGCTCAATCCATCATGTTGCGCTCTTGGATCGCTGCCCTGAATGCACTTCGCCTCTCATGCCTCACCGGACTGCGCTGGGGCTCAACCGATGCTGGCGATGCGAGACTGACCTTGCCTTGGCGCCGGCTCTGCCGGCGCTCCCCGGCGCATTGGCTTACAGCGAGCTGGCGGCGGCCGCGCTGGATCAAGGCTGGGTCAGCCTAGGGGCGCATACCTTTCACTATTCTCCGTTGTTTTTTGTGGTGCTCCGGCAGATTACGCGTGTCATCGCGTCTGGAAAACGGTCGCAGCAACTACGCGACCGACTTGGGCAAGAGGCGCAGGTCTCAAAAAAGCCGTTCGATCTAACCGGCCGTAATGCCATCGAATTTCTGGACGCCGCAGAAACACATCGGCTGCATGCTCTGGCATGGCCACTCCTCAAGGATTGGCCGAGCGGGTATGTGGAGCATATGCGCGCAGCTGGCGTCTGGGCAGCGTGGGCGACGAGAGATCTCCTCGAGACGCCATTCGTCCTGCGTCAGATCGTCGACCAGCACCTGAGGCTCGATCTCTACAGTCCTCCCTTTGCCGAGGTCTTTACCGCCGTGCGCGTGATGAGTGGTCAAGGGCACCGGATCAGCAACAAAGGCATGCGGCGGGTGATCGGGGATAGCCATTTCCTGGGACCCGCAATCTCATTATTCCGCTCTTCCATTACCCCAACGCCACCTTCCCGACGCGCTCTTCGTCAAGCCGCTACTCGCTCGGCTTCCGCGAGCGAGCGTCATCAACCACCATCAGCGACGAGAGCGGTGATCGTACGCACGATCCGCTCGGAGTAGGCAGAAGTGTCGGCTTCGTCAGAAGGGTGCTTCAGCTTGCGATAGGGGTAATCGAGCAAGGGTCTCGTCTTAACATGCCCCCAGCGCCCACCTGCAGCTGCCCAAGAGCTCAGGATCAGCTCAAGAACCGAAGTTGACAGAGGGCCGTGGGGGGAGACCAGCACGAGCAGGCAGCGGCCGTCGTCACGCCCTTGGCGCATTGCATCAAACACGTAAATCCGGTTCTTCTCATTCGCGAGCATGCCGATGAAGGCGGGGCGACCGCGGCCATTCAGCCGTGGCCACGCTCCCCCGCCGACAGTAAGCGGCAAATGCCACACACCGCCATTGAGAGGACTGACGGCAGAGTACGTTCGAGACGTTGCCTCAGCGACGGCCACCAACGCGCTTTCAAGTTCTGCGAAATGTGAGGGATTGCTCAGCCCGCTATCCGGTTCACTGCTCATCTTGTGCGGTCCATTGACGAAGGCTACCGGCGCGCAGTTGCTCTTGCTGCCTCGCGCATCAGCGGTACTACCCTGCTCGATGAGGCGATCGCCTGCGACGTGACCTTGCCGGTGGAGCGCCTTTGCTTCGGCAGCAACGGATATGCGCGTCAAAACGATTTTCTGTTCCGCTAAGGAAGTGGAGCCGGCAGCTAGATCGCACGGCTTCAGCCGCCGATTGGGCGATTGAAGATTGGCGATCAGCAATTCATCGGCCAACACAGGGAGTTCCTGCACGCTTGCTGTCTCGCGCACAGGTTGACCATCGCCCGGCGCCGGGCTTTTGGGCCAATCATAAACGATCTCGCGCACGCCGAAGTCGACCTCGATACGCCAGATCCGGGTGATCAGCATGGTCTCGTATTCGTCACCGTTTTGAGCGCCCGTCGTTCGCATCCTCTGGACGCGAACAGGCTCGACATCGACCTCCCAGTTGCTGTTCTGGATCAGCGGGAAGACTGTTTTCGCAAAAGCCTTCTTGTTGCGGAAGTCGTTCAGGCGGAACAGCGTGGCGAGCTCGAGCACGCTTTTCGATCGCTGCTCATCCCCAAGCACGGCCGCCACGAATGACTCGTGGCCGGTGAGGTCCGCCAGCGCTTTCACGTGCAGGACACCGTCCTTCAGCCGAAAGCTTCCGGGCTGCATATCAATGAGGCGTTCGGCGTTGGACCTGTCCCGTTCCATGCGGCCTTCAACAATGTGCCGGATATGGTGCGAGTGAGAGGCAAACAGCGCGCGCATCGTTTCAAACACCGGAACGCGCAGAATGGTACGGCTCGCATCGATGACCGAGAAGTACTCCAGCTCCGGCTCGCAAACGAAGGGGTGAGACGGAACACGCTGCCCTGCGACCTCCACCGGCCGGAAAGCTCCCAGCCGTGTCGAGCGCTTGGCGGGATCGCGAGCGTTGACCCCGATGAGCCGTCTGCGCCGCGAGGTATCGACGCACGGTACGATGCGCCGATTGTAAAGGAGTGTGCCGGGCAAAAGAGCGGTCGTCCAACCCACGCCCACCTCCACAACCCTGGTCGGAGAGCGCTCAAAGTGAGGGCGTTCCCTCCAATCGGCAGGCGCAATCAGGAGCTCGGCAACCACCTCCCCACGCGAAGGCTTTCCGCTAACGCCGAGGACCCCGATCACAACCCAAAGTTGGCCGTCCTGGGGAAGGGATTGCCAGATGTAATTGGGAAACCCGGCCTCGCCCGGGGATACAGTATGATGGGACATGATCCGGCTTCATCATGCCCCTGGACGCTTGACCGCCGACTCGCGGTTTGTCATCGTCAGGAGGCTTCGTTGGAGGTGCATAGATTCCCGGGCGGCTACCCGAGGGTCGACAGGGCGCTCCTTGTTCAAGCGGGGGGCGCCCTCTGTTTTCCAATTGTACTCAAGTTGTGCCGGTCTTTAAGATTCTGTTAACGGATTCGCGCGCTGACGCTCCATGGAAGCGTCGAATCCTTCCTCGCATGAGTCAACTCACCCGGAACCGGACCTTTCCCAGCACGTCGCGAGGTTGAACTGGGCCGGTGATCCGCCCCCCATTGAACTGATCCACCCCGAACTTTGTGTTTTGGCACGAAGGAGGACCGAGGTGCGGTGGAAACGCCACAGGCCTGAGGAGATCGTTACGAAGCCGCGATAGGTGGATGTATTGGTCTTGCAGGGCCAGTCGGTTGCCGACGCGGTTCTCGCGATCGGCATGACGGGGGGCACCTATTACCGCTGGCGTCAGGAATACGCCGGGCTAAAGAGAGACCAAGTCAGGCGGATGAAGGATCTGGAAGCCGAAAATGCCAGGCTTCGCCGCGCCGTCGCGGATCTGACGCTCGACAAGCTGATCCTGAAGGAGGCCGCGCAGGGAAACTTCTGAGCCCCGCGCGCCGGCGCGCCTGTATTAATCAAACGCTGGCGACGCCAAGGCTGTCCGGGCAGTACATTTGTCGCGTGCTTGTAAAAGCGAATTGGAGATTTTCAGAGAGCATACAACATCAAGAATGCTATTTGTTGCAAATCCCGAGGACATCGGCCGAGGTGCAAGGAGCGTATCGGCCTCAGGCGCGTCTCTTTCAGGTGAACAACAGGGGCCAACCAACCAAACATGACGCAATTCACAGAAGACGAACTCCTCGACGCATTCGATCAGATCGCCGAGGCGGCCATCCTGGCTGGTCAGCGTCTCGAACTCGTTGTCTATGGTGGCTCGGCCCTGATGCTGGCCGGCAACTTCCGGTATTCGACAGAGGATGTCGACATCGCACAAATAGCAGACGAGTGGCCTCAGTGGTTGATGGACAGCGCTGCCCGCATCGCAAAGAACAAGGGATGGAGCCATGATTGGCTCAATGACGCGGTTGCCTTCCATTTAAGCCCGCTCGCGGAACTCTCTCGCGACCACGTCGTCATGGGCACGTTCCCCAGAGGAGGGGGCGCCCATGGTTTGATCGTTCATGTGCCTAACGCCGACTACATGCTGGCACTCAAGCTCAAAGCGATGCGGCTTCTTGATCCCGCCAAAGGCACAAAAGAGATCAGCGATATCGTGAACCTCATGAGGGTTGTAGGCGTCAAGGACGCGGAGGAGGCCATCGCCATCCTCGCCAAGTTTTTCCCAAACAGTGCCGCGTCAGCCGAGAAGCAGCGCTTTCTGTTCAAAAACTTAATCGGCAAGGAGCTTGTAAAGGAGAAGTCCCATGCGCCCGTCTACCCTCGCACAAGCGGCCGCGCTTCAGATCGAGGACCCGAACGGTGACCCAATCAGTGAGTTTCTCGACGCATTCTACTCCACGCCTGGCCTCGCTGATCGACGGGCGATGCTTGCCCAGGAACCTGGCGCCACTGGCAACCCGCGCGATGATGCGCTGCTTGGCGCGATCGCATCTTATCTCGCAAAGCGTTTTCGTCTTGGAGAAGTGCCTGATTGGGCTTGCAAACCCTACCGCTTCCTCGCGGAACCCTGGCATGTGGTCGACGATCCGACGCCAGCGACGATCGAGTATCTCTCGTTCTCGAGCCCGGCTGAGTTTCGGGTTCGTAACATCTTCACAGATTCGATGCCGCTGAGACGCGCCAGGCCTGAGATCCCGACACAATCGACGACATAATGATCGCTCGGCAATGACCGTTCGTAGTTCACCGCCATGCGCGCCAGTGCAGGCCCGAGCGAATGGAACATCGTTACGGGTTACCGTTTGCGCCATCCTCGCGACGGCTAGGTCGGGCGCCGAGACCGTCGTGATAGGCTGCGATGGCGTAGACTCCCCTCAGACTGCTTCGCTCCACCATTCCGCAATACGCTACGCGTGAAGGCCGCACGAAAGACAAGGGCATGGGTGCCGGCGGCGAAGCCGCTTATACCTCCTCAGCTCGACACCGCATTAAAGTCGATGGAGGCACAAGCCGGAAAAGCTGCACTGGTCATGAAAGCCAGCCGGCGCTCTTTCACGTCGTGTAGAAGGCTGACGCCGCGGGATGATTTCGCAACGCCGCAGGGCGGTACGGGCCGTGTCCGGCACATTGTGGCACGTCCGGCAAGGCCAAACGCTCGAGCACACTGGGATGCAGGCCGTGATCGGGTTTGATCAAGCGGACCTTGACTTGCCATCCTTCGAGCCGGAGGAGGCGTCTCAGCCACAGCGGCACACGCGCGTCGAGCGTGTCCTGCATGCCGGCGATTTCGCAATGCTGAAGTCCGCCGGCATCAGGCCGCAGATAGAGGGGCGTACCTTCCGTGCCGCTGCCTTCGAGCTTCACGCCGTTGACGAAGACAGGACCGATTTTTAGCGGCTGCGGTACGGATAGCGCCTCGCGGATCATCCATTCCAGCGAAATGTCCGAAAGCCGGGATTCCGTCTCGGCATAGCTGCCGCCAATATCGGAGTGATTGCCCGCAAACCATTTCTGATCGAGCCGCGTCACGCCGTCGACCACCTCGGCGGCGTGAACCGTATTGCCCCAGCCGACGCGGTCAAAATCGGCGCGGGTCTCGTCGATGGCATTGGCCGCCCTGGCGTAATTGACGAAGCGGCTGAGCAGCCTGTCGAAATGCTCGCCCTTCCATTGCGCCAGATGCGATCGCGACTGGCCGGGCTGGGGATAATCCGTGATCGTCTTCCTGACGCGCCGGTTCTGGCTTTTCCAAAGCAAGAAAGGGCCCATCGCACCGCCGGCCAGCAGCAGCATCACCAGCGGGACCACAAACGGTAGACCCAACAGCCAGCTGAATGCTCCGACAACCGAACCCGCGAGCAGCCCGACGATCGCTCCAATCACTGTGGCTCCGCCATAGAGGCCGGCCTGAATGGCTAACCGTCGCATGCCCTGCGCGCCCAGTGCCGCCACGGTGTCGAACACGCCTATGAAATAAGGAGCGGCATTCGAGCGATGGACCTCGCCCGACGAATGCTGCGATTTGTATCTGTCCCGAAAGCGCGAGGCCATCTCCAGCCGTTCGTCTTCGAAGTCTTTGCGCGGATGGCCGGCCCCGTGCTCCAAGACCTTCGTCACCGCTTCCTCGGCGATCAGGCGTGTCGCCCGGCGAAATCGCGGCAGCGCCTGATCGCCGTTTGCTGTTGGAATGCCGCACAGCATCATCAGATTGGCGACGCTGCGAACTGTGTAGGCGCCGCGACTGAAACCGAACAGTGAGGTAGCCCCCTAATTGGCCGGACAGGGCCTCGCACTTATGGAAGTGTGATGCTTATGGTCCACCCTATGACTGGTTCTGACAGCGATCTGCCTCGCCCCGAGCGTGTCGAGGTGATCACCTCCGTGCAGCGCCGCCGACGCTGGTCGACAGAGGAGAAGGTGCGCATCGTCGAAGAGACGTACCTTCCCGGCAACTCGGTCTCGATCGTCGCGCGCCGGTATGGCATCGCAGGCAACCAGCTCTTCACTTGGCGCCGGCTGATGGCCCAGGGCGCTTTCACGGCAGCCGGTGCTGGCGAGGAGGTCGTGCCCGCCTCCGAGTACCGTGCAGCCCAGCAGCAGATCCGGGAACTGCAGCGGCTGCTCGGCAAGAAGACGATGGAGAACGAAATCCTGCGCGAGGCGGTGGAGCGCGTCGCCGCCCCCAAAAAGCTGCCCTTGCGCGTGACCTCGTGGCCGGGGGACGGCCAGTGAGCGCGGTGGCCTCAGCCTTGGGCGTCTCGCGCCCGCACCTCGCCTCGTCCCGGCAGCCCATGGCGCGACGGCGGGGGCGCCCGCCGTTGCCGGATGCCGAGCTTCTGGCCGCCATCCAAGCGCTCGTTGCCGACCTTCCGACCTATGGCTACCGGCGGGTCCACGCTCTGTTGCGCCGGCAAGCCGAGCGAGAGGGGCGACCCGCGCCGAACGTGAAGCGCGTCTACCGCATCATGAAGGTGCACGGCCTTCTGCTCCAGCGCCACGCGGGCGGCGCCGAGGCGCGCCGGCACGAGGGCCGCGTGGCTGTGGACGTGCGCAACACGCGCTGGTGCTCGGATGGGCTCGAGATCGCGGCCGAGAACGGCGAGCGGGTGCGTGTGGCCTTTGCGCTCGACTGTTGCGACCGCGAGGCGATGAGCTTTGTCGCGACCACGGGCGGCATCACCGGAGAGGACGTGCGCGACCTCATG